>Ga0265297_10000157_pt1 | contig 224400 bp, 166 predicted proteins | sample Munlanlwell13791_FD_192502 | JGI IMG/M metagenome (GOLD analysis project Ga0265297, IMG submission 192502) | Leachate microbial communities from a municipal landfill in Southern Ontario, Canada - Leachate well 137-91 | ecosystem: Engineered > Solid waste > Landfill > Unclassified | place...
CAAAGGGGATTTATCAAGTAACGGGTTATTGACACAAAGGCCGAGGGAATTCCTGCAAATTCGCGAGACGTAAACCGCAGTGCACGGCGAAAAAATTCAGGCCGTGAACAGGACCCTGAGTGCGGCAGGGGGACGAAAGATTTTACGCTACCTTTTCTCGTCTTGGTATGATAGAATCTTAAAAAGGAGTTTTGATATGAGGATATTCGGATTGGGTATACAGGAGCTGCTCATAATATTCCTGATCTGCCTTCTCGTATTCGGGGCCGCCAAGCTCCCGGAGATCGGCAAAGCGCTCGGCAAGACGATAAACGAGTTCAAAAAGTCGCTGAAAGATCCGGACTCCGATAACGGGCACAAAGAGCAGAAGTAGCTGATGATATGGAACGGGAACTCCCCTTTCTCGGGCACCTGGAAGAGCTCAGGAAACGTATCATCATATCTCTCGCCGCTCTCATAATCACCACGCTCATATGCCTGCCTTTTTCTGCCCATATATTCAGGATACTCAAGCTGCCCATGGCCGGGGTCGTTGATAAGCTCGCCTTCTTCGGCCCCGAAGAGGCGTTCATGATCTATATGAAGGTCGCCTTCTTTGCCGGTTTCCTGGCGGCATTGCCCGTCATCGCGTACCAGTGCTGGGCCTTCGCTGCCCCGGCGATAGAGGACCGTCTCAGGAGATATACCGCCCATTTTGTCTTACTCTGCTCGCTCGCTTTCCTGGCCGGATGCTCTTTTGCCTATTTTGCGTTACTGCCTAACGCGCTCAGGTTCCTTCTCGGTTTTGCCCTCGAGGACCTGGAGCCGGTCATATCGGCCGATAAGTATATCTCGTTCGTCATAGCCATAACGGCATGTTCCGGTATTGTATTTGAGATGCCCGTATTGAGCTTTCTCCTTACCAGGGCAGGGATAATAGATGCCGGCCTCCTGCGCAGAAAATTCGGGTGGGCGGTAATAATGATAGCCCTCGCAGCGGCGGTAATAACGCCTACGACCGATATCTTTAACATGCTCCTCATGGCCGTGCCGATGTTAGCGCTCTATGAGGTGAGTATATGGGTGTCTTTCCTTGCCTCGAAGGGTCGATATGGTAAAGATTAAAGGTCTTCTGGTGCATAAGATACTCAGGGAGGTCAAGCATCTTTGTACCGGCATGATCCGATCTTTTAATGTCCGCGTTTCTATAATAAAGACCGTGATACATGAATATCGCTGCGAGAAGTTGCTGGGCATAAGGACAGCCGAGACGTCCTGCTTTAAAGACGATATGAGTTTATGCAAGGATACGGAGAAATATTAAGCAACCCCTTGCGACCCGGATATGGAGCAGCAAGGGATGACCTGAAATATTGAGCAAAGGGACGACATGCCGCTGGCCAGGAAATACAGGATCGATAAGGACAAAGTGACCTACAGGGTAATAGATAACGAGGCGGTTATACTTAACCTGGATAGCGGATATTATTACAGTTTAAATGGAGTGGGGACGGAGATATGGAAGATGATGGCTGTCGGAAAGACCACGGACGAGATACTGGATTATTTTGAGGCCGAGTATCGATTATCAAAGTCAAGGTTGAAAGGCGACCTCCTTGAACTTATCAATGACCTGGAGAGGGAGGGGTTGATACAAGCGTTATGAAAGAGATATCCGTGATCGTGCCTGTCCGCAACAGAGAGAGGTATATAGGCCCGTGCTTGGAATCTATATTGGACCAGGCCATAGGCGAAGACCGGTTCGAGGTGATCGTCGTCGACAACGGGTCTACGGATAAAACGGCTCAGGTTATCCGGTCCTATCCGGTTAAATATCTCTATCTGGAGAGGCCTTCCATCTCCGCCTCCAGAAACCTGGGTATCAGGAATTCCTCCGGTGAGTACGTTGCATTTATCGACAGCGATTCGGTCGCGGATGAAAACTGGCTACGGGAGCTGCTCGGAGGTTTTGACCACCCGAGGGTCGGCGGCTGCGGAGGAAAGATATCGGTGCTGGATAAAGACAATAAACGGCTAAGCACTCCACTCACGCCTCACGAACGATTCATAGAATGTAACAGGTCCAATCTGCCAAGGGCATTTACCGGGAACGTGATCTTTAAAAGGAGATCATTGTCGAGAGTGGGATTTTTTGACGAAACGGCCCAATTGGAATTGAACGGAGAAGATGTAGACCTGTCATGGCGATTGCATCTGGCGGGGTATCATTTGAAGTATGTCGATTCCGCGATCGTCTACCATGATTCGAAATTGACCATAAAAGATGTATGCAGGATCGGATATCGTAAAGGGCAGACCAACGGTTTTATGAAAAAGAAGTACTATTTTATAAATAAGATGTTCTGCACGGGTATAAATATGGTGCTCTACCCGCAAATATTGTTTCTATTATACGTTGGGAAGGGGGCTACCGCGGACAACATATTTTTAACCGTCGTTAAAGGGCTTCTCTATGCCGTATCTGCATTATTCGGAGAGATAAGTTTCATCGCAGGATATAGGAGTGAAAAGTATAGGCCTGTCTTTAAAAGATTTAAAGAGGAGATGATGGATATGACGGCAGAGAGGGGTTTCAGCGCTGTCGAGGACCTGGATGGGTCCAAGATGAAGATCCCGAAAGGCGTCATATGGGGAGGCCGCCTGAATGAGACCAATGTGGCGGACATGACTTCCCGCAATGTATTTCACCTGAATAAAATAGGCTCTTTTATCTGGTGCAACATGCTTGATTCACGGCCATTGGATGAAATAACCGTTAAATTAGCGGAGAGTTACGGAATGGAATACTCCTTAATAGAGAAAGACGTAAGCGACTTTATCCTGGAGCTCAAAAAGCATAATTTTCTGGAGCCGGCAGGATAGGCGGCGGGATGATATGAGAACCGGGAAAAGGCAAAAGGACAAAGAAGATAAGAACAGGTACGAAAAACCTGTGCTGAAAAAGTATAAGAAGATCAAACAGATATTCGGTGTGATACCGCCTGGCAACGCTGCAGTAGTGAGCCTTTAGCATGAGAATGCCCGGATATATGAAGACGACCAGCCCCTCATACCTGTTTTCAAAGTTGGATAAAGGCCTTTCCTTATTTTCTGCGCAGATCGGGCTGACGAGCAGGTGTAATGAAAATTGTGTGCATTGCCTGGTCTGCAAAGAACCGAAGAGCGAGTTACACACAGGCGAAATTAAGTCCGTCATATCTGAACTCAAAAAGTTAAATTGCCTGACGTTAATATTCACCGGCGGAGAGGCAATGCTGAGAGAAGATTTTTTCGATATATTGGATTTTGCCAAAGGGAAGGGATTTGCCATAAGAATACTTTCAAACGGCACCCTGATAGACGAAACAAATGTAAAGTATTTAAAGGTGATAAATCCCCTGAATATGCAGATAAGCCTGTATGGGGCTACCGCCGGGATGCATGATTCGATCACCCGGCTTAAAGGTTCTTTTGAAAGGACGGTACGGGCTATCGACAATTTAAAAAAGAACAGGATACGTTTCAACATTGCGTGTATGGTAATGCGCAACAATTTCAGAGAGTTACCTTTGATCAGAGAGATGGCAAAGAGGCGGCGATGGAAGGTGGTCATGGATTTTCTCATAAGGCCGAATGAATCGGGCTCTAAGGTCCCCACCGGATACCGTGTCAAAGACGGGCAGATGAGAGAGGCGTATTCCCTCGGCCTCTTACCCTATATGGATAGGAATAAGCGGCTAAGGCATTACAGCAAAAAGCGTCTTTACGCGACCCGCATGGGGAGAGGGCACATCTTCATCTCTTCGGACGGGAAAGTCTATCCCGGCATAAACATGCGGGTAGAGGTGGGGGATTTAAGAAGGGACTCTCTTTCCGACATATGGGATAAGTCGGAGAAATTGAATTGGCTTCGAGGCCTGAGCTTATCGGATTTTGAATGTTCAGGTTGTAAATATCTCCTTAACTGCTGCTGGGATCCGGGGCTTGCCCTTGCGGAACATGGGGACCTCTTTAAGAGGCCGAAAGAATTTTGCAGGTTCACAAAGCTTATTGCAGGCAAGACATGGCAATGATCGGCATGCTGCCGCTACCGGCAGCACAAAGAGACACCGGTATGGACGCGATAAACGCAAAAGATCTGACAAAGCATTTTTTCCACCGCCGGGGCATCTTCGGGAGGCGGTGCTTAACAGCAGTAAATAATGTGACCTTATCTGTCCGCAAGGGGGAGGCCTTTGGTCTCCTCGGACCGAACGGCGCGGGGAAGACCACCCTTATAAAGATGCTTACGACGTTGATCACGCCGTCGAAAGGGGAGTTATTCGTTAACGGCTACGGCCTGAGAGAAGAGAAGAAGATAAAAGGATCTATAAGCCTGATCTACCCGGGAGAGAGAAGTTTTTACCATCGCCTGACCGGCAGGCAGAACCTTGAGTTTTTTGCAGCTTTGCACGGCATCCATCCCTCCCCTGCCAGAGTGAAGATAGGCGGATTGCTGAAGACGGTCGGGCTGAGTAACGATGCCGATGTGTGGTTCGAGAAATACTCTTCGGGTATGAAACAGAGATTGGCCGTTGCCCGCGGTCTGCTCAATGATCCGGAAATAATCTTCATGGATGAGCCTACAAAAGGGCTGGACCCGATAGAGGCGCGGAGATTCAGGAGATTTGTGAGGGAGTTCCTTTCTGGAGAGAAGAGAAAGACGGTCTTCCTGGCTACCCATCAGCTCGACGAGGCCGAAGATATCTGCGATCGCGTTGCTGTGATGGATTCGGGTGAGATAAAGATCTGTGGGATGATCGGGGAATTCGCCGGCTCCGGGCGTACGGGTCTCTATGACCTGTTGGTCAGAACAGTGGACGGAGGGAAGAGTTGAATTTTTTTATAAAAGCCGCCGCATTCATAAAGAAGAGTTTCATAATCCAAAAAAATTATCCTTTGCAATTCTTTATAGTCATATTTGACATTGTTTTGGGGTTAGCATTTTTTTATTTTTTAACGAAAATGTTGGGACAGGATCAGGAGCAGAGGTTCGGGTTTTATGGAGGAGGGCTCTTCACATTTTTTCTGATCGGCATGGCCTATGCCGGTTTCCTTTACACCTGGCTATACTGCTTTTCCGATATGCTTCAGAATGAATTCTATTCCGGAACGCTGGAAGTTGCGCTTGCGACACCGACCGGTATATTCCAGATACTATTCTTTTCCTCGTTATGGCCCCAGCTATATGCCTTCCTGAACGTTTTTTTATATTTTATCATAGGGATTTTGATATTCGGGGCCCGTATATCCGCGGCGAACTATCCGCTCGTTCTGACAGTGACATTGGTCTCTATGGTAGCGTTTGCCGGGTTGGGGATAACTTCGGCTGCCCTATTGATAGTTTTTAAGAAAGGCGACCTTCTGAAGAAGGCGTTATATGTCCCGTCACTGTTTTTAAGCGGGGTCTACTTTCCCGTAGAGGCTTTGCCTGGATGGCTGCAGAAGATATCGTCGATCCTCCCGGCAACATATTCGCTGCGAGCTATCCGGAATGCGCTCGGAGGCAATTCTGCCGGTTCTGTTTACGGGGATATTGGGGTATTGGCTATTTTTGCCGCGATCTTATTTCCGGCGGGCATATATATATTCAAGAGGGCTTTTCTGCACAGTAAAAAGGTCGGCAGCCTGACCAGCTATTAAGAATGCCGGCGCAGCGTTTTCGCTAACAATTTCATGAGAAGAAAAGGTGCCTGCAGAAGGCGAAGCAAATATAGGGGCCATCTCTTATATCCGGGTGATCCCAATATCCTGTAGTAGTAAAAGTCTTTATTGTATAGAACTGTCCGGGCCAGCCTTAAGATATCCATTATGCCCCTGACGGACATCAGCTCAAATATATAGGTGTTGATGAGGTGAATTATCGGTCTCTTTTCATCTATTACAGAGAAGAACCGTTCTTTATTTATGGATTGTCCTAGAACGGTCTTCTTTAGAATAGACGGGCTGAGGCCGTGCATGACACCTGCCGGGACCATCGCTTCTCCCGGCATCAATAAGTCGCCTGCCAGGCCGAGCGCATAGTACACCATGGGAGCAGCGTCATACCTTACCGAGTTTTTCACCATCTTATCCCAGTCGATGTTTCCGCCGAAGTACTTTAACGACTCCGATATATCGCAAAGGCCTCTCAGCCGGGGGGAGTACGGATGGTCGGAGAACTGTTTTATGCACAGGTAGATCAGGAGGTCTTCCGCGGCCATGGCCAGGACACAGGCATCGCCGATCTCCGTATCTTTTGCCCCCGTCAATATACCCGGCAACAAGGCCTTTCTGCTCCTGGACGGAGGGAAGAGATCGCGATGCACCTCCAATATGACGGGCATGGATGATAGGGGATCATTTTTTTCATACCTGAAATGGAACGCATTATCGCGGCGATATCTGAGTTGCTTAGCGGTTTCAGGGCTCGATACCTCTTCTGCCGGCGCATAGCCCGATCCCAGAATGTATCTCTCAACGGACGGCAGATCCTCGTTACGGACCAGGATGTCGATATCGTACATATACCGCAACGGCAAATTTTCGTATAAGGTGTTGATGAAAAATATACCCTTCAGAGGCATCACCCTGACGCCCGCCTGCTTAAGGCCCGATGCTATGCGCCTGAACTCTTCCGACAGGAAAAGGTTTCTTGTTATGATGTGATCGATCTCTGCCCCGGCGTGCAGGCCGGCGGGCATAACGGAAGGGTCTATCTTGCCGAGGTGATAATAGACAAGGGGTTTTATATGATGATAGGAAGCAATATCTGCAACCTTTTGCCAGTCAATATGTTGACCGAGAAGGTCTCTTATTTCCGATCTTATCCGGTCGTCAGTCTTGATCCTGGCACATAGCACGACGAGTCGTTCTTCGTAAGACAAATTTGCCTCTTTTTGAAAAATTTTTCTATACCCGGACGGACATCCCGGTAATTATAGCATTTTATACAACCCTGTGATATATTTAATTTCTATAAGGAGCGCGGGTATATGTGCAGGAAGGGCCGAAGGATGGCTTCGCAGATAGACATTATCATAATTACATATGATGCCAGAGATAAACTTGAGCGCTGCCTCAGGTCGATAGTAAGGAATACCGGAGGCCTAAGTTATCGGATAACTGTCGTCGACAATGGATGCACCGATGGTACATCCGGTTTTTTAAATATCTACCACCGCAAAAATAAATATGTGGATATAATCCGGTCCGATAAGAACCTTGGCTTCAGCGGAGGCGCCAATATAGCATTAAAGAATACCCGTAACGAATTGATCTGCCTCATGGATGACGATGTAGAAGTGACCGGGGGATGGTTAAGAGAACTGCGGAGAGAGATAAAGGCCAGGCCGGATGCCGGTATCGTAGGCTGTAAGATATTATCCGGTGACGGGAGGATATGGTCTGCGGATTACAGGATACGGTTATTGAATTCCATCGGGATAGGTGAGATAGACAGGGGGCAGCGGGATTACATAAAGGAGTGCGATGCCCTCGTAGGGCCATGCTGGCTGATGAGAAGGCGTATTTTAGACAAAGTGGGTTACTTCGACGAGCGGTTTTTCCCATGCCAGAACGAAGACATAGATTACTGCCTCAGGACAAGGCTTGCCGGTTATAAGATCGTTTATGACGGCAGGGCCAGGATCATCCACCATCATCTTTTCAGGGATGGTGGCACGGCGCAGAATCATAGGAACAGGCAAAGGTTCCTGAGAAAATGGGGAAAAGGGCTATTGCGATTCCCCCTTAAAGACAGCGAACCCGCAGACAGGCACATGGCGAACGGGATAGACCATCTTGAAATGGGCGACTTCAAAAAGGCACTTGATGAGTTTCGAAAGATGGGAAGGCGCGACAAGAGATTTTTAGAGCCGGCGTATATCGGGACGGCATTGGCCGGTATGCATGAATACGGGAAAGCGGTCGAGCAGTTTAAAGAAGCCATCTATTCAAATCCCTCGAATATGGGAGCGCATCACCGGCTAGCCCTGATCTACAAAAAGATGGGCCTGGTCAAAAAGGCCAGAGATGCGGCGGCAAGGACGTTCGATTTCGTGACATCGAGATCAGCGTGATCCTGTAATGCAGGCGATATGAGATATAGACGTAAATATACAAATAAGTATCTGTCTATAAGCGTCGACACTAACAGCAGCCGTGTTTATAAATTGGTCGACAATTTTCTGGATTTTAAGAAGAGCCGCGATTCCGGGCCGCGGATAAAGATGGACTTCCGCGTGGATGAGATCAGCGATAAGCGCCCGGATGTAAACGACGGCCCGATCCACAGAAGCAGGATCGGGAGGGACGGCGCTCTATTATCTTCGGGGGATAACAGGATAGCGACGGTTGTCATCGATCCCGGGCGAGGTATGGTGAGGGGAACGGTCCTGAATTTTCAGGAACCTTATAAGGAATACATCCTTGATTTTCTCCTGATGCAACCGTTGCGCCGTATACTGGCTCGCCATAGATTGTTCTTCCTGCACGTCTCCGCAGTATGTAAGGACGGTGATTGTATACTTATAAGCGGTCCGCAGAATAGCGGCAAGAGCACGCTTGCGTTGACCCTTGCCAGGAACCGGTTCGATCTTTTAACGGATGACGACTGTTTTATCAGATCGGCAAAAAGAGGTATCCGGCTGTTCCCTTTTCCCACAAAAATGGGTTTAAACGATGCAGCTGTCAAAAGGTATCCGGAACTGCATAAATATGCTTTAAAAGATTACCGTTACGGCGGGAAGCGTCGTCTCTCCCTGGGCTCCTTTTATCCCAAGGCCGATAGAACGGAAGATTACAGGTGTAAGATGGTGATATTCCCGAAATATAAGGCGCATGCGGAGACCGCCATAAAAAAGATTCCCGGGAAAGGGGCGCTGGACAGATTATTTTATAATGACCTGACAAGCTATACTAGGGCCGATATAGAGAATATGTTCTGGGCTCTATACAATATTACTCAGGATGCCGGCTATTTTGAGCTTACATACAACGATGCCGGATTGGATAAGATCCCGGGGATAGTCCATAAGGCGTTTATGAAAGTCCCAAGATAAGCCAGCGTGTCTCAGGGCGATATAAGTGTCCTTTTTATAAAACGCAATATTTTGACGGTATAGGCCTCGAGCATAGAGACTGCCCCAAGGATATGATTCGTAATCCGCCATACGATATTGTCTAAATGCATCTCTTTACCGCATCTCCTTACGGCGATCGCCTTGCCTATAAGCCGTTCTGACAGCAAAGGCATGTCTATATACGGCAGGTTATCCCCTTTGGTTATGAAGAAAGGGCCGTATCTGTATAGAAATCTATGTATATAGAGATGGCTGCTGAGCTTGCATATTACCAGATCTCCAAGAGACAGATCCTTTAGCACCAGTTTGCTGGTTACGATCTGGTCTCCGACCCGTAAGAACGGCCTCATACTATAATTGCTGGAGACCTCAAATATAAAAGTTTTATCAGACTCTATATGATCCTTAAGCAACGACAACGCTACAGCATTTATATGTTCGCTCATATGGTATATATCGGTCTTTTGGATTATACTTCTTTCCCTTCATTTGCGTCAACCATTTCTTTAGCCGAGGTTAAATATTTTTGTAATTGAACGGATAAAAGTACTAGGGTATAATTAACCCGGTAAAGACGTGCAAGTTCTGCGCGCCTGTAGCTCAAACGGATAGAGTGGCTGGCTTCGAACCAGTAGGCTGGGTGTTCGATTCACCCCAGGCGCGCCATAGAATTTGCTGTAGCTTTCCGATAGGCAAATTCATACCGAAGCCTGCTCTGAAAATTTCTTCGAAATTTTCAGAGCGTTTAGGCGAGGGATATAGAGCATCAGTAAGGTTACCGGCTATAACGCGTTGGTCGCAGCGAGGCCGAAGCGACGCGGGCGTGGTGGAATTGGCAGACACGCATGGCTTAGGACCATGTGGGGCAACCCTTGGGGGTTCAAATCCCTCCGCCCGCACCATCGCTATTTTTTATAGATCCGGTTTGAATGGCGAAGTAGAATATTGCATTTTCTTCTTCCTTTTGCTATAATTAAAGTCCTTATTTCCCCGAATTAGAGGGAAGGGGCGCAGAGCGTCCCCCAAAACATATCTATAACTTGTGAAGGGAGGGGAACAGCATCTCTGTTGTTTGACAGTATAAGCGACGGCCGCGTAGCTTCCGTCTTCGCATTCAACCAGAGATATGCATGATGCTTCGGCGGATTTCGGGCATGTATTGCGTATAGTCGGGTTTAGCCCTCAACAATTTTTGTGCTAATCGGCTCTTTGATGCGATTCAGGGGAGTTATTCAGTGGCCCGCGTAGCTTCCGCCTTCGCATTCAACGCGTAATCGGCAGAATGCTTCGGCGAGATTTCGCTTGCAGGGCTAAGGAGTTTATAGACAGCGCCCGCGTAGCTCAATTGGCAGAGCAGGACACTCTTAATGTCAAGGTTCCAAGTTCGATTCTTGGCGCGGGCACCATTAGATTTGCATGCTATTACGGGTGGCAAATCTATTCCCGCACATATTGCAAAAATATCGAAGAGATTTTTGCAATGCTTATGTGCGGGAATATAAATAAGATTTTTTTAATTTCAGGAGAAATTTACAGTACGGTTTTTCCTTAGAGCACTCTTTCAAATTATGAATTTTCAGAGAAAATTCATAATTTATTGTTTCGCTCTAAGGACGTAAATTTCAGGAGAAATTTACAGGCGGCGGTAATTCAGTGGTAGAATGCCAGCTTGCCAAGCTGGATGTCGTGGGTTCGAAACCCATCCGCCGCTCCATCCTACTTCGCTCAAAGCTTTTCAGCTTTGAGCTTCGTAGAGATTAAGGATAGGAGGCAAAATTTTCACAGGGGAATGTTTCCCCCCCCTTCTCTTAAGATCTTTACCCCTTTACATAGGTGTCGCTTTCGCGACCTTGTATCTAGACAAAACAGCAAGGAGGCGTTATTTCTATGAAGATCATGGAGTTTTTGAACAAAAAGGCCATTGCTACGAACCTCAAGGCGGCCGACAAGGAAGGCGTGATACGCGAACTTGTCGACCTCCTTTCGAAGGCCGGAGAGATCAAAAATAAAGAAGAACTCGTAAAGGCCCTCCTGGCGCGCGAATCGCTCGGTTCCACCGGCATAGGACAGGGGATAGGCATACCGCATGCCAAGTCACAGAACGTGAAGGAACTGGTAGCGGCGTTCGGGCTTTCACAGAAGGGTGTCAATTTCGATTCTCTGGACGGAGAGGCGGTATATATATTCTTCCTACTGCTGGCCCCGGAAGAATCCGCGGGACCTCACCTAAAGGCGCTCGCCAGAATATCCCGTATGCTCAAGGATAAGTATTTCAGGGAGCTTCTCAGGAAGGCGAAAGATGAAAAAGAGGTGCTCCATATCATTCAGGAAGAAGACGCGAAGAAGTACTGATTTAGCTATCAGCTATCAGTCATCAGCCGTCAGCTAACAGCGGCTGAAAGCTGAAAAGATGAAAAGATGAAAATACTTAAGGCGTTCAAGTGGTTATACCCCGGCATGTGGGTAAAACGATGGATCCTTTTGACGGTCTTCGGGATCATCATGATATCCATGGGGTTCGTCATGGTCATATTGGAGCAGAGTTCGCGGAATAAGACATTCGCCGCAACCGTCATCATATTCGGTATACTATCCGTGATCACCGGTGTAAAGAGGATCATAAAATCTTTCGTCACCATCCTGTTGCCCCAGCATATGGACACCCTCGTCGATAAGGTATACCAGAAGCGCATACTGGAGAGGGGGCCGAGGATCGTGGTGATCGGCGGGGGGACCGGGCTCTCCACTCTTCTGCACGGCCTTAAAGAGTATACGAGCAATATCACCGCCATCGTCACCGTGGCGGATGACGGCGGATCATCCGGCCGTCTCAGGGAGGATTTCGACGTGCTGCCGCCCGGCGATATAAGGAACTGCCTCGTCGCCCTGGCCGACGCGGAACCGCTCATGGGCAAACTCTTCCAGTTCAGGTTCGGCGAAGGCACGGAACTGAGCGGCCACAGCTTCGGCAATCTCTTCATAACGGCTATGTCGAAAGTGGCCGGCAACTTTGACGCGGCTATAAAGGAATCGAGCAAGGTGCTTGCCATACGGGGGAGCGTCCTCCCTTCCACGCTGGAAAAGGTGACGCTTATGGCAAAGCACGAAGACGGCTCCGAAACGGTGGGAGAGAGCCAGATCCCGAAAGCGAAGAGCCCCATCAGGAGGATATTCCTGCGTCCGGTGAACTGCAGGCCGACCGACGAAGCGGTCGAGGCCATAAAGAGGGCCGACGCCATAGTGCTGGGTCCGGGAAGCCTCTACACCAGCATAATGCCGAACCTTCTTGTCGGCAAGATCTACCAGGAGATCCTATCCTCGAAGGCGTTGAAGATGTACGTGTGCAATGTCATGACACAGAAGGGCGAGACCGATGACTACAAGGCGAGCGACCACCTGAAGGCGATCATAGAGCATACGACGCCGGGGATCGTCGAATACTGTATCATGAACACGGCAAAGATACCGCCCGAAATACTGAAAAAGTATAAAGATGAAGAGGCTTATCCTGTGGTCCCGGATTCCGAGAACCTCAAGAAGATGAAGTGCAAGGTGATCGAAGCCCATATAGTCACCATCAGGGATTATGTCAGGCACGATGCCGTTAAACTGGCAAAGATAATAGTGGACCTTGTGACGAGCATCAAGAAAGCGAGATAGGGACCGGGATGACGGTAGAGAAGACGATCGTTATAAGAAATAAACAGGGCCTGCACGCCAGGCCGGCGGCCCTCTTTGTCCAGATAGCGAACAAATTCGACAGCGATATCACGGTCACGAAAGGCAAGGATAAAGTGAACGGGAAATCGATCATGGGCATAATGATGCTTGAGGCGGGGAGGGGCTCAAAGGTGACTATCGTCGCCACGGGCGACGACGCCGAACAGGCGATCACGGAGCTTGAGAACCTGCTCTTGAGCGATATGGAGGATTCGATACTTTGAAGGAGAGCGAAAAGGTGAAGGATAAAGAACTGATCCTGAAAGGTATCCCGGCATCTCCGGGCGTTACCATAGGAAAGGTCTTTCTTTTCGGCAGGGAGCAGTATTCGATACCCAGGCGCATAATAAATGAAGAGCAGATACAGAATGAGATAAAACGTTTCAAGGATGCGCTCATCCAGACTAAGCAGGAGATACTCGAGATAAAGAAAAGGATATCGGACGATATAGGCACGGAACACGGCCAGATATTCAGCGCCCATCTTCTCGTCATAGAAGACAGCATGCTAATAGAGGAGGTCATAGCAAAGCTTAAAAAAGACAGGCACTCCATAGAATACATCTTCCAGGATGTCCTCAAGAGATATATCAAGGTATTTTCCGAGATGGATGACGAGTACCTGAAAGAACGTATAAGCGATATAAACGATGTCGGCAGGCGTATACTCAGGAACCTTATAGGCGCCAAGGAAGACGCGCTCACGAATGTCAAAGAAAAGGTCGTGGTCGTCGCGTACGACCTGTCTCCTTCCGATACCGCGACCATGCACAAGACGAACGTGATAGGGTTCGCCACCGATATCGGCGGCCGGACGTCCCACACGGCCATAATGGCCAAGTCCCTTGAAATACCGGCAGTGGTCGGGCTGGAGGTGGTCACAAAGAAGGTAGGGAACGGTAATCCGATAATCGTAGACGGGACGCACGGCGTGGTCGTCATAAATCCTTCGCCGAAGACGCTTAAAAAGTATGAGCAGGAAAGGCAGAGATATATAGCGTTCGAGCACCGCCTCCAGGAACTGAAAGACCTGCCTTGCGTCACGCTTGACGGGAAGAAGATAGACCTCGCGGCAAACATAGAGGTGCCGGAAGACGTCGTGTCGGTCCTTGCCCACGGCGCCCAGGGCATAGGACTCTACAGGACAGAATATTTCTATATGAACAGAAAGGACCTGCCGAAAGAAGATGAGCAGTTCAAGGCGTATTCGGCGGTCGCGCGTAAGATAAAACCGCAGCCCATAGTCGTCAGGACGCTTGACCTGGGAGGGGACAAATTCCTTTCGCAATTCGAAGTGCCGCATGAGATGAACCCGTTCCTGGGCTGGCGCGCCATAAGGTTCTGCCTGGCGAGACCCGATATCTTCAAGGTGCAGCTCAGGGCCATCCTGCGCGCATCCGTATACGGGAATCTGAAGGTCATGTACCCGATGATCTCCGGCCTCGATGAGCTAAGGCAGGCGAACGCGCTGCTCGAAGAAGCGAAGAGGTCCCTGAAGAAGGAGTCGATACCGTTCAATGAAGATATAGAGGTCGGCGCCATGATAGAGGTCCCTTCAGCCGCCCTGGTAAGCCACATACTGGCCAAGGAAGTCGATTTCTTCTCTATAGGCACCAACGATCTTATCCAGTATGCCCTTGCCGTAGACAGGGTTAACGAGAAGATCGCTTACCTTTATGAACCGGCGCACCCGGCCGTGTTGATGCTCATAAAGAGCATAATAGACAACGGCCATAAGGCCGGCGTCTGGGTGGGCATGTGCGGAGAGATGGCGGGATATATAAACATGACCCTTATACTCCTCGGGCTCGGCCTGGACGAATTCAGCACCTCGCCTATAAATATCCCGGAGATAAAACAGATAATACGTTCCGTGAGCATGGAGCAGGCAAAAAAAATAGCGGAAGAGGCGCTCACGCTCTCCACGGGAAAAGAGGTCGAGAAGTTCGCGAAGAGGAAGCTCAGGGAGATACTGCCGGATATGGCTATAGGTATGGAGGACGAAGAATAGATGGGGACCGTCTCTCTCGACGATATTAAGGTAATAGGACGTTACGACCGCTCGAATATGATCGGGACTATAGAGTCATTCCCCTTCCAGTGCAGGGAAGCCGTTCGGATAGGAGGGTCATTCAGCCTTCCGTCGGGTCTTGCGGACGGCATAAATAATGTTGTATGCACGGGCCTCGGCGGCTCGGCGATAGGAGCAGACCTCGCGCGGTCATATGCGGCGGACGATGCGCGTATCCCGGTGATCGTTAACAGGAATTATGCCCTTCCGGGCTTCGTAGACGGACATTCGCTTGTCATCGTCTCCAGCTATTCAGGGAACACGGAGGAGACGCTGGCCGCATATAAAGATGCCCGTAAAAGGAACGCGCGTATAGCGGTGATCTCATCCGGCGGCGAACTGGCCCGCCGGGCCAAGAGCGACGCCGTCCCCATGGTCTCCATACCGGGCGGTCTTCAGCCGCGTTGTGCCGTAGGCTATTCTTTTTTCACCACCCTCATATTGCTTTCAAAGGCCGGCATAATAAAAGATCAGGCGGAAGATATCGAAGATGCGATAGCTATCCTGGAGGATTTGAGAGAAAAAGAGCTCGGGAGTCACGTGCCGGAAAAGAAGAACATCGCAAAGATGACGGCGCGTTCTCTCGCCGGTCTATTCCCGGTAATATACGGCGGGCAGGACCATATCGATTCTGTCGTTACCAGGTGGAGGGGCCAGATAGCGGAAAATTCGAAGACGCTTTCTTCCGCGCACCTATTCCCGGAGATGAACCATAATGAGATAGTGGGGTGGGCGCACCCGGATAATATTTTAAAACATTCCGCGGTCGTACTATTGAGGGACGCGGGGGACAGTCCCAGGGTCTCGAAGAGGATCGACATAACCAGGGGCATATTGAGCGATGAAGGGGTAAAGGTCAAAGAGGTATGGTCCAGGGGCGGGGGGCTTCTTGCGCGTATGCTATCCCTCGTCTATATAGGGGATTTTGTCAGTTTTTACCTCGCCATATTGAACGAAGAGGATCCCACCCCCGTCGAAAGGATCACCCGTCTAAAGAAGGAGCTGGCGAAGAGTTGACCGTCTTAATATTAGCCGCCGGCTACGCGGTGCGGCTTAAAGAGCTGACGCAGGATAACCCGAAGCCTCTCCTGGTGGTGGCGGGGAAGACCATCATAGACAGGATACTTGAGAAGGTAAAGGGTGCCGGGCCCGCAGGCAAGGTATATTTAATAACGAACGCGAAGTTCTTCGGGAAGTTCAGGGATTGGCATAAGGCTTCGCGGTATGGCGCGAAGGTCGAGTTGATAGACGACGGGTCCGTTTCGAATGAGACGAGGCTGGGAGCGATACGCGACATATACCTTGCGATAGAGAAGAAGGCGATCGATGACGATCTCCTGGTCATTGCCGGAGACAACCTCTTCGACTTCGACCTGGCTAAATTCCGTATTTTTGCGTCATCAAAAGTTGACGGTGTCTCTGTGGCCGTTCACGATATAAAGGACAGGGATGCCGCCGCCAGGAAGTTCGGTGTCGTTATGCTTGATGATGACGGGGTAGTAGCGGACTTCGAGGAGAAGCCGGAGGATCCGAAGTCGGCACTCATATCTACGGGGATATACTATTTCCCCAGGGCGAAGCTCTCGCTTATAAGGGATTATGTAAGGACTTCGGACCGGCTGGACGCCCCGGGTTATTACATAAGCTGGATGGTAAAGAACGATAAAGTGTACGGGTTCACATTTTCCGAAGATTGGTACGATATAGGAGATATCGAATCTTACAGGAAGGCGGACAGTACGTATTCAAAAAAGGAGAATTAGATATGGCGGCAAATAAGTATCTTTTTACCTCGGAAAGCGTTACGGAGGGCCACCCGGATAAGGTCTGCGACCAGGTATCCGATGCCGTTCTGGACAGCGTCTTAAGCCAGGACCCGGCCGGCCGCGTAGCGTGCGAGACCTATGTCACCATGGGGCTTATAATAATAGGCGGTGAGATAACCACTACCGCGTACGTAGATATACACAAGATGTGCAGGGACCTTTTGAGGGATATAGGTTATACCCATCCCAAGTACGGATTCGATTATCACACATGCGCGATACTCAATGCCATCCACACGCAGTCGCCCGATATATCTATGGGCGTCGATAAGGGCGGAGCGGGTGACCAGGGCATGATGATGGGGTACGCCTGCAGGGAGACGCCGGAACTGATGCCGCTCCCTATAATGCTGTCGCACAAACTCTGCCGGAAGCTCACGGAACTGAGAAAGAAGAATATCCTGAAATATCTGGGCCCTGACGGGAAATCGCAGGTCACGGTAGAATATCACGACGGTAAGCCTGCGCGCGTGACCTCGGTGGTTCTCGCCTGCCAGCACACGGAAGAGGTGGTCGACAAGAAGACCGATATGTTCTCGGAAGAGGCCCGCAGGGAGATAATCGAAAAAGTGGCAAAGCCGGTCCTCAAAGATTATATCGACAGGGAGACGAAGTACTATGTGAACCAGACGGGAAAATTCGTCGTCGGCGGGCCGCAGTCGGATACGGGAATGACCGGCCGGAAGATCATAGTGGACACATACGGCGGGACCATCCCGCACGGCGGAGGCGCATTCTCCGGAAAAGATCCGACGAAGGTTGACCGTTCCGCCGCTTATATGGGGCGCTACATAGCGAAGAATCTCGTTGCCGCAGGGATCGCCGATAAGCTCATGATACAGCTCGCGTATGTAATAGGCCGCGCGGAACCGGTCTCCATGATGGTCAATACTTACGGGACCGGCAAGTTGAGCGACGAAAAGATAGTGAAGATCATAAGAGACCACTTTGAGCTCACCCCTCACGGGATCATAGCGGAGCTGAAGCTGCGGGAATCGCAGGATAACAGGTTCAGGCGTACTGCCGCTTACGGCCACTTCGGAAGGACAGAAGACGGGTTCACGTGGGAAGCGACGGACGAGGCGAAGAATCTCAAGAAATACGTAAAATAGCTGATAGCTGAAAACGGAGATAAATTCATGAAATATGATGTGAAGGATTTGAGTTTAGCGAAGAGGGGGAAGCTCCGCATAGAATGGGCAAATGAATACATGGATGTTCTTGGCCTGGTGCGTAAACGTTTTAAAAAAGAGAGACCGCTTAAGGGACTTAAGGTGGCGTGCTGCCTTCACGTTACGACAGAGACGGCGAACCTTATGGACACGCTAAAGGCGGGCGGTGCCCACGTAGCCCTGTGCGCCTCAAATCCGTTGAGCACACAGGATGATGTTGCCGCATCACTCGTGAAAGATTTCGGCATAAGCACATTCTCAATAAAGGGAGAGGGCTCCGGGACGTATTATAAACATCTCAACGGCGCCCTGGACATAGGACCCGATATAACTATGGACGACGGCGCCGACCTCGTCTCCACGATACATAAGACGCGCAAGGACCTTGTCGGGCAGATATTGGGCGGGACGGAGGAGACGACCACCGGTGTCATACGCCTCAGGAACCTGGAGCGGGAGGGGAGGCTGCTCTATCCTATAATAGCGGTGAACGACGCCGATACCAAGCACCTCTTCGACAACAGGTACGGCACCGGCCAGTCGACGATCGACGGCATACTGCGCGCCACGAACATGCTCCTCGCCGGCTCCAATTTTGTCGTATGCGGATACGGCTGGTGCGGCAGGGGCGTTGCCATGCGGGCCAGGGGCATGGGGGCGAACGTCTTCATAGCCGAGACGGACCCGCTTAAGGCGCTGGAAGCGGTAATGGACGGTTATAATGTGACTTCGCTCAGGGAGGCATGCAAGGTCGGCAATGTCTTTATAACCGTGACGGGCGATATGCACGTACTGCGGAAAGAACATTTTGAGCTCATGCCGGACGGCGCGATCATAGCGAATTCCGGACACTTCAATGTGGAGATAGATATACCGGCCCTGGCGAAGCTGTCGAAGAAGAGACGGACGGTGCGTGAATCAGTGGAAGAGTATACGCTGAAGGACGGAAGGCGCATCAACCTTCTTGGTGAAGGACGCCTCGTCAATCTTGCCGCCGCCGAAGGGCATCCGGCGAGCGTCATGGATATGAGTTTCGCAGATCAGGCGCTCTGCTGCGAATATATAGCGAAGAATTACAAGGACCTGAAGAAGAAGGTATATAAAGTGCCGGGGCACATCGATCGTGATGTGGCGAAGCTTAAACTTGAGTCGCTTGGCATCAGGATAGACAGCCTGACGGAAGAGCAGAAGAGATATCTGGAAAGTTGGGAATCCGGGACATAGAAAGGAGCAGCACTGCAATGGGAAGAAGACCGTTGGATATGGATAAGCTTGCGCTTGAACTGGCGCTGGCCGATGACAGATCGGTAAAGGGCGAATTGGCCAAAAAGATACTGGACCTGGGGTATAAGAACGGGATATACCCGTCCAGCATCAACGGGTTTTACATGGCCAGGGGCAGGGGCGAGACGCGCGGGGATTTTACGGTGCCGGCTATAAACCTGAGGACGATGACATACGATCTCGCAAAGGCGATATTCAGGGTCGCCGGGAAGATGAACGCCGGGGCCTTTATATTCGAGATAGCCAAATCGGAGATGGGGTACACGGGCCAGCCGCCGGCGGAATACACGGCGGTATGCGTGGCGGCAGCGCTGAAAGAGGGATGGAAAGGGCCCGTCTTCATACAGGGAGACCATTTCCAGGTGAGCGCCAAAAATTACAAACAGGACCCTGTGAAGGAACTGGACGGCCTTAAGGCGCTGATAACGCAGGCCATGGAGTCAGGGTTCTACAATATAGACATAGATTCTTCTACACTGGTAGACCTGTCAAAGAGCGATATAAAGAAACAGCAGAAGCTGAATTACGAGGTATGCGCAGAACTCACCAATTTCATACGCCGGAACCAGCCGCGCGGCATAGAGGTATCGGTAGGCGGAGAGATAGGGGAGGTGGGAAGCAAGAATTCGACCCCTGAGGACCTTAGGGCGTTCATGGGCGGTTACAGAGAGCGGCTCAGGAAGGGCAGGACAGGCATAAGCAAGATAAGCATACAGACAGGCACATCTCACGGAGGCGTGGTCCTTCCGGACGGCACCGTAGCGAAGGTGAAACTGGATTTCGACACCCTGAAGAACCTGTCGAAGATCGCCCGTGAGGAGTACGGTCTGGCCGGCGCTGTACAGCACGGCGCATCGACGCTCCCGTCGGACGCGTTCGGTAAGTTCCCCGAAGAGGGGACGGCGGAAGTGCACCTTGCCACAGAGTTCCAGAACATGGTATATGAGAGCGCCCACTTTCCCAAAGAACTTAAGGGCGCGATATACGATTGGCTGAAGAAGACCCAGGGCGCGGAGCGGAAACCCGACCAGACAGAAGAGCAGTTCCTGTACAGCGCGCGCAAGAAAGCGCTCGGCCAGTTCAAGAAAGATATACTGGGCCTTCCCGCGGGAACGAAAGACACCATAGCGCGGGAGATAGAAGCGAAGTTCGAATTTCTATTCAACAAGCTTAATGTGGCAGGGACGAAAGACGAAGTCCTGAAACATACGGTCCTGAAGAGGGTCATCTCAAGGAAGAGGGGGGAGGGACCTGCTAAGGATGTCGAGATCAGTCACGAGGGAGCCGATTAGCTTCTCTTATTGACCAGATAGACGCCGATGGCGGCGAAGAGGACGTTGCCCAGCCATGCGCCTGCGATGGGCGGGATGAACCCGGCTTTTCCGAAAGCGACCGAGACCGCTATAGCTGCATAGTATAAAAGTCCTATCATTATGCTCATGCCTATGCCTATGAGGACGCCGCCGCGCGTCGTTATGATGGCAAAGGGCGTACCCACCAGTATTATTATCAGGCTTATGAAGGGAAAGGCCACCTTATAGTGGAGGTCCACCAGGAGCCCGCGCGTAAGCCGGGTCCCTGCGCCGCTGAAGTTCTTTATGTAATGGCTCAGTTCCCGGAAGCTGACAAAATCCGCCCGCCATTCCCTGTTTGCAAAATCGTTCGGCTTCTCTTTTATAGGTATGACCCTTTCCGCGAAAAATTGCGGCTCCCCGAGTATCTTTCCGGCGTTATCTATCTTATACATTATGACCTTGTAGAACTTCCATCCCTCATCGGTCCAGACGCCGCTTGAGGCGGTGGTCTTCGATATAAGGCGCTGCGATGAGTCGTGTTCGTGGATGATCACATCGCCGAGCGTCTTCTTCTCTATGTCGTAGTTCCTCGCAAAGACGATCCTGTTGCCTGCGCCGTAGACCGCCACGTTCTCTATTATGCCCTGATCCCGGCCTTTCCGTTTATCCTTTTCAAGCTCGTCCCGCCTTATTACGTTCGATATCTTTGAGCTCATAGGGATGATGCGGTCATTTACGATGAAGACGACCACGCTTATGACGAAGCCGCATATCAGGATAGGCGCGAGGATGCGCCACAGGCTTATCCCGCTCGATTTCATAGCGGTTATCTCGTTATGCTTGTTAAGATTACTGAGCATATATATAGCCGAGAGGAGGACGGCCATGGGCGTTATCTGTATGAATATGGTGGGGCAATAGTAGACATAAAACGCCACAAGCGAAGAGAACGGTATCTTATATTTCACGATGTCATCTATGAAAGAGAAGACATCTATGATAACGGCCATTATTATGAATATGAAGAGGCACCACAGAAAAGGCCCCAGGAAACCCCTTACGATATAGCGATCTACGATCTTCATTCTTGAGCTTTCAGTTATTAGCTATCAGCTATCAGCTAGTAAGTTTTATAGGCCTCGCGCCAGCGTGAGGCAGCGGACTTTCCCGGCGCCGGCATCAAGAAGCGTCTTTGCGCACTCGTCGAGCGTAGCGCCGGTAGTCATCACGTCGTCCACGATCAGTATATTTTTGCCGGATACGGCGCTGCGGCGCGCCGCCCTGAACGCGCCGCGGAGGTTGGTGAGCCGCCCGGCCCTTGAGAGCTCATTCTGGCGCTTCGTCGACCTCGTCTTCTGAAGCATATCTGCAAGCGGTATGCCGGACTCGTCCCCTAATCTCGCGGCCAGGACCTTCGAGTGGTTGAACTCCCTCTTTCTGAGAAGCGCCTCCTGGACGGGTACATATGTGACGGTATCGATACCTCCGAGCAGGTCTTTATCTTCGCATGCGAGATCTATGAGAAAAGAGGAAAGCGTCCGTCCCAGCGATATCCTGCCCTTATATTTGAAGAGCCGGATCAGTTCCTTCAGCGCGCCTTCGTAGAGACACGCGGAGCGTGCCATTTCGAAATGGAAATGGTGCGTCCGGCATTCGGCGCATAATCCGGGGCCGTCCTGAACGGAACGGCCGCATTTCCGGCAATGCGGCCCGGGGTTCCTGCGCACCGTATGAAGGCACGCCGCGCATACGCCGGACCGGCCGAGCGGGTCGAGGTCCTTACCGCACAGGGCGCAGCGCAGGGGATAGACGAGGTTCAATATGCTCTTCGCGATGACACCGGCGCTCTTCATAGCGCATATCATATCACGCCCGTCTCATGGATGTCAATTTCCAATGCCATGGTGTAAAATTTTTACGGGTCCCCTCCTTCGCAGCTTCTGCCATTCAGAGATCTTTTGCTTCGGAGGGCAGGCTGCCGCTCCCTCGCCTTTTGTTCTATAGGGGCTGTGACTGATGAGGCGTAGTGCGATCCGATCGTGGTGTAGCACATCGCCGTAGCGCCCCTGTGCGACAAAAGGCTCGGTCGCGTCATACTAAAATTTCCTCTGTGAAATTTTAGTATTTTAATAGCCTATAGATTATCCCAAATTTCTCCTTTATAAAAATTTGGGGTCACCCGTAAAAATTTTACTGCACCCTGCCGCACGAAGGGTACTGTGAACGGCCATTAGAATTTTTTCGGCAATACCAGCTATCTCTTATTGGTGCACAAGGATTTACGTTGAGCGAATGCAGGAACTGACCGAGGCATGACACAAACGTATATGTGCACCCGTACAGGTGGCGGTATAGCACCCTGAAAGGGTGCTATACCATGAATAAAGGTATAAACACAAAGGCCGAGGGAATTCCTGCAAATTCGCGAGACGTAAACCGCAGCCTTCAAGGCTATAGGCAGGCTGTAGGCACCAATTTTGCTATGCAAAATTGGTAGTGCACGGCGAAAAAATTCAGGCCGTGAACAGGACCCTGAGTGCGGCAGGGGAGGAAAAATTTTCATCTACAAATCTTCTTGCGAGGCAGCGATATTTGTCTTATAATATGGCCTTCTTATGGGACAGAAGATCAGGAAGATCATCGCTCTTTTACACAGGGCGTACGGACGGCCGAGGCCGTGGAGGAGGACGGACCCTGTCGATGAATTGGTCAGGACCGTACTTTCGCAGAATACGAACGACAGGAACTCCCTGGCGGCATTCGCTATATTAAAGCGGGCCTTCAGGTCATGGAAGGGCGTATTGGATGTGGACACAAGAAGGCTGGCCCGTCTCATAAGGCACGCGGGCCTGGCCAATATCAAGGCAGCCCGCATAAAGGGTATCCTGGAGGAGATAAGAAGGCGGGAAGGGGAGATAACCCTTTCATCATTAAAGAGTTCGGATATCCGGCATTCTCTCGAATATCTGACATCCCTTAAGGGCGTCGGCCCCAAGACGGCCTCATGCGTCCTGCTCTTCAGTTTCGGTAAGCCCGTTATGCCGGTAGACACACATATATTCCGGGTGGCTAAGCGGCTTGGGCTTATAGAAGCGGACTCGGATATCGCCGAAGCACACCGTATATTGACAGGGGCCGTTCCAAAGAGCTTGATATATGAGTTCCATTTAGGTATAATAGAGCACGGTCGTCGCACCTGCAGGGCCAGGGATCCCAGGTGCGGCGAATGCCTTTTGTACAGGGTATGCAGGTTCGATAAAAAAGAGTTCTTCAGCAAAAGGGGTCAACGTTGATACGAAAAGCCAATCTTAATGACGTAAAGAAGATACAGAAGCTCATAAATCACTACGCCAGGCACAACCAGATGCTGCCAAGGTCGCTGAATGAGCTTTATGAAAATATCAGGGATTTCTTCGTATATGCCGAAGGCAATGCCATATACGGCTGCTGCGCCCTACATATCGACTGGGAGGACCTGGCCGAGATAAAGAGCCTGGCCGTGGCGAAGTCAAAGTCCGGCAAAGGCATAGGTAGGAGGCTCCTGATGCAGTGCCTTAAGGAGGCGAAGGGCCTGAAGGTGAAGAGGATATTTGCGCTCACCTATATACCCGGGTTCTTCGAACTCTTCGGGTTCAGCGTGGTCAGCAAGAAGGAGCTTCCGCATAAGATATGGAGCGAGTGTATAAAGTGCGTATACTTTACGGGTTGTAAAGAGATAGCGATGATGAAAGAGATCTGACGATGGGATACACGATAACAGAAAAGATACTGCTGAAGCATACGAAAGCAAAAGAGATACATCCCGGAGAATTCCTGAACGCGAGGGTCGACCTCTGTCTGGGGAATGACATCACGGCGCCGTTCGCGATCGAGGAGTTCGAAAAGCTCGGTCTGGCGAAGGTATTCGACAGGAAAAGGATCGCGCTCGTCCCGGACCATTTTGCGCCGGCCAAGGATATGAAGAGCGCGAACCAGTGCAAGAAGCTGGCGGAATTTTCCAGGAAGTACGGGATAGTCAATTATTTTGAAGTCGGCAAGATGGGTATAGAGCATGCGCTTCTCCCGGAGACGGGTCTCGTCCTGCCCGGCGACCTGGTCATAGGCGCCGATTCGCACACGTGCACGTACGGCGCGCTGGGGGCATTCTCGACGGGCATAGGATCGACCGATCTCGCGGCGGCATTCGCCACCGGAGAATGCTGGCTCAGGGTCCCCGAGTCGATGAAGTTCATATTCTTCGGCCGGTTGAACAGGTGGGTCGGCGGCAAGGACCTCATACTTCACACGATAGGGGATATAGGCGTAGACGGGGCCAGGTATCGCGCGATGGAATTTTGCGGAGAGACGATAGAAGCGCTCCCGATCGATGACCGCCTATCCATGTGCAATATGGCCATAGAAGCGGGCGGGAAGAACGGTATAATCGCCCCCGATAAGATAACGATGCGGTATATCAGGTCTATAAAGGACAAGAGACGGGCCGGGTACGGTAAGGTTTATGCAAGCGACCCGGATGCAAAATATTCCGGAGTAAGAGAGTACGACGTGCGGAAGATCGAGCCGCTCGTCGCATGCCCGAACCTGCCCAGCAACGTGAAGAAGGTAAAGGAATTGAAAAATATACGGATAGACCAGGTGGTCATAGGCTCCTGTACGAACGGCAGGATATCGGACCTGCGGTTTGCCGCTAAGATATTGCGCGGCAAAAAGATAAAAGAGGGTGTGCGCTTGATAGTGATACCCGGGACGCAGAAGATATACCGCGAGGCGGCGGAGGAGGGGCTTGCCCGTATATTCGTTGAGGCGGGGGGCATATTTTCCACGCCGACGTGCGGTCCGTGCCTGGGCGGCCACATGGGCATACTCGCCGAGGGAGAGCGGGCGGTCGCCACTACGAACAGGAACTTCGTAGGCAGGATGGGCAATCCGAAGAGCGAGGTCTATCTGTCCAATCCGGCTGTCGCGGCGGCAAGCGCGATCAAGGGATATATCGCGCATCCGGATGAGGTAGTCTAAATGTCACAACGTCACCATGTCACCACGTCACCGGTAAAAGCTTTTACGTGTGACCTGGTGACTCTGTGACTTGGTGACCACGAGGGGTTTACTTTGAATTATAAAGGACGCGTGCATAAATTCGGTGATGATGTCAATACGGATGAGATCCTGCCCGCACGTTATCTCGATACGACCGATAAGGCAGAGCTCGCCAGGCACTGCATGGAAGATGCCGATAAGGAATTTTCCAGGAAGGTAAAACCCGGCGATATCATCGTAGCCGGGAAGAATTTCGGATGCGGCTCCTCGCGCGAGCATGCCCCCATATCCATAAAGGCGAGCGGCGTATCCTGCGTCATAGCCGGTAACTTTGCCAGGATATTCTTCAGGAACAGCATAAATATAGGCCTGCCTATAATAGAGTGCGAAGAGGCCTCGGAGAGGATAAGGCCGCGGGATCTTCTCAGGGTCAATACGAAGCTCGGCATCATAAGGAACATGACAAGGAAAGAGAGTTACAGGTTCGAGAAGTATCCGCCTTTCATGCAGCGGATCATCCGCGCAGGCGGGCTGATGGAATCTATACGGAGGAAAAAACGTGTATAAGATAGCAGTAATACCCGGAGACGGGACGGGCCCGGAAGTGGTGAGGGAGGGGCTCAAGGTGATGAAGGCCGCATCCCGGAAATTCGGGTTCGGTTATAAGGAAGAGGTCTTCGATTACGGCGGCAACAGGTATCTGAAGACAGGGAAGACGATAACCGATAAGGAGCTTGCCGGCCTGAAGAAGTTCGACGCAATATATCTGGGTGCCATAGGCCACCCGGACGTAAAGCCCGGCATCCTTGAGCAGGGGATACTCCTGAAGACGCGTTTCGACCTTGACCAATACATAAACCTGCGCCCGGTAAAGTTATATAATGCAGATTTTTGTCCTCTTAAGGATAAAGGGCCGGCCGATATAGATTTTGTGGTCGTCAGAGAGAATTCCGAAGGCCTCTACAAGGGTATGGGCGAATTCCGGAATAAGGGTACGAAGAAGGAAGTGGCTATACAGATATCATACAATACCAGGAAGGGCGTGGAGCGCTGCATCAGGTACGCCTTCGAATATTGCCGGAAACGGAACAAGAGAAAGAAGCTGACGCTATGCGGGAAGACGAACGTCCTTACGTATGCATGGGACCTGTGGCAGAGGACTTTCAATGAGGTCAAGTCGGACTATCCGGATATCCAGACCGATTACGCTCACGTAGACGCTACGACCATGTGGTTCGTAAAGAACCCGGAGTGGTTCGATACGATAGTCACAGACAATATTTTCGGCGATATAATAACGGACCTAGGCGCCATGATCCAGGGCGGTATGGGAATAGCGGCAGGCGGGAACATAAACCCTGAAGGCGTCTCCATGTTCGAGCCGATAGGAGGTTCCGCGCCCAAATATACGGGCAAAGATGTCATAAATCCTCTCGCCGCCATATGCGCGGCAGGGATGCTTCTGGATAATATAGGAGAGGAGAAGGCCGGTAAGGCGGTCGAGAGCTCGGTCATAAAGGTCGCGACGACGAAGCTGAAGAGCCTGGCCGCCGGTAAGATGGGATATTCCACACAAGAGGTCGGAGATATGGTGGCGGAGAATATATAAAATGTCACCATGTCACAACGTCACCATGTCACACGTAAAAGCTTTTACCGGTGACTTGGTGACATGGTGTCTTGGTGACTTTAAAAACGTGAGAATCTATGGCTAAGAGATATAATATTGCTGTCATGGGCGCTACAGGCGCCGTAGGGAATTGTTTCCTGAAGATACTTGAAGAGCGGAAGTTCCCCGTAAAGGGCCTTACACTTCTCGCCTCCGAGCGTTCCGAGGGGAAGCGGCTTAAGTTTGGCGGCAAACCCTACCCGGTCGAAGTGCTTACGCACGATTCTTTCAAGGGCATAGACATCGTGCTGGCAAGCGCCGGGGCGTCGAGGAGCCTGGAGTTTTTGCCGAGCGCCGTAAAGGCGGGCGCGGTATGCGTTGACAATTCGAGCGCTTTCAGGATGGACGAAGAGACACCGCTCGTAGTGCCGGAGGTGAACGGGCGCCGCATCAGGGAGAACAAGGGGATCATCGCCAACCCAAACTGTTCCACCATACAGATGGTGGTAGCGCTATGGCCTATACATAAGGCCGCGAAGATAAAGAGGATAGTGGTGACGACGTTCCAGTCCGTTTCCGGGGCCGGCCAGAAGAAGGTGATAGAACTGCGCGAACAGTCGAAACTATTCCTGGCGGATAAGAAGGTCATCCCCGCGGAATTCCCCCACAGGATCGCTTTCAACCTGATCCCCCAGATAGATATCTTCCTGGATAACGGGTATACAAAGGAAGAGATGAAGATGGTGAACGAAACCAGGAAGATCATGGAGGACCCGTCTATCCGGGTGAATGCAACCTGTGTGCGCGTACCGGTATTCTATGCCCATTCGGAGAGCGTCAATATAGAGACGGAAAGGCACATCACCCCGGATGAGGTGAGGAAGCTCCTGTCGGGCGCTCCGGGCGTCGTAATGATGGACGACCCGTCGAAGGGTCTGTATCCCATGCCTATCCATGCCGAGGGAGAGGACGGGACCTTCGTGGGCCGTGTCAGGCAGGATGAGTCGGTAAAGAACGGTATATCCATGTGGGTCGTGAGCGACAATATCCGCAAGGGCGCCGCTTTGAACGCAATCCAGATCGCAGAAGAGCTCATAAAATAATCGTACAGGAGGCAGTTTATGAAAAAGATGATATGCGCGGTCATTTTGTCTCTGGTATGTGCCGGGAGCATCTACGCGGCAACCGATATAGAGGAGCCGGATTACGAAGAGCTGGATAAACTGCACACGAAGATAGTCCGTATGAAGCGGGAGATGGACCGGCTCATGAAAGATGTGATGTCGACTTATCAGGAGACGTCCGCCTCCGGCTTCGGTTCCGAAGTCAGGGTCGATGTGATAGAGAACGACAAAGAGATGATCGTAAAGGCGGACCTGCCCGGCATGGAAAAGGACAGGATAGACGTGACGCTTGAGAAGAGCAGGGTCCTGAAACTGGCGGGGATGAGAGAGGTCATGAAGAGCCAGGCGGCACCCGGCATGGTCAAGCAGGAAAGGTCGCTCGGCAAATTCGAGCGCATAATAGAATTGCCCGCGGAAGGCATGAATGAGGGCATAAAGGCGTCGTATAAGGACGGCGTGCTGGAGATAGTCATACCGAAAAAGGAACCGTCCAGAGATAAGGCCGTAAAGATAAACGTTATATAACCAAAAGAGACCAGAAGGGTATACGATATGAAGGCATCAGAGCTGAAGAAGGGGATGATAGTAAAAGACGGAGGGGAATTCTATGTGGTCATCGATATAGAACACAGGACTCCGGGAAACCTGAGGGCCATTTACCAGACTACGCTTAAGAATCTGCTGAACGGAAAGATGCTCAACAGGCGTTACAGTCCGGCCGATACGGTCGAGAAAGCGGATCTCGAATCGAAGAAGATGCAGTACCTCTTTCAGGACCATTCAGGGTTCCATTTCATGGATATGGAGACGTATGAGACGATCGTCTTCAGCGCCGATATGGTGGACCAGACGAAAGATTACCTGAAAGAGAACCAGGAAGCGGAGGTGCTTTATTATGAGCACCGCCCGATCACGATAGAACTTCCGGTAAGCGTCAAACTAAAGGTGACGGAGTCGGCGCCGGGGATACGCGGCGACACATCCGGCAAGACGGTGAAGCCGGCAAAGCTTGAGACCGGGCTCGTCGTGAACGTCCCGTTATTCATAGAGGAAGGCGAGGTAGTGATAGTCGATACAAGGACCGGCGAGTATCTGGGCAGGGCATGATCCGTCGTAACATCAGGAGGGTGTATGGATAAACGTTATCTGGTCGTTGTTGCAGCAGTTCTTTTATTCGTCTCCTTTTCAGCTACGGCCGGCGCAGAGGAACAGAAGCAGGAGGAGACGATCGCGCCGAAGAAGGTAGAGGTCGATTCCAACTATGACGGCAAGGCGGACCGCGTGGAGATGTACAGCGCATCCGGCCAGATCGAACGCGTAGAGTCGGACAATAACGGCGACGGCGCCACGGACGAGTGGATCGTATACGACGGGAAAGGAAAGCCCGTCAAGAGGGAAAGAGATACTAACGGTGACGGAAAACCGGATATATGGATGGAGTACTAGAAGAAGGTAAAATATGGGCACATTGAAGACACGGTCTCTCGAAGAGATAGAAAAAAAGATGGAAGGCATGGACGAGGATTCCATGCGTTACCGGGTGCTTAACAGCGCCAAGAATTTCAAGACGTCATGGGTCGAACTGGGGCAATCCCTGTACTCTGTCTGGAAGGACAAGCTGTACAGGCCGTGGGGGTTCCTCAAATTCGATGCCTATGCCTCCAAAGAGATCGGCATCAGGAAAGAGACGGCCCTGAAGCTTCTCAAGTCGTACTATTTCCTGGAGAAGGAAGAGCCGCGGCTCCTGGACAGGGGTTATTCCGATACCCGCGATCCGGCGTCCCTTCCCACTTACGAGGCCGTAAATGTACTGCGCCTTGCGAACGACAAAAAGGCGCTCGACGGGCCGGATTATTTCCGGCTCAAAAAAGATGTCCTGGAGAAGGGGCGCGACGCGCGCGAGATAAAGAAGGACCTCACCGCCCTCATGAGGCAGCGCGAGGAGCTTGAGCCGGAAGAGGCGAGAGAGAAGAAGAGGATCGCGACGCTGAGGAGGCTCCTTACGAACCTCAAGACGATAAAGAAAGAGATCGAGATGACCAGGATGCTCCCTTCGAGCGTCGTGAAAGAGACGGCCAGCCTGATAGCCAGGATAGAGTCGGAAATAGAGTGATGCGCAGGCGCCGGCGGAATGTCAGGCTCACCATCCAGTATGAAGGCACCGCGTACGCCGGATGGCAGTTCCAGACCAACGCCACATCGATACAGGAGATGGTGGAGAGCGCCTTAAGGTCCACCCTGGGAGAGCACGTCAAGGTGACCGCCTCCGGCAGGACAGACGCCGGCGTTCATGCCCTTGCGCAGGCGGCGAACTTCAGGACGCGCTCGCGCCTGCCTCTCGCCAATATCCAAAAAGCCCTCAACAGCAGACTGCCCAAAGATATAGTCATATCCCGCATCGAAGAGGCAGGGCCGTCATTCGACTCCCAACACGACGCGAGGTACAAGCTCTACAGGTATACCATAGTCAACAATGATTTCACAAGCCCGTTCCTGAGGCGTTTCGCGTCGAGGTGCTTCCATAAACTGGACACGGCCGTCATGAGACGGGAGGCGAAACTGCTGGTGGGAAGGCACGACTTCAGATCGTTCCAGGCGGTCGACGGCCAGGAGAGGAAAACGATAAAGACCGTCCGCTCTATAAAAATAAAAAGGTCGGGCGATGTGATAACGGTAGATATCGAAGCGGACGGTTTCCTTTACAATATGGCGAGGACCATCGTCGGAACGCTGATCGAAGTGGGGCGGGGGAAATTGGAGCCCGGCAGCGTAAAAGAGATGCTGCGGAAACGGGACAGGCGGTGCTGCGGCCCTACCGCTCCGGCAAAAGGGCTGTGCCTTATTAAGGTGACGTATTAAAATGGATAAAGAATACGGTACGATCGTCTTCGACCTGGGGAATACGCTTATAAGGTTCGACCATAATATATCGGCCGGGAAGATAGCGAACCTCTGCAGGCGGGAATCCAAAAAGATATATGACACATTTTTTGATTCCGGGATGACCAGGGCTTTTGAGAAGGGCGAGATATCTCCGAGAGAGTTCTATGAAAGGGCAAGATCGGCGCTGGGCTTCCATCTGCCGTATAAGGACTTTGTCGCCATATGGAACGACATATTCTGGGAAGATGAAGGGTGTTGTAAATTGGCGCGGAGATTGAAAGAGAACCACAGATTGTTTCTCCTATCAAATATCAACAGGCTCCACTTTGAGTATATAAATAAGAAGTTCGATATCATAAAGATATTCGATGAAGTGATACTTTCGTTCCTGGTGGGAGCGATAAAACCGGATAAGGCGATATTCGACGATGTGATCAGGCGCGCGGGGGGCGACAGGTCGTCGCTATTGTACATAGATGACCGCGAAGACCTGATAAAAGAGGCCAGGATCCTGGGTATTGACTCCATCCGTTATGAGGGGGCGGATAAGCTGTCCGCGTCATTGGCCGAAAAAGGGTTATTATAAAAAGTGTTGACAGAAATAGGCCATTGTGTTATTATTATGCGCCTCTGATTTGGGAGGTTTTTTTATTCTTAAAGAGGGTTTTCTATCATGAAGACATATATTGCGAAGGAAAAAGATATCCATAGGATATGGCACATCGTAGACGCCAAGGACAGGGTCCTGGGCCGGCTGGCAGCCAGGGTGGCCACCGTCCTTATGGGTAAAGACAAGGCGATATACTCGCCTCACCAGGATGTGGGCGACGAGGTCATCGTAATAAACGCCGCCAAGGTGAAGGTCACGGGAAATAAGCTTAAGGAAAAGACGTATAAACGGTATTCGGCCTACCCGGGCGGGTTGAACGAAGAGACGCTTGAGAAGATGATGAAGAAGAAGCCCGACTATGTGATACGCCACGCCGTGAAGGGGATGCTCCCCAAGAGCAAGCTGGGGGCCAGACTGCTTAAGAAATTACGGGTATACCCGGCCGAGACGCATCCGCACCAGGCGCAGAAACCTAAAGAGATGAAATTAGATTAAAGGGGATGACAGTAAGATGGAAAGCAAACAGCAGCACTTCGCGACAGGGAGAAGGAAGGAATCGATAGCCAGGGTCAGGATCATGCCCGGTGCCGGCAAGATAACCGTCAACGACAGGCCTTTCAACGAATATTTTGCGAGAGAGAGCCACCGTCTTATCATAATGCAGCCCATCGAGATGACGAAATTGAACGATAAGATAGATGTGATAGCCAACGTTAACGGCGGAGGCGCGAGCGGCCAGGCCGGCGCGGTCAGGCACGGCATAGCCAGGGCCATCACCGTGATGGATGCTACCCTGAGGGCAGTGCTGAAAAAGGGCGGTTTCCTCACCCGCGACTCCAGGATGCGCGAGCGCAAAAAGTACGGCAGAAAGAGGGCCAGGAGGAGATTCCAGTACACTAAGAGGTAAACTGAAGATCGAAGCAACCTTTAAAAACCTATCTGGTCAACTCCCGACGATATTTTAGTTGACACGATAGGTTTTTTAATTTAATATAAACATAGTTCCCGTCGGGATTATGGACCAACTCCGACGGGAAAAATTGAAAAGGAGAGCGTTATGCTTAAAGTCGGTATCGTCGGAGCGACGGGATACGCCGGCGAAGAGGTCGCTAAGATCCTGGTAGGGCACAAAGAGGTCAAGATAACGGAGCTATCCGCCATCATAGATAAAGAGGAGCTCTTTTCGTCATTATTCCCTGTCTTCAGGGGCCGGTTGGACCTTATCTGCAAAAAGCCGGATGCGGAGAAGATGGCCGGCAACATCGATCTCGTCTTTCTGGCCCTGCCTCACAGGGTCTCGATGGAAGTGGCCCCGGTATTCCTTAAGGCGGGAAAGACGGTTATAGACCTGAGCGCGGATTACCGGCTCGCCCCCGATGTCTATAAGGTATGGTATGGTTCGGAACACAAGGACAGGGCGAACCTGCCCGGGGCGGTGTACGGCCTGCCGGAGCTGTACTACGACAACATTAAAAGAGCGAAGCTGCTGGCGAACCCGGGATGTTACCCCACCAGCGCGATACTGGGCGTCGCGCCCATGCTGGCCGGTAAGCATATAGATACGGAACGGATAATAATCGATTCCAAGAGCGGCGTGACAGGTGCGGGCAGAAGGCCCGATCTTGCGCTGGCGTTCAGCGAGGTGAATGAAAATCTTAAGGCATATAAGGTGAACGAACATCAGCACAAACCGGAGATAAACAGGATACTCTCCGAGGTCGCAGGCGGCGGCATAGACGTGATCTTTACCCCGCATCTTGTGCCCATGAACAGGGGCATACTGTCGACCATATATATGAAGCTCAAGAAAAATATCGATACCGGGAAGGCGCTCGAGATATACAGGAGTTTCTATAAGGGTAAGCCGTTCGTGAAGATCTCTGACGAAGGAAAGCTTCCCCAGATAAGAGATGTGGTCTTGACTAACTACTGCGCCATCGGCGTCAAGGCCATGGGAGATGTCCTCATAGCGGTCTCATGCATCGACAATCTCCTGAAAGGCGCAGCCGGACAGGCGGTGCAGAACATGAACATCATGTGCGGGTTCGGCGAGACGGAAGGGTTGTTGTAGTTAGGAGTTAGGAGTTGGGAGTTAGGAGTCAAAGAAAAAATGAAACAGATAAAAGGCGGGGTGACGACGGCGAAGGGATTCCTGGCGAGCGGGGTGAAGGCCGGGATAAAGAGGTCCGGCAAACCCGACCTGGCGCTACTTTATTCGGAGGTGCCGGCGGTCGCGGCGGCGGCATTCACCACCAATAGATTCAAGGCATCGCCGGTGAAGGTGAGCATGGCCCACATGAGGAGCAAGACCCACCAGGCGGTCATCGTGAACAGCGGGAACGCCAACTGCGCGAACGGGAAGACGGGCGACAGGGACGCCATCATGATGGCATCGTTTGCGGCGACGGCCCTTGCCCTGAGGAAAGAGGAAGTCCTCGTGGCATCTACCGGGATCATCGGAAGACCGCTTCCGGTCATCAATATAAAGGAGCATACGCCAGATCTCATAGGAGGGCTTTCGGCGGCAGGCGGCTCGGATTTCGCAAAAGCGATAATGACGACGGATACCGTCAAGAAAGAGGCGGCGGTAAGGGTGCGGATAGGAGGCTCAACGGTAACCATAGGAGGCGCCTCCAAAGGTGTCGGGATGATATATCCGGGCCTTTCGACGAAGAACCACGCGACGATGTTATGCTTTGTAACCACGGACGCCGCTATAACAAAGCCGATGCTCTATGCGGCGCTTGATGAAGCGGCGGCGGGATCGTTCAATATGATATCCGTTGACGGAGATATGAGCACGAACGATACCTGTTTTATCATGGCTAACGGGATGGCCGGGAACGGCAGGGTATCTTCCCGGGGCAAAGATTACAGGAAATTTTCGGAGGCGCTCGGTCTTTTGACAGGAGAGCTGGCCAGGAAGATGGTACGGGACGGGGAAGGCGCGACGAAGCTGGTGGAGATAGAGGTATCGGGCGCAGGGAGCGTCGAAGATGCCAGGGTCGTGGCCCGGAAGATATCGACCTCCAATCTCCTCAAGTGCTGCATCTACGGGGAAGACCCGAACTGGGGCAGGGTCGCCTCAGCCGCCGGAGCGAGCGGTGTATGGTTCGACCCGGATAAGGTGAGCATATATCTGGGAGGCGTAAAGGCCCTGTCGAAGGGGGCCATCGCCAGAGGTTACGATAAGGAAAGGGCGCGGAGACATTTTAAAGAGGACGATATCCATATACGGGTGGAACTGGGCAGCGGAAGATGCGGCGCTAAGGCATGGACCTGCGATTTCTCGGAGGAATATGTGAAGATAAACGCGGAGTACTCCACGTGAAAGAGGCGATAAAGAAGAGCGAGGTGTTGATAGAAGCGCTTCCGTATATAAAGAAGTTCTTCGAAAAGGTCATAGTCATAAAATACGGCGGAGCGGCGGTAGACGAGAAGGGGATAGAACGGAGCGTCCTGGAGGATATCGTCTTCATGAATTACGCCGGGATGAGGCCGATACTTGTCCACGGCGGCGGCCCCCTCATATCCAGGATGATGAAGAAGTCCGGCGTCGAACCGAAGTTCGTAGGCGGCAGGAGGGTGACCGATAGCGCCACAATAAATATCATAGACAGGGCGCTCCATCTCATAAACAGGAACATAGTAAAGACATTGCGCGAGATAGGCACCAAGGCGTTCGGGTTGAGCGGGAAAGAGAATAACCTCATACGCGTGAAGAAGATGAAGGGCCCGCATGACCTCGGTTTCGTCGGTGAAGTGACGTCGGTCGATACGACGGTCATAAAGCAGCTTATCGAGGACGATATAATACCGGTCGTCTATCCGCTCGGCACAGGCAGGGACAGAAAGGTGTACAACGTGAACGCGGATGATGTAGCGAGCGAGATCGCCATCGCCCTTAATGCGGAGAAGTTCGTCCTCCTTACTAACGTCAGGGGGATCATGAAGGATAAGGATGACCCCGGGACGCTGTATCATACGCTTAAGGTGGCCGGGGTGAAGTCGCTTATAAGGAAGGGTGTGATAGCCGCCGGGATGATACCGAAGGCGCAATCATGCATGAGCGCTATCGCCGGAGGCGTCAAGAAGGCGCACATACTGGATGCGGCCCTGCCGCATGCGCTGCTTCTCGAAATATTCACCGATCGCGGGATCGGGACTGAGATAGTCAAATAAGGAGGAATTATGTGCTCCACATGCGGATGCGGGAAGAAGAAACCTAAGAAATAGTAAAGGATAAAAGATGAATAAGACGGCGAAGGTCGTTCATGTGTACGACAAGTACATCATGGACACATACAAGAGGGTGCCTTTGTGTCTCGAGAAGGCAAAGGGCGCCAGGGTCTGGGATATCGACGGGAGAGAGTACCTCGACTTCTTCCCGGGTTGGGCAGTATCGGGCACAGGCCATTGCCATCCGAAAGTCGTCAAGGCGATAGAGGGCCAGGCGAAGAAGATCCTGCACGTCTCCAATAACTATTATAGCGGGATGCAGGCGAAGCTTGCCGAGGCGATAATAAAGAATTCGTTCCCCGGGAAGGTCTTCTTCGCGAATTCCGGGGCGGAGGCCAACGAGGCCGCGGTGAAGCTCGCGAGGAAGTACGGCCACGATAAGGGCAGGTTCGAGGTAATAACGATGACGAAGTCCTTCCACGGAAGGACGCTGGCCATGATAACCGCGACCGGGCAGGACAAGGTGAAGCACGGGTTTGAGCCGCTTCCGCAGGGCTTTATCCATATCCCGTTCAACGACCTTGAAGCGGTAGAACAGGCGATCACCGATAAGACGATAGCGATAATGCTTGAGCCGATACAGTGCGAAGGAGGCATCAACATCGCCGGGAAAGAGTATATCAGGGGTCTGAGAAAGATATGCGACGAAAGGGATATCATACTGATATTCGACGAAGTCCAGACAGGCATGGGGCGCACCGGTAAGATGTTCGCATACCAGAATTATGGTATCACGCCCGATGTGATGACGCTCGCGAAGGCCCTGGGAGGCGGCCTGCCCATAGGCGTATGCGTGGCCCGGAAGAAGTTCCAGGATGTATTGACTCCCGGGACGCATGCCTCTACGTTCGGCGGCTCGCCGATCGTCGCGGCAGCGGCGCTCGCGGTATTCGATGCCATAAAGAAAGAGCGACTGATACAGAACGCCAACGCCATGGGCGCTTATCTTAAGAAGCGGCTCCTGGCGTTGAAGTCCAAATACAGGGTAATAAAAGAAGTGAGGAACATGGCGCTGGTGGTAGGAGTAGAACTTCACGCAAAAGGCGACGATGTATACAAGGCCTGTCTTAAGGAAGGCCTCCTGATAAACAGCACGCAGGAGACCGTCTTGAGGATCATGCCGCCTATCACGGTGAAGAAGACGGAGATCGACAGGGCCATAGGCATACTGGACAGGGTATTCTCCCGGCTTTAAATGATGAAAGAAGGTGCGGTGTGAAGAAAGACCTGCTATCGATAAGCGATCTGACGGCAGAAGATATGCTGGGCATCCTGGAGTTGACGGCAAAGGTAAAGGCCGACAGGGCATCATATTCAGACGCCCTTAAAGGAAAGTGCATAGGCCTGATATTCCAGAAACCATCAAACAGGACAAGGGTCTCGTTCGAGATAGGCATGGTCCAACTGGGCGGTTACGCGATCTACCTTGGACCCAGCGAGATAGATATGGGGAAGCGGGAGGCGGTCAAGGATGTCGCATGCGTCCTCTCGCGGTATCTGGACGGGATGGTGGCCAGGACGTACAGACACCAGGACGTCCTGGACCTCGCAAGGCACGCAAGGGTGCCTGTGATCAACGGGTTGAGCGATATAGCGCACCCGTGCCAGGCCATAAGCGACATATTTACGGTAAAGGAGAAGTTCGGCACTTTCAAAGGGGTGCGGCTCGCTTACATAGGAGACGGGAACAACGTGCTCAATTCGCTTATGTGCGCCGCAGCCAAGGCCGGCCTGGAGATCGCGATAGCTACGCCGAAGGGATATGAACCGCCAAAACCGCTGGTGGATCGTGCCAGGAGGATGGCAAAAGAGTCCGGTTCATCGCTGGAATTGCACAACGATCCCGCCTCGGCGGTCAAAGGGGCCGACGTCGTCTACACGGACGTATGGGTGAGCATGGGGCAGGAGAAGGAGACGGCAAAACGGGCAAAGGCCTTTAAGGGTTTCCAGGTCAACGGCTCCCTTATAAAGAAGGCGAAGAAGGGGTGTCTCGTGATGCACTGCCTTCCCGCTCACAGGGGGGTCGAGATAACGGATGATGTGATCGATTCGAAGGGTTCGGTCGTATACGATCAGGCCGAGAACAGGATGCATGCGGAGAAGGCGATATTACTGAGCTTATTGGCATAGTAAGGGTCAAAAGGAGCTATTCATGGGTAAGAAAGTAGTATTAGCATATTCAGGCGGACTCGATACGTCGGTGATAATAAAGTGGCTTGCAAAGAAGGGCTACGAAGTCATCGCATATATGGCGGACGTGGGCCAGGAGTCGGACTTCGAGACGTATAAGAAGAGGGCCATTGCTACGGGGGCCGCGAAGGCGGTGGTGGAGGACCTGAAGAAAGAGTTCGTAGAGGACTTTGTCTTCAAGTCGCTGAAGGCCGATGCGGTATATGAGGGAGGGTATCTCCTGGCCACCGCGCTTTCCAGGCCGATCATAGCCAGGGGCCTGGTGAAGACGGCCGAAAGGGAGAAGGCCGGTTTTGTAGCGCACGGTTGTACGGGGAAGGGGAATGACCAGGTGCGATTTGAAGTATCCATAGGCGCGCTCAACCCGAAATTGAGCATCATGGCGCCGGTAAGGGAATGGGAATTGAAGACGAGGGAAGAAGAGATAGAGTATGCAAAGAAGAATAATATCCCCATTGACGCAACAAAGAAAAAGCCATACTCGCTTGATGTTAATCTTTGGGGAATATCGATTGAAAGTGGGAAGTTGGAAGATCCTTATTACGAGCCTGACGAAGATATATATCAACTTACGAAAGGAATAGATAAGGCGCCGGCGGAGCCTGCCTATGTGGAGGTGGATTTCAGGGGCGGCGTGCCGGTGAAGCTCGACGGTAAGACGATGGACGGGACCTCCCTGATACTGAAGCTCTCGAAGATGGCCGGTGAAAACGGCATCGGCAGGAGCGATATGATGGAGAACCGGCTCGTAGGCATAAAGTCGCGGGAGATATACGAAGCGCCGGCTGCATGGGCGCTCCTTACCGCCCACAGGGCCCTGGAAGGCCTGGTCCTCGACAGGGAGCTGCTGCATTTCAAGGACCAGGTGGCGCTAAAATACGCGGAGCTGGTATATTACGGGCTCTGGTATACGCCCTTAAAAGAGGCGCTCGATAAATTCATCGAGGATACTCAAAAGCATGTCAACGGCACGGTGCGGTTGAAACTCCATAAGGGGAATTGCGTCGTCGCCGGAAGAAAGTCACCGGACTCGCTGTATAAGAAAGAGCTGGCGACATACGAGAAGGGCGATAAGTTCGATCAGTCCCTGGCGAAAGGGTTCATCGAGTTATGGGGACTGCCGTATAAAGGATTATACGGAAAGAGGACATAGGTTGGGAGTTTGGAGTTAGGAGTTTGGGGTCAACGTAAGATAACGAGGTGCGTATGTCTAAGAAACTATGGGGTGGAAGATTTGCGAAGAAGACCGATCCTCTCGTAGAGAAGTTCTCGAGATCCATACAGTACGATCATAAGCTTGCCAGGTACGACGTCCTGGGTTCCATAGAACATGTGCGGATACTGAAGAGCTGCGGCATGATCACGCCGGCCGAGGCGTATAAGATGACCGGCGCCCTGAGCTCTATCCTGGAGGATATCGAGAACGGGGTCTTTAAGTTTGACCGCACGAATGAGGATGTGCATACGAACATACAGAACGCGCTCGGGAAGAAGGTAGGCGACCTGGCCCTTAAGCTTCATACGGCCAGATCGAGGAACGACCAGGTGGTCTTTGCCGCAAAGATGTATACCAAGGAAGCGCTCTCAAAGATAGGGATAGAGATAGCGGCCCTGGGCGTATCGCTTTGCTCTCTGGGCGACAAGTACAGGGGGCTCATAATACCCGGCTTCACGCATATGCAGCATGCCCAGCCGGTTTACCTTAAGAATTACCTGATGGCCTATATCAACATGACGAAGAGAGACGATAAAAGGCTGGAGCATATCTGCGATAATATAAAACCGACGATGGGCGCCGGCGCCATGGCGGGGACACCGATAAAGGCATCCTGCTACGGAAAGTTCGCCACCGCCAATTCGATAGATGCCGTAAGCGACAGGGATTTCGTCATAGAGACATTGAGCGCCCTTGCCATACTGGGGATGCATCTTTCGCGGCTTGCCGAAGATCTGATAATATGGGCTACGAAAGAGTTCGATTTCATAGAGATAGACGAGGCGTTCTGCACCGGCAGCTCGCTCATGCCGCAGAAGAAAAATCCTGACGCGCTCGAACTGATAAGAGGATCGGCGGGGAGGCTTTACGGGAACCTCGTCAGCGTCCTCGTTACCATGAAGGGGCTTCCCCTGTCCTACAACCGGGATATGCAGCTCGATAAGGAGCCGCTATTCGACTCCCTTGAGATAGTCTCCTCCGAATTGAAGATCGCCTCGCGTATCGTCAGGACGCTCAGGTTCAACGAAGAGAAGGTCGCCGGGCATCTCAGGGACGAATCCCTGTATGCTACGGATATCGTCTATTATCTTGTGGACCTCGGGGTCCCTTTTGCCAAAGCCCATACGCTGGTAGGTGAGCTTATAAAATATTCCATTTCGAGCGGGATCGATGTAAAGAAGATGCCTGAAGACCTGCTCAGGAAGAAGCTCTCTCCGAAAGTATCGAAGAGAGAGATCGTCAAAAGGTTTGACCCGGAATTTTCGGTCAGATCGAAGAGATCGATAAGGAGAAGCTGAAGAGGCGAAGCTTAAAACTGCCGATGCACGATTTTACTTTTAAAGATAACGAGCTCTATTGCGAAGGGGTGAAGGTCCGCGATATCTCCGAGAAGGTGTCGACGCCTTTCTGGCTGTACAGCCGGAAGACGCTCATAGACCATTACAGGAAGCTTAAGAACGCCTTCAGGCCCATAGGGCCCCTCATATGTTTCTCGGTCAAGTCAAATTCCAATATAGCCATACTGCGGGCACTGGTGAAGGCAGGCGCAGGCCTGGACATAGTGTCCGGCGGTGAGCTTTACAGGGCGCGCCTTGCGGGCGCCGACCCGCGTAAGATCGTGTACGCGGGCGTCGGAAAGAGGCCGGATGAGATAGAGGATGCGGTGCGGCTTGGCATACTCTTCTTCAATGTGGAGTCGGAAGAGGAGCTGGATGAGATACAGCGCGTCGCGCGCTCCCTGAATAAAAAGGTGAACGTGGCGATCAGGATAAATCCCGACGTGGTGCCAAAGACACATGTCTATATAACCACAGGCAAGGGTGAAACGAAATTCGGCCTCGATTTTGAGACGGTCCACAAGATATTCAATTCGCGGTGGCGATATCCCAACCTGAACATAAAGGGCGTCCATATACATATAGGTTCTCAAGTGCTGGATGCGCTCCCGTTCCAGAACGCGATAAAAAAGGTGCTCGAGTTCTTGGCCCGCTGCAAAATTTCCGTTGAATATATGAATATAGGAGGGGGGCTCGGCATAGTATATTCGCTGGAGCATCCCCAGACCGCAAAGAGTTTTGCCGAGAAGGTCCTGCCCATGCTTAAGAAGTCGGGGCTCAGGATAATCCTGGAGCCGGGAAGGTTCATCTCGGGGAATAGCGGTATACTGGTCACGAAAGTCCTGTACACAAAGCGTACGCCCAGGAAAAAGTTCATAATAGTCGACAGCGGCATGAGCGACCTCATCCGGCCCAGCCTCTACGAGGCCTACCACAAGATCGTCCCTGTGAGCGTCAACGAATACAGCTCAGGGGAAGCCGAGAAGGTGGACGTCGTCGGCCCGATATGCGAGAGCGGTGATTTCCTGGGGAAAGAGCGGCATCTTCCGCTTATCAGGAGGGGAGACCTCCTCGCGGTCATGGGCGCCGGCGCCTACGGGTTCACGATGTCCAGCAACTACAATTCGAGGCCCAGGGCAGTCGAAGTGCTGGTCACGGGGAAAAGGTTCCATGTCATAAGGCGGCGCGAAGAGTATAAGGATCTCGTCCGCGGGGAACATATACCGAAGGAGTTGAAATGATAAGGGCCGTTCTTCTTCCGGTTGTAGCCATAGCGGCCGTCTTTTCGGTCACTTGTGCCGCAGAGGATATCCCCTTATCGGCCGAGGAAGGGAGACCGTCCCCTGGCAGGTCGGAGTTCGCGTCTCTTTCTACTGAAGAGCTCGAGAAGAGGCTGGACGCCGCTAAGTCAGAGATGGTCGACCTCAAGGCGGAGAACGATTATCTTAAGACAGAACCGCCTGATGTAATGATCAACGTAGGGATGATAGAGGAGACCGGGTTCGCAATAGACGGCCGTGTCAGGTCGGACCTGCTGAACCCTCAAGCTGATGCGCGGATAAAAGGGAGGATGAAGGAACTGCGCCATATGGAGAGGGAGATAACGGCGGAGCTTGACAGGCGGTATATGGCCCCCACGGCCCCCGTAAAGGATGCTCAATGAAGACGATCGGGTTCACTAAGGCCGTTGCTACGGGCAATGACTTTATAATAATAGATAATAGGGTATCGGGTATAGGGCATAGGGTATCGGACCTGGCGAAGAAGTTGTGCGACAGGAGGTGGTCCGTCGGCGCAGATGGTCTGCTCCTGGTGGAGCGCTCTAAAAAGGCCGATTTTAAGATGCGCATATTCAACCCGGACGGATCCGAGGCCGAGATGTGCGGCAACGGTTCGCGGTGCATAGCGCTTTATGCCGCTACGAAGAAGATAGCGGGGACGGAGATGGGCATAGAGACGCTGGCAGGGGTATTAAAGGCGTATGTAAAGAAGGATACGGTCAAGGTAAGGTTGTCGGACCCTAAAGATATAAAATGGAATCTGTGCCTGACGATACACGAATGCCCCTACCAGGTCAATTTCGTGAATACGGGGGTTCCTCATGCCGTGCATTTTGTCAAAGATGCGGACGGGGTCGATGTAAAGAGCCTTGGTTCCGATATGAGATATCATAAAGAGTTCTCTCCCTACGGATCGAATGTCGATTTCGTCGAGATAGTCCGCGGGAACAGGATAAAGGTGAGGACATACGAGAGGGGCGTAGAGGATGAAACGCTTGCCTGCGGTACGGGGGCGGTGGCAAGCGCGATCATATCGGCGGAGGCCGAGAAGATATCCTCGCCTGTCATCGTCGAGACGAAGAGCGGAGAGAGATTGAACGTCTATTTTGAGATAGTGGAAAGGGTTTTCACGAACGTCTACCTGGAAGGCAGGGCTCAGCTGGTATATGAAGGGAAGATAAAGATATGAAAAACAACAGAAACGTCTTCAGGGGTTCCATGGTGGCGCTCGTTACGCCTTTCCGGGGCGGAAAGATAGACGAAAAGGCGCTGGGAAAGCTGGTCGAATTCCATATAAAGAACGGTACCACGGCGCTCGTCCCGTGCGGCACGACCGGGGAGTCGGCCACGCTTTCGTATGACGAACATGACAGGGTCATAGAGCTTACGATAAAATTCGCCCGCGGCAGGATCCCCGTCATAGCCGGCACGGGTTCCAACTCTACCGAGGAAGCGATCATGCTTACAAGACACGCCGAGAAGGCCGGCGCCGACGCCTCCCTTCAGGTGAGCCCGTATTACAACAGGCCTACCCAGAAGGGGCTCTACCTCCATTTCAAGGCGGTAGCGGAGGCGGTCAATATCCCGATAATACTTTATAACATCGCTTCGCGCACCGGGGTGAACATCGAACCGGAGACGATGGCGCGCCTTGCCGAGGTCAAAAATATAGCGGGGGTGAAGGAAGCGAGCGGGAGCCTTGAGCAGATGTCCAGGATAAGGAAGCTTTGTCCCGGGGAGTTCCTGCTGATATCCGGAGATGATGCTCTCACGCTCCCCGTAATGTCGATAGGCGGAGTGGGGATAATATCCGTCGTATCGAATATAATCCCGCGTGATGTGGCACAGATGTGCGGCGCGTACGAAAAGGGCGACACCGGAGAGGCCGAGGCCCTCCATTATAAGATGCTGCCGCTTGTAAAGGCGATGTTCATCGAGACGAACCCCATACCCGTCAAGACGGCGATGGGGCTGATGAAGATGATAGATCCCGAGATGCGCCTTCCGCTATGCGAGATGCTCCCGGAGAACAGGGAGAAACTGGTCAGGGAGTTGAAAGCGTACAGGCTGATATAGAAGAGGAGCTTAACGTGATAAAGATATGCGTGAGCGGCGCGAAGGGAAAGATGGGTTCGAGGATCGTAGAACTTGCCAGGGACGATGATGCTTTCGAGGTCGCCGGAGAATTCGACATCGGGGACGAGCCGGAGCCGATGATAGAACTGTGTGATTGTCTGGTAGAGTTCACCGCCCCGGACGCTACGATAGAGCACCTGGAATTATGTAAAAAACATAAGAAGGCTATCGTCATTGGGACTACCGGGCTTTCCGAAGAGCAAAAGGCAAAGATAGAAGAGGCAGCCGCAAAGATACCGGTCGTCTTTTCGCCGAATATGTCCATAGGCGTCAATCTCCTCTTCAAGATGGTGCGCGATGCCTCAAGGATACTGGGCCCGGATTACAGCGTAGAGATAATAGAAGCCCATCATGCCCAGAAGAAGGATGCGCCCAGCGGGACTGCGAAGGAGATGGCGAAGATCGTAAAAGAGGAGAAGGGCGATGTCAAAGTGCCGATAGAATCGGTACGCGAGGGCGATATCGTAGGAGAGCACACGATCACATTCGACAGCCCCTTCGATGTGATAGAGATCACCCATAGCGCCAAGACGCGCGATATACTCGTGAAAGGGGCGCTGGCAGCGGTTAAGTTCGTCGTCACGAAAGGTCACGGGTTGTTCACTATGAAGGAAGTGCTGGGGCTTTGAAAATTTTCATTGAAAGGCGGATATGATCCGAATTGAGAAATCAGAGCGGTTGAAGAAGCTGCCGCCGTATCTATTCGTCGAGATAGATAAGGCGAAGAAGAAGGCGCGGGATGAGGGGCGTGACGTTATCGACCTCGGCATCGGCGACCCGGACATCCCGACGCCCAGGTTCATCATAGACGCGCTCCAAAAGGCGGCGCGCGACCCAAGGACGCACCGCTATGCCCTGGACCAGGGTATGCCGGAGTTCCGGCAGGCGGTCGCAAATTGGTACAGGAAGCGGTTCGGCGTATCTATGGACATAGAACGCGAGATACATCCGTTGATAGGCTCTAAAGAGGGCATAGCGCATATACCGCTTGCCTTCGTAAACCCCGGCGACACGGTCCTCGTGCCCGATCCCTGTTACCCCCCGTACCGGTCGGGGACGATATTCGCAGGCGGCGATGTCGTTCCGATGCCGCTCGAAGAGAAGAACGATTTCCTCCCGGACCTGAAGGCCGTCAACCATCACATCCTCAACAGGGTCAGGATGCTATTCATAAATTATCCCAATAACCCGACGGCAGCCGTGTGCGATAAGGCCTTCCTGAAAGAGGTCGTCGGTTTCGCGTTGAAGCATAATATAATCGTCTGCCACGACGCCGCGTACTCGGAGATCGCCTTCGACGGTTTCCGTCCTCCGAGCATATTTGAGATCGACGGCGCCAGGGAAGTGGCCGTAGAATTCCATTCGCTCTCGAAAACGTTCAATATGACCGGCTGGCGGATAGGTTTCGCGTGCGGCAATCCGCAGCTTATCGAGGGACTGGCGAAGGTAAAGGCGAACATAGATTCCGGCGTATTCTCCGCGATACAGATGGCAGGTATCGCGGCCCTGAATAATTACGACAGGCATATCAATTCCGTCATAAAGATATACGAAGAGAGACGGGATATACTCGTTGACGGGCTCAACGGCATAGGCTGGAATGTCAGGAAGCCGAAGGCCACTTTCTACGTATGGGCCAAGGTCCTGCCGCGCTACACATCGGCTACCCTTGCGCAGGCGCTTCTGGAGAAGGCCGATATCGTCGCCACTCCGGGCAACGGTTTCGGCGCACACGGCGAAGGGTATATCAGGATGGTCGTCACCGTAGACAAGAGGCGCATAAAAGAGGCGGTCGAACGGATCAAAAAGAGGCTTCTCTAGAATGGTACTCTGCTACATAGGCATCGGCTCGAACCTGGGTGACAGGCGCAGGCATATCGATACCGCTATAGAGGAATTGCGGAAAGACCGCGAGATAAAGGTGAAGCGCGTATCGTCAATATACGAGACGGACCCTATAAGCGATATCCCGCAGGGGAGATTCCTGAACGGTGTCCTCGAGATAGAGACGGACCTCGCGCCCATGGAGCTGCTCGGGAGGCTTAACGCTATCGAAAAGGGACTTGGCCGCACAAGGAGCGTCAGGAACGGCCCCAGGACGATCGACCTGGACATACTGTATTACGGAGACGAGAAGGTATATATGCGCAGTCTGATAATACCCCACCCGAAGATCCGGGAGAGGGATTTTGTGCTTAAGGGGCTGCGGGAGCTGGGTAAGACAAGATGAAGACAGTCAACAGCGTCTCAAGGATGATGACCCTTTCCAAGATGATGAGGAAGGAAGGCAAGTCCGTCGGATTTGTACCGACGATGGGGTATCTGCATGAAGGGCACCTCAGCCTGGCAAAGACCGCCCGCAAGCACACCGATATAGTGGTGATGAGCATATTCGTAAATCCGGCGCAATTCGGCCCGGGCGAAGATTTTGACAGATACCCGCGCGATCTCAAGCGCGACGAAGAGCTTGCGGGGAGCGCCGGCGTGGATATCCTGTTTTACCCGTCGGTGAAGGAGATGTACCCCGCAGGATACGCGACTTATGTCACCGTAGAGAGGTTGAGCGAAAAACTTTGCGGCGGTTTACGGCCGGGCCACTTCAAGGGAGTGGCCACGGTCGTTACAAAATTATTCGGCATAATAAAGCCGGATATCGCATACTTCGGCCAAAAAGACGCCCAGCAGGCCATGATCATCAAAAAGATGGCAGATGACCTGAATATGGGCGTCGAAGTGAAGGTCCTGCCCACTATAAGGGAGAAAGACGGTCTTGCGATGAGCTCCAGGAACGTCTACCTTTCGGAGGGCGAGCGGAAGGACGCGGGCGTATTGTACGAATCGCTCCGGAAGGCGGAAGGTCTTATAAAGGAAGGCGAAAGGGACGCGAAGAAGATATCCGGGACGATACGGGACATGATAATGGCAAGACCGGGAGTGAAGATAGATTACGTGGCTATTGTGGACGCGAAAGAGTTTAACGAGGTCAGGACGATATCGGGTGAAACGCTTATTGCCCTCGCCGTCTTCGTCGGAACAACGCGGCTTATCGACAACATCATCATAAAAGGGTGAAGAGCATGGTATATACTAAAAATGACGATCTGAAATACAACGAAACGCTGAAGAAGAAGATAGCGCAGCTCAAGAAGAAACGGAACGCCGTCATCATAGCCCATAATTACCAGCGCGACGAGATACAGGAGATCGCCGATATAAGCGGCGACAGCCTCGCCTTGTCGCAGGCAGCGGTGCGTACGGACGCGGACGTCATCGTCTTCTGCGGGGTCCGGTTCATGGCAGAGAGCGCATCCATCCTGAACCCGGATAAGAAGGTCCTCCTGCCGGTCCAGGAGGCCGGATGTCCCCTGGCCGATATGATAACGCCGGAGAAACTGCGCGCCAAGAAGAGGGAGCACCCGTCTGCCGCCGTCGTCTGTTACGTGAATTCAAGCGCTGAGGTTAAGGCGGAGAGCGACATAGCATGTACTTCGAGCAACGCCATCGAAGTGGTGAGGTCGCTGACGGAACGGCAGGTCATATTCGTGCCGGATAAGAACCTGGGGAGGTATGTCCAGACGCAGGTCCCGGAAAAAGAGATAATACTCTGGGACGGGTTCTGCCCGACCCATATACGTGTCCAGGAAGAGGATATCGTAAATACCAAGAAGCGTTACCCCAAAGCGGAGGTTATAGCGCATCCGGAATGCAACCCGGAGGTCCTCGCGCTCTCGGACCATATATGTTCTACCGGAGGGATGTTCAAATACGTTAAGGCATCGAAGACGGAAGAGTTCGTCATAGCCACTGAATCCGGGATGTTGTACAAACTGCAGAAGGACAACCCCGGGAAGAGATTTTACCTGCCTACGCAGAACCTCGTCTGCGCCAACATGAAACTCATTACGCTCGGTTGGGTGGCCCACAGCCTCGAGATGCTCGTCTATGAAGTGAGGGTATCCGACGAGGTAAGGGATAAGGCAAAGAAGGCGCTCGATCGTATGCTCAAGGTGACGGGGGAGAAGAAGGAAGCGGCGTTGGCGGGGTATTGATGAAAAGTCCACAGTCCACAGTCCATGGTCCACGGTCCAAGCCCAAAATCGGAATCATCGGGTGCGGGACGATAGGAAGCGAGATAGCGAAGGCCTGCCTGTTGAGATTGAATGGTGCCATTGAGCTTACCGCCATATGCGATATAGACCGGGAGAAGGCGAGCGCCCTGCAAAAAACCCTGGGCGGAAAGGTGGCCATCTTGGGGATAGACGGGCTCATTGAAAAGGTCGATGTGGTCGTAGAGGCCGCCAGCGCCAAAATTTCAGGGGAGATCCTCGAAAAGGCTGTCCGCTCGGAGAAGGACCTCCTGGTAATGAGCGTGGGCGGACTTATAGGGAGAGAGCCGTTGCTGAAAGAAGCCGCAAAGAAAGGGGTCCGCCTCTACATACCCTCGGGTGCCATATGCGGTATAGACGGCCTGAAGTCCGCCTCCGTCGGAAAGATAGATTCGGTACGCCTCACTACGAGGAAACCGCTTAAAGGCCTGGCCGGGGCGCCTTACCTGAAAGAGAAAGGCATAGAGATCGATTCCATAAAGGAAGAGACGGTCATCTTTGAAGGGAATGCAAAAGATGCTATAAGGTGGTTCCCGCAGAATGTCAACGTATCGGCCGTATTGAGCCTCGCCGGACTAGGCGCGGAAAAGACCGAAGTCAGGATAGTGACGTCTCCGGATTACACGAAGAACATACACGAGGTAGAGATAAGAGGGTCCTGCGGGGTCATCAGGACGGTGACCGAGAATGTGCCTTCGGCGGCAAACCCGAAGACGAGCGCGCTCGCTATCCTGTCGGCCATAGCGACACTCGAAGGCATAACGAAGAACATCAGGATAGGGACATGAGGCCGCTCACGCGGACCGGTAATTACATATCGACCAGGATAGGGAGGGCGATAGCCGACTATAAGCTGGTGGAGGATAAGGACAGGATCCTCGTGGCCGTATCGGGAGGGAAAGACAGCCTTTCCCTGTTGAAATTGCTTAACGAGAGAAAGAAGTGGGCGCCGGTAAGCTACGAACTCATAGCTATGCACGTAGAGACGGATCACCGGTGCAAGGGGTGCGCCCATACGGGGCGGTTGAAGAAGTTCTTTAAAGATATGGGTGTACAGTACCATTTCGAAAAGATAAAGATACTGGATAAAGATACTAAGACGACATCATGTTTCTGGTGCTCCTGGAACAGGAGGAAGGCACTCTTCATGGCGGCTGACAGGTTAGGCTGCAATAAGGTGGCGCTGGGCCACCATGCGGATGACATAATAGAAACGCTCTTTCTCAATATATTCTACCATGGTGAATTCTCGGCGATGAACCCCAGGCAGGAGCTCTTCGGGGGGCGTCTTACCATAATACGCCCTTTATGCTACGTGGAGGAGAACGCCATGCGCAAATTTGCCAGGGAGAGCGATTTCCCGCCGCAGACGTGCGCCTGCCCGAATTCGCAGGTCTCGAAGCGCCGCGCTGTCAAAAAGATGATAAGCGAGATCGAGAAGGACTGCGAATATGTAAAGAAGAACATATTCAGGAGCATCACGCGTATAAATAAAGAGTATACACAGATCAAAGGGTCTGTGGATGATTATGATTAAAAATCAAATGACGGAAGGGGGTGAATCATAATGGCGGAGAAAGTCGCAAAGGTAGGTATAAAGCGCAAAAAGGGATATCTCTATTACGTCGATAAGAAGGGCAACGTAGTTGAGACGAAGATGGCGAGAGGTAAATCCAAGGGCGGCGGCGGTAAGGTCATCGCGCGTCCGGGCGTGAAGAAGGTAAAAGGTTACCTCTACTTCATCGACAAAAAGGGAGATGTCGGCAGGGCGAAGATGAGAAGGGGCGGGAGGAAGTAACCGCTTCCTGGTATAACAGTAGCAAGAGGACAGGGTAAGCGTTTTGCGCTTATTCTGTCCTCTTGTGTTATTTTTACATATATGCTAATATTACCCTAATACCATAATATATATGAACGAACGGGATGTTATATTCATAAAAGGCGCGCGGGAACATAACCTGAAGGGTCTCGACCTGGAGATACCCCGCAGGAAACTCGTAGTCGTCACGGGCCTCTCCGGCTCCGGGAAGTCGTCGCTTGCATTCGACACCATCTACGCCGAAGGGCAGCGCAGGTATGTGGAGAGCCTCTCCAGTTATGCCAGGCAGTTCCTCGAACAGCTGCAGAAACCAGACGTCGAATATATCGAAGGGTTGTCGCCGGCTATAAGTATAGAGCAGAGGACGGCCGGCTCGAACCCCCGTTCTACGGTGGGGACGCAGACCGAGATCTATGATTACCTGCGGCTCCTCTTCGCGCGGATAGGCATGCCCCATTGCCCGGTTTGCGGCAAGCCGATAACCAGGCAGACGTCGCAGGAGATCGTCGAACAGATCACCGCCCTGCCGCCGGGGACCAAGGTCCTGATACTAGCGCCGCTCGTGCGCGGTAAGAAGGGGGAGTACAGAGACATCTTCCAGAAGGTGAGAAAAGACGGGTTTGTCAGAGTGCGCGTTGACGGCAAGATAACGGAACTGGAAAAGAAGATAGCTCTGGATAAGAACAAAAAACACACTATAGAGATAGTGGTTGACCGTCTCGTCCTGAAAGATGACGCAAAGAAGCGCCTCACCGATTCGGTCGAGACGGCCCTCGAGGCCGGCGGGCGTCTCGTGATCGTTTCGACGGAAGATAGCGGCGGATACAGAGACCGTCTCTTCAACGAACAGTATGCCTGCGCGGACTGCGGGGTGAGCATAGAAGAGATAGAGCCGAGGATATTCTCCTTCAACTCCCCGTACGGCGCCTGCCAGGTATGCGGCGGGCTCGGCAACAAGATGGAGATAGACCCGGAACTTGTGATACCGGATAAGTCAAAGGCGGTCCTGGACGCGGTAGATGCCTGGCGGCGCGGAGGCAAAGGGCTTTATATATATTACAGGCGCCTCCTGCGTTCCCTCGCGCACAGGCATAACTTCGACGTCGAAACGCCTTTCAGGGACCTCCCCAAAGATATCAAAAAGATAGTCCTTTACGGCGAAGGGAACGACGGCGGGTGGGGCTCTTTCGAGGGCGTTGTGCCGAACCTCGAGAGGCGTTTCCGGGAGACGGAGAGCGAATTTATAAAGACCGAGATAAATAAGTACATGTCTGTCCTGCCTTGTCCCGCATGTAAAGGCACGAGGTTAAAGGCGGAGAGCCTCTCCGTCACCATCGCGAAGAAGAACATAGCCGGGGTCTGCGCCCTCTCCATAAAAGACCTGAAGACGTTCTTTGCGCGTCTCTCTTTGAGCGGGACGCAGTCGGAGATCGCGCACCAGGTGCTGAAAGAGATACGTTCACGCCTCCAGTTCATGGTGAACGTGGGGCTCGATTACCTGACGCTCGACAGAAGGAGCGGCACTCTCTCCGGAGGAGAGGCGCAGCGGATACGGCTTGCGACCCAGATCGGCTCCGGCCTCGTCGGGGTTATATATATCCTGGACGAACCGAGCATAGGGTTGCATCAGAAGGATAATTCGAAACTGCTCGATACGCTGATCGCTCTCAGGGACCTGGGGAACACCCTTATAGTAGTGGAACATGACGAGGCAACGATACGGAAGGCGGATTACATCATAGACCTGGGGCCGGGCGCAGGTGAGCACGGCGGCCGGATAATCGCCAGAGGGTCGCTAAAAGATATACTCGATTCCAAAGATTCGCTGACAGGCAAGTATCTGAGGGGGGAATCGAGTATCCCCGTCCCGCGCGCAAGACGGCTCCGTGATGACAGGAGAGTGCTCACGATAACGGGCGCCGGAGAGCATAATCTCAAGAATATAGACGTTCATATACCTCTCGGCCTTTTTGTCTGCGTGACGGGTGTCTCCGGCTCCGGCAAGAGCACGCTCGTCGACGAGATCCTCTACAGGGCCCTTGCAAAGCGATTGTACAGGTCCAAAGAGAAGCCGGGCGCCCATAAGAAGATAACGGGTATAGAGCATATCGATAAGGTCATCGTGATAGACCAGTCGCCGATAGGCAGGACGCCGCGCTCGAACCCGGCTACATATACGGGCGCTTTCGCCCCGATACGCGACCTCTTTTCCAGGCTCCCGGAAGCGAAGGTGCGCGGCTACAGGTCCGGCAGGTTCAGTTTCAACGTAAAGGGCGGCAGGTGTGAAGCGTGCATGGGGGACGGGATAAAACAGATCGAGATGCATTTCCTGCCCGATGTCCATATACAATGCGAAGTGTGCAAGGGTAAACGGTTTAACGAACAGACGCTCAATATCAGGTATAAAGGATATTCGATCGCCGATGTCCTTGAGATGTCGGTCGAGGACGCGCTCGGTATATTCGAGAACGTGCCGTCCGTAAGGAATAAGCTGAAGACGCTCTATGAGGTGGGCCTCGGCTACATAAGGTTGGGGCAGTCGGCGACCACCCTTTCCGGAGGAGAGGCACAGAGGATAAAACTTGCCACAGAGCTCTCCAGGACGTCGACGGGGAGGACATTCTATATACTTGATGAACCGACGACCGGGCTTCACTTTGCGGACATAGAGAAGCTCCTGGGTGTATTGCATGCGCTCGTGGAACAGGGCAATACGGTCCTGGTGATAGAACATAACCTCGATGTGATAAAGACGGCGGATCATATAATCGACCTCGGGCCGGAGGGCGGGGACGACGGCGGAGAGGTGGTCGCTGAGGGTCCTCCCGAAGAGATAGCGAAGACGAAGGCGTCGTATACGGGGAAGTATCTAGCCGAGGTATTAAAATAACGTAGGGTATAGGGTATGGGGTATAGGGTATCGGGTATAGGGTATAGGGTGAAGGTATGGGCGGGAGCGATCGCGGTCCTTTCAGCCATCTTATGCTCATCCTCCGCCGTATTTGCGGAGGAGGGGCAGGAAGAGAACGATATCATATTTGTGAAGAAGGCTTTCAGTGACGGATTCTACGACCTGGCGCAGGAGCGCATAGAGAGTTTTCTCGCTTCATATCCCCGCACATCCCATCTCTATGAGATGCACCTGCTCTTGGGCAGGTGCTTCTATTATCAGAACAATCCCGCAAAGGCCCTCTATGAATTTGACATAGTCCTCGCTGCCCCCGCGGGGGCAGCGCTGCAGGACGAGGCGTTATACTGGGAAGGCGAGGTCTATTTCAGGAGCGGCGATTTCAGGAAGTCACTGGAGCTTTATCAGAAGGTGATCGATAATTTTCATTCGTCAAAGTACGGCGGGTATGCCCTTCACGGCAAGGCGTGGGCGTATTACCGGCTCGGTTTCTTTGAAGAGGCGATAAAGTCGTTCCGCGAGGTGGTCGCCAGATATCCTTTCGAAAAGATAGCCGTGGAGTCGCAGTTCAAGATAGGAGAATGCAGCCACCTCCTGGGGAAGTACGACGAGGCGATACGGGAACTGAAGGAATTTATAGATAAATTCCCGGTTTCCGAGAGGGTCGCGGAGGCCCATTATATGATCGGCGAGTCCGATTTCTATCTAAGCAACTATCGCGAGGCCGTAGTCTCCTTCAGGAAGGCAACGGCCATCTCGCCCAAGGCGAAGTGGGCCCCTTTCGCTCTTTACAGGATAGGCCGCTGCCTATTTCATCTGGGCGATTACGCCCAAAGCGCGGTGGAATTAAAGAATTGTCTTACAAATCCCGAGAACGACCTGCTCGCCAGCCTTTCGTACCTGGGCCTGTCCCAGGACTATGAGGCCATGGGCCTTTACGATAACGCCATAGAGGCCTGCGACGATATCATACAGAAATACGGTAATAGCGACGCAGCGCCGGAGGCATACTATAGAAAGGCGAAGCTATTATACGACCGGAAGAAATACAAGGATGCGGAGATCGCGTGCCTGGAGGCCATCGAAAAGTTCCCGAAATCGGAATATATCGACGAATTCCACTACGTGCTGGGACTGGCGTATGGGATGCTGGGTGAGGACGAAGAGGCGATCGCGGAGCTGGGATGGGCGGGGGCGCACTCGAGCGATGTGAACCTTGCTTCGTCGGCCCTGTGCAAGATAGGCGATATATACATAGACAGGAAGGATCTTAAGGAAGCGGCAAAGAATTTCGAGATAGTCCTGAGAGAGCACCCCGACAGCCAATGGGCCGATTACGCGCAGTACCAGCTGGCCAGCATATTCCTTTGGACCGACAGCTTCGACCAGGCGATCCTGGCTTACCAGAGCGTGATCACAAATTTTCCCGATACGACACTCAGGGAAAAGGCGGTCTTCCAGCTGGGCATGGCGTATTTCAAGCGCAGGGATTTTGAGCACGCCTCAGCCGAATACGGGAGATCGATCGAAGAATTCCCGGACGGCGAGATGAAGGACCGGGCAAGATTTTATCTTGCCAATTCACTGTACAATCTAAATAGGTTCGAGGAGGCGCTCGAGGCATTCAAAAAGGTGGCAAAGGAAACGCCTTCCGAAGAGCTGAGGATGACCTCGCGCTACCAGATCGGATGGTGTTATTACAACCTGCACAAAGAGACCGAGGCCGCAGACGAGTTCGGCCGTTTCCTGAAAGAGTACCCCGGTTCAGATATGGCCTCCGATGTCTATTTCTGGTTCGGCGAATACTACAGGGCGAAGGCGCGGTACGACAAGGCGAAAGAATATTTTGAGGCCGTGATGAAAGACCGCGCGTCGGGCGATATCGCAGACCAGGCGTTATACCAGCTGGCGCAGACCCTCGCCGTTGAGGGGAAAGGGGATGAGGCCATAGCGCGTTTCAAGGAACTGGCCGTACGGTCTCCCGGGGGCCCGCTCGAGAATACCGCATATCGCAAGATCGCCGCCATGGAAAAAGAGAGAGGCAACTTCGATTCCGCCATATCTTATTTCAGGAAAGCCATAACCGCGGAGAACAGTGAGCTCAACGCGCAGATCGAGTATGAGATCGCCGAATCGCTCGAAGGGAAAGGTGCGTATGCCGAAGCCGCCGAGGAATATCTGAAAGTCCCCTACCTGTATTCCAAGTGGTCATTCTGGTCCGTGCGCTCGCAGCTTAAATGCGCTCAAATTTTTGAGCGGCTTGAGAGATGGAACGACGCAAAGAAGATGTATGAAAAACTCGCGGGCATGGATGTCGAGGAGTCGAAATTCGCGAAAGACCGTCTCGAATGGCTGAGGTGGAGAGGGGAGAAGTAAGGAACTTTACGAGGAGGATGTTATGTGGGATATGATACAAAAGGGCGGGCCGATGATGTACCTGATAATGGTATCGTCGGTGCTGGCATTTGCCGTATTCATCGAGCGGTTGTACCACCTGAACAGGGCCCGCATAGATGCCGATAAGTTCATGGACGACGTCACGAATATTTTAAAGAGGAACAGGATAATAGAAGCTATAGAGATGTGTAATTCTACACCAGGCCCGATCGCCCATATAGTCAAGGCGGGCATCCTGAAGCACGACAGGTCAAAACCGGAGATAAGAGAGGCCGTCGAGGAAGCCGGGCAGCTTGAGATACCGCGGCTGGAACGCCACCTCCCTGTGCTGGCCACCATCGCGCATATAGCCCCCCTCCTGGGGCTCCTCGGCACGGTCACAGGGATGATACGGTCTTTCCAGGTGATACAACAGAAGACGCTTTCCATGGTGCCGGTAAATCCGGGAGACCTGGCCGGGGGCATATGGGAATCTCTCCTGGCGACGCTCGCGGGCCTCTCCGTAGCCATACCGACATACGTTGCCTATAACTATCTGGTGAGCCAGGTAGGCGGCCTCGTATACGATATGGAGAGGAGCGCCACGGATCTCGTGAACCTGCTCTCCTCGCGAAGGGACACGTATGAGGTTTAAGACCCGTCTGAAGATAGAGAAGGGCCTTCTGGACATGACGCCGTTACTCAACGTCTTCTTCCTTCTTCTTATCTTCTTTCTCTTCACATCAAGTTTCATATTCCAGCCCGGCATAAGGGTGAACCTCCCCAAGGCAGTGACGAGCGAGGTGATACCGCAGGAGAATGTCGTGATCGTCATCACCAGGGACGATAAGGTCCATTTCAATGACCGCGAGATGTCGCACGACGAACTAGTTTCAAACTTAAGGATAATAGCGAAAGAGAAGGCGTCCCTTCTCATAAAGGCGGACAGCAGGGCCTCCCTGGGTCGTATCGTAGAGATATGGGATATGTGCAGGTCAGAAGGCGTCTCCCAGATAAACATAGCAACGCACCAGTGAAGATATGGTCAGGATGATAAAAGACAGGATCTTTATAACCGCGTTCGCAGCGTCGCTGGTGTTGCACGTATTCTGGCTATCTATGGTAACGGTGGTATCGCCCCCGGTAGACGCGAAGAAGACAAGGTTCTCTAAGGTGGCTTTCCTGGGTCCCATACTTGAGAGGGGTGTCTTTAAGGTCGGCATCGGACCGCGGGAGCGCACGTTCCTGGAAGAACGCTATTTCAAGAATATCAATAGCATCGAAACGTCTTTTTCGGATAAAGTCAAGACGGCCCCGGCAGCGGTTTTTCGCCCGACGCCCGCTAAAGGGGATGAAAATAGAGCGGACAGGGAGAGGTTACTGGACCTTGTGGAAGGCGCGGTAACCGGTCATAAAGCGGAACCGTCTTCTTTAATAGAATAGTTGTTATTCTCTTATAATTATGATAAAATTAGATATATCGGCATTGATCTTTTTCTATATGCTCTCATCGGCCGTCATCATCCTGATCGTATGGGCGGTATCCGGCGAGAGGAAGAGGGGACGCAGCGCGGGTAAAGAAGCGGGTTATATCTGGAAGTGCTCGGTCTGTTTTCATAATTACATCGATTCAAAACATGAGGATATATCTCTCTGCCCGGTATGCGGCAGTTACAACAAAAAAGAGGGGGTGGACGTATGATCACCGAGATCGGTATTACCGCCGGAGACATTTGGCACTATCTTGACACTCACGGGAAGAGTTCTCTGGACCAGATCGTTATGGGCATCGCTACCGAGAGGGACCGGGTTCTCATGAGCATAGGCTGGCTTTCCCGGGAAGGCCATATTATAGTGGAAGGGAAGAGCCCTAATTACCAGGTATATCTGCGGGGAAGATAATACGAGAAGGGGGATGTATGGAAGAGAAGAGGAGCCTCAGGGATGAGGAGAAAGTACCGATAGTAGCCCCTCTGAAAGTATTGGGTCAGAAGACCATCAATAAGCGTTTCGGATGGTGGTCCGCGGTCGTCCTGCTTGAAAGTTATGGAAGAAAGCAGGTATGCTTCTACCTGTGGCAAAAGAAAGAAGACGGCGGGTGGAAGAGGAAGCAGAAGTTCGCGATCCATAACCAGGAGGACTGGGAGCTGATCCAGGATGCCGTTAACGGCATGATAGGGGAGCTGACGTAAGGCGGACGCTCACTGAACGATTTCCCGAAGATGTATCACGATGCCGCGCAAGAGGATTGCTCTATATCCCGATGGTAACGCCTCCGGCATCGGTACCCGCGTATTTCCGACCTCAAATAACCGATAATTTTCCTAGAGACGCATATGGGCAAAGGGCATATTATAATACTGGTCACCTGCGGATCGATGAAAGAGGCCGATACTGTCGCAAGTTCGCTCCTGAAGAAGCGCCTGGCGGCGTGCGCGAATATAATAGACGGGGTGCGGTCGCGGTTCTGGTGGCAGGGGAAGGTCGACTCTGCAGACGAGGTGCTCGTCCTTTTTAAGGCGCCCGCCGGTAATTTCCGGGCTATCGAGAAAGAGGTGAAGCGCCTCCATAGTTACGATGTGCCGGAGATCATTGCGATACCGATCACAGCCGGGAGCAGGGAATATCTCAACTGGATAGACGAAAGCGCGGGCTAGAGATTTAGCTTGTAAAAAGGGGTAGGATTTTTTATCATATACCTTATGTAGCTCGGGGCCGTAGTAAAGCGGGATTACGCAGCGTTCGCAACGCTGAATCACGGGTTCGATTCCCGTCGGCTCCACCATATTACGTGGTGTTTACGGGCAGGTTATAAGGTAACTTATAGGAGAATCGAAGCCCGCGAGCGCCGAGCGAAGCGAGGAAAAGGCCTCTGGCCGGCAGCGAGCGGACTGGCTACGCAGGCGGCCTCTGGACGCCGAAGTAGCCGATTCCCGTCGGCTCCACCATCCTGCTTCGCCATTCAATGAGAAAAAACTCGGGTATGGCTTCACAGAGATTACGGCAGGTTATGATGAATAAACCGATCTTATTCTTAACCTTAACCCTAACCCTGGCCTTAACCTTTTCATCATATGCCTCCGACACCAAGCAGGCGGACCTGGCCGGCAATTGGTATCCCGCCAACAGAGAGGAGCTGATATACCTCCTGGGCGGTTATCTGGAAAGCGCCGATCCGGATGATGTAGAAGGGGAGATATTCGCCATAATAGCGCCCCATGCCGGCTACAGGTTCTCAGGTCCCGTTGCCGCCCATGCCTTTAAGGCTGTACGCCGGAAAGCGGTGAAGACGGTCATCGTAATAGGGTTCGCCCACCGGAAGTTCTTTGACGGCATATCTATATATGACAGGGGGAGCTTTACGACCCCGCTCGGCGAGCTTTCCGTTGACACGGAACTTGCGAAGAAGATAAGCGCCGGGAACCCGAAGATATCGTACTACCCGGACGCCTTCAGCGGCGAAAATTCGATAGAGATGCAGCTCCCGTTCATACAGATGGTCTTCGGTGATGCCAGGATCGTGCCCATAGCCTTCGGCAATCAGTCGTATGAATATGCCGTTATCCTCGCAGATGCCCTGAGCGCCGCCTTAAAAGAGAGGGATGATTGCCTCATCGTTGCCAGTACGGATATGTCACACTACCATCCGTATGAAGAGGCGAAGGCCATCGATAGCCATGCGATACGCCTTCTCGAATCGAAGAAGGTGAAGGAGCTATATGATGAAGTGAGCCTCCGTATATGCGAGTTTTGCGGGGTCCTTCCCGTCGCCGCCACTTTACTCGCCGCGGAGAAACTGGGTTTCGGGGATATCAGGATATTGAAGTACGCCAATTCCGGAGATACGTTCGGTCCTAAGGAAGATGTAGTGGGATATGTGAGCGCGGTGATATACAAAAAGTCACCAGTCACCGGTCACCAGTCACCAGCGGGGACGAATTATAAGCCGCGGGGCTCGGAAGACGGGAAGGGAGAAGGGAAGATGCTCAATGAGACACAACGAAAGCGGTTGTTGCAGATAGCGAGGGAGTCGGTCACGGGTTTTGTGAGAGACGGGAAGAGGAGACGCTTTACCGAAAGCGATCCCGTGTTGAATATGCCCATGGGGGCGTTCGTGACCCTTCATGAGGGCGGAGAGCTGAGGGGGTGCATCGGCAACATGATAGGCCAGGGACCGTTATATCAGACCGTGGCGGATATGGCCATTGAGGCAGGAACGGGTGATCCCAGGTTCCCGGCGGTCTCTTCCGCGGAACTTGATAAGATAGAGATCGAGATATCTGTCCTTTCTCCGATGAAGAGGGTCTCGGGGCCGGATGAGATCAAAGTGCCGGGCCACGGCGTCATCGTAAGGCAGGGGGGCATGAGCGGCGTCTACCTGCCCCAGGTCGCCGAGGAGACCGGGTGGAGCAAAGAAGAGTTCCTTACGAGCCTCTGTGCGCATAAAGCGGGTCTTGCGCCCGACGCGTGGAGAGATCCGGCAACAGAGATGTACGTATTCACAGCCGAGGTATTTGGCGAGAAAGGGGGAAAAAGGTGAAGAACAGGAATTTGATCATAGGCATAATAGTCGCAACGGTAGTGCTTGTAATATTTTTGGCGATGCAGGGAAAACCGGCGAAGAAGGCCGTAAAGAAGGCGGTCCCCGCGGCGGGAAAGGCACAGCCCGGTCTACCCGCCAAGAAGGCGATATCCAAAGATAAAGGAGCGCTTACGGTAAAGGCGACCGATTCGAAGGGCAAAGAGGTCAACGTCAGGATAAAGGCATTCAGGTCGTATGACGCCAGGTCAAGTTTATATGATACCTCCTTTGCGGCAAACAGGATGCAGGAGCTTTCACCGGGCAATTATGACCTTGAGATCGAGACGACCCCGGCCAAGATATATAAAGGCGTCAATATCGCCAAAGGTAAAGAACATGTAGAGGATCTCGGCGCTATCACCGGCGCCGTACTGGTAAAGGCGACGGATTCCAGGGGAAAGGCGGCCGCATATCCGGTGAGGGCCGTATATTCCAGGACGACCTTGATGGTCGCGAGCGGCACTATGAACAGGCCCCTGGAGCTTGTGCCGGGTGCGTACGATATAGAGATATGGACGGCCCCGCGCCAGCTTCGCAGAGACGTAAAGGTCGAAGCGGGGAAAGAGAATCTTATAGATCTCGGCTGCGCTACAGGGTCCCTCATAGTGAAGACCGCGGACGAGAGCGGTAAAGCGGTAAAGAGCAATGTAAGGGTGACGAGGCCGGAGAACGGCGAAGCCGTATTGTCGGGAAAGGACGGACAACCGATGGAGCTCCTGCCGGGCATCTATGATGTCGAGACGATGGCAGGGCCAAGGCATGTGAAGAAAGGTAATACCGTAAAGGCGGGCGAAGAGACGGTAGTGGAATTGATCATACAGGCGCCCAAACCCGCACCTGCGGCTGCGCCGGCAAAGCCGAAAAAGTAAGGCAGTTCGATATATGGGCAGATTTTACGTTCCGCCGGAGGCGGTTAAAGGGAAGACCGTTATCATAAGCGGGAGAGAGGCGCATCATATCATAAACGTGATGCGCCTCAAGAGATCAGACGGTGTCGTTACGTTCGACGGATCCGGCAGGGAGTATGCCGGCATAATAAAGGATATAAGGGGAAAGACCGTAGAGGTCGAGATAATATCGACGCGGGAGCCCGTGCGCGGAACAGGCCTTCAGGTCACGCTCGTCCAGGCGCTCCCCAAGAAAGAGAAGATGGACTATATAGTGGAGAAAGGGACTGAACTGGGTGTCGCTTCCATAATACCGGTGATGACCGAGCGGACCATAGTCGACTGGGACGGTCCCAGGAGACAGGGCGCGGTCGCGCGGTGGCGTAAAATAGCGACCGAGGCCGCAAAACAATGCGGGAGGGCCGACATCCCCCTCATAGCCGATGTGACGGAGCTTAAGGGGTTCTTTAACGCGCCGCCGGAGCGCGACGCGGGTATTATAGCCGCACTGAGCGAAGATGCCGCACCCCTTAAGGAGGTCCTGGGGGCGTACCGTTCCGCCCGCCGCATATCCGTTCTGATAGGGCCCGAAGGTGACTTTACGCCCCATGAGATCAAAGAGGCAAAAGACAAAAAATTCAGGGTGGTTAACCTGGGGCCGCGTGTCCTGAAGAGCGACACGGCAGGGCTTGCGGTCCTGGCGATCATTGACTATGAACTATCAGGCCGGACAGTATAAAAGATTCTTTATAAAGACGCTTGGCTGCAAGGTCAACCAGTACGAATCCCAGGCTATCAGGGAGGACCTTGTAAGGAACGGCTTCAATGAGTGCGTCGCGGAAGATACCGCGGATATATATATCGTAAATACATGCACCGTCACAGGCAAAGCGGATAAGGAGTCCCGCCACTGGATAGGCCTCTTCCATGGCCTGAATCCCGGCGCCCGGATAGTCGTGACCGGTTGTTATACGGAAAAGAACGCGCATGAGCTGGCGGCCATGCCGGGCATATCGCACATAGTCAGGAACAGCGATAAGAACCGCATGGGGGAGATACTCGGCTCCGGAGGAGACCGCTTAAGGCCTGCCGCGCCGCTTGCGATCAGCGATTTCAAGGGACATTCGAAGGCGTTCGTCAAGATACAGGACGGATGCGAGAATTCCTGCTCTTATTGCAAGGTGCCTTCGGTCCGCGGACCGCTTACATCAAGACCGCTGAACGAGATATTGGAAGAGGCCCGGCGTCTCGTAGAGAACGGTTTTAAAGAGATAGTCCTCACGGGTATATGCCTGGGCGCATGGGGGAAAGACCTTGCCTCTAACGCCATAGCCGAAGAGATGGGGATAGCGGCCATGGGCCTTACGGATCTCCTGAAGGAACTCGACAGATCCCCCCGCGATTTCAGGATACGCCTGAGCTCCATAGAGCCCAGATACATCACCGGCGAACTCATAGAGTTCATGTCAAAAAATAAGAGGATCTGCCGCCATCTGCATATACCTTTCCAGTCCGGGGACGATGAGGTGCTCAGGCGGATGAATAGGCCGTACACCGCGGGCTATCAGAGAGACCTGGCGGCCAGGATCAGGCACGACATGCCGGACATAGCCATAACCACCGACATCCTCACGGGGTTCCCCGGAGAGACCGACGGAGAATTCCGTAATACGCTCGATTTTCTGCGGGATATATTGCCGGCCCGCACCCACATATTCACATTCAGCAGGCGCGAAGGCACGCCCGCGTATAATATGGCCCCCCAGGTAGCTCCCCATATCGTCAGGCAGCGATATTGTGCCCTTAAGGTCTTCGCATTGACTTCCGCCTATCTCTACAGGGAACGTTTTCTGGGCAAAAGGCTCGACATACTGGTCGAGTCGAAGCGGGATAAGGAGTCGGGCCTGCTGACCGGATATTCCGATAATTATATAAGGGTCCTGTTTGACGGCCCGGAAGCCCTGATGCGGAAGATAACCCCGGTAAGGGTAGAATACGTCAATATGATGCGCTCCACAGGTATATATGAGCCAGGATAGAAGCGCCAGTATCATAATCGCGGTATGGAACCAGCTCGGCTATACGAAACTTGCCGTGGAGTCGGTTCTTAAGAACACAACGACACCTTTTGAGTTCGTGATAGTAGATAACGGCTCGAAGCCGGAGGTCAGGGCGTATTTTGATTCGCTGAAAGGGCGCGCCGATATAAATTATATAAGGAACGAAGAGAACCTCGGCCCTATAAGGGCCATAAACCAGGGCATAAATGCCTCCGGCAAAGATTATGTAGTCGTTATGCACAATGACGTCATCATCCTCGAGAACGGGTGGCTGGGGAAGATGATATCCTGCGCCGAGAGCGATCCGCGGATAGGTATCGTCGGATTGGCCGGCAGAAAGGAGATATATAAGACAGGGTGCGTGAACGAAGAGAGCTTAAAGCACGATCTCCAGAACGAAGACCTGAACCCTCCTATGACAGAGGAGACCTCAGAGGTGGCCGTTATCGACGGGCTCTGTTTCATGATGACCAGGCGGCTGCTTGCCGGGATAAAGGGGCTCGATGAGACGTACGGGTATATGCATTGTTACGACCTTGATATATCCATGCAGAGCGCGGAGGCCGGGTTCAGGAATGTGGTTGCAAAGGTAGAGGCGATGCACATAGGTAACGGGGGCATGACCAGGAAGACGCGCGAGTACAGGGAGCTGGTGCGCGATGATTATGACCTCCTGAAACGCAATTGCAAGGTATTTGCCCGTAAGTGGCGGCATATGTTGCCCCTCAAGGTGGATTGATGGGAAAATTTTCTTGACAAGCGGTCAAATATGGATAGAATATGCTAAAGTTTGTTAAGGATACAAAATGAGATTTAAAGACAGTGTAGCGATGATAACGGGGGGCGGCCGCGGGATAGGCAAAACGATAGCGCTTGCCTTTGCGGCTGAGGGCGCGGATATAGCCATCTGCGATGTCAACGAAGAGAGCCTGAAGACGGCCCAGGCGGAGATAGAGGCGAAGGGCCGGAAGGCCCTCACGGGCGTCGTAGACGTGACCAAGGGCCAGGACGTAGAATCCTTCGTTCATAAAACCCTTGACAAATTTAAAAAAATCGATATACTTGTTAACAATGCCGGCATCACAAGGGACTCTCTCCTGGTCAGGATGTCGGAATCCGACTGGGATCTTGTCCTCGATGTGAATCTAAAAGGCGCTTTCAACTGCACCAAGGCCGTTTCAAAGATAATGATGAAGCAGCGGAACGGCCGGATAGTCAATATAGCGTCTATAATAGGTATAATGGGGAACGCAGGCCAGGCGAACTATGCCGCTTCGAAAGGCGGGCTCATAGCCCTGACTAAGACGGTGGCCAGAGAGCTTGCCTCGCGCAACGTAAGGGCGAATGCCATAGCCCCCGGGTTCATACAGACGGATATGACGGCTAAACTCCCCGATAACGTTAAGAGCGAGATGCAGAAGCTGATCCCGCTCGGCAATTTCGGAACGGCTGAGGATGTGGCAGACCTCGCCCTGTTCCTGGCAAGCGATGATTCCGCCTATATTACCGGACAGGTCGTTCAGGTTGACGGCGGCATGGTGATGTGAGTTAGGTAAAAGGGGATATAAAAAAAGGAGGTACAATGGAAGTCTCTCATGACAAGATCAGGCAGATTATAGCGGATCAACTTGGCGTGAAGAAAGAAGAAGTGACCGATAATGCGAAGTTCGTCGATGATCTGGGCGCGGATTCGCTGGACACTGTAGAGCTCGTCATGGCTTTAGAAGAAGAGTTCGGCATAGAGATACCCGATGAGGACGCCGAGAAGCTGACTACAGTCGGTGACTCTCTGAGATATATTGACGAGAAGGCCGGCAAATAACAGATCAATGATGTCTAAAAAAAGACGTGTAGTAGTCACGGGCCTCGGTGTCATATCTCCCATAGGAAACACCCTTGAAGAATTCTGGACATCCCTTCTCGAAGGAAAGAGCGGCGTAAAACGCCTCTCGTGTTTTGACCCCACATATTTTCCCTCCAAAGTAGCCGCAGAGGTAAAGAATTTCGATCCGTCCCGCTATGTCTCCGCAAAGGACCTTAAGAGGATGGACCGCTTTACCCTCTTCGCGGTAGCGGCCGCCAAAAATGCGGTGGCCGATGCCGGTATGGACCTGTCCGGGGAAGACCTTACAAGGATCGGTGTCCTGGTAGGGTCCGGTATAGGCGGCCTGCATACCATCGAACGGGAACATACACAGTACATAGCCCTGGGTCCGGAGAAGGGCCCGGGCAGGATGTCGCCGTTCCTTATCCCCATGCTTATCGTAAATATGGCCGCAGGCCAGGTATCGATAACGCTCGGCCTTAAAGGCCCCAATTCGACCGTGGCAACGGCGTGCGCCACCGGGAATCACGCGATAGGGGATGCGTTCAGGATCATCCAGAGAGATGAGGCGGATGCCATGGTATGCGGGGGGACCGAGGCGGCTACCACCCCCATGGGTTTCGGCGGTTTCTGCGCCCTGAAGGCCCTTTCGACCGCCTATAACGATACGCCCGAAAGGGCATCCAGGCCTTTCGACAAGAACCGGGACGGTTTTGTGATGGGCGAAGGCTCAGGTGTCGTCATGCTGGAAGAGATGGAACACGCCCTGAAGAGAAACGCCCGTATATATTGTGAAATGATCGGTTACGGCACGAGCGGGGACGCTTATCACATGACGGCCCCCGACCCTGAAGGCAACGGCGGCGTGAGATGCATGGCCGCTTCCCTGAAGGATGCCTCCGTAAAACCGTCTGACGTCACCTATATAAACGCCCACGGGACATCCACTTTGTATAACGACAGGATAGAGACGCTGGCCATAAAGAAGGTATTCGGCGATCATGCCGGGAAATTGGCGGTAAGTTCCACTAAATCGGTCATGGGGCACCTCCTTGGGGCAGCGGGAGGGGCGGAGATGATCGTCTGTGCCCTTGCCATAAAGAATGAGATAGCCCCCCCAACGATAAACTACGAGACGCCGGACCCCGAATGCGATCTCGACTATGTGCCAAATAAGCCCCGCGGTCTCAAGATAAAGGTCGCCATGTCCAACGCGCTCGGCTTCGGGGGCCATAACGCGACCCTTGTAGTACGTAAATTCACGTGATCAGCGTATAACGTTTAGCGGATAGCGTATAGAGAAGCAAAAACTGAACGCTAAACGCTATCCGCTATACGCTAAAATTTTTACCAAAGGAGACGAATATGGATTATCTCTTGACCGAACAACAGATCATGATACGGGACCTGGCCCGCCAGATCGCGTGCGATAAGATGAAACCGTTAGCCGCCAAATATGACGAGTCGGAGGAGTTCGCCTGGGAGATCATGAAGGTCCTTTCGGGGAGCGACATATTCGGTATCTATATACCCGAGGCATACGGCGGACTGGGCGGCGGCGTGATGGAGCTTTGCCTCGCGACCGAGGAGCTTTCGAGGGCGTGCGGCGCCATGGCGCTCGGTTTTGCCGGGACGGCGCTCGGGACATACCCGATCCTATTATACGGGAACGAAGAGCAGAAGAAGAAGTACCTCCCGGACATAGCCAAAGGGAAGAAACTTGCGGCATTCTGCATAACGGAGGCCGAGGCGGGGTCCGACGCCGGTAGCATAAGGACGACGGCGCGTAAAGACGGCGACCACTATCTCCTGAACGGGACGAAGCAATGGATCACGAACGGCGGCGAGGCCGAGGTATATACCGTAATAGCCATCACCGATAAGGCCAAGGGCGCGCGGGGGGCGAGCGCTTTCATAGTGGAGAAGGGCACCAAGGGGCTCGACTTCGGTAAGAAGGAGAAGAAATTGGGGATAAGGGCATCCGCCACGCGCGAGGTCATATTCACCGATTGCAGGATCCCGAAAGAGAATATACTGGGAAAAGAGGGGATGGGCTTCATAGTGGCCATGAAGACGTTCGACAACTCCCGCCCGGGAGTTGCGGCGCAGGCCCTGGGCATAGCCCAGGGGGCCTATGACCTTGCTATAGATTACGCAAGGAAGAGGATACAGTTCGGCCAGCCGATATCGAGCTTCCAGGCCATACAGCACATGCTTGCCGACATGGCGACCCAGATAGAGGCGGCGAGGGCGCTTGTATATTCCACCGCCAGGATGGTCGACTCCGGCGCCAAGAGCGTGGCCAAGGAGTCGGCGATGGCCAAACTCTACGCCAGCGACGTAGCCATGAAGGTGACGGTCGACGCGGTCCAGATCTTCGGCGGGTACGGTTATATGAGGGACTATCCCGTAGAGAAGTTCATGAGGGACGCGAAGATCACGCAGATATATGAGGGCACGAACCAGATCCAGCGGAACGTCATCGCCTCGCATCTTATCAAGGAGAGTATGAAGGGGTAGGAGCTACTAGCGGTGCATATCATCGTCTGCATAAAACAGGTCCCGAATACGACCGATGTCAGGATCGATCCGGTCAAGAATACGCTTATACGCGAAGGCGTGGAGAGCGTCATCAATCCCTTCGACACATACGCGATAGAGGAGGCCGTCCTATTGAAGGAACGGTTCGGCGGCAAGGTCACGGTCGTCACGATGGGTCCGCCGCAGGCGGAGAGCGCGCTTAAGGAGGCGATATCGCTCGGCTGCGACGAAGCTATCCTGGTGAGCGACCGGAAGTTCGCCGGTTCCGATACGTGGGCCACGAGTTACACGCTCGCCTGTTCCATAAAAAAGATAGGGACGTTCGACCTGATACTATGCGGCAAACAGGCGTCCGACGGAGACACGGCCCAGGTAGGGCCTGGCATATCGACCCACCTCGACATACCTCAGGTGACCTACGTCAAGAAGGTGGAGGACATATCCGGCAATAAGGCGAAGGTCGAGAGGATGACCGAAGAGGGATATGATGTCATAGAGACACCGCTCCCCTGCCTCATGACCGTCGTGAAAGAGATAAATACGCCGCGCCTCCCGTCCCTCAAGGGCATGATGAAGGCGAAGTCGGCTAAGATAACGAAGTGGACGGCCGACGACATAAAATGCGATCCGAAGAGCATAGGGCTTGACGGTTCGCCTACGCGTGTCGTCAAGATATTCACCCCGCCTCCTCGTAAAGGCGGAGAAGTCCTTAAGGGGGACGCCGGTGAGATCGCATCCAGGGTCGCAGGGCTACTCAAGGATATAGTCATATGAGCAGCGGTTCCATAAAGGTCATCCTCGAGAAGTGCACGGGGTGCACGCTATGCACGCGCGTATGTCCGTTCGGCGCGATACAGATGGCAGATAAGAAGGCCGTTATAGACCTCGCCAAGTGCACGCTCTGCGGCGCGTGCGTCGATTCCTGTAAATTCCAGGCGATCATCCTCGAAAAGGGCGCATCTGTCAAAAAGGATCTCAGCGCATATAAGGACGTATGGGTATTCTGCGAGCAGAAGAAAGGTGTCATACAGACGATATCGTTCGAGCTCCTCGGCGAAGGGAAGAAGCTCGTGGGCAAGCTGGGCGGTAAGCTCTGCGCCGTGATACTCGGAAGCGGCATAGGCGGGAAGGCGGATGAGCTCGCATCGCGCGGGGCTGATAAGGTCTACATGGTCGACGCCCCGGCGCTCGCATCATACCAGGACGACCCGTATACGAACGTCCTGGTCGATCTGGTTAAGGAGTATAAGCCGGAAGTCCTTCTGTGCGGGGCGACGACTATCGGCAGAAGCCTCATATCGAGGGTCGCGGTCAGGGTCAATGCGGGTCTCACGGCCGACTGCACCGGGCTCGATATCGATACTAAAGAACGGCTCCTCCTCCAGACCCGGCCGGCATTCGGCGGGAATATAATGGCCACCATCATCACGCCGAACCACAGGCCGCAGATGTCGACGGTGAGGCACAAGGTCATGAAAGAAGCCGAGGTCGATAGATCGCGCAAGGCTGAAGTGGTCAAAAAGACGTACGGCGAAGATCTCCTCAGGTCGCGAACAAAACTTCTCGATATAGTCGAAGAGATAGAGGAGACGGTCAACCTCGCGGAGGCCGACATCATCGTCTCGGGCGGACGCGGCCTGGCAAACCCGGACAACTTCTCGGTCGTCAGGGACCTGGCGAAAGTGCTCGGCGCGGCGGTCGGCGCCTCCCGCAGCGCGGTAGACGCGAATTGGATACCGTATTCTCACCAGGTCGGACAGACGGGGAAGACGGTCTGCCCGAAGCTCTATATCGCATGCGGCATAAGCGGTCAGATCCAGCACCTCATCGGCATGCAGTCGTCGAAGGTCATAGTCGCCATCAATAAGGACCCCGACGCGCCCATCTTCAAGGTCGCCACCTACGGCATCGTCGGCGACATCTTCGAAGTAGTCCCGGCCCTCACCAAAGAATTCAGTAAGATCCTCAAAAAATAGATCCTAAAATTTTTACGGGTGACCCCAAATTTTTACGGGTGACCCCAAATTTTTATAAAGGAAAAATTTGGGATAATCTATGGGCTATTAAAATACTAAAATTTCACAGAGGAAATTTTAGTATGACGCGACCGAGCCTTTTGGAGTATAGGGCACTACGGCGCCTAGGATCCACGATCTGTCATTGGTACGCCTCGAGAGCGTTGAATGCCCTATAGAAACAAAAGGCGAGGGAGCGGCAGGACCCGTAAAAATTTGTCCATAAGGAGATACCCAACACGAGAGGGGAAGCACACAGGACCAGTAAAATTTGCTACCATTGCCCGTTCGCTATGTTATAATATCATTGTTTATATACCATAATTATGACCTATCTGGAAAAATTAGAGAACGACACCATATTCATCATACGGGAGGCCTACCAGAAGTTCAGGAATATGGCGCTCCTGTGGTCGATAGGCAAAGATTCCACGACCCTGCTGTGGCTCGCCAGGAAGGCATTCTTCGGCAAGGTCCCGTTCCCCGTCCTCCATATCGATACCGGATATAAATTCAAAGAGATATACGACTTCAGGGACAGGTTCCGAAGAGCGTGGGGCCTCGACCTCATAGTCGCGAAGAACGAAGAGGCGATGAGAAAAGGGGTCTCGCCCGGCAGGAACAAATTCGCCTGTTGCACGGAGCGTAAGACGAACGCCCTTAAGATCGCCATCGCCCGGCACGGCTTCAGGGCGCTATACCTGGCCATCCGGAGAGATGAGCACGGTATAAGGGGTAAGGAGAGGATCTTCAGCCCCCGCGATACCGATTTTAAATGGAACTATCTCGACCAGCCGGCGGAGATGTGGGACCATTATAAGACAGCGGTCACAGGGGAAGAGCATATAAGGGTCCACCCTCTACTGGGGTGGCGCGAGATCGATATCTGGGAGTATATACGGAAAGAGGATATCCCCATAACGTCATTATATCTTGCAAAGGACGGCAGGCGTTACCGCAGCATAGGGTGTGAGTGCTGCTGCGCCCCCGTGGACTCCGACGCGGATACCATAGACAGGATAGTGAAAGAACTGCGGACGACCGATGTCTCTGAGAGGTCCGGCAGGGCGCAGGATAAAGAAGAGGTCTACATGATGGAGAAGCTCAGATCTCTCGGGTATATGTGAGATGAAAAAAGATACGACCCTCGCATTTGTCATAACAGGCCACGTCGACCACGGCAAATCCACCCTCATCGGGAGGATCCTTTACGACACGAAGTCCCTGCCTAAGGACAGGATACGGGACGTCCTGGGTGCTTCTCTGGAGAAGGACGTCTTTGCCCATTTCCTCGACTGTTTCAGGGAGGAGAGGGAGAAGGATATGACGGTCGATACGACGCAGGTGTCATTCAGGACGAAACGGCGTACCTATACGATAATAGACGCGCCCGGCCACAGGGAGTTCATAAAGAGCATGATCACCGGCGCCTCCTATGCGCGTATAGGGGTGCTCGTCGTAGATGTGAACGAAGGTCTGAAAGAGCAGACGAGGCGCCATGCCTCGATACTCTCCTTTCTCGGCATACGGAAGGTCATAGTGGCGATAAATAAGATGGACACGGTAAATTATGAGAAGGACCGTTTCTCTCTTTTGCAGAAAGAGACCGAACGTTTACTCTCCAGGGTAGGGTTGAAGGCGCATCTCTTCATACCGATAAGCGCCCTGAAGGGCGAGAATATCCTCAAGAGGTCGAAGAGATGCAGGTGGTATAAAGGGCCGTCGCTTATCGAAGCCGTCGATTCTATGGATATCTCCCCGCGCGTCGATCCGCAAAATTTTGTTATGTGCGTCCAGGATAATTATCGTATAGACGGAAAGGATATCGTCGTGGGCAGGGTGGACTCCGGGGTCATCAGGAAAGGGCGCGATGTCAGGATATTGCCCGGGAAGGGCAATGGAAAGGTGATATCCATAGAGCGCTTCCTGGAGAGAAGGGATGACGCCGGAACGGGCGAATCGATAGGGTTGGACCTCGCCGCCAGGCATCCGCCGAAACGCGGCGATATACTCTGTGACGCGGCCGGCCGCCCCGGTCTACGGAGGCGCTTTGAAGCGGACATCCTTTTATTCGACAGGGATATAACGGTCGGAGAGCGTCTCGCCCTGCGCTGCTCCACCCAGGAGATGCGCGCCTCTATCGGAAAGATATTTAATAGGTTCGATTCTTCTACGCTCGAGGAACTCGGCAAAAGCCCGCGGCTCAGATGCCTCGATATGGCGAGGGTCATCATAAAGACGGAAAGGCCGGTACTGGTAAGGCGATTTTGTGAAGATGAGAACCTGGGCAGGTTCGTCCTGGAGAAGGATAGCGTGATAGCCGCCTGCGGCATCGTGGTGAAGTGAAGATATCTATATAACAGATGTCGCAAAGTAACGGCAAAAAAGGGAGGAGATGATATGCCAAGCGGTCCGAAAAGAAGATATGTAAAACCGGTGATCACAAGGATACAGCTTGATCACACACAGGCGGTTCTGACGGCATGCAGGGTGGGCGGTACGTTCCTTAATTTAGCAAAGAACTTTTGCTATTTTAACGGCGGGACTCTTTATACTTGTAGAGTGACCCCAAGAGGAGCGGGAAAGTTTTCCAATGCCACTTCGCGCGAACTCGGAAGCGGCGCCACATAACAGGCCTTCCGAAAATGATAGATTTTAAAATAAATGTAGCCGGGAATATCATCCGTTTTAGGTGTGATGACCCCGTACCGCTGTATGACCCATCAGACAACATGGGGTTAAAAAATTTTTTGTACTCAGGCACCAGGGAAGAGGATATCGTATTCGATATAAAGTATGGTCCGATGCCGTCATTCTGCGGGAGAGAGGTACTCTTCCGGGGCGGAGAAGAATGGGTCCGCTCAAAATGGAACGGGAATACCCTTATAGAGTATATGGAGACACGTCTCCCCGGCAGGGTCGACCGCGCGGCAGTGATAGGCCCCGATATGAGGCGCGGGACGATATATGTAAATGCGGAGATGACCGGGGAGGAAGAGGCGGCGGCCCGCGGGATAAGAGAGGCGCGCATGACGGAAGAAGAGAAGGCGCAGAGGATGGATAGGCGGGCAAAGCGGAAAGCTATGGCGAAGAGCATTGTGTGTAAAATGCCGCCGGAAGGGGTGATACTGGGCAGGCGCATCATGGGGGATACCAGAGGCCGTCTTTTCCAGTCATTCATTATAGAATATTTGGTGAAAAAAAGAGTAGGCATTCTGGTCCATTCCGCGTGCATAAAGGCATTCGGCGAGACACATCTCTATATGGGTCCGTCCGGCGCTGGCAAGAGCACGATCTCAAGGATCTTCCATGAGAACGCCGGCGCGCGGGTGCTTAATGACGACAGGGCCATACTGATCCAGGATGAAGGCGTGATCGACTTTTGCAACGCCCCTTGGGCGGGTGATTTTGCCGGCCGTTGCGACATCGATGCGGAAGAGCGGGTAAGGATAGACAGGATATTCTTCATCTATCACGAGAAGGATAATATAGCGAGGAGGGTCCCGGATGCCGAAGCCGTATCGTACTTATTCAGGAACAGTTTCCCGGTATTCTGGGACAAGGAGGACCTGGACTTTGTAATATCTTTGTTTAAGGAGTTGGTGAAGTCATCCCGTTGTTATCGCCTCGGGTTTGTCAGGGACGGCAGCGTAACGGGGACCATACGCAAATTGATAGAAGTGGAGGATGAAGATGGAATGGAATAAGATATACAGGAAGAACCCGGATATAGTGTCGCGAGAGATAGATAATGAGATGATACTGGTACCGGTCTACAGGACGAGCAAGGATATAAACGAGATGTACACGCTGAACAGGACGGCCCGGGATATATGGAATATGGTAGACGGCAAGAATACGATCACCGATATAAATAGAAAGATGTCGGCCTCATACAAGGTGGATCCCCACCGGCTCGAGGAAGACCTTAAAGAGTTCATTAGAGACATGAAAGAGATAAAGGCGATAGAGTAGTTTGTGATAAAGACGGCCCCTCACAGGAGTTTCATGGATACCCTGCTCTTATCAAGAAAGGCAGGTTTGTGCAGGCCTGTCCATGCGCAGATAGAGCTCACCTACAGATGCAATCTTCAGTGCGTGCATTGTTACTGTAAAGGGTCGGAAAAAAACGGTGAACTGGGCCTGCCGGAATGGAAGGAGATATTAACGAAACTTCACCGCTCCGGTGTACTATACCTGGAGATAACCGGCGGCGAGCCGCTCCTAAGGGACGACTTCACGGAGATATACGATCTTGCGAGGTCGAAAGGTTTTTTAATAACATTATTCACGAACGGGTCATTGCTCACCGACCGGCTCATACGACACCTTGCCGAGAAACCTCCCCATTCGATAGAAATAACATTGAACGGCATAACGAAAGATACGTATGAATCGATCACCGGGGTCGAGGGGTCCTTTGAGAAGGTGATGGATGCTATACATAAAGTGTCTTGTAAGCGGCTCCCTCTCGTCTTGAAATCCAACGGTCTCAGGCAGAACAAGGGCGAGATAGTCGCTATAAAAAAGTTCACCGAAGAGTTATTGGGGAAGAAGAGATTCAAATTCGACTCTTTTGTGACGCCGCGCCTGGACGGAGAGAGGACTCCCTGTGACCACCGGCTTTCCGCACGCGAGATAGCCGGGATAGAGGGTTTGGATGCCGAAATGAGCGCCCAGAGGGAAGAAGAGTTCGGGGCATGGAAGGATATCATAAAATACCCGGCACGCAAGTACCATTGTAATGCGCACCTTACGCATCTATATATAACGCCTTATGGGAGGTTGAGGTTCTGCCATCTGACGGACAAATATTCCGGCGACCTGCGCAGGTCTTCCGTATCGGGCATAATGAACGGCGCGATCGCGCATATCCGCAGAGAGAAATACAGGGCAGGCTCAGAATGCATAAGTTGTGATGCAAGGGAGTTCTGCCATCACTGCCCGCCGCGCGCATTCCTTGAGACAGGAGACGAAGACGCGGCGGTGCCGTACTTTTGCGAATTGGCGCGCGCAAAGAAGGCGCAAAAAGGGCGGTTTGACGTATCCCAGAGAGTATGAAAAATATAAGATATCTTAAATTCATGCGGAGATTATGCGTATCCAACAGGAAGGCGCGCAGACCCCTCAAGGCGTTCTTTGAGCTCACATACAGGTGCAATCACAGGTGTGTGCACTGTTATAATGCCGCAAATGGGGAAGACGAGTTGTCGAGAGAAGAGGTATTCTCCGTCCTGGACCAGCTTGCCCGGATGGGCACCATCCAGATCGTCTTCACCGGAGGCGAGATATTCACCAGGCCCGATATAACGGACATATTGCTGCACTCGAGGAGAAGAGGTCTTCATACCATGCTTATGACAAACGGTTCCCTCATAACGGACCGGACGGCCGGCATGCTCAGGGATATCGGTATATCCGATGTAGATATATCGTTTCTCGGCTCCAGTAGAGAGACGTTTGATTCGATAACACAGGTAGAGGGGAGTTATGATAAGGTCGTCTCCGGCGTAATGGCGCTCAGGCTAAAAGGCATAGTGCCTGTGCTTAAGGCATGTGCGATGAAGACGAATATGGAGGAACTGGCGGATATATTCGAGATGGCCAGGCGCCTGGGCGCGTCTTTCGGATTCTCGCCTTCTGTGATCCCGCGGCTGGACCTTGATAAAAAACCAACGTTCTTCAGGCTCACCTCAGAAGAATGTCTGGATATCAAAAACAGGCTCAACCTGCTGTGCCGGGCAAAGCCCTTAAAGCCGCATCTTTTGAAGACGCGTATCAGAAAAGAAGCTAAACGGTATCCGGCCCGGACGACACGCGATGATGGCCGTCTCTTCAACTGCATGGCGGGCAATACGACTATATGTATCAACCCTTACGGCGAGATAAAACCATGTCTCATCTTACCCCAACCCGCATACTCTATACGCGGCAGCACAGTTGAAGAGGGGTGGGATAAGATAAAAAGGTTTGTAGACGATATAAGGCCGCCTGAAGGATGGAGATGCGCTTCGTGCGAATATGAGAGATGGTGCGCAAAGTGTCCCGCCATGGCCTACCTCAACTCGGGAGATATCTTCGGGTGTACCGACCATCTCAAAGAGTCGGCGCGCGCCGGAAAAGAAAAGTATGAAGATAGCGCGAGGGCGGGATGATCAGGACTCGACAGTACAGAAGTTGGAGCGCCGTATTTCACGAAGACCACGCCGCCCGTCCCATCTCGATACAGATGGAGCTTACCTACAGATGTCCGCTCCATTGCATACACTGCTATTCCGACTGCTACAACAACCCGGGGTCAGAAGATAAGGAGTTATCCGCGGACGGCGTAAAGGATATGATGGATAAGCTATATGACGCCGGGTGCCTATGGCTCTGTCTTACCGGCGGTGACCCTCTGGTAAGGTCCGATTTTCCTGATATATATGAGTATGCCAGGAGGAAGGGGTTTGTGGTGACCGTCTTTACAAGCCTTGCCTCTCTGGACGATGTAGTATTGAAAAAGTTCATAGATATCCCGCCGTTTGTCATCGAGGTGACGGTAAACGGCGCCACGCCTGAGACGTATGAACGCGTATCGCAGGTCAAGGGTTCCTTCAGCAGGGTGATGGCCAATATGAAGAAGATAACGGATGCCCGGCTTCCGCTCAGGATAAAGGCGATGGTACTCAGAGAGAATATGCATGAGATGGATATACTCTCTGATCTGGGCAGGTCTTTCGGATGCGATGTAATGAGTAGCGCGATAATATCCGCCCGACTGGACGGTGATAGCGCCCCTTGTAAACACAGGGTCGAAATAGACGATCTTGTGAGGAGCGGGCCCGCAGCCGGTGCGTATTGCGGCGCAGGATATTTAGATAAGGCAGACCCCGGGACACGGGACCGGGAGAAGAATACGTTATTCTCTTGCCCTGCAGGGAAGTGGCAATGGAATATAGACCCTGTGGGCCGGCTCTCCTTATGCGCGCATCTCAGGGAGCCGTCTTATGATCTATCGAAGGGTGACCTGAAAGACGGCATGAGGGCACTGTACGGATATGTAAAGACCGGGGGTTTTTCAAAGCCATCCGAATGCGAAAGGTGCGAAATACGCCGCCTTTGCTATTCCTGCCCGGGAAGGGCAAAGCTCGAAACGGGTGATGAAGGGACGCCGGTGCCCTATTTCTGCGAATTGGCCAGGAGAGAGGCCGAGAGGTCATGATGAAGAAAAAGGTTCTTGTGATAGGGCTTGACGGTGCGACATTAGATATTATTAAGCCGCTTGCCGATAATGGGAGGTTGCCGAACTTTTCCCGGTTGATGAGAGAAGGTTCGTACGGAGTCCTGAAGAGCACCATCCCGCCCGTAACCCCATGCGCATGGACCAGTTTCGCGACAGGCAAGGACCCTTCAAAGCACGGCCTGTATGATTTCACGCTGTATGAGGGGGATCCGGAGAAGCAGACGAACGTGAACAGGACGTTCGCGAAGGCAAAGTCGTTATGGAGGATATTGACGGAGAACGGGAAGAGAAGTATCGTCATCGATGTGCCGTTTACCTATCCTCCTGAAGAGATAAACGGGTGCATAATCGCAAGGGAATTTTCACCCAGCGGGAAAAATTGTGCATATCCCAGGTCGTTATACGGATACCTGAAGAAGAACGGATTTATTAAAAAGGCGCCCGCGGAATTGAACGAAGTCCATCGCCACGACAACGCCCGGAACAGGGTTGACCGGAAGGTGATAAGTAAAATAGAGGCAAAGAGGATATCGGCAGAAAAAATAGCTAAAAATTTTCGAGAGTTGACGGAAGGCGTAGACAGGAACATACGGCTTTGCCGGCAGCTTATGGCAGAAGAGGAATGGGACTTATTCGTGGCCGTATTCATGTCGGCCGATCACGCCGGCCATTCGTTCTGGGGTGATAAAGGAAAGGTACATAAGGTATATGAAAAACTCGATGAAGCGGTGGGGATGCTCTTCCGGTTCGCCGGGCCGGAGACCTTGAAGCTGATAATCTCCGATCACGGTTTTACCTCGGTCCCCTATGCCTTCAACATAAACGAATGGCTGTGTTCCAAGGGGTTCCTGGACAAAAAGATAGATATCCCGTATCAGGATACCAGAAAGAGGCTGCGCAAGGTCTTGAAAAAGATACGGGACGATGCCGCTGAACGAAGACGCGGCAGGAAATATAAGTTCAAAAAATTTAAGTTTATATTGAATACCGATTATTCAAAGTCGAGGGCGTATCTGCAGTCGTTCACCTCTTACGGGGTGAGGATAAATCTGAAAAAGAGAGACGATCGGGGGATAGTCGGAGCGGATGAATACCGACCCATGAGAGAATATCTCATAAAAGAACTGAGCAGGTTAAACCATCCCCTGACAGGCAAAAAGTTATTTGAGCATGTGTTGAAAAAAGAAGAGGTGTACGCGCCGGGTCCTTTCGGCACGGATCCGGCCCCAGACATATTCTTGCTGACCGAGGGAATGGAGACGGCACTCGACGGAAAATTTGACCGGGATGCCAGAGTATTTAAAAAGACGGTAAAAGGGTACGGTTTTCATCATATAGACGGAATATTATTTGTCGAGGGAGAAGATATAAAAAATGGCCGCATATCGAACGCCGGCATCACCGATATAGCCCCGACCATACTCCATATCCTCGGTATACCCATCCCGGCAGATATGGACGGGAGGGTCTTAAAGGAGATCTTCAGCGATAGCTCCGAAGCGCGTAAAAAGGATGTCAGGCATGGCGCCGCCGCAACGGCGCGACAGCGTAGAGAGATATACCCGGATAGCGATGATGAGGATGTGAGGGCAAAGCTTGCCGCTCTGGGGTACCTGTGAAGATCCCGATAAAGACGGTGGAAGATCACCACGAGGCATATTATTTCTGGAGAGGCCTGGGTATGAGGAATGCCGTCCTCCTCCATTTTGATGCGCACATAGATCTTGAATTAGATCCTCCGATCGAATCGGTCATGACCGCCGATACCAAAGAAGGCCTGAAGAGACGGTTCGAAACTTACCTCAGGTTTAAAGAGCGGTGCAGGGGCGAGAGGGACCCGATAGATCCGGGGAACTATATATATTCGGCGATGAGGGACGGCATCGTCAGCGACTTTTACTGGATAATACCCGGGGACCGCGGCGAACTTGACAGGTCCCTGGAAAAGGTAAAGGATATTTTGCGGCGAATATCTTCAAGAGGGGCGTCCCCGGCCGGAGAGGCGGCATATTCCGGTGGGATCCTGACGACGAAGATATATAACAGGGACCTTGTCGTCACCACTATCGAGGACCTGCCCCGGGGCATAGACAATGCGCTGATCGATATAGACACCGACTACCTGACGACCGATACCATAAGACGGTCCGACCCGCGGACCTGTATCGGGAAGAGGATACCATGGCTTTGGCCGGACCGGTTCGTCGCGGAATTAGGCCGCAAAAGGATAGAGCCGTTATGTGTGACCGTATCCTATTCCGTGAACGGCGGCTATACCCCTATCATATATAAATTCCTGGGGGATGAGGTGTCGGCGCTTCTTAATGATGCAAAAAGCCCTTTCGTGGACGCGCTCTCGGAGAGGAGCAGGGCCGTTCAGGCATTTCATAAAGAGGATTTCAGTGGCTCTATAAATATCCTGCTCGGACTCGCGAAGAAGGCTGACGGTATAAAGATGGACCGGTCCCTGAATGAGAAATTCATGGCGCATATACATTTCCTCTTATTCAGGTGCTATGCGGAGCTGGGGTCGCGCGCTGAGGCAAAAAGGCATTATCGATCCAGCGTAGCGCTCGACGGAACATACGGCGCCAGGGATAATAATTATGGACCGTTGTACCTGGGAACTGAGGGAAGGCTGGGGGATGCGGAAAGGGAATTCAGGATGATCCTGGCGTCCGACAGGGGCAATCCGCATGCCTTATCAGGCACGGCAAAAGTATGGCTCAGGAAGGCGGGACGTCTCTCGCATGAGATACTCAAAGGTCGTTAAAGAGATATACCTGAATACCCTGGAAGAAGGGAGGCCTGTCACATTACCGTCATCCGGATGGTGCATGTGGCCTTTTATAAAAGGGGGTGATATCCTTACGCTGCGATCGGGATGCGGCAGGATAGAGATCGGTGATATAGCCATAGCGGATACCTGCAGCCCGGATGAGGTCCGTTTCGCGGGGCACAGGGTCATAGGTATAGAGACCGTCGGAGACAAAAAGATATATTTCCTGAAATCGGACAACTCCGCCGGCAAAAGCAGCGAATCGATACCGGAAGATAAGATCAGGGGAAGGATCGTGTCGGTCACCAGGAACGGACTGGTCTTCGATTACTCGATGCCCCATCTTAAGATGGTGAATCGCGCTATAGCGTTCATGTCGGCAAGGGCCCCTCTCTTATGTATATTTTTGAAGATGCCCGTATACCTGATAATAAAATGGCGGTTAATGATAAAGGACATGTCAAAACGGCCGATTCCTTGATTTTTGAGCGATCGTGTGGTATACTTTAGTACGCTTTAGTATTTATGCCGTTAATTTATATCTTTTTGGCTTAATTATACTATTTATCAATAAATTATACACAGATCATGCACTTTAAGGCACTAGAGCTGATAGGGTTTAAGTCGTTTGCCGAAAAGACAAAGCTCAATTTTGAACCCGGCGTCACGGCAATAGTCGGTCCGAACGGCTGCGGTAAGTCGAATATAGCCGATTCCATCAGATGGGTACTCGGCGAACAGTCCACGAAGAGCCTGCGCGCCTCCAAGATGGAGGACGTCATCTTCAACGGCACCGACAATAAAGAGCCGATAAATTTTGCCGAAGTATCCCTCACCCTGTCCAACGAAAAACGTATCCTCCCCATAGATTACGACGAAGTCACCATAAGCCGCAGGGTCTTCCGCTCCGGAGAGAACGAATACCTGCTCAATAAGACCCCCGTACGCCTCAAGGACATATCGGAGCTCCTGATGGGCACCGGCATAGGCGCGGAGAGCTACTCCATAATCGAGCAGGGTAAGATGGACCTCGTGCTCAGTTCAAAGCCGGAAGACCGCAGGTATGTATTCGAGGAGGCGAGCGGGATAACGAAGTACAAGTCGAAGAAGAGAGAGGCCCTCCGGAAACTCGAGCAGACCGAGCAGAACCTGCTCCGCATAAACGACATCATCCAGGAAGTCAAGCGTCAGATAACCTCCATCGAACGGCAGGCCCGCAAGGCCGAGCGTTATAAAGAGGATTTTGAAAAACTGAAAGATATGGAGGTCAGGATATCCTGTCTGGAATATAAAGACCTCAAGACCGGCGAGAGGACGCATGCGCTTGAGAGCCAGGACCTGAGGGAACGCGAGAAGGACTATAGCGCGGATATCGCCGCGATCAACGCAAAGATCGCCGATTACAGGCAGGCGCTCGAAGAGGTCAATAAGAAGATATTCGCCCTCAGGGACAGGCGTTCGTCGCTCTCCGGGGCCGTAGATATGAATGCCCACAAGATGGAGATAGACAGGGAGAGGATAGAAGAGTCGCGTTCATCCGAATGCACGCTTACGAAAGAGGTAGAGGGTTTGAGGGAGAAGATATCGCAGGAAGAGGCCTCGGCCGCAGGATTGAAAGCGGAGTTTGAGAGGGTGGCGTCGGAGAGGACGGCGCGGCAGGCATCGCTGGAGGAGAAGGACCGCACACTGAAGGACCTCAATAGAGATATAGAGGAGAGCGAAGAGAAGCTCAAGGTGTGCAAGGTGAGCACGGTCGATCATCTGGCCAGGGAGACACGCATAAAGAATGAGCTGATCAAACTGGGGGCGGACGTACAGAACAGGAAGGTCCGCGAGCGCCGGTTGAATATAGAGAAGGAGACGGTGCAGAAAGACCTGGAAGCGGTCGGCAGGATATCGGAGGCCATCGGGATCGAATTCGAAGAGGCCCGGAAGAGGGTGGCGGACTTAAGGTCCGACCTTGAAACGAAGACGAAGGTCTCGGAGGCGCTGGCCTCGGAATTGAAGTGCGCGGAGGAAGCGATCGCAAAGGAGGAGAACAGGAAGACCGCCATCAGGTCAAAGATAGAGTTCCTGGAAGACCTGGTCAACAGGTTCGAAGGCTTCAAGTCAGGTGTCAAGAACCTGCTTGTGAAGATGAGGGAAGAGAGGTCCTCGTTCGGCGGGCTTCACGGGGTCCTGGCCGATCTTATAAAAGTGGAGAGAGGTTACGAGGAGGCGGTCAGCACGTTCCTGGGAGAGGATGCCCAGCTCATCGTGGCGGAAAAGGATGACGATATAAAGAACGCGATCGGGTACCTCAAAGAGAGCAATTCGGGCAAGGCGACGTTCATATCGCTCCAGACGCTGGGGAGGATGCGTAAAGACCGGGCGCTTCCGGACGTATCGCCGGGTGCGGTGCCGTTCGAAAAATTTATAAAAGTCGACGAGAGGTTCGGCGCGCTGGTCGATTATTTCTTCGGGGGCGCTTACCTTACCGAATCGTTGGATGATGCCATAAAGCCGGACGTCGTGTCGGGACAGTTCGCCCTCGTCACAAAGTCCGGTTTGATGTTCAAGAACGGAAAGATATCCGGCGGCAGCGCGGCGGAGAGGGACGAATCCCTCCTGATAGGGCGCAAAGACCGCCTCGAGGCGCTGAAACGGGAAGCGGTGTCCGCGGAGGAGTCCGTCGCGGCGCTTACGGGATCCGTGCTCGATAAGCGGTCGCGTTTCGCTGCCCTCGAGAGCGAACTGAGGTCTATCGGGGACCGGGCGCATGCCGAAGAGATAACCCTTTCCAATATAAAGGTCAGGAAAGATGCCCAGGAAGAGAGCGTCAGGAAGTTCAATGACGAGCTCTCCGTGGTCGACCTTGAACTTGATGAGGTCAGGCAGGCGGTCGATGAGCTTACGACGAAAGGCGAGGCGCTTAATAAGGAGCTGAACGACACCGAGGCAGAGATGTCACGCGCGCAGCTATTCGCGGAAGAGTCGCAGGTCCTGATAAGCGATAAGAGGTCGAAGCGTGAACAGCTCATCCTGGAGATGGCCACCCTCAGGACGGAGACGCAGTCGTATGACAGGGAAGAGGAGAGCGCAAGGATAAATGCCGAAAGGTCCGAGTCGTTCCTGGCGGAGTTGAAGGCGACCTTATCCGCCAGGGAGGGGCTCTTGAGGGATGCCGGCGCGAAGATCATCTCCCTGGAAGAGGAGATCGCTTCTCTTGGTGCGCAGAACGGCACGATGGTCAACGATCTCAGGCTGCTGGACGATGAGTCCGCGGTGGTCGAGAGGTCCAGGTCGGAGGCGGTCGACAAGATGAGCATCGATGAGCTTCAACTCAAGGAGAAAGAGAGCGAGCTCGAGGCCATGCGCAACCAGGCGCGCGATCTTGACGTGAAGCTCACGGAGATAAATTACAAAAAGACGAACCTGCGCGAGCGCATACAGCAGGCATATAAGACGGACCTGGAGACGGTCCACGCGGAACCCGAAGAGACGATAGACCGCGACGCGTTAAGGGCGCAGGTGTCGGAGCTGAAAGAACGCCTGGACAGGATGGGCCCCGTCAACCTTGTCGCCATAGAGGAGCATAAGGAATTGGAGGAACGCCACTCTTTCCTGGTCCACCAGCAGGAGGACCTGGTGAACGCGAAGGAATCATTGCTGAAGGCGATCCAGAAGATAAATAAGACCACCAGGGAACTTTTTATGGATGCGTTCCAGAAGATACGGGTGGAGTTCAAAAATTTCTTCCGGCTCCTCTTCGGCGGCGGCCAGGCGGAGCTGGTGTTGATAGACGAGCAGGATGTGCTGGAGTCCGGCATCGAGATCATAGTGAGGCCGCCGGGAAAGAAGCTACAGAACATCATGCTGCTCTCGGGCGGAGAGAAGGCGCTTACGGCCATAGCGCTCCTCTTCTCTATATTCAAGGTCAAGCCGAGCCCGTTCTGCGTCCTGGACGAGATAGACGCGCCCCTGGACGAATCGAACGTCCTCAGGTTCTCCAATGTCCTGAAGGATTTTCTCAAGATATCGCAGTTCATCATAATCACCCACAACAAGCGCACCATCGAGCTTGCCGACGTGATGTATGGCATCACCATGCAGGAGAGGGGCGTCTCGAAGATAGTATCGGTTAAGTTACTGGATGAGAAGAAGAGGGCCAAGGAAGGCGAGAGCGTAGGGGCCCCCTCTTAAATATCGGTATTGACCTGCCTAAACCATAGCGGAAGAATAGAGACAGACCTTGTTCTTACCGGTGCGTTTTGCCTCATAGAGCGCCATATCGGCGCGTGATATCAGCTCATCTTTCGTCAGGGCGTCTTCCGGGTAAGCCGCAACCCCTGCGCTTATGGTGAGACGCTTCGAAATGTCCTTTATGGTCTCATCGTCCGCATAGAGTTTTTCCACTTCACTCCTTATCCTCTCGGCGAAGAGGCGCGCGTTCTCTTTCGATGTGCTCGGCATTACGATCGCGAACTCCTCGCCGCCGTACCGGGCCACCGTGTCGCACTTCCTCGATTTGCCCTGCAGCACTTCCGCGATCTTCCGCAGGGCATGGTCGCCGCGCATGTGGCCGAGGGTATCGTTATAATTCTTGAAGTTGTCTATGTCGAGCATCACCATGCTGATGACGGTGTCATTAAGTTTGGCGCGTTCCATCTCTACCGAAAGGACATGCTGGAACTTTCCGTAGTTCCAGAGCTTGGTCAGCCAATCTATATTCGAGAGGTACACGGTCTCTTCGTACAGCCGGGAATTCTCTATGGCAAGCCCTGTGTGGTTAGCGAACATCGTGAGCATTTCGACATCGGATTTGGTTATCGGCTTTTTATTGAAGACGTTGTCTACGAGTATCGCGCCGAGCACCTTGTCCTTTGCCCTCAACGGTATCGTCACGAAGTAGTCGGTGTTCAGCATCTTCCGCAGGTCAGGGTCCACCCTGGACTTCGCCTCTTCGGTTATTATCTCGAAAGGCATGCCTTCGAGTATGGTGAGGGCGAGTATCCCCATATCTTCCCTGAGCGGTATCTTTATGCCCTTTACTATGGAGTTCAGCTTCGATTCCCTGTCGCTCTTGAAACCGTCATATGCAGCTATGAAGTCGTCGAGCGTCATCCTGCGCTGAGATATCGCGTGCCAGATCTTTCCTGCCTCATCGGCCGAGTGCGGCCCTATGCCCATTACGCCTTCAAGGACATTCTCTTTCTCGTTAACAAGGAAGAGCATGGCGCGGTTGAATCCGAGCCCCTCATGGGAAGTGAGGGCCGTGAGGATTATATAGAATATCTGGTCGAGCTTAAGGGTGGTCCTCATGGCGTTGGAGACCTCGTAGAGGAGCGCGAACTCCCACTCAAGCCGTTCCAGTTCCTGTTTTAAGTTCTTCTCTTTTTCCATATTTTATAAAAACTCGGCCGTGGCGCGTCTTCGCACCACGGCCTTGCGTTAAATGCGCTATTATTCGGCCGTTTTCCCATCTGCCGCTTTTTGAGGCGCTGCGGACGGGGCGGGGTTGCGTATGACACCCTGGCCCGGAGGAAGGGAAGAAGGCTGCCCCATCACAGGCGCCTTGACCTTACCGAAGGCCACATTGAGAGCCGTCTCTTTGCCGTCGGAGCTCCTGGCCATGATCCTTACCGTATCGCCGGGTTTAAGCTCCGAGATATCCGTTATCTTTGCCACTCCCGTAGTCGGCGTCAGTTCGACCGAATGGACCTTATTGTCCCGCTCATTCTTTACTTCGAGCACAGGTTTGGCCGGGTCAGAGGTATCTATCTTCGTCAGGGCGCCGAATAGCACGGTAAAATTCGGCCGTGGCATCCCGGGCGGCATGCCTTGCGGGATAGCCGGCATGGCCTGAGCGGCGGCGGGTTTCGATGCCTCATCCTTCGTATCGGCCGCATGGGCGGATAAGAGCATGGAGACGGAGAATAATGCGGTTACAAACGTTATCATGACCTTCTTCATAGTGAACCTCCTTATATATACCTTGTAATATTAACATAATACCATAGAGCTGTCAAGCATCCCGGGCATGTGCGACTTATTCATAGCTACGTCAATTCCAATAAAAGGGTTGACAGGGCTGACCGTCTGGTGTATGATACTTGCGATCTTCGGGGTGAGGCGAAATTCCTCAACCGGCGGTAAAGCCCGCGACTCCCGTATATAACGGGACAGAACTTGTGAAATTCAAGTGCCGACCGTTCCACCTACGCAGTTTTCGCTATTCAAGGGAGATTTGCTTCGGTGGATCCGCCGAAGCTCAAACGCGAAAGCATTTGAGCGAAGGCGGAATAGTCGGGATGGTAGAAGAGAAGATAAGTCCACAGTCGACGGTCCACAGTCCACGGTGGAAGATGAACCCCGAAGAAAGAGATCGGGGTTTTTATTTTATGAAATTTAATTCAATAAAAGAGATATTGGAAGACCTGAAGAAGGGCAGGCAGGTCATCGTGATCGACGATGAGGACCGCGAGAACGAGGGCGACCTCATAATGGCGGGTTGCCTGACCAAACCCGCAGACATCGCCTTCATGGCTACCCATGGCCGCGGCCTTATATGCGTCCCTATGGAGGCGCGGCGTCTCGATGAGCTGGACCTCCATCCGATGGCGACAAAGACATTCGATACTTACAGGACGGGATGGGCCATATCTTGCGATGCCGGGCGCGGAGTGACGACGGGCATCTCTTCTCACGATAGGGCCCTCACCATAAATATGCTGGCAAACCCACGGACCGTCCCGGGCGACCTCATAAGGCCGGGTCATCTATTCCCGCTCAGGGCTAACGAAGGCGGGGTGCTCGTGCGCGCCGGCCACACCGAGGCCTGCGTCGACCTTTTGAAGCTTGCGGGGCTCTATCCGGTCGGCGTCATATGCGAGATAATGAAAGATGACGGCACTATGGCGAGGACGCCCGACCTTCTGAGGTTCTCCAGGACGCACGGCCTCAAGATATGCGCTATCGCGGACCTTATAGAATACAGGAGGAGATCGGAGAAGCTCATAAAGAGGGTAGCCGAGACGGTGATCCCGACGGATTTCGGGAAGTTCAGGGTCTATGTTTATGAATCGGTGCTCGACAGGTATCATCACCTTGCCCTGGTAAAGGGCAGGCCGGATAAGAACGGGGCGCTCGTAAGGGTACATTCGGAATGCCTGACCGGGGATGTCTTCGGGTCCAAAAGGTGCGACTGCGGCGAACAGCTCCATAGGGCGATGAAAGTGATCGGCCTGTCCCGGGGCGGCGTCATACTTTATATGAGGCAGGAAGGCCGAGGTATAGGGCTCGCGAATAAGCTTAAGGCGTATGAATTGCAGGACGGCGGGCTCGATACCGTGGAGGCCAATAAGGCGCTCGGCTTTAAGCCGGACCTCAGGGATTACGGTATAGGGGCTCAGATACTGGCCGACCTGGGGTTAAAGAAGATACGGCTCCTTACGAACAATCCGAAGAAGGTCGTCGGGTTGGAAGGTCATGGTCTTGAGATCGTTGAACGCGTCTCCATTCAGGTGCCGCCTTCCAGGACGAATAAGCGGTATCTCAGGGCGAAGAAGGAGAAGCTGGGCCATTTGATAAGTATTTAAGCTGTCAGCTTTCAGCTGTCAGCTATCAGCAAAAAAAGCTGAAAGCTAAAAGTAAAGAAAGGGAGGATGAAGATGGCGAATCTGATAAAAGCGGATCTTATGGCAAAGGGTAAGAAGTTCGCGGTGGTGGTCTCCCGGTTCAATGAGTTCATATCGGGAAAGCTCCTGGAGGGGTGCCTCGATACCCTTACAAGGCACGGCGCCGCGGATAGTTCGCAGGATGTCGTGTGGGTGCCTGGCGCATTCGAGATACCTCTCATCGCGCTGAAGCTGGCAAAGGGTAAGAAGTATGACGCGGTCATATGTCTTGGCACCGTGATCCGGGGCGCGACGCCGCATTTCGATTTCGTCGCGAGCGAAGTGGCCAAGGGGGTCGCGAAGGTCTCGCTCGATACCGGGGTACCGTGCGTCTTCGGTGTCATCACCGCGGACAATCTCGAACAGGCGATAGAGCGTGCAGGGACGAAGGACGGCAACAAGGGGCGCGACGCCGCACTCTCGGCGATCGAGATGGCGAACCTGGCGGGCAAGGTATAATAATATAAGGAGAGGACATGAGGAAGCGGACGAAGGCGAGGGAATGCGCGCTGAAGGTGCTCTACGCGATCGACATAACGAAAGATGCCCCCGATAAGTGCATCGAGATGTTCTGGAAGAACAACGAAGAGGTCGAGGCGGCGGTCAGGGAATTCACGGATGCGCTCGTCCTGGGGGTGACGAAGAACAGGAAAGTCATCGACAAGGTGCTGTCGGATTATGCCACCAACTGGCAGCTTGAGCGTATGGCGGTAATAGACAGGAACATCCTGCGCTTCGCCACTTACGAGCTCCTCTTCTCCTCGGAGATACCGCCGAAGGTATCGATAAATGAAGCGATCGATATCGCGAAAAAGTACGGTGACAAGGATTCCGGAAAGTTCGTCAACGGCATCCTTGACAAGATCAATAAGACCGAAAGGAACAAAGCGAAATGAAATACGCCGACCTCCACGTGCATACCTTCTACTCCGATTCGACATTCTCTCCGGAAGAGGTCGTCTCCTGCGCCGTAGAGAAGAAGATAGATGCCGTAGCGATATGCGACCACGATTCGATCGACGGGATAGAGCCGTGCCGTCGCATAGGCGCCGAGCTCGGCGTCGAGATAATACCGGCGATAGAGCTTACGGCCGAGAAGGTGGATATAGAAGTGCACATGCTGGGATATTTTGTCGATTGGAAGATACCATGGTTCCAGGAGAAGTTGAGAGAGATACAGAAACTGAGGATAGGGCGTGTATACAAGATGGTCGATAAGCTTAAAGGCGAGAATGTAGAGATAGATCCCGATGATGTGTTCAAACTGGCGGGAAAAGGTTCGGTCGGCCGGCTTCACATGGCGCAGGCGATGTTGAAGGCGGGCAAGATAAAACGCCTTCAGGAGGCCTTCGACAAATATATCGGGTTCCTTAAGCCGTGCTATGTGCCGAACATAAGGTTCTCTCCGCAGAACGCCATAGAGCTGATATTGAGCGTCGGCGGGGTGCCGGTCCTGGCCCATCCTTATACAATAAGGAAGGACGAGTGCATACCGGAGTTCGTCGAATACGGCCTGAGGGGCATAGAGGTCTACCATACGGACCATAAGCCCATAATAGTGCAACACTATGAAGAGACGGCCAAGCGCTACGGGCTCATAGCGACCGGCGGTTCGGATTGCCACGGGCTCGGCAAAGGCAAGGTCCTCATGGGCGGCGTGCGGGTCCCGTACAGCGTGGTGGAAAAGCTGAAGGAAGAGTCGGAGAGGATACGCCGTGGCGTCTGACGGACATTACATGCGCCTGGCCATAAGGCTGGCAAAGAGGGCCGAGGGCATGACAAGCCCTAACCCCCTGGTAGGGGCGGTCATCGTCAGGAGAGGGAAGGTCGTCGGGAGCGGTTACCACAGGAAGGCGGGGCTTCCCCATGCGGAGGTGAACGCCCTTGGCCGCGCCGGACGGGATGCCCGGGGCGCGACATTATATGTCACCCTTGAGCCGTGTGACCATTTCGGCAGGACCCCGCCGTGTACGGACGCGATCATAAAGAGCGGCATAAAGAGGGTGGTCGCGGCCATGAAAGACCCGAATCCTGTGAATAACGGAAAGGGCATAAAGAAGCTGCGCAGACACGGGATAGAGGTGACGGTCGGCCTGATGGAAGAGGAGTCGCGGCTGATGAACAGGCCCTATCTGAAATTCATAACGGAGAAGATGCCCTACGTAACCATTAAGATCGCCGAGACACTGGACGGCAAGATCGCCACCAGGACAGGCGACTCCAGGTGGATAACATCGGACAGCGCCCGCCGTTACGTGCACAGACTGCGCGGATCCGCGGACGCAGTTATGGTAGGTGCCGGGACGGTCGTGAGAGACGATCCTCTCCTTACGGCGAGGATACCCGGCTCGAGGCAGCCCGTCAGGGTGGTAGTGGACAGTCGTTTAAGGGTGCCTTTAAATTCAAAGATCTTTTCGGGTATGAAAAGATCACCGGTGATAATAGCCACGACAAAAAAGGGGAAGGCCGCGAAGAGGTTCGAAGGGGCCGGGGCGCGTCTCATCTTCACCAGGATAAAAGCAGGACGCGTCGATATCAGGGACCTTCTGGAACGGCTTGCGGGTATGGGAATAACGAGCCTGATGGTCGAAGGCGGAGGCGAGCTCGTTGCCGGGTTTCTCGAAGAGGGTCTGGCGGACAGGGTCCTCTTCTTCATAGCGCCCAGGATAATAGGCGGCAGGGACGCGGTAACACCGGTGGAGGGCATGGGAGCGGCCAGGGTCGCCGACGCCATAGAAGTGGAAGAGGTGCGTATGAAAAGGTTCGGGAGAGATATACTTGTAGAAGGGACGATAAGGCGATGTTCACGGGGATAATAAAGGAGATAGGGATCGTACGTTCGCTCTCGGCCAGGAACGGTATCTATACGTTAAGGGTGGAGGCGAAGGCCGTATTTGAACGCGCGGCCCCCGGCGACAGCGTGGCGGTGAACGGGGTATGCCTGACCGTTACCGGGAAGGGCAAAGATCTCCTGACGTTCGACGCGGTGGAAGAGACCCTGGAGAGGAGCGATATAGGAAACCTGAGAGAAGGCCATCGCGTCAACCTTGAGGATGCCCTGCGCACAGGCGATCCCCTGGGGGGCCACTTCGTCTCCGGCCATGTAGATTGCCCCGGCACGATACTTTCGATAGAAAAGAGAGGCGGCGACGCAGTGATGGAGGTGGGATTCCCGGTCGAATTTTCTCCCTGGGTGGTGGATAAGGGATCGATAGCGCTTGATGGTGTGGGCCTTACTGTGGGCACGGTAAGAGGAGATAGGCTCACCGTCCATCTGATACCTCATACTTTAAGATCGACTACCCTGGGCGATAAGAGGGCAAGGGAGAGGGTGAATATAGAGTTCGATCTCATAGGGAAGTATATATCAAAGATGGCCGCCCGGGGAAGCGCATCGCCTGTAACCGAAGACCTGCTGCGAAGATCCGGGTTCCTGTCATAAGCGCAGATAAGATTATTCTCTTTATATTTGGAAAATATAACCTTTTGTGGTATATTTGAGTGAAAGGGAGGATGTGAAATCATGAAGAATACCATAACCATCGGCCTTATTACTCTATCTCTTCTGGCCTCGGCGAATTATGCCGAGTGTGACACGGCTATCAAAAAGTTGGGACGGGGTGTCGCCAATATCGGCACGGCACCTATCGAGGTCGTCGAGCAGATAAAGAGGGTGAACGATACGGACGGTCCCATAGCGGGTGTGACCTACGGCGTCCTTAAAGGCGTATTCATGACAGGGGTGCGCGTGCTTGTGGGGGCTTACGAGGTAGTGACGTTTCCCATACCGTTCCCCAAAAATTATGGCCCCATACTGAGAGACCCGGAATTCTTCTTTGAAGACATGAACTGGTAAAGGGAGTGCCAATATCCCCGTATTTAAAGGCCTGAGCCATCAGGCCTTTTTTATTGCCTGCCGCAACCTCATATGATAAAATATTATGTTAATTAGAAGATAGAAGAGAATCTATATCGGGGCGTAGCCCGCCTTCGCGATCAATGAGGAGTAGCGAAGATGCTTCGGCGGGCAAAAGCCAATAAGTGTAGCAATACAAAGCAGTTATTCATCGGGGCGTAGCGCAGTTTGCCTACAAAGGTTTGAAGCGAGTTTAAAACGGGGCGTAGCGCAGTTGGCTACTCTGGTTTTTTCAGAGAAAAAACCAGAGTGCCTACTGAGAGTTGAAACAAGTTTAAAACGGGGCGTAGCGCAGCTGGCTAGCGCGCTTGGTTCGGGACCAAGAGGTCGGCGGTTCAAATCCGCCCGCCCCGACCATCCGCCTTCGCAATCAATGAGGGGTAGCGAAGATGCTTCGGCGGATTTTATCCGCCATAGCCATCATGCCATAATATGCTGAAGGCGAAGGCGGATTTTATCCGCCATAGCCATCATGCCATAATATGCTGAAGGCGAAGGCGGATTTTATCCGCCATAGCCATCATGCCATAATATGCTGAAGGCGAAGGCGGATGAGCCCGCCGTAGCACCTTGTCTATTACTCGTTGATTGCGAAGGCGGGCCACTCTTAACTTATGGTCAAGTACGCACATAAGCGCATCCACGTCTATTATTCCGGATCTGTACAGGGTGTGGGGTTCAGGTTCGCCGCGGAACGGACGGCCGGCTCGCTCGGGCTGTCGGGTTGGGTCAGGAACTTAGGGGACGGCAGGGTGGAGACGGTGTGCGAGGGGCCGGAGGTGTCGCTAAAAGAGTTTCTCGGTAAGATCAAGAATATATTCGACGGTTACATAAGCGATGCCGATATCGAATGGGCTGAAGCTACGGGCGAATTCGAAGGTTTTGACATAACGGACGGCTGACTGCCTATATGCGATATGCCATACTTTCAGATATACACGGCAACATTGAGGCGTTCAGGGCCGTCTGTGACGCGCTCTCAACGGAGGGGATAGACAGGTACCTCTCGACCGGCGACGTCGTAGGATACGGCGCCGATCCCGCATCGTGCATAGCCCTTCTTAGGTCCCTTAAGCCGGAGGCTACCGTGGCCGGCAACCACGATTGGGGAGTTGCAGGTCTCGCGGATATAAGTTATTTCAATCATATGGCAAGGTCCGCCGTCATATGGACGAAAGGCGTGCTGGGGAAGGACGATATCGGCTATCTGGGATCTTTCCCGCTCGTATACGAGCGGGATGGGGTGACCGTAGTCCACGGCACGCTCGATGAGCCGGAGAGCTTTTCTTATATATTGACCGCCGATGATGCTTCTCCCACCGCGGATATGATGAATACGGATATATGCTTTGTAGGCCACTCCCACTGTCCGGGTATCTTCGTTTCAGCATCGGGTAGGGTGCGTCCGCTTTCCGGGACGGGCGTTACGCTTGAGAGCGGTAAGAGGTATGTGGTGAACGCAGGGAGCATAGGCCAGCCGCGCGATTCCGACCCCAGGGCTTCTTTCGTCGTATACGACGAAAGGGAGCGGACCGTAGAGATAAAGAGGGCGGCATATGACATAGGGGCCGCGCAGAAGAAGATCATGTCCGCAGGGCTTCCGCGGGAACTTGCTTTGCGTTTGGCCGAAGGGGCGTGAGAATGGACCTGAAGAGCGTAAGGGCCGAGATAGGTAAATTGAGGGACGCCATAAGGCGCCACGACCATCTCTATTATGTCCTCAGCAAGCCGTCGATCTCAGACCAGGAGTACGATCGTCTTTACAGGAGGTTGGTCGATCTCGAAAAGGCCCACCCGGCCCTGGTCACGCCGGATTCTCCGACACAGAGGGTCGGGGGCGAGCCGGCCAGGGCCTTTCCGGCAGTGAAGCATATCGCGCCCATGCTCAGCATGGACAATACCTATTCGGCCGAAGAGATACGGGAATTCGACAAGAGGGTCAGGAAGAACCTTAAGGGAGGCCCGGTCGAGTATGTCGTGGAACTGAAATTTGACGGTGTCAGCATATCGCTTTTATACGAGAACGGCGTCCTGACGCGCGGCGCGACCCGCGGGGACGGCGTAGAGGGGGACGACGTCTCGAACAACCTGAAGACGATACGTTCGATACCGCTCTCTTTCGATCCTGGATGCGGCAGGGTCCCGCGCCTTATGGAGGTCCGGGGCGAGGTCTATATGACACGAAAGGGTTTCGAGGATATAAATGCCGGTAAAGAGAAGGCGGGGGAAGAGCCTTTTGCCAATCCGCGGAACGCCGCCGCAGGCAGCCTGAAGCTTCTCGACCCGAATATAGTGTCAAAGCGGCATCTCGATATTTACGTTTACGGCGCGGGACATTATGACGGCGTGAAGTTCGATACGCATCTGGAGGTCCTCGAATATCTGAAGAGGGCCGGTTTCAGGGTAAACCCGCATTACAGGCTCTGCGGGACCGTTGACGGCGTGATAGAGTACTGTGATTCATGGGCGGATAAGAGAGGGAAGCTCGAATTCGACATCGACGGCATGGTCCTTAAGGTGAACGACCTTGCCGCCAGAAGGTCCCTTGGAGTGACCTCGAAGAGCCCCCGGTGGGCGATCGCGTATAAATTCCCGGCGGAAAAGGCGATGACGGGCCTCAGGGATATCGTGGTGCAGGTCGGCAGGACCGGCGCCATAACCCCCGTAGCCATCCTTGATCCGGTGCATCTTTCCGGCTCCACCGTTTCGAGGGCGACCCTGCACAACTTCGACGAGATAGAGCGGCTGGGCCTCAGGATAGGCGACCGTGTCTATGTAGAGAAGTCCGGCGAGATAATCCCCAAGGTCCTCGGCGTCGCTAAAGACAAGAGGACCGGGAAGGAGCGGCCGTTCCGCGTCCCGGAGAAGTGTCCCGCTTGCGGTTCGAAGCTCGTTTCGGCCCCGGACGAAGTCGCCATACGGTGTGAGAACGCCGGATGCCCCGCGCAGGTCAAAGAGCGTCTCCGTCACTTTGCCTCAAGGGATGCCATGGACATCGAGGGCATGGGCGATTCGATGGTGGACAGGATGGTGGAGAAGGGGCTGGCCGCGGATTACGGCGATATATATTATCTTAAATTCGAAGAAGTGAGATCGCTGGAACGGATGGCGGAAAAGAGCGCGCGTAACCTGATGGATGCCATCGAGAAGAGCAAGGCCAACGGCCTGAACCGGCTCATATATGCCCTCGGCATACGGCACGTAGGCGAGCGCTCGGCATGGGTCCTTGCGGAGAATTTCGGCACTATCGAAAGATTGAAAGAGGCGACGGTAGAAGAGCTGACCGCCGTCGGTGAGATAGGGCCCGTTATGGCCGGGTCGATCAATGCCTTCTTTGCCAGTAAAGAGAACCTGAGGATACTCAAGAAGCTTAAAGATGCGGGTCTCGCGATGGCCCGGGACGCGGCCGGGGCCCTTCCCGGAGGAGGGAAGCTCAGCAAGAAGACATTTGTCATTACCGGGACTCTCGTCTCGTTCACGAGGGGTGAGGCAGAGGAGACCATACGCAGATGCGGAGGGAACGTCTCCTCGAGCGTGGGCAGGAATACCGATTTTCTTGTCGTGGGCGGAGAACCCGGCTCAAAACTTGAGAAGGCGAGATCGCTCGGCGTGAGGACGCTGAGCGAAGAAGAGTTTAAAAAGATGACGGGGTGAAGAGATGAAAAAGGCATTGACGATCTTTCTCATATTCTTTCTGGCCGTGAACCTTACGGGGTGTGACGCGCTCAGGAAGAAGTTCACCAGGAAGAAGAAAGATGCGGTGAAGATGCCGCGTATATACCAGGTCAAGAAGTACGAAAAGAAGCCCACCCCGGAACTCTACAAAAAACACTACTCCTACTGGATGACATGGCAGTCCGAGCTGATAAGGGTGCTGGGGGAGAACCATAAAAAAGATATGAGGTGCATAGAAGAGATAGTGGGGAACCTCAAAGACATGCGCAGCATACTGGTCAAGGAGAAAGGGGATGAGCTCACCCCGCATATCGAAAAGATGGAGTCCCTGAGGGATTCCATATTCCGCAACGAGATCTCGCAGGCGAACAGGGATTATTCGAGGAGGACGCTGGAGCGGGAGGACCGTCTCATAAAACGCGCCTTCCCTTACGACAAGGTGAAAGATTACCTTAAGAAGAGTTTTGAGGATGAGCCGGGACAGGGTGAGTGACACCATCTTTGAGCATTTTATCGTGGGGCCCATGGACGTCAACTGTTATCTCCTGGCCGACCCGAAGACGAGAGAGGCATGCCTCATCGACCCGGGGGCGGAGCCGGACAGGTTAAAGAGGTCCTTGAACAAAAAGGGCCTGACGCTCAGGTTCATAATAAACACGCACGGCCACGGGGACCACATCGCCGCTAACGGCTGCTTCGATGCGCCCGTATATATACATCATCTTGACAAAGATTTCCTGACCGACCCGGAAAAGAACTTATCCGAATATATCGGTTTCCCGGTGCGCTCTCCGGAGGCGAAGAGGCTGTTGTCCGATGGGGATGAGGTGATGCTGGGCGGCGTCCGCCTGGAGATACTGCATACGCCGGGACATACGCCCGGGTCCATATCTATAAGATGGGAAGGCGCGGTCTTTACCGGTGATGCCCTCTTCGCGGGGAGCGTAGGGCGCACCGATTTTGCGTACGGGGACGGCGCGCTCCTTTTAAGGTCGATAAAGAGTAAACTGCTGGTGTTGGACGATGATGTGGCCGTCCTCCCCGGCCACGGCGAATCATCGACCATAGGCGAAGAGAAACGGTCGAACCCGTTCTTATAGAGCTATCAGCCGTCAGCTCACAGCTATCAGCTAAAACAAAAACCTGATAATTGCTGAAAGCTGAAAGCTGAAAGCTGAAAGCTGAATAAATGAAGACGCTCATAGATGAGTTTTTGAATTACCTGACCGTCGAAAGAGGGCTCAGCAGGAACACGATCGCCTCTTACCGGACCGACCTCATCTCGTTCTTAGGCCACCTGGAAAAGAAGGGCCATCCCGATGCCGAAAAGGTCAAGAGGTCCGATATAACCGGCTACCTACTGTATCTGAAGGACAAAGGCCTGTCCAGCAATTCGATATCGAGGGCGCTTGTCGCGATAAAGGTGTTCTACAAATTCATGGTACAGGAACGTTTTGTGAAAGAGGATGTCGCAGGGGTGCTTGAATCGCCCAAATTGATACGTCCTCTTCCGAATGTGCTGGGGGCGCTTGAGGTCGAAAAGCTCCTGGGCGCTCCGGACACCCGGGATTGGATGGGATTGAGGGACAAGGCGGCGCTTGAGCTTATGTACGCGACGGGCATGCGTGTTTCGGAGATGGTGGAGCTGACGATGGACGGCCTTAACCTTGATGTGGGGTTCATAAAGTGCAAAGGGAAAGGCGGCAAAGAACGTATAGTGCCGATAGGGAGAGAGGCGAAGAACAGCGTCCTGCGTTACATCGAGAAGGTGAGGCCGCGGCTTTTGAAGAAGAAGACGGACAGCCATCTCTTCCTGACGCGGCTCGGGAGGAAGGTCTCCCGCCAATCTTTCTGGAAGATGATCAAACGGTGCGCAAAGGCCGCCAGGGTCAAGAAGGATATCACGCCGCATACGCTCAGGCACTCATTTGCCACGCATCTCCTTGAACGCGGAGCGGACCTCAGGGTGGTACAGGAGATGCTGGGGCACGCCGACATATCGACGACCCAGATCTACACGCACATAAACAAGGAGCGGCTGAAGTCGATACACCGCCAGTTCCATCCGCGACCTTGACATCAGGGAAACATGGACCCGATGACGGCACATAGAAATATCTCAAAGGAGATGCGCGCGGCGCTTCCGGAGGATACCCTGAAGCTCCTGGAGAGGATAGGGCTTCTCGCCGGTTCCTGCGGATACGGCGCATTCATAGTCGGAGGGCCCGTAAGGGATATCCTCCTCGGCACAGGCAACTCGGACCTGGATATCGCCGTAGAGGGCGACGCCATAGCCATGGGCCGTCTTCTGGCGAAGAAGCTCGGCGGAACCGTTGTCACTCATAAGCGTTTCGGGACCGCGACCGTCTTCGCCGGCAAAGGGGTCAGGATAGACCTCGCCACGGCCCGCACAGAGATATATGAGAGGCCGGCAGCTTTACCGGTGGTGAAATCCGGCTCTCTCAGGGATGACCTGATGCGGCGCGACTTCACCATAAACGCCATGGCGGCCAGCATCAGCAAAAATAGTTTCGGCCGGCTCGTCGATTTTTTTGGCGGGGAGACGGACCTGCGGAACGGACGCATACGCGTACTGCACGACTCAAGTTTCATCGATGACCCGACCAGGATATTCAGGGCGGTCCGTTTCGAGCAGAGGTTCGGTTTTGTCATAGACCGCCGCACCGAGCGCCTCATCCGGGATGCGGTGAAGACGGGGATGTTAGACAAAGTCGCCCCCGGGAGGATACGGAACGAGGTAATCCTCATACTGAAGGAGAAGGACCCCGTTAAGGTGCTGGAGAGGATGGCGGCCCTTCACGGGCTCAGGTCCATCCATCCCGGTATAAAGTTCGATGAGGCGGCCATGAGGCTGTGCGGTTCTGTCGGTGAGGTCTCGGCGCGGTATGAGGACGCCCTTTCCGGAAGAGCGCCGATCGAGAGGTGGATCATATATCTCATGGCGCTTATCGACGGCCTGACATATGCACAGTCGCGCGAACTTTGCGGGCGTTTCGCATTCAGACGCGGGGAGACGATGCGGATATTGTCGCATAAGAAGCATGGCCGGGCTATAATGAGAGCCCTGGGCGTAAAGGGGGCGGTCCCGCCGCACGTAGTATACAGATTGCTCGAGCCGCTCTCTTACGAAAACGTCCTCTTCCTTATGGCGAGGGCCGATTCGAAGAAGGCGAGATCAAGGATAAAAGATTTTTTTGAGAAGTATAGCGGCTCAGGCCTCACGGTCCGGGGGAGCGATCTTAAGGCGCTTGGCCTGAGACCCGGTCCGGAATTCAGCAGGATACTCCGGAAAGTCCTGTATAGGAAGATCGACGGAGCCCTTCCGGCAAGGGAGGATGAGCTCAAATACCTGAGATCTTTAGTTAACCGTATTGACGGAGCGTAAAATATGACGACGAGACCGGAGAAGGTGCAGGAAGCGCTGAGGCAGGAGTTGAGCAGGATAATACACGGTGAGCTCAAGGATCCGCGTCTCGGGTTCCTGACGATAACGTCTGTGGAGCTGACCAAGGACCTGAGATATGCCAAGGTGTACTTCAGCGTCCTGGGAGATATTAAGAATAAGAAATTGGCCCTGAAAGGGCTGAACAACGCGAAGGGGTACATAAGGAACCTCGTAGCGGATCGTATCAAGCTGAGATTTGTGCCTGAGCTCAGTTTCCGGATAGACGATTCTTTCGAGAAGACGAGGGAGATACTGGACCTTCTGGACAGGGTTAAAAAGGAGACAGCTCATGAAAAGGGTGATAGAAGCGATAAAGAAGCATAAGACCTTCCTGATAAGCGCGCACGTGAACCTGGAAGGCGATTCTCTGGGCAGCCAGCTGGCGATGAAGCGCCTCCTGACGGCGCTCGGCAAAGAGGCGTTCATACTCGACGCCGATAGCGTGCCGGAGCACTACAAGTTCCTGCCCGGGACGGGCGATGTGCTGAATTCGCTGAAGGCAGGCAGGACCTTCGATGCCGCCATGATCCTCGACTGCCCTACCATGAAGCGGATAGGGAAGGTGGCCGATCTCATACCGAAAGGCACCTATATCATCAATGTGGACCATCACATATCGAACGAGAAATTCGGGGACGTGAACTGGGTGGACCCCGATGCCAGCTCTACCGGAGAGATGATATACCGGCTCTTCAGGGATGCGTCCCGGCAGATCACCAAAGAGGTGGCGCTATACCTCTACATCGCCATACTTACGGATACAGGATCGTTCAATTACGACAACACCTCAAGCGTCACCCATGCGATAGTGAGCGAGCTCCTCGGTTACGGCCTCGACCCCAGCAGCATATCCGAGAATATATACGAACGGCGTTCTATGGCCGATATAAAACTTCTCGGCATGGTCCTCTCCTCTATAAATGTGAACGGCACGGGGGAGGTCGCATACGCCGAAATAACGGGCGATATGCTGCGCAGTACGGGGGCCGATATAGCGAAGTCGGAGGGGTTCGTGAATTATGCCAAGTCGATAGATACGGTGAAGGTCGCGATACTCTTCAGGGAAGATCCCAAGGAGAAGGGCTCTATCAGCGTCAGCTTCAGGTCGAAGGGCGACGTGAACGTGAACAAGATAGCTTCCTACTTCGGCGGCGGCGGCCACAAGAAGGCGTCCGGATGCGTCATCGCGGGCTCTCTCGCCGATGCCGAGCGCAAGATACTGGCGAAGGTGGAAGAGGTTTTGCGGCAGAAATAGGGTAGTTAGCTTTCAGCAGTCAGCTTTCAGCTAAAAACTTAAAAAGCTGGCAATTGCTGAAAGCTGATGACTGACAGCTGAAAGCTAAAACTATGGACGGCATATTAATAGTAGACAAGCCCAAAGGAATGACGAGCCATGATGTCGTCGATCTCGTGCGCAGGCGGTTCGGGATCAGGAAGGCGGGGCACGGCGGGACGCTCGATCCCATGGCGACGGGCGTTCTGGTGCTCTTATTGGGAAAATATACGAAGGCCTCGCATGCGTTCCTCAGCGATGACAAGGAGTACGAGGCGACGCTCATGGTCGGCGCGACATCGGATACGGGAGACGCTGAGGGGAAGCTGACCGAGAGATGCGCGGGCGTAAGCTTCACCCGGCAGGAGATAGAGGATGTCTTCAAGAGATTCACGGGCCGGATAGAACAGGTCCCTCCCATGTACTCCGCGGTCAAGTTCAAAGGAAAGAAACTGTACGAGCTGGCGCGCAAAGGATTGACGGTCGACGTGAAACCGCGCACGGTATTCATCAAGGAGCTTGAGATATCACGCGTGGAACTTCCCGAGATATCATTCAAAGTGACCTGTTCCAAGGGTACGTACATACGGCAGCTCTGCGCGGACATAGGCGCGCGGCTCGGGTGCGGTGCGTATATGTCTGAACTGCGCAGGACGAGGTCGGGAAAGTTCGTCCTGGGCGAGGCGCTTGGCATCGAAGAGTTGAAGTCCTCGACGGCCGGGGAACTGGAAAAGCGGCTTTACCATATATGAAGATCATAGAAGGAACGAAGGGAATAAAGATCAGGCGTTCCGTCGTGACGATAGGCGTATTTGACGGGGTCCATGTAGGGCACGTCAGCGTGATACGCAAGACGGTGGCGCGGGCGGCAAAGATGGGTATACCGAGCGTCGCGGTGACGTTCGATCCCCATCCGGCGAAGGTACTGTCGGGTAGGCATAGCGCCCCCAGCATCATGTCGCTCGCTCACAGGATACGGCTCATATGCCGGCTGGGAGTAGATTACGTCGTCATAATGAAATTTACAAAAGGGCTTGCCGGGATATCTCCCGGGCGCTTTGCCGGCGAGATACTGCGCTCCGGGCTCGGCACGCGCGAGATATACATCGGAGAGGATTTCTCTTTCGGCAGGGGCGGGTCGGGCACCGTATCGACGCTTAAGTTCCTGGGGAGAGATCTCGGTTTCATGGTCCGGGCCGTCCGGCCGGTGCGCAGATACGGCCGAGTCGTGAGCTCAAGTTTCATACGCGATCTTATAATAAAGGGCGACCTGGCAAGGGCGTCGGTGCTGCTGGCAAGGCCCGTCTCCATACTGGGCACGGTAGTCAGCGGCCTCGGCAAGGGCAGGATACTGGGGTTCCCTACGGCGAATATCGATCCTCACCACGAAGCGGTGCCGCCTTACGGCGTCTATGCCGTCAGGGTCAATTACGGCGGAAAGATGTTCGGGGGTATCCTGAATATAGGGCTCAGGCCGGCCTTTTTCGATCCCGGCCCAGAGAGAGAACCTACCATAGAGGTTCACATATTCGGCTTTAATAAGATGATATACGGAGAGGAGATAGAGATACTCTTCGTGAGGAAGATGAGGGATGAGCTGAAGTTCCGTGACAAGGCGTCGCTAACGGCCCGGATAATGCGCGACGCGGCGCAGGCGCGGAAGATTTTGGGCTTTACAAAATAGTATAATTATGTTAATATAACCAAAAAGTGAGGTGTAAATTGGTGTTGGAAAAGACGAAGAAGAAAGAACTCATAACCGGTTTCAAGGTGCATGAGAAGGATACCGGATCCCCGAGCGTGCAGATAGCGCTTCTCACGGAGAGGATAAATTCCCTCTCGGACCATTTTAAGATGCATAAGCGCGACCACCACTCTCGACGCGGGCTTCTGCGCATGGTCAGCATCAGGAGAAGGTTATTGGAGTATCTGAAGCGTAAAGACGAAAAAGAGTATCAGGATATAGTAAAGAAGCTGGACCTGAGAAAATAAGACGGATATGCACGGATAAAAATCGGATGGACACGGATTGTCCGTGTTTATCCGTTAGAGATCCGTGTTAATTTGTGATTATTATAAAGAAAAAGGAAAATATGATAAACAAATTCGAAACAAAATTAGGGGAAGAGGTACTCACGATAGAGACCGGCAGGATGGGGCGGCAGGCGGACGGCGCCTGCGTGGTCCAGCTCGGCGGGACTGCCGTGCTCGTTACGGCCGTATGTTCGGAGAACACCAGGGAAGATATCGACTTCTTCCCGCTGACCGTAGAGTACCAGGAGAGGACCTATGCCGCAGGGAAGATACCGGGCGGTTTCTTCAAGAGAGAAGGAAGGCCGTCGGAGAAAGAGATCCTCACAGCGCGGCTCATAGACAGGCCGATAAGGCCGCTCTTCCCGAAAGGGTTCGTGAACGACCTTCAGATCGTCGCTATCGTGCTGTCGAGCGACTCCGAACACGATTCCGACGTCCTGGCCATGATAGGGGCGTCGACCGCGCTCTCGATATCGGGCATACCGTTCGAGGGGCCGATAGCAGCCCTCCGCGTGGGCAGGATAGACGGCAAATTCATCATAAATCCCACATTCAAAGACCTTACCACGAGCGACGTCGACCTGGTGATAGCCGGCACCGGCTCAAAGATAGTCATGATAGAGTCCGAAAGCAAGGAGTTGAGCGAGGAGGTGCTCTTCGACGCCATAACGTTCGGCCAGAAGCATCTCCAGCCCATCATAGACCTGCAGGAGAAGATGATTAAGGAGTGCGGTAAGCCGCAGAGGCAGTTCCAGCTCTGCCTGACCAGCGAAGAGCTTCTCAATAAGGTCCGCGCGTCTTCGGTGGCGCGGCTTGACGAGATCAACCGGTTGAGCACCAAAGAGCAGCGGGAAGAGGCGATGGCCCTCCTCTCCAAAGAGCTTATCGGGAAACTCGTTACCGAGGATTCGGGATACAGCGAGAAGGAAGTGAAGAACGCGCTCTTCGAGGTCGAAGAGGAAGAGGTGAGGAAGTTCATCGTCGGGAAGAAGAAGCGCGTCGACGGCAGGCGCTTCGACGAGATAAGGCAGATCACCTGCGAAGTGGGTGTGCTGCCGCGCACGCACGGGTCGAGCTTATTCACGCGCGGGCAGACCCAGAGCCTTTCGGTGACGACTCTCGGGACGAGCGCCGACGAACAGAAGATAGATGCGCTGGAGGGCGAGACGCAGAAGAGCTTCATGCTCCACTATAATTTCCCCCCGTTCTCCGTGGGGGAGGTCAGGCCGATCCGCGGGCCGGGGAGGCGCGAGATAGGGCACGGGGCCCTTGCGGAGAGGGCGCTTAAGGCCGTCATGCCCTCCAAAGAGGCGTTCCCCTATACGGTCAGGGTCGTATCGGATATACTCGAGTCGAACGGTTCTTCCAGCATGGCTACGGTCTGCGCAAGTTCTCTCTCTTTGATGGATGCCGGGGTCCCGATCACGAGACCCGTGAGCGGCATAGCGCTGGGGCTCATAACCGACAAGGACGAGAAGATACTCCTTGCGGATATAGCAGGCGTTGAGGACCATTACGGTGATATGGATTTCAAGGTCGCCGGGACGGAAGTCGGAGTCACCGCTCTCCAGATGGACCTCAAGGTCAGCGGCGTCGATACGGTCCTCATAAAGAGGGCGCTCGAGATGGGCAAGACGGCCAGGGCATTCGTGATGGAGAAGATGATGCAGGTCATCGCCAGGCCCAAAGAGTCGGTATCGGAGTTCGCGCCCCGTATCGTGAGTTTCAAGATAAGCCAGGATAAGATCGGCGAGGTGATAGGGCCTGGCGGCAAGATAATAAAGAAGATAATACAGGATACAGGCGTCACGATCGATATAGACGATGACGGTACTGTCCAGATAGCGTCTACCGACCCGGCGGCGATGGAGAAGGCGGTCAACATAGTGAAGGGCATAGTCGAAGAGCCGGAGGTCGGGAAGGTCTACACCGGCACGATAAAACGCATAATGAACTTCGGCGCCTTCTGCGAGATAATGCCCGGCAAGGAAGGCCTTATCCATGTGTCGGAACTGGCGGACAGGTTCGTAAAGAACGTGGAAGACGAGGTAAAGGTCGGCGACGAAGTTACGGTGAAGGTCATAGAGATCGACGAACAGGGCCGTGTCAACCTCTCCCGTAAACAGGTCAATTCGCCTTCTTCTCCCGCGGAGGGCGGGGGAGAGCACCGCGAGCATCGCGAACATCGCGAACGCGGTGACAGGGACAGGCCGCACCGCCGTCCCAGATAAGGCCGCCTGTATTGACGCGCCGGTCCGTGTTAAATAGGATCTCTGAGCTCATTTGAAGAGCGTTACGGTTTCGATCAAGAAAAAAGACGGCTGCGATGACATGCCGGTCCCGTGTTACGCTACGGCAGGTTCGAGCGGGATGGATCTCTCGGCTGACGTCGAAAGCGAAGTCACGATAATGCCGGGCGAGATAAAGCTTATATCGACCGGCATTTATGTAAGCATACCCGTCGGATATGAGGCCCAGATACGGCCGCGGAGCGGCCTTGCCCTCAAACACGGCATAAGCCTGGTGAATACCCCGGGCACCATAGATTCCGACTATCGCGGGCTCCTGAGCATCATCGTCATAAACCACGGGAAGGACCCCTTCACCATACGGCGGGGCGACAGGATCGCCCAGATGGTGATAAACGAGGTCATACGCGCCGAGATCGCGGTGAAGGAAGAGCTGGATGCGACCGAGAGGTCGCATGGCGGTTTCGGCCACACGGGCAGACGCTAGTTCATTTTACCTTTACAGGTGTTATGGATAAGACCAGGTGGAATGAGATACAGGCCGTCCTTCTTTTTGCAGTGGCCGTCCTCATATTTATCAGCCTCATCACGTTCGATTTTTCAGACCTTCAGTTATTCACCTCGACCCCGAACTATCCCGTAAGGAATTTTGCGGGGCTCTTCGGCGCCTACCTGGGGGCCGTCCTCTTCTTCGTCATGGGCCTGAGCGCCTATATCATACCCGTGCTTGTCCTGACGTGGGCGCTAGCCCGGTTTTCCGGGATCACCCCGCAGAAATTGTACTTCAAGATATTCGGGACGTTCTTCCTTGTGATGGCCTCAAGCGCCATCTTCTCCATAATAGGACGCGGAGACAACGCATTCCGTTTCCGACTCGGCGGCACCGTAGGGCTGGTATTTTCGGACTTTCTCATAAAATACCTGGGAAGGGGAGGGGCATTCGTCGTCATAATAGTCCTCTTTCTCCTCTCCATATTGCTCGCCACGGAGTTTTTGCTCATACCGTTCCTTTCGGGGTTGTTCAAGCGCGCCCGCTCGCTCCCCTCAGGCATTAAAGAGAGGATCATGGAAGAGCGCGAAGCGGTGACCATGAAGATAAAGCGGCCGTCCGGCCCGCCGCAGTTAAAGGAGAAGAGGGACGAAGACGCCCCGCCCTTAAAGAAGCCCGCCTTCTCGCCGGCCGAAGCCATCAGGAAGAAGCTTATGCCGCAGCCCGAAAGGCCGGCGCCTGTCAGGGCGAAAGCGGCGGTAGAGGCAAGGCGTATCGACCCGTCCGGTTACAAACTTCCGGGGCTCGACATACTGGAGTCCCCTCCCCCCATAGAGAATAGGAAGATAAAGGAGGACTTCCAGGAGAACGCGACCATACTGGAAGAGACGCTGAGGGATTTTGACATAGAGGCGAAGGTCGTGAATTACAACAGGGGCCCGGTGATAACGCGGTATGAGCTAGAGCCTGCCCCGGGCGTCAAGATACACCGCATCACATCGCTCGGAGATAATATAGCCCTTGCTATGAAGGCGCAGAGCGTCAGGATAGTGGCCCCGATACCCGGAAAGGGGACGATAGGCGTGGAGGTGCCGAATTCCGCGAGCACCCTGGTATACCTGAAAGAGATACTCGATTCGAAAGAGTACCGGGATTCGGCCTCGAAATTGAAGCTGGGCCTCGGTAAAGATATAGCGGGGACCCCGGTCATAGCCGATCTTTCCACAATGCCGCACCTCCTGATAGCTGGCGCAACCGGGTCCGGTAAGACCGTATGCGTCAATGCGCTCATAACGAGCATACTCTATAATTCGACCCCGGACGAAGTGAAGTTCATAATGATAGACCCAAAGAGGGTCGAGCTCGCGGTATTTAACGATCTCCCCCACCTCCTTGCGCCCGTCGTGACCGACTCGAAGAAGGTGGCAAGCGTCCTGGAATGGCTCGTGGGCGAGATGGAAGGAAGGTATGAGCTCTTTGCAAAGATGACAGTCCGTAATATAGACCTTTATAATGAGAAGATGGCAAAATCCGCCGGCGCGTCGTCCGCAGAAGACGCGATGAAGAAACTGCCGTACATAGTGGTCATCATAGACGAGCTTGCCGATCTCATGATGATAGCGCGGCAGGACGTCGAAGGCGCGATCACGCGCCTCGCCCAGCTTTCCAGGGCCGTCGGGATACACATCATACTGGCGACACAGCGCCCGTCCGTTGACGTCATCACCGGCGTCATCAAGGCGAACTTTCCTGCGCGCATCTCGTTCAAGGTGGCCTCAAAAGTCGATTCGCGCACCGTCCTCGATATGAACGGCGCCGATAAACTGCTGGGAAGGGGCGATATGCTCTTTGTGGAGCCGGGGGCATCGAAGCCGGTGAGGGCGCAGTGCAGCCTGATCCAGGACAGGGAGATAGAGCGGATCACCGCCTTTATAAAATCACAGCGCGGGCCGTCTTACGCGGAGGGCATTCTGGAGAATGAGAAGAAGGGTTCGTTCAAGAAATTCGATAAGGATGAGGTGTATGAAGAGGCGGTGAAGCTCATCCTGGAGACGCGGCAGGCATCGGTCTCTGTCCTGCAGCGGCGGCTGGGGCTCGGCTACACGCGCGCGGCCCGGCTGATCGATATGATGGAAGACGAAGGCATAGTGGGCCCGTATCAGGGGTCCAAGCCCCGGGATATACTTATAAGTATAGAGGAGTACCAGACGAAAAGTGGCGGATGAAATAGGGACTTCAAAGAGATCGATGACGACCCTGGGTGAGCGGCTTAAAGGCGCACGGGAGAAGAGAGAGCTCACGATAGACCAGGTCCACAAACAGACGCATATCCATTCCACGGTCCTGAGGGCCCTCGAGGAAGGGCGCTGTGACGATATACTCACACCCACCTATGTGAGGAGCTTCCTGAAGAAGTATGCCCACCACGTAGGAGTGGATGTAAAATGGGTCCTCGACGAATACGACCTTATAAATTCCGCAAAGGCGGGCGGGAAGGGCCCCAGGGAAGAGAAGATGCCGGAGGTGAAGTCATCCGAGATCGCCTCGCACTTCATACACGCCTTGAGCATCATCCTCCTCCTGATCGCGCTTCTCCTCCTGATATCGTTTTTGGGCAAAAGGATATTTTCGTATCTCTCTTCCGTACGTAAGAGCCGGCCTGCCATGACCAGCCCGGCCGTCCTCCCCGGGAAAGGGAAGGCGGTGAAGACGAGGCAGGTTATAACGCCGGTCAGGAGCAAAACCGCGGCCAAGGCAAAGCCCGCCCAGCAGGCCCCGGCGCCGGCCAGGAGCCCTGCCGCGGTACAGACGGCCGTTAAGAGCGGGCCGTTCAGGTTGACCATTAAGGTGAACAAGGCCGTAATGGTGGAGCTGAAGCGGGACGGAGAGGTCCTATTCAAGAGGCTGCTTTCGAAGGGCACAGTAGAGACATTCTCCGCAAATAATAAGATAGAGATCTACGTAGCGAACGGGGAGGCGATAGAGCTGATCCTGGACGATAAGTCGTGGGGGTCGCCCCGCAAGGGTGTGATAAAGAACCTTGAAGTGACATCGCAGGGTATCAGGATACGCTAATATCGATGGCCAAAGTAGGGATCGTCAGTTTAGGATGCCCGAGGAACCTTGTCGATTCTGAAGTGATGGTCGGTTCTTTGAAAAGGGCCGGATTCGAGCTGACAGATATCGAAAATGGGGTCGACATATGCCTTGTTAACACATGCTCGTTCATCGACTCCGCGCGGGAAGAATCTATAGACGCGATACTCCAGGCCGCATCCCTTAAGAGAGATGGTAAGATAAGGCATATGGTGGTCGCGGGGTGTCTTGCGCAGCTCGGGAAAAAAGAGCTTCTTAAGGATATCCCCGAGATCGACCTCCTCATAGGCACGAACGATTTTCACCGGATAGGAGAACTGGTAAAGGGGCTGGGGCACGGCGTCTCCTGCGCCGTATCGCGGAAGCTCGACCACCTCTATACGGAGGACTCGCCCCGCTCGCTGCTTACCCCGAAACATTACGCATATGTCAAGATAGCGGAAGGATGTGACAATAGCTGCAGCTATTGTATCATATCGCGCCTCAGGGGCTCTTTCAGGAGCAGGCCGATGGCATCCATAGCCGGAGAGATAAAGCGGTTATCGGCCGGCGGGGACCTGAGGGAGATAGATCTGATAGCGCAGGATACGACGCTCTTCGGCCGGGACAGGCCGGGTAAAGAAACCCTGCCGGCCCTGCTCAGGACCATATGCCGGATGAGGACGTCCGTGGGATGGATACGTCTCCTCTACACACACCCGGCGCATTATTCCGACGACCTCATAGATACGATCGCGCATGAAGGGAAGATCTGTAAATACCTCGATATACCGGTACAGCATGTAAGCGACAGCATATTGAAACGGATGAACCGTCATACGACGAAGAAGGCGATCATCGGCCTTCTGGAAAAGATAAGAAAGAACGTAAGAGGAGTAACGCTCAGGACTTCCATAATAACGGGATTCCCGGGCGAGACGGAAGAAGAGTTCAGGGAACTCATCGATTTCGTAAAGCGGATGAGGTTCGAGCGGCTCGGCGTATTCATATATTCGCGTGAGGACGGGACGAGGGCGGCAGGGTTCCGCGGCCAGGTCCCCGAGAAGGTCAAGATGGAAAGATATGATGAGCTGATGAAGACGCAGAAGGCCATATCGGCAGAGTTGAACAGGTCTTTCCTGGGAGAGACGATAAAGGTATTGGTCGACGAGAAGATATCCGGGGAGAAGGACAGGTTCCTCGGCCGTTCCGAGGGTGACGCACCCGAGGTAGACGGCGCCGTATATATTACGGGCAAGGGCCTCAGGGTGGGAGATTTCTGCCGTGTCAGGATCACCGACACGCTCGAGTACGACCTTGTAGGAGAATCCGTATGACCGGGGGGAGGGAAGTGACCGCACCATGAACTTACCCAATAAGCTGACCATATCACGGATAGCGCTGACGGTCATATTCATGTTCTTCCTATTTGCGAACGGCCTGCTGGCTAAAACGTTTGCGCTTATGGTCTTTTTGGCCGCGTCCCTCACCGACCTCCTGGACGGGTATTTTGCAAAGCGGGACAACCAGATAACCGACTTCGGGAGGCTGATGGACCCGATAGCGGACAAGATACTGGTCCTCTCCGCCTTCCTGGCGTTCGTAGAGATGGAACTTGTACCGGCCTGGATGGTCGTGGTCATAATCTTCAGGGAAGTGGCGGTGACGGGCCTGCGGGTCCTGGCGCTGACGAAGGGCAGGGTCATACAGTCCGACGACGGCGGGAAGCATAAGACCGTCTCGCAGTTCGCCGCGATATTCGCCATACTCCTCTTCCTGATATTCAGGGAGGCGGGTATGAAGGTCTTTGAATTCTGGAGTGACCGTACCGAGGTCCTGTACAAAAATACGATATTTGCGCTTATGTGCATCACCGTGGTATTGACGCTTATAAGCGGCGTATCGTATCTGGTAAAGAACAGGGAGGTCTACACCAATGAAAAGACACATTAAGCTGATAACGAGTTTCTTCTATATAGGCCATTCACCGGTCATGCCCGGGACGCTCGGAAGCATCGCGGGGCTTATCGTATACTTCGTGGTGAATAAGAGCATACTCCTGTACGGCTACTCCATAGCGTTTCTCTTCATGCTGGGGATGATATTCTCGGCGGAAGCCGAACGCATATATAAACGCAAAGATGCCCGCATGATAGTCATAGACGAGGCGTGCGGCATGTTATTGGCCCTGTACCTGATACCTGCCAGGCCGGTGCTTATCCTGCTGGGATTTTTGTTATTCCGTATCTTCGATATAACGAAGCCGTTCCCGGCGAAGAGGGTGGAGAAGGTCTCCGGCGCATTCGGGGTGATGTTCGACGATATAATAGCGGCTCTATATACGAACCTTATCCTTCAGATGGTCTCCCGCCTGTTTCACATACTATAATATCAGCATATATAGAGTAAAGATAATATGGAATGGTTTGTGCATTTAGTTAAGGCATAAAAAAGTAACTTGTCTTATCAAAATTATATGGTATACTTTCATCGTTTATTATATTAAGAGATTAGCAACCCAGATTGTATCTAAATCATGCAAATGAAAAAGATAATTTACAAGATAATCTCGTCGATACTTATAGTGACATTCTTTGCGCAGGATATATTATGGGCAGATCCTGAGATCATAAAGGATGGCTATTCTCTGCAGGTACAGTCGAAATTCCTTCCTTCGAACCCCGAGATATTCCATAAAGGGCTGATAGAGATCCCGCTTAAATATATCATCGAGAGCACCGATATAGGGACGTTCAACCTGCGCCTTATGCCGCGCGTCTATGAAGGCGTTGAGGTCATACTCGATTTCAGCCCTGCCGATCTTTCGATAGGCAAAAGTACCGGAAAATATAAAGACGGCGACAACTGGATAGTGCCTTGTTTCGTCGGGGATGTAGAGGGGCGGTATACATGGGCATATGAGGCGGTCGTCGCGCCTGACAGGTCCTTCGAGGTGAAGAGGGCCCCGGAACGCGCTCATCCGCCCGCGGCCGATAACGATCTTGATGAAGATGCCGAAGCATGGCTGGGGACGACCTTTGTGTATATGATGCTGGACGTCTCTAAATTGCCGGCCGGGCAGGATGAAGTGGCGCAGGAGTTACTGGGGATATTGGATGAGGAGACGTCAGCGGGGATAGGTTCGGAGGAACGGAAAGACGCGATCCGGGCGCGGCTCGCCGGCCATTTCTACGCACGGCGTACGGAGATAGAAGAGCGTCTTTACGGCCCCGTAAGGAAGGATCTGCGCGATAGGGCCGGCAGTATCGCTTCCGGGCTCGAGGGTGAAGGACCGGACGCCATCGATCGGGCCGGCCGGTTCCTGGCCGAATACGACGCGCTCGACGCCTCCGTTAAGACGCCGGGGCTGGACCGTCAAGTAGAGTCGCTCCGGATGCTTCTCAACTCTGCGATACAGAGAGAAGAGCGCGCCGAACGGTTAAAGGAGGTCCTCAAAAAGGTTTCGCGTGAGGATATCCTCGTAGTAGTGCGGCAATCAGGAAGCGAAATCGGCGAGAGGATGGGACGCAGGAAGCTTGCTAAACTTGCGCGGCGCTTTGGCATTACGCCCGGCGACATTTTTCGCGCGGCCAATCATTATCTTATCCAAGACGCCGACGCCATACTGGAACGATTAAGGGCTCCGACAGACGAGACGATCGCCGGGGCCCGGGACTTTATGAAAGAGATGTCGGGCATGCCGTTCTCTGTAGAGGATCCCGAGCTGTCGAGGCGTTTTATTAATATACGCCGGATCCTCGGCGATTTTGCCGAGATGGAACGGCGGCGTGAGGAAGAGGCCGTGAACGCCGAACGGAGGCAGAGAGCGCTTGAGGAAAAGTTGCGGGAAGACGCCCGCCGGGCCGCGCACATCGAGGATCTCAAGCTGGCCATATCCATTGGATCTCTTACCGGAGCTCTTACTTCAACCGGAGGTGACCTGGCCAGGACGGCGAAAGAATTGAAGAGTACGGTACCCGACATCATGCTGCTGGTAGATTCATACGGATTGAATGACGCGCTTGAAGCGATCAGGACACGGGCCAGGGCGGAGAGCGAAACAAGAGAGAGGGAGGATACCAGGAGAGGCCTCTTGGAGCTGATGGAGACGCTCAGGTCTCCCCGGAAGGAGATATCACCCGCCTATCTGGCGAGATTTTTAGAACCGTTAAGACGTATGCCCGGAGGATCCCTTAATGCTCTTGCCGCGGAGGCGGGCATCGACACGGCCGCATTTGACGCGCTCCTGGCCACTTACCGGGACCGGTACAGGAAGGCCTTCCCGGAGCGCGCCCCCGGCGCCGGAGAGCCGTCCCGGCAGGACCGCATAAGCGGCAGGACTGTAAGAGAAAGGTCCTTCGATATAGAGTATGTGGGACCAAACAACCCGCGGTATGCCATTGTCAGGAAGAGCGCGACGGGCATAATAGGCGCGGGTGTCGAAGAAGAGGTCGACGGCTCAGGCATGATAACCATCGATCTGCAGATCCTCATCCTGGGGGTCCTTTATAAGGCGGTCGAGAATTCGGTTGACGGCATATTCGAGCGCGCCAACCACGAAGAAGATACGGACCGCCTCTTCCGGGATGCGATAAGGTTCAGGATTTTGCGCGACGAGAGAAACGGCCTCGTCCATTTTATGCTGGAAGATAAGGGCAAGGGTATACCTGCTGAAGTGCTCGCGGCATGGATGCGGGATGATTTTCCTATGACCACAAAGGACCAGTCGTCAGGGCTGACGCAGGGCGGCGACGGCAGGGCCGTCGGGGAGGCGCTCCGCATATGCGCCGAATGCGGGTTTGCCATATCCTTCATCACCAGGACCGCGGACGATAACGGATATGAATTTATACAGGAGCCGGACGGGTCCCGCCGCCTCCTGGAGCGTCACGTGGAAGATGCCGGCACCTCGGTCGTCATCACTGTCAAGGCATCGGGACCTGCCCGGGGCGCCGGGCGCCGGTTGAAGGAGATCGTTTGGCCGGAAGAGCCGAAGACCGCCGGATCGGACAGGGCGCAGGCCATCAACGATTGGACCGCTTATTTTGTAAGATCACTTGATATTGCGGCATCCCTGGACCACCAGAATATATGGACTTACAAACTTAAAGAGACGGGTGAGGTAGTAAAGGCAGAGGAGAGCTTCCTGAAATGGATCACGCACAACGCGCGGAATCATCTCGGATTTTTGAGTGACGATACCCTCTCCTTTGAGGCAAGGGCGGAAAGGGCGAAAGAGGCATTCGGCAAGATAGCGGCAGAGGATAGCTTTGCCTTTCTCAGGTCCCTGACCGGGAAAGAGATAGGGGAGATAGTCCCCGGGGAGGTCGTTCATGCCGGCACCGAGAAGGATCCGATGCTCCGGACCGAACTCTCCAACTTCTTCTCGGGAAGAGTGCTGTTGTGTGAGGGGGGCGCCGAAAACCTGGCGATATTGAAAGAGGTCTTCGGCCGGATGGAGAAGGCGATGGCGAAGATAGCGGAGATCTCAGGGCCCGGTAACGGCGGCAGGCCGTCACATCCGGCACTCATTATCGGCATCATCGCCATGATGATCCTGCCGTATATACTTGAGAATCTCTTCCCGGGCCTCTTCGCAGGCAATGGCCCGGCCGCTATGGCGGCCATGCTGCCGATCCTGCCTATGCTTGTATACGGAAGATCCGATAAGACAGATATTTCCAAAGAAGACCGTTCATGGTTACCGGGAAGCCCGGAAGACCCTATTATGGAACGGTGGAGGATGCTGGTAGACGAGATCATAAATACGGAAAGCCTGAACGAATGGGCGCGGCAGAAGGGGCAGAGACCAAACACCGTAAGAAGTTATATCGATAGGATCCCGGTGCTCCGTAGGATGCTTGCAAGGGCAAGGAAAGCGAATCCGCTAAAGCTATGGGTATCGGGCAAACCCGGCCAGTCCACCGGCGAACGCCTTAATCTTTTCATTAAAGAGATATTGATGGCAGGCAGCGTTGCAGCCTGGGCAAGGGAGCATGGGAGAGATCCTTCCGGCGTCCAAACCTTCGTCGAATCCTATGAAGGTCTTCGCGAAAGGGTCTATTCAGCCCTGCTGCGGCCGTGGTTTCCCGGGAGGTTAGACCAGAGTCCGGAGGAACGGATAAAGATATTTCATGCCGAGGTTCGTAAGGAAGGAAGTGTGAGCGCGTGGGCGCGTAATCACGGTATCAGAGACCCGGGTATCGTCTATTCTTTCATGAAAAACCATCCCGAAACGGCAATACCGGAAGAAAAGATACCCGATCGGACCATTATCGAACGAAGCGTAAATAACAAGACCATAGGCCCGTTCACTTATACTAAATTATTGACTTACATGAAGCATCTGGAGGAGTGCGGCATAGAGGGCCTGGAAGGGCTCGAGATACGGTACGGGTCTTCGAAATTAACGATATTTGCCCGCACAAGAAAAGGCAGAGGGGTATTACTGCGGGAAACCCATCAGATACTGTTGGGCGATGATCTCAGGCCCAAGGGCGTCGACGGAAATATGATGTCGATATCCAGGGTCATTGAAAAACAGGGTGCGCCCGTTATGATACCCGTATATCCTGAGATAGAAGGGTTCGGTTATAAGATAGTCGACTACAGGATACGGTCGTTCCTGGAGCATTTAGGACTAAGGTCCACCGAGGTGGTGGCTTTCAGATATACAGGGGACGGGGAGCCGAACAGACGTATTGAGATATGCATGAAGAAGAAGGGCTTCATGAGAAAAGGCGAACTTATCACCGTGATAGACCTTGACGAAGACGGCTTTCCTGTCGGTGTCCCGAAACCGGCCATGCCGGACCCCGGGCAGAGGATAAGGGTAAATCTCCTGAAGCTCCAGATAAAGCGCGGCAAGATAGACGCCGAGGTATATCCCATGACCCGGTCAGCATCAATAGTCCAGAATGTGATAAACATAGGAGGGGTGGAGTATATAGGATTGCAGACCTACATAAGTTATCTGGCAAGGAAAGGGACGGCCGATATTTCAGGATTGGATTTCGTAAAGGTGTCAAAGGACAGAGTGGATATATTTGCTGTTTGTAGTAAGGACGGCGTAGAGACAAGGACCAAAACTCATTCCATTATCCTGGACGAGGACGGCCTGCCCGAAAATAGGCCTGCCGAGAACAATAGCGAAAGATACTATCTTATGGATATATTGAGGAGGCAGGGCAACGACCTCGGATATTCCGTCCCGGCAAGAAGAGATTCGTGGCCTTTAGAGAGGACACTCGAAGCGATCCGGGAGAGGGAGAGGGCCGGTCTCCCGCTCAACCCTGGTTTCCTGAGAAATCGTAAAGCCGATGAAGGAGGCGATGTAGGATTGTGGGGTGCAATGAAAAAGCACGGCCTTCTTGACCGATACCGTCTTCATGCAACGGGCGGAAGAAGGATAGAACCCGTACCCGGTCCGATAGCTCTGTATAGAGGCTCCGTCATGAGGTACGGTGAACTCTCCCAGGAAGAAGCGGAGGCGTTATGGCGCAGGATGGCATGGGGCGATGACCAGGCGCGGGTCGAGCTCGCAAACGGCTTAAGCCGGCTTGTAGTGATGTGGCTCGAAGATGACTCTGTATTCGGCATGGACCTGTCAAGAAGCACCGAATGGAATGAGGACGTATTGAGCACGGCAAATGAGACGATACTGGAAGAGTTGGAGAGGTCTAAGAACGATTCTGATCCGCTGGCATGGGACGGCGAACCGGATACCCTCTTCTCATTCCTGATAAACAGGATAAGAGGGGCTATCAAATGGGCGAGAAAAGAGAGGTACGAAGAAAAAGCGGTCGAAAGGACGGCAGTACGGCTTGATGCGCTCCAATATTCAAATAAGAGTAATGGGCCGACAAAGAGAACCGGGCATGAAGGCATAGAAGCCGCTGCGGATATCACCCGTTATCATCCCGATGAGATCGGCAGGATCTTATCCCCGGACGGTATAAATGGCCTTGACCGGGCCCTGGCCGAAAGGGATGCGGAATCAGCCGGTGAAGGCATAATAATGCCCGACGAAAAAGATGAATTGGCGGCGAGGATAAAGGCGCTGCTGATAGAAAAAGGTATCCCGGGAAAGATAGGCAGGCTCTTGCATAAGCCCTTTGCCGTATACATGGTAGGCAGCATGGGACGTTTTAAACCGGCCCGTCACCATTTAAGCGATGTGAACCTGGTCCTTGTCATAGATAATGATAACGATAATATAGAAGAAGTGTTAAGGGTGCTGCAAAATGAGATAGGAGGGAGGGTGGCCTATCAGGATGACGCATCCTTACCTATCCTGTTATTGGGGAAGAACGGCCGCTATGATATAGATAAAGCCGGGGGGAATGGATTTATCTCCCTCTTGGAAATGTTCGGCATAGGCAGCCCCGATCCTGAAATAGGATTCGCGTCAATAGAGGTGGTGCCTTTATCGTCCGGTTATATAGAGGGCAGGATATACGACCTTATGAGGTCTGAATACGGAGAGGAAGAGATAGAAGAAGGCATAATAGCGGAGGCCAGATCCATAAGAAGGCTCGCCTTCCACGTATTGGAGCCGGAGCGGTATAGGGGCGCAGGGCCTAATGCAAGATTGATATATGAAAGCGCGCAGGATGTGAGCAACATGTTTAAAAGGAGATTGGAAGTCGCCTTTTCTACATATAGGGACAGATTTGACTCCGAAACGACAGAGTACTTCGAAAATAAGCTGCTTCGTGACAGGCCCTATGTCTCTGTATATCCGGAGATATTATCAGCCCGGCCTGTGCTTGCGGCGGTCATCGGCACGGTCGCTCTGCTGGCCCTGCAGTATATATTGGAGAGCATATTCCCGGGCGAAGGCCCGGTCGCTATGGCAGGCATGCTGCCGCTCGTGCCGTTATTACTTATGGGCGGGGCGAAGCCGAACGCCGGCAATAAATTCAAAAAGGCTGGTGACGGGAGTATCTATCTGGCAGGCTTCGGCGAGCGGCTTAAGAGGGTCCGGGAGGCGCAGGGATTGAGCCAGGAAGAACTCAGCTTTTTGATGGATGGGGCGGTGACCCAACTGCAAATCTCGAGGTGGGAGAACGAACAACTTACCCCGCCGCCCGCCGCTTTGCTTGGGGCTATGTCGGAGATATTGGGAGTGCCCCCTGACTATATAAGGCTGGATGAAGATAGCGTAGATCGGGAGGCGTTAAGGAAGAGGGGTGATATAGGCGGGAGAGTAAAAATGGTGAGAGGCCTTTTCGGCCTATCGCCTATGGAGGCGAACCGTGAATTGGGTGTCAGCGGCACCAACTACCTGCGGTATGTGGAGAACGGGAGGAGGCCTACGCTCAGCTACATTTCAAGGTTTGCGGAGCTCTTCAGGCACGAGGTGAGCGTCAGATATCTGTTGACAGGGATAGACGAGCCCCGCTGGGAAACTGTAGGGGTGGTCGCAGGTTGGGGCGAGAGGATCGATAAGGTCATCATGAAATTGAATATAAACCGAGCGGAATTATCAAAGAAGATGCGCATAAGGACGACACGGTTGAAGCAGATGATCAAAGGCGATATAAGGCCGTCGGTCCTGCAGTTGGAGAGTATGGCATCGTACTGCGGAGTGCCCGCAGGATATCTGGTAAAGAACGGCACCGAGCCGGAATGGGATATGCTGAAAAAAGAAGGCGATGAAGCACATTCTCCTTCCGTAAAGGATGTTGAGCGGCCCGAAAAGGGTCCCGACGCGCCGGAACGGGTTACGGTCAAGCCGGGTGATATATCCGCGAGTATCGGACATTTCCGCTATACAGGCATGAGGGCATACATTAATTATCTAATAGAATGCGGGTTAGGAGATCTGGAGGGTATCGAGCTGGTCCGTCTGGGCCGTAAGGTAGAGGTCTACGGGCTGATAAATATGGGTGGCCATATCAAATATGAATACCTGAATGAAATTTTACTGGCCCCTGACCTGGCTCCTGAGGGTATAACCATAGGAGAGAGGAGAGAGCTTTCGATATTGCCTGTCCTGGAGAGGCAGGGCGTGCCGCTAATGGTGCCTATTTCAGGAAAAAGCGAATCTTTCGGCGTTAACGGCGTCGAATACAAAGCCGGCTCGTTCTTCAGACATCTGGGTATATTGAGCGGCGAGGCGGTTGCATTTAAATATCTTAAGGAGGGCAGTCTCGATAAGAGGATAGAGATACGCCGTAAGACAGCCGGTCTCAAGCCAGTAGGGGAGATCCTGACGACCGTGGACCTCGATATGGACGGATATCCTTCGGGTGTACCGGGCGAGTCGATCGCGCAGGGGAATGCCGTCTCCGTTCTCGACTTACAGATGAGGCGTAATAAACATATGAGCGAGCATTGGCGGTTGAGGAGGCGGCTCTCGGTCGGCGACAAAGAAGTATGGTTTGACGGGAGAGGGGGGATCTGCTACCGGGGGATAGAGGCATACCTGAACTATCTGAATAGGACCGGGGTGAAGGAGATCGCCGGTATCGAGATGGTGAAGAGATACGGGAAGAGCGTAGAGATATTTGCCCTTATTAATACGAAAAATGGGTTGGCCTCAGAAAAGATGCACACGATCATTCTCGGAGATGATGATCTGCCTGCATCGTGCGCCTCATCCGGAGAGAGGATATTCTTCTCTATCCTCGATGTGCTTGAGTGGCAGGATAATCCCATAGAACTATCTTTGTCCTCGCCGCAGTTCTATCAGGATTTTGCCCTGGGGCGGGTAGATTATTATGGACTGGGTGAACTGCTGGAATTCAAGGGGGTACCCCGGGAAGATGTCAGGGTGTACAAGCGCTGCGGGGCAGATAGGGACGAACATCTCATAGAGGTGCACAAAGATTCCTTTAAAGGTGATCTGGTATTCAGGATCCTGTTGGATACCGCTGACAGGCCGAAGTTCCTGGATGAAAAAGCGGTAAGCGCGGATATAGCGGAGCTGCTTCATGGCCAGGGCGACATGGATGATGAAGAATTTGAGGGATATATAAGGTACAGAGAGAGGTCTCGTCGGGCAAAACGTGACTCCGCAATGCTCAGGAAGAGGATCGATGCGCTTGCCATAGCCGTTGCCGCTCAGGACAAAGGCCTATTTTCAAGAGCGAGGCGGGAGATCCTGTCCGCGGAAGGTCTGGCCGGAGATACGGTACGCGCGATCATGAGTGCGCTGGGTGCGCCATATTTTTCGGGTATAAACGGAAACGGCGGGTACGCCATCCGCCGGCTTATTGAAGAATCGGCACGAAGGTTCGGGATAACCGGAGATCTCCCGGGAAGAAGGCCCATATATACCGGTGAGAAGGCGGAGCAGATGCTCGCAGCGATGCCCGATACTGAAAAGACACCTCACCTTTTGAAGACCACAAATGGAGCGTTGTACGCCGCCGCGAAGCGCCATAATATACCGCTTCCTACGGTCTCGGAGATAAGGCGGAGAGAGGTCGAGGCCAGGTCCCGGCGCACGCAAATGGACAGGAGGCCTCTCGGAGCCCCGGGGGCGCTCTATCGCGCGCATGTCATGCGGTACGAACTGCTTTCAGAAGAGGAGGCGGAATCATTATGGCGCAGGATGGCGGAAGGCGATGAGAGGGCGCGTGTCATGCTGGCCAACGGATTGAGCCGGCTTGTCGTAGAATGGCTGGGAGATGAGTCGTTTTTAAGCATAGATATTTCCAGAAGTAACGAGTATAACGAATCGGTCCTGAGCATGGCAAACGAGACCATAGTTACGGAATTGAACCGTGGTCCGGCCGATCCCGAAAGATGGAGCGGGGCGCAGGGGACGCTCTACGGATTCCTGATGTCAAGGGTAAGGGGGAGCGTCAATTTTGTAAGACGGGAGATATTTTTGCGCAACCGGTTGAGTGCCATGACAAGATCTCTGGACCATCCCATGCGTTCCGTCAAGGATAACGAACCCACGGGTCGTTTCGCCGGAGAGTCCGTAGCCGTTACAGACAGCGCGGTGTGGGAAGAGCCCGGGGTAGTAGACAGGTTGTTGACCCCGGACGGCCTGAAGGCATTGGAGGAGGAGCTTGACGAACGTGACGTAGAGGCGGGCGGTGATGATGTCTTCACGAGAGAGGATAAGGATAAACTTGCCGCGAATTTAAGGCAATTATTTATCAAAAAAGAGGTGCCGGAGCGTTTGAATATGCTATTCGGAAAGCCCTACGCCATCTACATGGTGGGTAGCATGGGCCACTTCAAGGTCGCCCGTCGCGATCAGAGCGACTTAAACCTGGTATTGGCAGTAGATGCAGATATGTCAAAGCTCGAAGAGGCCCTCCGGATAATGAGGGAGGCGGTGGGAGGTGCCGTGCTGTACCAGCGCCATACGTCTCTTCCTGTGCTTCTGGTAGGCAAATTCGGGCACTACTATGCCGACAGGGCGGCCGGCAACGGTTTCATTTCGCTCCTGGACCTTTTCCATATAGGAAATCCGGATAACGGTTTTGCCTCCATAGAGGTCGTTTCATTCTCTCCGGAATATATACGGCTCCACATGGAGGAGTATGTCAGGTTCAGGGAGATGGAAGAAGATCACCATGATGGGGACGAATACTACGACGAGGAAGATTATGAGACGCTTGCCGGGGCCGAATCAGATGTAGAAGAGAGGGAATACAGGAGAAAGATCGGTAACGCCAGGGCCTTGATGAGATTGGGGTTCCATATACTTGAGCCAGAGAGGTATTACGGCGCCGGTCCTAACGCCAGGCTCGTCTTCGAAAGCTCGGAAAATGCAGGCAGGATGATAGAAGGACAGCTCACAGATGCATTCCTTCCATATCGTGAAGCGTTCGACGAGTTCAGCACCCGGTACTTCGAGGAGAGGATCCTTGGCATGGGCAGGAAGATCCGTTCCCCGCATGCAGCCATGACCGCGACTGAGGTCACTCAAGCGCCAAATACGGTTGCGGCGGTATCGGTTCAGCCGGTCCCGCAGGCAACCGCAGTTGAAAAGACCGAAGCCACGGTCAAAAGGCCGGACATCGGGACCCGGCTCAAGGAGGCCATGAAGGACGGCGCCAGGAATGAGGTCGCGAGATTGCTGGATCTGCTTGAGAAAAAGCGCGCATCCAGAGAGAAGAGCGGAGAGCAGATGCCCTCGCATCTTACGAGGAACATAGAATCGGCCGAGAGGTTCCTGAAAGAACATTCGGTCTTTACCGCGGCCGTAAGCGTTCTATTTCTGCTGGCCCTGCAGCATATACTGAAGGGCCTATTCCCGGGCGACGGCACGGTCGCGATGGCAAGTATGCTGCCGCTCGTGCCGTTATTACTTATGGGCGGGGTTAAGAAGGATAAGAGGGCTCGCGCCCCGGACGGTAAGCCGGTATCCGCCTATCCTACAAGAAGGTCGGCGGAGAAGGAACTGCTATCTCGCGCCCGCCGTGGTCTTTCCAATACGCCGACGGCATTGCAGAGAGTAAAGGAGAACGGTGGAGACGAAACGCTTTACGTGGCCGTCAGGAAATTCGGGATCACACTTCCTTCGGAACGGACAAAGAAGTATGCCTCGAAGTCCGCCGTAATGCGTGAGCTGAAGAGGCGCGCTGGCGCCGGCCTGGCAAACAATCACGCCGCGTTGCACAAGCCTATGGCCGAAGGAGGCGACTCCTCTCTTCTGGGGGCCGTGAAGAGATTCGAGGTAAAATTACCTAAGGAACCATCCGGCACACTTCCTTCTTACAGAACGAAGGAAGAGGTCGTAGCGGCCCTTGCCGACCGCGAAAGGCGCGGGTTGGCCAATACCATAATCGCGCTCAAAAGCCGGGTGAGAGACGGCGGAGACACGGGGCTCCTGGCCGCGGCACGGCGCTTCGGTGTGCCTATCAGGAAAATGAACAGGATACGATATAAGACCAAAAAAGAGGTGTATGCCGAGTTCAAACGGCGGCTCGAACGCGGGTTGGCTAATAACGCAGAGGCGCTTGTTGCCGGAATAGATAAAGGCGGCGACGTGGCCCTGCGACGCGCCGCCGAACGTCTCGGTATAGAACTGCCGAGCGGCGCGAAACCGAAAAAGTACAGTTCCAAAAGATCGGTCGAGGAGGAACTTGCCCGCCGCGGATCGGCTGGCTTGCCCAATAACCCGGCCGCTTTATCACGGCGTGCCGATGAAGGCGGGGACGCCGTCCTTCTGTATGCCGCCGAAGAATTCGGCGTGGCGCTTCCCATGTTGCATAAACACGGCTATGCGAGCAGAAGGGAAACGGTAAAAGTGTTGAGAGAGAGGGCGCGTCTCGGGTTGAGCAGTAACGCCGCCGCCCTGCAGGCCTCCGATGAGGAAGGCGGTGACAGGGCGCTCTATAAGGCCGCGATGAAGTTCGGTGTCAAGCTCCCGCGGGTGTCCCTGCAGAAGTACCGGACAAAGAACGAGACGCGCGCAGAGCTGGATGCACGCGCAAAGAGAGGGCTGGAGAGCACATCGTCCGCCCTTACGAAACGGGCGGAGGAGGGAGGTGACCCGGCGCTCCTGACAGCCGCAAAGAGATTTGGGATCACCCTTCCGCAAGGACGATCGGGTACTCCATCGCGGTATCAGAGTAGAGAGGAAGCGGAGGCAGAGCTGGCGCGGCGCGAGGCGCGCGGCCAGCAGAATAACCCGCAGGCCCTGTGGGCCGACGTTGAAGACGGCGGAGACCACCCCCTCCGGGAAGCGGCCCGAAAATTCGGCATAGAACTGCCGGCCGGTTATAAATCGTCAAGATACGGGACCCGCGAAGCTGTTGAAACGGAGCTCGAACGCCGAAATGATGAAGGGCTGGCAAATAACCCTCAGGCGCTCAATACGCGGGGTGACGAAGGGGGAGATTCGTTACTCCTGAAGGCGGCGCGTAAATTCGGCGTAGCGTTGCCCGTTCTTGTGAAAAATTCGAGGTATACGACGAAAGCGTCGGTAGATGAAGAGCTTGTGGCCCGCGAAGAGAGAGGGTTAAGAAATAACGTCGGGACATTGCAGATGGCGTATTCCGGCGGAGGCGATAAGGCGCTATTGCGTGCCGCGCGAAAATTCGGCGTCGGGCTCCCCGGAGGGCGGACCGGAAAGGAATTGAAATATAAGACGAAAGAAGAGGCAGAGGCAGAACTTGCGCGCCGCTCGTCAGAGGGTCTTGCAAATAATCCGAAAGCTCTCGGATCCGCCGGCGGTGACCAGGGCCTGCTTAAGGCATCGCGCCGGTTTGGCATCGAATTGCCAAGAATACGCCTGATCTCGCCGTACACCGGAAAAGAAGATGTGGAGGCCCAGCTCAGACGGCGCGGATCGCAGGGCATGTCGAATACCGCAGTGGCCCTGCAGCAGCCCAAAGAGAGGGGCGGTGATTGGCAGCTGTATAAGGCCGCAAAGAGATACGGGGTCGGGCTCGTCAGGCCGACCCGCCGGACCGTATATACCACCCCGGCAGATGTCATAGCCGCCATCGCGCGCCGCGAAGCAGAAGGCCTTGCTAGCAACCAGAAGGCGTTACGCGCGAAGAAGAGAGACGGGGGTGATACAGGGCTTCTCTATGCCGCCAGGCGTTTTAAGATACCATTGCCGCGGGGGAGGGTGGATCCGGAATATGGCCGAAGGGTTTCCGATACTACGTATCACCAGCTCCTCCCGTCCGGTAAGGAACTGACCGAAGAGGCGGCCGTCGCCCTGTGGCATAAGATGCAGACCGGCGACGAAGGCGCGCGTACCCGGCTCATGGCAGGCCTGATGCGTTTCGGTTTTGCTTTTGTCGAGAAGGAATTGAGCTATGATCTGCGGATCAGGTCCGACGCAAACGACACAGTCGTCGGCGCCATAGCCCTTGTCATAGTAGAGGAGGCGCATAACTGGGATGATTCCTCGGAGCCCAGCCTTTACAGATTTCTTAAGGAGAAGTTCAGGGAGTATGTCCAAAAAGAGCGCGCCCGTTCATATAAGGGGCGGCCTTTTGGCGCCTCCTCGCTTCAGGACGGCATGGAACGGCACGACGGCCGCGGCGAAGGCAGAAGAGCATTAAGGGAAGAGCGCATAGGGACTGTCGCTATGGGCCCTGCCAGGCAGCTGGAGGAAGTGGAGAATTTTATGGCACCCGAGGGTGATGCCCTCAGGCGGCTGGAGACCGAGCTTGATGCAAGAGGAAGAGATGCTCTGGGTGATGCCGCCATGACCGGTGAAGAAAAAGATATGCTCGCTTCCGATCTGCGCGATTTCTTCGGTAGGAAGGATATAGCGCGCATCCTGCGCGACGAACTGGGTATAGGAGAGTTCACGATCTATCTTGTGGGGAGCATGGGGAGGTTCGGCAGGGCGGCGCATGATCAAAGCGACGCCAACCTTTTGCTGGTAGCCGACGCTGAACCGGATGAATTGGAGGAGGCGCTCGTCATCCTGCGGGAGATGATAGGAGGATATATAGATTATCATGTTGAGACGGATATACCGGTGTTGCTTGTCGGGAAGAATGGCACGTATGATGACGCCGTCGCGAGCGGGAACGGTTTCATCCATATACTGCTGTCCCATCGTGTAGGTAACCCCGAAAACGGGCTGGCCAGTTTAGAAGTAGTCCCGCTTTCAAGGCCATACCTGCAGAATGTCATGGAGGTCTATGATACGCTGCTCGAGGACAGGGCGCCGTACTTCATCGGCGCAGAAGAGGCGCGCCAGGCGGCCGGGAATGCGCATGCATTGATGCGCCTGGGAACCCATACTCTCCACCGCTATCATGATATAGGGCCAAACGCCCGCCTTGTCTTTGAGAGTAACGAAGGCATTGCGCAAAGGCTTACCGCACGCCTTATAAGCTCTATTACCGGCAGATCATTCTTTGAATTTGCAAAATATTATTTTCAGAAATTTATGTTCGAGCAGGGGCTGAAAGGGGCCGGGGCTACCGCAGGATTTGCGCATCCCGTCCTGCTTGCCGGCGTCGTTCTGATCGGCGCGGCAGTATCATTTGTGATCGCCCACCTGACCGGCCATCCGGCCGCAGACCCAATGGCGGCCATGCTGCCGATAGTGCCGTTTTTAGTCGGGACGATCCAACCGGTCGCGCCGATAGGGCCTTCGTCAGCCGTCGGGGCACATCTCTCGGCCGAGTTGCAGGCCGCACAGCGTGCGGCGGAAGAGGCCGCAAAGGCGCGAAGAGGTAAAGAGGAAGAAGAAGCGGCGCGAAAAGTTGAGACGACGGTACAGCCGGTTGCACCTTCTGTGCCACCGCTCTTTTATGATAAAAGAGGATCGCCCGTGCTACCGGTAAGGACCGCACCCCCGGCCGGTTATTATCTCTCAAGAGATATGAGCGCCCCGGAAGGGCTTGCAAAGAGTTTTGTGGAAGCCATCGCGGATTATATGTTAAAGAAGAAACTCGTCCTCGCCTTTGTCGATGGGGTAGGGGGCCGGCAGTACGTAAACCCGATAGGGTTGATAGAGGCGCTCGAAGACCTGAAGAGAGACCCTGACTACGAGAAGATATTACAAAATCTCGAGATCGTCAGGTCAGGCCCGAAGAATATGAAGCTGAAATTGGAAGGGCATATCGAAGAAGGGGCTGAGGTATTCATCTTCTCTCCGTCGACGGACGAGGCCAGGGAGGAGACAGAGAAGATCAGGGGCGAAAGGGTGCGTTCTGTGTATATAGATGATTCGGGTCTCTCCGGCAATGAGTACTATCCGCTGTTAGAGATGATCGCTGTGACCCTGAAGAAGGCGGGTGATCATAGCCGTATCCTGGCTATGGCAGATGTGCTGCGGGACTTCTATATAATGCCGGAGGAGTCGGCAGACGGCCGGCTCATCTTCAGGTTATTGCCGCCATCTAAACGCCACGATACTCAGGAGTTGATATTGTATTATGCGCATCTTAAGGAATTGATACGGAATGCATAGCGCCAATGTTAAATCCTAAAAAAGTTAGTTATCCTGCCTTGACATATATAATTATAATGTTATAATATATGGTAAAGTTTCTAGGATCCCCATAAGTGTAACTCGGGGATTGAGGGTCTTGGAAATCAAAAATTTAATTCACCTGTGATAAAATTAGCGGGATAGTTATCAATATAATTCCGTTATAAGAGACCAGAAGGCCTAGAAATACCGCTTGGCACTCTGGTCTTTTTTATTGACTCTTTGTTAACAAAACACATAGTTAGATTAGGTATTTAATGGAAGTCAAACCACAGAAAAGATCGAAGTTCCATCCCATAATTAGGATAATATCATCCATTTTGATATTATCTTTCCTTCTTTATGATATAACATGGGCCTATCCGGATCTCTCTCTCCAGCATAAACAGCAAGATAGCACACTCGCCCCGTCCTCGTTCTTCGCAAAGAAGGGCTCTCCCGAAGAGGTATACGGCAGGGTGATAGAAGAGTATATAGAGCGTAATAATGTGCCCAGGGATAAGCTCGTCCTTGGCACAGTCCTCGGGATATTGGAGAGATATAAAGGCGAAGAGTGGTTCGCCGGTAATATAAAATACTACCCGGAATATAAGGGAAGTGATATAGCCGAGATACGCATATCGTTCTCCGCGAAGTACCTCTTCAGGTACTTCGACCCCCGTTTCGCAGACGAAGATAGGTACGCCAACCAGCTGGAGAAGATATCCTACACCGATCCCGTCACCTTCGAAAAACGGCTCCTCGATACGCTGCCCCTCAATGAAGGCAAACTCTCAAAGCAGGTGCTGAAGGTGGAGGCGCTGGCTGGGCCCGCAGAAGAAACGGCCGGAGCCGTATCTGGACGGCCCGCATTCGACCGGCAGGAGAACGCGCTTCTCTGGTATGAGATCGCACTGAGCGGCCTCGCCGGGTTTACGATAGCCCTCCTTTCCGGGTATGGCGCGATCAATAGCATCCTATCCGCTTCGCTTGCGGTGATGCTGGGGATATCTTTCCACGAGTCGCGCCATTATACGAAGGCGCGCGAACTCCTCTCCGGCCATGCGCGCCGGCTAGGCATGACGGCTTACGCTAAGGATTACGGCCGCTCCTTCTTCTCCGCGATATTCGGAAGAGACGACGGGGCCATCCTCAAGGTCTCGATCGATACCAAAGGCGTTCACCTGGATCATCCCGCAAAGTTATTTACCGCGGAAGAGAATATCGCGATAGCAAAGAGCGGCGCATTCGGTAATATGATACTTGTGGGATTCTCCTTCCTGGCCTCCTACAGCTCCTACGGACTCTTCGACTCATTCAAACCTTTCATAGTGACGGTGGCGGCGGTCTCTCTGGCTCAGGCGCTCCTTTCGTTCCTGAGGGAAGGCGGCCTTTTCCGGGACGAGGCACCTGACGGCACTGGAGATCCTGACCGGACTATCGATGGAGAGCCGGAGGCGGGAACGGCTCCGGATATGTGGAGAAATAACGATCCTTCCGGCGAGGATGACGCGCTCAAGGAGAAGGTCATATCGGCCATGAGGCATATCGGAGATGACCGCGTGACGAAGAAGACGCCTCTCCTGAGGATGCGCAGGCTGAGCGATATGGCCGGTAAGCCCGTCTTCCTTAAAGACGAATCCGTCCAGGTCTCCGGTTCGTTCAAGATGCGCGGGGTGGCCTTCGAGGTGGATGAAGCGGTACGCGGCAGGATAGCGGAGATAGATAAGTTGGACCCATCCCTCAGGGACAGGCCGTTCTACATAGTGACCCAGACGGACGGGAACCACGGCATAGCGATGATCGAGGCGGTGCGGCTGGCCGTAGAGAAATATTGCCGTCTCCGCCCTGACCTGAAGCAGTTCCTGCGGGGCATAGAACCCGTTGTCTTTACGATCCGCGGCCTTCCCGAAGTCAAGAGGGGGGCGATGGTCCGATATCTGGACGACTATCGCAGATCCGCGGGAAGCGCGTCAAAAGGCGAAATAAGAGAATATAAAGATTATGCGGAAGCCAAAGCGGCGCGCGAACTTTTTATAGAATTCAATAAAGACAGAGCGGCATATATGAAGCATGGCGGGATCGACATAATGGCAGGCCATGCCTCTGCCGGTATAGAGATCAACGGCCAGTTGTCCGATGAAGGCGGTATAGGGCCCGACAAAAAAGTCGTGCTCATCGTGCCCGTGGGCGCCGGCGGGCCCGTAGGTATAGCCGCCGGGTTTAAGATGGAGAGGTTCGACAGGGCCAAGACGGTCATCGTGCAGACGGAGCCGTACTCGGCCTTCATACGCAGCCTCATCCTTGGCAGGACGGTGAAGAACATCCCAAGCCCGCCTCCCACCGCTCTCGTGAACGGGAGACCTGTGGTATTTGAGGACGGTATCGCCGTGGATATGCCTGAAGAAGAGGCGCTTAAGGTAGCCGGGGAATTTGTGGACAGGGGGGTGATCGTAGACGACAGGATGGCGCTCGACAGGAGCGCGCCGATCGCCATGGCAGATCTGTCTGAGGCTAGAGGATCCGGGGAGGCCGTGGTGGGAGGGACGACGGCCGCCACGGTTGAAGCGCTTCTGGAGAATCTCGAAGACCTTGATGTCATAAAAGAGGCGGATGCCATAGTGCTGTTGGGGACCGAGGGGAATGTGGACCCGGATATCACGGAGTATATCAGGGGCCGTTCCCTGGCAGGTCCGGAAAGGCCGCAGCAGGCGCGTCCGGGTACGGACTTCAAAGGATTTGCCGGAATGTTGATCCTGCTCTCCGCGTCCCTCCTGGCGCAATACGCAGTCAATGCCTTCTCCTGCTATTTCGGCGCACCCATCCCGTCCGGACCGGCCGAGGCCATGCTCGCGTCGATGCCGTTCGGGATATTTGCGGTCTTCTTCCTGGCAAGGCCTGATGATACGGATCGGGGGCGCAGTATGGCCGGCCCGTCTCTTGATAACCTGGATAGGTTCGATAAACAGAGTTATGCCGAAGTATTGGACCATAATAACACAGTAGTGAGGATATACGATCGCGGGATCCCGTCAGACGAGGTGGGCGGACTGGATGGTGTCAGGGTAAGGGTAAGGTTGGGCGATAAGGGATATCTCTCTTTTGGTGTGCATACTTGGGCCTCTTTCAGCGCTGAGTACGGTAATAGGATAGCAGATGCTTACATGGAAAAGGGGCACGTGACGAAGGTCATGATATACAGAGCCGATCCCGCGGACGGCGTAGATGTCGAAGAGATATTCGCGGAGTTCCGCAACGCCGATACCGGAGCACTTCTTCATGCCTTCTGGGGAAATGTCCGCGCAAGTCTGGTAGACCGCCTGAGCGAAAATTCCAGCCGTCTCATATTGAAGAATTACGCCCTGTCGCCCAACGGGGCATTGTCGTTTGCCGGGAAGACGAGGGCGCGTTTCGGCGGAGACTACGGCAGCAGGTTAATAGACGCCGAGCTTGAAGACGGCCAGGTGACAAAGGTCTTGATACGTAAAGAGAACCCTTCCGAAGGATTTGAAACAGAAAAGATGCTGACCCAGCTCAGGGACGGCGGGACCGGGAGGGTGGTTTCAACGTGGTGGGGGCACATAAAACAGAAAGAGTATCAGTCCATTGTGGAAAGCCGCCCCGGGCTGATCTTGCGGGATCGTCTGGATAGTTACGGAAAATTGACCCTGGCGTCCAGGACATGGAAGACGTTCGGCAGGGAATTCTCGGGTAGATACGTCGAAGCGCTTATCGAGAGAGGGCATGTGACGAGTGCCGCAGTATACAGAGAGGACCCTGCCGGGGGTGTAGAATTAAATTATATCTTCTCACAACTTATAGACAGGGACACGGGCATGCTCGCCTATGCATGGGGGGATGCGATACATGCGGAGACCTTAAGGGAACTTGCGAAAAGCCATCCCCGCCTTCTCTTGAGGCATATCAATTTATCGGGAAGGGGAGATCTCTCTTTCGCGAAGAGGGTCTGGGCGCGTTTTGGCGTCGACTATGCAGGCAGAGAGATAGAGGCCGATATTGACGAAGGGCACGTGACAGGCGTCAGGATATATAGGAAAAACCCGGAAGACGGCACCGAACGTTCTGAAAGGTTCATCGAACTCCGTGACCCGGCCAGCAACAGATTAATCTATACATGGTGGGAAAATCTCAGTGCAGAAAAGTTCGATAAGCTGATAGAAGCTTACCCCCGACTGAAATTACGGAATTACAGATTGCCGCCCAGTGGCGTCATATCTTTTGCCCACAGGGACGGGGGTAGTTTAGACCCTGAATATGGCGGAAAATTGGTGGAGGCGGATCTCGAAAACGGCCATGTGACCAAGGTAAAGGTGTATACAATAAGTGCCGAAGACGGAAGCGAGGTTACTGAGTTAGAGGAAGATTATTCCGAACTCCGCGATCGCGATACCGGAAAGCTCCTTAAGACATGGCGGAAGGCAATGACTGCAGGTACACTTCAGGGCATAGCCAGACGCTATCCGCGTCTCGCCGCAACGCACCGTATTTCAAAGGCCGGCATGTTTGAGATAGGCGCTATTACGACCTATGTCAGCACCAGGTTCAAGGACTATATGGCGAAGGCAAAGCTCGATGACGGGAAGATGCGGCTCGTTGAATTGATCTGGCAGGAGGACGGCGGGACCGTCAAGAGCAGGGTCGGACCGGGTTTCGGGCGCTCCGGCAGGCGGAAATTGTTCGAAGATGAAGAAGATTTTGTGCTTGATCTCGCCGGGAGATTAGAGGCGAACGGGATAGACGCCGAGATGAGCCTGGCGGTCAGCGAATCTCTCGTAAGGCTGCACAGGGATTCCCTGGGGATATTGGTCCAATATGAGTTCATGAGGCAGGAGGACGCGGAAGGCATAATAGGGCTTGACCCGGAAAGGATAGATTGTAAGCAGCTTGCGCAGAGCATCAGACATACCGTTGAGGGCTATAGGCAGCTGGGTATCCCTGATAGCGCCGTAAACAGGCTTCTGGCTACCCACATTCCTCCGATAGGTTTTATCAATTATCTCCAGCGCAGATACCGGCTTGGAAGAAAGATGGGGCTCATCTTACAGACATTGCGCCGTTTTAATATAGAGGCGTGGGTCAAAAAGTATCGCGATGTCATGGACAGGCGCGGCACCCTGGACAGGCAGAAGCACCTGAAGGAGTATAGGCCGGAAAACAATGATCTTCTCGCGGATACAGGGAGGAGAGACCTTCTTGGGCAGCTCAAAGGATATCTGCAAATACTGCGTGTCCTGAGCAACAGGGGATCCCGCAGTTTTGAATACAGCGAATGCAATCCCGGGAGACACGGCGGATATGAGATGCTTATTGACGCTCCCCGGAACGATATCAGGCCGGGTCAGAGGTTCTATATAGGCGAACGCGAATTCCTTGTAGAGGTTGTCGAGGTGACCGGAGCAAGATCGGGTAAGCTTATAGTGGAGGTCAGGGAGATAGGCGGGGCAGAGGCAACCCTGCCCAGGGCAGGCACCATAGCGAATAACCCGGAGAGCGTCACATATGATGTCCAGATCAGGATATTACAAAGGGTCATAAGGAACCTGGAAGATACGAATTGTGCCACCGCTTCGTACCCCGGCACAGAGGAATTCGCCGCCATAGACAGGATGCTGGGACTTGCCAAAGACGTGTCTCCGACGAATTTAGATTCCATACAGGTGAATTTTTTGGATGAGCGCATCCCGCGAAGATTGGCGGACGGGGAATGGAAGGGCGATGAATCGCAGGAGGCGGCGGTCAAGCTCGCGCTCGGTGGCTCCAGACAGATTGTAGTGCACGGCCCTGCCGCGACCGGCAAGACGACTGCCATTGTGGAGATGGTCCGTCAATACGCGAAGCAGGGGAAGAGGGTGCTGGTCGTATCGCAGATGAACCAGGCCGTGGATAACGTGATAAAGGAGTTGATGGACGATGGGTCGATCCCTGTCGCCCGCCTGGGCAATAACCCGTCGGACTTCAAGTATGGTACGGAGCGGGTCTGGTTCCAGGATGAAGAGGCATACCGCGGATTCCGGGAGAGGTTCAACAGGCAGCGGTCGAACGCATTCGTATTCGGGGCGACATCCATAGGCATCGCCACCGATAGGAAGCTCAGGGCCCTTGCCGGAACGAGGAGCAGACCCCAATTCGACGTCGTCATAATAGATGAGGCAAGCAGGGAGACGTTGACCGGCGCGCTCGTGCCCCTGCAATACCTGACAGGTGACGGTAAGCTCGTCGTCGTCGGTGACCGTAAGCAGCTTCCCCCGTTCGTGCTTGACGAAGAGATACGCGCCCTCCGGGAAGCAGGTATAGAGGATGGGCTGATAGACGGGTTCTACCGGGACGTAATAGGGACGCTGGCCGGCACCGGGAGGGCAGACGAGGTCACGCTCCTCACTAACTGGCGTTCCCACCCGCTCCTGGCCGGTCTTGTATCCGAGCTGTTCTATGAAGGGGATGTCAACAGACGGGGTTGGGAGGATTTCGATAAAGATACACTGAGTTTAAAGGTAATAGACATATCAGAAGAGAGGGACTATTACGAAACGCCGGTCGGCGACTCGTACCAGAATTTAAGATCGGCGCGGGAAACGCTGGACCTTGTAGAACACTACAAGAACAATAGAAATGTCCCGCTGCCGAAGATCACCATAGTTACGCCCTACCTGGCGCAGGTAAGGCTTCTCGAAGGCATGCTCCAGGAAAAATACCGCAGGTTATCAACCGACTCATTACCACATGTTACGACCATCGACAGTTACCAGGGAGGGGAGAACGACACCATAATAATAGACACCGTGAGAAGCAATCAGCGCGGAGAGATAGGGTTCCTCAAAGACCTGCACAGGTTATGTGTCATACTCTCCAGGGCGCAGGAGAACCTCGCTATAGTATGGGATTCGAGGGTATTCATGCGTGAGCCGGAATCGGTCTCTGAGGCCGACCGGCCGGCGAGGGAGATATTCATAAAGTTAAAAGAATATTATGAGAGAGAGGTGCTCTCGTTCTTTCCTGAGCCGGAAGGGCGCGGCGCCATCGTCTCCGATGACGAAGATGATGACACGCCGCCGTCCGGAAGCGCCGCGCCAGGGCATATAATGCTCTATGCCCATGACCCGTTCGGCATAACGCTTGCCTGGACGGCGCTGCGGGGATTATTCAGAAGATTGTTCAGGCAAAACAGAGTTCCCGGGAGCCCTGAGCCGGATCGTAATGATATGGAAGTGCGAGCCATGGCCAGAAAGATAACCGTAAGATTGAACGACCTGCATGAGATATATAAAGATATAATCGACCGCATACCCGATATAGCGTCCGAATTCAGTGATATGGTGTCGGAATTTAACAGGCTCGGTAAAGAGTATAATGACCTTGGTAAGCCGCAGGAAGAACGGCAAAGGACCGTTAAGGACGTCCATGACGGTCTTAATAAAATATCCGGTGATCTTGATAAGCTGAAAAATGAGCTTATGCGCATTGATGAGTCCAGGAAGAGTGGCGCTGGACTTGGCCCCGGTTCGCCAAAGGCCACAACAGGGGCAAAGGTCCCCGTTTATGAGGATGTGGTCCTGGCTCTCAGCGCAGGGCATAAATCGACCAAGCTGCTCCATCTGGAAGATATGCGTAACCAGTTGCTTGAGATGAGGACGGACGGATCGTCCGCTTACTGGGTCTTCGGTATAGAAGAATGTGAAAATGCGGAAGAAATCCGGGGGCGGATATCCGGGATGCTGAGATGGAATATAATCAGATCGGCCCTTCCTGGTGATAAAGTATTTCTTTCTTTCGAGCATAGTTTCAGATCTTCCCGTTCTCCGGAGGGTCTCAAAGATATCATGGAAGCGGCTTTCCCGGAAATAGATTTCAAGGGGGGCTTCATCTCTCCCGTATATAAGGGTACGGCCCTGACAGTTGCAGCCCTGCGCGAAATAAGCGGTGGTACGGTTGCGGAGCCGGAAGGAAACCTGGGTCCCGGGGCGATGAATGCCGGTGCGCCCTTCGACACGATGCCCCTTGCGGGAAAGCTTATAGTGCTCGATATGGACGAACTCATGTTCACATGGCATCCGGAACCGCTTGCCGAGAGGAAAAGGGGAGAGGGTCGCATCAGGGCCAGGCTTAAAGGCATCGAGGATAAACGTGAACGGGCGAGGATACGTGGCGAACTATCCCGCTCGTTCATGGCGGAATTTAGGGCGCGGCATTTGAGGGGCGAGAAGATAATAAAGGTCCGCAACGAGCTTTTGCCAGCACTCAAAACTCTCAGGGAGAACGGGGCCGAGATAGCCGTAGTTACGGGAAGCTCACATATATACGCGGAGGTGTGCCTTGAGATGGCAGGCGCGCTCGAATATATAAGCACCGGAGACGGCGGCGGGAAGGCGATCTATTGCCTTACCGAAGATGAACGTAAGGTTACGAAGGCAGGTATGCCGGTGGGTAAGGCATTCAAGGATGCCGCTCGCGACTTCGGGAAATCCGATGCAGGCGCATGGAGCCGGGACACGATCTTCATAGGCCATGATACGGAGACCGACATCCCATGGGCAATGGCCGACAGCAGAGGGAATGGCCCCGTCTTTATACGTCTCGACGAGCTTACGCCGGACGATATCCCACATACGCCGTTAGATACCGTTATAGATATAGTGCGTGCGTTGTCATGGAAAGGTGATGGCGACATATCCGCGGGTTTCAGATCTGCATACCTCAACGCCCCTGCTAACGGGTCCCGGGACACCACGTCATACCGGGATATAAAAGATATTGAGGCAGGCGGGTACAGGTTCGAGATGAGAAAGGTATATTCAGACGGACTGCTCGTTCCCGTAATATCAGGCATCATTGTACGCAAGGCAGCACCCGGTACGCCGCGTCCTGAGTTCGGCATTTTAAGGGAAAGCGGCAATTTTATCTTATTTATAGCCGCAGGGTTAGATATTACACAGCATGCCTCCGGCCAGCAGGTTCAAATGGCAGGGTTCGGCGGCATATCGATAGTATCGGCGCTTATCGTGCTGATAGGCGGCGGAGCGCTCTATCTCTATAAACGCAAGATGAACGAAGAGATGAAGAAGGATGTTAGGAAATTCAACCATGATGTCAACTCTTTGATGAATACCATCATGAGTGCCGTCGAAATGGATAACGGCGAGGACAAGGGGCTTATCAATCTCTATGTACGCCGTAAGAATACCCGCGATGATCTGGAGAGCAGGATTAGAGATGCCCGCAGGAAGATCTTCGACAGAGAAGCCGCCGTGAAAAAGGTGTGGAAGGAGATCGAAAAGTTTGTAAGTATATTGAGGATGGATCTCGAAAAGATCCCCCGCCATCATACGCCGCCTCCGAATAACGCCACACACAGGAAGCCCCTTGGGTCGCCCGCGGAATGTCTCAGTGTATTATGGAGGAACAGGGCGGATCTTGAGGACGCGCCTATTACCCGGTCCGGCATTCAACGCCTGGTATTGCGCCCCTATTTCAAACGCACGACGATCGCGTATGAATTGGAGACGCTCTGCGCCGCAGGTCTCCTGGAGATACGGCCGGAAGACCGCGGAAAGCGGGCCCTCACATATCATCTGAGCCCGCTATTATTGAAGATCCCGGATGAAGAGATGATGCGCATAGTGAACGCGATGTCGATAGACGGCGACTCTGTACTCCAGCATGGCTCAAACCGGTATAATGGGTTTGACCCGGTCCGTCTTGAAAAGTTTAGAGATGAGATAGCAAAAGTCACCCATTTGGCGCTTGAAGCAAAGATAATATCCCTCTATGCCGATTCCCAACATACGCCGCGTTATCACGCCGAACGAGTCGTGCGGCTTTCAGAGATGGTAGCGCGCCAGAGGGGTGACTTTACCGAGGACGAGATCCGCGACCTGCGTCTCGCGGCATATGCCCATGATATAGGTAAAGAGAGGAGCATCTTCGAGTCATCGGCCATATTCCCGTCATTCATCAGGGATAAGGTCACAAGACAGCACCCCAAAAGGTCGTTAAAACTGCTTCAGGAAGCCGGCATATGGCTTCCCGTTGAGTGCCTTGAGGCGATAAGGGACCATCATAAGGAAGGGGCCAAGTCAAAGTTCACAGATGTCATATATGCGGCCGACCATTTAGACGGCCCTATCGATACCTTGAGGCCGCACAAGAAGCCGAATGGAAAGACGCTGCAGGAAGAGATAGAGAGAAGCCGCGCTGCCATGGAGAGGCTCTATTCCGACGGAGATATAAGTTCGGGGACTTTTGAGGCGATCAAGGTCTTATTCGACGACCCCTCATTTACCGGGATATTGGAAGAGGCCCTTAACGCCCGCGCGGTACATCACAAAAGAGGACCGGAAGACGCGGGGATAGACCTGTCGCCTTACAAGGCCTTCGGCCGGCACTATGCGGACAGTATAGCGGTTTTGAGGAACAGCGATGCCGAAAAGGAGAGGAAGGTGGTGCCGCTCATGATGGTGAAGGCAAGCGGGCTGGATAGGACGATGCGCGCGGCGCTTTCCGCCGGCATACGGGGATGGCTTGATCCCCGGTACAGAGGGCTGGTGAGATGGCCCGGCGCCGTCCAGAATATAGCCGGCCAGCTTGAAAGCACGGTCTCTCCCGGAATATATCTGGCCGTTTCCGGTTCTCTCGGGGTCGAAGGATATGTGGAGGTCGAAAATGGCGCTATAAAGATGATCGAAATAGCGCCGTGGAACAGGAAGGAAGAAGACGGGAAGAGGCGATATATAGGTGTGGGGCCTCAGATGCTCGCGTTCGTCGTGGCGGCCCTCTTCAGGAAGAACGGCGCCGCCGAAATATATGATCCGAACGAAAATACTCTCCGCGCGATAGGGGAGATCAACATAACACACACAGGCGATCATCGGTGGCTTATCGACGTGACGCAGTTCGAGAGCATACTTGCCGCACAGCGCGAAAAGATAGGGCATCTGATAGATCGATATGGTTTCGAGGCCGACGACCTGCGCGATCCCGCCATCAGTGTCATGGTCGCCCCGCCTGAGGTCGTTGCCGGTCTGGAGAAGCACCGCGGAGGGGCCGTATTCGACCCGCGCGACGCCCGCGGCAGTATGGAGCAGGCTGCCAGGACAGCCGTTGAAGCCTCGATGAAAGAAAGGGCGAGGATGGCGCTCGAAGCGCGCCTCAACGACATCAGGGTGATGATGAAGGCGATGCAGGGCGAGAGGAGACGCGAACTCCGGAGGAGAGATACAAATGGCCACGACGACAGGGTGCGAAGCGTCAACAGGCGGATAGATAATCTCAGGGCGGAGAAGGGCAGGATAATAAGCCGCCTCATCGGGGAGATGGGCCCGGAAACGGTTGAGGCGACGAAACGGCGGTTCGGAGCGGTTAAAGATAGGCCCGTCAAGGCCGTCATATTAGATGTGGATAAGAACCTGACCGATTCGACCAGGCGGATCACGCCCGAGGCGATCGATATCATACTCTGGCTCCGAAGCGAGGGCGTGCCGGTCATGCTGGCGACCGGCAGGCATTACCGGTGGGTCCAGGGCGGCCGCGGGCCCGGATGCGATCTGGAGACGGTGCTCCTCGATATTCACAGGGCCATTGAGATAAGGGGTATCCCGCCCGGCGAGCGGCGCGATATACTGGAAGGGTTATATGCGGCTTCGGAGAACGGCCTTACGATATCGAACGGTTTTGCGGAAGGCGAAGGATCGCGGCGGAATTACGAAGAGTGGCTCTTAAACGAGGTCGGTATCAAGCTCGATGCGGAACGGGAGAGACGGTTCAGGGGCTTCCTGGACGGGCTCAACCTGGAGGGCTACGGCCTGTCGGCCATGGGACGCGAAGCGAAAGAGCGCTCCTATACTTTCTACGGGACCGCCGAAGAGATGGCGCATCTGAGCGAAGCGCTTCCGAAGATACTGGAAGACGCGGGCCTGAGCGATGAGAATATGAATGTGTTGAACGCCGGAGAGGCGACCGACGTCGTCTTCTACCCGGTAGATAAGTCCATCTGCCACTTATTCTTCAATATGGTGCTCGATATATATGATGATAAGGACGGCGTCATAGTGGCCGTAGGCGATTCCGGCCAGGAGGGCGGTAATGACAATCCGATGCTCGTCGGCCGGCGCGGCGGTCTTTCGAGCGACAAATATGATCCTGCCGATAACAGGATGATCGCGCTGGCGCTGATAAGCGGCACAGGGCCGGGGATGCCCTCCGCCATATGGGCAATGCGCCAGCTCCTGTATAAGACATCAACCGGCCTGAAGCGCCTGCCGCACTCGACCGCTCCCCCCGCTGGACCTGTCCCTGCATCATCCGCCCCCGGTCCCCAACCCCCCGCCGCAAACCCGGTCATCCGGGTCCAGGCCTTTTACATTTCCGATATAGCGAACCGGTTACGACACTGGATAAGGGATAACATGTACGAATACGGTTGGTACTGCTCTGACCATGCGGTGGTCTTATACCAGGCGCTCTCAGAAAGCCGTGTCGTGATGGACCACGGTCTTAAGGTATATGTGCGCCATTGGCCAAAACTATCCCACTATACGGTTGAGGTCGTCGCTCAAGATGGTACGTCATATCTTGTGGATACGTATCCGGAAGGGCGCGGTATGGTGCAGCACGATGCCACAGTGGTGGCGCTCAGGCCGGGAGAGGATTTCGTAAAAAATTACGGGTACGTGTCAGAGTCGGTGGTCGTCTATCCGGAAGGGTTCGATGAGAATTACGAAGCGGCATATGAAGTGGCGAAGGTACGCCTGAAGGAGAGATGGGGGGGTGAGGCCGCCAGATTATACGATGAGAGTTTGGAGAGAGGTGAGATCGACGGGAGGGTGGGCAGGAAGCTGCTTGCCGAGATAGGCCCCGAGACCCGGCCGGCCGGTTGGGAGCCGCTGGATATCATAGGCCACATCTTCAGGGCGCTTGATATATCGGGCAGAGAACTCGTATGGCGGGAGCTTCCGGACGGTTTCAGGGCCGCCGAAGTGCCCGTAGAGGGCCTGCGAAGATATGCGGTCCTGACGGCGTTCAACCTGCCCGAATCGGAAGAGCTTAAAGGCGGCCTGTCGATCATAAGTTACCGTGATATGCCGGTATTCTTATTGTTCCGGAGCGGAGCGGATGACAAGAGAAGGGTGGTGGACCTGTCGGTCTACTATGACCTGCCGGGAGCTGAGATATCCGGGTGGATCAAAAGGACCGCCGGATGCACATTCCTGGCCGGCGGCGATATCGAGTACATCAGCCATGAACATCCGTTCATGTATGCCACCTTCAATCAACTGGGCGGATTGGCCGGTACGGACACAGAACCCCGAACGATGCACCTGGATAGACCCCGGATCGTAAAGATACCTGTGTTGCCCGGTGTCCGGGGCCTTCTCCACCCGTCCAGTATTATAAGCGCCAGGGCAACGACGAAGTTCGTGAAACCCGAAAGCAGGGTGCTCGTCCTCGGCACATTCATAGGGTTGAACGCGCGCATCGCCGCTGAGAAGGGGGCGAAGGTCGATGCCACGGATATAAAAGAGATGGCGGTGGAGAACACAAAACTGACCTGTTCCCGGGTAGAGACGAAATATCCGGTCAATGCCTTTGTCAGGGACCTATTTGACGGCCTGGGCGAATATGACTTCATCATCTTCGATATGCCTCATCACCCTCTTATGTGGAAGGATAACGGTATCCCCGTAGACAGGATAACGCCTTCGGACCGGAATCTCTACGACTTCAACGATGAGCTTCTTAACAGGTTCGCCGAAGAGGTCGCGGGCCATCTTACCGAAGGCGGATGCGCCGTTATTGTCAATATCGAATCTCCGGTCATACGTAAACTGCTGGAAGAGAAGACAGGATTATCTGTGGCTACCGACTTCTTTGGCGAAGAGGGCGATTCGATGGCGTACATCATCCGCAAGGAAACCCCGTTCCAAGCCCAAAACCCCGTCCTCCAAGCTCCCGGCCCCAAGCTCCAAGCCCTCCTCGCATCCTCGCTCCGATACGAGCGCGACAAGGCCGGCACGCCCACAGATATAGTACCCGAAGGCCGTACGGTGATGCTCTCCGAAGGTCTCTTCGATATGGAGAAGAAGACAGAGCTTGTAGAGCTGATACTTAAGAATAAAGGCAGCAGCATACAGATATTGCCTGTAGATGAGCTCCGCCGCAGCGCCATAAGCGGGAGGGCCACGAAGGATAATACCATAATAGTCCTTACAGAGGAGGAATTTAACGACCCGAAGGTCTGGAACGGCTATGCCAAGGAAGAGCGCGGTATAAATTCAAGCGTCCTGTTGCTGGATGATAATGCTAAATTTATAGGCACGAACTACCTCTACCTTGAAAGTGTCCTGAAGCTATCGGTAGCTATAATGGCGGGCAACAGGGGTGCGGTCGGATCCTTCTATAAGCTCATAGCCGGAAGGCCGATAAGCGATGAGGCGCTCGCATCCCTCGGTATTGACCCGGTCACCTTTGCCCTCAATGCGATACTGGAGTTCGATGAGATGAGCGTTAAGGACGGCGAAGAGTTTGAACGATATAAGAGATCGATGGAGATATACCTTGCAGCTGCTTAACGAAGATAGAAAGTTCAGGAGGGTCATCCGCATAATAGCGGGCGTGCTCGTAGTGACGTTCCTTGCGCAGGACGTGGTGTGGGCGTACCCTGACCTGGCAGAGGCGCACCATGCCCGGAGCGCCACCCTCGCCCCGTCCTCGTTCTTCGCAAAGAAGGGCTCTCCAGAAGAGGTATACGGCAGGGTGATAGAAGAGTATATAGAGCGTAATAATGTGCCCAGGGATAAGCTCGTCCTTGGCACCGTCCTCGAGATATTGGAGAGATATAAAGGTGAGAAGTGGTTCGCCAACAATATAAAATACTATCCGGAATATAAGGGAAGTGATATAGCCGAGATACGCATATCGTTCTCCACGAAGTACACCTTCAGGTACTTCGACCCCCGCCTCTCAGACGAAGATAGGTACGCCGGCCAGCGGGAGAAGATATACTACACCGATCCCGTCACCTTCGAAAAACGGCTCCTCGATACGCTGCCCCTCAATGAAGGCAAACTCTCCAAGCAGGTGCTTAAGGTGGAGGCGCTGACGGGACCGCAAATGGCGGAAGATCAAAAAGGGGTCGGGCACCTCTCAGCAAAAGAATTTACAAAAAGGGGCCAGACCCCTTTATATTTGGCGCTATTAGGCACGGCGGCATTATACGGCATCTTAACGCCAGGGAACGGACCGCAGTCGGTAGCGCTCGCTTCGTTATCCTCCGTATTCGGTTTTGTGGTCATCACAGGCATCATACTGTATATGGTATGGAAGGTGAGCGCCTATCTTATAAGAAGGATGAATGTTAATGCCGAGGACCTATACAGGCTGAACGATATCATAACGCAGTCCAGGAAGACGGAAGCCATGGAAAACCCGGACTACTCCTATGTGATAGGGTTTATCTCGGGTTCGATGGACACGGCGGTGCGGTCGGGCAGATTGGCATTAGGAGAGGAGGAGGGGATCGCCCTCGATCATAGATCCAGGATATATATACGCGAGCTTATGAAGATACTTAATAATGCCAGGATCATACTCGTCGATACGGATGATTGGATGACCGGATTGGGGTTACCGGTCATCTATTCCCGGGACAGGAAGCATACATTCTCTTCGGTCTCGAAGGAGGCCAACGCCATCTACCTTTCACATACCCTCTTCGATCTCTTTGTTGATAAATGGCATTCGGGCGGAGAGGATACCGTATCTTACAGAAGGGCGCTCTCCGCATATCTCCTGAACGCAGCTGCCATATGGGCCGGTTACGACTGGAAGGAGATAGCGGGATTGATGCGCGTCATAACGGGTGACAGCAAGAATGCCGGCATGTGGAAAGGCAGCGGGCTGGAAGACGCATTACACGATCTGCAGGTCGAATACGAAGAATCTGTCCTGGAGCCGGCCCGCACCCGCGTGCTGGGAGAAGTGCTGGGTAAAGACGGGGGGATAGATGAGCCGTTTCTGATACGACTCCTGGCGTCCTCCGTAGATTCGATAGATTTCAGGGAATTTTTATTATATGCGCTGACCGACCTGGGATTGACCGAAAGGTTCCTGCGCATCATGGTCTATGCCATTAATAGGGATGATGAGCCGGCCCTTTCAGAACTGGCGGAGCGCGCCTACGGGTCATATGAGGAGAGCCTGCAGGGTATCATAATGAGGGCATATAGCGGGGAGAAGAAGGTGAAAGACGCCATGCTCTCTTGGGCCGTAAACCTGGCGTATTACCATCGTAGCAGGGGCAGAAATAAGAGAGCGGCCATATATTACGGCGCCGCCTCAAAGATAGACGAAGACGATCCGAAAGTTATGGAGCTGAGGAGGGTGATACTGCGGGAGGACGATGATGATGGGTCGCCGCCTTCCTCCGGTAATGGGCCGCAAATGGCCGCGACAGACGGTATCCTCCGCCTCCTTTCGTCATTCGGTCCGTCCGCGGTCAAACGCGCAGCGTCCCCAAGTTCGCCCTCTTCGTGCATCGATGCGATAGTCAGGTACTGCGGTGACGGCATAGGTATACAGCTCTTCACAGCGGATGACCTGGCGCGCTCAGGGCTCATGGAAAAGAAGGGCCATAATGACCTTTCGGCGGATACAGTAAAGCATGAGCTCGGCATACTTTGCCAGATAGGCGTATTGGAGCCATCGAACGGATCGGGGCCGTTACGGTATATCGTTGCATCTCCCATCAGAGGCCTTTCGCCCCCGCAGAAGATGATCGATATCCTCAGGTCGATCTCTGAGATACCCGCCTTGAAGAAGAGCTCCGTGTCCGCAGAAGATATCTCCGAAGTCAGGGGAATGGTATCGTCCCTTATCGCCAGCGTAAAGAGGTCCGCTCTTCAACACGCCGAAACCGCGCAGGAGACAGCTCAACCGAAAGAATTGCCTGGCTTTACGGAACAGACGATAGCTCTCTTAAGAAAAACACGGGGGAACCAGGCCGAAGCCGCCAGGGCTCTCGGGATGACGAGACAGGCGATGGGGCACAGGATAGAGAAGATAAGAGATGCGGCCCTGGAAAGAGGCGACTCAGGTACTATAGGACGGCTTGACAGCGCATTGGCATCCGCGCCTGCGAACTTAGCCAAAAAGGGCATCCCCCAAAAGGCCGAAGAAGATATGTTCGTAACGGTGCCGGCGCTGCGTTGGCCCGGATATTTCATAGTGGTATCGGGCGTACTCCTTCTCATCTGTATAATATTCCCTCCGGCCGCAGAGTTGCTGGAGGATCTCATAATGGGGATCATACGGATCTTCAGAGGGGCCGAAGCGCCGGCCGGTGTCCAGGAAGCGGGAATGGGCCTGGCGGCTGTGGTCTTGGGTGTAACCCTTCTTTCCTCCGCGCCCGCGGAAGCCGTCAAATCCGCCTACAGCTATAGGATGACCAAGGCGGAGATAGATTCCTACGCGAAAGGTTACGGCAGGCGGCTTAAAACTGTCAGGGAGGCGGAGGGGTTGACAAGGGGAGAGCTGTGCTACTTACTGGATGGCCGTATCAAAGAATGGCAGTTGACGAGATGGGAAAGCGAGGAGAGTCCGCCGCCTGCTTTCCTGCTGGAGCCCATAGCAGAGCTTTTAGGCGTATCGGTTGAGTATATAAAAGAGACAAGGGGCAGGGCTGACTGGCATGCGTTCGAGAGAAGGGCTGACAGGAGAGGGCGGTTGAGACGGGTCAGGGAACGATTCGGTTTTAAGGAGATCGAGATAGGCCGGTTGCTCGGCGCGACATATGACAATTTCTATGGCCGGCTTGAATCCGGAGATAATTATATCTCCGTAGATATTGCCAGAGGACTTGTAGGGGTATTCAGGAATGAAGTAAGTTTGCGGTATCTGCTGCTGGGTATAGATGAGCCGGACTGGAATAAGGTAGGGGTAGTAGACGGATACGGCGGAAGGATCGCAAAGACGATGGCGCAGCTGAAGACGAGTGTGAACGCCTCTCATTCAGATCTGGGCATAGGTAATGAGCGCTTCAGGGATATCCTGAACGGCAGGGCAAGGCCATCCATCGCGGAGCTTGATAAGATGGCCGCTTATTGGAACGTGCCGCCGCAGTATCTCATAAAAGGCATCGACGAACCGGATTGGGGTTTCAGGTTCGACGGCGCCGTCAATACGGAGAAGACGCTTAACGGTTTTACGTATACAGGCATACAGGCATATTTTAACTACCTCCGTGACTGCGGCGTGCTGGGCCTGGAGGATATAGGGTTGAGTATAAACGGAAGGGTGCTCGAACTGGTCGCGAGGGTAAGGACCGGCGGAATGATAAGGCGCTCAACGTTCCATGAAATACGCCTTAACGAGGAACTCAACCCCGAAGGCGTAACATACGGCGCGCGTATGCGCAAAGCCATAATGGCCATATTGGAAGAGCAGGGAGTGCCGCTTGCCGTTCCGATAGCGGAAAAGACAGGCAGCTTCGGCGTGAAGGGCGTTGAATATAGAGTAAGCGGTTTATTGAATCATTTCGGCCTTTCCTGCCAGGACGCCATGGCATTTAAATTCCTGGGGAGGGGTGAGCGGCATAAGAGGATCGAGATCCGCAGGCGGGGAGAGACATTAAAACCCGAAGCGGAAGCCATCACGACAATAGACCTGGACGAAGACGGTTTCCCGATAGGCGTGGAGAAACCGGAGAGAATGGCTGCAAATACGTCCGTTGTTGTATATGCTTTCGAATTACAATGCAAGCTCGGGAAGATAGACCTTGAAAATGGTCTGGTGAAAAGAAGCGCCCTGGACGGGGAGAACTCACTGACCATAGGAGGGGTCGAATATGCGGGCATACGGTTCTATGTAGATTATCTCCGCAGGACAGGCATGGAAGACGTTACAGGCGTTGAGTTCATAAAAGAACCAGGCCAGAAGAGGATAGATATATACCCTGTGACAAGGACGGGAAGCCGGGGGATAGCACATTCCATAATCCTCGACGAGAACGGTGTTCCCGAATGTTACACGGGAGCGGGGAAGGAGATAAAGGTGTCGGTCCTGGATATCCTGGAACGGCAGAATAATCCCCTCCGTATAGTCATATATAATCCCATGCTCTTCATATTTGCCGGAGCCGGTTATACGCTTATGAAGATCTATCTGAAGTTCAAAGGATACGATGACGATGAAGTCGTCCTGTACAGGGTATGCGGTGATAAGGCAACGGAGCGTTTTATCGAGGGGAAGGAGAGATCGGAAGATGGCAGCGAGAGGCCGATATTCAGAATAATGCTCGACAGTGAAAAGAGGCCCGTCGGTCTGGATAGTGAGGCGAAAGAGGCGGAGGTCGCCAGATTACTCCGGTCGCAGGGCAGTATAGGGAGCGAGGAATACGAAAAATACCTCGAGTTCAAGAGAGAGTTTTTGAGACCGGGCCAAAGACCTCCCCATATAATGCCGTCGAAATATGACCTTAGAGGTTCGTTCGCCGAGATCGAGAGGCGCACCGCGGAGGGGCTGAGGAATAATGCGTCGGCCTTGAAGGCCAACCTGTCCGACGGAGGCGACCCGGGCCTTCTGGCCGCGATAAGGAGGTTTGCCATTCTTATACCGGGTTTAACGCACGCAAAGAGGGGCAGATATCCCGTTCCGGAAGAAGTATCGGCAGAGCTCAAAAGAAGGGAACGGGCCGGTTTGAGTAATAATCCCGGGGCCTTACAGAGGCCTGCCGCAAAAGGTGGTGATGTATCGCTATATAATTGGGCAAGGAGATACGGTATACCCCTTCCCGGTTCTCCGGCCTCACCAAGGTTCAGCTTGAAGTATCCTACGAAAGAGAGTGTCCTGGCCGGTATTGCGCGAAGAGAAGAACTCGGCCTGCCTACCTTCCGTTCATATCTTACAAAGCGCAGTATCGCTGAAGGCGGCGACGCGGCGCTTTGGAAAGCGATAATCAGGCATAATGTATCCGTTCCAAGGAGACCCGGTTTTGACGGCGGGTCCCTCAAATCGGCCCGGACCATCCTGCTGGAGACGGCGCCGGCTTTACCCGGGTCCGTTGACGAAGACGGTTTTTGGAATGAGATGGAAGGCCTCTGGTATAGGATGAAGGCCGGCGACAAAAGGTCGCGTGTGGAGCTCCTGGAGCGTCTGACGCCATTTGCCGTCACCATAGCGGATGGTATGTCGTGGTTACCGTTTTCCTCAAAAGTCAGCGAGCATGACGAAGAGGTGCGGAACCTGGCGCTGCTCGTATTGCTCGAGGTCATAGATGACTGGGATTGCGGCCAGGACGGAGTGCGGCTCAATGGCTTTTTGACCGCGGCGGTAAGGAACAGGGTCAAAGAAGAGATCCGTAATACATTATATTCAGGCAGGCCATATAATGCAGGATCGATGCAGGATGCCAGACGCACACGAAGGAACGAAGAGGGACGGCAAATACAGGATAGCATAAGTATAGAAGACGATATCTCGCAGGCCGGCGGCATACTGGCCGTCCCGCACGATCCGTCCACTCCGGAGGGCGTGGAGAATCTCGAGGCGCTCACCTACTACAGGGACAGGGCTCTCCTCGGGAGCGCCCCTTACGAGATCGTAGACCCTGATGCGAAAGAGACGCTGGCGTCGGAATTGCGTCAGTTCTTCGCGGAGAAAGGTATCTCCCGGATACTCGCGAGGAGCGATATAGGTATCAGGGACTTTGCTATATATATGACAGGGAGCATGGGCAGGTTCGGGACGGCCCTGAGGAGCTGGAGCAATTTAAATCTGATCCTTGTAGCTGACGCGGATCCCGGGCAGCTTGAAAAGGCCATCGCCCTTTTGCGTGATATCATCGGAGGCGGATACGTCGACTACTACACGCACTCATCAGTGCCCGTCCTGGTGTTGGGTAAAGGCAGCGATTTCGACAGCGATATCGCGGCGGGGAACGGTTTTATCGACCTGGTCCATTCCAGATACCGGCTGGGAAGCCCCGAAAAAGGTATCGCCACGATAGAGGGGATCCCGCTTTCTCCGTACTATCTGAAGGCGGTGGCCGATAGCATAGGCGAAGAAGAACCGGAAGACGACTTCGAGGGTACCTATGAAGGGCCTTATCAGGTCGATGACGGGGACCTAAGGGCGATAATGAGGTTGCGTATCCAGAGGGAGATGGAATTCTTCGGCGAGGTATCGAACCTCAGGACGGTCTTTGAGAGTGATTCCGGTATAGGTGAACGGTTGAACGGCATGGCCGTTTCGGTGTTGATGGACCAGGGGGACGAATATCCGGACTTCCAGACCCATCAATTAGAGAAGTTCTTTGCCCGCCAGCGAAATAACGCGGAGCGGCTTCTTATGAAAACGCCCGGGATGTTGTCGTCCATGGGCGTCTTCGGTCTTGGCTTCGGCATCGACTCTTTCATACGCCCCGAAATGGCGCCGCAGGCCGCTTCGCTCGGCTCGACCGTCGCCGTCATCGCCGGCATAGTCGCGGCGTGGTGGCTGGCCGGCAAACTCTTCAAATGGTTTGCGACAGGCGGGGACGAGAGGTTGCCGTCGCTCGCCGGCGCGTCATGGCACGGGCGCACCGCGGTTATCGACCTGGGCAACGGATATGTCAGGGCAGTGAAGTTCAAAAATGATGACGAACCTTTAGATGCCCTGGAGCGCGAAGCGAGGACGATGGCAGAGCTGCGTGCTGAAGGTGTAGACGTGCCGGAGCCGATCGGATCCGGCGCGGGTTCTTATATATTCAATTATCGCAGAGGTCCAGCCATATCGTATATCGCCCCTGAAGAATATTTCGTATATCCGGAAGACATAAGGTCCGGGGCCCGGATGCGCGCGTGCGCGCTCAATTCGGTTGCGCGGCTTGCGGAGATGTTGAGGCGGGAGTATATACATAATTCGCTTGCCCCGTTAACGCATCATCGTAAAACGGGCCGGCCGTGGCTGTGGCACCACACCCCTCTCGGACATCTGGAACATCTGGAAAAGGATCTCGGTCGCTCGAATATCAGGTTAACCGGCGTGGCAGATTTTGAGCATGTAGATAAGATAGCGCCCCACACAGATCTTCATTTCGAAATAGGGAGGATGCTTACCGAGTGGGCGCTGGTATTGACATATCATGGCATAAAGAACGGTATCCCCAGGGAGGAACTGCTCGGGATATTGAAAGACGGCCTTGGGAATTTCTCTGAGAGATTGGGATTGGCCCGCGGGGCGCTGTTAGATGACCGCGGATCAAAGTTATTAGAGGAATACCTGATATTGGCAGAGGAGGATATTGAAGAGGATTTCCTCTCATCACAGGATAATAATTCCAGGCCTACGCTTGATGACCTGGTCGAGTGCATCGATGGCATAACATCGAAAGTGGTTGCCGGGAACGGTTTTGATAAGAAGCACAGGAACCGTGCCGTCCGGAACGGAACGGCCGCACCTGTCTCTGCACCCGAATATGAAACCGGGGACGTTCTTCGGGGGGACAGTGGCGGGCAGACAGTGGCCGCGACGGACGAAGGCCCGGCCCGCCTGGCCCGGGAGTTCTGGCGCGAGTCATGGTACGACGGAAGGAGGGAATGGCGCGATGAGCTTTATCCCGATTCTATCGTCTCATTCGTCAGGAAGGCGCTCGAAAGGAGATATGGGAAGGACCGGAGGTTTACGCTTATAGATATAGGCACAGGCCCCGCACTATTTTTACCGAGACAGGTCAGGTCATGGTTCCCTGCCTCCGAAGTGCACGCGCTGGATCTATTCGATGATGGGACCATAGGGAGATATCTCGACCGGTCGGAGAGAGGAGATATCCGTTATCACCAGTCCACCGCGGAAGATACGGGCCTCGAGGACGGGTCCTTTGACGTCGTAGTGTCGACCTTCACTCTTGACTTTGCGGATATGGAAAGGTCGGTAGTTGAGATACGGCGTATCATGAAAGACGGCGGGACCGCCTTAGTGACATTGCACGCCATCGACAGGGAGGAGATGAGAGGACGCGGGAGGGCCCTTGAAGCATTGAGCGTCTCAGGCGGCCAAACCATGGCCGCGGAGCTCTTCACGGCCAATGAGCGTCAGCAGCTTGCGAACGCCTTTACCGACGAAGAGGCCGTCCGCAGGTATTTTGGCAGATATTTCAAGACGGAAGTAGAGGTCCTGCCGATCGGAGAAGGACGCGGCGCGTCGGCATACGGGGTCATCCTGACCAAGGGCGCCGGTCCCGTCTCCGAAGGATCCGGCACGCCCGTCCCAGCCGATGCCGCGCCTGTGTCCGAAGAGCCGTTCACCGGAACTCGGCGGGCTCTGCCTATAGAGCCGAACCTGACGGTTGCGGTGAGCTTGTCAGACATCGGCGCCGAGGTTAGCGAAGGAGAGGTCGTGTGCAGGGACGGCTTGAAGAAGGCCGAAGAGCTTATCCCGATCCTGGCCGGGTCGGGGGTGGGCTCGATCTACTTTTACGGCGGGCTTTACGAGATGAGCGAGATATCGAAGAAACTCCATTACAATCCCGCCCATAATTATGACACGCGCGTAGTAACCGCAGGCAGGACGACGGTGCTCGCGCCAGGTTATCCCACCGTCTACCAGACGGTCGGAGATACGGAACTGAAGGACGTATTCGGCAACCCGTTCTCTATCTACGGAATGGACAGGTTCAACCCTGACCTTTCGGACGGGGATGTGCGGGCAGGCTTCGGCAGGGTCGTGGAGAAGGCCCACCAGGCGTCCATGAAGGTGACGGCCGACTTCATCCCGTGGCTCTCTCCCGATGCCGTGAATGAGACGAACTATCGGTGGTTCGAATATAAGGAACTGGGCGATGACGCCAACGAGGCCTTCCGGAATGTGCCGGAAGGGGAGAAGGAGGGATGGCTCAGGCAGCTTCTGGTCCGTCCGGAGAATTATGCCCATTGCGCGGTGAGGATAACGGAGAAGGGCCGGCAGGAGAGGGTCATACTGGTGAAGCATGTCATAAGCTATGGATATAATATGGACCAGGTGCGGCCCGATCCGCGCAATGAGGACGTCCAGCGGTACTATATCGAGTCGCTCAAGGCCCTCGTCGATCTCGGTGTCGATACTGTCCGGGTCGACCTTGCCTTTTATTTGCTGATAGCAGGCCTGCCGGACGAAGACCAGCCGCTCAAGAGGATAATAGACGCGGCAAAAGAGTATGCGGGGTCAAAGGGCAGGAATATATCTTTCCTCATGGAGGCATATTATGACGACCAGCGGCAATGGATGGAGCGGCTCGGCGCGGACTATATGTATTCCGACAGGCTATTCAACTCATACTGGAATATTGCGCGTAAAAACTGGAATGCCTCCGATATAAGGGATGCCGTCTGGAACGCCCTTTATGCCTCTCCGCGACCGTTCATCTTCCCGTCGAACTTTGACCAGACGTCGCTTGCGGCTACCGGCGGCGGGGCAAAGGGATTCGCTATGCTCCTCCTTGCGATAACGCACCTGAGAAAGACATCTGTCATGTTCGACCTGCGTGACTGGCTCCTGCACAGGGGACACATCGTGAAGATACCCGGCGGGAGTATAGATCCCGGCGACAAGAGCCAGCACCTCGTTGTGACCGATGACGAATTGCGTGCCAGGTCCGGCTTCCCCGGATTGAAGGCCGCCGTAAGCAACGCGCCGCTCAGGAAGGTTATGCAGGACTTCAGCGATGCGGTGAAGACGAGGGGCGAGAGCTGGATCGAGTCGCCGGCGACGTCGCGTCCCGATAGGCTCTTTTCGCTTTCGTGGAGGACGGAGACCGGTGATTGGGCGGTACTTGTCGTAAACCTGAAACCCTCGGGAGAGTCGATGCAGGCCAGGGTTGACATCCCGGAACAGGCGAAGAAGGAATCGGACGGGGCCTGTGCCTTCGAAGATATCGAGTTTAAGCCCGGAGAAGAGTACAAGATATTCACAATAAGGAAGCAGGGCGCGCCTCAGGGGGCCGTCATGCCGGCGGCCGCTACGGATGGAACGTCAACGGCATCGTCGAACGCAGTTACAATAACTACGGTCCCGCCCGGCACGTTCCCGGAGACAGAAACCAGGGGCGGCGTGACGCGCGACAAACAGCCGGACCCGAAGAAGACCGCCGAGCGTCTGGTGCGGAAAGGGCAGACCTCAGCCGCTCCCATGAATAAGGAGATCCATCTGCGCGACTTTCGTGATTTCACATATGAAGATTATGATCTGAGGCCGTTGAGCGTTGTCTTGCGGGCCGAACGTAAAGGCAGGTCATATTTTATAAAGATAGACCGGAATATGGTTGTAGCAGATAGAGAGGCGGCTATCCTGCAGGAGATGCTGGCTGACAAGGACCTCAGCCGCCACCTGCCGGATGAGGTATATATCGGCCATCTTGACGACGAAGATGTCGAGTATCTATCGGAACTGACCGACTTTGGTATAAAGACGCGAAGGGGAAGTACGTTCATCGCCATGAGCGAAGCGCCGGGCGTAAGCCTCCAGCGGGATCTGACAGGTATGGTCCATCGGGACCTGTCCGACACGGAAAAGGTGCAGGCCTTTGTCGAGCGTATCATCATGGTTACGGAAGCGATAAAGGTATTCCATGCGGCAGGCGTATATCACAGGGACCTTGATATGGATGAGATATTCGTCGATATAGAGCGCGGGAGGGTCACCTTCATAGATTTCAATATCGCTACGACAAAACATAACGGGCTCGGACGGCTCAGGGGCATCGGCCTGGACACGGTCGCCAAGAAAGGCCACGCGTCGGAGTTTAACCCTAATTGGGACGGAAGGAAGCGGGACCTGTACGAGATAGCCCGCATAGCCCGGGTATATTCCAATCTCCTGCCGTATCGTTCCCCCGGAGAGAGGGAACTCTTCCGTATGGTAGATTGGGTGGCCGACAGGGGCCGTCTGACCGCAGACGATCTATTGAAAAGGATGTACGTGATCCGCGCCGGTATAAAGGCAACGGGCGGAACGGTTGCGGCGTCACCCGCGGCATCGTCGAACGCAGTTACAATAACTACGGTCCCGCCCGGCACGTTCCCGGAGACAGAGACCAGGGGCGGCGTGACGCGCGACAAACAGCCGGACCCGAAGAAGACCGCCGAGCGTCTGGTGCGGAAAGGGCAGGCCTCCGCGTCGAAGACCTTGCCGAAACCGGATACGCCGGCGCTTGACCCTGCGATATTAGGCGCGAGAGAAGCGGGCGAGCTGAGGATGATAAAGAACAGCATGTACGAGCTTCAGCGAAGACCCAGGAAGCATGCAGAGGCGATCGAAAGGGCGAAAGAGGTAATTTATGCTTTGGAGGAAGCGCTCATCCGGAAAGCGATACTCGCGGCAAAGGTGCAGGTTGAGTCCGGTGTAGTGACCCCGCGCCTTCACTATGAGGTGATAAAACGCGGGGAGAGATGGCAGCTTACAAAAGTGATCGGCGCGGAAGGCGCGATCGAGACGATCGACATCTTCACTCCGCAGCTTCTGAAGAGGATAAAGGCCGCGGCGTCAAAAGAGGGTATAGATCTTACCGTTGACGTCCATATCATGATGGTGGGGCCGGATGAGGAACTTATAAAAGGTTACATAGATGCAGGGGCGGATTATGTCGTATTGCACTGGAAGGCATTCCGCAACAAGGAGATGCTGGCAAAGAGGCTCGCTTATATAATCGGCGAAGGAAGCAGATTCGGTATCGCGTGCGCGCCGGACGAGCGCATAGGGCCGGTGCTCGAATTCCTGAGAAAACGGGATCTGACCGATAAGATGGCTATATTCCAGCAGATGACGACGCTCTCAGGAAGGGGCGGCCAGAAGTTCCTCGCCCGCACGCTCCTCAACGTGTACAAGGCGCGAGAGATGCTGCCTGAGGATGTACTGATACAGGTGGACGGCGGCATGGACCCGTTCTTCGCCGCGAAAGAGGCGATACGGGCCGGCGCTGATATAATCGTTTCAGGTGAAGGATTCTTCGGTAAGGAGCAGGTCCAGGATCACAGCGCATTGACCGCCAATTACATGAGATTCATGGAAGGGTTCGGCAAGGCCATAGATACCCTGGTCAATAAGGGCTGGCAGGTATTGCGGGAAGAAGAGACGTCGAAATATTACGCCGCGCTGGAAGCGTTGCGCATCATAAAGGATATGCTCAGGGGAAGGGGCGATAAGGAAGCGCCTCTTGTGATAGGCCTGGGCAGCGGCACGACGGTACGTAACTGGTTCCTGCAGCTTGTCAGGGAGGCCGTCATATATAAAGAGATCAAGGAGAAAGACCTGGTCTTCATCTCGAGCTCTACCACAACGGCGGACCTCTTGAATATGTATAATATGCCGACAAGGAAAATAGAAGACGTGAAGGCGGTGGACGCGATGGTCATCGGCGTGGACGCCATAGACAGGGATTTTTATGCTACAAAAGGGTCCAGCGGCGCGATAACGGACGAAAAAGAGATGATAAGAAAGTCCAAGAGAACGATCGTCATAGCAGACGAAAGTAAGCTGAAAACATATCTTGGCAGTATGCCGCTGGCCGCAGAGGTGCGGGAAGAATGCAGGGATAAGGTTGAGGCAGAATTAAGATCTTTAGGAGCAAAAAATCTGGATGTCATGACCGTAGATGGTAAGATCTTCCGCCCGGGAGGAAGAGAGGACAGGATCATCATAGATTTTGAGCTGGGAGATATGCACGATCCTGAAGGGCTCGCCCGGCGCTTTGAAGGCATAGAAGGCATAGTAATGCACCCGATATTCTTTGTAGATTCCCTACCGGACTACATAATAGCGGGAAATGAGAACGGCGCTGGCTCCATAAGGAGCATGCGGCCGAACGCATTTTACAGGGACAGGAGGAATTTAGGTCCGGTGGAGGATTACCTTCCGCCTGGGTGCAGGGGGAGGATAAACGGCGGCAAGAGATATCAGACATTTGAAGATATAAGGACGAGAAGCAATAGAAGAGAGTATGGAAGGATCGTACGGGAGGCGGTCGACGCCTACATAGCATATTTGCGGGAACTTGCGCCCGATGAAAGGGCTGCTATGCTGCAGTTCTATTTCTTCACGCATATAATCTCCTATGCGCCCGGGCTGGATAAGCAGTCAGAATTCCGGCAGGAGATAGCGATAGCGTCTTTAAAGAGATTGCTCACTGATAAATGGCCTCATGTCTATCTATCCGTGCTTAAAGAGCTTCTCTTATACCTTGCCCGTTTTAAAGGCGCGAGCCTCAAGCCGTTCTTTGACCGTCTGATACAGCCTATACTTGCGACAGAGAACACTCCCGGCTTTGCGGAAGCGATGGTAAAGACCCTTTATGAAGCATCTGAAGAAGGCGAAAGCGGCCTGGGAGTTCAGAAAGTTGTCGTCGACATTTTGGAGATGGCATACGATAAAAGCCCGCGGCTGAAACATTTCGTACAGCAGGCACTGGTTGCCGCATACTTCAAGGGAGATTTCAGAGGTGTCGATAGCGCTCTTATGGAAAAGATCGGCCGGATGCTGCCTGAGCGGTTTATGCTGGAGCAGGAGAGTGCAGGCAGCAATATAACGATCACGACGGTGCCGCCCGGCACGCTCCCGGAGACCGAGACCCGAGGCGGCGTGACGCGCGACAAGCTTCCGAACCCAAGGAGGCTCGCGGAACGCCTTGTGCGCGGGGCGGCCCGGACCGTACCCGGCCAAACCGCATCCGGGAGCGGCATGCCCGCGGCCGCATCCACAGCCGTTACAGAGGGTGCGGATATAGAAGATATGGTAAGAGAGAGGTTCAGGGGCAGGGTGGCAGTGGACGTCGCGGACCTGGATACTGGCGACGGCGCGTTTGTGATACATTTTGGGGATTTCCTGAGAAATATATTCCGGACCGTAAAGATGACAGGCGTAGAGAGCTCTGCCCGGTTCATCGATAAAAGTATACGTGAAGAGGCAATAGAGAGGGGCGACAGGATCGTGCGCGCCGCGCCCGGGAGAAGAGGCGAATACGAGAAGGCTGGATTGACAGACGGCTCGCAGGATATAGTGACCATAAACAATATCGAGAGGCACCATAATATCCTGCCGCAGGCCGAAAGGATATTGCGTCCTGGAGGCCTGCTCTTCATCACGGTACACGAATCCGATTATTATATAGACCATTTCGACAGGACGCTCATAAGGGAATTGGAGGAGAGGGGTTTCAGGGTGGCAAAGTACAGACCCATACCGGCCGATTATCCCCGCTCCTCAAGATTTTCCGAGGCTCTGCTTTTGATATGCTGGAAGGAAGACGGGCAGGGAGGGACGATCCCATATACAAAGGCGGAGGGAACCGTTTCCGTGGGAGAGAACGGTCTCATCGGGCCCGTCCGCAGAGAAGAGATCGAAAGCGCCGTTGACGCGATAAATGGCATCACGGCGGACAGTTATGGTACAAAAGCCGGCATTTTCGGTGGAGCCGTCAAAGAGAGGATTGTAGATAAAATTTTGGGCATGGCGCTCGTGAAGGGCGATAGGGTGCTCGTTGTAGGCACCGAGTTCACGGACTATCTGCCCGCCTTACTTGCCAGGATAGGGCTCCGGGTCCACATAATAGATAAAAACGCGGCCGCAGTTGAATTTCAGAGGAAGATATGCGGCGAATGCGCCGGCGGCGCGGATGTGGTATACCATAACTCATATCACGAACTGGACGGCATAGAGTTCGATCGTGTCTTTGCGTTGGGTGTCTTCAGTTCTATGGAAAATCCGGCCGCGGACAGCGACGGGCGCGCCGGGTTATCGGATAAGATCATGCAGATGGTGGAGCATCTCAAAAAAGACGGCGGGTATCTTTACGTAAATATACCTTATGCGAACGGGTCGAACGGAGCGAGCGAGGTCCTGTATGGCCTGAAGGATATGCTGGACGGCATGCCGGGGACAAAATGGGATACAATGCCGGATATCGACATAGATGATTTCAGCATGCATTCAAATTTTATAACCGAGAGACGTAAAGGCGCTGTCTGGCGTAGCGGGGTCGCAGAGGAATCTATAAGGGGATCATCTCGCGATGAGACGATCATAATGACGGCGTTACTTGCGGCGGGATTCTTTGTGTCGCCATGGTTCTTCGTCGCATCGGGCCTTTATACGGTCTACCTGTTCGGAAAGGTGAGAAGGGAAGCCCGCCGCCGGGCCTCCCTGGCAAGGGTGATCCGGGATAAGGCGCAGCGCGACAGGGAAAATGTCTGGATATTGCCGTCAGATCCGCAATATGATCCGCGAGACCCGGCGTATTACGCGCGTAAGATAAGGGCGCTTAACGTCGGAAAAGAGCTTATCCTCGTAGGGGTGCGGCTCCCTGTAAGAACGCTGTCTCCTGCGATGGCAGGCCTTGAGCCGGTCACCTCTCCCGATGTCCTCGGCGATCTTCTGCAAAAGAAGAGCGGATACAGCCCGGGCCTGGACCTGGAGGTGCGGTACCGGAAGGTTAAAGAGATAGAGGCAGTTACTCTTGAGACGATCCTTGCTCTCGATATCTATCTGCGGGACGCTTACAGGTTCTTCTGTGAGATGGAACTGGGACCGCTGATCGACTTCTCGCACCCGAATGACCGGAAGACGACGGCCGGCCGTATCGTAGCGTCATTCGGGAAACTTCCCGCCGAGCATTGCGCCGAAGCCCGCGCGGTTCTCGCAAAGATGGTGGAAGAGAGCAAGTTCAGGGAAGAGTCGGATAAGCTGCTCCGCGATGTAGACGCTATCATTGCGCAAAAACCAGATATCCGGCAGGAGAGGCAGGATCAAATTGCTTTTGACGAAATAAAAGGATTTATTGAATCGATCGACCCTATGCTCCATCGTCTCCTCAGGGAACGGCTTGAGTCAAAGGACGGCCATCAGGGATATCCCGTTATTTGCAGGACGGCATCATATATAGTGGCGGAAGTGCTTGCGGGCAGGTTTGGTAAAAAATATGGCCTCAAGATAGACGGCGCACACCCGCAGAGGATAGAGGGGGTGGGCGCTTTGGCGTATTGTACCGGCGGTTACACGATCGATCATGCAGGTCTCATCCTCGTCCTGGGCGGAAAAGATCACGCCTTTATCGATGTGATGCATCGATTGGCCGATCAGGATTATGACGGGAAGACGCTGATAGTGAGATTCAATGATCATCCGTCGCGCGACGAGGCGCTGAAACGACACGGGATACTGGATATAGACGAGTCGGGAAGGGGAGATATCGGATATATAGCGGAATGGTGCAAAGAAGCGGCGAGCTCTATAATCGACGAACTCTCGTCGCCTGCGGCGACAGATCTGCCTTACGATGCTTCCGGAGAAGGCGCGATCGATGCGAGGCCTGTATCGAGCGGTCTTCTCGGAGCAGCTTATGTCGGCCACGATATGGCGGTCAAAAAAGTCCTGAATCCGTCAAATGTCCCGTTCACCGTCCTGTATGGAGGCGCCGGCGCCGATATATCAAACCTTCTCTTGTCGACGAATGCCACTAAGGCATATTTCGTCAGCAATGATTACAGGCCCTATCCGGATATGGCGGTCGCCGGCATGGAACCGGAAGAGGCGCTTGCGCGCTACAAGGCCGAAAAACGTATCAAAGGTTATGGTTCTACGCACTATATGAAGATGGCGGGATTTTTGAAGGTCCTCCTCCTCGAACTCGCATCGATAGGCATCCCTGCCGGGCAGGTCGCAGATATTGAAGAAGATTATATGAAGATAACGGCCGGCCGGAAGGATACTAAATATCTCTCCGCGACTCAGGACGAAGACAGTGCGGCGCTTATCTATACGCTTAAATTCAGATGGGCCTATCCCGGAGAAGAGGAGAAGGACCGCGAAATAATATTTATAGAATGCGATATGACGCAGCCGGGCAGGTATCCAGATATTCTGAGAGAGGCAATCCGGGAAAAGTTCAATGCATACTATCAGCGCGCAGGCCAGACGATGGCCGACAGCTATACCGCGTTTCTCGCGGAGGCGGCAAAAGGCATCGCCGCAGGCGGGTTTGTTGTCACTGACGACCGCGCATATCTCAGGGCTACCGAAGCGGACAATAAGGCGATAAGACGCGGTATCCTCGCTTCTCTCGGTTTCGCGGAACTTCCGCCGTCCGAAGATATGCGTAAGTGGGAAGAGAGGATCCTGGCTGTCAACAGCGGCACCAGATACGGCTGGGACGTGGCGATAGAGACGGGTTCCGAATCGATCGGGAAGGTGTCTGCCTCTCCGGCTGTCGGGGACAACGTCCCGATGGAAACGGAGACCGTCTCTGAAGACACTGCAGGGGCAAAAGCCGAGATTCCGAACTTCCTTTTTAGATCAGACACTACTTTAGGAGATATTGAAAATTATTTTGACGCTTTAAGACAAGCGCTTTCGCAGGAAGGTCTTGATGCCGGTACGCGCAAAAAGATGTATAAGGCCGCCCAGGTGGCTGTGGCGAAACTTAGGGTAGGGCTTGGATTGCTGAGAGACGGCAGGATGCTGGGGCATGAACCGTGCCTGGGTTGTGTCAATAACGGCGGTTGCGCCGTGGTGGCCGGACTTCTGGCCGGAGGTGTCCGTGGATCCGCTCCGGTTGACGACTGCGGAGCGATGAAGAAGCCGGCTATCTCGAACGATGACATCGGGTTGGCTATCATTGCGCTTGACACGTTCCTGAACGAAGTTAAGGGCGAGAACCGGCTAGAGACAAAGACGGCTCCCGACTCAAACCTCCAATCTCCAATCTCCAAGCTCCAAGCCCTCTTAGCATCTTCTCTTCAGTACGAGCGCGACAGGGCCGGCACACCCACAGACATAGTACCCGAAGGCCGTACGGTGATGCTCTCCGAAGGTCTCTTCGATATGGAGAAGAAGACAGAGCTTGTAGAGCTGATACTTAAGAATAGAGGCAGCAGTATACAGATACTCTCTGTAGATGAGCTCCGCCGCGGCGCCATAAGCGGGAGGGCCGCGAAGGATAATACCATAATAGTCCTTACAGAGGAGGAATTTAACGACCCGAAGGTCTGGAACGGCTATGCCAAGGAAGAGCGCGGTATAAATTCAAGCGTCCTGTTGCTGGATGATAATGCTAAATTTATAGGCACGAACTACCTCTACCTTGAAAGTGTCCTGAAACTATCGGTAGCTATAATGGCGGGCAACAGGGGTGCGGTCGGATCCTTCTATAAGCTCATAGCCGGAAGGCCGATAAGCGATGAGGCGCTCGCATCCCTCGGTATTGACCCGGTCACCTTTGCCCTCAATGCGATACTGGAGTTCGATGAGATGCGGGTGAAGGATGCCGATGAGTTCGAACAGTATAAGCGCGCCATGGAGGTATTCCTGGCGGCGGCATAATGTAGCTATCAGCCTTCAGCTTTCAGTTTTTTTAGCTTTTGCTGATAGCTGTAAGCTGACAGCTGAAAGCTTAAATTTAGCCCGGGCTAAGCTGGGATGGAGGGACCTTCCCCCGAGTTGGTGGACTCCATCCCAACCCGGGCTTTTTTTAAGCTATCAGCTATCAGTCGTCAGCTTTCAGCCTTGAAGTGAGACTCGTGAAGTTTCGTATAGATGGATCCATGGGGAGTCAACGTGCTTTTAAAAAGCACTATTGACTTTATTAGCTGACAGCTGATAGCTGATAGCTGAAAGCTACCGGATGACATGACTTTCTCTTTTAACACTTCCTTATTCTTAGGCGACTTGACGCGGCCGAGGGTGAGGTGGGCGGCAAAAGGGCGGGACTCTTTTGCAAATCCGATATTCGATAGCTCGTCATCGATCCGCCCGGCAAGCTCAACAGATTCTTTTGCTCCCTTGTCCAGGCCCACCCATATGACGCGAGGGGATTCGATCCGCGGGAACGCGCCGATCTCTTTTAAATTTATCTCAAACGGTTTCGTCCGGCTTCCGATATCGTCCAGGATGCTCTTTATCTTCCCGGCCTTCTCTTCCGTTATCTCTCCCAGGAATTTCAGTGTGAGGTGGATATTGCGGGGCTCGACCCACTTCACGTCAGCGCCGGCATATTTGAGGCGGGATTGTATCTGCGCGAGGGCGCCGCAAATATCGTCAGATATTTCGATGGCGATGAATGTACGCATTGACCCTATACGTTTCTTCTCACAAGCTCCAGCGCCGCCTGCGATGCCTGGAACTTTATCTCTTCGCGCGTTCCCTTGAATCTGAATTCTTTAACGAGAGCTTTCAGCTTTCTGCTTTCAGCTTTCAGCTTTTTACAATCGTCCATAGCCAAGGCGATATAAACTAAGCCGATGGGTTTCGACTTTGTACCGCCCGTAGGGCCGGCGATGCCCGTGAGAGATAATCCTATATCGGTGCCTGCGAGCCGCCTCACGCCTTCTGCCATTTCGAGCGCGACCTCGCGCGAAACGGCCCCATATTTCTTGAGGGTAAAGGGAGAGACACCTAGCATATTCACCTTGGACTCATTCGAATAAGCGATAATACCCATCATGAAATAACCGGAGCTCCCGCTTACGTTAGTAATACGGTGTGAAACGAACCCGCCCGTACAGGATTCGGCCGTTGCGATCGTCAGCTTCTTACGCTTCAAGGCATTTGCTACGGCGCCTTCGAGCGTATCTTCGTCATATCCGAATATATTACCCCTTAGCCGCGAATGGATCTTACCCTCTATCCTTCCTATCACCCGCGCCGCTTCTCTGTCACTATCGGCCTTAGCCATTATCTTCAGGTCGACCTCGCCGAGCTTGGCGTATATCCCGACTGTCGTAGGCGGCTTGAGGGAGAGGAGGTCCTTCGCCTTCGCATTGACCTGCGACTCCGCGAGTCCCGTGAGCTTGATCGTACGTGACCTCAGGGTATAGGGTATAGGGTTTAGGGCATAGTGTTTGAGCAGATAAGGGAGGATTTCGTGTTCCACCATCGGTTCAATTTCGCGCGGCGGCCCCGGGAGCGCGATGATCACCTTACCGCGTACTTCCACGATCAATCCAGGCGCGGTGCCGACGCGATTCCGTATACGTTTTGCGCCTTCCGGGATATATGCCTGGCGGATGCTATCTCGAGGGGCCTTTATCCTGCGTAGTTTGAAGTAGCCGTTCAGGTCTTTCAGGACCGCCCGGTCCAGGATGAGTTCTCTTCCGGTAAGTTTTGCGATCGTCTCTATCGTTATGTCATCTACGGTGGGGCCCAGCCCGCCCGAAGTTATTACGACGTCGGACCGGCCGAGCGCCTTCCGGATCGCCTCGGTGAGCCGTCCCGGATTGTCGCCTACGGTCGTGTGGTGAAATACGTCGATCCCGGCCTCTGCCAGTTTTTGTGAGAGAAAAGCGGCGTTTGTGTTGACGACGTGACCGAGCAGGAGCTCGGTGCCTATCGCTACGATCTCGGCGGTCATGGGGGTATTATAGCAGGGGCGAGTGACAGCGGTCAAGAGGTTAACGTTCAGCTTTCAGCCGTCAGCTATCAGCTTTCAGCAAAAAAGTTAAAAAAAAGTGCAATAATATTTGAAATTTTAGCATCTATATAGGTAGAAGGGTAAATGGCGACTTAGCTATCAGCTTTCAGCTGTCAGCTATCAGCAAAAGAAGAATATGAAAGAGCAGAGATTTAGAAAGCTAGAAGTTTGGATCAAAGCAATGGATTTTGTTGAGATGATTTATAAGATCACAAACAATTTTCCGCTAAGGGAGACGTATGGTCTTACAAGCCAATTGAGGCGAGCAACGCTATCTATAGCTCTGAATATTGCCGAAGGAAGCGGCTCTTCTTCCGATAGAGAATTTAGTAGATTCTTGAATATATCTTTGAGGTCATCTTATGAAGTTATGTGCGGCATCGAAGTGGTAAGGCGACTTAAGTATTGCGATGACAATGCAATAAGCATTTTATCGGACAGATGTGATGAGATATCGGCAATGTTGACCGGTTTAAAGAGAAAGCTGAAAGCTGACGGCTGATAGCTGAAAGCTGAGGCCCGAAAACGCTTTACAAGAAGGAGGTGACGCAGGTATAATATATGCTCTATATTATGTTATATAAAGAACGGTGTAATTGATCTGATCTGACTCAAAAAAAGGAGAGTTGAGCAATGACTAAGACAAAGGTAAAGGAAGTTAAGGAGAGGGAACCGATAAGGGAAGATGCTAAGGATATAAGCCAGGAAGAGAAGACGAAGGCGCTGGACCTGGCTCTCGGGCAGATAGAGAAGCACTTCGGGAAGGGCGCCATAATGCGTCTCGGGCAGGACTTCAAGGTCGATGTCCCGGCCATCCCCACGGGTTCCATCGCCATAGACGTGGCGCTCGGCGTAGGCGGGGTCCCGCGCGGCAGGGTCGTGGAGATATTCGGGCCCGAGTCGAGCGGCAAGACGACGCTGACTTTGAGCATCATCGCGAATGCCCAGAAGGCAGGGGGGCAGGCGGCATTCATAGACGCGGAGCATGCGTTCGACCCGGCGTACGCAAAGAAGATAGGCGTGAACCTGGATAACCTTCTCATGTCACAGCCGGACACGGGCGAGCAGGCGCTCGAGATCACCGAGACGCTGGTGAAGTCGAACGCGATAGATGTCGTAGTTGTCGATTCTGTCGCGGCGCTGACGCCGAAGGCGGAGATAGAGGGCGATATGGGCGAATCGCACATGGGACTGCAGGCGAGGCTGATGAGCCAGGCGCTCAGGAAGCTCTCAGGGTCGATCTCCAAGTCGAAGACCTGCGTCATATTCATCAACCAGATAAGGGAGAAGATCGGCATCATGTTCGGCAACCCCGAGACGACGCCCGGCGGCCGGGCGCTCAAATTCTACGCCTCGGTCAGGATAGACCTGCGGCGTATAGCGTCTCTGAAGAAAGGCGATGATGCCGTCGGTAACAGGGTCCGCGCCTCTATCGTTAAGAACAAAGTAGCGCCGCCGTTCCGGAAGGCGGAGTTCGATATTATGTTCGACGAGGGGATCTCCAGGGCCGGCAGTGTGATAGATGTGGCGGAGACGCTCGGCATATTGACGAAGAGCGGTTCGTGGCTCATATACGGCGAAGAGAAGATAGGGCAGGGCAAGGAGAACGCGAGGACCTATCTCAGGGAGAACCCGAAGGTCCTGGCGAAGCTCGAGAAGGAGATCAGGGAGAAGGCGCTGAAATAAAGGTCAAGTTGGAAGAAGATAAGAAGAAGACGTTAGCGAAGAATAGCGCGTACCGGCTCCTGCGGGTGAGGCCGAGGAGCGAGGCGGAACTGCGCGGCCGTTTGAAAGAGAAGGGTTACGACGGCGTCACCATAGACGGGGCCGTAGAAGACCTCAGGACCAAGGGTTACGTAGACGACGAAAAATTTGCGCGGTTCTGGGTAGAGTCGCGCATGCACCTCAACCCGGTCGGCGACGTGGTGCTGAAGCACGAGCTTAGGCGGAAGGGCATAAGCGATGCCGTCATAGACGCCGCCCTCGAGACGAAGGCAAAGGCCTATAACGAGTACGAGATCGCCCTCAGCATGGCGCGCGACAGGTTCGAGCGCCTGAAGAAACTCGACCGGCGCAAGGCGACGAAGCGCCTTTACGACTTCATGTTGCGCCGGGGCTTTGCGTACGAGACGGTGAGAAGAGTAATAGAAGAGTTAGCGAAGTAGGTATATGAAGACCGACGATATACGAAGCTTATTTCTGGAGTTTTTCCGCGCCAAGGGGCACGAGATAGTGCCGAGTGATTTGCTCGTCCCGAAAGATGACCCGACGCTCCTCTTTACCGGCGCGGGGATGAACCAGTTCAAGGAGAAGTTCCTGGGCCGGAACGTCACGTACAGGCGCGCGGCATCGAGCCAGAAATGCCTGAGGACCGGCGACCTTGAGAACGTCGGAAAGACGTCGGGCCACCACACGTTCTTTGAGATGCTCGGCAACTTTTCGTTCGGGGACTATTTCAAGAAAGAGGCGATCTCCTGGGCGTGGGAGTTCATGACTGAGGAGCTGAAGATACCGGAAGGCCGGCTCCGGGCGTCGGTATATAAAGACGACGCCGAGGCATACGCCATCTGGAGGGACGTCATAAAGATGCCGGAGCGGAAGATAATAAAGTTCGGCGAAAAGGAGAACTTCTGGCCTTCCGAGGCGCCGACGAAAGGGCCCAACGGGCCGTGCGGGCCGTGTTCCGAGATATTCTACGACTACGGCGATGACGTGGGGTGCAAAAAGCCGGGCTGTACGCCTGCGTGCGACTGCGGGAGGTTCATAGAAGTATGGAACCTCGTATTTACCCAGTTCGACAGGCGACCGGATGGAAAGCTTGAACCGCTCCCGAACAAGAATATCGATACCGGCATGGGGTTGGAGCGCCTGGCGTCGGTGATGCAGGGAGTGAAGACGAACTTTGAGATAGACATCTTTGTGCCGATCGTTAAAGAGATAATCAAGGGTATAGGGTTTAGGGTATCGGGTATAGAAAAAGCTAGACCCGAATCCCCATACCCCATACCCTATACCCTATACCCTAAGTTGAACGCCATCGCCGATCACATACGTGCGGTGGCATTCATGATCGCAGACGGCGTGATGCCGTCCAATGAAGAGCGCGGTTATGTGGCGCGCAAGCTCATCAGGCGGTCGCTTAACCACGCGATGGACCTGGAGATAAAAGTGCCTTTCCTTTACAAGCTCGTGAGCACCGTTTGCGAGGTGATGAAGATGCAGTACCCGGAGCTTTTGGAGAGAAGGGATGACATAGCTCAGGTCGTGAAGCGCGAGGAGGAGAACTTCCTCGTTGTGCTTGATACGCAGATACCTAAGGTGGAAGAAGCGTTTGAGAAATTTAAAGGTCATCAGGAATTGGCGGAGACGGCGTTCAATTTTTATGATACATACGGAATGCCGTATGACATGCTTGAGGAGATCGCCGAAAAATTTAAGTTAAAAATAGACAGGGCCGTCTTTGATAAACTTTTGGACAGGCAACGGACGCTTTCTCGCTCTAAGAGCAAGATAAAGGGCGAGATATTCTCCGAGACCTTCGCGAAGAAGGTGGAGTCGCTCGGTCTCAGGACAGAGTTTCTCGGTTATGAGAAGGCGAAGCTTGATGCGAAGGTCGCGGCGGTCCTCGAGGGCGGGGAAGTGATACTCGAGAGGACACCGTTCTACGGAGAATCGGGCGGACAGGCGGGTGACTGGGGCACGATCGAGACGCCGTCCGGAAAGATGGAAGTGAAAGACGCGAAGAAGATAGGCGATACGATCGTCCATATAGGCATTATGGTCAAAGGAAGGATCGTCAAGGGCGAGACGGCCAGGGTCGCCATAGATGAAGAGGTGCGCCGCAGGGTGATGCGTAACCATACGGCGACCCATCTACTGCAGGCGGCCCTCCGCAGGGTGCTCGGTGAACATGTCCACCAGACGGGTTCCCTGGTGGATGCCGAACACCTGAGGTTCGATTTCACCCACATGAAGAAGATGGAGCCCCGCGAGATCGCCCGTGTCGAGGAGATAGTGAATGAGGCGATAAAGAAGGGCGTGGCTGTCGCAAAGGATATAAAAGATATAGATGATGCCAAGCAGAGCGGCGCCATAGCGCTCTTCGGCGAGAAGTACGGATCGAAGGTCCGCGTGATCTCGGTCGGGGACATATCCAGGGAGTTCTGCGGCGGGACACACGTCGATAACACAAAGGATATAGAGCTCTTCAGGATCACCGGCGAGAGCTCGATCGCATCCGGGGTCCGGCGTATCGAGGCGGTAACTGCGGACGCGGCCAGGAAATGGGCGGCGGACGAGATCGAGGCCAGGGACGCAAAGCTCAAAGACGAGAAGCGCAAGGAAAAGGAGAAGACGGCAAAGGCCTCGCTCCTCAAGTCGGAATTGGAGAAGGTCGACTCATATATAGCTAAAGGCATAGATGCGGGCGGCACCAGGGTCATAGCGGAGATAGTCCCGGGCGGCGTTATGGATATACTGCGCGCGCTGAGCGACGCCATAAAGTCGAAGGAGAGGTCCGCTGTCATAGTCCTGGCGTCTAAAGATAACGATAAAGTGTCGTTCGTGGTCTCGCTCACAAAGGACATCTTAGGCAGGAAGACCCTTACGGCCAATGATATAGCGAAAGATATGGCGAAGTACTTAAGCGGCTCCGGCGGCGGAAGGCCGGATTTCGCTCAGGGCGGCGGAAAAGATCCGTCGAAACTTGACGAGGCGTTACGGAAAACGTTTGAACTGGTCAAAGAGAGGCTAAGATGAAGCTCGTGAAAGTCGGCTCAAAGCAGTTCCGGAAGCTGTGCGAGAGAAGCAGCTCGAGCAATAAGCGTGTCGCCGAGAGCGTACGCTCCATACTTGAGAACGTGAAGCTGTACGGCGACGATGCGCTCATAAGGTATACGCGGAAGTTCGATAAGGTTAAACTCGCCCCGAGGGACCTCAGGGTCTCCGCCTGCGAGATATCGGGCGCATACCAGGACATAAAGCCGGAATTCGTCACGACATTCAAGGTCATAATAGAGAACATCAACAGGTTCTATAAGAAGCAGCTGAAGAAGTCGTGGAAGACCAAAGACGGCGACGGTGTGATACTGGGCGAAAAGATCGCCCCTATAGATACGGTAGGGGTATATGTCCCGAGCGGCACGGTGCCGCTCGTATCGAGCGTCTATATGACCGTGATACCGGCAAAGATGGCGGGCGTGAAGAAGATAGTCCTGGTGACCCCGCCGAACGATTATAAGTCGGTGGACCCGCACATACTTGTAGTCGCCGACCTCTTAAAGGTGGACGAGGTCTATAAGGTCGGCGGCGCGCAGGCGATCGCGGCTATGGCGTTCGGGACGAAGACGATCCCGAGGGTCGACAAGATAGTGGGCCCCGGTAACGCCTATGTGACGGAGGCGAAGAGGCAGGTCTTCGGTTACTGCGATATAGACATGCTTGCGGGGCCGAGCGAGGTGGTCATCATCGCCAACCAGTTCTCCAACATAAATTACATAAAGGCGGACCTCGAGGCGCAGGCAGAGCATTTCATGGGGCTTGCCGTCCTGATAACGAATTCCAAGAAGATAGCCAAGATAGTCAAGAAGGAGACGTTCAAGGGATACGTAGTGCATGTCAAGAATATGGATGAGGCGGCCGACGTCGCCAATATGATCGCCCCGGAACACCTGGAAATATTGACGAATTCACCGGGCAGGATCGTGAAGAGGATAAAGGACGCCGGCGCGATATTCCTCGGGCCGTATACACCGGTCGCGATAGGGGACTACGTAGCGGGACCGAGCCACGTCCTTCCTACGGGCGGTAGCGCAAGGTTCTTCTCCGGCCTCGGGGTCTGTGATTTTTATAAGAGCACGCATATCATATCTTACACAAGGAAGGCCCTTGAAAAGGTGCGCGACCCGCTTGAGCGGATCGCCGGGATCGAAGGGCTCAAGAAGCACCTCGATTCGGTCAAAGTCAGGTTCGAGTAAAGGAGCTGATACGATGCCAAAAACGACACGCAGTGCCGCGATCAAACGCAAGACGAGAGAGACCGAGATAACGGGAAAGCTCACTATCGGCGGAGGCGGGAAGACGGATATAAATACCGGGATAGGGTTTCTCGATCACATGCTGACGCTCTTTGTCTTCCACGGTCTCTTCGACCTTACCCTTAAGGCAAAGGGCGACCTGAAGGTAGATATACACCATACCAATGAAGATGCCGCCATATGCCTGGGGAAGGCCTTCAGGGAGGCCCTGGGCGATTGCAGGGGGATAAAGCGGTACGGCTCAAAGGAAGTGCCTATGGATATGGCATCGGCCAAGGTCACTGTCGATATAGGGGGCAGGTACGCCTTTCTGTGGCGGATCCCTGTAACGACAGCCCAGGAACAGACGGGCCGTGACGAGGGTTATTCGCTCATGGACGGGAAAGATTTTCTCGATACGTTCGCCAAGAACGCGAACATCAACCTGCATATAGATGTGTATTCGGGAGAAGATGTGCACCATGTGCTCGAGGCGATATTCAAGGCGTTCGGGATCGCGCTGGATGAGGCGACACAGATCGATGCGCGGCGCAAGGGCGTACCTTCTACAAAAGGGACTATCGACTAGATGATAGCTATAATCGACTACGGGATGGGTAACCTGAGGAGCGTCCAGAAGGCGTTCGAGGTCACGGGCGCCGGGGCGAAGATCACCTCAAGGGCGGCCGACCTGGCGAAGGCGGAAAAGGTCGTATTCCCGGGCGTCGGCTCTTTTGGAGAGGCGATGGCGGAACTGAGGAGGCGTAAGCTCGTAGACCCGATAAAGGGTGCCATCGCAGAGGGCAAGCCGTTCCTCGGCCTCTGCCTCGGGCTTCAACTGCTTTTTGAACGGAGCGAGGAAGCGCCCGGCGTTAAGGGGCTGGGAGTGCTTAGCGGCAGGGTGAAACGTTTTAAGCCCGCAGTCCACAGCCCACGGCCCAATGCTCAAACGTTGAAAGTCCCGCATATGGGCTGGAATAGTATCAGCTTTCAGCTTTCAGCTTTCAGCTTTCAGCAAAATATCCTGAAAGGCATAGACAGAGGTTCGTACGTATACTTCGTCCATTCATATTACGTCGATCCGGAGGATAAGAGTGTGACGCTTACGACGACGGATTATGGTATCCGGTTCGTGTCGGGTATTTCGAAGGATAATCTATTCGGTCTTCAATTCCACCCGGAGAAGAGCCAGGATACAGGGTTGAAGATAGTGAAGAATTTTGTGAGGATAAAATGCAGATAATACCGGCAATAGACATAAGAGAAGGTAAAGTCGTAAGGTTGATACAGGGGGACGTGGGCCTTGAGACCGTCTATTCCGACTCGCCCGTCGCCATGGCGGAGAAGTGGGCGTCTTTCGGGGTCGGCCTGATCCATATAGTCGATCTAGACGGCGCCCTCGAAGGATCGCTGAAGAATCTTCCTATAGTAAAAGAGATCGTCAGGAGCGTGAAAGCGAAGATAGAGCTGGGCGGCGGGATAAGGGATGAAGCGACTATAAAGGCGGTCATAGACGCCGGTGTGGATAAGGTCATCATAGGGACGAAGGCGCTCGACGAACAATTCCTGGAAAAGGTGGCGAAGAAGTTCAGGGAGAGGATAATAGTCAGTGTCGATGCCAAAGAAGGTATGGTCCATTCCAGGGGGTGGGTATTCAAGACGAAGATAACCGCGGTCGATCTCGTTAAGAAGGCGGAGGGGCTCGGTATCGGCAGGATAAATTATACCGACATTTCGAAGGACGGCACGCTTGAAGGGCCGAACATAAAGAGCCTGCAGAAACTCGTGAATTCTACGGAGATCGATATAGTCGCGGCAGGCGGCGTCTCCACGATAGATGATATAAAGAACCTGAAACCGCTCGAGAAAGACGGCCTCGTGGGCATAATCGTCGGTAAGGCGCTCTATGAGAATACGGTCGATCTCGCGGAAGCGATAAGGGTCTGCGGCGGTGCGGATCCGATGGTCAAAGGTCAAGGGGTAAGGGTCTGACGGGATGCTTACAAAGCGTATAATACCGTGTCTCGATGTAAAGAACGGCAGGGTCGTCAAGGGCGTGAACTTCGTCAACCTTAAGGACGCGGGAGACGCCGTCGAGAACGCGCGTTTTTACGATCGCGAAAAGGCGGACGAGCTTGTATTCCTCGATATAACGGCCAGCCACGAAAGGCGTAAGACCGTTATCGACCTGGTGAAGAAGGTGGCGGACAGCGTATTCCTGCCTTTCACCGTAGGGGGCGGCATAGGGACGATCGACGATATCAGGAGCCTCCTTAACGCAGGTTGCGATAAGGTCTCGGTCAATACCGCGGCGGTGAAGCGGCCTGCGTTCGTGAGGGAGGCATCGCGGAGGTTCGGCAGCCAGTGTATCGTCGTGGCGATCGACGCAAAGCGGTCCACAGTCCATGGTCCGCGGTCCACAGGAAAATGGGAAGTGTATATTAACGGGGGACGGACACCGACCGGGATAGATGCGGTAAAGTGGGCAAAGAGGGCCGAGAAGCTGGGCGCAGGCGAGATCCTCCTTACGAGCATGGACTACGACGGCACTAAAGCGGGTTATGATATCGAGCTTACCGGTCGCATAAGCGAAGAGGTCGGCCTCCCGGTCATAGCTTCGGGAGGGGCCGGAACGCTTGAAGATCTGTACGATGCGCTTTCGAAAGGGAAGGCCGATGCGGTGCTGGCCGCGTCTATATTCCACTTCCGGGAATATTCTATCCCGGAGGCAAAGAGATATCTTAAGGGAAAGGGTGTAAGGGTAAGGTTATGATAAAATTGACCGAGATGATAAAATTTAACGAGAAAGGGCTGGTCCCGGCGATAATACAGGACGAAAAGTCGGGCGAGGTCCTCACGCTGTGTTATATGAACCGTGAGGCGCTCGAAAAGACGTTCGAGGAGAAGAAGGTATGCGTCTACAGGCGCTCTAAAGGGCAGCTGATGATGAAAGGCGAGACGAGCGGCTGTATACAGAAAGTGAGGTCCGTCTGCATCGACTGCGAAGGGAACTCCCTCCTATTCAAGGTGGAGCAGGTCAGGGCCGGATGTCACGAAGGATACTTCACCTGCTACTTCAGGCAGGTGGATAAGGACGGGAATGTCAATATATCCTGCAAAAGGGTATTCGATCCGAAGGACGTGTATAAATAATGTACTATCCGGAAAAAGAAGAGTTCATGAAGCTGGCGAAGAAGGGGAACCTCATACCGGTATACCGTGAGGTCCTGGCCGATTTTGAGACGCCGCTGTCCGCCTTTGCCAGGATAGACAGGTCCGGCTATTCGTTCCTGCTCGAGTCCGTAGAAGGCGGAGAGAGGATAGCCCGCTATACCTTCCTCGGCAGCGCGCCATCGCTCGTCTTCTCGAGCAAGGGCAGGAAGATAGAGATAAAAGAAGGCAGGGCATCAAGAAGTTTCACGGCAAAGAAGGACCCGATAGAGGAATTGAAGGGGCTCCTCTCTGCTTACAGGTTCGTAAAGGTAAGGGGGCTTCCCAGGTTCTGCGGAGGGTTCGTAGGATTTTTCGGATACGATATGGTACGATTTATGGAGCGGCTTCCGGACAAGAATCCCGACGATCTCGGGATACCGGACTCCGTCTTCATGCTCACCGATACGCTTCTCATATTTGACCACGTCGACCATACGATAAAGGTCGTATCGAACGTCCATGTTAAGAATAACGCCGGCGCGGCATATGACGAGGCCCTGGGAAAGATAGACGCCATAATAAGGGACCTGAAGTCCGTGCCCGGGAAGGGCGCGGCGTTCTCCCCGAAACAGAAGCCGGGGCCTATGGTGGTGAAGTCGAACATGACGAAGGCAGGGTTCGAGGGATCCGTAAGAAAGGCCAAGACATATATAAGAAAAGGCGACATAATACAGACGGTGCTATCGCAGCGGTTGAAGGTCTCGATAGGTGCGCGCCCGTTCGATATCTACAGGGCGCTCCGGTCCATCAACCCGTCCCCTTACATGTACTATCTTAAACTGGGGGATTTTTCGCTCATCGGTTCGTCGCCCGAGATAATGGTCAGGTGCGAGAACGGGAATGTCGAGGTGAGGCCGATAGCCGGGACCAGGCCCAGAGGGAAGACGGAAGAGGAGGACCGGCATCTCATAGGGGAGCTCCTGGACGACCCCAAAGAGAAGGCCGAGCACATAATGCTCGTTGACCTCGGGAGGAACGACATAGGGAGGGTCTCGGACTATGACTCCGTAAAGGTCTCCGAGCTCATGACGGTCGAAAAATATTCGCACGTGATGCACATAGTGAGCGACGTCTCCGGCCGGCTCAGTAAGGGTAAGGATGCCTTCGATGTGATGCGCGCGACGTTCCCTGCAGGGACGGTCACGGGCGCGCCGAAAGTGCGGGCGATGGAGATAATAGACGAGCTTGAGAATACAAGGAGGTCGTCATATGCGGGATGCGTCGGTTATTTCAGCTTTTCCGGGAACCTCGATTCCTGCATCACCATCAGGACGATACTCGTGAAGGGGAAGACGGCTTACATACAGGCAGGGGCCGGCATAGTCGCGGATTCGAAGCCGGAGAAGGAATACCAGGAGACGCTGAATAAGGCAAAGGCGCTCCTCCGCGCGATCGAAATGGCGGAAAGGGGATTAGAATGATCCTCGTCATCGACAATTACGACTCGTTCACATATAACCTCGTCCAGTATCTGGGTGAACTGGGGGCGAAACTGGCTGTCTACAGGAACGACGCCCTTACGGTAGACCGGATAAAGAGGTTAAAGCCCTCGCGGATCGTCATTTCGCCTGGGCCCGGCCGTCCGAAGGATGCCGGCATATCCGAAGCTGTTATCGCCGAGTTCGGCAATGATGTGCCGATCCTCGGTGTCTGCCTTGGCCACCAGGCTATAGGAGAGGCCTTCGGAGGGAAGATAGTCGGCGCGAAATGCCTTATGCATGGCAAGACGTCGCTTGTCTATCACGACGGAAAGAAAATATTTAAAGGCGTGAAAAACCCGTTCGAAGCGACCAGGTACCACTCGCTCCTCGTGGAGAGGAAGAGCTTCCCTAAGGTCCTTAAGATCACCGCGGAGACGAAAGCGAAAGAGATAATGGCCCTTGAGCACAGGCGGTACCCCGTATACGGCGTCCAATTCCACCCGGAATCTATATTGACAGGCGAAGGGAAACGCATATTGAAGAATTTCTTAACCTTATGATAAGAGAGGCGATAGAAAAGGTCGTAAGGCGGATCGATCTTACCGAAGACGAGATGCGCGGGGTCTTCGGGGAGATCATGAGCGGCAAGGCCACGCCTTCACAGATCGGCTCCTTCATCACGGCGCTCCGGATGAAGGGTGAAACGGTCGAAGAGATAACCGGCGCGGCGAAAGTGATGAGGGAAAAGTCAGCCAGGATAAAGACGCCCGGGAGCTCGATCGGTATGGACCGGGACGATATAAATATAGACGAAGAGACGATCATAGACACCTGCGGTACGGGAGGGAGCGGCACCAACACTTTCAACATATCCACGACGGTCGCCTTCGTCGTTGCCGGGTGCGGGCTCAAAGTGGCAAAGCACGGCAACCGGGCCGCATCCAGTAAATGCGGCAGCGCGGACGTACTTGAGGCGCTGGGCCTTAAGCTCGACAAGGGCCCGGAAAAGGTAGAGGCGTGCCTGCGGGAGGTGGGCATAGGTTTCATGTACGCGCCTCTCTTCCACGGGGCCATGAAATATGCCATAGAGCCGAGAAGAGAGATAGGCATCCGCACCATATTTAACCTGCTCGGCCCGCTCTCAAATCCGGCTAATGCGACCAGCCAGGTGCTCGGTGTTTACGACGCGCGCCTTACCGGGACCATAGCGACGGTCCTCAGGAACCTCGGCGCCAGGAGGGCATTCGTCGTGCACGGTATGGATACGCTGGATGAGATAACGATAACGGGGAAGACCATGGTCTCGGAGCTTAAGAACGGGAAGATAAAGACATATTATGTGACCCCGGAGAAATTCGGTATGAAGAGGGCCCCCATGGAGGAGATAAAGGGCGGGAGCGCGATCGAGAATGCCGAGATAGTCCTGTCCGTACTGAGCGGCGAACGGGGCCCGCGGAGGGATGTCGTCCTGCTCAATGCCTCCGCGGCGCTGGTCGCCGGTTCCAAGGCGAAGAATTTCAAGGATGGGATAAAGATGGCCGAAGAGTCGATCGACTCGGGCCGCGCCGTTGATAAGCTGCACCGGCTCATAGAGTTCACTAACCGATGATACTGTCGCGCATAGTAGAAGAGAAGAGGAAGGTGGTAGAGGAGGCGAAGCGGGCCAGGCCGCAGGATGAGCTCGTAAAAGAGGCGAATCAGATCTGCGTCAAGAGCACTTTCAGGAAGAATATAGCCCGGCCTCACCACATGAACCTTATAGCGGAGATCAAGAAGGCCTCGCCTTCGAAAGGCATCCTGAGGGGCGATTTCAACCCCGTTAAGATAGCCATAACCTATCAGGCGAACGGGGCGAGCGCGATATCCATACTGACGGATGAGCGTTTCTTCGAAGGGCGGCTCGATTACATAAAGAAGGTCAAGGAGAACGTCTCGCTGCCCATCTTAAGGAAAGATTTCATAATAGACGAATACCAGATATACGAGACGGTCGTCTCGGGCGCCGATGCCGTCCTCCTTATATGCGAGATACTGTCGTCCAACGAGATAACGGGGCTATACAACCTTGCTACTTCGCTCGGGCTCGACTGTCTTGTCGAGGTGCACAACGAAGAGGACCTTGAGAAGGCGGTAGCGACCGGCGCCGCTATCATAGGGATAAATAACAGGGACCTCCATACTTTCAGGATAGATCTCGGGACGACACAAAAATTGATGCGCCTCATCCCTCCTCATAAGACGATAGTCTCGGAGAGCGGGATAAGGACATATGAGGATGTGATGTCCCTTAAGTCGATCGGGGTGAGCGCCGTCCTTATAGGCGAGGCGTTCATGGAGGCGGAAGATATAGCAGGGAAGATGCGGGAGATAATGAGGTATTAAAAGCCATATATGATTAGAATAAAGATCTGCGGGATAACGAATAAGGAAGATGCGATACGGGCGACCGGGCTGAAGGTCGACATGCTCGGGTTCGTATTCTATAAAAGGTCTAAAAGGTATGTCGACCCGGCCACCGTGCGGGATATAGCCAATGAGCTGCCTCCGTCCATAGGCCGCGTAGGCGTCTTCGTGGACGAGTCGGCGGAGAAGGTGCGCGAGATCGCGGAGGATGCCGATATAAATATGCTCCAATTCCACGGCGACGAAACTCCGGAATATTGCGCCGCCTTTAAGGATGGTTACAGGGTCATAAAGGCGTTCAGACTGAAAGACAGAAAAGGGCTGGAGAACGTGAACAGGTACGACGCGGACCTCTACCTCCTGGACACATACGATAAAGATGCCGAAGGCGGGACCGGGAAGGTCTTTGACTGGAAGATCGCAGAGGATTACGAGTTCCTTAAGCCTACGATACTCTCCGGAGGCCTCGATCCGAAGAACGTGACCAGGGCGATCCGTACGGTCTGCCCGTACGGTGTCGACGTGTCGAGCGGCGTGGAGAAGTCGCCCGGTAAAAAGGACTTTGAGCTCATGAAGCGGTTCGTAGAGGCGGTCAGAAAGGCGGAGTGATGTTACCTGATAAGAGAGGATATTTTGACGGTTTTGGCGGCAGGTTCGTCCCCGAGACGCTGATGGCGGCCCTTGCCGGGCTGGAGCGTGAATACAGGAGGGCGAGGTCCGATAAGCGGTTCAGGGCGGAGCTGGCATATTACCTGAAGGAGTACGCCGGGCGGCCGACGCCTCTCTATCTTGCCGGACGCCTCACCGGGAAGGCGGGAGGGGCCAGGATATACCTGAAGCGCGAAGACCTCCTTCATACGGGCGCGCATAAGATCAATAATACGCTGGGCCAGGTGCTCCTCGCCGTGCGTATGGGCAAGAAGCGCATAATAGCGGAGACCGGCGCTGGGCAGCACGGGCTGGCTACCGCGACCACGAGTGCCCTCTTCGGCCTCGAATGCGAAATATTCATGGGTGAAGAGGATATAAAGCGGCAGTCGGTCAACGTCTTCAAGATGCGCCTCCTCGGCGCGAAGGTGACCCCGGTCCACAGCGGCTCAAAGACGCTGAAGGACGCTATGAATGAGGCGATGAGGGACTGGGTCACGAATGTCCGCACTACCTATTACGTGATAGGTTCCGTCGCGGGACCGCATCCGTATCCGGTCATGGTCAGGGATTTCCAGTCGGTTATAGGCGTTGAAACAAGGAGGCAGGTCCGGGCTAAAGAAGGGAAGATGCCGGATTATATCGTTGCCTGCGTGGGCGGAGGCAGCAATTCCATGGGCATATTCTACCCGTTTTTGCACAGTCGCGTTAAGCTGGTCGGAGTGGAAGCCGCAGGGCTTGGCCTCGGGACCGGTAAGCACGCGGCGACGCTCTCCAGGGGGTCTGTAGGCGTGCTCCACGGTTCGAAGAGTTATGTATTGCAGGATGGTGACGGCCAGATACGGATAGCGCACTCTATCTCGGCCGGCCTCGACTACCCCGGCGTGGGACCGGAGCATTCATATCTTAAGACGACGGGCCGCGCGGAGTACGCAGCGGTTACGGATAAAGAGGCGCTGGAGGCCTTTGAGACGCTGACGAAGACCGAGGGGATAATACCGGCGCTCGAATCGTCTCACGCCGTCTATTATGCTATGCGGCTGGCGAAGCGGTTACCTAAGACGAAGACGATCATCGTATGCCTCTCAGGGAGGGGCGATAAGGATATCGACATCGTCCGCGGAGTTCTGTAAATTTTTTGAGGAGATATTATGACAGGAGTAAGCATAAGACCGAATCTGCAGTTCTCTGTACTATGTGATGATGTGAGGCGCGAGGATAACGGGAAGTTCATGCTCCTCGGCCTTTTCGAAGCGATAAACGCTAAGACCTTCCCGGCAACGCACCATACGCTATTTGTGGTGAACCGGTGGTGCAAGGGCGAGGGCAGTTTCGTCCAGAGGATACGCATAGTCAACACGAAGGACAAGTCGCTCATCTTCCAGACGGACGACCAGCCGTTCGAGCTCGCCGATATCGACGCGCACCATACGCTTATATCGAAGTTCAATAACCTCGTCTTCCCCAATGCGGGAAAATACTGGGTCGAGGTCATGATAGACGGGGATCTTCTTCTGAACTACCCGATCATGCTGCGGGAGATAAAACAGTCCGAGAACGGAAAAGAGATATGAAGAACAGGATAACCGCCAGGTTCAGGGCCCTGAAGGCGCGCGGGCAGAGAGCGTTCATAGCATATATAACGGCGGGTGACCCGGACCTTTCTGCGACCAGGGATATGGTGACGGAACTCGAGAGGTCGGGTGTAGATATCGTGGAGCTGGGGATACCCTTTTCCGACCCGATAGCGGACGGCCCGACGATCCAGGCGGCATCTCACAGGGCGCTCCGGAAGGGCGCGAGCTTAAGCAGGATATTCGGTATGGTGGCCTCATTGCGCAAGGTTACGGATATACCTATCGTCTTCATGACATACTATAATCCCGTGCTCGCGTACGGGCTGCGGCGTTTCGTAGCCGACTGCAGGCGTAAAGGGGTCGACGGCGTGATAGTCCCTGACCTCCCTTTTGAAGAGGCAACGGAACTTGTAAAGGCCGCCCGGGCGGTTGGGCTGGCGACGATACAACTGGTCGCTCCAACTTCTACCGGGGAGAGGATAAAGGAGATAGCGAGACGTTCCACAGGATTTATATATTACGTATCGCTCACCGGGGTAACCGGCGCGCGCAAAGGCGTCCCGAAGGACCTTGCGGCCAGGGTGAAGGCCATAAAGTCCGTATCGAAAAGCCCTGTATCGGTAGGTTTTGGCGTAGCGACGCAGGAACAGGCCCGCGCGATCGCAAAAGTTGCCGACGGTGTCATAGTCGGCAGCGCTATAGTTAAGATTATCGAACGCAACCGGAAAGACAGGAAGGGGTTATTGTCGAGGGTTTCGAAATTTGCGGGATCACTGGCGAGGGCGGTGCATGGTGTCCGGTAAGCTCCATACCCTAAACCCTATACCCTATACCCCGCATGTCTATGCCGTCATTCTCGTCGGCGGTAAAGGCAAACGCCTGAGGCCGCTTTCGACAGACCGGAGGCCCAAACCGTTCCTCTCTATAACAGGCGACAGGAAGACGATGTTCGCCAGGACGCTCGACAGGGCAAGGGCCGTCGTGCCGGATGAAAATATAATCGTGGTGGCAAATGAAAAACATGCGGCCCTGGTCAGGAAAGATCTTCCAACCGCGAAAGAAGCCGATCTGCTCTTTGAGCCGGTCGCAAGGAATACGGCCCCGGCGATAGCGTGGGCGGCATCGGTCCTCCGTGCCAGGGACCGGGACGCCGTCATGATAATCATGCCCGCCGATCATTATATTACGGATGAAAGGCCCTACATCGATGCTATGAAGCGCGGGATAGAGTTTGTGCGTGTCACAAGGGATGCGCTTATGGTCGTTGGTATAAAACCGACGTTCCCGGCCACGGTGTACGGGTATGTTAGGGTAAATGCTAAAGGGTCCACGGTCCACGGTCCACGGTCCACGGTTCGAGGTATTTATAAAGTTGAAAAATTTACGGAAAAGCCGGTCCTGAAAACGGCGAAGAAGTTCGTGAAGGACGGCCGGTATTTCTGGAACGCGGGCGTTTTCGTATTTACGGCCGGAGCGGTCCTTGAAAGTTTCAGACAAAGCGCACCTGCGATAGCGGATGCGGTCATGGACCCGGCGCGGGTACGCGCCGTTTACAGGCGGCTTCCGGATATATCGATAGATTATGCAGTCTTGGAAAAGGCCCGAAACATCTATTGCGTGAAGGGTTCCTACGACTGGAAGGATATAGGCAGTTTCGAGGTGCTCAAGGATGTGCTCATATCCGAAAGCATCCCTTTTCTGATGTGCGGAAAGAAGATAGTCAAAATACTATGAGGATCATGGCGCTCGACGTTGGGACCAGACGGATAGGGGTGGCCCTGAGCGATGAGCTTTTGATAACTGCCCAGGGGGCCGAGACGATAGAGAGAAAAGAGCCGGACCGTGACATGGCGCTCATAAAGGACTTTGCTTCGAAGAATTCGGTAGGCGAGATAGTGGTGGGGTTGCCGCTCAATATGAACGGCAGTTACAGCGCCAAGACCAAAGAGGTGGTGCAGTTCATGGACGGGTTGTCAAGGTCGGTGGGTCTGCCCATAACCACGTGGGACGAGCGGCTCACTACCGTCCAGGCCGAACGGGCGATGCTCGAGGCGGACCTGAGCAGGGCAAAGAGGAGGCGCCGCGCGGACAAGGTCGCCGCCCAGATCATATTACAGAGTTATCTCGACTCTAGAAAGAAATGAACGATGCATAAACTGGATACGTTACCGAACGGGCTGGGGATAGCGGTGAAGCCGATGGAGCATATGGAGTCGGTCGCTATCGGGATATGGATAAAGGCGGGCGGCCGTTACGAAGATGAAAAGAACAACGGTATAAGCCATCTACTTGAACATCTCCTCTTTAAGGGCACGAAGACGCGCGATATGAAGAAGATAAAAGAGGAGATCGAGGGCCGCGGCGGAAGTTTCAACGGTTTTACGGCCGAAGAGTTCACCTGTTATCTCGTCAAGGTACTTGCCAAGGATGCCGGTCTCGGGATAGACATATTGAGCGACATGGTGCTTAACCCGCGGCTCGACGAGGAAGAGGTCGAGAAGGAGAAGGGCGTAGTGGCGGAAGAGATAAATATGTATAAGGATATGCCGGCCCACCATGTCCATGAGATACTGACAGAGATGTTGTGGCCGGGCGAACCTCTGGGGCTTCCTCTTGCCGGCACCGCGGAATCGGTGAATTCTCTGACGAGGAAAAAGATCGTCTCTTATAAAGAGCTATATTATAATCCCAAAAATATGCTGATAGTCAGCACCGGCCGTATAGGTGAAGCCGAGATGCTCGAGCTTGCCCGGGAACATCTGGGGTCCCCCGCGGGCGCCGGTAAGGACGCCCCGGGTTTCGAAAAGGCCAGGGACCGCAGACCGAAGCGCACGGTGCGCATCGATCCCAAGAAGACGGAGCAGGTGCACATCGCCATAGGGCTCCATGCGATGAACCGCTTCCACCCGGACAAGCATATCCTGTCGACGCTCAATATACTCCTGGGGGCCAATATGTCTTCGCGCCTCTTCCATATCGTGAGGGACGAGATGGCGCTCTGCTATGAGATATCTTCCAGCGCGCGGTTATATCATGACGCAGGTGCGCTTGTCATAAGCGCGGGCGTGGACGAACGGAAGCTTAAGAAGTGCCTCGAGGTGATCCTGAGAGAACTGGGGCGGCTCAAGAAGGAGAGCGTCTCCGCGGAAGAATTGAAGAGGGCAAAGGAATATTACAAGGGGCAGCTCCTCTTTGCGCTCGAGGATACCATGAGTTACATGCTGTGGCTTGGCGAAAAGATGACGACCGGAGAGCGGGAGTTCAGCGTAAAGAAGATACTGGACAGGATAGATAGTGTCACCCGGGATGACATCAGGAGGGTATCCGGCGATATATTTAAAGAGGACAATCTTAACCTGGCCGTCATAGGGCCGGTCAAAGACAAGAAAGGCCCCGGAGAGGTGCTTCACCTGGAATGAAAGGCTCTATACGTCTTTTTAAGGTATTCGATATCTCAATAAACATCCACATCACGTTTATCCTGCTTCTGGCGCTATTCCTTACGGGCGGTGTAAGGTGGCTTGTCCTCATGATAGGTGTCTTCTTCTTCGTCACACTGCATGAGCTGTGCCATTCGCTCGTAGCAAAGCATTTCGGCATAACGGTCCGTGAGATAACGCTCCTTCCGATAGGCGGGGTAGCGTCTATGGCGAAGATGCCGAAGAGACCGTACCAGGAATTCCTGATATCGATAGCCGGTCCGGCGTTCAATATACTGGTAGTCGCGGCCCTTTATATTCCCCTGAATTATATCCTGGGCCCGGAGGTCTTATTCCATCCTCTTTCGACGGCGACCTGGCCGCTTACCGCGGCCTATCTTTACTGGATAAACCTCATCCTGGCCCTCTTCAACCTGATACCGGCGTTCCCCATGGACGGGGGGAGGATATTGCGTTCGCTCCTGGCCCGGAAGATAGGCTACAGGAAGGCGACGAAGTTTGCCGTGAACCTGGGCCATATCTTCGCCCTCTTCTTTGCATACTTTGGCGTGGTGCGCTTCAACCTCATGCTGGTCGCCATAGCGCTCTTCATCTATATGGCCGCATCTACCGAAGAGGCGCAGCTCGATATCAGGACGATGCTGGAAAAAGACAGGGATGACAATACATTACCGCATGATCCACATAAGATGTGAAAGAGAGGTAAGACGATGAACAGGATACTGATAGCTCCGAGCATACTTTCGGCGGACTTCTCCAAACTGGGCCAGGAGATAAAAGACGTCGAAAAGGGCGGCGCCGACTGGATACACGTCGACGTGATGGACGGCCACTTCGTCCCCAATATCACCATGGGGCCGCTCGTGGTCAGGTCGGTGAGGCCCGTGACTAAACTGCCGATCGATGTCCATCTCATGATAAAGAACCCGGAGAGATATATCGAGAGTTTTGCCAAGGCAGGAAGTGATATCATAACCTTCCATATAGAAGCGGAAGGGGACCCTAGAGAGATCATACGCCTCATAAGGTATTATAAGAAGAAGGCCGGGGTCTCCATACGCCCTAAGACGGACCTGGGGCCAATAAAGGCCATACTGGCAATGGTGGATATGGTCCTTGTTATGACGGTGGAGCCGGGATTCGCGGGGCAGGAGTTCATGCCCGGATGCGCGGATAAGATAGCCGAACTGAGGAAGATGTTCAGGAAGGATATAGAGGTCGACGGCGGCATAAATGAGATGACCGCTAAAGAAGTGGTCGCGAAAGGGGCTAACGTGCTGGTGGCGGGTTCTTCCGTATTCGGCACTAAGGATTACGCCTCGGCTATAAGGAAACTTAGAGGAGGGATCTAGCGTGGGTGCTATAAAATTCGGGACGGACGGCTGGAGGGCCGTGATAAGCGAGGACTTCACCTTTGACAACGTTAAGAAGGTCGCTCAGACGATCGCTCAATACACCAAAGGGAAGGAGTTCAAAGGCCGGCGGGGCGTGGTGGTGGGATATGACACGAGGTTCCTGTCGGATAAATACGCGGAATTGGTCGCATGCGTCCTCGCGGCGAACGGCATAAAGACGATACTCACTTCGAAGGCGACGCCTACCCCTTCGATAAGTTACGCCATAAAGGACAGGAACCTTACCGGCGGCGTGGTCATCACCGCCAGCCACAATCCTGCCCGGTATAACGGCATAAAGTATAAGGCATTCTACTCCGGTTCCGCCGGCCCGGAGATCACGAAGGCGCTCGAAGGCCATCTCGGCACGCCCGTGAATTATATGACCCTCGGCGAAGCTAAGGATAAAGGTCTTGTGGAAGTGGCGGATATTATCCCGCGCCATCTTGATTTTGTGAAGAGATATGTGGACCTGCCGCTCCTGAAGAGATCCTCTCTCAAAATACTGGTCGACTCCATGTACGGCGCGGGGGACGGTTATATACAGGACCTCCTGAAAGGCGGGAGGTGCAGGGTAGATACCATACATAATGAATACAATCCGGGGTTCGGCGGCATAAACCCCGAACCGATCATGCCGAACCTGAAAGAACTCGCCGATAAGACGAAAAGATCAAAGTACGATATCGGCGTAGCGACAGACGGGGACGCGGACCGCCTGGGCATCTCCGGGCCGGACGGCAAGCTCCTCACCGGGCACAAGGTGATGTCGCTCCTTCTCCTGCATCTCTTCGAGGACAGGAAGATGCGCGGAGATGTGATACAGACGATATGCGGGACGGTCCTGATCAACAAGATATGCAAGAAATACAGGATAAAGATGCACGAGACGCCCGTCGGGTTCAAGTACATATGCGATATCATGCGGAAAGAGGACGCCCTAATAGGGGGCGAGGAGACGGGCGGCGTGGCGTTCAAGGGTTACATACCCGAAAGGGACGGCATCCTTTCGGGCCTGCTTATCCTGGAGATGATGGTGATGAGGAAGAAGAAACTGCCGGAGATATTGAGGGCCATCGATAAGGAGTACGGTACGTATGAATACCGCCGCCTCGATGCCAAATATCCGGACGAGAAGAAACCGAAGCTGATGGAATTTCTGAAAGAGAACCCGCTTAAAGAGGTGGCCGGTAAGAAGGTCGTGCAGGTGAAAGATACGGACGGGTACAAATTCATCTGTGAGGACGAGTCGTGGCTAATGCTGCGCCTATCCGGCACGGAGCCGATACTCAGGATATACTCCGAGGCGTCGAGCGGGACGAAGGCGTTGAAGATACTCGAATTCGGGAAGAAAGTGGCATACAGTATATAGGGCCAAGGGTCAAGAAAATATGGATAAGAGTTTAATACGAAATTTTTCTATCATCGCGCATATAGACCACGGGAAGTCGACGCTCGCGGACAGGATCCTCCAATTTACCGGAGCGATAAGCGAGCGGGAATTCCACGACCAGGTCCTCGACGACATGGACCTCGAGAGAGAGCGCGGCATAACGATAAAGGCGAGCGCGGTGCGCATACCGTACAAGGCGAAGGACGGCACCACTTATGAGCTTAACCTTATAGATACGCCCGGCCACGTCGACTTCACCTATGAGGTATCTAAATCGATAGCCGCCTGCGAAGGGGCGCTCCTGGTCGTCGACGCCGCCCAGGGGGTCGAGGCGCAGACGGTGGCGAACCTCTATCTGGCGATGGAGCACAATCTCGTCATCATACCGGTCATAAACAAAATAGACCTCGCCAATGCGCAGATCGACAGGGTGAGTCACGAGATATCCGACATACTCGGGCTCGACAAAGACGAGATAATACTGGCCAGTGCAAAGCTCGGAAAAGGCACCGGTGATATACTGGAGGCGATCGTAAAGAGGATCCCTCCGCCGAAAGGCGAAAAGACGAACCCCCTGCAGGCGCTCGTCTTCGATTCGAGGTTCGATACCTATAAGGGAGTGGTCATACTGTTAAGGATAGTGAATGGGGTCCTGAGGAAGGGCATGAAGATACTGATGATGTCCCATAAGACCGTGCACGAGATACAGGAGATAGGCGTCTTCTCGCCGAAGGCCGAGACGATCGATGAACTGTCCTGCGGAGAGGTCGGCTACATAACCTGTAATATAAGGGATGCGCGCGATGTCGCCGTCGGCGACACCGTTACCGATCTTGACAACCAGGCCCACGCGCCGCTCCCCGGATATAAGAAGGTGCAGCCGATGGTCTTCAGCGGGATATACCCCGCCAATTCCGCCGACTTTCCGGCGCTCAAAGAAGCGATCGAGAAACTGCGGCTTTCCGACGCGTCATTCGTATACGAACCGGAGAAGTCGGTATCGCTCGGGATGGGGTTCAGGTGCGGCTTCCTGGGGCTTCTCCATATGGAGATCGTGGAAGAACGGCTGGAGCGCGAGTTCGACCTGAACCTCGTAGTCACAACGCCGAGCGTAATATACAAGATAACGAAGAAGGACGGCGAAGTGATAGATATCGACAATCCAATGAAACTGCCGAATTCCTCGGAGATAGAAGAGGTGACGGAGCCGTACGTGCGCGCCTATATAATAACCCCCAAGGAATCGATGGGCAATATGCTTGAACTTGCCGAATCGAGGCGCGGCTCATATGTCTCCACCGAATACCTTGACGAAACGCGCGTCCAGATAGTGTATGACCTGCCCCTCTCCGAGGTCATCATCGATTTTTATGACAGGATAAAATCGATCACGCGCGGTTACGGATCGCTCGATTATGAGCTACTCGACTACCGCACGACCAGCATAGTCAAGCTGGATATACTGATAAACGGGGACCCGTACGACGCCTTCTCCTCGATCGTATATAAGGATAAGGCATACGCGAAGGGGAGGGCCGTCATAGAGACCCTTAAAGAGAATATACCGCGCCACCTCTTCCAGATAGTCCTGCAGGCCGCGGTCGGCGGCCAGGTCATGGCCCGCGAGACGATAAAGGCGGTGGGGAAGAACGTCACGGCCAAGTGCTACGGCGGCGACATCACAAGGAAGCGTAAGCTCTGGGAGAAGCAGAAAGAAGGGAAGAAGAAGATGAAGCAGTTCGGAAAGGTCGAGATCCCGCAGGAGGCGTTCATCGCCGCATTGAAGGCGTAAGTTATCCACAGGGTGGGGGACGTTTAAACGTCCCCCACCAGGATGGGGAGATACGAAGAAAGGAAAAAGATGGAACCAAAAGTCAAGTCCCAGGTCAGGGAGTGGACGGAGTCGATAATAATAGCCGTTGTGCTTGCCCTCATAATAAGGACGTTCCTTATACAGGCGTTCAAGATACCGTCGGGCTCGATGATACCCACCCTGGAGGTCGGTGACAGGATATTCGTCAGCAAGGTAGTGTACGGGCCTAAGATACCGTTCACCGACATGCGGATCCCCGGTTTCGCGAAGCCGGCCCGCGGCGATATCATCGTCTTCGTCTCGCCGGAAGCCCCGAAAAAGGATTTTGTCAAACGGCTCATCGCGCTATCGGGCGAGAAGGTGGAGATAAAGGATAGCATGATATATATCGACGGAAATCCCGTAAAGAGCCCGCCGTCGCTGGCGGCGGTTTCGTACTATAACAGGGGCGATTACGGCAAAGAGGGTGACAGGATAGAGGTGCCGGAAGATTCATATTATGTCCTGGGGGACAATAGCGCAAGTTCCCGCGACTCGCGGTACTGGGGGTTCGTCCCCGCAAAGAATGTCATAGGGAAGGCGGTCTGTATCTACTGGCCCCTTAACCGGATAAGGATACTGAGATGACGGAAAAGAAGCAGGGGATAAACCTTGCCAACAAGATATCGATAGCGCGCATAATACTCATCCCGTTCTTCATAGCGGCCGTCGCCTATTCCCGCATGGATATAGCGCTCCTCTTCTTCGCTATTGCCATGATATCCGACGGTGTGGACGGTTTCATAGCCAGGGCGCTCCATCAGAAGACGGAGCTCGGCACCATCCTGGACCCCGTGGCGGATAAGCTCTTATTGACGAGCGCGTTCATATGTCTTTCGATAGTCAAGACGATACCGCCGGAGATACGGCTCCCCCCTTACGTGCCTATAATAGTCATCTCCCGGGATGTAATTATCATCCTCGGCTCTGTCATGGTATATATGCTTAAGGGGGACCTCAAAGTGGGGCCGAGCGCGGTCGGGAAGGTCACCACGTTCTTCCAGATGATGACCGTTGTGAGCGTCCTCCTACGGTTCGAATATTCCATCTTTGTGTGGAACGTCGCGATAGCGCTCACCGTGATATCCGGTATAGATTATATCGTCAAGGGGAGCCGCCTGCTGGGTGATAATCACGTAGTCACGAAGAAGGAGTGACCATGGCCCCATTCATAGCTATGCCGCTCGCCATAATAGCGGCCTACCTGATCGGCTCTATACCGGCGAGCTTCATCCTGGCAAAGGCCGTCAAGGGGGTGGACATACGGGACCACGGTTCGGGGAACGTCGGGGCGACCAACGTCCTGCGGGTTGCCGGGAAGGTGCCGGCGGTCATAGCGCTCATCCTGGATATATTGAAGGGGGTCATATCGGTCACCGTCATAGCCGGATATTCCTACCAGTTTCTCCCGGATGTCGAGTATGACTTCTACAGGCCGCTCCTGGGGTTCGTTACGATATGCGGCCATGTCTGGCCCGTATTCCTTAACTTCAAGGGAGGGAAAGGGGTGGCGACTACCCTGGGGGTTGTGGCGGTCATAGCGCCTCTCCCGTTTTTGCTTTCAGGCCTGGTGTGGCTTGCGGTATTCGTCCTCACCAGCTACGTTTCGCTCGCCTCTATCGTCCTTGATATATTTCTGCCCGTCTTCGCCGTGCTCCTGAACGAGTCGATCTATACGGTACTCTTCTTCATCCTCATAGCCGCCTTATCGATATACAAACACTCCGGCAACATAAAGCGCCTCGTCAGAGGCCAGGAATCGAAGACCCTCCTATCTCGCAGCAAGAAGTGATAACTCCACAGATAATCGTTAGGTTATAAAAAACCTAGAAACATCGCTTTGACATATATAAATTAGGTGATATACTTTATGGTAATTTGTTAAAATAAGAGAAAGCTTATAATATAACCAAATATGTTTATCACACTGAAACAATCTAATAATATCGCAAGGCGACTGGTATCGGTAATACTGATCGCCTCTTTTCTATTTACCAATTCCGATCTCTCTTTGGCCCGGGAGATATTCTCTGACCGTACAACCCTCTCGCCGGCCTCCCGCTTCAACCCGCTCGCTAAGATAAGAGAGAAGGATGACGGCACGTTCGATATTGTCCGGGATGAGGAAGGGCGAAGAGACCTCAAGGATGGATTCAAGGCCGATGCCGAATTCCTGTATCTATCCCGACTGATAGGCGATGCCCTGGGCGATGCGGTCCGTATGAAATTGACCTACGAAGGATTGCGTATCCTGATAGAGAGGGACCTGCGCGACACGAAGACCGAATTCGAGCATTTTGATCCCGCCAGGCTATACAGAAGAGACGATTCCTATTATCTCCCGTACAAAAGCGCCCTTACCGGCGGCGATCTGCTGCTGCGGTACTTTGTTAGCTCCACCGGCCATAAATTCCCTGACGCCGTAAAGGTCGCCGACCTCGGTGAGGGGGATTTTGTCTGGATGGAGACGATATCTGCGGATGGCATAGAGGCCTCGGCGCCAAATGCCGTGCTTCTAAAAAGGCCGGTCGATATCATAGATCCCGGGGAGATAAAGACGGGAAGGGATCTGGTCCGTATCATAGATGAGGTCCTGAGGGCGCCGCATCCCGCAGAGGCGCTTCAAGCCGCCTGCCATTCGCTGGCCATAACCGGTCACGCTATACTTGCCGGATACGAAGAGTATCTTAATGACGAAGGCCTTGGCGTAAAGAATGCCTTTTCGGATATGCTCAGGAAGGTTGAGTCGGGAAAGCTCGTTTGGACCAAAGACGATTTCGGCGAATTCAAGAAGCTGGTGAAAAAGATACCCACCATAGATGATCCCAACGAAGACCTGTTTGTGGATGTCCTGACAGATTTTACCCCGGACATGATACGGTTATTGGCAAATAGCGGCTACGATCACAGTTTTAACCTCCAGCTCACAAAGGGGTGCGGTAACCAGTGCCTAATATGCGGTGTCTCCAAGGCGCGCGGCGCGATGCACCACATACCATTCCCCATAGCGGCGAAACTGCTTCGTAAAGTCAACAGGTACCAGTCTAAGCTGATGCCGTATTTTGACAGCGATGCGCTCCATTATCGCGACAGTGTAGTAAACGCCACATATGCGGATATAGTCAGTTTTGCCAGGAGATCCGGTTTCACATGGGTCCCTACGGTTACTCACGGCATAGGCGGGGCAAAGGCAAAAGGATCCGGCGACATCGTCAGGGAGGCGCGCAATTATCTTACCATAAGCGTTCATGTTTATCATCATCCGGTGATGGAGTACGTAAAATCGAAATTGGAAGGGAAGATGACCGATGAGGCCCTGGCCAAGAGGAGAGAGTCCATCATAAACATGTACGCGGATAGATTTGTCTATCTTATACAGGGGGCGATCGATTCAGGAAAAGGGTTCCAGATAAGGTTATTCCGGCCGAATCCCGACGTCGAGTATATGCTTCAACGCCACCTGTACGCATATGCTGCCGTAAAGGAGATCCAGGCTATACAGGATGAAGTATGGAGCCGTGTAAAAGGACGTATACCTTTGGACATGGATAGGACCAGTGATACCCACGTTGTCTGGATCGATGACGCCGCCCGTTTCCTGAAAGATCTTGGAGTGCCGGAGGATATCATAGCGAATACTCAAAAGGCATATGACGATAACATTTATAACGGCGCAAGCATAGTAGGGGATCACTATTCCCTCATAGCGGGGCCTGATGGCTCAGTCACCATGCAGGTCAGAGAAGGGAATAACCTGCGATTCAGGACGGTGGGTGAGATGTTTGAAGGGCCCGCTTCCGAAGGGTTTGGATCGTTTGTACAGGCGCTCAAGATCATATCGTCCTTCGATTACGATAATCCTAAGTCATCGAGAAATTCGTATGTATCTTCCGCTAAGATGAAAGATATCGGCACGGATATCGAGGGCCTTATCCTGAGAGAGTTGAGGAAGGAGATCGCCCGTAACCCTTATTCAGACGAAGAGGTGGCTGAAAAAGTTAAAGAGATAACCGTTTACCGGACGATGGGGGATTTTTATAAGCTCTTATTTAGCTTTTACCTAAACCAGGACGAGATAAGGCGGCTATCGCATGATCCGACAGAAGGGGGTGCCGCCTTGCTGTATCAGCGCCTTAAGGATGTCCCATTCCCCGTGAAGATGGAGTTCAATATTGTGATGCAGGATAACGAATTATGCGTCTTCAGTTATTCCCCCATGGACGCAGGCAGGCCGGGATTCGAAAAGGACCTTTACAATTCTACACGTCGTTTCGAACTTCCGGTCCGCGCGTTTGCCTCACGGTCTGAAGCTGCGCAAAGGCCGCCGTTCCCGGGCCACGGTCCGGGCTCGCCGCACATTACTCAGGGACCGGATGAGCCGGCACCGCTGATCTCCCGGGTAGATGAGCTCTGGGGCGACAGGCCCGTCAGGGTGCGAAAGATCATAGCCGCTATACTGGGAGATATGAGAGGTCCTTTGACCGCGATCTCTGTAAGACAGGCAGCGGGCAATATCCTCCGCGATAACCTGATGAATGCCAAGGCCCGTCAGGGTGCCGTAGATGCGATAACATTCCGCAAATGGATCTCGAGAACCGGCCTTATTTCGGACCTTCTTGCTCCGGCAGATATCGGGGAATCGGACGTAGCCGAGATATTTCTGCGTCACGGTCTGAAATTCGACAGGGACCTGCGGCGCAGGCTTTGCGGGCCGTTCCGCGATGAGATATCGCTTATAAAAAAGGCGATGAACGCTCTTCAGGAAGCTTATGACCCGCTACTTTCGGATACGTCTCCGGACGAAAGGTCCAAACAGGAATTTGAGGAAAAATATGAATTCAGGGCATATGAAAAAGGCACTTCATTTGTGCCTGTTCTGGGTATCCTGTGGGCGGTGAGAGACCAGGATGTCGTATCAATATCCTACCGCATCGCAAACCGGATAGCGGATGATTACCGTAAGGCGAGAAAGGCCGGCAGGGAAAGCATATTCCCCCTTATCCGGAATACCAGGATAAGGGCGCGCCTGCTGGAAAGGACGGCAGTTGATATTCCTCTGGCGATACATATCTTCAATGATGAACTTGACAGCAGGGAACGCGGCTTCTTCCTGGGTCTGATCAGGGAATACTTCGGCGGGGAGATGGTCTCGGCGGTAAGCGCGGTCATGAGCGGTCGGGGTATGGATGATGCCGTCGCGCTGGCCGGCAGGGACAGGCAATTTATAATATTCTCCATAAACTTCTTCCTGAAGTCGGTATTCTTTTATAAAAGCGTGGATATGGGTCAGCTTGAAAAACTGATACCGGATATTCCGGTAAATATGGGTTACGAGGATATATTAACGGCCGGGATAAGGGAACGGTTCTCGTCTATAGGGCCCGGTACCGCCTGGGCCGAAACGCCCGAAGCCGGAGGGCTTATCGGGACGTTCGGGAGGGTCAATCCGGAAACGGCGTTTGTGCCGATAGGGAAATTCTGGCCGCGCGACAGGATCGCCTATCTTACGGAAGACAATTCCTTTGCATTGATGCGCCGCCGCGGCGGCCATGCGGGTTATGCCGGCGTTGCCGTTGACGAAGAGGATCGCGAACTCCTCTCCGAAGGCGGGGCTGTCATACCGGGTACTTCGACTGATGGCAGCCGTTTCGTGCTCATTCAAAGGATGATTCCGGTCGGGGAGAGGAAGGTCTTCGCCTGGAAGCTGAAAGAGAGGGGCATCTCCGCATATTCGCTTCCTCTCGGTTTCATAACGATAGAGAGAGACGGCAGGCGTTACCGCGATTATTATCCTCACCTCGATTGTTGTCTTAATGTAATAGCAAGAGACTTCACCGAAGACGGAAGGGTAAAGATACTTATCGACCCTTTATATTACAAGAGCGTGAAGGATGATCCCGAATTCAGGCGGCTCCTGCGCGAACAGGGTTTCCTGCCAGACGATGTCATAATCATATCAGAAGAGGATTCCGGTCTTAATCTTGCCAACTTCGCCGAGACCATTTCCGGGGACGGCAGGAGGATACTTATCTTTAACGCCGGCGCCGCATCCACCTTATCCCGCATACCGCTGAAAGCAGGTTCTTATGAGGAGCTTCCAGAGCCTCTATACCTGCTTGCTCAGAGCGGCGGCCTTCAACGGTGCGCATCCAACCTCTTTCCGCGGGAAGAGGTCCCGCTGCCAGGGGCCCCTTCCTATAAAGTGGATGGGACAGCTTTCCCGCCGGATGTCATAGAGGCCATATACAGATCCTTTTCAGACGACGGGAGGTTCAGCCGTTTTCTCGAAGCATTCCGTAAATGCGGCATAGAGATCGTGCAGATAACTGCAAACCGGTATAGCGATAAAACGGAAGCGTTAAAAACCATGCTCCCATATGAAGCGGCGATATATGTCGCCCCTCGGGAGGGGACGGAAGAAGTGCTGAATGAGATCTTGAAGGGATTCGAGGTCATCCTCGCGGACCTCAGGTCGAACTGGGGCGGGATCATAATCGATGCCGGACCTGACGGCGAGAACGGTATTCGTGAGAGGCCGCCGTTCCCGGGCCACGGCCCCGGCACGCCGCACATTGCGCAGGGACCGGACGAACCCGAGGATCTTCTTTCCCCCGAGCCCCAAGCTCCCGGCTCCAAGCCAATAACCGATGCCGAACGACTGAATAAACTCGACAGGAAATTGTCGTATATAGCGTTAGGGGTATCCGTCCCGGCGTTCCTTGCTATGCTGGCAGGCATAATGATGGGCTCAGATATAGGTGTCGCGATAGTAGGCGTCTCATCTATTATAGGCAGCGCCGCGTTAGGGACAACGGCCCTTCTGCGCGTAAAGTGGATACTTGAGCCAGGGGAACGGAAGGAGACAGGGGGCACAACTCCCGTCAGGGTAGACATTACTGAAGAGCGCAGCGAAAGAATAGAAGTTACGATAGAGCGCGTTCCCGGAGAAGAGAGCGAAATTCATATAGTTGCCAAAGACCCAGAAGGGAAAGAAGCAGGCAGGGCCACTTACATGATAAGGTCGGAAGATGCGATCCAACTTTTATCCATAGATGTTTTTGAATCGAAGAAGCGAAGAAGCGGGATCGGCGAACAGCTAATGCTGAGGATCAAAGATGAGATGGTCGAGGCCGGAAGGTCAGAGATATTCCTGTTCTGCTTGCAGAGCAACGCCGGAGCCATAAGATTCTACGATAAGATGGGAGAGCGTCTTGGTATGGCTATGACAAAAGAGGACGCGATATTTCACGACCAACCGCCGGCGGCATATAAGATAACCTATAGGATCACGAACGACAAGCGACAAAAGACGAATAACGGAAATCCCGCCCGCAACTCCGGTCCCGACACGATTACGATAAAGCCCGTGCCGCCCGGTACGTTCCCCGATCTTGATGCCCGCGGCACGCCGCAGGATAGGCCGGGCGATCAGGAAAAGCGCCGCGCGCAACAGCAGAAGCTTGCAGTCCAATTATTGCAGAAGGAGTTCGCGCGCAAAGAGGCTCTCGTAAAATACGGCATATATACGGCTGCGGAACTTGCCGTGGTCGAGGGGCTCTATAGACGTTTTGCGGTCGGGGAGGACCTCTCGCATTTCTCGCCGTATGAAAAGGTCTTCATATGGCAGTATATGATACTCATGGATATGCACAGCTCATCATTCCGTATGCTCGAAGAAGAGGTGAATCGCCTGGCGGAAGACCTCGAGATCGACGGCTTATATGTAGGGTTTGAATGGAACGACCATATGGCTCCGGAGGATAAAGTAAGGACCGTCGAAAATAATATCTCAATACGGCCCGGGATGAGGATGCTCGATATAGGATGCGGAAAAGGGAGCGTCATCATTGAACTGGCTCGCAGGCATGCCGGCGTTGAGTTTATCGGCATTGACGCGAACCCGCGTAATATTTCGAATGCCTTAACGAGGCTTATGGAGATGGGTCCGGAAGCGCCGCGGAACGTGAGGTTTCACATGCTCGACTGTCGTGAGCCGGTCGCCGATAAGGCCATACCGCGCCGTGGTATACCTTATGGAGAAGGCGCTTTCGATGTCATCTCGCTTATGGAAGGGGTGTTCGATGAGGCGCATTCCTCCGACTCCGCCGAGCGTCTCCTATGGCGGGAGGCAATAAGGGTTGCCGGAAAGGACGGTGGCATTGTAGCGTTCTTCGGATTGGCCGGGAAGAATAAGTTTGAAGAATCTCTGCCCGAAGGGGTATACGCTGAAATGAAAGATAATACATTCTTCTCTATAGGCGGCAGGAATACGAGGTATTATTTCCCTTCATGGACCAGAGAGGATGAGCCGTCTCCGTACAGGAGAGAGAAGACCGAATTTTGTGTATGGCGATTGGCTTTAAGGCACGGTGAAGAGTTACCGGGTCACCAGGTCACAATGTCACCGGTCGCGTCAGGTCTCCAAACTGAAACGGCACCCGGTCCGTCCCAACCCGTACAGCAGGACCTGCCGTTCGAGACAGAAGGAACGCCGCCTCCCGCTTCGGATCCGTCTTCCGGCCGGAGAACGCAGGGCAATTTCGGCCCCGGCGCCATGAATGTAGACGAGCCGTTAGGCCGCACATCTCCGCTCTCCGAACACGCGCAAGAGACCCTATTTACCGCACGTCTACATTTCTCCGGGGAGGGTTTTACTGCGGAGGACCTCCTGGGCAAAGTCGCATCATCGGGCACAGGAAGGATCCTGAGCGATCTCGACGAGCTTGAACGGAACGGGTATATAGAGGCCGTCGGATCGGGCAAAACCCCCGGATTCAGATTGACTGCGGAGGCGACCTTTGCCCTGATCACGATGGAATATAATCTAAGCCCCATATATATAGGTGAATTAGGCAGGAGGGGCGTGGACCTGCCTGCGGATATCGATAATCCTGATGAGCTTGCATCGCATATTATAGAGTTCACAAAAGGCGACGCCCGTATAGATGCGAAGACCACTCTGCATATGATACTTGATCTCACAAATCTGCTGGAATGGGAATATGTGTATTTGCAGGCGCTGGAGATGAAAAAGGCGGGCAAAAATTGGGCATTGATAGATACGGTCGGCCTTGAGGAGGCGTTAGATAAGCTAAGGCCTCTTGTCTCGCGAAGGTTACTGGAAGTTCAGGACCTGGAGGTGGGATGGATAGGGCACGGCCTGGAGGCCGCAAGGACCCCTCCGGAGACCGATGATTTCCAGAAGGCCGCTTCATTGGTTAACAGATATGTAACGGGCGGCCTGGCGGCCGGCGAAGAAGAGTTGAAAGAGATACACAGCGTTGTGAGCGAGCACCTGAAAGTTTTTTCTGCCGGGAGGTCCCGGAATGTGAGGAGAGGTGAATATCGCGCTTACGAAGACGCCTACAGGGACCTTACCTATTTCCCGCTGGCCGAAAAGGTCCCGGATGCTATGGCCGCCGTCTTTCGGCTGATCAAGGTCCCGGAGTTTATGGGCCTCCATCCGGTTGAACAGGCGGCCATAACCTTTTATCTCATACATAATATACAGCCTTTCGACAACGGGAATACACGGACGGCCTCATTATTCATGGACTGTCTCCTGATGAAGAACAATTATCCGCCGTTCGTAATAAGCGAATATAACGAAAGGCGGTTCCATGAGGTAATAAAGTTCATGAGGAGGCCGGAGCCGGAACGGTTCAATGAGGGCTCGATGACACAGAGTGAGTTTGTTAACGACCCGATGAAGTTGTTGGGATCACCGGATGCCCTGGCAAAGATACGGAGATATGCGAGGGAGTTCACGGCGTTCCTCGCGGAAGAGACGGCCCGGGAATTAGTCCTCCAACCTCCAAGCCCTGGATCCCAGACTCAAGGGTCACCAGGTCACCAGGTTACCAGGTCACCGGTGAGGGGGGACGAAGGACGGCTGGCGGAAGAAGCGGCGTCCGCCTCAGGAACCCCGGACCTGTCGGGCTACGAACCTCGATGGGTCACAGGCGTGAAAGAGGTCGGATCGGACCCGGCCGGGCCTTATGAGATATTTATAGATCACGGCAGGAATTACGGGAATTACACAGATGTAAATGAGGCCCTGTATAACGGAAAGAGGTACATGGCGAAATGGGTGTCCGGCCACGGGGAGAGAGAAGGCCTGATCGCATCCCAGGCACGGGTGTTGAATTACCTTAAAGATGTGCTGAGCGACGCCGATCTGGCGCGCATCAGCATGCCTGAATATATTCAGCTGGAAGACGGTACCAGGATGCTCCTTTTTGAAAAGTTCACCGCGGGCTCTACGATGAACGACATCATGGAAAGCGGATTCCTGGCGCTGTCGAACAAAAGGGCGTCGCTGCTTCGCGCCGTGAGGGAGATAGCTTGCGCGGTGAAGGCATTGCACGATGTGAATGTATATCACGGGGACATAACGCTTAAGAACGTCTGGGTCTTTGAGGACGGGAGAATAAAGCTCTTTGACTTCGATTTCGCGACCATGGGCACTGCAGGATTGCGCCAGAGAGGGCTCAACCTCTGGTTCGTCTCTCCGGAACGGCTTGAACGGGCATTTGGCAAAAAAGAGGCAACCATCGATAAGAAGGCCGCGGTGACAGACGAGGTATGCAGCATAGGCGTTATTATGACCGCGGTCTTAACAGGAGAATTGTTATTCAATCATGTCGTGACCGGTGAAAAGGCCGGCAGAAAGCGGCCCATGCGGTACGATCCCCGCACCGCCCTTAATGCCGTGGGTGTGCCCGGGCGGATCGTAGAGGTAGCGGTCAGGGCGTTGGCCGATAGTAAAGACCGTTTCCAGACCGTAGATGAGCTCATCCGCGCGCTCGACGGATCAGAGACGCCTTCCGAACCGATCGGGAAGACGTCTCCCGATGCGGGCAAAGAGACCTTCCCGAAGGATCCGGAACCCGTCTCCGGCACTCCGGAGACTGCCGCGTTAAGAGATGCTATCGAGGCAGCCATTCCGCAGGGGATAGGATTTTATAAAAAACGCAATCCGGGCCAGCCGGACGAAACGACCAGGCGGAAGATCGACGAACAGAATTCGCTGGCAGAACCGTTATTGACGCGCACGATCGAAAGGTTGCGGGCGCATTATCCCGATATAGCTGAAATGCTGGCCGATCTCTATCCGCGCGTATTGCCGTACTACATTGCGGGCATGGACGTAAATTATATACAGCATCACGCTACGGTGATAGATTTCGCATCAGAAATTGCCGTCGGGGAACGTCTGGACGAAAAAGAATCGGCGATACTGATTCTCGCCGCGCTCTTCCATGATTCCGGCAACGGCCTCACGACGCTCTCCAAAGTTACCGCCACAGCCGTTCATAATATGCCTGTAACGACTCCCGGGGAACGGGCGGCGAGAGAAGGGGTGATAGAGCAGGCCGTGGCCTTTCGCAAGGAACATATGGAGATCGGCGCCGGGATCGTCAGGGAGATCATAGAGCCCTATCGCGCAAGAGCCCCGGATATCTTACCCGGTGAAGACGTGTCAGAGATCGAACGGCTCGTTCTCCACCACGACGATCTAAAGATCCCCCTATGGCAGGAAAATGTGGATACGACATGGCTTACTGCAAAAGACGACAGATCGCTTCAATTCCTCATGGAAGCGGACGCGCTCTGGATGCTCACGCCGCTCGGGATCCGGTCAGATATAGATAAGAGTGAAGGAGAGCCGTTGAGTCCGTCCGCGCAGGCGAGCTTCAATGTAGGCCTCTTCCGTAAGTGGAAAGAGCTTTATGACCGCGCTTTTGATGCGGAGACGGTTAACGGATACGGCTTCAGGGACGGCACTCTTTTACGGTCTCATGCCGCCTATCTGATCTATCAGCGGTTGATCGAAGAAGCAGCGAACGACCCGGAAAACGTCCCCGGGAGAAGGACCACGCCCGGTAACCTCGGCCCGGGCGCGATGAATATCGACGAGCCGTTCGAAGCCCGGGGCCCAGGGCCGGCTCCAAAAACGGCTGATCGACGACCGGCAGATACTGATTTTGTTGAAAAGGTGTTGGATACGCAGATATCGATGCACGGTCTGCAGAGACTGTTTGATGAAGGACTCCTGGACAAGCGGATCGCCCTCGCGTGGTATCGCGCATTAGTATCAAAAGGCGGACTTACGGATAAAGAACTGTCCGATGAGATAGACGGGGAGATGGATTATATGCCGCCCGATGAGCTATATGGCGCATTAAAGGATCGGGGCCTGAACCCTAAAAACAGAATAGTCGCTATAGAGGCGGATAGGGTCCTTAAAGGATATTTTGACCACCTGAGAAGAGAACACGGGATAGTATTGCCGTACGGTTATCTGAGCATTGAGGATAACGTAGTATTCATGCCGAAACGGAAACTTAAGAGATATTATGATGCGCCTAAAGCCGTTACCGATAGTTTTCTGCACAAGGTCATCATCTCGAATGAATTTAAAGGCAAAGAGCTGCTGACATATTTGATCCACGAAGGGTTGCATCTGAACGCGGTAGGATTCTATCTCCAGGGCGTCGGCGGCATGCGGGGCAGTCACTTAAATGAGGGGATGGCGGAATACCTGACAAGGGATGCTATGGAATTTATGGGCGTGGATGGCGGTTCCGGGTTGTGGAGAAAGACAACGGCGGAGTGGAAAGTTAAAGCGGTCAGAATAGTGGAATCGATGATCCGGTATATGGGAGAAAGGAGCACCCTGATCCGCGCATTTTTCAACGGAGGCATAGATACCCTGCCCATAATCCCTATGACATTGGCTAAAGCGGTTATAAAAGAAAAGACACAGGTCTATTACGACGGAAATAAGATGCCGTTTTCCGCCGCGAGAAGAGTGATCCGGGAAAAAACACCCAAAGATATCCCCGACGATGAGATATATATATTGGCGGAACATGACAGAAACGGTTATATGCTTATATCCCGCTATACGGCTGCGGAGGGGAACGAGAAGGGGCCTGGGTTGCAGATCGTATTATCCTCGATAGGTGTGATACCAGAGGACGCCCCCGCCCTCTTATCCGTTGAAGCTGTGACGGGTTACAGGGCACTGGATATGTCAGATTCAATGTCGTTGTTAGAATTCTTCACGGCGCTGGAAAGGGCCACAAGGACTGCCAGCGAAAGCGACCTCTTTTTTGCCGCCGGGAAATGGGAGAGTTTAAAAGCATCGGTAACGGCACCAACCCTCTCCCGGGTAGTCCTGGAGATAACGCCATATATAGAAAGAGGCCTTTCTCTTGCTATGGAGAGGTGTAAGGCGGCAAAGAGAGAGAAGGATGATCACCTCTCCGCCGAAGCGGAGTTTGACGATACCGCAGATATGGACGAAGACGAGCTGGCGGAACACTTCGCAGAGAAAGCGCTCAATGGCGAAATGCCGAAAGGATTAGAGAATATTTTTGAACCCCAGGATGACGACGAAGGTGGTAGTGCGAGTGATGTCACGGTGCGGACTGCTTCATACTGGAGGACTACACCGGGCAACCTCGGCCCCGGCGCGATGAATATCGACGAGCCGTTCGGCAGTCACAAAGATGGGCCGCTGTCTATAGAAGAGGCAGTAAAAAGAATCGAAGCGCTTCTTGAAGATGCGCCCCGCCAGAGAAGCATATCAACGAAAGAAGCCGTAACTAATGTTTTAATGAGTATTGCTCGAGACGGCGAATTTGTCTTCAACAGAAAACAGGCAAATAGAGTGGCCTCTGTGCGCCGGTTTGGAGATAAGCTTCCTCTTCTGAAATTCCTTGTGACATATAAGATCAAGACAGAGGATGGGGATAGATATGTTTTTAACGGCGGCCATGTCGCGATAATATCGCCCAGCAGCCGTACCAATCAGGATGCGGAGAGACTGATCGTGGCATTGAAAGATATGGGAATAACCGAAGGGGCGCACCTGGCCATCATTACAGCAAGCTCACGGTCGGAGGATGAGATCAAAAAAATAGTGCCGTTTCTCAGAGCGCACGGCATCACGGCGAATTCCCACATAGCAAGCATACTTAAGAGTTCACGGGATGAGGCAGAGATAGGCGGCCTTGTTTCGTTCCTGGGAGATCTCGGGATCACGGAGCCGGCCCACATAACGCGTATCCTGACCACGTCCCGCGGAAGGAAAGAGATAGAAGGCATGGTGACCATGCTGAAAGGCCTGGGTATCGTCAAGGGCGCTCATATATCTTATATAGTGCAGACCTCGCGTACGGAGGCAGAGGTAAAAAACTTGATAGATTTTCTCGACGGGCTCGGGATAAGAGGGGGATTTGCCGTGGCCTCTATAGTACACAGCGCGCGCGAAAAAGATGACATATCGGCTATCATTGAAACGCTCAGGGCCGCAGGGATAACGGAAGATGCCCACATCGCTATGATCCTTATGAGTAAGCGCACGGGCGATGAGATAGCAGGCATCTTGGCGAAGCTCAAAAAACACAAAATAGCGGATGGTGTCTCATGCTCGATAATCCTGAGAAGCTCCCGAAAAGAAGAAGACATAGAAGGTATAGTAAAGGCGCTTAAAAAATGCGGTATGAAAAGCATCCATATCGCCCTTGTTATCAGCGCCTCCCGCACAAAGGACCAGATAGAGAAAGCAATAAGATCTCTGGCGCTATACGAAATAAAGAACCCGTCCCATATAGCCTCTATACTCGCCTGCTCCAGAAGCAACAAGGAGATCAGGATGCTTGTTTCAATGCTGGTGGCATGCGGGATAACCGATGGTGCCCATATCGCGCTTATCGCAAGCACAAAGCGCTCGACAAGCGAGGTACGGCGTCTTACGGGCCACCTGAGGAGATCCGGCATAACACACCCATTCCATATTGCGGCGATCATACAGTCCAGCAGGCCGGAGCAAGGGATAATGTCTCTTATCGAAATGCTGAAGGCATCCGGGATAACGGGAGGCGCGTCCATCGCCATGATCTCCGGAAGTTCCCGCTCAGAAGCGGAGATATCAAGCGTTGTGTCATCGGTCAGGTCTCTCGGCATAGTCAACAGCTGTAATATCGCGACAGTTGTCGCAAGTTCGCGCAAAGAAGAGGATATCGAACGGCTGATCAGGTCGTTCAGGAGAGCCGGTTTTGAAGAACCTGCGCACATCTCTCTGATGATCCATTCATCCCGCACTGAAGGAGAGATCGCGGAGATCATAGCGGGACTCGATGCTATTAATATAAGCGAACATTCAGCCGTTGCCAGGATAATCCACAGCTCGCGATCAAAGGCGGAGATCGAAGATCTTGTGAAGCTTTTAGTCGAAAACAATATTGAAAAGGATGGACACATAGCCAGGATCATCGGTAGTTCCAGGCCGAAAGTAGAGGTGCGTTCTATCATCAAAACGTTGAAAGCGCTGGGCATAGTAAAACCGTTCGATATGGCGTTCATCATACAGGGTAAACGCAGTGAGGATGATATAAAAGAGATCATATCCATGCTGCGAAAACACGGTATAAATAAAGGTTTTCATATCGCGGTAGCTATACATTGTTCCAGGCCAAAAGAAGGGATCGAGCGTCTGCTAAAGACGCTCGCCGGGCAGGGGATAACCGGCGGACTCGACACGGCATTGGTCATCCGGAGCACGCGCGACGAAAAGGAGATACCGGATATTATCGAAACGCTCAAAGCGGCAGGTATACGAAAATCTTTTTACCTCGCCGAAGTTCTTGCCAGCTCCAGGACAAAATCAGAGATCCGCGAGATCGTCAGGACGCTCAAGGCCCTCGGCATAACGGATGCCGGGAGCATAGCCATTGTGCTTAAGGGAAGCCGTTCAAAGAAGGCGATAAACGAAATGGTGCCTGTGCTGAAGGCGGCCGGGTTCTCTGATGAAAGAGACCTGGCGCATATACTTCTGAGCGGAAGGACGCTTGCAGAGATAAACGTAACCGTCAGCCGCCTTAAGGCATGCGGGATAATTAAAAGTTCCCATATTGCTCATCTCCTCAGGACCGACAGGCCCATTGAAGAGATGGAGCGGATAATAGCGTCGTTGAGGGACTCCGGCATACGGGATGCCTCTGCGATGACCCGGATCCTCATGGGCGGAAGATCGGCAAGTGAGATAAAGGGCCTCATCTCTGAGCTTTGCTCAGTCTCGATAACTACGCCGAAGAATATCGCGGTCATCGCGCGGAGCGACCGTTCGACAAAAGAGATGAAGGAGCTCGTCGGGATACTGAACGCGGCCGGCATCAGGGACGAGACCGCCGTTACCCGTATTATAGCATGTGACCGCTCGAACAATGAGATAAGGTCTGTCATTCCTGCGCTCAGGTCATTAGGTATCACCAAAGAGTTTCACATGGCTATGGTCATTTCTACTTCCCGTACCGTGGAGGATATCAAAAAGGTGGTTGAGGCGGCGAGATCATCGGGGATTAACGAAAGTTTCCATCTCGCTTTAGTTGCAGGAAGTTCGCGGCGACTGAGCGATATAGAGGGCCTCTTCCGGAGCCTTGAGGCAGAAGGGATAACGGATCAGTACCACAAGGCATGCGTAGTCCACAGCGAACGCACGAATGCCGAAATATCCTCCGGTATCGCCCTTTTGAAGAGCATCGGAGTGAAGGCGCCGGCAAAGATCGCGCGGTTGCTCTCCACTTCTCACAGTGACGAGGAGTTCAGGAGCACAGTCACGCTTCTCGAGGGGGTGGGAATAACGGATATTAACCGTATAATATCGATCCTTGAGCTAAGACGCCCGCCTGCGGAAGTCGGTGATGCATTTGAGCTCCTAAGGCAGGCCGGCATAACGGATAACACGATGTCGTTCCCTATTATCAAACGCAGGTCAGCCGAAGAGATCGAAGGAATCGTGTCGCTCCTGAAATACAAAGGGATTGTAAATACAGGTGAGATCGCGATCGTCCTTCGATCCAAGCGCAGCAGAGAAGAGATCGAAATAACATTAAAGATGCTGCAGAGGTTCGGTATCAGCGAAAGCGTTCCTCGTGCGCTGATAATCAAAAGCAGACATACCGCAAGAGAGATAGAGGATCTCATCCCGGCCTTGCGGCAGGCAGGCATTACGAGAAGCGCTCAGATAGCCGGCATACTGTATGGTGAAGGATCAAAGGAGGAAATAGAAGAGAAGATAACGCAAAAGACTTTACCGGAAAAGGAGAAAGCCGCCCCGGCACCCGCAGAGGTTATGGCACAAGATATGGCAGAGGAAATGTCCGCACAGGAAGAGACAATGGTTGCTCCTGAACCGGTCGGCGTATCGAAGGGAAAGAGGGTGATGCCGACGCTCTATAAGACGCTTCAAAGTGTCGGCCTGTTGCCGAAAGATGCGGCGCGGCTGCCGGCGGATATCGAAAAGCGGTATAGTGCGCTCTCCATTACGGATTCGATGCTATTTCTCAAATTTTTCACGATCATGAAAAGGGTGATCGCACAGTATGCTGACGGGAGGGAAGAGGCGCCGGATGAGGATGTTTTTGTCGTAGCTTCCGAAGCATGGAGAAATATAGGCGCGATAAAGGCGGGATCGGATGTCCATGCCATTGCTCAGTCTATCAAAGGACCCGCGGAAGACGCTCTTGCCGCAGCTATGAGAGCTATCGAAAAGGCAAGAGAGGAAACGGCCCGTAAAAATCTGATGGAAGAGAGAGCGACCGAAGAAGAGGATGAGGATGTCCTGGCGGAGCAGTTTGCCGAGAGCGCCCTTAGAGGGGAGGTGCCCGAAGATCTCGAAGAAGCGCTTGAAGAAGTAAGGGGCGAGCTTACCGAGCAGAGCAGTGCAGAGGTGTTACCGGAACCCGATTCAGAGCTGTCTATGGAGGAATCGGATGCTCCATCTGCCGGCAGGACTACGCCCGGCAACCTCGGCCCCGGCGCGATGAATATCGACGAGCCGTTCGAAGCCCAGGGCCCACAGCCCACGGCCCAAAGCCCAGAGTTACCAGTTCCCGACTCCGGACTCCAAGCTCGACCATTCGCCGACGTTACCGTTACACCCGTTGTCGGTGAAGCAGCCGGGGTGACATTGCGAGGACTGTATAGCATCCCAGCGATACCGGATGAAACAACGGCACAACCGTTCTTTAGTGTAATTATGCATGAGCGATATTATAAAGAATTTACAGAAAAAGTGGTGGATTTCCTAAGAGCATTGGAAGAGTCAATGAATACACCAAAAGAGACAAGAGAAGAAAAAAGCAAGGTATTGCAAAAAAAATATTCACTTCATGATGCTATGACTAAATCACTGCATAAATGGGCTGAATATACCCTTCAAAATACCAATGCTGATGGGCCATTATATGCGCCAGGAAAGGGTTTTTCTTTATATGCTATAATTCTGGCTTGTAACACCATTTCAGATTTCTACCCTCAATTTACACATATCAAACCAGAGGAATGGCTTTGTTATGAAATCGCCTCTTATGGTAAATTGCCTCTAAACGAAAAAAATAGGAATATACTAATAAAGGCTAACGGATATTTGGAACGGGTATTAGCTGACGAAGATAGGACGAACCAGATATGTAGGGACCTTTACGGGGAAGATTACAGAGTTATAAATTTAGTCTTAAAATGGCTTGGTAACATAGCCGAAATTACTGCTCATCCCGCGGAACGGAATAAAGCGCGTAACTTTTTAACGTATTTTATAAAACAGTTATTAAGAGAGAATAGAGATATATTAGAGGCATTTGCATCATTTGTATTTGACAGATTTGAGAAGGCGAAAAAACAACGCTCCGGATCAGAAGAAAATCATGGCATTAAAATCGCAATTGTATTAACTGGCGCAGAACATCTGGGGCAATGGTTGAGGATAAAAAGTAAATTATTAGGAAAGGAAATAGCGTTTCAGGACTTATCGTTAACGCTATCCATGTTTATGCACCTTGAATATATTAATGATGCAGGAGATTCGGGCAGTTATATTTTAGGACAGTCATCGAAGGAATCGTTAAAGCAATCCTTACATGAAATAGGCATAACACCTAGTGACACGAGACATTTGATACTTGTCGATACGGGCTTTGAAGGTAGTATAAATAAGTATATAGTTTATCCATTAAAAGAAATGGGCGTTAGCGAAGAATTGTTATTACTATTTCGGAAAGATGAAAGGTCTGTAAACACATATGGGTTTAATCAAGAGCAAGGTTGGGAAGGCTCGGAAAAAAGGTTGCGTAAATTAGCGCATATAATAGATGATGGATTTGAAGCTTCCACGCTTTCGCCGACACAATTTTCTGATATTACAGACAAAAAGCTCGCATCTACCCAGAGACCATGGTTTTGTGAACTTATAAAAAGAGAAATAGAGCTATTTGCATATACAACTTCTGAAGGTTTATCTGCGACACAGCCGGATATTGCTGAGGATGATTTAGTGGGTGCCGCCCCATTAACTGCCCGTCCATTTGCATTATTCCCCGCTGCAGGTGCAACGGCAGAAGTATCTACTACGCCGGCCGGCGGCGTGCCCCAAAGCGATGTGTCTCAGACGGTTCAACAAATTGCTCCGGAGACGTTTTCCGGACCGATCGGGAAAGCGTCTCCCGATGCGGGCGAAGACACCTTCCCGAAGGATTCGGAAGCCGTTTCTGTAGCTAATGAAGAGCAGGAAGGGCTTATCCAACTTTATCGTAGATTATATCCTGTTGTATTTGAATTTGCGGATCAGGCGGGTATAGTGACCGGGGATAAAGTTGTAGTGATCGGAACGCATGTCGATTGGCAGTGCGGAATCGCCTGTGCTCTCAAAGGTGCAGATGTGATATCGATAGGTCTTGAATCCGATGAGGACGAGCGTGAGTTTAAGGCCGCTGATGAGGTAAGGGAGAGCATTGAAAAGAACGGCGGACAATATAGAATTATGCGTCCGTATGATTATTTAAAAGTTCCCGTCCCGGAATCGAGTATCAAGATTATTGTGGCACAAAATGTGATCGATGATCCGGAAGCAAATTCACCCGCTATAGTACGAAAAATGCTCCGCGATGTGCAGGATGGCGGATATATTGCTGTTAGTTTTCTATGTGATGAACAAATATGGTATACAAATATAAAAAGACAGGCAGAGCGTTTGGGATTCATTTTACAGGAGTCTGTCTTTGCAGATTTCACTGGAATGTCCGGTACCTCATACATTTTTAGAGTTATAAAGAATGCCCCAGGGCTCACAGCTCAGAGCTCACAGCCCACAGCCCAAAGCCCGGTCCTCCAAGCTCAAGGGTCACCAGTCACCAGTCACCAGTCACCAGTTCAAGAAAGGGGTCAGACCCCTTCGGCGTTGTCATCGGCCAGCGCAGAGACGCTAGAAGCAAAGAGCGGAATATCAAAAGTCATGCTCTGGAGGCGGGATTCGACCGGGGAAGGGGGTGTGGTCGAAGCTGCAGATGACGAGATACGAGAGACCGCGCAGGAGATAGCGGCCGGCAAATACAAATTCACCTATCTAATAACCGGCAACATCCTGTCGTTAGGTATTGTTGAAGATGATAAGAAGACGCACCACGACAAAGTGAAGAAACCGAATATTGAGGATCGTCCGCTTAAAGGGGACAAGATGGACGGACAATTCCTCATCCTGCCGTGGGAGATAGAGCGCAGGACATATGCGGAGTGGCGGGAACAGTACATCAGGTTTGCCCGTTTCCTGATCGAGCAGGGGATACTGGCATCCGAACCGCTCCAGGTAGCGCTAAAGGCCTCAGGGGTGATACCAAAGATATTTGAACCCGATCCGATGCCAGAAACGCTCGGCGAGCTTGCAAATATGTCACTGTCAAATGAGATAGCTCCATCCTCCCAACTCCCAACTCCTAACTCTATCCTCCAAGCCCCGAGCCCCAACTTAACCCTCCAAGCTCAAGAGTCCACGGTCCACGGTCCACGGTCCACAAAAGGGGCACCGGTCGTCGTTGAAGATAAGGAATACGGGGTGACGTTATTAGACGACTATTACACATATTTACCCCGCGAAACCTATGGGCTGTCTTTATTAGGTACAAAGGTAGGTATTTCCAATACGCGTTACGCCGTTGTCAGATTAAAAGATACCACTATTAATGTGGCCACGCATCATTCCGCCGGATATATATTCCCTGTCATGGCCGCGAAGGATGGATTGATAAATGGAGATGAGGTGCTGTTGCATATCGATTTTGCAAGGCATCCGGATGACGCGGACTTGATCCTGTCCCCCCCGCCACTTGGGAATGACATCGGTGAGCATCTCGCTTTTCTCGGTCCATATAAGGATAAAGGATTTTTAGGGCCGGAGAATTATCTTACCGCTTTGAAAAAGGCATTCCCTGACCTTGTGCCGGTATTCTTAAAGGATGAAGATGACGGACATTATTCATGGGGTGGGATTGAATGGGCGTACCAGGGCAGCGTGATAGATTTCCTGGCACAGATACAGGATAAGACCGGAGGCGCCAGATTCCCGTGGCTTGCCAGAGGAAAGATAGCGAGTATCGACCTGGATATATTTCGTTGTCTGAAAGATGACACAACTAAAACCGAACAACTCTTGGATGCTATTGCGGATGTGGCAGCTCCGGCAAAGTTGATCATGATCTTCACGAGTCCCGGATACCTTGACAAAGAGTTTGCGATAACGCTTGCCGAACGTCTTGTCGAAAAGATCGCCCGCAATTTGCAGGACCTTGCCGGAAACGACAGGGACGTCTCCGTCAATGGAGAGGGGAGGGGGCAGGGCAGCCAGGTCTTAGTAAAAGATATTCAAAAGAGAGGTCAGACCCCCTCGACTGAAGAACATCTGACTCGTCTGGACAATGTTTACTTTGGGGCATTTCCTTATAACGGTGATACGTCTTATGTAAAGAATGAAGAGTCGCATGTGCGAGTACCGCGTAGCCGGCCCGGGAGAGGAGACATGCTCGTCGATGTCAATAGCGCTACGATTTTCGAATATGGACTTATTGAATCGAAGATAAAGACCTCACCACTAAAAGTCATGGTTTCGGATGAAACGGACGGTAAAGTCGCGAATTGTCACCAGGGCGAGGCCATCCTGATAAAAACCGAGAATGCAAATGATGTCCTCGGCACATTATTTCTGGAAGAGTGCGATGCCATTGGCGGAAGGACTGTAATAAAAGGCGAACCATATCTATTTCTCTATCACAAGAACGATTCATTTAGGAACAAAAGTTTTTCAACTTTTGTCCAATGGCTATTGAAGATGAGCGATTCAGTCCAGGATCTTGAATGTTGCATATCGATGAGAAGGGGGCTCGACGAAAGATGCGCCGCAGAATATGAGAATTTTCAGGAAACGATAGCTGATTTGAGCTCTCTATATCCAGGTGTGCGCGTCCATGCGGTAAGAAGTCGCCAGGAGCCAGGGCTATTCGGTTCGATGGTAGTTTCCAAATACGGTGTTACGTGCAGGACCGCAAAATATACAGGACGAACGAGAAGAGATGATGCCACTGCCGATTGGGCGAATGCCGAGGTTGCAATGGTGCCGTTTGCGGTTGGTAGCTCTCCGAAGACCCAGGAACCCGTCTTCGGCGCCCATGACGCGCAAACTCCCAACTCCCAACCCCCGACTCCTAACTTAACCCTCCAAGCTCCAAACTCCAAGCTCCAAGCCAATTGGCCCGTGCGGCTCGTAGACACGATAAAGATCCGCGCGATGGAGGCGAAGGAGGAAGGGCAGAAGCTGATAGTAGGCGTCGGGACGAGCTGGATACCGGGATATGCCGAACAGGGTGAAGAGCATAACGGCCTCAACCCTATCCTGAGCGAATTGCGCAACTTGAGAGCCCTCGACAACATCGTATTCGTCGATGCCCCGGATAACGAGCTCGCGCAGGAGCTCATAAAGAAGGCAGATGGCTCAAAGACCGATTACAAGAACGTTATAGTATTAGCTGACAATAAGTTTGTGTCAGGAGAGCTTAAGGCATCCACCGAGATCGAAAAGGCGGCGCTCGATGGTTTCAGATCGCTTGCTAATGGCAGTGCCTTCCTCGCCGGTGTCGATACCGCTAACTTTACGACGGTTTCATACCGGCCGCAGATAGACCTGCTCGAGATGCTGGCTGTGGCGATAGCGCTCTCTTCCGATAAAGAGCTCATGACCGACTCCGAGATAGAGAAGCGCCTCGGTTTCAGGCGCATCAATAAGCGCATGATCGTCTACCTGCCCGAAGCACACCCCATAAACACCGAAGAATACCGCTTCCAGCTGGTTGCTCTCCAAAATGCATAAAAAAGCGTAAATTTTTACGGGTCCTGCCGCTCCCTCGCCTTTTGTTTCTATAGGGCATTCAACGCTCTCGAGGCGTACCAATGACCGATCGTGGATCCCAGGCGCCGTAGTGCCCTATACTCCAAAAGGCTCGGTCGCGTCACCCGTAAAAATTTTACCTAGTTCATATAGTAAAAAATTTTTCGTCTCTCATCGAAGGGGCCCCCGATGGTGGGGTATCGACCGGGACCTGAATCCAAATTTTGACAGGGCAAAATTTGGATATCGTATCATCAGACGAATATCCAGAATTTGCCATGACAAATTCTGGATGAAAATCGCGAGCGGGCACGGATCCCGCCAAACACCTTTAAAAGAGCGTCTATTGACATAACAGGGCTACCCGACTCGTTTGGCGGGAGAGCGAGCGATTTTCCGGAGTCACATTTTCCTCGCCGGGGAAAATGTGACGTTCCCGGGAGATACCCCACCGGAGAGGGGACACGTGGAAAAGACGAAAAATTTGACCTTAAAATTTTACTTGACATATATATACTATTATTGTATATATAGTACATACTTTTCTTAAAGGAGGAAAAGTGGGTTTAAGCATTGTTTAGACCCATTTTTTTTTGCCCCAAAATCGGAGCCTACAAATGGATGTAATAGATAGAGTTAAGGAGTTGATAGCTAAGTATTTAGAAGAAAACGCCATCGAACTCGTGGAGATAACTTACAGGCGCGAACAGCCGGGGATGGTGCTGCGGCTGCTCGTTGATAAAGAGGGAGGTATCACCATCGCCGAGTGCGAGGAGCTGAATAATCACCTCAGCGAGGCCCTAGATAAAGAGGATATCATAAGCGACCGCTACCTGCTTGAGGTCTCATCGCCCGGGCTCGACAGGCCTATGAAGACGGACAGGGACTTCGAGCGCGCCATGGGTAAGGTGCTTGATATAACCACTTATGAGCGTATAGACGATAGGAAGACACATGAGGGGAAGCTCGTAGGCATGGACAGGGAGAACGTTGTAATAGAGTCGAACGGCCTGAGCACGGTCATACCCAGGGCGAAGATCGCCCGCGCGGTGCTTAAGGTAGAGATCTAACGAGAGGTCAATCATGAACGAAGAACTGATCGCAGTACTTGAACATATGGAGCGCGAGAAGGGCATCGACAAAGAGCTGCTCTTTAAGGCGATAGAGTCCGCCCTTGTCAGCGCCGCCAGGAAGATACTCGGGAATAAAGAGGCCGATGTGACCGTCACCGTAGACAGGGCCACGGCCGAGATAAAGATCCTGAGCGACGGCAAGGAGATAAATTCCGCGGAGTTCGGGAGGATCGCCGCCCAGACTGCCAAGCAGGTCATAATACAGAAGATACGGGAGGCGGAGCGCGATATAGTGCTTGAGGATTATACCAAGCGTGTCGGCACCATCACCAACGGCGCCGTCCACAGGTTCGAAAAGGGCGATATCGTAGTGGACCTGGGGAAGACCGAGGCGATACTGCCGAAGTCCCAGCAGTGCCCTCGGGAAAGGTACAGGCAGGGTGACAGGGTACGGGCATACATACTGGAGGTCAACAAGACCTCTCACGGCCCGCAGGTGATCCTGTCGCGTTCCGATGCGTCCTTCGTGAAGAAGTTATTCGAGATAGAGGTGCCGGAGATCACCGAGGGGATAGTGGAGGTCAGGGCCATATCCCGCGAGGCCGGCGAAAGGACGAAGATCGCCGTATGGTCCAAGGACGAGAAGGTGGATGCGGTAGGGGCATGCGTGGGCATGCGCGGCTCGCGTGTAAAGGATATAGTGCGGGAACTCCAGGGCGAAAGGGTCGACATAGTACGGTGGTCGGACGACATACGGGAGTACGTCAAGGCGGCGCTCTCCCCGGCAGAGATCCAGGAGATGAAGATCGACAAGGCCAATAAGAAGGTCGAAGCGATCCTGCCCGATGACCAGCTCTCGATAGGGATAGGTAAACACGGACAGAACGTGCGCCTTGCCTCGAAACTGACCGGTTGGGAGATAGATATACGGGGCAAAGAACCGAAGGTTAAGGTCGAGGTTAAGGCTGAGGAAGCGGTTCAGGAGGAAGCCGGGAGTTTGGAGTCAGGGGTTGGGAGTAAAGAAAAAACTAAAGAGATAAAGATCACGGACCTGGAAGGTGTCGGAGCGAAGACAGGCAAGGTCCTGACAGAGGCCGGTTACGATACGGTGGAGAAGATAAAGGCCCTTACGATAGAAGACATGACGAAACTCGAAGGCATAGGGAAGAAGACGGCGGAGAAGATACTGAAGTCGGCAAAGGAGCTATAGTGAAGAAAGAGAAAGAAGTTAAAAAGAAGAGACCGGTGGCTAAAGCAGCGGAAGTTAAACCGAAGACGAAGAAAGTTGCGGCGAAGACGGCTTCCGTGAAGAAAAAGGCACCTGTCAAAAAGGTTATCGAGAAAGAAGCGCCTGTTCTTAAAGCAGCGAAGATCGAAGTCAAAAAAGAGGCGCCGAAAGTATCGATAAGACCGCAGGCCCCGGTCACGCCAACGGTAACGGTCAAGAAAGAGGTCCCGCCGGCCCCAAAGCCGGTCATGCCGCCGAAACCTATTCCCGCGGAAAAACCTCTGCCTCCAAAGCCGGTACAAAAGGCGGCGCCTGCCGCTCCTGTTATAAAGGAGAAGGCGGCCCCGCCTCCTCCGCCTAAGCCCGAATTGAAACCGCCACCGCCGCCTGAAGTGAAGATAGAGGTGAAACCGCAGGCAGCCGAGCCGCCCAAACCCAGGATACTGGAATTCGAAGTCCCCATCTCACTGAAAGATCTGGCCCTGAAGATCGGTGTCAGGGCCAATGAGCTCATATTGAAATTGATGGCGAAGAATATCATGGTCACCATAACCCAGAATATAGCCGAAGACCTCGTTGAAAATATATTGAAGGAGTACAACATAGAATACAGGAAGCCGGCCAAAGTCGAAGAGCAGGTCGCGAGAGAGCACATGGAGGCGGAGGAGAAGCAGGACCTGCAACACATCGTATCGCGCCCGCCTGTGGTCACGTTCATGGGCCACGTCGACCACGGCAAGACGAGCCTCCTCGACTTCATACGCAAAACGCGTGTCGCGGACAAGGAGAAGGGCGGCATAACCCAGCATATAGGCGCATACGAAGCGAAGATAAAAAAGGGTTCGGTGACCTTCCTCGACACGCCCGGTCATGAGGCCTTCACGGCCATGAGGGCGCGCGGGGCCAACGCTACCGATGTCGTGGTCCTGGTAGTCGCCGCCGACGACGGCATCATGCCGCAGACGAAAGAGGCGATCGACCACGCAAGGGCGGCGGGCGTCCCTATAGTGGTGGCCATAAATAAATGCGACCTGCCGTCGGCCAACATAGAGAAGGTCAAAGGGCAGCTATCGCAGGTAGGCCTGAGCCCGGAGGGCTGGGGCGGGAAGACGATCACCGTCCCCGTATCCGCCAAGACGGGCGAAGGGGTAGATGCTCTTCTTGAGATGCTCCTCCTGGAATCGGAGCTCCTTGAATTAAAGGCAAACCCGCACCTCAGGGCGCGCGGTGTCGTCATAGAGGGAAAGCTGTCGAGCGGCCAGGGGCCGGTCGCAACCGTCCTGGTGAAGAACGGTACTCTGAAGGTCGGGGACATGGTATTGAGCGGCATGCACTACGGCAGGGTCAAGGCGATGATGGACCACACGGGCAAACGCATATCAGAGGCACCGCCCTCGAAGCCGGTCAGCATACTCGGCCTTTCCGGGGTCCCGATGGCCGGAGATGAGTTCTTCGCCGTAAAAGACGAGAGGAAGGCGCGCACGCTCTCACTCCTGAAGCAGGATGAGGCGCGCACGAGGAAGATGAAGCTGTCGAGAAGGGTGACGCTCGAAGATTTCTACAAGCAGATGAAGAACGGCGCCGCGAAAGAGCTGGCCATAATACTCAAGGGCGATGTCCAGGGATCGATCGAGGCGCTCCAGCAGTCGCTTATGGACATGGGCACATCGGAGGTCAAGGTCCATATCATCCACTCCGATGTCGGGAATATCAATGAGTCCGACATCATGCTTGCGATGGTGTCGAACGCGGTCATCATGGGTTTCAACGTGAGGGTGGATGAGGGGGCCGAGGCCCTGGCCGCCAAAGAGGACATAGAGATAAAGCTGTACGGTATCATATACGAGGCGATCCAGGATGTTATGGCGGCCATGGAAGGGCTTCTGGAACCGTTCTCCAAGGAGGTCTTCCTGGGCCGCGCGGTCGTCAAGCAGGTCTTCAAGGTATCGAAGGCCGGTACGATAGCGGGCTGTTCGGTGGTCAAGGGAAAGATAGCCAGGAGCGGCCTGACGAAATTGATACGCAATAAAGAGGTCATATACCAGGGCAAGATAGCGTCGCTCAAACGTTTCAAGGACGACGCGCGTGACGTAGCCGAAGGGTTCGAATGCGGCATAGGTCTGGATAGGCACGATGATATTCGTGAAGGCGATATCATCGAGCAGCACCAGATCGAGAAGGTGGCCCGGCGGCTTGAGGCGAGGAAATAGCATGGAGAAGCGGATACTGAGCGGGATGAGGCCTACGGGGAAACTGCACATAGGCCATCTTGTGGGCGCCCTGACGAACTGGGCGAAACTGCAGGATTCGTACAAATGTTTTTACATGATCGCGGACTGGCATGCCCTTATGAGCGAGTACGAGAATCCCAAGGGGATGAGCGAGAATAGTTTCGAAGTGGCCCGCGACTTCATAGCCGCCGGCCTTGACCCGGAAAGATCGGTGATATTCATCCAGTCGCATGTGCCGGAGCACCTGGAGCTTGCCATGGTATTCTCGGACATCACGCCCCTGTCGTGGGTGGAGCGCTGCCCTACATATAAGGAGCAGCTGCGCGAGCTTAAAGGGCGCGAACTTACCACTTACGGTTTCCTGGGCTACCCGGTGCTCCAGGCAGCGGACATAGCCGTTTACCGGGCAGGCCATGTCCCTGTCGGGATAGACCAGCTTCCGCACCTGGAGCTGACGCGGGAGATCATACGCAAGTTCAACACCCTGTATAAGAAGAACGTATTCCCGGAGCCGGAACCGATCCTGACGAAGACGCCGAAGCTTCTGGGCCTGGACAACAGGAAGATGTCGAAGAGTTATAAGAATTTCATCGCGCTGGCCGATACGCCCGAGGTCGTTTCCAAAAAAGTGGCGCAGATGATAACCGATCCCGAGAGGATAAAATTGGCCGACAAGGGCCATCCCGACATATGCAATGTCTTCAGCTACTATATGATATTCGGCAGCGAGACGCTCAGAAAAGACGCCAGGTACTGGTGCGAGAACGCAAAGAAGGGGTGCACGGAATGCAAGAAGTGCCTGGCCGGTGTCATCATAGAGACCCTTGAGCCGATACGCGAAAGGCGCTCTGTGCTTTCGGATGACAATATAGCGGATATATTAAAGGAAGGGGCAAAGAAGGCCCGTGCCGCGGCCTCGGAGACGATGGACGAGGTTAAGCGGCTTATAAATTTCGTAAAATGACTTACAAAGTAAAGCTCGAAGTATTCGAAGGTCCGCTCGATCTCCTTCTCTATCTTATCAAAAAAGAGGAGATCGACATCTATGATATACCGATCACGAAGATCACGGACCAGTACCTGGAGTATATCGAGCTGATGCAATTGCTCGATCTTAATATAGCGGGCGAGTTCCTGGTGATGGCCGCGACGCTCATACACATAAAGTCGAAGATGCTCCTCCCGCCGGACCAGCAGGAAGGCGAAGGCGAAGAAGAGCAGGACCCGAGGGCGGAGCTCGTGAAACGCCTCCTCGAGTACAAGCAGTTCAAGGAAGCGGCCTCCGAGCTGTCGCAGATGGAATCGCACCACAAGCATTTTTTCGCGCGTGCCGGGACGCCTCCGGATGATATCGAAGCCCTCCCGCCCGCCGACATAGGCAAGGTGGAATTCTTCGAGGCCAGCTTATTCGACCTGATCACCGCGTTCACCAAGATATTGAAAGACATCCCGAAAGATGTCTTTCACAAGGTGATCAAGGACGAATTCACCGTCTCGGAAAAGATACACGACGTCCTGCACATGCTGGTAGACAGGCCTAAGATGTATTTCACGGACCTCTTCAGGGCGGCTAAGAGCAAATTTGAGATAATAACCATATTCCTGGCGGTGCTCGAGCTCATCCGTCTCAAGGAGATAGTGGTGAGACAGACGTCGCAGTTCGGTGAGATAGAGATAATAAGGAACGTGGAACCTGTAAAACCTTCGGGTGGGACTAATGGATAAAGAAGAAGCCAAAAGGATAATCGAGGCATTGCTATTCGTGAGCGACAAACCGGTGTCGATCGACGCCCTGCGCGAAGTGCTCAAGGGTATAGAGGCGACCGAGATACGGGGATTGATAGAGGCGCTTAACGGAGAATATGCCTCCTCCGCGAGGAGTTTCAGCATAAAGGAGATAGCCGGCGGTTTCCAGATGATGACCGACCCTATCTATTCGAAATCGATATCGGCGCTCTATAAGAGGCCGCCGGACCGGCTCACCGGCCCGGGGCTTGAGACGCTCGCCATCATAGCGTACAAGCAGCCTATAACGCGGAACGAGATAGAGGCGATAAGGGGTGTCAACGTAGACGGCGTATTGGGCACGCTGGAAGAACGCGGGCTGATCAGGACCAGGGGGCGTCTGGAGGCGCCCGGCCGCCCGATGCTTTACGGCACTACGAGCGAATTCCTGCAGCACTTCGGTCTGAAGTCGCTAGAGGAGCTGCCCAAGCTGAAAGAGTTCAAGGAGAGCGACCTAGATTTTGTCAGAGAATCGGAAAAACATCAGGTGATCGATAAAACGAGCGGGAAGGCGGAAAGCGTTCCGGTAGAGGAACCGTCCGGCATTGTCAAGGAGGAGAATAGCGATGGACCTAAAGAGATTGCGCCGAATAGTTGACGCGATAGACGCCGGGATATTGAAGCTTCTGAATAAGAGGGCAAAGGTCATATCCGATATAGGCAGGATAAAGGCAAAGAGCAGGAGATCGGTATATGTGCCGCACCGGGAGGCGGAGGTATATGATAAGCTGGTCTCGAAGAACAGGGGGCCGCTCCCGAACGAATCTGTCATAGCCGTGTTCAGGGAGATAATGTCCGGGTCTCTCGCCCTGGAAAAGCCGACCGTCATCGCATACCTGGGGCCCGAGGCCACTTTCACCCATATGGCGGCTCTTAAGAAGTTCGGCTCCAGTGTCACATACAAGAGCTGTGACACCATAACCGATGTATTTTCCGAGGTGGAGAAAGGCCGGGCCGATTACGGCGTCGTCCCGATAGAGAATTCGTGGGAGGGGGCCATAAGCCATACCCTCGACATGCTCATAGATTCGGACCTAAAGGTCTGTTCGGAGATATTCCTGGATATATCGCACAGCCTTCTATCCAGGGAGGCGGACAAGAGCAGGATAAGAAGGATATATTCGAAACCCGAGGTCTTCGGCCAATGCAGGATATGGATAGAGTCGAATATGCCGAAGGCTGAGCTCGTGGATGCCTCGAGCACGACAAAGGCCGCCGAGATAGCTTCCGGCCAGAAGGGGTCCGCCTGCATAGCGAGCGAACTCGCCGCAGGACATTACGGGCTTAAGGTCCTTGAGAGCGGCATAGAGGATAGCGCCCATAATGTGACGCGCTTCCTTGTCATAGGTAAGACGGACGCGGAACGGACGAAGAACGACAAGACGTCCATAATGCTCTCCGTGAAGGATAAGGTAGGAGCGTTGCACGACATACTCGTGCCGTTCAAAAGATACGGGATAAACCTGACGAAGATAGAATCGAGGCCTTCAAAGGTGAGGGCCTGGGAGTACTATTTCTTTGTCGATCTCGAAGGTCATTACAGCGATCCGAAAGTATCCAGGGCGCTCGATATGCTGAGGAAGAACTCTGCGCACCTCAAGATACTCGGATCGTATCCGGCGGGAAATGGAGCATAACTAAATAGTCACCAAGTCACCAGGTCACAAAGTCACCAGTGAAAGCTTTTACGGGTGACGTGGTGACCTGGTGTCCTGGTGACCAAATAAGCTATATACTATGAAAAATCTTGTGCGAAAGAACATACTGGGCGTCAAACCGTACGTCCCCGGGAAACCGATAGAGGAAGTCGAGAGGGAGCTGGGCCTTAAGGACGTCATCAAGCTGGCGTCCAACGAGAGCTGCCTCGGCCCTTCGCCCAGGGCGCTGGCCGCGGTAAGGAAGAACCTGGGTAAGATAAACCGGTATCCTGACGCCTCATCTTTCTATCTTAAGGAGAGGACGGCGAAGTTCCTCGGCGTGAAGCCGGATAATCTCGTATTCGGGAACGGTTCTGATGAGATCATCTGCCTTGCGCTCAGGGTCTTTGCCGGGGAAGGCGACGAGGTCATAATAGCCCGTCCCACCTTCCTTATCTATGAGATCGCCTCTCAGATCCAGAACGCTACGGCAAAGTTCGTTCCCCTGACGGCCGATTTCAGGTATGATCTCAACGCGATGAAGAGGGCGGTAACCGCAAAGACGAAGATCATCTTCATCGCCAACCCGGATAACCCGACAGGCACCTATGTCACGAAGGCGGAGCTTGACGAATTCTTCGACGGGCTTCCCGATAAGGTGGTCGTATTCCTGGATGAAGCGTATTTTGAGTTCGCCGATCACGGCCGGAAGGACTATCCGAACGGTCTCGATTATATCAAGCGCCCGAACGTCATAGTATCGAGGTCTTTTTCGAAGGCGTACGGCCTCGCCGGCCTCAGGGTAGGTTACGGCGTAGCCAACCCCGGTATCATAAGTTACATCGAGCGTGTGCGAGAGCCGTTCAACGTGAATATACTGGCCCAGGCAGGGGCTCTTGCCGCCCTTGACGATGCCGCCTTCCTCAAGAGGAAGCTGGCGCATGTGGCCAAAGAGAAGGAATTTCTCTATTCTGCCTTCGGCTCCATGGGACTCCGGTATGTCCCGAGCGCGACGAATTTTATACTCGTAGACGTAAAGAAGGACTGCAAGACCGTCTTCGGCGGACTGCTGAAGAGGGGCGTGATAGTGCGCGATATGAAGGCGTGGGGCATGGATACGTTCATCCGCGTCACGGTCGGCACGCGTGCGGAGAATCGTAAGTTCATTAAAGCGCTCAGGGGGGCATTATGATAATAGTATTGCGGCCCGACGCAACGAAGAAACAGCTGGACCACATAGTCGCCAGGATAAAGAAACTTAAACTGAAACCGTGGATATCCAAAGGCGTAGAGCGGACAATCATCGGGGTGATAGGGGAAGAGGACGTGATACGCGCTCAGCCGCTGGAAGTATTCCCCGGCGTAGAGCGAGTATTGTCGATACTGAAACCGTACAAGCTGGCGTCACGCGATCTCAATAAAGAGGGAACCGTAGTCGATGCCGGCGGCGGTGTGAAGGTGGGCGGCAAAGAGATAGTCGTGATGGCCGGTCCGTGTTCGGTCGAGAACAGGCCGCTGCTGCTGGAGATAGCGCGGGCGGTAAAAAAGGCGGGCGCCAAAGTGCTGCGGGGCGGCGCATTCAAGCCCAGGACGTCACCGTACGCGTTCCAGGGGCTCGGCCTGAAAGGGCTCAAGCTTCTTGCGGAGGCGAAGACCGAGACGGGGCTCCTTATCGTCACCGAGCTGATGGATATACGGGACCTCGATGCCGTGCTGAAGTATGCCGACATAATACAGATCGGCGCCAGGAACATGCAGAACTTCAACCTCCTGAAAGAGGTCGGGAAGTCGAAGAAGCCCGTGCTCCTCAAGCGCGGTATGGCGAATACGGTGAAAGAGTTCCTGATGTCAGCCGAATATATACTTTCAGAAGGTAACTTTAAGGTCATACTCTGCGAGAGGGGTATAAGGACGTTCGAGGATGCCACGCGTTTTACGCTCGATATAAGCGCCGTGCCTGTCGTAAAGAACCTGAGCCACCTGCCCATAATCGTAGATCCGTCGCACGCGACCGGTAAGTGGGGGCTTGTGGGCGCATGCGCGAAGGCAGGGTTGGCCGCAGGGGCGGACGGCCTCATAATCGAAGTCCACCCTAATCCGGAAGAGGCATTTTCTGACGGAGAACAGTCGCTCTATCCTAAAAACTTCGCGTCTCTCATGGGCGAACTGCGCAAGGTAGCGAAGGCGGTAGGAAGGGAGATGTAACATTCATGTCACAAAGTCACCAGTGAAAGCTTTTACGGGTGACCTGGTGACGGGTGACCTGGTGACCGAGAGGCTATATGATTCGATTTAATAAGGTCGCGATAATCGGCGTAGGATTGATGGGCGGCTCGATCGGGCTGGCAGTGAAGAAGCGAAGAGTGGCCGGAGAGGTCATCGGCGTCTTCAGGCATGCCTCCACTTTGAGGAGGGCCCTGAAGAGAAGGGCCGTAGACCGCGGGACCCTGAGCATAGAGGAGGGCGTAAAGGACGCCGACCTAATTATAATAGCAACGCCCGTATATTCCATACCGCCGCTTGCGGCAAAAGTGATGCGTTATGCGAAGAAGGGGGCCATGATCACCGATGCAGGCAGCACGAAGAAGTGGCTGGTGGGAGAAGTCGAGAGGAAACTCGGTAGTTCCCGCCGGGTATTTTTCGTAGGGTCCCATCCTATGGCCGGGTCGGAACACGCAGGGGTTGAGTTCGCCAGGGACAACCTCCTGGCCGATGCCCCGTGCATAGTGACGAGGACCCCGAAGACCGACAGGCGCGCCCTCGGGGCCGTCATCAACTTCTGGTCGGCGCTGGGCGCAAGGGTCGCCATTATGGACCCTTCCGCACACGACAGGAACATATCGTTCGCAAGCCATCTGCCGCACCTGGTCGCTTTCGGCGTCATAGGGGCCGTCCCGGAGAAGTATTTCCTCTATTCGGCGGAGGGCTTTAAAGACACTACGAGAGTGGCATCGAGCGACCCCAGGATGTGGACGGATATCTTCCTGACCAACAGAAAAGATGTCCTGAGGTCGGCCCGCATGTTCAAGGGCTACCTCGGCGAGATAGTACGGGTGGTGAAGAACGGAGATTCCAAGAAGCTCTTCCGCCTGCTTAAGAGCGCAAAGATGAAGCGCGACAAATTCTTTTATGGGAAATAAGAGCCCGCGGACGCTCGTGATAGCAATAGACGGGCCTGCGGGGAGCGGAAAGAGCACCGTCTCCAAGCTTATAGCTAAAAAGCTCGGCATACTGTATGTAGACACAGGGGCCATGTACAGGGCGCTTACCCTTAAGGCGATGCGGGAACGTATAGACCTCAAAGATGAAGATGCCCTGGTATCATTGGCCCGTTCCACCGGCATAGACCTTGGCGAAGGGGCCGGGCGCCTCAGGGTGCTGCTTGACGGAGAAGACGTGGCGGGCCTCATACGCACGCCGGAACTGACCGCAAATATAAAGTACATAGCGCGGGTGCCGGGGGTGAGGCACGAGATGGTGAGACTCCAGCGCGCCATAGGCAAACGGCAGGGCGCCGTCCTGGAGGGAAGGGATATAGGCACGGTCGTATTCCCGGACGCCGACCATAAATTCTATCTTGACGCAAGCGTCAAAGAGAGGGCCAGGCGCAGGCACAGGGAGTTGCTTGAGTCCGGCGAAAAGGTCAGCGTTGAGGAGATAGAGAAAGATATAGTCGTAAGGGACGAATCGGACATAAAGAGGGAGGTCGGCGCGCTCAAAAAGGCCGACGACGCCGTTCTCATCGATACGACGGGCCTCACGATAAATGAGGTAGTAGAGAAGATATTAAGTCATATACCCGATACCCTATACCCTATACCCTGACGCATGCGTATACGTCTCGCTAAGCGGATCGGCTTCTGTTTCGGCGTTAAGCGCGCCATAGAGATGGCGGAGAAGGCGCTTGAATATAATGATGATGTATATTCGCTCGGCTCGGTCATACATAACCGGCAGGTAGTGAAGAAGTTGTCGGATAAAGGGCTTAAGGTAGTGCGGGGCATAGACGGCATAAAAGGCGGGACGGTCGTCGTTTCGTCCCACGGCATAAGCCCTGCGGTCGCCGGGCGGATAAGAGAAAAGGGATTAAAGCTGATCGACACGACGTGCCCCTTCGTCCTGAACGCGCAGAGGATAGCGAAGTCGCTCGGAGACGAAGGCTACCGCGTAGTGATAGTCGGCGATTCGGAACACCCCGAAGTCAAAGCGCTCAGGGGCTTTGTCCCCGACGTGTGCGTGGTGAAGAACAAAAAGGAGGCGATGCGTCTCGCAGTCAGGCCGCATTCGAGGATAAGCGTGATATCGCAGACGACACAGTCGACGGCGAACTTTCTCGATGTGGTCAGGGTCATAACCGGCAAAAAACCGGGAGAACTGAAAGTAATAAATACGATCTGTAAAGACGTGGAAGAGCGGCAGAACTCCGCCGTCGCGCTGGCGCGCAAGGTTGACGCCATGCTTGTTATAGGCGGGAGGAACAGCGCGAACACAAGACGGCTTTTCGAGCTATGCCGTAAGATATGCAGGAATTCTCACCTTCTCGAGACGGAACGGGATATAAGGAGAGGGTGGTACGATACGGCGGAATGCGTAGGCATAACGAGCGGCGCTTCAACGCCGGATTGGATAGTCAAACGGGTAGTAGAGGTAATACGCGTAAAGCATAAAGCGAAAAGTGCGAAACGGTTAAGGAAGAAGTGAGTAAATCCATCCGCCTTCGCCAAAGGAGATATTCAAAGCAGCTAAGCTTCGGCGGATGCCCGCCGAAGCAGATCTTCTCTGAATAACAAAAGATGCGAAGGCGGGCAAATAGAAAGGGGACGTGGGCGTAATGATCAAAGAGAATGACACAATGAATGATACAGAAGAGACGGATGAAACCAAGGAGGTGAGGACCGACGATTTTGCCCGGCTGTACGGCGAGAGCATAACCAATATCAAGGAGGGGCAGATAGTCAAGGGCAGGATAATCGCCATCACGCCTAAGGACGTCATAGTCGACATCGGGTACAAATCGGAAGGCGCGATCTCGCTATCGGAGTTCGGCGATCCGGACGCTATAAAGGTAGGAGACGAGGTCGACGTATACCTGGAATCGAAAGAGGACGATAACGGCATGGTGGTCCTCTCGAAGCAGAAGGCCGAACGCGCGGTAGGATGGGAGATGGTGATATCGCGCTACGGCGAGGGTGACCTGGTGGACGGCAAGGTGACCAGGGAGGTAAAGGGCGGGTTCATGGTCGACATCGGAGTAGAGGCCTTTTTGCCTGCCAGCCTGGCGGCTCTCAAGAGCTTCGGCAATACAAGGCAGTTGATAGGGCAGGCGTTCCAGTTCAAGATCGTGAAGATCAACAAACCCAGGAAGAATATAGTCGTTTCGCGTAAGGACGCTTTGCAGCAGCAGAGAGAAGAAGACAAGAAGAAGATGCTGGAGACGCTGCAGAAGGGTGCCGTCGTCAGCGGGATCGTGAGGAATATCACCGACTTCGGGGCCTTCGTGGACCTGGGGGCGGGGATGATCGGGCTCCTGCACATCACCGATATGAGCTGGGGCAGGGTGTCCCATCCCAGCGAGGTCCTCGCCATAGGGGACTCTATCGAGGTGGTCGTGCTCGACTTCGACAAGGAATCGATGAAGATATCCCTGGGCCTCAAACAGAAGACGCCCAACCCGTGGGAGACGGTAGATACCAAGTATGCCTCCGGCAGCAAGGTAAAGGGATCCATAGTCAATATAGTGCCGTACGGCGCGTTCGTAGAGCTGGAGAAAGGCGTTGAAGGGCTTCTCCACATATCGGAGCTTTCCTGGACCAAGAAGTATGCCAATCCGAATGAGCTTTTGGCGATCGGAGACCGCATAGAGGTGCAGGTGCTGGATGTGGATAAGCAGAATAAGAAGATATCACTGGGCCTGAAACAGCTTGAGTCGAACCCATGGCTTGAGGTCGAGACGAAGTACCCCGTGGGGACGCGCGTGAAGGGCAAGGTCCGTAACCTCACGGACTACGGGGCGTTCGTCGAACTGGAAGACGGGATAGACGGGCTGGTGCACGTATCCGATATCTCATGGACGAAGCGCATAGGCCACCCCAAGGACGTCTTCAAGAAAGGCGAGAAGATCGAGGCGGTCGTCCTGGCCGTAGACGCCAATAACAGGCGCATATCGCTCGGCGTGAAGCAGCTTGCCGCAGACCCGTGGGATGATATAGCGTTGAAGTATGTGCCGAATACGATGCTGCCGGGAAAGGTCACTAAGGCGGCGAACTTCGGCCTATTCATCGAGATCGATAAGGACCTCGAAGGGCTTGCTCATATCTCCGAGATACCTCTCGGCGAAGGGGAGAAGCTCGAAGAGAAATTCAAGGTAGGCGACGACGTGAACGTTAAGGTCATCAAGGTCGATTCGATACAGCACAAGATCGCGCTGTCGCTGAAGGTGGTGTAGGGCGTTATTTCCGGTCGAAGAAGGGATTCTTCCCGGTGACGCTCAGAGGTATGCCAAGGGCCTGTTTCACTTCAGGAGAGAATATCTTGAGGTCGAGGCAGGCCCTTCCTATCGAGTACATGATGCGGTTATCGATATGGAACTGGTTTGCGACCGAGACCGCGGATGTCGCCGCAATGCCGAGGTCTACCGAGTTGTACGCGCAGATGCCTTTCGTCTTTTTCAATTCAGCGCACGTCCCGTATCCGCAAAACCCGCAGTTGAGGCCGGCCGGATTGTCTTTGGCCCCTATTATGACTATTGCACCTGAAGCGGCTATCGAGGCGGCATCGCGTTCCATGCTGGGCCTATTTTCGGCCTTCGATATGCTTTTCATGGTATCGGTCAGCTTGGTCCTGGACGGTTCATCCTCGATCACCAGCACTTCTATATTATCGATACCCCTCGTTTTAGGAGAGGTCCTTGCCCCGGCAGCCATAAGCCCGGCGACGCTCAAGAGAGCGGATAGTTCAAGCTCTTTCGATCTCTTCATGGCATATTCTCCTCACAGAAGAGGATAGCACAGGGACCTGAGGGCGGTCAATGGATTTCTGTTGACATATCCGATACGGTGTGATAATATACAACAAGCACTGAGAGATACTCAGTGTCTTTTTTTTATAAGGAAAGCATAAAGAGGAGGTGAAGCAGAAATGAAGCGATTTGTCTTAGTTACTGCGATGCTGGTTTTCGTTTCCTCATTCGCATATGCACAGGAAGCAGGTCAGGAGACGGTGCCTGCTGTCGAGAATGCCCAGGTCACCATAAAGGGCGATATCATCGACAATATGTGCGCGGGCTCAAAGGCCCCCGAGGCCCTTGCCGAGTTCGCCGCGGGACACACCAAAGAGTGTGCCCTGATGCCGGCATGCGCCGCGAGCGGTTATTCGATATTCGCGGACGGGAAGCTCACCAGGTTCGACAAAGATTCGAACACGAAGGTAGAGGAGTTTTTGAAGAACCCTGACTCGAAGCTCCAGGTAGTGGTCGCTGCCGAGAAAGTCGGCGATGAGCTCAAACTGGTCTCCATAGCGAACCAGTAATATTCATAAGAAGGGCCAGTATTAAAAGGGACGGCCGGTCCGATATCGGCCGTCCCTTCTCTTTGCCGGCTCTAAAATTTCGTTGCAATCGACGGTGGGGCGTTGTACAATACTCGGCATATGGAAAAAGATCCTGATAGACAGCTGGAGCTCATAAAGCGCGGGACCGTAGAGGTGATACAGCCGGACGAGCTCAGGAAGAAGCTGGAGCGCGCCGCAAAGACGAATAAGCCGCTGGTCATAAAGGCCGGCTTCGACCCCACCGCGCCCGATATCCATCTGGGCCATACCGTGCTCCTCCGTAAGATGCGCCATTTCCAGGACCTCGGCCATAAGGTGGTATTCCTGATAGGCGATCATACCGCCATGATAGGGGACCCGTCCGGTGTATCTAAGACGCGGCCGCAGCTTACGCCGAAAGAGGTGGAAGATAATGCCAGGACCTATGAACGGCAGATATCGAAGGTCCTGGATATAAGGAAGCTCGAGATACGCTTCAACAGCGAATGGCTCGGCAAGATGACGATCGCGGGAATAGCCGAACTGATGGCCCGTTACTCTGTCCAGAGGATGCTGGAGAGGGACGACTTCTCCAACCGTTATAAACAGCAGAAGAACATCACCATGCTCGAGTTCCTCTATCCGCTTCTCCAGGGTTACGATTCCGTGGCGCTCAAGGCCGACATAGAGCTCGGCGGCAGCGATCAGAAGTTCAATCTGCTGGTGGGCCGCGATATACAGGGCGCGTACGGCCAGGAAACCCAGGTCGTCATCACCATGCCGCTCCTCGAGGGCCTCGACGGCGTCCAGAAGATGTCGAAATCACTCGGTAACTACGTCGGAATAAATGAAACGGCCAAGGAGATGTTCGGCAAACTCATGTCCGTATCGGACGAACTGATGTACAAATATTACGAGCTCCTAACAGATGAGGACGTGGCGAAGGTCAAGGTTGAGGTCAAGGAGGGCAAACTCCATCCGAAACAGGCAAAAGTTAACCTCGCAAAACTCATAGTAACGCAATATCACGGCGAAAAAGAAGCTGTGAAACAGGCCGAAGAGTTCGACAGGGCATTCAAAGATAAAGGTTTTCCCACGGATATAGAACTCAAAACGATTCAATCGGCTTCGGCTTCTCTTGTGAGCGTGCTCGTTGACGGCGCGCATCTCCTTGCCAGCAGGGGGGAGGCCAAACGCAAGATACAGGAAGGGGCCGTTGAAGTTAACGGTACGAAGGTCTCAGATATAAACTGCGAGCTTGAAAAAGGCAAAGAGCTTCGGATCCGCGTAGGCAAAAAGTTCGCCCTGATCCTGTTGAAATAGCCCCTGTTAGGAACTGAATTTTTTTTAAAATAAGTATTGACATCATTCCTGAATATGGTATATTTAGACACTACCAATAAGGAGAAGGTGTCTGTTAAATACTTCGCCTTGACAATTTGACAGGTTTTTCTTAAAACAGAGGATGTAATCAAGGCATCGTCTCGATGCCTTTTTTGTGTCTAAAATCCGCCTCTGGCGGGTTTTTTATTGTCGTTCTTTGACAACGAGTCTTAAGACCGAAAAACCAAACAAGAGATTGTTTGGCAGGAATAAGCCAAGATGGAATTCTTCAGATATTCAATTGGAGAGTTTGATCCTGGCTCAGAGTGAACGCTGGCGGCGTGGATTAGGCATGCAAGTCGAACGATACCGCAAGGTATAGTGGCAAAAGGGTGAGTAACACGTGAGCAATTTACCCTCAAGTGGGGAACAACCTTGGGAAACCGAGGCTAAAACCGCATAAGACCACGAGCTCGCATGAGCTTGAGGTAAAAAGCGGGGACCGCAAGGCCTGTTGCTTGAGGATGAGCTCGCGACCTATCAGCTAGTTGGCGGGGTAATGGCCCACCAAGGCTTTTGACGGGTAGCTGGTCTGAGAGGATGGTCAGCCACATTGGGACTGAGACACTGCCCAGACTCCTACGGGAGGCTGCAGTCGAGGATCTTTTGCAATGCCCGAAAGGGT
>Ga0265297_10000158_pt1 | contig 224066 bp, 334 predicted proteins | sample Munlanlwell13791_FD_192502 | JGI IMG/M metagenome (GOLD analysis project Ga0265297, IMG submission 192502) | Leachate microbial communities from a municipal landfill in Southern Ontario, Canada - Leachate well 137-91 | ecosystem: Engineered > Solid waste > Landfill > Unclassified | place...
GTCGCGGCTGCTGGCAATATGCGAGTAGAGGATAACAACAGTCTCAATCAAACCGAAATCAAAGAAGTCACTGCAAGTTTAAGATTTGCGGATCTGTCCAACAAAGCTATTGCAGACTATTTGTTGGAAAAGGGTTTGTCCGATGCACAGGCAACAGACAAGTTGGATTCCGAAATTTCTGAAAAAGCACGAAAAAATGAAATCTTGGCTATTATGAAATATATGCAAAATTCAAACAACGGGCCATTACAACACCTTCGACCTATGGCAAGAAAAATGAGAGAAAACCCAGAAAAAGATGAATTTTCTTGGGACTAACAAAGGAAAGAAATTATGATTCCGCGAGACGATGTTTTTTCATTGGATGAGAAGAATCCCTTCGTGATTGATGACAAGAAAATCGGGGAGAGTCTGGATAAAGCAGTAAAAGAAAAAGAAATTGATCCTAAGACTCAGGCAATTATTGATGCTTTTTTGGCTGATCTCGGGCGACTGAATGACCCCAATGTAACATACAATGAAAAATTGGATTTGATCATCGATCTCAAAACCCGAATTGTTCCTATTGTTTTTGCGGAATTATTTCAAGAAAAGCCAAATGCTGATATCTCTTTGATTGCTTCCCGGGCATCCTTCGCACTGAAAGAAGCTGCCTCCATTATTATCAAAAAGAGAGAAACAGAGGTTACGGATGATATCAATCCTTATTCTCCTAAATTTCAAAAAGCTTTCTTTATGTTCATCGAATTGTTTCATAAGGTAATGATGGAGAACGGGGCAGATGAAATCATGATCAACAATGTTTTCGGATCCCTCTCCAGGGTTTTATTGGGCTGGGAAGAACAAGTAGTAAAGTCTTTGAAATCAGTATCCAGTAAAGCTTTGGAAAAAATTGAGAATCCATTTATTGCCAAGTTCAAGGATTCTCTGAAAGAACCAACGAAGTGAGCTTATGTATAATGCAATGCGAAGAGACTTTCATCGTGTCTTCATATTTGTTAGAGAAAAAAACAGAACATTACCCCTTTTAGAAACAGAATGGGGAAAAGCTTGGTTCAGTAAGATTCAAGAGAACCCCAGTAAAGAAAATGAATTGTTCTTGGATATGAACTCGGATTACCATATACAGAAAATGTCCTCGGAAGATTTTATTTGAGAGGTATCGTATGATTAAAAAATTGAATGTAACTGCACAACATCAGTTTAAGAATAAAATCACTGTGGAAATATCTTACATGCATGATGAATCCGTATCCCCGCATGTTGCACAGGAAGATATTTTGGAACACATCCCAGAAGTATTAGGTTCAGCCAGCATCACGGATGTAAGAATCATCCAAGGTCTGTTAGATAAGAATGACAGTCTTATAAAAACCCCGGATAAAAAGTAATGAACAAAACAGATAAGACGTTGGCACAGTTATTGGAAGATTTTCAACTGGATGTCCCTCTTGAAGAATTCAAAATGGGGATACAGGTTGAAAAAGAACATACAGAATCCGGACCCCGAAAAGGGATGTATGCGGTTATTCCCAACAAACTTCTTTTCATTGCTCGAATTGCTGCAGCCCACCTTGCAGAACTCCCAGATTATTATACCCGGCTGAAAGAAATGGAAGCACAGGGGAAGAAAGAAGCCTCTACCAGTTCTGGGGATGTTGTAAATGAAAATGGGTCCACACACGAAGAAGTATTGCACAGAACCGGGAAACCATTTGAAGATTCCCGCCTCGATAAGCTTCGGAGCCAAATGTCCGAATCATTGAATTATTTGCAAAACAAATTAATTCCAGAGTCCAAAAAACACCCCAAGGTATTTTCCCCTTTGAAAGAGTTTAAAGAGGTTTTGGAAACAACCATTTTAACCCTGGATGAAGTATTGTTAGCCTTTAAAGAGAATCAATAGCTCATCTGCCAAGTGTAGAAAGAGTAACGAAATCGCTCAGAAATGGGCGATTTCAGCTTTTATACACAACATAGAATCTTCAATATAAAGCAAACATATTGGAGATCCATACATTGGACGAATTAAATTTATCCAGTTTTACTAAAACATTCGGCAAAAACAATACAAAATACTCTATTATTGAGTTTGCTGAAAAGAAATCCTGTTTGGATATAAAGCTATTACCCCAACAAAGGTTTTTATTAAAAATTTTTGATAAATGTGTTTTAGATGATACTGTCAAAGATATTTTAGTAAAAGACAAATTTGGGGAACATGTTCTGTTTTCTTTCACAGAAAAAGGATTTTATGAATTCTTGTACAAAGAGGGCAGAATTTCTTTAGACTATGATACTTACATGAATACAGATATTGTCTCTATTGTTTTATGTGCTGGTCGTGGTGCCACGAAGACAACAACAATTAGTCTTTATACTGCATACAAGTTGTACGAAATTTTATGTCATTATTGCCCACAAGACTATTTCGGGATTTTATCTCATGATAGCATTGATATCTCTATTATCTCTTTGGGAGAGGCCAATGCTACGGAATTATTTGGTCGATTAAATAATTTAATAACAAAAGCTTCTTTTTTTAAACCATATATTTTATCAGAACCCTTACAAGGGGAGCTAAGAATTTGGACACAGGCTGATTTAGATAAGATAAAGGGATTTCTTGCAAACCCCCCAGCACATTCAAATTCTTTAAAAGTATCCGCAAAACCCTGTACTCCCGGATTACGCGGAGCAAACAGAAGTCAAGTTATTTTGGAAGAAATAGCCTTTTTTAATAACTCGGCATCTTCTACCCGTGAAATCCCATTAGATGAACAAATTTATCGTGCGGTAACTCCATCTGTTGCTCGTTTTAAATACCCAGATAACAGTCCGTTCGGGAAAGTATTGATGATTTCTTCCCCAGGAGCAAAAACAGGTAAATTTTATAATGCATTTGAGAGTGCTTTTAAACTAGGAACAAAATCGGGATCTCTAGCAATACACGCCCCTACTTGGTATTTAAATAGCAATCTTTCAAAGGCTTTCTATATTTCAGAATACAACTCAAACCCGAAAGCTTATCAACAAGAATATGCAGCGGAATTTGGAAATTCTGAATCAACATGGATACCGGATGATCGTCCAATTTTTAGAGCTTTTGATACATCATTAAATCAATCTCAACCATATGGTAGGGTGGATCATATTTATTTTGCTGGATTTGATTTTGCTTTTTCCGGAGATGGTTCCGCATCTGCAATATCACATTTTGAAAAAGAGTACGTAGAAATTCCAGAGAATTTTGTTCCAGAGGTTGCAGCATATTATCCAGATCTTATGAAAGAACTTGAAGAGAATAACGGAAAAATATTGTCCCCCAAATATGTTGTGGATTATTTTGAAGTTAGATACGCGGGGCAAGGCATATACGAGCATTATCCAGTAATGCCTGTTGAAGGTAAAGATGGTATTATTGATTGGGTTTTAACATTGTATAAAAGGTACCAAATTCGTATTGGAATTTTTGATCAATTTAGCGGGGCGGTTTTAACTGAAATATTTCAACAAAAAGGGTTGAGATCCATAAAACAGGTTCCACATACAGCCCAATTAAATGATGCACATTATAAAAATTTTCTATTCCTTTTGAATTCTAATTTACTGAAGATGGCATATAGTCCCGAGTTTATGAAAGAACTTAAAAGTTTAAGAGAATCTAGGGTCGGTAGTGGTTATTTAAAGGTAGATCATCCGGCAGGGGGACATAATGACTTATTTTCTGCCGTCATTCGATCTTTGTATCTCTGTTGGGCATATGTGACTAAGAATAAAAATGTCATATCTAATATGGGCATCCTTTATTCCGGGGGGGATTTTAAATCAAGTATTTTGAACTCCGGAAAAGTTGCAAGACATTTGGAAAATATTAAAAATGGAATGCACAATAATCATGGGTCATTAAGAAATCCAAAAAACATGTTCCCCAATCGAATGAAATAGGTGGTTTTTAAAAAGATAATTAAAACATAAATGGGCATTACCTTGTTGAAATTGCTTTTAAATTCTTGGTATTGTTCTAAAGTATTATTTCTTTTTTTGAAGATAATGTGAAACATCTTATGACAGCTATCACAAAGACAGGCTCCATTAGAGGTCTCAAACCTCAGATGTTTGTGGGTTGCCCAAGAATATAAATGATGTGCTATCATTGTTTTTTCCATTAAACCACAAACATCACAACAGTTATTAAAAATGTGTTTAACCTCTTTCTTCCATACATGATTCTTGTAGTAGTGTCTACGTTTTATTCTATCTTCATCACTCTTATTAAAATTCCAATTCGGGTGTTTGTCCCCAACCCATGTTTTTAATTGATCTATATGGTAACAACCACAGGATTTAATTGCACCAAAGGTTAATGCAGCCCCTTTTACAACTACTTGTTTACCACAATTGCATATACAGTTAAAGAACCCATTCTTAATCTCATGCCTTGACACAACTAAGAGCCTATTAAATTTTTTACCCGTTAAATCATGTGCTCTTCCCTTACAACAACAAGACTGACAGATTGTGTGTTGGATGTTTACAACCTTTTTAAAGGGCTTTTTTCGGGTCCTATTACATATGGGGCACTGAATTTCTATTTCGATGGAGGAAGAATGAATTAAATCTTGTATTGGAACTATAAAATAATCATATAATTTAGTGTAATTATACCCCATTTTAGTATAATAAGTTATGGATGGGCCTACCCATCTCTGTTTAACCTCTTTAGTTAGAATTAGGCATTTATTGTTATTAAATAGGTTGGAAGTTTTAGGGTTCATTTATTTCTACTTTAATTATTTTACAGTTTTTTCCAACAAAGCGAAGATAATTACTAAGACTATCAAAGCCAAATTCTTTTGCCTTGTTTTCAAGAATTTCTTTCTCTTCCGCATTAATTCTTATTCGAATATTATTTTCTTTTTTCATATGACTCCTTGTGTTACCAATGTAAATACTAATAACTAATTAATAGTATTTACATTGGTAAATATGAAGATCTATAATATCCCATATGAATACAAGGTAATTGCCCGGAAAGAATTGAATAGTGCTGTTCATTCCGGCACAGTAAAAAGAAAGAGATACTGTGAGATTTGCCGAAGAAGTAAATCAGTTTTGTTGCAAGAATATGTGGGTATTTTGTACAAGAAAACCCCAAAACCAATACATGCTCATCACCCTAATTATCGATATCCCTTATGGGTTTGGTGGTTGTGCAAAGATTGTCATTCCAAATTACATGCTGTACAAAGAGAAAAAGGAATTGCCTGCCTATCTTTGAACTTTGCAAAAAAATTGTTGTTGCAAAGTGTTTACAAGGTTTCAGAAGTAATCCCTTGATTGTTGGTACTGTTTGCGGTAAAATACTTCTCATCTCGCTATGTTGGAGGGGCAAATGTCTTTTTTTGAGCTTAGTTTTTTCCAAGATATCCCTATTACAAAACTCCGGGTTTACCTTGTGGTTTTGGGATTTACCCGGGGGACACTTAATGGAACAGGATCCCATTGTCATTATATTTTTGAGGCAAGAGATACGAAGGAATGTGGTAAATATCCTCGGTCTTTTCAAGTCCTTGTCCCAGAGACGGAATGTGTTGAATCCTACCTTTCGGATGTAAAAAAGATTTTTGAATCTATACAGGAGCTTTTGCATATTCCTCTCCCAGTTTCTGTGGCCTTAGTGATGAAAGATGAAAAAGAAGAAGCGTGGTTATTTGCGACTCCAGAGATGGATTTAATTGTTCGCCCTATGAAATCTGCAAAGGAATACGGGGACGAACTTAAACCAGTGCTTCGGGGGTTGACTGCAAATGCAGTAATTTTGGATGAATTTGCAAATTTCAAAAATACAACAGGAGGAAAGTAGTATGTCTCTTGAGCAAGAAATGAAAGAAATACGGGAACATCTTGAATGTGTGCCTTTGAGGGGACTCCATAAATTGGTGATTTCAAAAGATACGATGTTGGTTGAAATGAATCCAGATTGTCCTAGTTGTATGACTCTTATGGATCTGGTTTTGCTGAAGAACCTGTGGAATAATACAAACCTTTCGCAGCAGTGAAAATAAAATCCCCCACAGTTTGAAAAATACTGTGGGGGATTTTTATGAAGTGAAATTTATTTGGTTAAATATTCCAAATCTGCTGAAGATGTGACTGGGGCAGAGAATGAAAACCCATTGTTGAATACCAATGTTTTTTCAATATCCCCGGCTCCGGCTGTTGTAGAGAATCTTGAAATTGCTGGATGAGCAAATAAATACTTGTTATTTCTAACATCCAGATCAAAGTTAATTGTTTTTGCAAAGTCTTGCATCCAATTCGGTAACAATTGGGATACCCAAGAATCAGGGTTTTCAGAAACTCTTTTTCCCTTTTCATGTTGATACCGCTTGTTCAGGAACTTGGGAAGATTTTCAATAAAGGACATATCTTTCCCGATATTCAAGAATTTAACAGACCAGGAATCTGCAGAAGCTTTCTTCCCTGTAATGAATTGTTTTAGATCATTGGTCATGTCATCATCTTTATCCTCGAACCATTTGTTATAACACTCGGAGGAACAAAGAGGGGGTTGCCCATCATCGCCCTCTGTGACATCCAATTTCATAGGCTTTTTGCAGACTTTGCAATAAGTGTCCACTACATTATCTTTTTTTTTACTTGCAAGAAAAGGCTTGGTGATTGTAGCAACCCCATCTGTCAATAAATCCTGAAGTACTGCCTCAGTGTTTTGTGGGGCAAGAGACTTGAAGAAGTAATCTACAAAACGATCAAAATTGAAAGATCGTTCTTGGGAAGGAGTCGGAGAGTCTTTTTGTTCAAAAATTTTCAAACTCACATTATTCCCAGTTTTCACAGCCTCGATTACTTTTCCACTTCCGGAGACTTCAAAAATCAAAGATCTGAACTTATCGATTGCACCCCGCAATTTGGAAACAACTTGTTGGAATTGATTCAAGCGATCCTGCAAGGCCCCGGCTTCTACCGCAGTCTTTTTCTTTGCAGAATCTGCTTCCATCTTATTTCGAAATTTTTCTTCGGACAATTCTTCGATAGGATTTTTTGCTTCCTTGAGGAAATCCGGGTCTTCTTTTCCGGCAAGATAATTCATGCAGGCTTTTGGGGATACTTTTGCAAGATGTTCATCCTCCATTCCATAATTGAGAACAACTTTCCCGCCCACCTTTTTTGCGGTTGCTTTTGCTTCACTGGGGTTGGTGAAAATTTCAGCTTCTGGGTATTCTGCAACAAACTTGCCGAAAGCATAAAATTTATCACCCTTCATTACAACATATTTTTTACCAACTGCGGCATCCTTGGGAAAAGGTTTCTTTGTGTCAGGGTATTTGTCTTCTTGTACGACCAGAGATGGATCCTCTTTATTTTTCTTCCGATCTTTAAAAATATCCCGCTTTTTATCATACATTGGTTTCTTAGAAGACAAATATTTGATAGCATCAATTGTTGACATACAAAGTCCTTTTAATAAATAGTAAACGTTCTAATAAGGCGATTTTATTTCTTTTTTACCACATCGTTCAATTTGAAGTTTGTATGCTTATTGATGGTGAGGATCTCCAAGAAATTTTCAATTGTATGGATTTCTGTTAAAGAGTCCTTTTTTTCAACACCCACCAAATACCCCTTAACGGATGCCTCCTCGGATTTACCGGCAAGCTTCAAGATATCTTTCCCAATAAAAGTAAACCCCTCTCCGTTGTCCGGGGAGATATCCAACTCATAGATGGTCTTGTGTTTTAAGAAAACAGCCTTTTCAACACGATGAGAGTTCAAGGGCTCCTCAATAACTCTTAACTCAATCCACATAAGTAACCCCTTTCAACAAGAGTCTTGTGAGAGATGTAATTTCCAGAATATTTTGAAATGTGCTGAAAATAAAGACATCCTCTTTTTCTGGGTTTACAGGGTCTTCAATAATACCCACAAGATATGTAGTGATTCTTTGCCAGTCCCTTGTGAATTTTTTCAACTCTATTAATTTCTTACCGCGAATTTTTCGAAAGGACTTTTTTGCGGCATTCAGGATTTCTTGTCCTGTAATATACAGTTCAGCCTTTTCATCCGTTGTTTGAATAAGGTTAATAATTGTTTTGAATTCATGTCGTAAAAAGAATCGAATATTTGTACTTTTTACTAGGGAATTCTGAGGGAAATCTAAGAGCATTCTCAATTCTATTTTCATATATGCCTCTACTTTTAAAAAATATTCGTGGTTTCGTCTTGCAGGGAGAAAATCTTAATCTCAATATCTAAGTCCATTTTGCTGAAAATGGGGAAAGAAGATTTAATAAGCGCGGTAATGTTGGAGTAGGAGCTACCAACAACCAACCCAAAAACTTCCCCGGAGAGATAAAAGTACAACTTACCTTTTCTGTTTTGGGTGTCAATATGTGCAGAAACAAAGGTCTTAAAATTTCCTTGTTTCTTTTCAATTGCGGTTTCATTTTTGTGTAGAATCATGGAGAAGTACAATTGAACCCAATAAATATAATCCTTAACTGTTTCAAGAATAATTTCTTGATCGTCTGTCATAGGGTTGGAAATATCTGTACAAAACTCCAACCCCTCTAATTCAATCGATTTTTTTTCAAAACTCTTTTTAAGATCCTCTAATAGGTGTGTTCCAATATTTTCGGATCTTACTACATTGGGGTTGTTGATTAAAATATGTTTCATAACTAGGTCCCTTTCTTATCTGTTTTATTTACTGCTACTTTTCCCTATTTCATTCCTTATTTATCAGATTGAACAAAGAAGAATATAATTCTTCCGGGTCGCAATTAGACAAACCGGCCATTTCCATACTGTTCAATTCAATTACAATAAAACCCCCTTCCTTTTTTTCTCCTACGTCAATAACAAATCCATTGGTTTTCTTGGATACAATTTTTGCAACATCTTTCACAAAAGCAATGCCCTCTTGCGAAAGAGGCTCATCGAATAAATCCGAATGAGAACTCCAATAAAATCCAGAGCAAAGAAGATTCTCTTTGTAGAAGAAGCAACGCCATTCTCTGGAAATAGGTAATCCCCGGAAGGATGTTCCAACCTGTTTTAGTGGGACATATTCTCGAACAACAATTCCTTGTTCGGAAATAAAAGGATCATCCAGATTGTTTTTGATGACCTGTAGAAGGTTTTCTCTTCCTTCGGCATACATGTGGGTGTCCCAATTGAATTTACGGGAGTTTGTTTTTCCTTTTACAATCCATTTACCTTCGGCGAGATTGCCCCATTCGGAATATGTCTTCGGAGTGTAATCTTTCAGATCTTCGTAGTAAGCAGTAATGTCTGCAATGTATGAATACTCCAAAAATGAATTCAACATTTTGCAGTTTTTAAGCTTCAGGTCCTGTTCCAACTCGGAAAAGTAGGGGAGTGCAGAATATCGAGGAATAACAAGAGATTCAGGGGGGATCTCTCCTCGAATATTGTAGACCGGAAAATATTTTTCAGCAACTTCCGGCTCTGACTCTTCTTTGTTGTATTCCCTGTGAAAATAATTGTAACTACTGGATTTTCTAAGTAGGATTACCGGTTTCATTTGTCATACTCCCAAGTATATTAGTATTTCCATTGACAAATCCAATTTCACTGCATACATCCGAACATGTTGCAAAAGGAGCTTGGTGGGTGACCATTAAAACAGGGATTCCAAACTCCTTTGCAAGACTTCTTAAAAAGTCTGACATTGCTGGGATATATTTTACGGCAAGAAAGCTCAATGTTTCATCCAGAACGATCAAAGGGAATCTTTTGGTAATAACATTGAACAGAATAAATAATACCACAGAAACAGCCGCAATAATTCCGCCCCCGTAAGAATTGATACTCCCTGAAACTCCATCCCGCAGGAGGTTGAAGGTATAAACATTGTTGCCACGTTTTACGGATTGTTCAATTTTGAATTGTATCCCCAAATCGGGGAAAATAACAAATAGGGCCTTGTTTACTAAGGCTTCAATCTTCCTGAGATTTTCTGTGGAGACTCTTTCAATAACATCTGTGAGAATTTTCTCCGCAATGTGCATGTATGTGATCTTCTTCGTTAAAGATCCAATTTCATTTCCAAGTATCCGGAGTTGCAGGGAAATATCTCTAAGATTGTTTTTCTTAGAGATAATTTCGGCTTTTGTTTCTACCAGCTTTTTCTTTGCAATTTCAAGTATTTCCATTGTATACCTCGTATATTGGATCATCCATTACATCACAGAAGGGCAGGCAAAGTAAACTACTTTATTTGCATATTCACATTCAAAATAATTGTCAAAGGAAAGTAAGAATCAATATCAAAGGGCAACAAAAACGTGGGATAAACAATCAAATCTTCCGCGAAATCCTTGAACTTTTTGGTTTTGGCAAATCTTTCTTTAATAACTTCTTCAATTTCATATGTTGCAATTGTCAGGGAATGGTATTGATTTGCCTGAATAACTTTCAATCCTTCGAGAGAGACACAATTTTTATTCGTAAGGAAACTGAAAGGGGCAAAATATTCGGTCTGGAAATCGGGGAAGAAAGTACTGGAAAAGGTGCTTACAAAATACAGGGGGACAAATTCCAAATCAATTTTATCTTCAAGGGTTTCTACTTCATTGGCAGTTTTTACTGCTTCTTTCTTGTATACTTCGTATTTCAAATTTGTGAACAAAAGTTGTTTTCTTATGGGCTTCACTCTTACCGGGTTTAAAATCTCCAACCAATCTTTTGTTAATGTATTATAATCCTTTTCTTCCAAGTAACCATTTTTGTCAAAAGATTTGAAATCCATAAGTCACCCTTTCCCCTGAGATAAAATAAATTATTACATGTATAGAAAAAACATGCGGTAGTTACCAGTTGTAGCTGATAACCACCGCATGTCTTACTTACAACTTATAGGGCTACGGTGCTTTCGGGTGGGAATTCTCCGGTATTTTCTTGTCCTTTTCGTTCTCCCTCGTGGATATCCACACCGAGGACGGCTCTTCCAACAAAGTTGGTAGTATTGCCTTCTTCTTTTCGGATCTTCTGGAACAATGCGAGGGCATCATTCACAACATCCGGATTGTTGATGAATGCAGATTCAAATGCTTCTACACCACGATGAGTGAAGCCTTTAATCTTCAACCCATTGAAGGTATAGCTCTGTCCTTCTTTTTCGATAATTCCACGTCGGCGCATGATATCGAGGATGTCCTTTGCCATATTCCACCCACCCGGATAATCATCATTTGGGATATCGTAAGTTGTGGTTTCCCGCAACTCGGGGGTGTTGCACTTATTCTTCAAGTTAACAATCTTGATCAGCTTTGAAGTTTTCTGTTCTTCATTTTCTCCGGAAACACGACTCTTAACAGTACTTTCTTCTTTTCCACCGTATTCCAATTTCATGCGGATAGATGCAAGGAATCGAGGAGTCATACCGCCTGGAGTAGTATATTGATCTTTCCACGTTACCCCTGTAGCCAATCCAATACCGGGGGTATATTGATCTCTTTGGATTGCAAACTTCATCTGATTTGTGAGAACCGCAGCAAACCCCTTCATAAAAGCAGCATTCTTCAATTTGTGGGTGAATTGAGAAATTGCTTTTGCATGTGCTCCAATCATCTGGGTATCTTCCATGGAGCCCTCAATAAATTTTTTTGGTTTCATGCATTCGATGCTGTCAAAAGCAATCAAATCAAAATATTCCTTGGATTGTACCAAAGCATCGAGAACAAAATCTCCTTCTTCAATATTGTTGGGTTGGAAGAGTAGAAAAGTCTTCATATCCACATCGATACCAAATGTTCGCTTTGCATACTTGGGATCAAAGCTCTGTTCGAAATCAAAAAGAACAGATTTCATTCCTGTTCTTTGTGCAGCTCCAATTCCCGATAAAATCATGCTGGTTTTTCCCATAGATTCCATTGCAATGATTTCAGAAATTCTGGATTTAGGATAACCACCTACACCTGAAACAAGGTCGTACTTTAAGTTCCCCGAGGAAACGGCTTCAAATTTCTTCTTGGAGTCAAAAATGATATCTGGATTGTCTTTGCTGAATTTCTTTTTGACACAAGAGAGAACATCATCAATGCTTACGATCTTTGATTTTTTTTCTTCTGCTGCCATGTGTTACCCCTTATTATTTCTTATTTGCTAATTTGAGATTAACCCCAGGAATCTTTCCGAAAATATCCAAGTACTTCAAAATGTATTCTCGGGCAATACGGACACAGTTGTTACATACTGGGGACCCCATGAGTTTTGTTTCATTCAAAAGAACAGTATCCCCACCCCCAATAGGAATACCACAAAGGGTTGTCCCGCATTTTTGCAGGACACCTTTTTCACTGCGGGTCTCATACGGAAGGGCATGAGCCAAATCCTTTTTCCGGTTCTTCATCAAAACATAGTTGAACTTAACGGTTCTTGCCATACTATTTATCTCCTGTATTATTCGATTTGCCAAAGATCCCCATAAGGATCATCGGAATGCGTAACCGACCCGAAAGGGATAAAACCACCTCTCATCTTTGTCCATTTTTCTTCTTCTTCTCTGAATTTTTCTTGGAAGAGATTATAAATTTTTTCCAAGGAATAACGACCATCAGATGTTTCAACAAAGATTTCATTCAACTTTAGGAGCATTTTCTTTCTCCTCTTCTTGAAATTTTTTAAGTCTTCTTTCATATAGTGCTTGATTGTCTTCTTGCCATATATCCAAGAGGATGTACAAATCCATCATTTCTTTTTTATATGCCTCTTCGGTCTCTTTATTCTTTGTCTTTCTCCACTCATTTACCAATAAAGGGACCTCTTGAAGGTGATCAAAAATACAAAGTTGAAGACGATACTTATCTTCCCAATTAACCCCTCCTAGATCTCTTATTTTAACTACGGGGATATTCTGTAAGTACCAATCAAGAATACTGTAATCAATATGTTTATCGGGGCATTTTGGGTTTTTGCAAAAGACTCTTATGGAATATTCTCGCCGCATTTCATCTATTTTGCTGTGTGTTCCTATATCTGTTTGATTACAACACCTACAAGCAATAATAGGGATAGGGGTAGAATAACCAGTTGAATGCCCATGATGCTCTATGGGGTAAACATTTTTATATTCCATTGTATTTCCTTTCTGAGTATTATACTGTATTCCCATTGGCTATTCAAGCCTTTTATGAATTAAATTGTTTCAACAAAGCATCTATTTTTGAGGTAATCTCACAAATATTGAAGAAATCTTTTTTCAATTGTTCTAAGAATTCCACAAATTTATCATTCCACTCGTGGGCACACACATAGTATTCTGAAATATTCTTGTTGTTGGGGTCCTCCGGGTCATTGCCCAATCCAGATTCACAGAGCCTCTTATCATATGCATCCATCATTTGATTTGGCTTGGCACCCAGTAGGATTGATAAGTTTCGGTAATGAACTCCAATATCAATCCACCACTGCTCTTTTTCGTCAAAGATTTGTTTTTTCTCAGCCATGACCACCAATAACCATAAAATAAGATCTGTGATTGCCGCTTTACTATTTTTATGTTTGGTATAATCCAATGCAGAATTGAAAAAGAAATTGTTTTCATGTTTGTTCAAGAGGCAAACTTCTTTTATTTCCTCGTCTTCTGGCATCGGAAGATCCTCAATATCCCAACTCATTTTTTCCTTTGCAATTGTCTGCAGGGTTTGGATGTACTTTTTTAACATATACCAGCGGTAATAGGGGATTTGCACATTGGAGGACGTATCTAGCGAGTATCCCTCAAAGCCTTTAAGAATTTCTGCAAGATTTCCCTCTACAGCAACTTCTTCGGAAATTAAGGCACTGTATTTTGCTTCAATTGCTTCCCGCGCATAGTATTCTGACATCCACCCGTCTTTTGCCTCTTTTTCCGAGATTGTTAGTTTTTCTACTTCTGCTTTCAACCGTGCATTTTCTTCCATCACGGCTTGTCGGTTCTGCATGTTGTACAGCCCAAAGTCATGTCTTCCGCAAGAGGGGCAGTTGAAGACAATCTCATTTACTCTACGAGTGATTTCCCCCAGCACTGCGGCATTCTTTGTTTCCCCATATTCTGCAATAAGTTCCAATAATGTTTTTTCCATATATCATCCTCACAGTTCATTGAGAAGTTTCGTAAATCTGCGGGCAATGTTGGAGTGGTATTCAACTTTTTCCCGGGAATCTTGGAAGTCTTTTATTTCTTGTTCAGACAAAAAGGAAAGAATGCCGGTAAGTTCTTCGTTTGAAATAAAGACATACTCTGTTCCTGAGATTTTCCCGAGAATAATAGAAGAGAGTGTGTCGTACATTACCTCATATTTTTTGGATGGATAATTCGCCATCCAATAGGGTCCTTGTAAATACCCTTGATGTAATGCATTTTTTAATTGTTCTTCTGTGGGCTCTTGATATGAAGGTTTGTTAGAATATTGCCAATGAAAAGATAATCGGCCCCAAAATCCTTTTGGACTTTGTTTTTTTGCTCTTTCAAGTTTTTCGGTATCTTCTTCTTCTCGAAGGGCTTTGATAGCACACATTGCTAACTTTGCAATGGTTTCTAAGTCGGTGTATTTTATTTCAAGATACATTGTATTTCCTCTATAGTAGTTTTTCTTCCACGGGTTTTACAAAACTGGAAACCCCTGAAAAAGATCTTCCGGTTGAGATATCAGACTCGTAGATAGAAAGTGCAAGAGCTTGCCAAACGTCTGCCTTTATCCCCTCCAGCATATTTCCCTTCTGCATACGTTTTCCGGGGGTCCCGTAACGTTGGATGAGATATGAGCGGATATGTGAATCATTTGCTCGGGGATTGCCCAACAAAAAGGTGATGTATGTCTTTCGGAAAACAAGTTTAGTTTTATTTTGCCCGTATCGTTCGGAGAAGATCCCAATCCAAATACAGGTGTCAAACAACGATGCAGAAGCGGGGCCGAAAGCTGCCATCATTTCCACAACCATTTTTTCAGTAGAATTTTTCCACTTGTCAATTACATCCATTATTTTTGCATTTTCTATTTTACCGAATTCAATTGGTTTTTCTTGCTGTATATCAAAAACAACGTATGCAGACAAAACATCCCCAGGATCAATTACAAGAATTGGCATATTGCCCCCAATGAGAAAATGCACGGAGAGGGATAAGACCTCTCCGTGCTATTACTTCTTTACTTAGGTGTGGTCGGGATTACAAAACCGGCGAATGCAGCATTGTGTGCTGTTCCGCCAACCTGTTGCATCAGTTGTCCTTGTGGGGAGAACGGCATATTCGGGTTGACAGACGTTGCTACATCCGGTTTCTTGAATCCCAATTTCACCTCAATCTCATTGTCGGGGACTTCCCGGGGCATGTACTTCTTGAGACTAGTTTCGAACAGAGTTTGTGCTTCCTGATAGATCTCAGCCGCGTTGGGGTGACCCTTCCAGTAACAATCCGGTTCGGGAACCATATTCCATTTCTGGAAATCGGCATCCTTGCAGGTAACCGCAATGTCATGGTTGGCAAGGCCCCATTTTTGCTGCATTTGTTTCAATACAGGATACTTGTCAGTGCTGAAGGTGAAAGCATAGAGGCTGTAATCGAAGGTTCCCAAGGCATTCTGGAGAATTCTTCCTGCGGGGTCAGTGTAATACTTCAGAGCAATTGTGCCGAAGCGCAATTTCGGTTCCCCCAAGAGTTGCATGATACGATTCAACAATTCTTTGTTTGCAGGAGCTTTGAATCCAAACTTCTCATCTTTGGACAATTCTTTGTAGAAGTGATAAGCCATCTGAAGATTGGGGGAGCCTTTTTCATTGAACACCATCAAAGCAATACGAGCATTTTCTTCTTTTCGGAGTTCTGGGAACTTTTCAAGAATTTTGAGCTTGATATCATCATCAAGAGAAACCATGGTATTTTGATGTGAACTTGTAGGCATTTCAGGAATTGTGGGCATTGTTTGAGCTACAGGCTGAACATGTTGAATCACAGGGGGTTGTTGTGGGAACATAATTGGAGCAGGTTGAGCTACAGGCTGAACCGGTTGAATTGGGGTTGTAATGGTCTGAGTGGGATTAAAGACAGGGTTTTGAGGGGTTGCAGCAGTGTTTACGATATTTTGAGGGATAGCTTGAGTGGGGGTTTGTTGAGGAGTTACTACTGGGGTAGGAGTTACGTCGGTGATAGTTCCCATGGTATTGATTGGGTTTGGTTGAGGTTGCACAGAAGAGATGACTTGTACATTTGTGGGATTTGATTGAGGGAGAGTTGAAAACATGTTAGGGGTGTTTGAATCCATTGCAGGAGTCCTTTCAGAATTTGCTTGAATTTCTTGGGATTGATTTTGGGTTTCAGGTTGCATTTCAGTTGAAGTTGCATTCTTTTTAGGTCTTGCCATAATTTATCCTATTAATTTGAATTAAAAGCACCGTATTTTTATATTGTTGGGTTTTCCTCCTTTACATTTGGCTATTCTACCATAGTTTCAATTGAAAGAGAAGACAATTTTTTAAACAAATTTTGCGTTAAAACCTGCTAATTTTTCATCTAATGGGCGATATTTTTCCAATAATCGTAAAGAAGACTCTAAACGAAGACATAAATTCATTCTTCCCGAAAGAACATCATCTAAGACATGATTCATATCTTTCATGCAGTTTTTCAAGAAAGATTCAATAATTTCCAGATCGTTGAACAAAGCCTCTTTTTCATTTTTGATTTCTTTCCGGGTGTCTAAACACTCTCTGATTATTATCTCGGAAGAATTCTTAAATGAACTAATATAACCCTTGGCGGAATTGAAAAAAGAAATAAAGTGGGTCACCTCTTCTTTTTGTAGTTGCAGTTTTTGGGCATATATATGGATTTTTGAAAGTAAACCTCCGACATCCTCACAAGATGGATTTGAAGGTATTTGCATTTCCTCCAAGTCATTCTTTTCCTGGCACCCTACCAAAATAGCTGTTTTTACCTTTTGAAGTAAGTCAAGGTTGATTGCCTGTATCAACTCTCCTGATTTCTTGGAGAGGTAGGTAAGTGCTGCCGGTTTATCGTTGGGGGAGAATTCTTTCGGGATCTTTGCCTCCTCTGCCATAGATTCCTTTAAACTTACTGTAGTAAAAGGAGTAAATGGCTGGGATAGGAAGCTATTCAATACTTCTCGGGTGTTCATAGGCACTCCTACTTAGACATCTTTGTTGGATCAAAAGAAATGGTTGGGGGCTTGATCTCTATTGTTGGTATTTGTTGCTCTTGTACTTTCACCTTGTTTTCGAGAATGGTTAAATTGTTCTGCAATGTTGCAACAGTTCTCTTTAATTCATGATTTTCCTGTAGTAGCATTTTAACCATACTGTCGGAAATGGCACAATAGAATGAAATGGCAAACAACCAAGCAATAAGAAAAAGAAAGATAAAAAATTTGATAAATTCTCGCATATTATCCTCCCACAACAAATAGGGGGTTACATTTCAATAGAATGTTGTAGAGAAACTTTGTGTATTGCGATGTGATGTGTTGTATTACTTGATCAGTTTCTCGGAAAATTCCAAGATCTGCTTTTAAGAATAATGTTTTGAAATATAGAAACTGATTTTTGGTTTCAATAGACATTGCTGCTTTTTTCTCGAATGCAAAAGAAAAAACTCGGTAAGTGACTTGGAGGGATTGATTGGTAAAATCATATTGTACCTGCTGAGGTGTTTTTAGGGGGCCAATAATATTGTTTTCCTGTGTGGGGAGATTTGGGGTGGTTGCAACAATATTCTCCACAAAAGGAGACAGCATAGGATTCCCTGCAGTTAACTCGGATAAAACAAAAGGATTGATGTTCCCGAGGGTCACCGGACCAACCTTTTCTGGGGCATAGAATGCATTTATGTTGTGCTGTAGAGTAATACTTACCCCCAAAGATGAGTATGTTTCCGAAGAGCCGCGCTTATCCTGTATTGAGAATTCTTTTATATCAGGATTAATATACTCATTGAGAAAAATATCAAGCTGTTTGAAAGGTGCAGGAAGTTGAAGAATTTTGCACATTGTATATTCCTTTGTATTTTTAGACTTACTTCGAGAGAGTTGAAAACCGCTCCCGAATCTGTGTTAAAATTTCTGGGACCTCTCCCCCATAAACTAGGGGGTGTTTTGCCATATAGTCCTCAACATTATCCATTGCAATGGAATACATGGTAGGGTCTTTTTCTATTCCGATATAATATCTCGAAACACTGGAAGATGCAACACCTATATTTGCACCGCCACAAAAAGGATCCAACACAACTCCATCGATAGGGCATAGGTACGATATAAGTTTTGAACAAAGCTTAATTGGTGTCGATGCCGGGTGCTTTGTTACCGAGATATTGTTTGCAACTGGGAAAATATTGAAAGGTGTTACTCCCCCTCTTCTTTCTGCAGCCGCATATACTTTACTTCGGTCTCTTTTGTAACCCGATGGTGAAGTATGCACATCAGGCTCTTTCAAAAATCGCTTGGAGGATCTATGTGCCACACCCGCAGAAGATTCATCCCACAATATTTCATTTTGATCTCTATAGCAGTCCTTTGGACCCAGCCAGACGAGGAGCTTTACAGTTCCTCTACAAAGATCTGATTTCGTTGCCCCACCACCGGGAAGAGAAACATAATTCCACCAATATAAATCTTGTGGAATTCCATATCTTTTTCCCCATTTCAAGAGAAACTCGTATGCCCACAAGGACATATTCCCGGCTTCTGTGTAATTGGGTTGCAAGACAAAAAGAGCAGATCCATTTGGTTTAAGAATTCGCATACATTCTGGGACAATTAAATCCATCATCCCGTGCCAATCTTCTTCGGACCAATACCCATATTTTCGTTTTATCAAGGGATAAGGGGGATCTCCAAAAACGAAGTTTATACTCTTATCCGGGATCTCTTTCAGAGCTTTTGTAGAATCTGCATTTAAGAGGAGGAGATGACTCATTTAATGTTTCTTACCCTTTTGCTCACCTTGTAGAGGTATATCAAATCATCATTCAGCCGACTCCAAAAAGCGATATACTCTTTGACTTCTATTGGGAGTTGAATTCTTTTAAAAAAGTACAAGATTTTTAAAACTTCCCAAAGGGTAGCGGGCAAGAGAAAAAAATAATAAATGGGGATGACAAGAAAGATCAACTCCGGGTGTAATACAATATGGGAAATGTCTTTGCCCTCGTAGTATTCAAAAGGGATTTCCCGATATCTTCGAACATATCGCCAGTCTCTTGTTTTCCAACAATATCTTTTCTCTGTCATTTTCGTGAAAATAACATTCTTCATCTCTCACCTCGGGTAAAGGGTTTCAATAAGATAGCACAATTGAGCAATAAACTCAAATACTAAAGAGACCTGATTTTTCATTCATCTCGGATTCTTTTATTGTATTATACACCCCACGCAAAATTATGCTGTATTCTTTGCGGGGATCAAAAGATTTTTGGCAAACAATGCAATGTTTTATTGGAATATGTGCAAGAATAACTTTAAAATTTGCAATATATTCTTGAAATAAATTCTCACTTTCTTTCTTTTCTTCCCGGTATGAGAATGAATAACCTTTGTAATAGTTCCAATTCTTTTGAACTTGTTGGAAAAGAGTTGAGGATTCCTTATAAAAACCCTCAATACGAGCATCCTTCCGGGTAATCTCATACCGATGCAAGTCTGTTTCTGGGATTTCAATATCTTCCGGAGAAATGGCAATCTTTAATAGTTCTTTTCCAAGACTTAGAATTTTATGAATAGGTAAAGACAGATACAATTCATCCCCAAGAGAAATTCGAATAAACTCTGTTAACAATTGAGAGGAGACCTTAATCTTTTTGTGATTGCCGAAGAAACAATGTATATTCATAGATTACCCGAGTACAAAAATCCCCTCGCAATAAAGTTGATCCCAGGAGGGGCCATTATTTGTATCCAGCGTCCAAATTTGCTCCCGGTATCCCTTGGGAATTGTCCAAGAAATATTCAAAAGATAATATGCCTTGTCAAGATCCGAGACATAGTGGAAGCTTTTAATAAGCCCCAAGGCACCTGAATCCTTTTGGACGATCATCCCCTCTTTTATCTCATAGATGCCCAACTCTGCAATATTTTTCATAACTTTTTCCAAGTCACCCCACATTTAAAACAACTAGGAATCCCTAAATCATTCCTTGAAATAAAACCAATCTCTTTGGATTCTTCCCGGAGAAATTTGCACGAACAAGCTTTCTTGAATGTAAGAGTCATTGTCACAGTTGACGGCTCCACAGTATCATTTACATCTGAAACTTTTTTGAAGTTTTTATTAATATCTTTCAACATTTCCTCGAAATTATACCGACAACAATCTTGATTGTCTACCCCTAATTTTTTGAGTTCTTCTTCGTCACTATCATCATTCCCAAAAGCACATTTCGTCTGTTTGTTGTAAGGGTTCCCTTCGGAGGGGATATATGCCCGGAGAATAGTTCCATCCCAATAGATAATAAAGAACACGGGGAATTCCCAATCTCCTCCGGCAAAAACTCCAAGGAAGGTAAGCCCGCTTTCAAGCGTGTGAAATTTACCACGGTAAGAAGTCATTTTATAAAAGGGCTCCAAGCTTACATTCTCACAATCAAAGTTAACTGTCATATCTCTTGGAGAAATAGTCAACAAATTGTGAGAGGGCGACACTCTTTTTGTTGCCGGTTTTTTTAAATACTCTTCCCGCTCTTGTTGCGATTTGCAACGATATTGAAGATCTTCTTCCTCTTCCTCTTTTATTTCAGGATGTTGCAGAATTTTTTCGGCAAGACCTTCCGCAGAAATGGGCATGAAGTATCTTGTTTCTTTTTTCTCGAATTTATTCAAAATATCCGACATAGAAGGATCCTTTACAACATCTGTGGATTTACAAACCGGGCAACAAAGTTCATTGTTTTCCAATTTGACATAATAGAAGGGGCCAAACCATCCACAACTTCGACAAAGATGTGGGGTGTCTTTTGAAAGAATTTCCATTTTTTCTTTTTCTGACATTTTAATTTCTCCTGTATACATTCCCGGGCGAAGAGTTAATCCCATTTATCCACCTCGGTAATTTTTAACATGCTCGATATATTCTTGCAAGAACGGATTTTCGTAAGTCTTTACAAGCTTGTTTTCGTAGTTCAAGGCATAATCGGAGCAAGTCATCGTCAATTTTCTTTTACTCCGGGTGATGGCAACATAGAAAACACATCGGCTTTCAAAGTCATGCTCATCGATGCTCGATAGTGGGTTTACTTGAGCATAATACACATAATCATTCTCTTTCCCTTTGTAAGAATGAATTGTATGCAACCCTACGGCTTCTTCGGGTATCTTTTCTTCTTCCTTGCCCGTCTTTTCTTTCCCGTAAACATCCTGGGAAAGTTGCAGGCTCTCGTAGATATCAATGAATTGCTCGTGGTATGTTTTACTTGTGAATGCGGCATCCTCAGACGCAATAAAATATACATTGGATAGGGTAGAGAAAGCTTTTAAGAATTGCCCACGATCCACCCCGAAATCCAATTTGTTCGGATCGATTGGAATTGCAGACTCCTCGAAATTGAACAACCGGTCCATGGTGTTTGCAATGTTCTTGTTGAGGAGCGAAAAAGAACATCCAGTTGTATGCAATTGTTCGAGGGGAACAACAAAATCCTTCACAAATCGTGTGAGTGTTTTCTCCTGCTTTGTGATATTCCCAAAAGGAAAATCCAACACAGGTGTTTCATTGTCGTATTGCAATTTTATTCTTTCCAAGAATTTATCGCCGATGCCTTTGAAGGTACGAATCAATTCACAGAAAGAAAAGATATCATGGGGGTTCACAAAAAGAGAATACAAGGAGTAAAGGAACTTGAAAGGGCTCTGCCGCATAACACTCCAAGAGTCATACTTCAAGTAATATGGAATACCGTAACTGATAAACCCTGATTCCATATCCGTGAGATTTTTGTTGGAGCGGCATAAAACAGATGCTTGGGAATAGGGTATCCCTTGTGCCCGAAGTTCTTTGATATTTCGAGCAATATAATTGATCTCTTCTTTGGAGGTCTCGAATTGTTTGATATCAAGAACCCCCTTTTGTTCCGGAAGATGGGGCTCGGAAGGGGTATATTCAATTCCATGCATTGTAAAAGATTTCCGGAATAAATTGGACAAATCCACAAGCTGTTTTGGGGTTCGATAGTTCTTGAGAATTGTGAATGTTTTTACATCTGGAAATAGGGTGTCAAATTGGTGGGAAAGAATATACTCGGAGTTACGCCAGAGATAGATACTTTGCACGGAATCAAAAATAAAAGAAAGGGTCATCTATATGCTTTCTGTATTTGGATTTCAGATATTTCAACACAATACCGGGGAAAAGTCAAGGATCTGCAATAAGTGCTGCTAAAGTGGCAACATTTTTTAATCTCCAAGTGTGCCCACAATCACAAGAGGCATTAACATACAGAATATCCCCGGACTCATAAGTTCCTTGTTCTTCATCCCAAAGCCCATCCGGGGTAGTATTAAAAAATCCAACCGTAGTTCCAACTTCTGCAAGGGATGTTGCGGGTTTATGGCATTTTGGGCATAATACTCTTTTACGCTTTTTAGATTTAATCATATCATTTATACCCCTTTTTCAGAAGTTTCCGGAGTAATCGAATCATTGGTTTGGGGTCATGCCTTGACTCCAAATATACAGAGGAATCAAAACCATCACAAATTTTCCCGGTTTCTATCTTAATAGGACATTCCCCACAAAGTCTTTCGTAAAAGAACAATTGGCACAAGGGGCATGAGTTGACCCCAAATAAAAAATTTTCAGGGCTCCAACATTTTCTTTCATTGGGGCCAATGAAGTACTCCCCGTAAATAACATCGTGTTTCTTGAGGTTTTTCTTCAACGCCCCCTCCCATTTCAAGAGGGAGGAGGCTACCGGATTTTTAAGGTTGGGCTTGTAGAATTCTTTTTTCCAAGATTTAACAGACATATTGTGCTCCTATTCGTAGTCTCGGATGCAAATCCCGATTCCATGTAAAGGGATACCATCTGGGGTATATTCGAAAAATCGAACAGTGTACTTTTTGCCGATATTGTTCGGAAGATCTTGATAAGCTTTTTGCCGTTCTTTCATTGTTCCTTTTGGACAAACTTCGAAGGGCTTATCTTCTTTTGTTTTACAGAGGTAAACACAACTCCCGGCATATCTCCCCGATTCTGCAGTTCTTCCACCAATAATCTCGAATTCTTCCTCTTTGAACTCTTTGTACTTCTGCAGATCGTAAGAGCGGTAATCGAAGACATACATCCCATCGAAATTTCGGAGGATAAGCCCTTCGAAGCCCTCTTGCACATAGAGGTCGTGGTATTTCTTGATATCTTCTTCTTTTTCGATAATAACACAAGGTACCTTAATGATTTGTGGGTGGTTTTCTGGGATACAGGAGAAATATTTTTCGTATCGATCTTTGAAAGGCTTCGTGGTATCCGCAACATCGTAAATACAAAGCTGCAACGAGGCAGATGCTTCCTGCAGTCGTTTGACATATGACACGATAGTTTGTAGGGGGAGCCCATGGATATACACTTCCCCGTCAAAAATCTCTCCGGGAGGAATAATAGACTTTGCGGCTTCCACAAGATGTTGCAATGTCTCGTTGTAAGATTTTCCCTTGCGAGAAATAAAATCAATGTCGCCATCATTCTTTGTGAGACATCTAACACCGTTCAACTTGGGTTGCCCGTATAGAGGATATCTCAGCTTGTGTTTGTAATCCTTGAAGGGTTGCGCCAACATGGGGAGAAGATTTACTTTATCCCCAATTTTTGACAAATCCTCAATATAATTGTTGTCCTTCTTTTTCTTCCACATAGATTCTGCTTCGGAAATAGCCTGATCTACCGGGGAGGTTTCATTTGCTTTCCCGATATTCTTTCCAGTAGCAATTACTTTCTCATCCAATTGTTTCTTACCATCCATTTGCCCATGCTCCCGGAAAATAGAAGCAGTGTTATTGGGGTGTTGTTCAATCCAGATGCGATACTGCTTACACTTACCTTTACTGGATTCCCCATACAAGGTTGGAAATTCTTTTGCAATCATTTGTCTCCCCCATTCATTAATTCTTCTTCGGTATAAAAATCCAAGGATTGTAGTTTTTCAACAAAATCCTCGGTATGCACATTGGAAAAGAAATACATATCCCAGAACCATAATTCAGGCTTATAAACCCGCCCGGACAATTCAGGGTGTCTTGCATTCATCCCTTTAATAAAGGATGACACACAGGAGACAACTTTTCGGATCTCCAATTTGTCTTTTGCAGTTAGGGTTGTTTTACTCATATCCACCCTCTTTTCGATGTTGCTTGTTTTCCCACCAGAGTCTGAGCATTCGAACATTTTTTTCTGCAAGGGTCACAAGCTCTTCGGTCACTTCCTCTTTGTGGTAACGATGCACCCCACCTTTACAGCCCCCGGAACACCAAACAAAATGGAGAGCATCCAATTCTTTATTTTTTCTTTCAAGAACACTCTGCATTTCTGTAATTGTTGCTTTATGCGACCGACACATAAAACACCCGTGGTTCATCATTTTCTTTCCGATATTGTATATGACCTTACATTTGGGGCAAAAAGGATCAAATCGGGCGCAAGTATTTTCTTCTCGGCAAATAGGGCAAGAATGGATTTTTTCGAAATCTGTCATATCATCCCTTATTCATATATTTCGTGCATGTTCTGTAATACTTTGTTCTGTTTATTCCAACTAATAATAGCAGAATTGATTGTTTTTTTCAAGGGTCCAGAATTTCCACACACATGACAAGAGATGTAATCCCCCGCATAGATAGTTTCCTTTTTTCTGTTCATTCGATATTTAACAACCCAACCCCCGGTATGCCCACAATAACATTTATTGAGTTTTTGTATCATGGTTTTTCTCCTCAATTTTTGAGTCTTTCATCCAATTATCGCAGATATATAGAATCCCCCGCCCAACACTCAGAAATAACCCCGAAGGAAAATGTAAAATTTTGTCTAAGATTCTCCATAAAAGGACTAATTGTATCCTAAAAATATCCCAAAAAGTGGCAATAGGGGCAATGATGAATAAACAAACAATAATTCCGGGTTCTTTTCGAAGATCCCCTATTTCCTGCATTGTTCTTTTCACGCCCAAAAATGCCAACAAAATGTAGAAAACAAAGCCTATTACCCAAAGAATGAACATCATTTGCTTGCATCTTCCTGAGCTTGACGATTGGCACAACTATTGGAGGAGCGTAGGTAGTGTTTACAATGCTCCGGAGGACCATTAATACCTTTTACTCCAAAGAGACACTCTGAGTATACCCCGAGACTATCACAAGGATATCTGGTTTGTTTTTTACACCTATTCTCAAGACCTCTTGCAATGTCGATAACTTTACCTTCGGGGTAATCAATACAGAATCCCTTTATGGGTTTTTCCAAGGGCTCAAGCTCTGCATGAAACGTCTGTGTTTTTGGGGAGAATAATATTTTTTGAATTTTGTATTTCATGATTCAACTTTATTCCCTTCCAGGATGGATTGAATTTTGAGAAGAATCTCAAAGGATAGAAATCTTTCGGTGGTAAGGATTGGACCATTTTTCCCAATAGTATACAAGAGAACCCCCTGTAAATCTGGGGTAATCCAAATACCCTCAAGAATCCCATCTTTTTCGTACGTGCCATGGGGTTTTCCAAGAGCCTGTTTTTCTTTTTCTTGTTTGGACATATGCTCTTTGTGGGAACGGTCAATAGCATCGAACCAGCCCAATAATTTATCATTTTCCTGTGTCATTGTTTTCTCCCATAAATTGTATTTTCAGTCCGAACATTGGGATTGGGAAAAAATAAAGGCATCTGTTTTTCTTGTCCCAATAAAAACCAATCCAAAAATCATACCATGCAAACATTGGGGTAACTGAGTATGTTTTCTTTTTTTCTTCTACTGGATTTTTAAACCGTGCAATAGCTTGTGTAATTTCTGCATCGGTTTCTTTTCTTCCGCATTCCGTGCAGATAAATCTCCTCTGATGAGGATTCCATGCATAACAAGGCATCTTACATTGTGGGCATAGACGGAGCATATCTGTCATACAGTCTCCATTTTATTTTCTGTTGAATTTGTTTCAATCTTTTGAACCAAGTCTTTTAATAGAACATTTACTTCTGGATCCGCAATTTCTGCATCTTTTGTAAAAACAACAGTATAAAAAATATCTTCGGGGTATTGTTTTAATACTGTCCGCATTGTGATACAGATCTTGGGACTACCTGTTCGAGTAACCACGGTTTCAATCGTTTCTATAAGACTGGATTTTAATTTCAATGAATCCACATAGTAATTGGTAATGTCTCGGTATAATGCTTGATACATGGCATAAAAACCAATACGGGCTACAAGAAATACAATACCGGCAAAAAGAAGAGAATAGGTAATGGGTTGATCCACCGTGCTTACATATTTCCCAATTTCAATGAGAACTGTTGCAGTGGTAAGCCCAAGAATAAGTTTATCTATGGCAGAGGGGTAAGTGTGTTGTAGAATTTTTTCAATGTTTTCCGGCATCTTTTCCATGTGCTATCTCCTGTAGTTTGCTGAAAGAGTCTTTATCGGATAGTAAACAGAGTGCAAATTGATCTGGGGATAAATCTTGTGCCTCGTCGCAAAGAATATGGTCTATTCGAGCAAATACTTTTTTCTGTAATTCTGGATATTGCAATAAAACACAGACTTGCTGAAAGATCATATCGGAGAAATCCAGTAAATTGTTTTTGTACTTTTCGTGCAGGAATCTTTTTATGATTTCCACCCAATTTCCAAACAATAAATTCTGCGGGACTGTTTGTAAAATCTCATCGTATGCTTTCGAGGTGTTGTTTTGATTGTTGAGGAGGACCCGCATTTGAGATATCGGGAGTAACCGGGCTGTTTTCCAAAAGGGCTCATTGCAATAGTCCTTGAATTCCCTTACTTCCACAAGATTCCCTTTTTCATTGAAAATGGGAAACACAGCATAAAGCACTTTCAAAGAAGCCACCATAGATTGAATTGCATTGTACCAACTGTTCACCGTGGATAATTCTGGATAGGGTATTTTGCATTCCCGGCAAACTGTTTTACAGGTATCCCGGAATAATTTCACGGATTGATATTCGGATAGAATTGTTCGAACAAAACCGAAGTTTCTGCGAAGATGATACAGGGAGAAAGAATGGATGGTGGAGATGTGGGGGACCTTGTTGGGGTCATTCTCATATTTCTCGAAGAACTTCACATATCGTTCTTTCATCTCTTTTGCGGCTTTGTTTGTGAAGGTGATAAGAACGATCTTATACGGTTGCACCCTTTCTTCAATAACCAAGCGAATTGCCCGACCCACAATAGATCTTGTTTTTCCGCTTCCGGCCCCGGCAACACATTTCATAGAAATATTCGCGGGAGCATTGATCATTGTCTTTTGATAATCATCACACCCGGACATAAAAGCATCCAGATCTTTTTGTATGCTTAGAGTATCCGGAGACTTTTCCCGGCCTACCGTCATCCCGAACAGTGAAAAAGTATTATCCATAAAATATATGTTAGTTCTCTTTTCTTTCAACGGTTACAATGGTGTCGTTATGCCAGCCCCCATGAGCAACTAACAGTATTTTTTGGATTTCAAATCCAAGAGTTTTTCCAATTCCCCCGGAATTCCACCCACATGAGACTACAAATCCATCATGTTTCACAATTCTTGCAATTTCTTTTTTAAGATTTCCCCAGTAGCTTGACTGCGTTGTCGCCATGTTTACACTTTGTCCGAGACGCTTGTAACATTCTGAGACCTGTCTTGGGGAATAAGGCGGGTCAAACAGTAATATATCACAATGACAATCCATTATTCCTTTCAGGAATACAATAGCGTCTTGATGCGATGTGGCAGGGATAGAACAATCAAGATCATTGGTATAAAGACACTTATCTGCGAAAGGGCTCTTGTTCACAAAAGGGTCACAGGCTACAATGTGATCTCCCTTTTTATTTCTTACTTGATCAAATACTGTCGTTATTATTTCCGTTATGGGTTTGATAGTAAATGTATTTTTATTTGGCATGGACCATTCTCTGTATATATGCATAAAACTCCCTTTATGGTGAAAATAGCACAAACTTTACGAATTTACAACCCTCTTTGCATTATTTTCCATCAAAAGAGTCTTTTCTACTGCCTCTCGTAAGGAGATTTTCATTCGGAGCATGTTCATAAAACAGGAATTCACAAGAGCGTGTGAGTTTTTCCCGCTGTTCAAAATCTTGTTAACAACACACTCGTAATCAATCTCCTCGAAAAGTTTCCATTCATTCTGCAACCTGTCGAGCCCATATTTGTGAAACATACTGCAAAAAATGTCCCCTATTTTCTTTGCATCCGGGGGAGGACAATAAATTTTGATATCACATCTTCCCGGGCGCACAATAGACTCATGTAAAGAATTGATATCGTTGACAATCAAAATACAAAGATCGTAAGAATTTGAGTCCAAGAAATTCAACAATCCCGCAACTTCTTCCGTTTTTGTTGAGTTGGCTTGTATATCAACATCATCAAGAATCACGATCTTTTTTGCTGCTAACCCCGAAAAAATACTGCTTGCATCAGCATATGATTCCGGGGACAACCGAAACTTCAAAGCATCGGGAAAGACAGACAGCAAATGATTTACCGAGGAACTTTTACTAACCCCGTAAGACCCATATAATACAACCCCGGTTTTAATCCCACAAGCCAAAGCAGAATTTGCAATTTTACACAATTGGGTAGAAATATCTGTATCGTACCATTCCGGGACAACCAAAGGAGAATATTTCATTTTTTGAACATACCCGAGGTGAAAGGAGTCTTTTCCGGCCAATTCAATTACATCCTTCGAAAGTTGTGCCAGTGTGCAATTTAAAAGACTCTGTTTAAATTTGTATGCATCCGTCTCGGGGGTATATCCCCCAGAAACTTCTGGATGATAAAGAGTGATCTGCTCTTTTGTGAGAGTAACCGCAGTATTCTTATTATTCCAAAATCCCAAAATAAGGTAATCATGAATAGACTCTATATTCAAAAATTCCCCCGTTGAGATTTCCTTTAAATTGGGTGTTGTATTCTCATAAATCTTAACATCATCCAACAATTCCAAAAAAGCTTTTTTGTGCAAGAACACTTCTTTAAACCCGGTATTGATTAAGAAACCACACAGGGCATAAAACCCTGTGTGTTCATAAACCTTTCGCATACAGGGGGCAATATCCTGTAGATCGACCTTTTGTTTTACAGCATACAGAGAAACCAATCCGGAAATAAAACGAAACAATGCGGCAAATCCCCGGAAAAATTTCCAAATTGTTGACTCTTTTTTAAAGGGCAAAAGAGTTATTGCATCCCCAACAAGATGTAAGGTCTGAAGAACAAGCCCCCGTACATCCTCTTTTTGCAAGAATTCCAGGATATGCTCAATCTTATTCCTCAGAAGCTTTGGGGCAGAAGATATTCTCGAAAAAGGATGCACTGTTTTACTCGGGTCTTGTAAAAATTTCATTGTTTATATTTTCCTGTTTTTCGGATCATCCAAGAAAGCTCTTGGATAGTTTTGTATACGATAATCCAACGGCCAAATTCTGTATCTGTAGTGGTATAATTGGAATCTTTTGCCAATTTCCTCAAACACCGATAAATTGTCCTTGTGCTCACATTATAAATTGTTGCAATTTCCTTTACAGAAAGTGTTGTTTTTTCATACGGGACAATCCATGCAATTTCTTGAAGCCATTTTTTGAAAATTTCCCGAATAAGGATATTTGTGGCTATTTCCGGAACAAGACCCCTTTCTGCCTCGTGAAGCTTTTTTTTCAATTCTTCTTCGAAATCAACCCGAAAATCATTCCAATATCTTCTCGGAAACTTCTCCTTATTCATTACCTCCTCCCCTGATTGAAGGATTGAGCAATACCTGCAATGATTGCCGCAAGGATTGCAAAACAGCCCATCATAAGAAAGAACCCAATAATGATGATTAATGGGGCAAACATACATGCGACAATCACCCACCATGAGATTTGTGCTGTCCCTGTAAGTTTCAGGATAATAAGCACAATTGTCAGTAACCCCCAAAAACCAATACCAGATCTAGTCGTTTGAACCACAATTTCTTTTTCCATGTTTATCTCCTTAATCTCGTGAGTACATTAACTTGGACGTAACAATAAATCCTTGCAATGATGGAAATTATTTGCATCTGTCTTGGCATGTCGTGTTTCATCATCCCATAGAGGGAAACAAACACTATCGATCCACTCCTCAATCATACCCCAATCAACCAGAACACTTGCGGGGTAGTAGAAGCAAACCATCTTGTCATTGATTTTGTTGAAGTCCAAGGCAACACAAATGGGGCGATCATTAATTCTCCCAACTTCAATCATCACCCCACCCAATTGCTCCCATGTTTTAAATTTATCCTTGTATTGGAGCCAAAGGGAGTATTGGGAGAAATTATCGGCTTCCACCAAAAATACTGTTTCTGCCAAGAGAGGCGAAATAGCCGCTTGTTTCTTCTTGTTTACTGCGGCAACCTTACTCTGCAATCCATCCATCATATATTACCCCCAGTGCTAAAAACATTCAGTGTGAATTCGAACACACAGGTCAGAAAGTTCATCCACGATGGGCTTGAACACGGAGAGACGCCCGGAATACCCACTCTGCCCGTATTTTGTGGAATACTTGCAGATCTTTGCAATTTCCTCGGGGGTAAGTTGAATTCTCCCCATGCCAGTGATCTTCTTTTGCAATCTTCGAAGAAGGGTTTGAAAACCCCCCGTCCCTAAAACCGGCTTTCGGAGCAACCTTTGACTTTTCCGAGGAATTTGATAACAGACCGTAAGAAAGTTACTCATACAAGACCTCCATATAAAACTGTATTTGTAGAGGACTATTCACCCACAATAACACTATTGTTCATTTTTTTCAAGGCTTCGAGCAATCGATGCAAGTCTTCATTTCTTTTGTTGTTATCCGAGTACGTAAGATCCTCCGTGCCCAAGATGGAATGGTTAACATATAGAACAATACTTGCTGAGTCTGTCTCCCATTGCCGGGTTTTGAAGGATACGAGATTCCGAAGATTCAATACCGTTTGATCTGTATCATTGAAGAAGAAAAACATTTTATTGCCCTCCTGTATATCTATATATTACCCGAAGGGCAATAAAACTTCAAAACTTTCCTTCCCAAACAATTTCAGCATTTTTACCGGAATGAAGCCTCCAATTTTTCCCATCGAAGGAGGGCACAAAACCCCTTTTCCACAACTTTGTAAGATAAGAAAAAAGGTTGTGGGGGTATTTAATTTTTACAAAGGAAGAACAATAAGCCCTCACGGAATCTCTCATGGAATCCCACACGGAATCCCCCACGGAATCCCACATGGAATCCCACACGGAATCCCCCATGGAATCCCTCACGGAATCCCCCACGGAATCCCACACGGAATCCCCCACGGAATCCCACATGGAATTCCACACGGAATCCCCCACGGAATCCCACACAGAAGCCCATTTTTTCAGATTTTTGACATCTTCTACGGAAGGGGTTTGGGGTTCTGGGAATTTCTTAAAAGGATTCACAATTTCTTTCAAAATGAGAGGTTCCACAATTGTTTTGAAATCCAGAGATTCAGCCCATTTCTTTAATTCCCAAGAGTCATCTACTTCATTGTTGATTTGGTCGATTGTGAATACTCTCGTAAAAGGATTGTATTCATATTTGTTAAGGACATCTTCTTGTCTCCCCACGTACCCGTGAAACTCTGCAATAGATGTATGAGAATCCGGTTCTGTAACCAACAAATTATTCTCAAACCGGAGCTTTTTAGCAAGTATTTGTTTTCTCTGTTTCCAATTGAAGAACATAGGAATTCCGTCACCCCTACTTACAAAGCTGAAGAATTTACACATATTGTTTATCTCCTGTATCTTCAAAACTGCATATTCTGCAGTTTCTTGAGTTGTTTCTCCACGGATTTGATTTTTGCAATTCGCATCTTTTCCGCTTGTGCAACAGCTTCTTCCCGGGTTGTGTGCCAGAAGGGTTTGTGGAAAGCTTCCTGAAATCGAGAATTCTCCACGACTACCATTGTCGGGCAACTCTCAACCGCTCTCACCTCTTTTTCAAGAATCCCTTGTGTTAGAGCATACTTCGTGATGTAAGCCTTCATACGGTTTCTCCTTTTGCTTCTTCTTTCTTAACTCTTTTGGCAATTACTTCAAGGCACTTCGGGCAGGTCACCTTGGACACATCTTCGGTGGAGTGGTTCATCTTCCTCATTCCACCCATGCAGCTTCCGGCGCAAGCAACATACATTGCCCGGGGGCCGGTGTAAAGGTGTTTCAGAGGAACCTTCTCTTCAAGAACACGTTCGGATAAGGTTTTCGGGGTCCAGTCGGCAATACGTTTTACGAGGTAAACATTGAAGTTTTCCATGTTGCCGATTTCCTGATGGATCTTCAAACATACCCGAGTCTTCAGATATGCAATTTTGTCTTCATTCGAGAGGCTTTTGAATCCGAAATCATGTTTGAGATGAGAGAAGGCTGTGATTGTGGCAAGATTTTCAAGAGAGATCTCAATAACTTTTTCCACCGGGCGATGATTTTCATACACGGTGTAGGAGGTATACGCAACGGCAGTCCCGTTCTTGATATCTTCGATACGTTTTTTGGAAGCTTCAATATTCTCGGAAATAGTCTGCATCATGAAGGGGATGAAATTTTTTGAAATTTCGTAGGGAAGTTTTCCGGATCCCTGACAGGTACCAACAAATCCCCACCCATTCTTAACCGTGTATCCGTGCTTTACCAAATCTCCGTGGATATCAACAACCTGAACTGCTCCGCAGATCTGACAGGTTCCGATGTGTTTACCCTTAGCCATGTTATTTACCCCCGCTGTATTTTCTTACAAGGATATATTACCCGAAGGGTGATAAAACTTCAAAGGGATATAATATTTAATTTCCTGAGTTTTCCGGTGTATACTCTCCGTAAAACATCTCCTGCGGAATCTCCACGGATAACTTCGGAAGTTCGGTAATCCACAACGGTTACAGGATCAAACTTACCCATCAAATTCTCGGATAGGAAGGTCTTTATTGCAGAATAAATTGTATCCTTGTATCGAGAGAGGTTGGAGGTTTCCATGTACAACCCATTTCCATCCCGCGCCCGGATCCACCCGAGATCCATTACCTTCTTCATTATCTCTTCCCGGGCTTTTCCTTCAAGTCCCAATCGTTCCCCGTGGGCTTTGTATGTCCCCTCGATGTATTCCCGGGTCAATCCAAACTTTTCTGGGTGTGCAATAATTTCCGAAATATGCGTGGAGGTATTAACGGTAACAATTTCGGATTCTGGGGAAATCCACCAACGATTGTAGAAAGCCATGTCATTTTTCCTTTTTGAAAACAAAGAACTCTGCCTGTCTTCGGTATCCCTTTGTTGGGACGATATTGGTTGGGGTTAATTCTGCAAGATAAGAAAGCTGAATTCTCTTGTTTCTGGCATTTTGTTTTCCCTTCTTCAATTGAGAAAAAGCCCCCTCGAAATCTTTTTCACTTATCTGTGTATTTTTGGGGGTAAATAATTTCAACCACTCCCCTGGATCTGTTCGGGTACTTACTTCCCCGAAAACTCCATCTTCTTTTGCAAGAATTGAGAATTGCTTGTATTTTATTCCCAACTCCACTGCTTCCTGAATCGGCATTTTCGGGATGCAAAGAGATTCTTCCTCTGAAAGAATTTCCTTTTCCTTGAACTTCGCCCTCAATTCAAAGAACCCATAACCCCTTGCTCGGATTTCTTTTTTCAGGATTTCTTGTTGCTGCTTATTTTCTTCAAGAGAGACCAACACCCCTGTGTCCGGGTCGGCATAGAGATATGCGGATAAAACCGAACAAGGATATTCGGAGTTCATCCAATACAAAACCCGAGAGACCGTTGAAGCAAGTTTCAGTTGCGAGATTTTCAACATATATTACCTCTTTCCTAAGAAAGAATGATTACAAAATTACGGTTGTTTTACGTGCAGGATTCCCTTTATGTTTTCGACCTCTACGAAATTTTCCGGACTGTTTTTATACTCGTCCTCAAAAGAGACCACCCAAATCCCTTCCTTGGTAGCTACTGCCGCGTGAGCCTCATTCCCCGTCTCACAGAACCATTTTGCAAAATATGCGTAACTTGTTCCAATAAGTTCCGCTGCCCGGGCTTTTGTTGTTGCGGCAACAATTATTATTGATTGTCGATGCTTGCTATTCAACCCCCTTATCCCACAGTGGGTTCCATAAAATATTTTCAATGTTTTCACCACCCACCTCCCCCGGAGTAATGCAAGAAAAACAATTTTAACACATTTTCATGCAAGGGTTTATCCTTTTCATCATGGGTATCCCCAATCATAACATTAAAATTGTCGCTATCTTCCAAATAATAATTTGCTTTGGGGTATATTTTTCGCAACTCCTCCATAGCCTTGTTAAGACCTGCAATATGCTTTTCAATTTGTCTTAGTATCTTTTTTTCTTTGTCCATGCTTATTCCTTTTTCCAACACTTACATTTTGTGACAATAAAACCACACTTCTTGCAGGGCTCTATATCGAGGATCTGAAGAAAGAATTCAATGGCATGGGGGCAGTTTAATATTGCCGCAGCAAGTATTTCCATCTTCTCCTTATGGGTGAAATTATTCATTTTTTGGGGATAACCACGGTGTAAATCTTTTCAATCAGTTTCAGTTTTCCCTTCCCCATAGATGCACGGTTATCACAATAACTCTTTAGCTCCTCCATTGCTGTTTTTTGTTCCACGGCAAGAAGAGTCAACAATTCGATGAACTTGCCCCGGAGTTCTTCTTCGCCCAAATTTTTATTAGTCATATATGCTCCTGTATTTCCTTCAACAGTATATTACCGCAATAGATGCAAAACTTCAAGGAAAAAGCAGAAACCCCCGGAAATAGGGGGTTTCTTATTCGAGACACTGCATGGGCAGCTATGTGGACATTATACTTTTCTTTGTACCTTCAAAGCGATAAGTTTTCCACCATCTTCAATCAATTCATCGGAATTCAATAAATCTTGAAAATATGTCTCCACATCTTTTGTTGCTTGCGCCGAAGATTTTTCAGGATCTTGCACAACTTGTTTTGTTAAATTTTCCAGATCTGGGAGAGGTTTTCTTTGAATCGTGATGGTTTCGCCTACGGGAACTCTTTCGGCCAATTTCATACTTTCTTCTTTTACACCTGTTTGTTTGGCATAGTCATTGAAAACATGATACAAACCATCTTTATCTTCTTTCTGTGCTGCTTTTTTTCCTCGATATTGTTTCAACAATGCCATCAACAAATCATTTTCACTTTCTGTTGCGTATTCTTCCAACAGAGCATACATGCGGTTTAAGTAATTGGAGAAAGATGTAACAGTTAATCCAACTTGCGAGGCAATCTCTTTTTTGGAATATCCTTCAAGAAGACTATTGAGAATCTTGTTGTACAATTCCCCATTCTTCTGTGCTTCCAAGAAATCATGAATATCTTCCATCAAAATATTGTATTCCACAACATCGTGAATTGGGGCATGTTCTTTGGATCGGCTTGTTTGCTCATTTAAATACTCTAATCGATCTTCTTCAGAAAATTCTGAATCTTTTGGTGGAACATCTTCTTTGTACTTTTTGTTTTGGAATCGTTGCACTCTGCTGATTAGAAACCTTTGGAAGTTGTACGCGAGGTAACCGGCCAAATTTTCATTTCTGTTGAAATCAAACTTGGAAATAACTTCGGGGGTTAATGTTTCAACCAAGGCAGTATGGAACAAATCTTCTCGATCTTCCTCTGTAATTCTAATAGGTGACTTGCTGAAAACATTGATTGCAATACCCTTGAACATTTTATCAATGTCTACATTCTGATAAACATCGAGCCATTTGTTGTAGAGTTTATTTTTCCGGAGGGCATCTTCCAGCATTTGGGATACTTCCCCTTTTAATGCTGTATGTGCAGTGGTTTCTTTTGAAGTAATTGCAAAATGCTCGTAAAGTTCTTGAGAAGAGATAGAAATATCAAATGGATGGGGAGATACAGATCCTTCTTTTTTTGGACCCCAGTTCATTTCAGCTTCATCCCAAATCACAGGAGTTAAAGCCATTTTATAGGTTTCTTTTTTTTCGCCGCCGGTTAATGCCGTGCCTTTGTTAACAGAGTTTACTTGATAAAAATCAGAGCTGCCGTAGTTCAAAGTGTTGTTTTGATCTGTTTTTAATTGATTTAAATCTTTACAAACAGGCAAAACCTGTCCTTTTTTGACAGGACACTTTGCCTGAGAAACCCGAAGTTTAAATAACGTAGGATTCATTTTTATTTTACCTGTGGAATAGACTATTTTCAATAAAGAGAGAAGTAATATCTTTCTATCACTTCTTCAAGATTGTCTCATTAAAATCCTTCGTTGCTTGTATTAATCCATCTTCACACTTTTTGCAGATATTCTTTCCTTTTTGTGCTTCAGTGTTGCAAAAATCACAGAGGTTTATTCCATTCTCAAGAGCCTCTTTTACGACAACACAAGCTTCCCGGATATCCTGTTCCATTTCTTCGGGGCCTTTAAATGGGTATGCTGTTCTGTGGAATAAAAGATACTCCATGAAATCTTCATTTGCATTCGGGAAATATTCAAGGATAATTGAGCGAATATCAATCTCCAAAGGGAACCCCCTCTTTACGCATTTTTTCAGCAAAAGCATGTCGTTCATTGGTTGCCACATCCCACTTTGCTTTTAAAGTGCTGAGTTTTTTCCGAAGAGTTTCTATCATTTTCAGGGTTATCTTTTTGTGCTCAATATATGCCCCCCGGACGGTCACCCTTTTAAATTGGACATACCGAAGAATTTCCTGTTCTCCTTCTTGTACGTCTCGTAAGCGTCGGTCACATTTACGAGAAAGTTTTTGATAATGCTCCTGCATGTAATGGGGTTTGCAGAGAAAATCCTTGTATATGGACCCCCGGCAACATCGTGTATCCTCCCCGTAAGGGTGATAATCAATCCAGGTATGTTTACAGGTTTGTCCAAGCATATAAATCTCCTATTGCATATTGATTCGCTTGTAAGGGACCCCATTGGAAACAAAAAATTCTTCCGGGAGTTTTTTCTGCAAGGATAAATATTTCCCGGGCTCTTTTTGCAATAAAACTTGGAAGAGTTTACCCTCTCCGGAGAAATTTGAAATCTCTTGCATTAATTGTTGTGTTACATCCCCCATCTCCAGCAAAAGGGCATTGTGCTGGGGTTCTTCCTCAATTTTCGGGACAATAACATTCTGCAGGTAAATTCTCGCCGAAGGGTATTTGATTTTTGCTGTAAAAGATCGAGTCTTATCGTACTCCACATCCATTTCAAGGGTAAAGTCAACTCCCAGCAATTTTACAATATCATGTATTTGCATAGTTTTGTACAATTCTGGGATAACATTGTCGAATTGGGCTGTCTTTATCAAAAAATCTTCTTCGTCGTGGATCGATAAAAGCATTGAACAAATAAAATCCCGGTAAGAGAAATTTGCGAACAACGGAACCATGTTGGAGTAATACGGGCTCCAATTATGCTTTCGGATAAAGTCTGTTGCCCGGATCATCGATATTTTCAAGGCATCTGCTGCTGTAGATTGGATAGGGTGATTCAGGCCCGTTCGAATAGCATACCCCATGTCCTTTTTTCTTTTCCACAGTTCTTTTTCTATTGACTGAGACCATCTCCGAACATCTCGAATTCTTCCGAATAAATTTTTAACAATGCCGTAAGCTCTTACGGCTTGTTCTGTAAAAAGCATACTTTCTTGTGCTTTTTTCAATTTCGAGAAAAAGGCATTCAATGCTGCTTGTGCTTCTTGTTCGGAGCAATTCATATACTCGCACAATGTTCTTGCTGCTGCCCCATAAATTGCTGCCAACCCACATTGTTTTGCAATCTTCCGGTAGACATCAAAAATATCCCAGTCTGCTTTTTGGAATTCCTCTATTGGTTTTTTCGGCCAATCCGGTTTTGTTGAAAAGAAAGCTAAGGCATTCAATCCGTGAAAATCCCCGGGAATATTTTTCTTGAAATCTCGGACATCTTTGCAGGGATGTTTACACTTGGCACATTGATCAATAAATGTTACTTTATCCAACTCCCCCAATAAGACACAGAATTTTTTGCCTTTTATTGAAACTACGGAGTTATTCTCTCCACTTTGCGGGGGAATTACTTCTTTTACAATAACCTTTGGAACTCCCTCGTAAATCTTAATCCATTCGGGCTCTTGTGTTGCAATAGCAGAGAAACGAGGCTCAATTGCAGAATAATCGAAGGCAACAATATGATCCCCCGGGGTGTATTCCTCACAAACTGTAAAATATTGTGAGTATTCCGAAGTATCAAATGTCTCTTTATTTCCGTAAAATCTAAATTGCCCCTTTATTACAACAAAAGGTTTTCGGAAATCGGATAGGATAAAATGAATATTTCTCTCATCGAGGGAGTTTTCATCCCGGGGGTGATTCCATAAATGTTGTGGAACGGAAAGAAAAGAAATTTCTGGCTTCAAAGAAAGAACAAGGAATGCACGTTCCTCAAAACCAACCCCTCTGCGGGAAGATGGAATAATCCCCGTAAAAGTTTCCTCGGGAGACATTTCACATTTTCCAGTATACGGGCAAGTGTCACAAGATGCGCGAAGACAATAATGTTTCCCTTGCTGTAAAAGAAATTGTCTTGGATTCCCAATAAGAAAAGCTTCCAAGTGTTCACATTTATCTTTCAAAGGAACTTTATCGATCATATTTGTGCAACTCTCTCCACAAAGGATACTTCTACTTCTTTTCCATAGGGATCTTCGAAATTAAGCCCACATTCAACTGGAAGGCTTTTGATACAGTTCAATACTTTGTTCTTACCCTCATCTTTTGAAATTGCTTGTGTGTTTACCCCGGAGGACCAATCTCCCTTGTCAAAATTGTAAGTGATATTGCCCGTAGCCGTTTCTTTTACAATAATTTGATCTCTTCCTCCGTTGGATGCCGAAGATAATCGCCCGGTTGGTGCTACCGTTGTTGCGTACTGCACCTGACTTCGGGCATACGGTAAAACAGAGTCAATATAACTGTTTGTAATGAATTTTGCAAGGATTGTTGAAAGAGCATGCTCCAATTGTCGATATTGTACAACGTAAGCAAGTAAAGGGTATTGAGGGTATTTCTCGTAAAGTGCATCGAGGAGATCTGCCGAAGTAGAGTACAATCCCCCGGGGCTGTTCTTTTTTGGTTTTCCTCTTTCCATGCCTGGAAGAACGGGAACCTTGTATTCATCGAACAGTAGTTTTGAAATCTGTTGCGGGGAGGCAATATTTATTTTCCTTCCCACGAACTCATAGATCTTGTTTTCAAGATTAAGAATTCGATGAACAATGTCTTTGCAGGCATATAAAGAATACTCAATATTTACCGGAAATCCCGTTCGATACATCACTCGCAAAGAGTCCAACAGCATATGATCTATTTTGATAGATACATGCTGTTGGATAAAAATATTGTCTTCTGCTGGGGTAGAAGAAAGATTGTAGAAAATGAAATAAGTATTCATAGCATCGGAGCAACCGTATACCGAGGCATTTGTTGCAGGAAGCCGATTGAACTGCACAAATCCTTTTTGTTTCGACCCCATTTCAGAGAATAAATCTGAGATCTCTACCATCTTTCTGCCCAATTTTTCCGAAACAACTTTCAATTTATGCGTTTTTTCATTCACATCCTGCAAATAGTGCAGAACCATTGTATCGAGGTAATATGGAAATCCCCGAGGGCTTACCCCATTCAAAGAAAGAACTTCCTTGTCGTATTGGGCATTGTGATATAAAACAAGGAAAGTATCTGTGAGCTTCTGCAAAAAAGCCACAATTACTGCATAATCCCAGTTGGGGATACCATCTTCCCCTGTGTGCATTACTGGGAGGTAATATCCAATGTTGTGAAATGTTGCAAGACAAATACCAACGATCTTTGTTTTCGGGTCAAGCTTCTTGTTCTTGTCGTATACAACCCGGGTGTCCAATCCGGTCGTTTCCAAATCTACTGCGATAACAGGAGATTCCACATAATCTTTTTTGTATATTTCAGAAAAAGTAGAAGACATCTTTCCTGCGGAAGCCACAAGATTATTGAAGAACACCTCCAACTGGTATTGTTGAGCTTCAATTTCATGGGATTCTGGAACAACTAAATTGCAACAGACTTGCCCCAACCATTCCATCCCATTTCTTTGTGCCAATTGTTCTTGAGAGAAAATACTTGGATCCGGGGGAATATTCGGAAAAGATTGATGTGCCAAATATTTTCGGATATCCGGGAGGAATCGGTCTATTTTTTGTTGTCGCATTTCTTCGGAATCTGCGGCAAACAGATTGGATGTTTCAATTTCACTCATCTTCACCCCTCCACAATCAATCTTTTCAACTCGGGGAGATATGAAGCATCCCCGCTCAATTTCAATTGCAACAATACTTCGGCTCTCAGGTATTTCTGTACTTTTTGGGCAACCTCTGTATTCTCCATCGTGTAATAAAGCAGAGGATCAAAAGAATACAGTATTTGTCGGGGAAAAGCAACCTTAAATACTTTGGAAATAAACAAAAAGATATCCCGAAATTTCAAGTTTCTCTGGGATTCTCTTGCGTACAAAAGCCAAAAGGGGGTAATTGTTCTTTGACATTTGAAACAAAACACCGCATGTCTTTTCTCTCCTGTGTTTCTATCCGAGGAATAAAAACGGGAAGATGGGTGACGGTCTGTTGTTCCATGGGAGGGCAATAGGCAGGGGATTTGTTGCTGATCTGCAGAATCATCCAGGGAATGCCCATAAAGTTGATACACGAGCCCCATACGAATTCTGGAATCGTAGTAATTTGCAACATCGGGAGTAATTGCAATCAATACAGAAGAGGGTACAGATTTAATTACTTCTTCCTCGGAATAATTCTTGTAATCCGGGTGGGTATCCAGAAAGTTACTCATGTAAAGCCCCTTTCTGGTATTCTAAAAACTTAAAATAAAAATCTTTGTAGTTCTGTCGTAAAAACAACTGGAAATTTAGATTTTGTTGCATGTGGGTCTTTGTCTCAACACAACTCACAAGGGTCTCAAGATACTTGTGGTACTTTTTGTAAAAGTTGTGCTCTGAAATCTGCTTTGGATTCTTTGGGTCAAACTTTTGCATCTTCTCGAACACCCTGTTTCGCACTCTCTTCGCCCACTCCAAAAAAGAACCTTGAGGTTTTGGTGCCTCTTTTTGCTCAAAGGATGCACAAAACTCCTGTGCTTTGTTTGTATCCTGCTTATCTTGTACAAATTTGAGAAATAGATGCTGAGAGTCTTTTGTTCGAGATTGATTATAACACTCCTTTTCCAAAAAAGGATACTTTGTGGCAATCAAACTCAGCACCCGGGCAAAGAGATATTTTTTAACAGACCATGGAGCCTCTTTATTGCAAAATTTCTCAAGAATTTTATCGTAACTACTTTGTTCATGTCGCAGGTAATTGATGATGATGTGTAAAATACCAATAGGATCTAACGCTTTTTCTGGGCTTATTTTATGGGCAATATCTCTCAACTGTTCCGGAGTATATTGTCCATACAACTTCAAAGATTTTCGAATAAGCCCCAAACAATCCTGGTGCTGTTGCTTGTGTTCCCGAGTCTCGTAGAATTTTCCTTTTTTTATTGTCAGGAACAAGAGCCGAACATCAGTATTCTTTTCAATATTTTCTACTTTTTTGGCTTCCCAACAAGGTCTTTCACCATCCATTATATCGGGCTCTTTTAAATACTGTGTAATCCAATCCAACTTCCATCCCCGACGATACAACTGTTTATTGTTGTAATACCGTATCATCTCCCCCTCCGTATCTTAAGTATTTTAGAAATGCTAACAAAACATTTCTATTTATAGATATAACAAAGCTTGCCGATTGCCTCATTAAGTTCTGGTTTTAGAGATTGGATGATCATAGTCTCTACGCCACAACTATTTGCAACTAAAATTACAATATCATACTCGGAGTAATTAGAAAAGGAGGTTCTGTCCTGCAGGAAGTTGAAAACATCCCTTCGAAGTAATGCAAAAGTCTCCATGTTATAGAACATGCAATTATACTTTTTAACAATCTCCAATAAGCCATAAGAAAGAGCATTTGGAGTTGTTGGGGGAATGGTGGCGGGCTCCCGGACAGTAACTTTAGGAGCTTGCGCCGGAGGAGGACTCTCTGGGCGAGGGTGTTTTGTTTGGAGGTCACAGTGTCTACGGTCAATATATGTGCAGATTGTTGGGAAAATCCAACCCTGTTTTTTATGGTGTTTGCAGATTCCCGGGTAGTTGAAATGTATACAATTTATATTGAGGTTCATTTTTTACAGTATCCTTTTTTCAAGGGATTCTTAACACCCTTGGGAAATGTTGTGCCCTTCAATTTCTTTTCTGCAATTTTGAAGATCTCTCCGTTGGGATTAAAAATACTGCAATCGATATCATCAAATAACTTCCTATGCATTCTTCCTATCTTGTCTTCATGTTGTTTTAGGTTGTGTGCTGCCATTTTTTCTGCAAGAACAAATCGATCATACTCTTGGTCAAGAGCATCCATGATCTCTGCATCAATACCTATTTTGTGCAAATCCACAAGCCAATCGGGGTGGTCTATTAAATATTTAATCCAATGTGTGTATCCATTGGGAGGTTGCGGCATTTATATATCCTTTCAGCAGATAAAACAAAGAGCCTGCAACGTCACGATTACCGTCTTCCAACGGGCATCAGATTCAACCTTTCGGTATCAGTCTACGTGATCCCAGAATAGCATGGCAGGCTCTTGTTTTTCAAATTGCAGAGTAGCGGTAAGAGGAATTGAACCCCTATAGCTGGTTTCGAAGACCAGTTCTCTATCCGTTGAGATATACCGCTATATTCATTGTGCCTAGCAGGAATTGAACCCACATCAGAGGATTAGAAGCCCTCTGCTCTATCCGTTGAGCTATAGGCACATAACCTCTGTATATTATCAGATACCCTTGACCATGTCAACAAATTCGCATTTGTCTTTTGTAAGACAAATGGATAGTGAGATATATTCCAGTGGAATACTCGGTTTTATGTTGGCGGATATTAACATTCTCGTTAAATCTTCAAAATAAATGACGGCATGGTAGCAATCCACATATTCCCCAGCATCCATGTCATATTTCTCGGTCTCGATTTTAAAAGGAAAAACATCGTGATACCACTTGGGTGTTAAGTCAAATGTTTTGAAAATTCCCGGAAGAAATTGATGTAACTTTTGATATACTTTCGCCAATTTTCTCTTTTTAATATCCGGATACAAAACTCTCCACGAGGCTCTTTCACAAGATGAAATAAAATTCATAAATTACCCTTCTCTTGTTCTACTTGGGAGATCCATTTTACAGCACGTTCACATTTTTTGGGGTCAATTTCAATTCCGTAAAAATTTCGATTAAGATTTATTGCTGCAACTCCTGTGGATCCGCTTCCCATTGCAAAATCTAAGACAGAATCCCCTTCTTCGGTGTAAGTCTTTATCAAGTATTCCAACAAAGCAATTGGTTTTTGTGTTGAATGTTGGTTGTTTTTCTGTTTGTCCGTTTTAAAAGTAATAACACTACGAGGGTACCTTTCAGTAGAATTATAGGATGTTACCCCCTTCTGTGTCCCGTACAATTCGGAGGAGTTAATGCTTCGGTCATTCTTTGCCGTTTTTCTTGGGTGACCTTGTGTTTTCTGAGGGAAATATTTGGGCTGTTTCTTGTAAAAGACACAGATAACCTCATGGGCAGAAAGGGGTCTCTTCTTAGCATTTAAATGCCCTTTTGCCTCGGTCTTTTCATAAATCCAATCATACCGGTAATCCCTCCAATTACTGAGACGAAGGGAACTGGCAAAGGGTTCCACCCCGAAAATACAACATGCACCGGAAGGTTTCAATATTCGATTCAATTCATCCCACATAGGCTTGAAGGGTATCACTTCATCCCAAGGGGCATTTGTTATTCCGAAAGGCGGGTCACAAAGAATAAAATCGATGTGATTACTGGGGATACATGCCAAGATTTTTAAACAATCCCCGCAAGATAAAGAGGCTCTGCTCATTTTATTTCCAGTTTGTCCAAGGCTTCTTTAAGAGCTTTCCCGGAAACAAAAGAGCATTTATTGCAAACGAAAAGGATATCCCCATTAGGTTGTTCCTCTTCCTTGATTATCCCCCCGCAGAAACAAATTTCATCGTCTTCATCATATACAACTGAAATCTCGATTCCATATCTTTCCATATTATTCCTTTCCGGTATAGAAAAAGCTACCCGGGGGACTCGAACCCCCAACCTGTTGATTACAAATCAACTGCTCTACCAGTTGAGCTAGGGTAGCATTCTTCCATCCTACAACAAAGCTTGCATTATTTCAAGTAGTTTTTAAAAACTCTACCTTGTCTGCGACGACATAGGAGATTTTAAGAATTTGCCCACTTACTTCTTTTTCCCAGACCTGCAAATGTCCTTCCACAAGCACAGGGGATCCCTTCTTCAACATCTTTTTACAGACATCCCCTTGTGTTCCAAAAACAGATACTGGGAAAAAGGAAGCTCTGTTCGTATCCTGCCCTTTGTTCGGTCCCTTGTCCACAGCCAATTCGAGGGAAACAAAATTTGTTCCACCATTTGTACTTTTTGTCTCGGGATCTTTTGCAAGATTCCCCAACAGATATACTTTATTCAATGTTGCCACGTCACGACTCCTTTTTCAAAATAGGGTGCTTCTGGATTACTTTCGAGAGAGCCCATAGATCAGCAATCCCAAAGGAGGTCTGCAAATCTTTTACGAAGGCTTCAAAAATTAAATATTCCTCGGTGGTTGTTTTTCGAAGTTCTTCACACTCTTTTGTTTTTTGATTCAATACCTTTGACATATTGAGGAGGTCCACTTGAAATTGTCTATTTGCGCTCCGGAGTTGTTCATTTTCAACATTAAAACGATTTCGGATTGAGGTATTTTCACACCTAAAATTATCTCGTTCACGGGTCATTTCTTGTAGGTTTTCATCCTGTTTGATGGCAGAAGCGAGAGCCTTATTGTAGTCTTTCTGTAATGCATTAATTTTTTTTCTCATCTCTGAAAGCTGCAATGCATGGTCCTTGTGTAGTTCCTGCACCTTTTCTTGGAGACGAGTTGCCTCTTGCATAGCATCCGCACTTGTCCTTGGGAGATTTACATCCTTCTGTGGAAGAATGGGCTGTACCGGTAGTTTCTCTGCCTGTGTTGGATTACTGCCAGGATATTTACGAGCATCATGTTCCACAAGATATTTGTTCCACAATACAGACCATTTCATGCTCCCCGACAAAGGATAACCCCAGTTTGTGGCAACATAATGAATAAAGCAACAAATCATTTCCGCAGATTTTTCATTTTGTGGGCGAATAAAGTTCTTAACATCCCGCTTTAATGTCTGTAAGACATGCCGATAGACCCCCACATTAATTCCATGTTTCGTAAGAATATTGCAGAGATTTTCAACTCTTGTCCTTTTTTGCAGAGGCTTCAACATATCTGCTGTGATAGCAAGACTACTATCTTCTGCAATAAACTTCCTCCACAGACTCATAGAGTTTTTATCTTTTGCGGCAATTCCCGGAAATTTATGATTTCGCCAAACAATAAATCGTGCCAATCTTTCCCAGTCCTGTGGGGTTCTTGTTCGAGGAATTAAACGATCTGCCGTTTGTGCCAAAGTAGTTGGGAATAAATTGTATTGAGTCGCAATTCTCTTAATAACGTTCATATTCGCCCCCGTATTTTTTTCGTATGCTTCAGCAACAATTGCCAGTTTGTTTGAGGGGAATAAGGCATTCGGGACTTCTTTTTGATATTGTTCAATAAGTTCCCGGGCACTCCTCCCCTTCATATTGGGGTCCTTGTCCAGAGTCCATTGAACAAATTGTTTAAAAAACCCAATGGTTTGCTTTGTGAGTTTGACTCCCGGAAAAACAATTTTTTTCAAAGAATCATAACGACTTTTGAAACTTGTCTTATGCATGTTTCCATCCTTCTATATGTGTTGTGGACAATAGCGGGTATTGGATTTGAACCAATGATCTTTCGGGTATGAACCGACTGCTCTACCAACTGAGCTAACCCGCCAGCGTTTACATAGAATATCAACTTTTTTGTTCTTTGTCAACACTTTCCTTGGCATTTAAGACCAATTTGAAGATATCTCGCTGTATTGTTATGTAAAGATCTCGCAGCGTTTTTTCTTTTTCCAGTCTTTCGGTGTGTTGTTTTCTGAATTCCTCTGCTTTTTCCGGAGGCATATCCTGTATTACGATCTCCAACAATTCTTTGGCTACTGTTACTTGTTGTTCATAGGTTTGTAGAAAATTTTCTTTTTCTTTTTCTGGGTTTGGGCTTCGTAAAAATTCCCGGACAAGCAAATAAGAAATTGCTTGTGTTTCAAAACTATCTCTAACCTTCTCAAAAAGGATGGTGTCCTTATCTTCTTTATCCAATTCAAACAAATCTTTCATTTCTATCTTCTCCTGTCTGTAATTTACCACCAAAGGCCCAACCAATTATCCCCCAACTTTTTGAGCCCCTTCTTCACTTTCTTTACTTTTTCTTCAACCATAACCTCATCGTTTGCAATCAACTCCAAAGCAACAATGATATCTTTTACATCTTTGATATGTTCTTTATTTTCCCCTTGAAAAGTTACAATCCTAAGATACTCCTTTACCCGGGGTAAAGCAAACCGTGCAAGGGTTGTTCGTAAATCCCATGTCTCGGACTCATCAAACCCCCTCTCCAAGCGTTCCTTCTTGAACCTATCTGCCCGGTCATCCTTCGGGTTGAAGATTGAAAAATTAACATTGGGGATACCATAAGGATCAATTCTTTTTTTCATCTATCTTCTCCGCTTGATTTTCCAACCACAATTCATTTTGTAGTAATTTTGACAACAGATTAATTTCTATCCCGGATTCATTTATCTGACCCAACACAAATGCAGCGGTCATGTAATCCTTCTGATCAATTCTTCGGGCAATCTCATCAATGTTGGTTTTCATCTGAAGGGTTAAGGTAGAAAGACTTGTAATATGACCCATTATTCTATTCATAATCTATTCCCCAAACTTTTTCTTCAATCTTTGGTATGTTTTCTTTTCAAGTGCAAGATTGTAATCCTTCTTCTTTTTCTCGGAGATTTCCATTTCTTTAACTTTTTTTGCAATGCTTTTATCGAGTTCTTTTTTCCATTCATGTTCGGGCATCCCCAACAACTTTGACGGAAAAGAGATATCAAGCATTAACTCACCATCAGATTTGTCTTCAAAAAAAACACTAACATGGTCTTCCGTGAAAGAATACAATAAATTATTGTCGATGTAACTTCTTGAGTGATAAAGATAAGATAATTGTGCTTTTTCTCCTTCTTTCAGATAATACAAAACAATTGATTCTGCAATTGCTTTCAATTCATTTTCAATCTTCTGTGCTTCTTGTAGTTTTTGGAGATACTCCACAATTTTTTGCATATTCGTCAATTTCCTCCTGTGTTATTTCAGCATAACTGTCTTGTCTTTTGAAATATTGAAGGTCGAAGCATTTCTTTGCACAACTACCCTCGTATTGAACTGGGTTACTGCATAGGGTATAAACCGAGATTCTTCCCCCGCAAAGAGGGCATCTAAGATTGAAGTGATTCAAGGGTAAACCTGCACAATTTTCAAATCCCCGGAATCCAAGAGTTGTTGAATGATTTGAGAAATATCTGCGGATGATAAATATTCTCGCTCTTTCCCCCGGCAGTATTGGAGTTCAAAAATAGAGGAAATATGATGGTGTAGTGCAGTTCTTGCATGTCCGGCCTTATTCCACTTCGATTTGCCTGAATAAAGCTTTAAAACATGCCCTTTCCTATCCTGTAACACCCAGATCTCAATTGGCTTAATTACCGGGAAACAAACCTGCAAAGAGTTCAGTACATCAGCTTTATTCATTCAAAAAAGGCTCCACTTTGCTGAAAAATTGTTTGAGTAGCATCAACTTCCCTGGAGTACTATCAAGAATAGTCTCTTTCTCGCTCACACGGAATGTATCCTGCAAATCAATTATTTGTGCTATTTTTTCCTCGGGGATATTTCGGAACTCTTTCAGCCGTTGCATTCTTACTTCCCGGGTGCAGAATACATAAATGATATTGTCACAGACTTCATCCAGCCCAAGAGTGTAGAGGAGGGGACATTCAATAAAGACAACATTTTCATTCTTCCCCAATTTCTTTGCTGCTTCAAGAACCCGGAGAGATCGGGAGACAAGCAGTGGGTTAATAAGCTTCATCAATTGGGATAGTTTCTCGGGGGATGCAAAAATAATATCACTGACAGCCCTCCGGTCCACTTGCCCATTTTTCAAGGGAAGATGCCCGAGAACCTGTTGAAGGATCTCTCGCCCTCTTGGGGTGTTTATTACTCTGTGGTTTACCTTATCAACATCCATAACCACAAAGCCCATTTCTCGAATCATTTTTCCGAGAAAAGATTTCCCGGAAGCAATTTTACCGGCAATCCCAATTATTTTCATACTGTTCCTATTTTATGGGTGCAGTTTAAAAAAGGACTCTGTGAGGTTATGTACAAGATCTTTCATTACATCGGCGGTAAAACAATTGTACCCAAGAGTGCTTTCAATTGTGTCTTGTATTTCTTTTGCAATAACCCCTCTTCGATCTCTTGTTGAGATAAATACCTGCAAGGCATTCGAGATTACATGGGCATATGCATAATCTTCTCTTTTGAGAGCATCTTGAATTTGTTCACAAAGAATAATGGGATATGCCTTACTCTCATTACTCTCTTTTGGGGGTTTGACTTTTGGCATGGGGATATTAAGGATATTGGGGGAGACTCCAGGTAAACTTTTGGTATCCATTATTTACTTTCCTTCAAATTCTCTTTCAGCAATGCCCACCATGTATTGGTTTCTGCACAAATCTCTTCTTGCCTTTTAAGCTCTGCAATTGCTTTTGAAAGTTCTTCTCGAACAGTGTCTTGTTTTTTTCCGATGAGCCGAATAACAACGTCAAGGCATACTTTTTTCCACGGGGTTAATTTTGCAGGAACTTCCCAAGGGAGACTATTCCACTTCAACCCAATCTGGAGTTGATTCAATGCAAACTCTTTCAGATTCGTATATTTATTGAAGCACCTCCAAGCTTTTACCTTTTGGATCATCTTCTCATATTTTTCTTTTGTCTTTTTGGTCTCTCTGTTATGCCGAATAACCGCCGCATATTGTTCTTCCCGCTCTTTTGCAAATTCCTCATAAAGAACTTTGATAGGTGTTGTTGTCAATCGTTTGAGTTCTTTTTGAAGATCCAACACTTTTTTCTTAAAGTGTGTATCAACAAAAGCTTTCTTTAAATGGGCATTGTCCATACTCCGAGAACGAGGGTCAAAGGCAGTTGCCATTTCCAACATCATCGTTTTGAAATCAAACTTCAAATTTTCGGGATCTACGAACATATTGTTCTTCTCCTGTATGTGGATATCTTGGAGGGATTTTACAAAAGTAATGTATCACTCCCCAGTCTTTTTGTCAAATTTATCTATCCGGGATATTAATTCTCGGGCTTCCTGTGAAGTCAACCCAAGAAATTCTTCTGTGTCTTTCGGGGGATTATCACAAGGATGGTCACAACAAAAGAGGGCATTTGTTGTGGGGTTTAAATACAATTTTTCTGCATGTTGTTGAAGACAGGCAAAAGCAACTGCGGCAACTTGTAAAACCTCGTGTATACCGGAGTCTCTTCCAATTTTATTTTTAAGCCAACCCAATTTGGCTTCCTTTATTTCTTCCTCCAAAACCAACAAAAATCCTTCAAAGGGTTGATCTTTGTCTTCTAATGTCCCATATTTCTTTGTTTGATATTCTCGCTCTTGTTGAATTAATTCAATTACCTGTTGTTCGGAAAGCATCAAATTCTCCTATTTACTTTGGGGAATACTCGGACATGCCAACACACTCTTTACATTTAAGGGTTAAAAAAATGTTCTGACTGAATGCACAATCCTCACAACGTCTATATGTTCGAAATCCCACAGGTTCACATTTTATGGTCTCGTAGATTTGAGAACAAGTTGAGGGCTCATCGAAAGCAAGATGGGGTTCTCGATGCTTGCACTTTTCACAAATACATCTTTTTGCCCGATTGCATACATACAAAATTCCAACAATTTCCTCGGGGGTTGGTAAAGGACTCATGATTTTTTCTCCAATCCTGGAATCAATTTGGAGGAAATCATACTGGAAACAGTTGTGTGTGTTGGGTTCTTTTCCGCGTATTCCTCGAAATATGTACTTGCTTTTTCGAGGGCACTTGTTGAATCTGTGGCCCACACCCAAATTTTTACGTATCGATATGCTTCATCAGAAAAAGCATAATCTTTTGCGGGGGGCATAGGGGATTCTCTTGTTACTGAAAGACCCTCCCTCACAAAGTCATAGTGAACACAGTAATATGTAAGTTTCGAATAGTCCTGTGTCACAGCATTTATTTTAACTTTCCACGTACGGGCTCGTGGGGTTATGTCTTGCAGTTGTTTGGCTTTTACAGGGTCATCAAGGATAACATCCACAAAATCAAGGTTGTTATCAGATTTGACATAAACAATGTAAGCATATTCAGGTTGTTTGTTTTTCATATATTCTCCTGTATTTATAAATAGGTGGGGGCGAGAGGGGTGACCTCTTTCTTTTCATATCCGTATATCAAGCAAGGGTCCGGAACACCTTACCATGAATCCGAAGATTATACGGACGGCAATTCTTTGCAACCCCCGAAACAAAGCACCTGATGGGACTCGAACCCACAAAATTCCACACTGGCAATGTGGTGATCTACCAATTGATCCACAGGTGCAAAAAGCAATGATTTATCGGCCCGAAACTCTTGTAAGAAATCACCGCTTTTTAAATACACCCGAAAGGACTTGAACCTTCAACCTTTGCCTCCGCAGGGCAACGCTCTAAATCCAGTTGAGCTACGGGTGTGTAACTTCTTTCTATATATTACCATTACTCCTTTGTAATTTCAAGCTAAATTAAATTTCAGACCAATCTAAGTTAAAGTAGGGATCTTCTCGAAGCTCCTTGGGATCAAAATGATAATACATCACCCATTTTCTCACAGCATTATCAGAAACCCCATACTGTTTTCCCATTTTCAAAAACACAAAATTGCAATTCTGGAAAGATTGAATTAGTTCGGGAATTTGAGGTCGCTTTTTGTCTTTAACGTGCATTTGATAACAGGGTAAACATAATTCATGTTTTGCGGCATTGCTTCTGGGCTCTCCACAGATGGAACAGGGTTTAATTTTGTTTTTTCCAACTCTCCTATAGATTTCGGAAAGTGGCAATGCTCCTTTATTGTGTTTTCCCGCAAAAGTTTCTAATTGAGAATTACAGTTGGGGCAAACAAAACGAAGATTTTCTATCCGATTGTCATTGGGAACACCATTGATGTGATCCAAAACAAGCACCAATTTTTTATCGTTATGTGAAGGCAGTTGACCACATATGCTACATATTTCTGGAAGAAGATTCTTTTTTAAGATTCTGTTTTTTATCCCTTTTCGAGCATATGATGAATTTTCAACAAATACTTCAGAATCTGCTTTTAGAATCGCGCCCCCTCTTGGAAGGTTTTTACTTAATAGGATATGCTCAAACGAAATACCTTCTTTTTTTAACCTTGCTTGAAGGGTTTTATAGTTATTGCCTTTATTTTCCAATCCAAATTTAGCTAGGATCTCTTTGAAATACTTTGAGGTTTTCACCCAATCCTTCAACATTTCCGCAGGAACTTTCCAAATTGTAGAAGTATATTTTCTCATGTTGAACCTCCATTAGGGTTTAACATGAGAAATGTATTATCTTCTTAAAACAAGAAATAGGCGCATTACGATTTGAACGTAAATTCTGACATCCAAAGTGTCATGTCCTGCCGTTGAACGATGCGCCCAAAGCATCAAGCGGGGCTCGAACCCGCGACATCGACCTTGGAAGGGTCGCACTCTACCAACTGAGCTATTGATGCTTAAAAACAGTCTGGGTAACAGGATTTGAACCTGTGGCCTTCTGGTCCCAAACCAGACGCTCCACCAACTGAGCTATACCCAGATAAAAACTGTGACCCTGCTGTTTGCCCTTAAGTGGGCTGATTATACCGGCAGGGCTCGGGCTGGTTCCCCTATACCCGTGCGCCCATTTCTGGATTACGGGTGTTCCACCTTTGTCACCACAGCTTTTTTATTAATTAGACTTCCATTTCATTTAACCACACAGAGATTCGATTGTCAATACTATTTTCCAACGATGTGATAATAATACCGAAAAAGATCTTCGATAGGGCCGGGAGGCATCATCCGAAATGCTCGGTCAATTCCCAAGTATACTTTTCCATCGGAAGGAAAATCCCAAACATTGCTTACGGCATTGGGGTCCGTGTGCAACAACATCGTTTCATAATCGTCTGCTTTTTTAAGCATTTGGCGGTTAGCATGGCGAAAGTTTCGGCTTGCCCGTTTCTTCGCCATATGATCCGAACCACGACGACCGTGACCCAACACAACAGTCTTTACAAAACTTCGTGACATCTCTAAGGCTCCTTGTTTAAGGTTTCTTAGAGAAAACTCTCCGGGTACTGTTGAATATTCATTTTTACTCTCCTGTGAGTAGATCAATATCTTCTTCGATACGTTTAAGCCCTTTATTGGACTTTTCCAGAACATCCATTGCTTCCGAAATTTTTGAAGTACTGCTGCATTCCGATACAGCTAATCTAATAGAATGTATTTTTCTTTGTAAATTCTTCAATTGCCGGATTGACAACGATTCAGTTTCGGTATTTTTCATTTTTTACATCCCTGAAAGAGTTTTATATGTCAAAAGATTCTTTTCCAAGTCTGAAATTGTCTGCCGAAGATACCCAATACAGAGCATTGTTGGTTTATTGTATTCCCGGGTATGCACCTCTGAGGACCCACAAACCCGGCAAGCTTCTGTTGCTTCTTTTTTTGCAGAATTGTGTCTTCGATCGTTTATGGTATATGCCATCTTGTCTTCATTTCCTTAAAAAATTTAAGAGTTTGATTACAAAAAATGTTATCAAACTCCCGAGAAGAAAGTAATATTTTAATTCCTCCTCGTGCATTTCCTTCAAACAATCATTGTGATAATCTGTTCCATTTTCATCGTGACTCGAATAGTGACATTTCGGGCAGGTATCTCCATACATCAGTATTTCCCCTCTAAGTATATTTTTGGAGGCATGTTGAATCTTCGCTTAAAAGAGCAAGTTCCACACAAGACTGTTGCCGTTCTACCTATTGGGGTATCTGGAACTATCAACAAGATCCCACAATCAACACAAGGAATTTCTACGACTCCTACAGGCTTTTCCTTCGGATCTGTCATATTTTCGCTCATATTGGGAACTACCATCCTGCTGCCTCTTCCTGTCCAATCGCCAGCCCGATAGACTTTCCAAGAGAATATCCTTCGAGATAACTCACAAAAGCCTTGTTTGTTTCCCCATTGGTATACCAGTGCCCCGCAGGAGCTTCTCCTCGTTTTTCCCGGGTTACTTGCATATGCTTGTGGGTTTTTTCAAAATTGTCCATCACTTCACTCAATTCTTTGGAATTCATGGGCATACTCCTTTTTATTTCATCGCTGATGAGGATGAGAAATACTATTCCCCTGTTGCAACCTACAACAGACTTCCTCACAACAAGAAGACACCTTGTTGTGAGGCAATTTATTTTGCCCTATAGACACAGGGCATGAGCAATGCCGGGAGCGGGACTTGAACCCGCACGAGATTTCTCCCTCCGGATTTTACCTACCACTTCGGCTTTCGCCGCCAAGACTTTAACTTTCTGTACCCGTGGGATACAGGGCTTTTCTTGTTCGTGGTCTGGATCATATCTTTGCACAGGTCTATGCCATCTCCAGCTTTGAAAGCCTTTATGACACGCTTTGCAAGCGAAGCCCGAGTTTCCTCTGACAAGGCAGTTGGCACATGATCTCTACGAGGGTATTCATTTCTTCCCACGTTAGGCGTTCTTCACGTCCCGTCAGGATTCATCATGAAAGAACCTTCTCTCGGAATTGGGTTGTCCTGTCCCTCTTTCAAGTGCTCCGTATCCCAGTAACGAGATTCGGGAGAAGAGGGCTTCACCACGTATGGAGTTTATCCTTATTTGGTAGCTCTCACTATACTTTTTCAGCAAGCCGTTTTCCGATTTCGCCAACATCCCACAGGGAATTTCTTACCCTGTGGACCCATTTCACATTTGTGTTACTAGAGTCCGGTGTGTCTACCGTTTCACCATCCCGGCTATTTGTTTTTCAAAGAACTACAAGTATATTACCGTAAGAGCAACAAAACTTCAAGGTCTCTTTTGTACAATCTGCAAAGAATCTTCGTCCTTTATCTCTTTTTCCTCAATTGTTGCAAGAGAAAGAAGAAACCGATTTCGGTCCATTTTAATTTCTTCTATTTCTTCGGGGAAGGGATACTTTGGATATTCCAACTCTTTGGCTTTCTGTGGAGGACACAGAAAGATAGTTTGTTGCGCCGAAGATTTATCCCTATTTTTCAATGTTGTAACGATTATTCTTTTTTGCATATTACCCCCTCCCCAGTTTCAACAATAAGTTGTTAAGAGTGTCTTTGTCACTTTCCGCCCCACCATTTTTCTCAAATAACTCCACAATTTTGAGAATGAGTATATCCCTTTCCAACAATTTCATTTCTTCAGTAATACTTGATAATTCTGCTATTGCAAGAGTTAATTTACCGGTGTTTAAATACTCTTGCATTACTTTTGAACTTATTTCAAATTCTTTTGCAGTTCGAGCAATTCTGTTTTCATTCAATTTTTTGTAAGAAATCATACTATTTCACCTTTTTGCAGAAAGTAAAGAGTTTCTCGGGATGGGCAAGGATTGCATTCCCACAGGTTATTCCACTTTCATCTTCTTCTTTCGAGGCAATAAATGTGATGACATCAAAGCCTTCATTTCGGAGATCTTTTTCGATTTCTTTGTAAGGATAAAAAGTGGTGTAATTTCCCGGAGTTTTAATCCCTTTTTCCAGGGCTTCCGGGGTTTTATGCATAGGGGTCAATTTCACAACGTACCAATCTGGATTGAAATATTTCTTCAAATCCTTTCCCTTTATCTCATACTCTGCAACGGCAAAATTGAGGGTATATTTTCTTCCTTTCGGAGGAGAGTCAATCAATTTTGCAATTTCGGAAAGATCTAAGGAATTCCCATAAAACATATCTTCCCGGGCAGCGTCCGAAGTGGAATTGATAGAGAATTGTAACCCTGCTTCTCCTGCACAGGCAATATTTTTAAAATCAACCCACCGAGATACAAATCTTTGCAGAAATTGATTATTCTTCGGGAGCATTGTGGAAACCACAGGATGGAAATTACCCCCTCCTAATTCTGTGAATTGTTTTCCCGCGATAGCAACGGGAAGAACCTCTTTGTTAAAGGAGGGCTCCCCCATACGGGCAAAATGTAAATTCAATCGCTGGGTTTTCTTAATCTCTGGATGCAAAGAGAGAGCGGTTTGTATCTGTGTCAGCATATCCCTATAGGAACAATTCAACCCTTTACCTACTTTTGGAACAGAACAAAATTTACACCCCATAGAACATCCATACTGGGTTGAAATTGTGATGACCCATTTTTCAGAAAGGGGGAGCATTTCTTGATGTTTCACTTCCGAAATTTCCTGGGACAATCCCAAGAAATCTGCTTTAATATTTGCCTCTTTCCCATAATCCCCCAGAGAGACACACTCAAGCAACCCACCCTCACCTCTTACAACAAGGATATGCCCGGTGGGAACCTCATACAAATTTACAAGGTGGGGTTCTTTTAAAACATCCAAAGAATTGTAATCCATGTTATTTCCCTTTCTGCAATTTTTCTCGAAACAAAACAGCTTGTTTGTGTGCTTCCTCGTGAGTATTCCATTTCATGTTACCCTCGGGATCCTTGACATCCAAATGATCGATTCGGGCATAGAAATGCTTTCCCTCCGGCCACCTTGTAATGTTGATTTTCATATTTGAATTGGGGAAAACAAAGTCATCTTTTGTAACCGTATCAAGAATAGTAATTTCCCCGTGAGGGTAGAAATAAGCTCCTGTGGGGGAGATATACAGGGTTTTGTAGGTTTCCAAGCATTTCCACATATTTGCAACAACTTTACCGACAAAATCCGCTGCAATTTCCCAGATCTTTTTGTTTTCTCCTCGGAGAGCCGAAACCTCGCAGATTTGTCGGATAACTCTGCCCATATCTGTGCGGGCATGAGAGTATTGTGATTCTGTTCTTCCCAACAAATAATCACATTCCTTGGAGAACATGAAATCCTCAACCCCACGATTGATATTTTTGGCCTGAACATTTTCGTACCATACCATCAATTCCTGTTCGGATTGCACTTTCAACAGATAGTCATACTCCAAGGTATGTCCCCGGGAAGCTATTGTTATTTTTTCAAAAGTGGGCATGTTATTCCCCCCCATTCTACAAATTCTGCTTCCATCTTCAGAAGCTTTTCTTCGGCATCTTTCATTTCATTTTGCAATCTCTGGATTTGTTCCTTGGTTCTTTGAATCTCTTTCCAAGCTGCGTATTTTTTAACTTTTGGAAAGAATGTATCCCCGTATTGTTCTATGGCAGAAACCGCTACCCCATCCAGAAGTTCAATTATTTCGGCAAGGTATTCCCCACACTTTGGTCCAGCACCAATCAAAAGAGATGCCCTATTAATTGCCCTTTTTGTCTCCATATCCAACCCAATAGCAAATTGGACCATTCTATCCTTGAATTCTACAGCATGGTCTGTTTCAAGCTTAAGACCCATAAACTCCCCACAGACATGCAAACAAGTGATTCGTAATGGTCCCAAGGAAGTGATTACCTCAATTACGGGTTCTTTCATTGTTTATCTCCCATGAAGGTATTCCGAGTTTCCGAAAAGTACCAAGAAGTGTATTTGTGCCCGTATTTCCACCAATAATAGAAATTGAAACTGGAGCCGATTGTGAGGGCTTTGATTGCAACTAGGATGAAAAGATATTGAAACATACTTATTTCCTCCTCGTTTGCGTTAATTTGGGTGTAGCTCCCTTTTTCCAAGCTGTGGCACATTTCTTCTGGTCCCCTAAAATCCCCCGTGCAAAGCCCGAAACAGAGGACAAATTGAACAATTCCAAGTCTTTGTCGGGGACATTTGGCAACAGGGTTTTTCGCAGACCTTCAACCCCAGCACATTTTATGATTTTGGGTTGCCATTCGATCATATAAATACATGCCGACATGCTTCTTTCAAATGAAGCTTTGTGACATTCCCGGTAAGCCTCTTCAAAGTGCCAGAGACCTTCTCGCTCGGAGTTGAACCCAATCACTTTTTCATCATCATCCAGAGCAATGTAATACTTCTCGTCACAAAAATACAGAATCACCCAAAAGTCTTTTGTCTTTTTCATATTTATCCCTCCGGAAAGATATTACCGGGAGATGGGTAAAACTTCAAAGGGAATTTTTATTATCGTTTGTGTCTTCCTCACAATACAGGGTTTTCCCATCCTTATTTGCTAAGAATTCGGCAATCGCAGTAGTAACCACCCGCGACAACTTGAAAAATGTGTGTTACTACGTACCCAAACCCGACCTTTTTCCACATATGCATAGGCTTCTTCTTTGGTTGCCTTTTGATATTTTTGCATATTCTCCTCCTATAAAATTGTGGCTCCCGGAGTATTCCAATCCAAAAACACACGCCCAGAAGGATGGTAAATAAGATTCCTTACTGTATCATCTACAACACTTCGAGTGAGACACCTTGAAAGACAGATATTTAATCCTGATTTTGGGAAAACAAATACATCGGCCCCGTGAGGAAGTGTATATACATATTTTCCCCCAAGGGTATGCACAACATTCTGTGTTGTTAAATTCCAGTAATTTTCATCAATTCGGTGTTCTTCCACGAATTGTTTCTGTGGAGAATTTTCTCCTTCTGGGGCATTGATGGGTGTTACCGTGATTTGATCAACTTCATTATTTTCTGCAAAATAAATAAATTGAGTCAGTTCCTCAGCGGTATCAATAAAACCTTTCATGGCGACAAGAGAAAGTCGGACAGTATATCCCATCTGTCTCAATTTAAAAATAGTTCGTGTAAGGAAAGGATATTCTTTGTTGTATATTTCTGCATTTCGAGCATTCTGATAATGCACAACAGACAGAGAAATTGTGGTTAATCCCAGAGAATACCACGTTGGAAGGTAGGTGTCCCAAATCACTTGAGAAAACAAGCCATTGGTTTGCAATTCTTTCAGAGGAAAATCTTTGAGATATCCCAAGTAACCGGAAATCTCGTTCGGGTGCAGGGTGGGCTCCCCTTTACTTGTAAGAATAAGAGTTGTTGCCCCTTTTTGCATTGCCAGCTTATATGCTGCGTCAAGATGATTTCGATTGATGGAAAAATGCTTATCCCTTTTAATCTCTGGGGTCATTTTTGCAATACAAAAGGGACAAGAGGCATTACATCGAGAATCGCCCACTAAAACATTCATTGCCGTAACATTAAAATTCATCTCTATATCCTTGTATTTTAGGAGTATGTTGCGAGGATTCTGAAAGATAGGTCATTGTATCGAACATATTTCAGAAGAATTCTCTCGAAAGAACTTTTCCAATTCAACAAATCATCGAAAGAGAAAGAAGTACTTCCGAGGTACAACTCCACAGCAATTTCATTGTCTTTCAAACACAAATCACCACAAGTTGAGTATGGATCGAGTGGAGGTTTAAAAATTTGGAATTCTTTGCCATTAATCCCAAACATCCCCGGGCAATCTTCTACGGGAAAATCTTTTTCTAACTTTTCGAGATCTTCCCAAACACTTATGCCGTCCAAAATAGCAATAAGATGCAGATTGTTGCTACGAGACATGTATTCACTCCTCTATGTATGTCTTTTTCAGTAGACCCGGTGGGGATCGAACCCACGACTATTCGGTTATGAGCCGAAAGCTCTACCACTGAGCTACAGGTCTATAAGTAATGCAGGTAAAGAACTACTAGGCTTACAGGGCATCTTTGTGGGCTCCGTCGTTTGTCTGACTCCTTAGAAACCAGCATCAGGCAATCTATCTGATTTCGGCATCAGTGGTTAGTTCCACTCGACTCCACAGTATCGACCCTTACAATTGCCATTGTATTACTATCCCGATGAACTCGATAGTTTTCGCCAGCCCCAGACGCATTTAATAAGGCTTGTGTGTCACATACCACACCGCTGCATTACAGAACAACCCCGTAAAGGGCACCTGCATACCACATGTTGCCACAGTCTCCCCAAGGATTTAGGGATATAACCCAGTTGTGTACTCATGCCTGTCATTCTATCCCAACAAGCACCCCTCCACAACCGTTTCGTTTTACCATTTGCAAATTCCTGATAGAGGGAATATTGCTACAGCGAACGAGGGCGGTATGCGAACAAGACAATTGCGGGAGTTGGATTTGAACCAACGATCTGTGGCTTATGAGACCACCGGGAACGACCATACTTCCCCATCCCGCATTAAGATATTACCACAACACCTTCAAAACTTCAAGCTATTCTTTGACTTCCTCAAACCGGCATTCTTTCATAATTTTTGGAGGGTAACTGAAACCCTCAACATCTTGAATAGCAAAAAATTTATCCCGATCCAAGTCCTGCATAAAATCTCCAAGAGTTTCCGGAAACTCGAAAACAAAATTGATTTTTGAGACCATATGTGTTGCCCGGATCTTCATTTTGTGGATACCTTTCGAGAAATCAATCGATCTTTTTCCCAATATTCCACAGTCACATCGGTTTCGGTTTCAATTGTTACTTTCTTTGAAACAACCTTACCAAAAGGATCAAATTGTTCCTCAGTAGTAATCTTGGGCTTCTTGTCGGATGTTTTCTTCTTCAACTTCTCCACCAATTCGTCTACATCTTTCACTTTCAAGAAATCGTCAAAATACCCATTGGCTTTATGCAAGAATTGTTCAACGTAGCTTGTGATAGGTTGAGGTTTATTAGGGCAGTTCATACAGGCAGCAGTACCGGCAAGAGAGCAACAACAAACAGCCATTTTATATTTCTCCAGTATCAATCGATTTGATTCACGAATTCCGAAACATCAATCACAGGGTACTTTACCACGATCTCCCGAAATTTTTCAAGGGTAAGATTCAAATAAATGAGGACATTCACAACATTTGTCCTCGGGGAGACATACTTCACGAAAAGATTCCCGTTATCCTCCAAAGCCCACACAGGAATGTTGAGATGGTTGAAATCAGTTGGACCACAAATTTCAACCATCTCTGGTTTGATATTGTACGGGCTTTCAGCGGGAACTTTATTGAATCCTCTTGGGAATCCAAGATAGATCTTTGTAAGGCCCCCAATAAATGTCCCCGGATGATGTTTCGAACAAGTAAAACCACCCCAGTTCGAACTTTTTGAAACATTTTGGCATCTCTCTCCCCGATTACATGCTTGCATACATCCCGGGCAGAAATATTTTTCAACAGCCTTCAAAACAGTTTCAGGAACGGTTGAATTGTTTTCGCTCTGCATGTTTAATCTCCTGTATGTAAGTATGTACTTTCTTTGCCTCATGAATCCAATTTTCTTCCGGCAGTTCTGTAACAAGATCCACGGGGACATAATTCTTGTGCGACGGTAGTTTATCGGTGTAATGCCCGAGGAATGTAAACCCACTACCCGTAGGATCTTCCACAAGAGTTAATCCCATAGGGCGGATTTTCTTGTTTATCGTTGCAAGGCTGTATCGTTTTTCGCCCATATTATTTTTCCGAGATGGTGATGGATAGACCTTGCAGGATCTGTGGTCCGTCACAATATCGGTCGGTTTCCTTATATCCCATCACTTCTTGGATGCATACCTTGGAATATGGGGGAATATCAATCCCCTTTGCTTTTGCATACATCCTCACCATCTCTTCCAGTTCCAGCGAGGACACCTTGTAAGAGGTCACAGTGCTTTGTCTTTCCATATTCGCTCCTTATGCAGGTATATTACCGCGAGGACTCAATTTATTCAAGATTATCTTACAATACCCATTTTCAGTAAAACCAAATGAGCAAAAGTTTCTTTCTTGAAAAAATTGTAGTCCACTGTATGATTTGGGTAATTTTCTTTCAAAGTTTTAACAATGATATCAAAATAGTTGAACAATTGCTGTTCTGCAAGCTTAATCGCAAAACTCTGTAATTCCTTTTGAAATAATTCTGTTCCTTTGTAGGAATTGAACAGATCCTCCCCAAGATGATCCTTGAATTGTTTCATCAAATCAATTGTAGAGAGTGGTTTGAGACCATCCTCTACACCACTCACTAATGTTTGTTCGGCCCCGGGGGGAAGCTTTGCAATTTCTTCTACAAAACGTGACAAATCTTCATTTGATAACATACTTTACTCCTGTTCTGTAATTGGTCTGTGTCCTTTGAAAACAAAGGACACTCGATTCTTGATCTTGTGGAGCGGGGGGATAGAAACTTCCACAATATCTTTCCGCTCAATTTGTAGATCTGGATTGGACCGGGCATCATGCTTCTCCGGTAATTTCTCCAACTCTTCTGTTGTGAATTTCCGGAAAGAAGAAACCTTCTGCAGATAAATCCCTCGCTTGAAGAAATCCGGGAGATCGTTGAAATTTACCCCCTTTTGGAATAACATTTCCTGTTTCTGCTTCCCGTCTTTTCCCTCAAGCTCTTTGTGGTAGTAATACACCCGTGCAGCCATAGAGATAGCATTTTTTGTTGCATCTTGCTCTCTCCACAGCAAATAATTCACTGCTTCGATGCACGTTGGGACATTCCAAGCCCTGCAATCAAAAATAGCTGGTCGCGACATCAGCCTTTCCGGAAAGAACAATTTGCAACCCTCCTGGAAAAAATATGTTGCAAGGGATGCCAACACAGAGTTGATTTTGTAAATCTTCCCATCAAAAATCAATTGTGATTTCGGGTTTTCCTCGTAAAGAATGAGAGAAATCTCATCCGACTGGGTATACCCAATAATGGCACTTGTTTCTTCCATCAACTTCCTTGTTACATACGAAAAGATTTTCCGCAGTCTTTCATCATAGGGACGATTCATGCCCTTCGTGTAACTGTGAAATGCCTTCCCATCAATGCGAATGCAGAGAGGGAGAAGAGGCATAGCAATGAGGGAGGTACCATTCCTCTCATATGCTTTCATGCGGTTGCCAAAAGAATCATTCTGCATATTTACTCCTTGCTGGGCAATGTTTTAAATTCTCGAAATGCCCGGGTATTCTTGAATAGTTTTTTCAATCTACTTTGATTCTCTACCAAGTAAGTCCAATTGTAGCTCTTATTTTCATGTTCCTTCACAGAGATCAAGAAAGGAGATTTAGCCGTATCCACAGCCACAACTTCAGCCAAACCCCCAATATCATCAGGAGTTCCCAAACTAGGAAAATAAGAGGAAGGAACATAGATATCTTCGCCCACCTCGGGAAGATTCACCATATTTGTGTATAATTTGTTTTTCTTTTGTGGGTTTTCCAGAGACATCATATTGAGGTATTTTTTCAAAATGGCTCGAACATCTGAAATACCCTTGTCCTTTTTATCCCTGTTAATCAAATCTGATAAAAAGGGATATACATAGTCGAGTTCGCTGAAAGGTATCTTACAATTTCTCAAAGCAATTGAGAGTTTGTGTAAATCATCCGAAAAAAGAGCTTCTTCCTCGGTCAAAAGAATTCGCCCATCCAAAGACTTGTATGCAGTAATTTTTTCCATATTTTCCTTCTGAGTTAATCCAAAATAATTGAAAATTCATTTGCGAAATCTCGGGATATCTCCAAGCCCTCGAAACTAACGAGGAGACCCTTTTTATTCTTATTCTTTTCAAACAAGCCAAGAGCAACAACTTCCACGACAAGCATTCGGTAACAATGGCAACCCAGAGTTAACTGACTTGGTGTTTTTCCCGTGGATTGGATATACCAGTCAACAGAGTTATGGATTATATCACAGATTTTCGTAGGATTTTCCATATGTTTCTCCCGGGTCACAACGTTTTCTTAACCAAGCCCTTCGTTTTTGCTTTCTGTGCTTCTACCTTTTTTACATACTTTGAAACAGCGGAAAAGAATTCATCAACCCTGTTAATGAAATCATCAATCTGTGTGGGGGTCATATCGTGAAGAATAATATCCGTCAACTCAATATGGAGTTCATTTCGAAAAACTAATCGGGCATCTGCTTCCCTACATTCTTTTTCGGTTTGATGATAAGACCCATCTTCGGACTGATATACAATTTTCATATTTTCCTCCTAGATATGTTTGTTTTCGAGGTGTCTTTTTGCTTCCGTATAAAGGACTTTTTCTACCCGGCGTTTATTTTTTTCCTTGAGAGACTCATACTTAATAACCCGGATTTTTCCGAGAGAGGGATTCCGCAAAATATTGATGCCTGCAATTTCATAGTCTTCAATTGCGAGTCGGGGCATACCTCTCCGACCATCGTAATCGGCCCCATAGTTGGACTCTTCATACAGGCTCAGAGTTACAACACCAGAAACAACAACAGCCTGACAGGAGTTTTCACAGAGAATATCTTCTACGGTCAAATCCACGTTCCGCATATTTGTATCTCCTGTATATTTGTTTCTTCAAGAGATATATTACCGCAAACAGCGTAAAACTTCAAATTCTTTCAAAAATAAATTTTCCGGAACTATCAGTCACCCACTCCAAAACCTCTCCGGGGCAACAAAATGCTTGTGCTTGTTTTATTGCATTCTTGGGGGAAATGGCATGTAGTTTTATTTTACGGGAATAGTCCTCGTGGGAATCTTTGATTTTTGCAAACCAAATCTGTATTTGTTCCATATTACTTCTTCTTTTTTGGTTTTACAACATCTTCCTCTTCGGGGTCTTCATCCTCTCCCTCGGGCTCCATTTTAAACCCGATAGCTTCTGGAAGTTCTTCTTCTTCCCCCTGAGCTTGTTGCACTTGGGCATTGAATGCTTCGATCCCTAATTCAATAAAGAAGCGGATTTGTTGGGAGACTGACCGCAATTCATTTTTTGCAGAACTTTTTAAGGCAAAATATAGTTCTTCGGGCAGAGTAATTTTAACACATTTGTTGTCGGATTTCTTTTTTCTACATGCCATAAAATATCCCGCCTTTCTATTTTTTCATCCTTGTTGAAAGTAACAGCAAGTTATCGTATACTGTGAAAATGAAAAAAAATCCTTGGAAAAATTTTCGAAGTCTGGTAGGAAGATTATTCCCTCAACTTTTGGATATTCAACGGGCTTGTATTACTGCCTATCAAAGAGTTACCCGTGGGTGGGCAGATGAAGACGTGTGGAGCATCGATTATCATCTCTGTGAGGTTGTCCCAGAAATGTTGGAACAATTGAAAAAAGATAAAAATGGTGTTCCACAAAAATACATAATGAAAATTTACGAGGAAAGAGGATTGGATGTCCGAGATTCCTTTTGTGATATTCCCGAGGAGATAATTGAAGAGGCAGATAAAAGATTCACGCAATCTATTGATAAAATGATTGCCGGGTTTAAAGCACACAAACAAATTTCAGACTGGGATTTTACGCCGGAAACTCACCTGGAATTAGATAGGATTTATCGAGAGGGTATGCAAAAATTTGTGGACGATTTCGAAAATCTTTGGTGGTGAAAATGAAAAAATATATTGCAATAATTGAATACGCACCCAATTGCTATCGGTGTGACCATACAGAATTTTTTACTTTGAAATTCTTCAACACATTAGAGGAAATGTTCACCTATATCCTCGCAGAAACAAACAATGGGTTCTTTATTAAAGAGTTGTGGGATGCAGAAGCAAATAAGCGAATTGAAAATATTTCTGTGAAGTATTTTCACTCTCATCATCACATCGATCATATCATTGTTTTAGAAAACCACCCGGGGGAGCAGGTTAAATTATTTGAGTGTTTCCGGGATCCTTACAATCATTTAGTTTGGAAGATTTGTGGGAAACCGGAAGAATAGGGGAGGCTTTTACCCCTCCCCTATTGGATTATTCTGCAATACCAATCTCTATGAAAACCTTTTCGGTCTTCAATGTCTTTTCCAACAAAGGGAAGACAATTTCATCAAAAGCCTTCTTGGATTCCCCCACAAAATCTGCACTTTTTGTCTTACCACAAATTAAACAACCAGAGGAATCCTTGTCTGTGTTTCCGGAATGGATCAAAATTCCATCATAAAAAGGGACATTCAACAGACGAGGCATTAACTTTCCATACTTCGGGGACTTATTAACAACTACTTCGTAAGTTCCATAAGGAATTGCAGTCTGCCCGTAGACCTTTGTTGCCTGTGTAAAGGGCTCCCCAAATTTTTGTCGGCATTTATCCTCAAGGATATAGCACAATTCCTCATATTCAAAGTTATCTCCTCCAAGAGGAATTTCCTTGTACAACCGCCCAATGGTTGATTTTTCTGTGAATTCATAACGCTCTAAAAAAAGTTTCATCGTGAAACCCCCTTTATTACAGGGATTTCACGATGAAGTTATTGGGATCTGTTAAAAAGGACCACACCTCTCCGAGGAAGTGTGTACAAATCCACAGCCACAAGAGTATGGTCTTTCTTCCTGATCTTGTTTTTCCCAACTCTCAAAGAGGAGCAAACTTTTATCTCCAATTGTTCCAGATCTGGAAGAATCAATAATTTTCATAAGAGCATAAACAATATCTTCCCGGGAATGACTACCATTTAAATTATCCACCAATCTTCTTACCCCGAGAACAATTTTTGAAGCATCCTTCAACATCTGCATTCCCTCAGAAACCGTGATTTGTTCCATTATTGTCCTCCCAGACTTTCAGACATAGTTGCAGCATTTTGCATCAACCAGTGAAATTCCACTGTTCCGCTTGCATCTTTTACTGTCCATTTTGCAAGACCATCCCGGACAGCTTTAATTCGCATATTCTTTTCCACGTCCCGGACGATTTGCTGATATTGTGCATCTGTTTGATGACAACCAATAAGGGCACCCCCAAGAATACCCAAAAGGAACCCAATGATTAGCCCCGCAACAACGCCATCTTCCATATATTCTCCTAAATTTCTTCTTCGTTACTTCCAACAGATTCTTTCCAAACAAACGATGTTGGATGCCCATCAGAGGTTTGTGTGTAATCTTTTTTACGAGTATCAATCTCTCGGTCGCAATTGAGGCAAACAATAACCCCAGGATCATTTATCTTTTCAGCAAGTTCTCTGCTGTGGCACGATTTGCAAATCTTTACCTTCATCGGGAAAAAATGAAACATTATTTCTCTCCTACGTTTTCCAAGAGTTCTGCAACGGACCCAACTGGGGTAGAAACCCATGTAAAAGTAACTACAGAGCTTTTGGGGTTCTTCACAATATATTTTGCAAACCCTGCATCAATTGCAGATTGTTTCAAAGCTTGCAGGGAATTGTTGTAGTCTTGTTTCTGTTTTTCTAACCTACGCAATAGTTTATTCTCCCCGAGAAACAAACCAAAGATTAAACATAGGCCACATAAAGTGACACCAAGACAGACAAGCATAATTTTTTGTTTTACTTCCTCTTCTCGCCCTACATCATCCATTTTCATAATCCTTTCGCTTGCGTGTGTATTTCTTTTTGTCTTTCTTGGAATTCTTTTTATCGTAGATCTTATCCTCGTAAATACGATCCTCGTGATAGCTCTTCGTTTCTTTCTTTTGCATATTGCCTCCGGTTAAGTCCACATGTATTTTCGAACATCCAGCAATGCCATCATATGTTTTTTGTCTTGATCATCAATGAATTTTTCTTGTCGGACAGAAAGGGCAACTAATTTTCTATCGCTTTTGGTGGTAAATGTCATAACCCTAAAATCAAAATTTTTAACAGAGGCACTAACAGTTTTTTTGTAGTTCTTTACAAGAACAGGTCTTTCCTTTTTCCAATATGCGTATGCTTTTTTGAATGTGTCCGAGGCTTTTTTATGCCCTTCATCGGATTCCCAATTGATATAATTCCATGGCTTTTCTTTCTCCACAAAATCTACCAAAATCTGGAAGACGGAGTGCAGCATTACCTTGTAAGGGTTTTGGTAATCCGCTGAAAGAGATCGAAGTGTAAGAGTATATCGCTTACGATTTTTTCGGTAATTTTTTACCACAGTGTTCCCAGCATCCTTCTTCATTTTCTTCTCGATAGCCCCCGTTCCACAAACAGAAGCAGTCATTGCCCTTTTTCCAGGTCTCATCCCACCAACGACAATTTCCGCAACGTTTTTCCGGGGGTGGTTTCTTTTCCTCCGTGTGCCCATATCCGTAGTTGTCGTAAAAATCGGTCATATTTATCGAATTTTATCCAACATGCTTTCAAATTTCTGCAGTTCCACAATTGCCTTGGAGATTTCATTTACCTTTGCTACAAGGTCCCCCTGTAGTTTCAAAAGATCCTTCTTGAATCCCGAAAAGGCAGTTTTGATTTCTTCTGCGGTAACCAACACCACGGTAGATTTTTCCTCGTGATACTGAATGACCTGCTGAGTACAAATCAATAGCCCCTTTTCCACCATTTTACGATTCACGAGATAATCCTTGAGATCCCGGGGGACTTCAATAACATCCACAAAAGGCTTTGCTTCCGGCAATCCCGAAATGCTCTTATATGTGTCAAACAGTGCCTTGAGGTTTGTTTCTCCCATAGGGGTATTTTTATCCCAATTTTCAGGAGTGATGAAAAGATAATTTCTGTAGTTCTTCATATTCTTATGTCCTTGTTTTTATTTACCGGCAAGATAGATATTACCCTAAGACCCTTACTTATTCAAAAGAATGGAAAGAGGAACGTGATACATCTCTTTCACATAGAACTCCCGGGGGGATACAAAGTGCCCCACAACAAGAGGAATGCAAATAGGGGAGTTGTTGGGGGTTGTGCCTTCAAAGTAATTGTAGAACAGGGAAGATACCACGAAGTACAACTCATCAGATCCATTTTTAGCTGTGTGATAATTCACGCACAATGCTTTAAAGGTGTTTGTAAAAACTCTATCAAATTCCTGTGGTGTGAAGTAACAAAAAGTTGACTTCAAAGAAACCATGGGGTCCTTCAGTAGTTCTCGAATAGCATTATCATTTGCAAAACTTCCAAAGAATCCCCAGTAATCATGATTTTGATTTTTTACTTTTAAAATCCGTTCTCCCTCGGTCAGTTCCTTGTCGTCACTGTGAAGCAAAGTGGGCTTTTCTTCAAGGATTTCTTTTCTCTCTGGGATAACTACTTTTGGAGGCTCTTGTGTTTTTGGTGTTTCCCCAGCAGGGGGAGTTTTTGGGGCAGACATTTTTGTGCTCCCCAGATATTCCAACTCCTCCAAAGAATTGTCTACCTCCGAAACAACTTCTACCATTTTTCGAACGGGGGGCTTAACGACAATATTTTGTGATGGGCTTGTGGATGTTTTTGTAAAAACCTCTTTTGATACTGGTTTTACTTCTACCACAGGAGTTTTCGGGGGCGCGGGTGGGGATTGTACAACGGGGTTTTTCGGAAGATCCTCCATGAATTCTTCATCCATGTCCAGGTCCCCCAATTCCTCTGCTTCATCTGTTTCCCGTAGATCCCCCGGCTCTTTTTCTTTTGCTGCCATTTTCGGGAAACTCACCTTTGTGGAAAGGGGCATATTCACAACCTTCATCGGCCCGCCCGTGGATTTTTTGTTCGAGGGCTCCGAGCGGCTTATCGGAGAAATTTGCTTGTTTGTGATAATTTTTGTAACAGGTTTAGAGTCCATATTTTCCTCAATTTTCAGTTTTTGCAAGGTACTCGGGACTTCGCTGCTTCAAGATGATTCGACCCAATTTTGTATCCCGAGGAAGTTCAATATACGGGCGAATAACAATCCCTTCACGACGAAGGGCAGGATTCAACACAGATAATCCATTGCTTACTTCTGCAATGTTCCGACCTTTCAAATAATCTCGTAGTTTCCCAACAAACAACACGGGAACTGTAAGAATACCGTATTCCTTCGTGATTTCTTCCTGCTTCGGATAATCAATGGGCTGTCCATTGAGCCAAACTTCAAAGGTATGAATCTGTGCTTTCTTGAGTTTGTAATAATCCCCCTGTGCAGAAGAATGCCCAATCAATTCCCCACGGATCGTAGATGCTTCAACAGAGTAATCTGTAACAATCTTTTTGGCAATGACATCCAGCAATTGTTTCTTTGCGGTTTCATGGGTCACATTGAGGCAATTATTATCAATGAGAACAATTTCCCCGGAGCGTTGGCAAAAACGTGCTTCGGGCTCATCCTTCAAGTATGCAACAGATGAATTTCTGCCTTCCAACTTTTCTGTAACAACAACATCGAGATCCATCAAAATTGAAACAATTTCGGGATTTCTCTCGCAACCTTCGATATCGTAGTAGGGAGAGACTTCTGGCAGTTTGTGCAAGTTATATCCCCCAGCATCAACAATCGGGGGATCGTACTTTGTTACCCCGAGGAAAGCTGTGATTTCTTCCGTGGTGGGGTTTTCATTGTTGATCCCATCGAGGAGTGAAAGAGGAGCAACAATACCCTGAGAAATAACCCCACGAAGACGAACAGTTTTTACCCTGTTTTTGTCGGAACCAGCAAGCTTGCCCACAAGATTCAATTTTTCCTGCAGAGGAAGGGGAAGCAAGGAATCAATGGGAATATACAAAACAGAATCCCCGGGCTGAAAAGTATCTTTCCCAATGACGAATGAGAAAGAGATACCTTCAAGAGAAGCCTTCACAATTTTATCGGCTTCCGGAATAGGATCCACGGTTCCAATCTTTTCTTTTGTTACACCAAAAAAAGCCATTTCGATATTCTCCTATATTTATTAGTAAGAACTAATATTTCCGCTTTGCAACTCAATGTACCAAGAGCCCCCGTCATGATCATGTTCGCTTATGTGCCTCTCAGCTTCACCATCGAACAACACCTTTATACGGTTTTCCAAATAGTGAATAGATCCTCCAACATCATACCCCGAGGGGTTATCCCATGAATGTTGGTAAGCGAGATAATGAAATGGGATACCTACTCGAACAATTTCTTTTACAGCGTTTTCGGATAAATCTTTTCTGTATTGAAGGACATTGTACAAACTTACCACAATGCTGTGTATTGTTTTTGAAAAGTCATTATCCCCGAAAACGATTGCTATTGTTCGCATATTTAGCCCCATATTACAACATCTTTACCGTAAAAACAAGTCTTTTATTTCCGAAAAGGATTCGGGCGGCAGGCCAACAAACGTTTCTTTTCTTTTTTGTCCTCATTTGTGTTTGCAATATCGGTCAACTGTGCCAGATACTTCATGAGTCTTTTTCTTGCCTCGAAAATTTGATGTGCAGTGAATCCCCTATATTTCTTGGCATACGCAACAAACGATGACATTGTTGAGATATCTGCATTATCGAATCCCTTTCCATCTGGGATAAGGCATCTACGTTCCTTCTTTTCTTCCTCTGTTTGTTGATTATACAACACAAGGATTGCCCGTTCAACCCAGTAATCGGACTTCAAGATATTTTCCCGGATTTCATCAATTGCCCAGATTTTCATATCTGTTTCCTCAGAAGTAAAGAATAAAGACAGAAGACCAGAGCACAACAAAAGCAACAAATGCCTGCAGGAAATGAGTTGCAGTTGAATCCCCAATTTCCCCAATCAGATGGAGCATGGAATCTCTTACCTCGGTTGACATGTTCTCCCGGGCGCTTCGAATAGATAGTCCAAGGTAAGAGATCGTATTTACAAGTATCTTCGCGAGAGGCAGGGGGAAGAAGATAACAGAAAGGAAAAGGGCAGTTTTTACAAGGTGTATTACTAGAGGTGTCATAGGTATTCTCCTGTATTTTTATTTCATCCAAGATATATTACCGCAAGACCCTCAAAAATTCAAACAATTCCTTTATTTTTTGCATCCTGTAAAATCATTTTTGCCCGCCAACCGATATCCGGATTGGACATAACATTCTCAAAGGTTGTCCAGATAGTATCCATGTTGGCTTCAAATAAATTTTCTGGATCTTTCTTCTCCGGGGGCATACGGTTGACATCAATCAAGAACCCATAGACTGTTTCATCTGTAGAAGTTCCCACTAAATATTCCCCCGTCTTTTTCAAACGATCTTTGTTTACTGTATATCCGGCCTCTTCTTTTACCTCTTCGATAACAATATCCTCTACGGACAATTCCGGCTTATCGAGGGACCCCGTGAAGGCATCAACAATAAATTTTTTGTAGGGAGAGGAATAAGATTTCAAGATCCCAAACTCATTGTTGTGGGAGGGATCATACAACACAAAAGCAACGGAGTTTTTTCCAAGTCTTTGTACATAATAAAACCACCCGTTTTCCTCGCTGCCATGCCGAAGAATTTCAAGGTATTTTTTCTTTTTCTTGAATGCCGGGGTTTTGTATATTGACTCTGTTTTGAAGGTCTGTATTAATTTTTTGAATTCATCCGTTATTTTTGCCAGCTTGGAGTATCTTGAAATCATTGGAGATCCTTACAAAGGTGTTTCTTCAGGAGATTCTTGTTCGAAGTTTTCCTTGTGATAATTCAATTCCCCAATAGCATCTTCAATTGCAGATACAGCAGCATTCAGTTTATGTGCAACCTGTTTCAAATGCCAAGCATAGTGAGGAGCGGGTTTCTTTGCTCCCAATGTCAACAATTCATTTTGTAAGTCTTCTACCGGCTTCTTCAATGCTTCCAACTTTTGATTGTATGCAGCAAAAGCGGAATCCAATTGAGGGTCAACTCCCGCCAAATAACTGATTTGTTTCTTAATACTCATTTTAAAGCTCCTATGGAAAAGAGGTGATATACTTTGAAAAATATATCACCTCTTAAAAAGAATTTCATTTGTTAATTTTTTCCATTCCATACCCGGGTATACTCTGCCCTCAATCGTTCAAGATTTTCATGGGCATCTCGAAACATTTCCTCTTTCTCTTCCTGGGGGATATCAATGCCGGAAACTACAAAATCTTTCAATTTCTCCTCAGAAAATTTTCCGCATTGAACGAGTCGCAGAACTCCAATTACTTTTTCAATAGATTCCCCACAAATATCTTTGTAAAGAATCCAAATGTTGGAGCCATAAAGTTCCATTGAATCCAGATGCAGAATAGCCCCCAGACCTATGAAAGCACACATGGGATCAATCCGAGGCTCATCCCGAAACAACAGCATTAACACTGTAATAGCCCCAGGATTTCCTTCAGCCATCTTTGATAGCAATGTTATAAGGTTATCTTTCATTTCCAGTTTTGGCATATCCTCTCCTTAAAATTCCACACCGGTTCCAACATCGATAACAACCAGACCGCTATCCCGCCACATTCGCACAACACTAGGTCGATCATCCACAACAAACACAATCCTCTTCGGATCGAGATATTTGTCGAGAATTTCTTTCTTCACAAAATGGTCGGGCCGGAAATCTCCGGAACCTCGCATCAAAAGCTCAAAATTTTCAAACCCTTGTTGTTTCAACCAATGTTCTGTTTCAAACCTCTGATCTTCGGAACGAGCAGAAACAAACACTACCTTCAAGCCGGTTTTGAGATGACCTTTGAGAAGTTCTTTCACATCTTCTCTTACAGGATCATTTGGGATACCCAAGAAAAATTGTTTCCAATTTTTAGGCTTTTCTGCAACAAAATGCTGCCGATGTGTGCAATCCGCAATTGTCCCGTCCAAATCACAAAGAAAGTATCTTTCGAGAGAGATCCTGTGATTCTTTGTTGAAATGTAGTCTTCTCTGTTTTTGAATTCAATACCATATCGCTCTGCCATCTGTAGGATTACAACAGAACCTACCCGGGGATGCCGATAATAATCCCGAAGAAGACACTCTCCTACAGGAGTATCCACGGCTTGTATCCGGGCAAAGGTATTCATTTTACCGGCAAACTGTTTCCAATCCAAAACAGTCTGGGTTTTGAGATTGGTATCATCAACGATTACCGATTTACCCATCTTCAAGGCTTCCTCGGCAATCAAGAATTCCGCTTGTGTTACCAGCTTTTCCAAAGCACGATCAAAACGACCGGTTCCTTTCACATTCCCATAAATCATTTCCCGGAGAGAATCCCGAGAAACAATAATGGAATTTTCATCGAGGAGCTTTTTTGCTTCGAAAGATTTCCCGCTCCCCGGCAATCCCTGCATCAAAACAATCGAAGGAAATTTATTCATTTGCTTTCCCTTTCGGACATCCAGAATGAAAGAAGTTTCTCCGCGTCTTTCCGTTCAATTCCGAGACCATTAAGGGCAATTAAAGTTGCCAGCGGTGTTTCTTTTCCGGCCTGAAAAGCCATTCCAACTCTTGAAACCCCGGGGATATTTTCAACTTTCAGAACAAGCTCTTTTGCAAGCCGATCCTTTTTTTCCTTAGCAGTTTCAAGACGAGAACTCCCAATAAAATTCTTAACCATCACCGGTTGATCCTTTTTCAATTTTGCAAGACTCTTTTCACCCCAGTACGTGGGGGGATTCCCATTACAAGAAGCCATTGCCCCCCGACGTTCCGGGAGAAGCTCAACAATTTTTACCGCATACACAATCACAGTTTTTACAAGGGTATTGCCCATACGGGTTTTAAAAGTCTGATACAGAACCATCCCATTTTGCAATTTTTCGTATTTCATATTTCCTCCGGTTTTTTCTCGATAGTGGTATATTACCCGGAGCCCCCTATTTATTCAAGCCATTATCGATGTTTTTCAATCAGTCTTTCACGAAACCTTTGATAAAGTCTCGGAGGAGATTCCCAAACATCATTTTGTATCACCATAGGGCTCTTTGTATTCTCTACAACCCAATTTTGAAAACTCCCCGGGGTGTGATCGTTCATAATCTGCCGGATTAACCCAACAAAAGCTTTCAAGCCTTTCTCGGTATCAATATGGTATAGAGAAACCCCCATAGGGTTTGTTACATTCTGCCCTCCGGCAAACCCATCTACCCTTACCTCAGATCCCCAAACACTGTTGAAGTCTTTTGCATACTGATAAGGAATTCCCCCATTCGTCGTGGATGCTACCCAATAGTACCAATTTCGGGTAAAAGACCAAAATTGTAATGCCCCTTGAATGCAATAGGGTACTTCCCCTTCATCAACAAAGGGGAACTGGAAGGGGACAACCCCAGCGTCCCGCAATTCCTGCAAAATGGTAGCATTTACCTCTGTAAATTCTTCCGGGTGTTGTATCATCGTGGTATGGTGTTTTGCTAAATTTTTCATATATTTCCTTTATTCTGGTAATCTTTCACATCTCCAACATTCCACAAAGGACCCATCCATCAAAACAAAACACAATCGATCTTTACCTCCCAGGTTTTGTTTCTGTATCGACACAGGAAATTCAATTTTTTCCTTCGATTTGAAAGGCTTCCCACTCTTCTTGATAATGGGCTGATTCAGAAATGATACAAAATCTTGTTCAGTTTCTGTGCTTTTCCACATATACCTTTGCCCTTTCATTTCCCGAGAATTCCCACCCATGATACTCAACTCCTTCGAATAAAAATCTTATATTTACGCCTCATCAGAAGAAAGAACAAGAGATTCACCCCAAAGACGTGATAAAATGGTTTCTTGTGGTTTTTGTATACAACTTGTTCTATGGGCATACTCAACTCCTTTTTGTAGTCTCCCCAGTATATTACCCGGAAACCGGCGAAACTTCAAAATCACTTAACCCAATCGTACAAACGGTCCAAGTTCATTTCCTGCAGACCCTGCTTCACAGTTTTTACCAAACCTTTTCGAAGAGAGAAAAGAACACCGGAGAAAGGAAACTTCACTGCTTCCAGTGCAAAATCTTTCTGCCCGGAAATATCCTTGATCTTTTCATACTCTGCTTCAATCTTCTTTACAAGGGCAATGAAGCTTTGCGAGATTCTTTCAAATTCTGCACGGTATTCCGGGAAGTATGTCAAAAATTCAGTGCTTTCATTTGTTCGAATAATCTCTACCAATTTTTTAGCAGATATCCCCTCTTTGATGTGGTGAAGAGCTACGTACTGTGGATTCTTGATCTTCACCCGCCCGAAACTTCCATTCCATTTCGTGAGATCCCGAACAACATACCCTTCCCCATTGTCGATTGCATTCAAATCCTTCGCCATTTCTGCAACCTCTTCAAGAGATTGCATAGGATAAGATTTAACACAATCCCACTTGTTTTCTTTTGCAATACGTTCCGGTTCTTGCTCTTCCAATGTTTCCACATCCCGGGCAGAATGAAGAGCAATACGAGGTTTAGGATACACGCAAACAACTCGATTATACTGTGTAACCATTTCGAACCCATAGCAGAGTTTTTCATTTACCGGAAGAGAATACCCCAGTTGCTTCCACACGTCCCAGAACAGATCCGCGAAGGTTCCTGCATAGAATCCCCCGGAAATTTCTCCGGAAGCATCTGGTAACCCCGAGGAGGAAACCAACCACTCTCCATTGTAGAAAAAAACCTGCATAAGGCTTCCGTCAAGCTTCTCATATGCTTTTGCAGTGGACAAGTCTATTTTGTCTGCATGTCCCTCCCCGTGGTTGAAGAATTTACGCATCGTATAACAAACAACAGCCCAATTGTTTGTCGAGTCGAGAATAATCCCCCGGGCTTCTTGCACAATTCTTTCCCCCATAGGAGAATCAATTTGATTGTACTTGAACAGTAGCAGGTTGGGGTATTTCCCGTGGGGTTTTACGGCAATAGCATACTTTTCGGTAAGCTCTGCGGGGGTTCCACCATTCCGAAGATATTTTTGAATTTCAAGTTCCATATGCTTCCTTTATCTTTGTGTTTTTACTCAGTATCCAGCACAGGAGACAAGCACGGTAATCTCTCTCCCAAAATAATCAATTACAACATCCTGCACCATAAAGGCATGTTTTGCATACTCCACTGCGTCTTTTTCCATTTGATGGTAGGGTCTTGCGCGAAGGTAAATAAGCTGCCCTTTTTGGGGCAAGGGAACTCCTCTTTCTTCATCTTCCCCGGGGAAATCCGCAAATTCACAACTAACTGCTGAAGAACGGTGGGACACAAATTGAACATCAAATCCAAAATGTTTCATTTGCTTACTCCTAGAAACTATATTTGTATTCCTCGAAAATATATTACCCGAGCCCCAACAAAACTTCAAATTATTGCCCAACTTTTCCCACATTTTTGTATTTTACAGAATAGGCTCCGGCAGTATTTTGCAATCCTACAATATTTTCCGGCGGGGTATTGGTATACACAATAATTGATTCATTGGTAGTTCCGATACCAACAAACCAATTCATGCCAGAGTATTTCTTTACCAAAATTTCAATTTCCTTATCCATTGATTTTTGTAGAGTCATAATGACCTCCTACCAATAATGGAGAATCTTTCGAACAGCCCGCAATAGGACTGCCTGCAACCAACCACCCCAGCCTTCTTTTTCGAGTATTTGGACTTCTTTTCGAAATTCATTTCTTTTTTGCCGGGAGGGGGATTCCTTTTTCTTCTTGCACAGAATCTCTGGGGGAACATCTTCCGTTATTTTATTCTGCTTCTCTTCTGGATCTCCCGCGATTTTTACAGTGTAAGCAAATATGTCTTCCAGGATAATCTTTGGTTTTGTTGTATATACAGGGGTATATCCATCCACCCCACACCAAATGTGCGTTATTACCGGGGCAAGATCATAATGTTTCATTATTTCAATTAAATCGTGCATTATGCAAGACATTTTCTCTGTCCCACCCGAGGTATTGACAAGAATTTCTTCAATAGTATTCCCGGATTTAGCACACTTTTTGAGAATAATCCGGACCTGTTTGAACAATTTTCGAAGAGTTGAAAGATAATCATCTGTGCCGTGAAAGGGGTTAGATATTGTGACAAGACTTGTATTGGGCTTCAATTGCAATGAAATTTCGTCTACAATATTTTCCCCACAAAATACAATTGCTTCCTTGAAGCAGAATGTTTCTTCAGCATGTTGAAGAAAATTATGTCTTTTCGATGCTGTAATGCCCGTAGAAACAATGTAAAGTATTTCGGTTTGCATACTTTTCCTTTCTTTACTCATGGAGTCCTGAGAAAAGATTCACTGGGGCTTAAGTTTTTTGAGATAGGCTTCCAGCTTTGCCCGGAATTTTTTGAGGGCGGCATATGTTGGTAGACTCACTTCAACATATGGGTTGGGTTGGGGTCCACGGTGAAACATTGTCTCAGTGTTTACTCCCCCTTTTTTCAAAATCCAGTCTTCTATAATATTACAATCTTCATACTCAACCCCACCATCTACCATATGCTTTCTAACATACATAAATTGAGGGTCAAGGACCCATGAGGGGAGAAACAACTTCATTGTCATCCCTGCGTTTTGTGTCAACATTTTTGTATTTGCCCTTTATGTCTGTATGTTGGTATATTACCACAACGGCAATAAAACTTCAAAAAAGAACCCCGGGAAAGGAGACCCGGGGTTAAAGGAGTGATTGTTTATGAGAGATTCGAGAGAACCAAAAGGAAGTTACTTCAATACAATATACACCTTCTGCACGTCGGAATGCAAGAGGGGAAGTGAATGCAAAATATTAATTACCGTGTAGGCATCTTTTTCTCCAACAAGAATCTGTTCTCCAATTTTTGGAAGAAAGGCCAGATGGTTCTTATATGGGGTCATCTCTTTTACAGATGCAATCTTGGTTTTATTCACAGACAAAGGTTTGAAAGTCTCATCCACAAAATAAATTTTGGAAATTTTTTGCATTGCTTGAAAGGATTCCTTTGTGGAATTGGAATAATCTGGGAATGATTTCAGGGGCTCCATAGGTCTAATTTCTTTTTTCATTCAATTATCCCCAATAAGAATAATTTGTATTCCATAAAACCATTTACTTCCACTTTACCTAAATCAGATGACGCTGTAAGGATTGCATTCTCGTGCTCGATAAAGCCTAATTCATCTACGTCCTTGGATTCTTTTCCGAGGGCAAGATAAAACACCATATCGTAACTGTCCGGAACAAGCCCCTCTTTTTGTGCTTCTTTTTTTATTTCGGAAGTCAAAGAAGGGAGGGAGGATTTTATCAAATCTTTGGGGGTTTCGAAATCCCCCGTTTTTTCATCCTCGGCAATATTGTACACCACAAGAGATTTGGTTTCTTTTAAAACCTCAAAATCTGGGGATTCCAGTTTTATTACTACAGCCATATTTATTCCTTTGGATTTTTCAATTCCCCAATTTTCTTAGAAAGAGTTGTGAATTCCTGTTCAATTTCTGTTTCTTGTGGAAATAATTCCATGAAAGATTCCCGGCAATTTTTCAAATCCTTCACAAACTTCTCAAGCATGGATTCCCGGAAAGATTTTACAATTGCTTTTTTGCAATGCAGATAGTGTTTGTCTTCCATATTACTTCCCCGCGAGGTAATCAATATCTTCTTTTGTTTCAGAAGCTTTCTTGCTGAAATCATTCTTTTTCAAATCTTCCACATTTTTACTGGGTTCCGGGTTTTTCTTTTTTCCGCCCATCATAGGATCAAAGGTGGTAGCAAGGTAGGCTTCATCTTCTTTATCTTCAACTCCCTCGGGCATTTCAGAACCAATAGCAGGAATCTTTCCCATACCCGAACCAGAGGGGGTTGGAGATTTTACTTCAGAAGGATTCTTTGTATTGATATCTTTCACAAACTTATCAATTTCCTCCGGTTTATATCCTTCTTCTAACAATTGAATGTAATTGTCTTTAAGATCCGCAGCCAATTTTGCGGCACGGTACGTTTTCAACATATAATATCCTTTCAGAGTAATTTCATTATTGCACAAATAATGCTGAGATTATTTATACGGGTCAAGTAAATCTACAAGATCTGAGTGCTTATCCCGGATGTATCTGCGAAAATGAACGTCATAGACATGCTTTGAAATCCCGGCTGAGAGGGGGTAAAACAATGGTCTTGCCGGTTGATTATGAGATGGGACACCCTTTTCCAACCATTTTACAATATCCTCGATAGGAGCCCCGGTTTCCGGGTGGATAATGCCGTGCTTAAATCCAATGGCATAATTATTGGTCTGAATTTTCCAAATCTCAATATGATTTTGGAGAAATCCGGTCATTTGCCAGAATCCATGTCTCCAACCTTTTCTCAACTTTCTTCGAGCATACGCAGGAGAGAGGGGGGCATATCTTACTGGGAATTTTTGCATTTTTATGGCGTTCAAAACAAGAGATTTCAAGAAATTCAGGAGGTACAAAGCAAACCCTTCTGTTACCTCTCGGACCCTATTAGAGTCCAATTCTCGCAGAAGGGTTTGTGCCCGAGAGTTTTTTGACAAAGGTTCCCACGTATACAAATCCACAACCTCTATCAAAATAATTCCCGAGGGCATTTATTTTACACCTTATTCTTAAATTCTTCTTCCAGATCCGAGTACATCATTGTGGCTAAATCCCCCTCTGATTCCAACTTGGAGTTTGGCCCAGGATGATAATCTGATGTGGACAGAATACTATACAACTCAGAGCTTTGTCCAGAGTGATAATCTGTAGCAAAATAATAAATAGCTACTTCCGCATCATCTTTCCAATCCCCAAATTTTTCATATTGGCTCTGCAAGAAAGACAACATTTGGTCCTTCAAAGAGGATGATGGTTCTTCCTCTTCCACGGATTCATCCATTTCAGAATCATTTTCAGAAATCTCTTCAACCTTTACACATTTTACCATCTTATCTTGGGGGTGTTCATCTGTATCCCCGAAGTTGAAAGATTGTCCCTCGAAATATTTCTTTGCTTCTTCCAAAGTACCATTAAATCCTGTAGTAATGGTGTTTCCATCTTCATAGGTACATTTTACCGTAATTCTATTTACTGCAATTTTCTGCAATGGCTTATCATTTGCCCAAACAGCATCATTTTCTGGATCGATCCCCAAAGCTTTCAATCCCTTTTTCTGCAAAATCTTACCCGTATTGGGCTCATCTCTCTTGCAGTCTTTTGCATCTTCCACGAATTCCCATCCGGAGTGAATTCTTGTATTGTCAGCATTCAAAACATAAAACTTGTAATCGGGGTTGTTAATTTTTGAGAAAAAGGTTCTTCCCGCCAGATATGTTACCGCTTCCTTCAGATCTTTCCCAATCAACTTTGCAGAAGTTTTTGTGATATGATGCTGTTGTTCTGGGGTAAGTGCCTGAATCTCTGTGGGGACCGTGGTATAGGCTTCTTTGCTTTCTTTCGAAGGATCAAATTCCGGTTCAGGAACTGCAGGATTAAAATCCTTTTTGTTTTTATCGGCAATGACCAATCTTTTCATTTTTAGACCTCTTTTATGTGATAAAGGGAGGAGGATTTCTCCCCCTCCCTTTTATTTAATGTTCAGAACTTAAGAAGCAGAAATTGCACTTCCAATAGGACCAGCAACTAACCATGCAGATCCGGTAGAAATTGCCAAACAAGGAATTCCTCCGGCCCCATTACTTACATAAATCAAAGCCCCGGGCATAGAAGCTGCCGCAGGAACTGTTGCAACAGTGTAAGAGGGGAGAGTTACGGCCCCGGCCAAAGGCCCCACAAAAGCCTTAGAAGAGACTTTCTTTACCTTCAAATTACCTTTTGCATCCAAAAATACTGCCATACTGTTTTCCTTTCGTCTTTCGACTGGGAGATTCCACCAAAAATACTTTTGGCTATCCTATCGAAAGATATGAAAAGAATAACACTTTTAAACAGGTAGTAATTTCTTCCTGTTTGGAATTAACTTTTACGAGGGAAAAAATGAAATATCTTTCTACGCTATATTGTGCAGACAACCCTGTGCCACCCAAAAAGCCAGATGTAAAAGACCCTACTAAAAATGAGGATAAGCCTTTACAAGAGGCATTAAATAGACACATGATTGAGCCCTTGAAATTAATTGGGGCTTTTCAAAAGAGATTTGTTACTTTCTTGTCAGGATTGTACTCTACCGGGATCCCTCAAGAAATAACGAATAAAATTCATACATCCGCTCTCAGTATAAATGACCAATTAAATTCGGTTATTACTGCAATGAAAGAATACAACCCCCAAAAAACTTCCAAGGTGTTGAATAATTTGTTTCGTAAAATAAAACAATCAAAACATATTGCTGCTGTTTCCCCAGAGCATATTCAGGAAGTTAAATCTTGGCGAGATGCCCTTGTAACTATTTGGACCAAAACACTCTCTGCACGACAATATATCCCTCCTGAAAGATATGACCGGTTGAAAGCCAGTTTAACAAGATTGTTTGAGTTGACTGATAACTTGGGGATTCTTTTGCAATCGGTGAAATAACTTATAGGACATCACGAAGCAACACTTCCCCGGCATTGTAGACCAATTCATATTTCGCAAAACTCTTGAAAGCAAAATACTTTTCTTTCAAACTCTCCCCAATCCGGAGTATCTTCTCTTGTGTATCTTTGTCCAGTTTTGCGAAGGGGAGAATCTCATCCGGTTGAAATTCATAGGTGGGCATATTGATAAACAGATCCCACTCCTGTTGTGACTCCATCTGCCAGATTTGTTTCTGGAGCATATTTTCTGGGGGGGCTTCCAGATCTTCCCCCCGATTGTACATGTCCCAAGCCCTCTTCAAAATTTCGACACCATAAGGGGAGTCAATGATATTCTTGAAAGATTCTCGGAGATTCATCCGGGGCACTTTTACAATGTAATCATTTTTCATGTTTATCACCTCTTACTTATATATTACCCCGAGAGTGACAAAACTTCAAACTGTTAGGGCTCCCCAGTAAAAGTCCTACTACCCGGGGAAACCTTAAGCTCTTTTGCGTAAATGATTTGTGTGTCATTGAACCTTTTCACCAATTCTGCAATCTTTACACTCTGCAAAGCATTTTCCGCCCGGATCTCTTTCAACTCTGTTTTGATAATTTGCAGATCTTTGTAGGAGTCCTGGGTGGTTTGAATAGAAAAGGATATTGTCAATAACAGAGCGATGAAACAGCACATGGTCCAAATTTTATAGAAAGTATTCATATTATTCTGTCTCCTTTTTGATTGCCTCATCCATCATACACCAACCTGTAATATACCCCGTCTCAAATTCATTGTCAAATTTCAAATTCTTCTCTGGATAAAATTTCCGATCTTCAACTCCCAAGGCCCATCCATGCATGAAGTGGGGTGTTAACCAAGACGCTTCCCGAAGTATGTTTCGGGAAGAGAGATGCAAGTCATATTCATCCATCCCAGATTTTGATTGAAAGAAGGATGGCATAGCATTCCTTTCTATTTCAGCCCATCGATCTACAATATTTTTTGCGGTATTCATTGTATCACCCCGGAAAAGCATCATAATCTTTTACAAAGGACTCTCCAAGACATTTTGGGCAGGAAAAAGATTGACTCCTACGCATTGTTGTAGATGGTTTAAAAACTTCATCACAATGGGGACAAGTAATAGCCCACACATTTGTCCGTTGATCCCAAGATAACCCGATCCATTTTACCTGAGTAGCTTCTTTAGGATCGAGATGCGAATTCAATTGTCTTTTTGTCATATGTTTCCCCATTATTCAACATATATTATTCCATTTGATCGATTTGTGCAGAGGTGAATCGGGAGGTCAAAGGCAAAGTCCGAACAATTTTATTTTCGGTGTAAGAATGAGATATACTGGATTGATTGTCCCCGGTATAAAAGCAAACAAACCACTCCCCCTCAACATTCTGCCCTCTTCCATAGATTTCAATAATATCTTCCCACACCCCATATGGGTTGAGTGCTTTGTCCCCAACCTTCAAATTTTGGATTTGTTCCGCAGTAGGTTTAAAAATTTCAAGGTTCATTGTCGCCCCCGGTATTTAAATTTCAAAGATATATTACCGGGAGACAAACAAAACTTCAAGAATTAAATTTGTACACCCACTTGCCGAAGTGTAGTATTTACCTCTTCGGTAAAATTCCCTTGTGTCATCTCATTGAACAAATCCTTCAAGGATTCATCGGGAGACACGGCTTCTTCTACGTATTGGAGCATAGACCCTGATTGGTGAGATGTATTGATTGCAACATTTACTGCCGCAAAAATATCCCCAAGGGATTCTGCAGCAATCAATCCATTGTAAGCATTTTGTACATTTTCTCGGGTTTGCTCAATACCCCTCGGCCTCCAATATCCGAACCACAGAGGAAATACAACAGTAGCCCCAATGGATACTAAGAGGGACTGCTTTGCATCTTCGTCATATGTATTTTCAAAGAAACTCATCAACTCTTCGTATTTCATATTTTCTGCATAATCTCTCCAAAAATTAGGGGTATCAAACTTTTCTTGGAGCATCCGTTCAATTTCTACATCAATTTCTTCTTCTGATAACTCTGGTTGAAGGCTGTTTTCTTCTTCAAAACTTTCCGGGTTGGACTTCCAATCACTTTTCAGCATTTCCCTGTCCACTTCTTTCAAGGAATCAATATCTTCCCCCATGACATCCTTGAAAGCATTTATTGCCCGGGGGTCTTCAAATAATCTTTGAAGAAAATCATTTTGCCAGTTTCGGCGCATTTGTTGAACATTATATGCTGTGGGGTAAATTCCATTATTCTTGTAACGAACAAACTCATCAAAGAACCCATTCACAACATTTTCAAAAGACCCATCTGCAGCATATGCATCATAGATTCTTGCTTGTGCCCATTGTTGGGGATTCATAATAGCATGTCCTCGTAGCCATTTGGAAAAAACCCCTTCAAAAATTTCCTTCATCTCCAAAGAAACTTCTTGGAAAGTCTCTTGAACTCTTTCCAAAATAACATCTTTTCTTCGTTCCATTCCCGAAAATGGCTTATTTTTTAACATCGAATAGGTATATTCCAACCGATAGAAATCTCCCACAAGCATTACAAAATCTCCGGAATACCCAATCCCATAATCCCCATCATGAATATTACCTTGTTCGGAATTCCGGGTCCAAAGAGTTTCATTGCCTGCGGCAAGAAAACTGTAAGCCATAATCATTCGCATATGTGAAAAATCCTTTTTGGAATATACGAAGAAGAAAATTTTATCACATAAATAAAAATCTCCCCAACACAAGAATGCTGGGGAGATTTTTTACTGTTTACAGATCTGCAATTTTTTCGGAAGTTTCCCGCATCAACTGCAATGCTTTTTTCACATTGGCCTTGATATTGTGCTTTTCGAGAAAGTCACAAAGAACAACGGAGAAATCCTTGAAAATCTCCGAGGGTCGTAACCGTGTTGCCGCAATCTGGGGCTGTGCAATTGTTTCCGGGGGAAGAGTTTTTAAACGGGGGATGTTTCGGGAAGAATCCGATTTTACCACCCTCTGAATCACAACCTTCTTCTCTTTCTTCGGGAAGTACTTTGTGCTGTAGCACTTTTTGCAAACATTCATGAAGCCATCCGAACTAGCGGATCTCCTGAAAAAATTAGCACTTGTGAGAGCCTTTGTGTCTTCGCATTTCGGGCAGAATTTCAACGGGATTTCATGAAAATCCACCGAACCTACATCTTTGAAGTCTGTTTTACTGGGAACACAATCTCGTGTTGAGAGCCACAAATGTTCCATCTTCTTTCTTACTGCGGCAACAGTCCTCCGAAGATTTGTGGACAAAAGAGGGAGGGTCATTGTTGTGTAGTTTTTCTTCAGAAAAGAAATATCCCTTTCCGTCCACTTTTTACAATGCTTGGTCATAAATTCTCCTGTATTTTAATTATTTTACGGGCAACAAATGATATCACTTCTCAAACGAAATTGTCAAATCTGGTAGTGAAAATCCTCAAAATAAAATTCTACATGCCCTTCCGGTAAGTTGTATACCCCTTTTATTGCCTCCTGTACCTCCATATTTTTCTTCAATTTCTTCGGTAAATAAACCCGAAATATATTTTTGTTGGGATCAGCAAAGAAAACAATACGTCCTCGGGGAATTTCTTCATACTCGAAATGTTTCCACTTTGGGTTTTCTCTTTTTATTTCTTTCCATTCAGAATAATGGTCCCCGGAATAAATCTTATTTCCATCCCACGTTTCTGCCTTGTTGAGCGGAATACTCTTTCCCCAAATCTTTTTTGTAGGGTTATTCACATCCACCCAAAAAATACCCACCTCTGGGATAGATGCGGTTTTGCTCTTATCCTGGAAAAAAGCACACATGTTTCTAATATGCACTTCTCTTGTTAAAGCAGAATACTTTTTCATACTCATATATTACCCTTTAGGGGGTAAAACTTCAATATGCTTGTTCATATTCCCTTAAAGCCCCAGGATTCCCAGATTCAATTACACTGTAGGGGACTTCAGTATAATATTTTCCCGTAGAAGAAACTTCAATGTTAAATGTTTCGGTGTCTGCTTCCTCATTGTAAGCATCCCCCAAACCTCGGGCAATATCCCGCAACTGTTCCGGAGTAAGAGTCCAAGTTTGTACATACTCTTGTTTTACTCTTACCCACCCCAAATTCTTCAAGCCATACTCCCGTGCATCTACATTTCCAAGGACCAATTCAAACTTGTCTTTATCAAATCCAATTGTTTCAAGGATGAATTTGTGGATTTGTTCTCTCGTGGGATGCGGGGTCTCAGTATCATTTTTATCCACTTCGCTATCCAAATATTTTTCAATTTCAAACTCAATCTTGGTAAAATCGGGATATTCCTCATTTATTCGAGAACCAATCTCCGCATTAACCTCTTCCACAAGCTCTTGCATTACTTGTTGTTGTACCATTGCCTCATGGTTCATATCCCCGATATCTCCATCGGCGAATACAGCCTGCCCACCCATCAACCAAAACTCCCCTTGCAATTCCGCTTGTCTTTTTAAAGTAGAATATCTTTTAATCATTTCATTAAAACCGTAGAATTAATTTTCTTTTTTGTGGGGTCGAATGTCTTGTTGAACACTGATTTTATTTGTGTGGAATAAAAGGGGATCCATACCTCATGTCGGGTGGGGTTATATTTTCCACCCACATCTTTTATCCCATCATACCCAAAAGATTTTAAAACATCTGTAACCCAGTCTGGGATACGTGTCCAGACATAGTTGGTACCATTCTTAATATCTTCTTCCAAAGTTTGGAGCCAATCTTTCCCACTTATTGTATTCTTATCCCAAAAGTCTGGGTTTCCACCTTTGGGTGGTTTAGAACGTTGTTTCATCCCCTTTTTATGTAAAGCTTCTAAGATTATTTTTGGTATATTTGATGTATCCAAAGGATTTTGAATGCTTAGATAAACAGAGTAAACTGCCGGATAATTTGCATTGGGGTCATCATATCTTACCTTTGACATGTTTATACCCGTTGCTTTTAAAACATCTAAAAAAGTTCTCTCATCATTAAAAAGAGCCCCGGAAGACAACCAAATCTCCACAAGGGCATGAAGAGCATTTCCCCCACTTTCTTGTAGATGATGATCAATAGAATCTTTTCCAAAAATACTTGTTGAATTTGGGATAATATTTCCGGAGCCTTCCTCCGGATTTTCATATCCAACCGTATATAAAAGATTTACAACAGAGTTTTTTTCTTGTGGGGACAAAAAATACCATGCTCTATCTATAGGAACTTCTGAACGTCCTACTATATATTTAAACCATCCGGCATATCCCTCGGGATGATCCAAACTTGTATCTTTTTTACCTTGTGCATATCCACTAGCAATTTCAGGATTATCAGTAAAAAAAGCCATCGGACCAGAAGTAGCTCTATTTGGATTAAAATAATCCTTAATTCTATCCGGACGACCTGCGCCATGGTAAACCACTTTAGGTCTCCCTTGTGCATCCACCACTTTAGAGTTACCAAACCAAGCATTAAAAGAAGGGTTATTAAAAATATTGGCTAACTCAGAGTATCTCTTGATCATTTCATCTTGATCCTTTTAATTCTGGATTGGCGATTTTCGTAAGCATCCTTTGCAGCATCTATCAACATCTCATCGGTAAGTTGTTCCCGAGGCTTCGGCTTGTCCGTATGCCAATCTCCCTCGTTGTGTAAAAAGTAATAAATATGATCTGCGAAAACCTTGGAGGAATGCCAAAGTTCACTTTCATCTGGCGGGATCTTTCCATTATTTTGTCTTTGATACTCTTCTATCGCTCGTGAATCTTCATATTGAAGTTCTTCACCCGCCCCTACCGGATGCGCCCACCTTCTCCACATTTCAGCAAGTTCCCCTTCGAGGGAATAAAAAGCCCCGGAGTCATCAACATCCATAGGACTATGGAATAAATCTTTCACACCGTAGGTATCTTCGGCATCGTCCACCTCGGTCTCCAACTCTTCTTCTCGGGTGTCTGTTTTTTCAAGAATTTGTTCAAGTAGTGCGTCTAACCGTTCTGCCTCGGTATAATTTTTCCGTTTGTATTCCAGATCAATTTTCCGCATCAAAGCATCGATCTTTGTTTTTTCCTCGGGAGAAATCTTTGCCTTTTTGCTTGCCATCCGAATATTGTTGATGGAGATGAATTCCCGCATAATATCTTCGGGCATCTCCAAATTGTGGATGTAAGATTTAAAAGCTTCTGCATAATCTTCGGAAGGATTGTTTTTTCCGTATTCTGTTGTAGAGTGCGGTGGTTCAATCACCTTATTTTCCCAATTTCTAATAATCCGTTCTTCAAACTCTGAAACTGTTTCAAAAGATTCCTGATATCTGTCTACTGCAACCTCTTTTCGTCTTTCGGAAATAGAAGGATCATCTTTTAATTCTACGGGGATTCTTAAATTCTTTGCTGCCCAAGACAAGCCCCCAAAAGAATCTTTTTCAAGCAGATAATCGTTCACAAAGGCTTTCCCAACCTCCTCCATAGTAACAAGATCTAATTTCATCAGATCTACCCAGTATCGAGCCATGAATTCAAGGGTTTTGTAACGATTTGATTCAGAGTGATAAACTCGATAATCAAATTTTTTGTAATCAAACAAATCCCAAGCAACAAATTTGTTTCCATTCATGTCTATCTTTTCCGGGGCGCAAGAAGCCATCAAATCCAACAAACCTGAGATTTCCTTCCGAGTTAAAAATTTTCCCCGGTCTTTGAAATGAGATTGCCACCGCTGCCTTTGTGAAATAGACAGGATTTTGTAGTAATGCCGATGTGCCAATTCATGGGTAAGGATTTTAAAGTTGCGTAAATTCTCTGCGGTAATAACTACCCGGTCATTCTGAATATCAAAGTGTGCCGCAGCTTCCACATTTTTGTATTGATCCTGCCGCATATCCAAAACGGTCCCAGACATTTTTGAACCAACCATTACGAGAGGCCCGTACAAAACACTCCCAAATCCCATTTTTCGGATTTTATCCATAACAGGATTTAATCTTTTCAAAAGGTCTTGTAGGATCTCTTCATCCACTCCGGCATTTACAATTGAAAATCCATTCCATTCAAAAGTTTCTCTCTTTATGCCTCGTCCTTCCCCAGGGGTTTCAACCAATCCATGTTTTCTCAACAATTCCAATGCTTCCGGAGATTTTTGTGCAAGATCCCAGAATTTTTCCCCAGGAGTATTAAAAGGATATTTGAAAACAATGTCTTGCAGGCCGCGTTTGCTGATGTTCTTGAAAATCCAGTCCAATTTGGAAAATTTATGAGTTCCCACATTTAAAAGCACATTCAACAAAGGGGGATCTGTTTCGAGGAGGTTTACAAGCTTAACTTCAATCCCATGGGTGAACTTTGTCATCTCTTTGATGAATGTGGAAATGTTGCACCGAATAAGAAAGTCCATCCTATTTTGATAGGAGTTTACCGAGGAATAATCAACTTCTGCAATTTTTTTAATATTTGAAAATTTAAGAATGGACATAAGAATACTCCAGAGGGTTTCTCCTTATGCCCATTCTATCATCAACTAATTATTTACGCTGCAACCAATTCTGCTTTTCCACCCAATTAAAAGCTTCTTCGAGATTTCCGAATTCCCCGTCAAGTTGTGCCTGCATTGCCTTCTTGAGTAGCATCCCCATATCCTTCCCGGGAGTCATTTTGAATACTTCAATGAGATGCCGACCCATAAGGATTGGGGTTGGAGGCCCGGAAACAATTTGCATATCCTTGGACATCTCAACAATCTTCTTTGCGATATCTGGGAGCCCCCCGGGGAGTGGTGGTCTGCCGGAATGATCTGCCTCCACAACACGAGCCCATTCCTGCACATTCGTAACATTTCCAAGCTTGGATGCAAACCGGCGAACAACCTTATCCGCAATATTGTCCTGCACAAAGACATGGAACATATGCGTTGTGACCAGCATTACAATCCGGTCAACAAACTTTTGAGGACACCCGATTCGAGCCAAAAAACTACGAGTAGGGGCTTCACCCTCAACATCATGCCCATACGTTGTAATTTTCCCATCCCGAACCTTTGTTGTTGTTGCCTTCCCAAAGTCGTGGCAAAGAGTAGCGAGAACCAGCACAAGACGCTCTTCAGTATCAAGGTTATCCCGGTTGGCAATCGCAACAGCCGCATCAACACAATGCATCGTATGGAATAGGGCTTCCCCCTCGGGGTGGTGCCGATGTTCTTGTTCCAGTCCTTGAAGAACACTCAGTTCCGGGAACAATTCCAGCCAACCACTTTCAATAAGTGCAATGATTCCCTTGGAAGGTCTCTCAGATTTTGTTGCCCACTTTTCCCATTCTACCCAAACTCTTTCCACAGGGAGGGTATGAAATTCATTCTTGAGGGTTTTACAAAATTCGGCGGTTTCTTTTGCAAGAACCATATCGAAACGACCTGCAAATTGCATTGACCGGAGAACTCTAAGAGGATCTTCGGCAAAATGCACGGAGGTATGCCGAAGAATTCCGGCAATTGCATCCTCTTTCCCCCCGAAGAAGTCAACAACTTCCCCCGTGAAGGGATTCATCAACATTGTATTGATTGTAAAATCCCGGCGAGAAGCAGCTTCTTCTGGGGTCATGTTTGCATCGGGTGTGACAATAAAACCCTTGTGCCCTTGCCCTTCTTTACTTTCCCGACGTGGAAGAGAGAAATCAATATCATCCCCACGATATCGGAGCTTAAGAACCCCGAAAGATTTTCCTACCTCCTCCACAGAACCAAAGGGAGAAAGGACTTCCTTCAATTCTTCCACGGGCATGTTGTAAACTTCAATATCAAAATCTTTGCTATCTTTTCCAAGAAAAGAATCCCGAACAAAACCACCAACAACCCGGGGCATTCCCCCCTTATTGCAGATAGCAGATAGAATGTTTTGGATATCAAAAATTTTCATATTTCCTCCTATTTCCTCATTTCGGCCCGAATCTCATCGAGGGTGAGAACCGGGATATTGTTGAACAACTCAAAAGCTTTGGTGGCATCATAGGTGTATCCAAGGTACTGCCAAAGGGTGTAGAGGAGGAAAGCTTTCTTATCATTCCCACCCACCACAACCTTCATCTTAACACCCTGATCATCAATAGACTGAGTAGCAAAAGTATCAACAACTTCCCGGGCAAACTGATGCTTCATACCATGGATCCGGAAAATCTTGGAAGTTTTCATATTTACCCCCGTTTTGTTTTTCTTACAAGGGTATATTACCGCAAGGGGGGCAAAACTTCAAACAGAATACACATTATGTAAGTCTATTTTCAATTTTCCGGAGTTGCATAGGATTGTTTTCGTGGGCACAGTATCATCGATCAAAATAAAATGCCCCACCAAACGCTTATTTCGAGCGAACCATTCAAAAACTCTTTCTTTTGTTGCCAACATGTTGAAATTAAATAGCTCCTCCGGGGTAACCTCCCCTAAAACACTCTTCAAAAATTCCAATCTTTGCTCCCGAACATCGAAGGCTTGTAATTTTAATTCCCTCCCGAATCTTTTCTTGAACCAGTTTGCAATCATTGGAAATCTCTGTAAATCCCCCGGGGTCCAAAAAGCCCAACTGAAGGTAATAATATGATCTGGGTATTCACGTAGGATAAATTTCTCAATTCGTGCAACATTCTCCTCCAAAACAATTCCAGTTTCGATGTCATCAATGATCGTTCCTTCAAGATCCAAAAACAACCATTTATCCCCAGTATTCATATTATCCTCCATCAAAGTTTTTCCGCACCCTCGTATATGTCAATCCCACACAAGTATTCCATACCGGAAGAACCCCCAATTGTATAATTGCACACAATTTGTTGGGAAACTGAATATTTGCCGAAAGCCCAAGAACCAACATCGATCCTATCGGATTTCCCATCATTTCTGTGAAAATACACAAAATGGTAAGTGGTAGTGCTATAATGTGTGTATCCATCTTCATCCGTGGTTGTACTTGTTTCTACTTTCACAACCTTATCGGACACCACAGCAAGGATAAGTTTTGTGGTCCCCGTGCAGCGGTCGTATACGGTATAGACCACAAGACCAATAACAAGAATGACAAAAATCACAACAAGGATATTGGGTTCATTACTTTTGTGATAATACATATTTGCCCTCCGATATTTATTTCCGCAAAGATATATTACCCGAAGATATTTAAAAATTCAAGGGTGGCACATGAAATGCAAACAAGGGAGTAATTAAAAAAGGATGTGCAAGAATGTCACAAAATAACTTAATTGTTCTGTGGTTTGTTCGAGATTGCTTGAAAAGTATTCAAAGCCTGTTTAAGATTTGAACCCCTTCTTTTGCAGGTATTTACTGAGGCACATCATGTTGCAGGTAAAAACACAGTCATATTTTTCAATATTCCCCGGGAACACTTCTAATTTCCAAGATACGCGGGGAGCACCACAAATTTGACAGGAAATCTCTTTACTATCATGTGTTTCAAAGGCATAATCCCAAGGTTCTTCCATATTCCTTTCCCCTTTCTAAGAAGAGAGGAAAGGAATATTAAATTATTTCGAGATTATACTTCCACCACCAATTGCTTGTTGAATTTCCCATTTACTTCTTTCCCAAAGTACCCATAAGGATTACAAATCACATGGGTTTTTTCAACCGTGTAATCAAAAGAGGAATGGGTGTGCCCATGGATCCATAACTCCGGGGCATAGTCTGCAATCATTTCTTCCAGATTGGACATATAGGCCCAATTATTCGGCTCCCCGACAAAAGTATAATTCAGGCTTCGAAAAGAAGGGGCATGGTGTGTTACGACGACTTGTTTTTTTCCGGAGGATTCTTTTGCAAACAAGTTTTTTTTCATCTCATAGACAGAGTGCTTAAACTCCATCTCAAGGATATTGGTATTTACGGTCATCCCCTCAAAACCAACCTCCTTGAAATCATGCAGAGTCATTTCCATCAACTCTCTATCAGGGCAATTGGAATAATCACTCCACAAAGTTGCCCCATGTACAATTATTTCAGGCAATTCAACAAAGGTATCCTGCAGCAAATAGATCTGCTTCTCAGGACAATGCACAACATCTTTATAATCGATTTGTGCCTGATAAAGATCTTTGCCGTAGTATTCATGATTCCCGAGAATAACAATTATGGGGACCTTATTGAGGGTGTCCAGAAATTCACGAAGAAGTGGTGGAGTTACATGCGTATCCCCTGCAATCACAAGGATATCCCCACAGATATCTTCTCGTGAAAAAATATCTGTGGGGGATTTCGCCCACTCCAGGTGAAGGTCCGAAATAATTTGGAGTTTCATACAAATATATTACTAGGAGGGTCCCAAAACTTCAAGGGTTATTTCTTCTTCCCCGGTTTAATAGAGTCATTGTATTCAAAAACGGCCAAAAGAAGAAAAAACATAGCAACTCCCAAATGTTGTTCTGGGGTTTTCATACCATGACCAAAAAAGCCCAAGGCAAAATTGGTAAAGCCCATAATCGCCATCCCAGTAGAAACAGAATAATTCATATTCCAATCCTTTCCTTAAAAATAATGCCGGGACATTTTTGCTGTTACCCTTTCGGAATAATCCTCTGCAATTTGCCGGGTATTGGGGGAACTCTTAAAATCCTCCAACAAGTTTTGTAAAAGATGTAAGTCCGAAGTGCTCAACTGCACCCCCTTATCAACCTTTTCCATCATACTCACAACCAAATGACCCTTGTGCATATTGATTTTTCGTTCCATTATTTCCACCTCAATTGAAAATATTCTTCAAGAATTTGTAGGTATAACCGATCCACAAAAGCTTTCTCCACTTCCCGGGGGATTTTTGTTGTTTTATATAAATCTTCCAAACCAGCATCAAGCTCCTCGGAAAGTTTCATTACATCCTCATAAGTCCATTTCCCTTGTTTCACATCCATTGCAATCTTTCTCTGTTCCTCCGGCAACACAATAGGAACAAAACCCTCCTTCAAGATTGTATGCACAGAAAACAACAAGCGGATGGTGTGAGATGCATGTTTGCAGTCGTATCCCGTATTCGCTTCAAGAGCGGCTCGTTTCTCATTCCTGTTCTTTTTCCACTCCCAATATTGGCCCCACTTCTTCAATTTATCTTGATAAGATTCAAGATCAATAATAGCAGTTCCAACAAACTTCACAGCCCAATCATTCAACTTCTTCAATTCAATGTCCACATACGAGGGGTTCGTTTGATCTGCCCGAGTGAGCATCCCTTTCGGGAATCTGCCTTCATCATCATGCCACAATTTGTAGACATGCTCATTTACTTTCGTGGCAGTATATTGCTGAATTGTTTGTTTTACGAATTGTTTCTCTGCTTCTCCCGATTGTTCAATTCCATCCGCTGGGATAAATCGGATATAATCCCACAATGCTGGGGGTTCTTTTGGTTGAGGGTTGGTAATCCACTTCTGATGCCCCCGCAACCTCTTCATCTGAGACATTGCATATCCTGCATAGGAATGCCTTACTTTTGTGCTCAAAAGCTTTTCTCGGTTCTTCAATAGAAGATCCATAATGGGGTGTTTGTACAAAATACAATCAGGGGGCATCCAAAGCAATTCAATGATATTTGGGTTTTGTGCCTGCAACAAATTCAGATATTTCTGCAGCTCGTAAAACTGAATATCGTTTGTTTTGTCTTGTTCTTGCTCCAAATTTCGAAAGATAGACATGGTTAATTCCATGGGGGCAATAAACAAGCCCCGGATATCTCGGTCACTTTCGGGAGTATTCAACCCATATGCATGTGATCCGGACAATACTTCAAAAATCTTATTTGTATTCGTGTATTCGAACATTTTTCTTCCTTTCTTACCCAATGTAATCTGAATCCGAGAAAGTATAACACTTCGGCCATTGACTTTCAAGGTTTTCAACCCACCGGTCTATTGCTTTACTCCGGTTTACCTGTGTATCACATATTAAATCGGTCAAAGCCTTGTCCAAGACCTTCAATTTTTCTTTCATACCTTTTTTCAAAAAAGGAAATTTTTTGAAGATAACTTTTCGACAATGCGGGGCAACAACAACACACCCCAAATCACAAATATATCCATCCCGGGTAAGAAACCCCAGAAGATCCCGGACATCGAGCATATTTGTCAACAAACGTCCAGTAGTGACATTCAAAACTTGTGCAAGAGTGTATGTTTTTGTAGGCATATCAAGCCCCTTTCACGTACTTTTTGTTTTTTCCCAAATCGTCCAAAATTCCCTCATAGCGTCAGCCGGGAGTTTTTCATTCACAAACTCCCGGACTTTATTAAAGGGAGCCTCCCATTCACACTTCAAAACATCTGTTAATCGAAGAATTTCCCGACTCAAAATCTTAATTTGCTCCGATTCAACAAACTTTGCATATTCCTTGAAAATATCCCAAAATTCCTTTGTTTCGAAGAAAAGACACCCTTCTCCATCCCCATCAATAAAATCTTTGTATGCATCCCGAAGTTTATTGATTGTGTGTTTATTTTCTTCGTATCGCAAACACTGCTCTTTGTTGCTGAAAGGAGTTCCGTCATTTGCAATATATGTTTGCACAATTTTCATATTCTATTCCTTTTCCTCCGTCTTATTTTCCAATAGGGATACAATATTCTTTTTATCGGAAAGTGCCTGAAACCCAAGACGAGAAATAATCCCAGTCCAGAAGGAATCAATTGCACCCTTTGCCTCTGTAATTGCTTTATCGACACATTCTTTCGCCTGCGAGACAACAAAAGGCATGTTGTGAAAAACCTCGTTCTCCACCTTGCAGAAAGCAGATTTCACTCTTGCTTGATCTGCCTTTGTCATTTTTATCTCAGAAAGAAGTTGTTTCAATTCCAAAACGGCTTCTTTTGCTTCAACCCCTTGTTCTTCAATCTCCCGTTTGTATGTGTCCATTTCGGACTCTACCGGAGGATCTTCCACCCGTTCCCGGTTGATATGTTCAATTGTCGCGGGAACCCCTACACCCGCATTCATAGATGTCAGCAATTCCGCGAACTGGTTGGGGGTCAACCGAAGCTCAATCAACTCCTCTTTGTTCAGGTATCGATTCTCGGACAATCTTCGATATTCATATGCCCGGGAGATTGTCAAACCAATGTAGGAGTCACATTTGATCTTTGACCCAAAGAAAGATTGCCCTCCTCCATGTCGATGTGACAATCTCACAACTGCATAGGAAGGGTGGTGTTTTTCAATTTCTTTTTCCATATGTATCTCCTGTATTTTATTCCTACAAAGAGATATTACCACTACAAGGGTGAAACTTCAAGACAACCCCATAAAATATATGCTTCAATATCCCGAATAATCGCCCGGTGTGTTTTTGACAACTTCCGATTTCTTTTCAAGAAATTCAACAACTCTACAGTATCTTTCTTGTATTCATCCGTGGGATTGTCCATACAATTGGAGAGTCTATCTGAAAGTTTTATCACAAGGGCATACGAGGAAATTCCCACCATCTTTCTCTTCAGATATTCATTTTTCCCCAAACGAGCAATCTCTTCCGGGCAGGAGGTTAATTCGGAAACAAGGCTTACAACATCTGCCCCGAATTTTGACAAGATCTCCGAATACTTTGTTTTTGTGTCCTCGATTGTATCGTGAAGAATTGCTGCAGTGAGGAGGGTTTCAAGGTTTTTGGATCTCTTGTATTTTGCAATCAAATAACTGACCATCAAAGGATGTGTGAAATATTCCTTCCCGGAAACTTTCCGACGTTGCCCCTTATGTTTTCTATCTGCAAACCGAATTGCCTCCAGTAACATACTTGCCCCCTATTCTACCACGATAATTTTTGGGTAATCACAATCCTTGTCCAGGTAAGAGCATTTCCCATTATTCCACTCCACGGTAACAAAACGATCTGCCACATCTACAATTTCCCCGGGAGTTCCCATTGCACCCACCAACTTGCGCCCAACAACAATTTCTTCCTCCATTAGTTCCGCGTAAGTCTTCATTTTTACAATTCCCCCTTTTGTTTGAATTCCTGCAAGATTTCTGGAAAAGATATCGGGGTGTATTTCCAACAATCAACCCCAACATCCATTGACCTCGGTTGATATTTCACGGATCCATGATGAGAAGCCCCGTGTTGGTGACCGAAAAAATGAAGTGAGCCGTGATGAGAACGATCCCATGCAAGGTGAGGATAATGAGACATAAAGATTACATGCCCTGCTTCTCGAATCGTCATTACATCCCGGGGTTTACAAACCTCATACAGGCTTCTATCATGATTCCCCTTGATAAACACAATGTTTCCATTGAGCCTGCTCAGAAGCCGTTTTATTTCCGCTGCATCCCCGAAAGCGAAGTCCCCAAGGTGATACACAACATCCTGTGGGGTTACTACCTTATTCCAGTTGGAGATAATGGTTTCATTCATTTCCCGAACATCCCGGAAGGGACGATTACAGTACTTGATGATGTTTGCATGTGAAAAGTGCGTGTCCGATGTGAAAAATAACATTTTTTATTCCTTTACTGCATATTCTGGGTCAGGATTCGGTATTTCCTTATACTGCCCACCATTAATACAAGAATACCAATCACGGAATTCTTGATACGTTGAAATTTGTTTATTCCCTGAATCTAATGTAACCACGAAGGGGAGTGTTTGAGAGCAAGGCACCCATTTTGGCCCCCACCCAAGATTTTGTCCATGGGATGTGGAGAAAAACCATTCGTCAGTATCCACATTTTGAAATATCGTAATCTCTTTCAATTGTAATTTTTCTCCGGGAGCCCATGCAAACAGATCTTCTTTTAATTCTTGCCGAAGTTTTTTCCGGAATCCCAAAACAGCGGATAAGTCCTCGTTCTCGTAAAAATCGTCCCTCAGCAGTTGTTCTAAGCCACCAAGAGAGCGCACAACCCGTGTATAATTTTTGAGGATTTGATCTTTTCTGAATTTGTTTAAATCGTGCTTAAAGGACTCAAAAGCAATTTCCAAGGATTTTCGACAAGTTTTAACAACATTCATAGTTATCCCCTATGATATTTTGAGATATGTACCACAGAAGGGGCAATGGGTGATACTTTCCCCAAGAATTTTGTAATCTTTCCGAATATAGATCTTATTCTTTTCGCAGAAGAGGTTCATCTTCCCACAACAATGCACTCCCCGAGCACGTCGAGCAAACACCCGTTGTTTTACATTTTCACGGATTCTTGTTTGAATTCTCGAAACTACATCACTTCCCTTTTCCTCCCCCAAAGATTCCAAAGGTTTTCCAGAAGAGTATTCTTTTTCCATCTGTGTTTTACACCCACTGCACAAGAAAGTTTTATAGTAATCTCTCTCGGTTCTGTGCCCATCGAAATAAGAATCCGTCAAAATTTCAACAGATTGTGGATTACTTTTACTGCACACAGCACAATAATTTTTTTCTTTCATTGTATTTCCCTTTTCAATATATTACCGGATAGGCAACAAAACTTCAAAACCGTGTTACAGGCTCATAACCTCCCGGGCACTTAACAAACAATTTACCACCCTTAGATTTTAAAGTCCCCACGAGGGCTTTATCGTCAATTGGTTTGGTTTTGAGGTCCGGTTCATCTAACCAATCATCTATGTCCAGAACTTTTTCTTCCGGGGGAGTTTCGATAAGATCCACAAGAGGGGGAGTTTCTTTCACAACTCCACCCCTCTTTTCCAAATACACGAGAGTAAATGAAATAATGCATGGGATAATATCAAAAAATAATGCCACCGGCCAAAGGAATACAATAGCCGATGCAAAGGATTCATGGGCTTTTCTATTCTTTCCAACAGTTTCAAACTCACTGTGATAAATCCACCGATAGACCCCGGAACAGATGGCACCAATGAAAAGGTAACATACAAGGGAAGTCAAATAACTCATACATCCTCCTCGTCAAAGATTTCTTCCTTAAGCAGTCGGATTTTATCAAGCTCCCGATCAAGAACACGGGTCACCCTGCTTACAAATCTAAATTTTCGAGTATTGAGATATTCTTTTGCCCGCTTATTAATAAGCATATCCAGTTGTTTTTCCCACTCCTCGCAAACCTCCTTGATGGGAAGCTCAAAACCCTCAATAGACAATTTCACCTCGAATCCATTTGCACTCTTCGGTAATTCGGAGAGGATTTTTGAAAGTCCTAGACCTTTAAATTTTGTTTTGGTAATAGCTGTGAGAAACAGGTGCTCGAACCAATTTCCACGCTCTTTTAGAAAGTTGAGATATTGTTTCGGCATTTCCTCATTGTGCTTTTCTTTGTCGGACATTTTGATATCTTTTGACATGTTTCATTCCTTTTTTATGCATTTACTTAATGAATAACGGGTATTTCCGATACAAGTATTCATTTTTCGAGATATCTTAGACAAACGATTTGCAACAGACTCAAGCCCTACTTCTCGCATCGATTCAATCACTTTTTCAAATTCCTCAATAGTCCCACCGAACTCTTCCAGATTATGAATCACAGAGTACCAATCGTAAGAGGTCTTTTCTTCCTCGGGGGATTTCAGCTCTTTTCCCGAATTCTCTTGAAAGTAAACACAGGAAGTAGGCCCCTCCATGTGTTTTAAAAGACAAGTCTTACGAAAATAACATTCCCCACACTCTTCATGAGAATTTTTCCCGGGACTTTCTGCAATATGCTTATAAAAGTTGCCGAAAACGCTCTCAACCTTCTTTGTTTTAGAGCATTCACAACATACCGTAAACGGTGTTCGAATATCATCCACTTTTCCACAGAGAATACATTGTGACATACTTTACCCCTTTTTCTTCTTTTTATCACACACCCGAAGTGCCGTGGACAATACTTTACCAAGACCTTCCTGTGCTTCTTTCAATTGCTGATTCAAAGTTTGGGAGTCCTCTTGCTGAACAATATTTACATCCTGCCTCAAAGCTTCTGCCATTTCATAAAAAGCTCTCCACAGCTTTTCATTTCCAAGGTGCTGAAAACTACCTGCATACATCATCAATTTGTTGGAAATCTCTTCAATATCTTCCAGAGCGTCTTTTTTACTCATATTTGTTTCCTCCACAGGTATATTACCGGATGCCTTCGGAAACTTCAAAAATTTCTTCTATTCTTTTTGCCCAATGTTTACTGAAGATTTCACTACCCCAAGGATATTTATCCCCCGGGCAATCTTTATTGTCTGTGATATCGGAGATTCCAGAAATGGTTGAAAAATCATCCCCCAGCACATTTAACTCTGCAATTTTCAACAATTTACTCACCCTTTTTCGCTCTTTCCTATCCAAGGTATGAAGCAATATTGGGCATATTGGTTTTACCAACAAGAGAAAATTAACAAAAGGACAGACACAGGTTTTTCCCTTTCTCCCACAATGATTTTCAAATTCTTCCATCCCATGAGTCATGGATATCAGCCCAATGTCTTTTATTGTCAAAAGAAGAAGTATTGCCTCATAGGTATTCCATGCAACATACAGGGTGATATCCTTTGATAAATACTTTTGGAGAGTATTTAAACGGAATGGATTACTTTCAACGATAAGAATTTTTTTCATACATCGAACCCAATCTGTTTTTTCAGATACTTTTTTGCATCAATCCATTTTCCCGTTGATATATCCAAAACTTCACCCACAAGAGACATAAACAAAGGATTATGAATAGACACAATGAATTGATACCCCTTGAGTGACAGATCTTGGTATGTTCCTACAAGCTTCACAATGGATTTAGGAGATAATGCAGTATCTGGTTCGTCCACCAGTATCAAAGCGGGGGTTTTTTTCGGCAAATGGGAGAGTACAATATTATTAACCTCCCCATGAGACATCCACATCATTTGTATTCCGGCCAAATATGCCTCAGATGTTCCATTTGGATTTGGCCCCCGCAATCGAGGATTATGTTTCTCTGTATCGAAATATGCAGTGGACATCTTTTCGGAAGTTTTTATTTTCAAAAATTCCTTACGGTCTTCTTTTTTACAGGGCTCCCCCAATAATTGTAACAAAGAAGATTTGCCCGTGCCTTGATCCCCAACAAGAACATTTATTCCCTTCCGAAAAGAAAGAGAGAAGCCTTCTTTGAAACAACGGTAATCTTTAAGGAATGTTGCAGATTCTAACATAGGCCGGAAACCTCCACCTTAACAAGACGGTCTCCACGGGCATATGCTTCTTTCCAAGAGTAGAATCCAAAAGAATCAAGATGAATCTGGATTGCCACTCTTTTTGTTTCCGCATTGGAAGCAGAATAAAGGAAGGTGTTACCCTCCGCATTAATGCCCGTCACAACCCATATTATCATTTTCTTCATATATCACTCTACTTTTTTAAAGAATTCACTTTTGTATTATCCCACCGTTGCCGCCAATTTTCGGTATCGGCCCCTACATGCCCAATCCGCACATATTTTGCGATATTCTCCGAGAAGGAATTGAAATGAAATCCCTCTTCTGTCCGGATTACATACCCTTCACTCCCAGGACGATAAGAAGCCTTTATTTTCTCTTCATCGTAGACGCCCCGATACAAAACGGGGACAACCTTTAAACCCCATTCCTTGCAAAATAGTTCCATTTCATCCCAGGAGAGACATTCATTCTTTTCAGTCCAAATAGAGAACACCTCGAAAAAAGTATCGAGATCCGAATATTCAATTGCATGGGTTGCATAGAGATTTTCCCCACAAACCCGCCATCCCCCGGGGAGTTGGTAAAACCACTTTGCAAAATTACCTTTCAACCATCCTTGGGAAGGATGTACATTTCCATCCAAAGACCGGGCATGGAAATACCCCGAGGAGTAAATTGTGGAATTCTCTCCGTCTCTTTTTTCAGTTACGACCACATTCTTCCCAACAAAATGCTCCATACTGTGGAGAATCTTATCATCCCCATCTTTTTCCCGGCTCCAGGGGACATGAAAAGTCCTGGGGTATTTGTAGAGGTCTGTCATTTTATTTCTCGAATTCCGGGGTAACCCGATACTGCCCACAAGCACACTGTTCGGGGCTGTGAATTCCTTGGGGGTCCTTCGAGCAACCTGCAGGACTATCCTGCACTTTTACGCTTTTCTCTACATGATTGTATTCACGATCCCCAAACCACTTGGCACAAACACCACAACGCTTGATATCCGCAGAATGATAAGTAGGCATATTTTTGTATCTCCTTTTGTATTCTTCTTCTATATATTACCGCGAGAGCAACAAAACTTCAAGGCACTACCATAAATCCTCCGAGGTAAGAATACTCCCGATAAGATTTTTTGAGAGTTGCCCATTTTTCTTTGCCAAAACAAAGGCTTGCCGTCGAGAAAGAAACTTTCCCGATTCAGTTACAAATCCCTGCTTACCTTTTATTGGGGGAGGAAGGAGGAAGTCTTTCACCATCATATATATTACATTGGGGTGTCTCCCCGGCCTAAGACAATAGAAAATTATCCCATCTTGTTTTATTGCAGATCCAATTATTTTTTCCATACGAAAACCATATTACCACAATCTTGCAATTTTTTGTATCCATTGCGTTGCATATTTTCTTTTTCCGAAAGATTAGGGTCAAAGTCAATGAGCTTTTTTGCCAGCTTGTGTTTTTGAAATTGTAGGCGAGAATGTACTTGCCCGTCTTTCAAATACCAATAATTGGGTCTAGCAAAATTCACAAGTCCTTGGGTCTAGCAAAATTCACAAGTCCATTGTTTTTGATCAAATTTATGCAGGGTTAGAAATAGATCCTGTAGTTTTTCTTTATAAATCAATGGGATTTTGATCCCCCTTTTTCCAATACGGCATAAAACATCTGCAATGAGGCTATTTTCAAATTTACCCCAAAACGATAGAATAAAATCGACATCTGATGGCTCTGCGTAACTACCGAAAAGCAATAAGCCCTGTTTCATTGCTTCGTTGTTTTTTAAGAAATAAAGTCTGTTTCTCAAAAATTCTTTCAAGGATTTTTCGTTATCCCCATGTGCTCCAACCAATCGTAAATTATTTAGACATCCAAGTAAGAAATCGTCTTCAGATGGATTGGTTACAATATGGCGCATAATAGCGTCTTCAACTTTGTTATTTAATCCGCGACAAATGCCTATTTCTAATGCCGCCCACTTTTCTCGATCTGAAAAATGAAGGTTTTGCAAATCTATCAAAATAGCAGTAAGTTCATTTTCTGGGCAGGTATTGAAACGCTCTATGGTTTTTTCTAAGATTTCACAGTTATCCATTAAAAAACTCCTCTGGTATAAGAGCATACCAGAGGAGTTATCCTTACGTCAACAGGAACTATCTCAAACCTTATACTGATCCAACTACTGCCTCTTGAGCGTCTGTGAATGATGCACCTGTGCGGGTAATCACAACTCGGAAATTTACATACTCCACGTCTTGGGTGGGCTTAATATACAAATCCACATTCATTCGATATTGATCAATGTCTGTCGCGGAATTGTTAGAGTCATTGCAAACCACTAAGAAATCGTATACCCCTCTTCGGGCCTTAATGTCATTCATATAGTCAATTAGCAGGTCTTCTACTTGACTACGTGTTGCTTCATCATTAAGCTCGAACAAGAAATCTTCGAGGGTTTTTGCAATAGCTGGTTCAATAACACAGAGCAACAAGCGAACATGCAAACGAGAAAGGGTAGAAGGTCTTCCGAGAAGAGTTTTGTTACCCCAAATCAAGATACCACGTCCAGGAGCGAAACGAAGTGGATTGATACCACCACCACCGGAAACAGCACCATCATAGAGGTAATCCATTTCACCCTTGCTGAAACGTCTGCGAAGATCGAGAACATTCACTTGCCCACGTCGGAAACCTGCGGGCGGGAACCACATTTCAAAGTTCAATGCGGAGTAGCTGATTGCGGCACCGGCATACCCTTCTGGGGAAACGAACAAGTTTCTGTCATTGAACTTATCGTAGATCTTTACGTGTGGCGTGTACAATGCACTGAAAGAGCTTGACAGATTCAGAACATTCATCCAATAGTCTGTGATTTCGTTCAAATAGTTTTCAGAAGCTTCTCTTTCGTAAGGAACAGACAACAAACAGACGCAATCATGTCTCTTTTGTGCGATTGCATCAATATGTTTCTGATACGCAGGAGTTGCCCAACCACCATCCATGAAGCAGGTTACAGGATAGGTGTCTGCATTTTCGAACTTATCCGCCGCCAACATCATTTTTCCATCGGTTACCGGGTCCCCATCATTTCCACCGTTGTGATACAAAGGAGTAACTTGTGGAAGAGGATTTCCAAGGGTAAGAGGGTTCACCATTGCGCGAATAAGGTTTGAGCCTTCCAATACATCTTCGATGTAGAGGTTTTGTCCAAAACCATCTTTTGAACCGATTTCCAAAGAAACCGGCCAACTTTCCACGGGGATATTCAGGTTGGAGCGGTGGAACACTTCAATCAAGAATGAGTTAACTTCAGAAACAACCTTCATAGGAATGATCTGTGCCGTTCCTTGTCCAACAGAAGAAAGAACAAGAGTTACACCGGCAAGAGCATTATCAAGAGAATTTGCCAACTTGAAGGATGTTGCAGTATCTCTTACAGTGTAATAGGTGGAAGTTAAATCTAATCCTGTGGGCAATACATCTCCCGTTGCAGAAGAAAGCATTGTGAATCGGATAGGTTCTCCGGAAACAAATTCTTGTGCAGAGAGGATTTTTGTAGAGGCATCTGTCCCACCAGAAAGAGTTGCGGTGTTTGTTCCAGCAGACAAATCCCAAGCTGTGGCCCCGGAAGCAACCGTAACGGTCAAGATATCTGCAACAAGTGTGAGGAGGGCAGTTCTGATTTGATTCTGTGTTGAAACAGTATCTTCGATGGTTACTGTAATAACATTCCCGACTTTTACAGCCGTTTCAGCCCCTGCAGTTCCACCATCTACGATATTGATTACAATACCATTCTTGGTAGAGCCCGCAACAGCATTTACAGTAATTTTTGCATCAATGACAGCCGTTGCAGAAGTTGCAACAGCATTTACGATGTTTGTTGAATTCAGAGTTAAAGATTCACGATCTCTCTTCAACCAGATTTTCAAACAAATATCATCGGACCAATCACCGGGATCAGCTTGATAGATAGTGAATCTATCGTTTGTGTCAAAGGTGTAGGCAGTAGGATCAGTTTCCCCGGCCACCCAAGCAATGTTGGTGGTTTGGTTCAACTTGCGAATTGCAAGTCCACCGTACTTGTAATTGTCCCCAATAACACGCTGTACCCACATTTTGTCGGATTTCTGCATAAATGCCAAACCGGAGAAAAATCCGAGAGAATCTCCAACTTCCACTTTTCCCAATGGGGTGAAAGTTTGCAAGAATTGTGTTTCAGAGGTTGTCAAACGAGGTTGATCGATAGGGCCTTTGCTACATGGAAGAAGCAAACAACCATAAACCCCTGGGAAACCCGGGACACGAGTAGAAAGATCAATTTCTTGAATATTTACAGCAGCAGATCCACCTGAAAGTGTCATATCCTAGCCCCCTTATTTCTCGTACGCGACGAAAGAAACACCCTTGGGAAGAGCACCGATTTTCTCTTTTTCGACATTTTTTACAACCTGTCGAGGAGAAAGAACAAGTGCTTCACCAAGGTAAGAAATGGTTACAGGGTGGTTTAGGACATTGATGAGACTACCCACTTTAGCCATACAAACCCTCCGGGATAAAATAAAATAGGTGCCTGGGTATTAACCCAGACACCTATTCGGAGGATATTATGAAATTAAGAGGTTATTCTTTGTAGTCAAACAACTTTATCGGGTGGTCTTCGGGGAAACGACTATCGGAGGTATATATGAAACTCCCACCGAAACAGAACCAGACATCTTCTGACCCGGGAAACAGTGGTTCACCCCGAGGGATCTGCTTTCCGAATTGTTCCACTGTGATCAACTTTACAGCAGGACAATCCTTTGTCGGCTCCGAGATCTCAGGAATGCCTGCGCCAATCAGTGTAATTTCTTTTTTGTCATGAAGAATGCAACTTTTGGAATGGTATGTCCCTCGGTAAATATCACAGCGAAGTCCCTTTTGAATTTTATTTTCCATATATCCACTCCTTGGGGTTTTTGTTCTTACAGGAAGATATTACCGTGAGACCCATAAAACTTCAAATGTTGAAGATGATGGCAAGATCTTCAAGAAAATTCAAGGTTTCCTCGTGGCTACCCTTCAATGTTAGAGCATTTTCAATGATTCTCTCCATAGGCAATTTTCGAATTGCTTCCCGCAGATTTTTCACGGTAATCCCTGTCTCTTCCATGGCGTCTCGTTTGAACTTAAGATTCAAATTTCTTTGGGCGTCTGCTTTTGTTTTTTGATATTGTTTCCAGACCTCCATTTGTTTTTCATAATCGACCAAAGCAACCAAATGATTCTTTACCGCTTCGGCATTCAGCATTCCCTTTTCAGTGAGGAAAGGAGCTTTTGGTTTTGCCATGTAAGGCATATCATTTTCTGCAGAATAATTTTCAAGATTCATAAATTTTTCCTTTCTGTATTTAAATTACCAACCATTCTTGCGAAGAAGAAAAGTTTCAATACTCACCACAACAACCGACAACAGGATTACTGGGAGATACACCGTGGGATTGCAGAAGTAACAGACACCAACAGAGAGAGTTGTCCAGAGAAAGGCATCCAATTTGTAAGCATCTCGGGGGGTCATGTATTTTCTCCTGTATGTTTTTTCTTACAAGGATATATTACCGCGAGGGGTATAAAACTTCAAATCTTTTTTACGACCAAACCGTAACCGTTGGAGTAATTTGTGCCTGCTCGATTACATGGGTTCTATTAACAAAATCTCGGAGACGAAAATCAATCTCCCCAATTAATTTTGCACTCACATCGGACATACAAATAAATTCCCCGGTGATTTGCACAACACCATCCACAAAATTGTAAAGGTTATCCTGTTTGTTGTATCCCGCAGAGGTTAATCCTTCGAAAGGCCAAATAACCTGATAATCAAAAGTTCCAACCTCTTGCCAAGAAAGAGTAACATTCTTGATATCATTTATTGCAGCTTGCGCCAAGAACATTACTTCAAATGTCTTGGAAGCAACGATATCTGTTGTATACCATCTCCAATTAACTTCAAAACTACAATATCTTGTCTTAAATTGGCTTGCGGCTAAATTTGGAATATCTTTTTGAATTGCCGGTTGGAATCTTACCATCTCAAAAGGCTTCAAAACACCCATATTAAATGTAAACAGGGGGAACACAGATTGTTTTGTTATATCAAAAGCAGAACGAACAGATCTAACTCCCCGAATAGATTCCTCGTACGTGAGCGTTGGATCAAATTTGAAGTTTGCTTTTGGATACATTACTTGTATCTTATTCAAGACTTCATTCATGATCAAAGGAATAGGAGTTAAAACAGTCCAGTTTGCCATATTATCCCTCTTGTCAATTGCTTATTCCATCACTTGATAACAACCTAGAAAAATCCATTCTGATCCACCCGTAGATTTATCTTCTTTTCCAACAAAGGTTCAATCCATTGGTGAATATAATCGGCACTCCAAACATAATAATTATCCAATTCATCTCGTGTGCTTCTTGTGTTGGGTGTTCCCGGGGGCGCAAAGGGATATTCTTCCCGAAAAGCTTTCTTCAATTCCCAATAATCTTCCGGGGTGGGGTTCTTGAAAACTTTTACTCGTCGCCCATTCCCCAGAACTAATTCAAAGACACTATTTTCTTTCAGAGAAGAATATTTTTTAACCATATATGAATTCATCGTTTTCAACCAATTTCATTTTGTGGAAAGCAAACCATATTTTCACTTCTTTCAAACATTCTTCTCTGTGACCACCAACTAATTCCGCCCCTTGGAAACGATGCAAAACTTCTTCGGAAATATCCGGAACAATCAAGGGGTCTCCGTCAATAAATCCATGTGAATTTAACTCATCTATCTCCTCTTCGGAAAGGAATGTTCCCCAATCTTCTTCAGGAATATCCCGGGAATCCGTTAAATCATTATCCACCATATGTCGGAGGGTTTTAAGGATAACGCTATCATCGATTCCCGTATCCATCCATGCTCTGAAAAAAGCATAGCCCTTATCAATAAACTCTATTTGATTTAGATTTTCCTCTTCTAACCCATTCTCCAACAGCCAATAGGTTAATTCGGTCTCCGAAGACATTCCCAAGGATTCCCCATTATATAGATATAAAACATTGTTTTTGGTCTTCAAATACTCTACAAAATCCTCTATGCTGAAATCGATGTTTTTTTGATACTCGGGTTGAATATCCACAACAATCAATTTACCCTTCGATAAAGCAGAATATTTTTTAATCATGCGGCAGATCCTTTTGTTACCAATTCTAATTTTTTCTGCATCTTTTTGATTCTACCCTCTAGTTTTTGTTGGATATACTGTGATGGGATTTTATCCGAATTCCAGCCCATTTTTCTTACTTCTTCTTGTTTCCAGAATCTTTTTGCTTTTTCTTGAATATCGTTCGGGAAAAAAGACAAAGGATATTGTTGCGCGGGGCTCGGTAATTCCGGCAATCGTTTATCCACTTTATGTTGTTCCCGGAATTTTACTCCGGAATAATCAAATTCGGTAAATTTAAACTCGGGATCATATACAACGGAAATTCTTTCCGGGAAGGAGAGTTGATTCACCTTTTCCACATCCGCCTTATATTTTCCCAAGATGGTATCCATCTTCAGTTTTTCCACAAGAAGTCTTGCAAGGGATTTAGAAGTATTTCCAACACTCTTCACAAGATCTTTTTCATCTTTTGTTACGAGACCTAAGAGAATAGGGATGGTTTCTGCAGATACTGCTTTTGTTGCCCCATCGGGGAGTTGCACAACAAACTCATGAACAATCAATCTCCCCGTTTCATCATTCAAAGATGGATTATCCCAATCCGATACCCGCTTTTCAATTGTTCCTTCAAGATCATCCTCTGCCAATTCCCACTTGTATTGCCATTTATACGAGAGTAATTTTGCTCCGGAGGGTCCTGTAATTGGTGGGTTGAAAACAATAGTTTCCACAGGTCTTCCCCGGCCCACTTCCAAATTGGAGTATTTTTGTATTTCCATAGAAGAGATATTACCCTCTGCCCCCAAGAAGTTCAAAGTAGATTCCTTTTTTGAGCTTTCTTCCGGAGTAGGCTTAGGAATAAAATTTGGATTAGAGAACCATTCGGCGAGGTTTGAAAATTTTCGGATCATTTATTAAAAACCTGCCCATCGATCAAAGATGCTTTAAACTTCTCGTATTCTTCCAGGGTAATCTTGAACATCTTCAGCCCTTTTGTTGTTCTTACTTTTGGGTAGGGGGCAAGATCGGGATGCGTGGAATACCCAATGTTCAATTCAATCCAATCTTCTGCAAAAAGAAATGTTTTTGCAAAATATCTCAAATCGGGAAATTGAGATCCATAATTTTTATCCAACACAACAATGGAGCAAGTATTATCCATTCTCTTACGCAGGAAAACAAGCCTCTCGGATACTTTTTTTAAATTATGCTCCAATGCTTCTGTATTTAATTCTTCCGACAAGGGGACATTTAATCCCAGTCCTTTTATCCTTTGTATTTCAGCTTTGAAATTAGAACCATGCCCACCCCTATCTCCGGTATCCTTCCATATTTCCCGAGAAAACAAAAGAATATGGATCATTTCATGAACCATGATGCGGGTCAAAAGCTCAAGATCAAATTTGTAATTTTTACTGATCTCAATTTCTTTTGGGGTCATTTTCTCTATTGAAACATTTCGGATCTTCCACCAAACAGAAGCTCTTGCAATTCCCAATTGTTTACTACTTCGGGCAATACCTACAGGGACCTTCGGCACAGTATTATTGAAATATTTTGCATTCATTTCATCGAAAAAAACATTCAAATCAAATGTTTGAATATTTATCAAATCCCCGTATTCTTTTGCAAGATGTGAGTATCGTAGGATCATATCGTCAATTCTTTGACACCTTAAACTTTACGATCTTTCCAGAAGAATCTGTAATTGCAACGATAAGACCCTCGCTCAGAGCATCTTTTCCCACAAATCCATTGAGGAGGCCCAAGACACCCAATCTATCTTTTTCATTAACTGTTACTGTAGGGTGGTGTATAATTCCACTATTGCAAGAAACATGATATGCAAATAAGCGTTGGATTGCTTGAGAATCAATGGAAAGTAACTTATTCAACTCATTGACAATAAATGTTGCAAGGGTTACATTTTTTGCTGCAATATTTAATTTAGAAATCTTATTCATCTAAGCTATCTCCAAGGTTATTGTATTCAAATGTTTTATAAACGGAGTCCGTTAGGCCCCACTGCATGATTTGCCCAACGACTCCCCGTTTAATTGTCCCATCGTCTGATTTTATCTCAATCAAGTCTTGTGGCACCAAATCATCCATTGTATACAGGATCTGTTTTTCGAGCATTCCAGTAGAAGCAGCATCGAAAGGAGAATTGGGGATTTTTGTGATAACAATTCTTGCACAAAATGAGATGTTGCCTTCTACATCAATCAATTCTTTTATTGGCTCATGCTTCCCCGGGGAAACACCGCTGAAATCCCCGAAGACAGAAAGAGCCGCATCAGATAGATCTTGTGCGTCTGTTGTCGGGTTATTTTCCGAGGCAGATGGAATCAATTTCTTTCGAAAGACTGTAACAGAAATCCCCCGATGTTTCAATTGTGCCTTTATTACTTTATTGGCAAATTTTTCTCGGAAGAGTCTTTCGTACTGTTGCAGTCTACTAATTTTTTCCATTATTACAACTTAAATCCAATATAAACAGAATCAGGAGTTGCTTCCTTAATCTTTTTCCCAAGTATAATTTTTGCAGGACCTTTTATTGAAATCTTTTGTGCAATTGCAAATTCTTTGCCTTCTTTTTCAAACTCCAAGATAGATTGCAAAGATAAAATATCTCCAATTTCTCTGCAATAATATTCAGAGACTTTTGTTGCAAGATCATTCACAAACATTTTATTCCAGGGATTTGAAATTGCTATCACATGAAGTTTACGCATAATTACCTCAATCGAATTCTGGAGTTGAAAACTTGAATAAATGGACTATTCCCGTAAAGAAAATTGAGTGTCCCAGTGTTGGGAATACCAATAATAAACTTTTGAGATGTTTTCTTCAATCGTTCTGCTTTTGCATCGAACTCTTCCAATAGAGCCCGGTACAAATCTTTGTAGTCCCCTAATTTAGAGGGGAGATTTAATTCTCCGATTGTTGCATCAAATCCATTTTGTGTCCACAGATGTACAAGCATACGGATAACATTTTTTGCGGCTCCAAGATACAGGAGAGATTTCCAACGAGTATCCGGGGTGTCGTAGATGGTAACAACCGAAAGAAATGTTTGTGGGGCAAAAGAATTGATATCATCGGCAGCATCGTAAATAGCTGCAGCAATATCATCCTTATCTGGGATATAATCCAAAATATTATCTGCAAGGGTGAAATGCCAGCGACTCTCAACACCCTCTACTATTTTTTGGATTGCCACATTCGGAGGTGTGGACATTGTTTTCTCCCTTACGAAAGTTTTTCAATATCTGTCTATTTCAATACATTCGTAAAAGAAACCCCGGGCATTTCTACCCGGGGCTGGTTTATCTCAAATCTTTCTCTTAGGGGGTCTTCCTCTTGGATCTGTTCCAGGAAGATTGGGGGTCATATCGTATTCTGCCCGCTCTTTTGCAATTGCTTCATCCACAACTTTCATGGGGGTTTCCAAACGCATATCCTTCAAGTCTTCCATCTTTTGTTCCATTGGGATTTTCCCGGGGTTTGTATAAATAGAGTCAACAAAAGTCATCATGAGGTGTTTTTTGCCCGAGGTAAGGGGTCTATATTGATTACCTTTAATTGTTTCCCAATAGGTCTCCCCAAACAAATCCCAGCTTCCAGTCAAATCATCATCATTGGCATCCATAGCATAAAAATCAATGTTATGCCTATTCTTAAATTCTTCCCATGTCTTGGAGAAAATAGCAGTTTTCTTTATACTAAGTTTCTTAATCATACTTTTACTGTTCCTTTTCAGATGTTTTCGAGAGCAGCTTTGAGGTGTTCATTAAAATTATCATCCTCAACAGTTGCATTATTATACGCAGAATTTGTTAGGTGCTTAATCTCTCTCTCGGAAATCTTTTGGTCCTCGGATTGAATTAACTCTTCCCCGCTTTGCATAATTCTTTTCATCTCTCTATCATCGATGCGGATAAAGTTGTACCATTTTGTTGTTAATTCCTTTGGGAAAATATAAAAATACCCTGAAGGATACCACTGGGAAAAATCAAAGCCATAGTGGGATTGAAAAGCATCTCTTACATTACTCAACAAATCAACACTAATTGCATCGTTATTTGCCCATGAATATGCTTGTTCTATTACATTCTCAAAATTAAAAACATCCACGGAATCACTGAGGGCATCAAGAACGTCAATAACTTCCGAAGTATCATCAAGTGCTGCCCATTCTTCCGGAAATTGTTTTTGAAGAGCATCAAAAATTATCTTTTTATTCTGCTCAGAAATAAAAATATATCTTTTAACAATATCTTTGATATCACTGTAAGACGGACTACTACTTAGTTCTTCGGTCCCATCCAAGAACTCATCCAGTCTATCCCCTTCAATAGATTTCTGGAATAAATAAGATGCTTTATCCAATTGAAAAGCAAAACGACCATTTTCATCCCCAAACTTTGCCAACAATTCCGAAATCTTTTGTGGAGGAAGATATTTGTTGGAAAAAAATGTGTTTATCTCCGGATATAATTTCAAAAAGGACTCAAAATCAATCGGGTCATCATCTTCATTCATAAATTGTTGTGCTTCGAAATGAAATTGAAACTGTATAACGATACGTTCATGTTTTTTCAACAAAATCCACAATGTCCCCGATTTAGTATATTGTGCGAAATTATCGGGATATTGAGTACACCATCGAGTCCCTCTTGCATAAAATTGGGATGCTTCCAAAGTCTTCGGGGAAACAATCTTCCACTTTTCATCCTCGTATTCAAGAGTAGCCTGTTTTGTTTGTATGTAATAATCATTGGTCAACAAAACCATAGGATCTTCGTCCACATCTTCCACCTTCGGGGCAACAAGGGTCTTCTGTTGTTGTACAAAGTGAAATAGCTCCGAGGGGTTTTTAAATTGATTGATGTCTGCAGATTTGTTACTATTACGAAGGCTTGGGATAATTTGGTTGAATGTGGATAAATCTTCTGTGATTTTGTACAAATCTTCCAGCTTCAATTTTCCCTGTTGATACATCCGTAAAATCCATTGACCATATCGCCCTATTTTTCTCGGTGCTTCTGTGTTCTGTTTTTGTATCTCTGGATCAGCAGAAACCAATCGATTGAAAATATCCCGGGGAATATCCGAATAGTATTTTGTGTATGCTTCTTCAATCCCGGCAGTCACCAGAAAGGATTCCACTTTTAAAACAGAGAAATGCTTCATACCCGCAAAATTTCCTTTGTAATAATAGAATCTACCGGGTGTATATCTATTTTATCGTATGCAGAGGGGAGTTCTGAAATAATAACCCCGTATTTTTCCAAAACCTCTTCACAATTATTAAGAGACAATGAGGAAATTATATCCTTTATTTCTTCTTCGGAGACACCAACACGAGAAAGATAATCTGCAATTGCAGGGGCAATATCTTCCTCAACAGACGCCATTTTCAATTGTGTTGAAGCCAACTTGAACCGTTGCAATAGTTTCTCGAAAGATGTCTTATCGAGGTATTTGTATACTCGGATCAAATGTTTGCAAAGATACCTATTACTATCCGGATCCCGAATTACCGGGGGCCTATTTTCCACATTCCCGTCAATATGGTAACCAAACTGAGAGGCATAAAAAGCGGAGCCATAATACAAAAATGCAGGGCAGCTACATTTCAACAACACTTCTTCTTTTACGGGGACATGCCAATTTTGATCAATAAGCTTAAAAGTGACATCCGGAAAAATTACAGAAGCAATGTGGCCTTTGGGGTTAGAATAAGACTCCAAACATCGAACAACAAAAGAAAAACGACGAAGATTTTTCCGTGATTTAATCCCAAGGATATTTCCATTTTCGGCTTTGTCCTTGGGCTTTTTTGAAGTCAGACGGTAAAGGGTTTCAAAATTCATTACCAATCCATTTATTTGAAACCTCCCCGCTTTTAACACAGGGAGGTTTCAAAATTACTTACATTTTAGATGCTCTTCCACGCTTTGGTGCTGGTTGTTCAATCTTTGTTTCTACGAGGGGGATAACTTCCATATCCTTTTTATCTTCGCCCTCAATTGCTTTCTTCAACTCTTCCTGCGTGTTAACTTCCACTGCTTTTGGGGGCTGTGGAGTTTCATCTTTCTTTACTTCATTTTTGACATTCTTCTTTGTTTCAAGAATAAAACCTTTTTCGATCAATCCCTTTTTAAGGGTTGGGTTATCTACAAAAAGGGAATCGGGGATATCCTGCCCGGGCAAATAGGTCTTATTATTGATGCTCAAGGGATTTACAACCTTCATACGTACTGGCTCCTACATAATAAAAATATTATTCTCTTCACAAAAAGAAAGAGAATATCACTTACTTACTAATAGAGATCTCACATTCCAGGCAATTCCAATGTTCTTTGTCTTCTTCCAGGGGTTTATAGCAATTTGGGCAAATTGGAACTTTTCCGAAATATTGCAATTTCTCTTCCCGGGCGACTCGTCTTGTGATTGAAGCAATAAACCCCCAGTTGGGGTTATGTTCCTCTCTCCACGGGGCCGGGACCTTTACTTTTGCAACACCCCATTTCCTCAATCCATTTTCTTTTACATCAATCTCCATCAAACCACATTCAATAGGAATTTCTTCCGGCTTTATCAATCCTACAGGGGCAGCAAAATAAAATTGATTGCTGAAAATTAAGGCTTGTCTTCTTTTCAGAGGATTTTTCATCTCTTTCAAGAAATCCCCTCTGTTTACTTTTATCTCAAAGGCAATCTTTGCATAATGGTCACATGGGAATAAAGAAAAAACAAAGAAATCTATTCTTTGTTCTGTTGCTCCTTTTCCTTCCCCGGGGAGATTGTATCCCGTACCAATCCTCAATTCAGGAAAACATGCATATCGTTCCCGTCTGCTATTGATGTACTTGCACCGTAAAACCTCTGTTATCTCTTTACTGGTCATGTTTGCCCCTATCCAAAAGAAATTGTTTGTAGGAGTATATCTTAGCCCCTTGTTGGATTGCAAGTAAATATTTGGATTTTCGCAAATCATAATGGGGATGAATTGGATGATCTTGGAACCATGCTAATTTCATCCCTATTTTTTCTGCAAAAACATGAAGCTCACATGTAGTATCTGCCCACATGTGAGCCCAATATCCTTCACTTTTTCCGTAAAATGTTAATTTATCAACGTACACCATATGAGGTTGTCACACAAAATGAGCAATTACCCATGCTTAATTCTTTTCTCAGAACATCTAAAACAATCTCAGCTTCTTCTTGGGTGATTTGATATTTATTCAAAACCCCCAGAGAGATTTCTTCATCTGCAATAAATTGCCTATTCCCACAACCTTTTATCGGGGTGTCATCCAGATCCGTTGTTACCCCGAAATCCAAATACGAAGCTGGGACCCCATTGATGAGGAATTCTTCCAAATCACACATATCTTTACAACGACGACAAGTGAGGATCATTTTTTTCTCGCTCATAAGGGAAATTCATCCTTCCTAAATTGTATAATCTTTCCTGTTTATTTCTGTTTTCATTTCTCAAGAAAGAATTGTTGAAATACCGAATAATACGGGGGAATAATTTGTATTCAATGATATCCGACAAAGAGGCAATCTTACAGGGTCTTTCTAACCTGCCCCACAAAACCCCGGAATCATAGGGAAACTCAACCCTTTTCACCCCTCCCGGGGCAGCAGAGTGCCCAAGATAAAGAGCCGGATTCCATTCCACCTCAACAATAAACCCACGACCATTGGTTTTCCGTTTTTCTCGGGTATTTGTCTTTTCGCTGTCCATACCGGAGATTTTCAAAGCAAGCATTTTTCTGTGCAAAAACTTTATCAGCCGGAGTCTCTCAGTTTTCTTTGTAAGCGGGGGAAAACCCCGCAACGTTGCAAAATTATATTTCATTTTTACAAAGGGAGGGGATTTTTATGTCCCCTCCCTTTTCCCATTCTTAGAAGTATTCTTTTACTCGCTCCATCTTCATATACAGGGTTTTATCCCCTGCTTCATAGGCATAGTTCTTCTTGGGGTCAAGAACAAAGCCTTCGAAGTTTCCACCGGTCAACAGTTTTGCCATCTTCAGACCGGCCAATTTTCCCCGGATAGAAAACAACTTGGATTTCGTCTGTCGGAGTTGATCCTGCAGCCAATCACGAGTTTTCACAACAGGAGCATTCAAATCGATCTTATCCTGGGGGGCATTTCGCTCAATCCTTGATTTTGCCTCTGACATAACTTCGAAAGCAACTGTCAGATTCTTCTTTGCCTTCAAAGCAACATCAACATCATCCACTTTCGGAAGACTGGAAATACCCTTGAAAACAAACTCAAAGGCCCGGGTCTCGTAACTGTCACACTCATCGTTCTTTGGAGTCTTATTTTCCACCCCGGCATACGAGCCTGATTTTTCAATCCCACTGGCTTCAAGGACCGCAATCTGTGCCGCTGTTTTGCCCTCAAAAATACCAACCTTCTTCTGTGCCGCAGTGGAGTTTGATTCGAACTGCTTCCAGTAATAGTTGAGGTATTTCTGATAGGCTTCTTCCTTCACCAATTCGGAAGCAAGAGAGAACACCGTAGAAGCAGAGATATTCTCATCGTACATTGCATTGATGACAGGGAGCTTGTTCAATTTCACCACAGCACAAACAAACTTCTTCCCATGAGCATTCTCGATATCTTTTTGTGCCGTTTTGTCCCCGAGGATTGTTTCTTCCAGAATCTTCTTTTTCTTCTGGATCTTTTCAAAAGTTTCCTGGGGCATCAATGCAACCAACTTGTTCATGTTGAGATTGCCATCTTTGATGATCGTGTGGTTTCGATACACGAAAGCATCCAGAGTTGAAGGTAGACCCACAGAGCTTGCTTCATTTTCATCCAAAGCAACCGTTCCAAAAATTGTCATTCGGAGAGAGAGATTGCAACGTTCTTTGTTGAAAACAAAGTTCTCGAAGGGGGCAAGCACCGTGTCTTTCCCAAACTTGAACCGGTTCTGTGCATCCACGGTTTTCTTCCCAATACGCTTATACTCCACAGACTCATTGTGGAATGGGACATAGTAGGATTCTTCCGCAAGGATATTCAACAGGTCATATGCACAGAAAGCATCTTTTGCCGGGAGATAATTCCCTTTTGCCTGCCCATCAACATATCGATCCCCCGTGTTGAATGCTGCCTTTTCCAGCAACAATTGATGATTTGCACATTCATCAAAAGTATAAGAAGACATATGGGAGTCAATGAGTGCTTTATCCCCAAGAGTTGCAAGAACTTCCAGAGATTCTTTCCGGCGATTGCATAGTACAGAGAATATGCATAGGCATACAGGAAATTCCGCACCGTGGGCTCCGCAACCTCTTCTTTCAGATCTTTTGTCTCATACGGGGCATCATTGTAATGGAACCGGAAATCACCCTTATCTGAAACAATAAAGAACTGATTCTTTTTCTTATCCAACTTGGAGAGATACAATTCCAGATTGGACATTTTTGCAAATTTCCGGTTGAGGTAAATGCCATCAACACCCATAGGATATTCCAGATGAACCTGTTCCACCCGGGAATCTGAAATACGCTCGAAATTTCTCTGCCAGATCGAGAGATACTCCGAGATTTGCGAAGAATGCGTGAAAATACCGAACTCCGTTGCGGCAGAAAGCTTCTTCAGGAAGTCCACATTGTAGTAGTTTCCGTAACCAATGGTATTGAATGAAAGGATGTCCTTATTGAGACTCTTCACCAATTCCAAGCTTCTCCGCTCTTCTTCAACATTACCCCAAGGAACCCCACAAGGAATGCCATCGGTAAACAAGGTAGCAGAAATATTGGGGCACATGTCCCTCAAATCATTTACAATGTCTGCAACTTCCTTGATAGGCTCCGAGAAACAAGTTGTTCCAAGAGAAATCCGAAGATCATCCAATTTTCGAATCAATTCAGGGGATTTCACAGCACCCTTCACAAGAGTTTTGTATTGCCCGGGAGAACTGAACCAAACAACAGAAATAAGGTCTTCTTTACCCATCAACTCCACAACACTCTTCAACTGATCCACCAGATTATCCAACAAGGAGTACATTGACCCCGAACGGTCGATAATAACGATCTGATGGATTTTCGGGACAACAACGGACTTCACTTCAGTAATGACTTCATCATCATCCTGATTTACCGTGGTCAAAACAAGGTCTCGGCCACTAAGCAACTTCACTACATTCCGATAAAAATTCATGTTTCCTCCATGTATATTTGTGCAGGACACTCAGACATTTTACTGCTTTTTCAGAATACAATAATTGCCTTGAAATTTCAAATGATTTATCGTTCCCCATATTCCTTTTGTGTCAGACACTTGAAAGAAATTTCCGTGGGAGTGACCGGGATAACCATTGTGTGCTCATCCAGTTGAACACACTTGTTAAGGCATGTATCAAAATAGATCGGAAAATGATTATCCGCCCCATGGATCTTCAAACGCACAATTGGGCATTCCATCTTAACGATAAAAAATCCGGGTTTCAGATCTTTCAAAAGAACGGTCTGATACTGTTCGCACTTGAAAACCATACCATTTGACTCAAACTTGTTTTCCATGCCGTTTTTCTCTCCTGATAAATATTTTTCAAACTGGTTTTTCAAAGATTTTAACAAATCCTCGGACCACAAATACCGGGCATACTGATCATGCGACCCGGCTTTTTCTATAATTGCATATTTGGAATCAATTGCAAACACTGTGGGGGAATAAGGATGTTCGGAATTTTTCAATCCCAACCTCATCAAAAGTTTTCCCACAACCTTTGCATCAGTTCCCAACTTTTTTCCCAGATCGGTTTGGGTTTTGTATGTCTGCTTTTTCTTCGGATTTTTTTGAGTTTCATTCCAGAAAGTATCCGCTCTTTTCATTACATTGGATATCCTATCATTTCCATCAAAAAACTCAGAATGAATCTCCCAAATAATTTTTGGGATTAAATTATTTTTTGCAGCTTCCTCAATCCATTTTGCCACATCATAACCCGTTTTACCTTTTCCCAAGTCATAATCAAAAGATATGTGGGTAACATTCTTACTTTGCAGATAATTGACACACTCTTGATAGCTTGTGACATGGACTACGGCTCTTTCACTATTGGAAATAACCCGCAACCAATTTGGAACCGGGCGAACATCATCGAGCCAAACAAAATATTTCATATATGTTTCCTTCACATCCTATTACAGGAGTATGCAGACATTTTACCACTCTTTTTGATCAAAATCAACACTTTCCCAATATTTTTCAGCTTTTTGCATTGCTCGAACAATATTTCTTGCCCCTGTTGGATTTTGAGAATGAACCGACCACTCCAATTTTTGAATTCTTTTTTCGAATGCTGCTTTTTCAATCCAACAAGCGACATCGTAACCGGAAAGCCCCTCTCCAAGATCATGATCAAAATCAAGATAGACAACATCTCCTGTTTCCAGAAGGGAGATTGCCTCCTCGTAGTTCTTGCAGATATGGGTAAACCCTATTGCGGTGTATGTGGGGTGGGTTGGAATAGACCTCACATCATCCAGCCAAATCCGTATTTTCATATTTTCTCCCGGGGAATATTACCAATACCGCAGGGTAAACCCCTCTTCTTTGTTGAAGGACAAAACCCGAGATTCTTCATGCACTTCAGCGCACACCCTTGAGGTTTCTTCTTGTACGGGGACAAAATTCTGCCCTTCCCAAATCTTGTAGGGGATCTTCAACTCTTCCAACTTTTGGACAGTCATCTTTGTCTCCATGTATGTTCTGCTCCCTTGATAAATTACCAACATATTTCCCTCCAAAGAATTCTTATATCGAGATATTACCCGGACCCCTCGGAAACTTCAAATTTTCCAATCTGAATGAGCCTCAAAAACTTTCTCAGCAATCTCAGGATCATAAAATTCATTATTTGGACTACAATACTTTACCCAAAAAAAATAATCTTTTCTTTCTTCCGGGTCTTCTGAAGAGCATATGGGCTTCTTTTTTCGTGCAATCAATCGCTCTGTCATTATTTCCTTTGTAGTTTCTTCATGAGCTTCCCGAAGAACCCAGCCCTCCATATCCCCATGGGTGATAGCCCCTTTTTTGGCAAGAATGGCTTGAATAATGTCTTCTTTTGAAAAATTATCCTGTAAATTGTTTTCAACAACCTCCAACAACTCTTTGTGCGCCTTCCGGGGCGCATTGTTTCGAGTGTACAAGGGGGCAGTCAAAGGGATGTCTTTAAATTTGGTGGGGTCTGTTCCATCACTCCCCATTTCGTACAAATCTGCTAGACCTTTTGCACAGCGAAGGATACTTTCTTTTTGATAGAGGTAATCAACACAGGCCACCCATTCTTTTCCTGGGAAAGGTCTACAAATACGTCCGGATCTCTGCCCAATTCTTGTACCACTCCGGGTTTTTGACATCAAATGGCAATACTTCAACCGGGGGATATTAATTGATTCACTTCCAACATCAACCGTAACAAAACCAATATACTTCCCGGCATTCAATTTATCAATCAAGATCTTCCTGCTTGCAATTGTGCCCGATTTGGAAGTCATAACCACCATGCCTTCCCACCCGAGTTGTTTGTTTATCTCTCTACAGATATCTTCGGCAACTTCACAATTATATGCAAAAACCACATGACTTGCAGTAGGATCTTTCTTCTGAACATCCATGAACAATCCCGCCAACCTCACATAATGTCGCATCAAAGCTTCTATAACTAGGGGATCTTTTGAGTCAATTCGTATATCTTTTCCATTAAGATTTACTTTCAAACCCTCTTCCAGTTTTCCAACAATAAGGACAGATCCCCTTAATTCCGGAATATACCCCAAGCGAATCAATTCCTGCATAGAGATCCGGAAATCCACTTTCTCAACACCAAACGGATTCTGCTCATCCATACGGAAATGGGTGCCCGTCATCATCATCAATTTTACCCCGTAGGATTTAACACAGCCTTTGATAATCCCCGGCAACTTTCCAATATACACAGTTTGTTTCTTGTTTTCATCTTCTTCCGGAAATCGGTGAACCTCATCGACAACAATAATTGAGGTGTTTTCCATCATTGTGTGAAAATCTTGTGTATTATTCCGAAATTCCCGGACAACCTCGAAATGAGTCTTGATATGGATTTTCTTGGAGTAATCAAAAACACCCCCAACGTCATACTCACAATCAAAGCCCCAAGTGTTGTGCAAAACTTTCCGGGCATCGTTTTCGAAATGATCGAAAGCAGTTTTGTTGGGAGAAATAAACAAAACATGCTTGTTTGGATTGTGGTGGAGAAAATATGCAATAACCATGAAGCCAATAATTGTTTTCCCAGCACTACAAAAGGCTTCGATAGCCGCAACACCCTTTTTCTTCAAGAGTTCCAAAGTATTCTTCAAAATATCTGCTTGATATGGGCGCAATTCAATTTTTTTATTGCCTTCCTCGGGGGGATATTTCTGGGAAGCAATCTTTACAAAATCCCGGATGAGGTTTGTGAAGGTTCTTTCCTCCGCAACAACCTTTGTATCAAGAGGGTGTTCTTCCATTTGCTCAATTTGTTCTTGTGTCATTTTCTATATGCCTTTTATTGTATTTCAAGGAAATTCAACAGATTCCCCGGACCATTTTTCCAGCTTCTTGTGCAGGCTGTTCATAACCCGGATGAATCCTCGATGCTTGTTTTCAGTATATCCTTCGATCTCAAATCGAGCTTGTTCTTCTGATCTCTCTAGGATTGTTCCCCCGGAGAATGAGTCAAGGACGAGATACTTCTCTTCTACAGACAAATCTTTGGACTCGGGAAGCTCCCCGGATTCAACCATCTTTTCCAATTTTTTACAAGCATCGTACGTTTGTTCTTCGGTAAGATTCCCGAAAGGAAGATCTGGCTCTGCATCCATGAACAATGCTTGGTAAAGGCAGTCTGGCAATTCCAACCGGTCGAGAAGAATTTCCTGCTCCCGTTTTGTGAGTTTCACAGGTGAGTATCCAATCCGGTGTTTTTCGTGAAGGACACTTGCAACATATCCCAGTAGATGTCATTTTCTTCCACAGCAACTGTTACTTTCACCCCACGGATTTTCAAATACTGCACATCGTACAGATCTTTCCCGTTGAGGGTGATTCTCACTCCCGAGATATTCTTTGCATTCCGACCCACCCGAAAGGAGAGGGTATTGTCCGAGTAAGCAAAGTTTTTGGAACCGGTCATTGCAATGAACTTGTTCCCGCCCAACTGTGCGAGGATTGTATTTGCCATTTCTTTACCGGTAGTCATTTGTTTTCCCCTTGGGTTTTGTTCTTACGAAGATATATTACCGCGAGGAGGACAAAACTTCAAATCAGTGAGGAGATTTCTTTTACCCGCCCATCACTCTTCAAAAAGTCATGAATATCTTTTTCTGACTTCCATCCATCAATATTTGTGTTTCGCCCGGTATTTATCCAGAAAAACCATTTACCCTTACCATCCTTACGGGGAAAGCAACACATAGCATTTTCAAAGGACCTATTTTCTTTGTTGGATGAAATGTGCTTGTTGATCAATTCCAGATATTCGTGCCCCTTTGTATCGTACATGAGGGCTTCTTCTGCACTCTTTGGGTCTTCCTCAAAAATCTCCGTTCGAATATAAAACTCGTATTCCTGAGAAACTACCCGGGAAGTATCAAATGGATTCCGGCGAAAAAAGTCTGATAAGGAATTTCCCCCGAAAGGTCCATCTCTCTGGGACAACACCTCTTCCAACTCTTCCTTGGACACCTTTGCAATTTCCGAGGCTTTGTCACAGAGAGATTGTAACGGATTCATAGGATCGAATGCAAGAACAAGATCCGTAATAATTCCGGCAAGAATATCTGTTACCTGTTCTTCATTCTCTTTTAGCATCTTTCCCCAAAACCCATCGAAATAACAACATTGCCCGGATAATACCAGACTTCCTACACCGGGAATATTACAACCACCCTCACACTTGTAGATACCAACCTCCTGAGTGTGGAAAGATCCTGTGAGAACTTTTGTTCCAACCTGCGAAACTAGCCTCTGAAATACGCGACCAAACATAATTAGACCATAAGGCAGCTTATCAAACATATACTGCCCAGAAGACCGAAGATACTTTTCCTTTTCCAACAACCGCTTGCTCTCATTAACAATCTTTTCCATATATATGTCTCCTGTATTTTATTTCTGGATAAACAACATCAAGATATTACCACGAGGGCAACAAAACTTCAAACTAATCGATGTCCGGTGTTTGCAATTTGTTGATGTATTTATCGAAAATATTTTTCCCGAGTAAATCAGTCATGGCAGCTTCAAAAATGTAATGACAGAAATCATTATCATCGTGATACTTGTCGGACTGAGTATAATCAATATACTCCTGCACAACTTTTTTCAATTGTGTAAAATCCGGGTTTTCAAGCATTTTGGGGACAGTCAATTTCTTATTGGGGTTTTGTGACATATTTATTCCTTTCTCCAAACAAAAACATGGTTTCCACAATCTAACACTTTTCGATATCCGTTTGCAAACATATTTTCAGATTCTGAAAGCAGAGGATCAAATTTTTCCAACAAATCATGGAGTTTGTGTTTTTGGAATTTCATGCGGTTTTCAAAAATGGATCCTTCTTTTGTATACCAATAGTTGGGGGGAGATCGATGCAAATGCTTAAACCCTAAAGTATGATAAATAGTTTTTTCAGGGGTCCACGAGGAAAATCTCAAATCAGCATATGAAATAATAGAAGACGGATTGAAGGTTTTGAGAAAATATGAGAACAATTTTTGCGCGGCCCCATTCACCACGGCATCTTTTAAAGAACAGAAGCGAAGTAGCTCATACTGATACTCTTTATTAAATCGTGGGCTTCCAAAAGTCATCAGAGATACTATATCCGCCTGTTCATTTATCAATGCAATGCTAATCGTGGAAGGGGTGTGTCCTTGCCTATGATTATTATTTAAGAATTCTACAATTTTACCCGAAGGAGGTAAAGAACATACGGACATTTCCCGTGCATTCATTTTTTTGTTAAGGAGTCCAAATCTTTGTTTGATCATACTGGTAATGATGCCCTTATTTGAAAAAACATCATTAATGAAAACAGGGACATAGTGGATGCCTTTTTCGGACATATCCCGTTTCTTGTCCAAAAGTAATAAATTACTGTAATCTGAAATTAATTCAATATAAACTCCTTGAGGAATCACTAAGTCTTTCCCAGACTTCTCTTTGTAAAAAGATAGGAATTGTTGAGAAGTGTCCTCCTTTCTTTTCCCGTAGATATCGTGAAATTCCTTATGAAGAGATCGTAAAATAACAATCCCATTCGTGAAAGAAAATCTTTCTTCTGGATGCGTGGACCACGGAAGAATATGATGAACGGAAAGCTCTCTCGAATTCTCCCCTGTTATCTGACATTTCCAATCATACACTCGCAGCATCATTTCTTCCCAAAGGGGTAACACAGACCCTCGACCATATTCTGATTTTCTTCGATCTTCCTCGGAAAGAGTTGAATCATAACACCCATGAGTTTCTCCCCGAGGACGATCTTTATTTTGACACTCTTTACATTTTGGTTTTGATTTATTTGCGTGAAATCCCCCCCAATTATACTCATAATGATTTCCACATTTACAGATAAAGGGGAGCCTCTGCCGATTTGTTAGGGGGTCTGAAAACAATGGTTGCGCCCCATTTTCCACAAACCACGGGATAATTGTTTTCTCCATATAAATGGCTGTAGAATCTGATTTTCCTTCTTTTACTGCACAAGATTGACACCGTATCAAGTAACCGGCATCTTTATTGATTCTTGTGATAAGAGTATCTAAAATTGTCCAATCATCTTTTCCACAAACACAGGTATATTGAAGCCTTACTTTTTTTCTAAATACCATAGGAGAATTATTTTTTAATTCCTCATTCAAAATAGGTTCCGAATGAGTGAAAGTTGCCCCATGCTTTGAGAATAAATCCTTTAAGTATTCGAAATTAAATTTCGACCCTCTTCCAGAATCATTACAGGGTGTGCAAAACATTTGATAGTTGGGATCAGCTTTCAACCTTCTCCCGATAGTGGAAAAAATTAATTCAAAAACCTCCCCACAAGAACATTTCACCAAATGCTTTTGCGCCGAACCTTTATAAGTATCAAACATGGGAAACAGACCTACTTTAAGTATGATCTGTTTTGCTTCTTCTGTGTTAATAGCTTTAGGCATTTTTATATTCTCCTTTATGAACAGTATATCCAAAGGTTTGAAAAAATGCAAGAAAAAGCCCCCGAGATTTCTCCCGGGGGCTTTTAAGCTACGTTACTTAGCTTACAACGACCTGTTGAATACCATAGCTGTTGTGAACAGTCATCCCAATATTTTCGAAAATTGACCATCCAAACATTCGGTCTCCCGGTACATCAGCGGGAATGACAGTGAGATCAATTCGAACAGGCATTACACCAAGATATTCGGGTTCAGCAACAAAGAACAAGGTTCCGCGAGGAACTTGCATAGACATGTAGATGCCAGCCCCGTAAACTTGTCCCATGAAACCGGTGCGGAGCAATTCTCGTTGAGTTTCGAAATCAACATAATCACGTCCAGCATTGCGGAATACTTTGAATTCTTGAGGATTCATGAACACTTTGTCAACACGGAGGCCCCATTTTTCGATACCCGCGAAGGCATCAACAATGGTGGACATGTTGAAATCAGCAGCGGCAACCGCGATGGAAGGATTGTCAATGTTGGAGGTACCAGCGACTTTCAACATTTCGAAGATGATGGTATCTTCTTTGCGGAAGAGTTCATCCTTCGCTTTCTGCTTGATTCTGCGGATAACATCAAATCTGCGTTCTTTTACGTGTGCGAACGGGATTTTTGGGTAAGCTGCCAATTCGAACAAAGGAACCATAATTCTTGGTCCTTCGGTTGGCAATGCTTGAATCGTGTCACCTTCGTCTCCTACCACATAGGCAGGAGTAGCAACGTCACGATCATAAATAGGAAGTGCGCCATCAGGAAGTTCATCGATCCAGAGGGCTTTGCGACCGATAGAAACATAGTCCCGGAGCTTTCGCAACGGTTCCTGAATAGAAGCAGCAATCTTCTTGCGACCTTGAGTTGAGCCAAGAAGCTTGGTCATCAACTGATTCTTTTGAGCGGCTGTAATGGTTCGTGGCATATAATTTCTTTTCTCCTTGAAGTTTATAAACTTACTTAGTCAAGATTAAGTCCGGTAGCAATCTTGAGCATCATTACGCCAGGAGCAATGCTCAAAGAACCAGATTCAACACCTGAGCCAGCAGCAGCAGCACCCAATGAGATACCAATAGCTTTGGCACCTACAGGAGCAACATTTGTTACCAAACCAACATTTGCGCCGGTATCAACATACAATTTCTGTCCTGCAGTGTAGGTCTTGGTAGCATCGAATTCAGTGGTGCTAATAACACATGGGGAGAAGGTTACAGGGCTGATCTTGGAAGCAATAGCCGGTTTGTTCATCATGAAATAGCCTGCAGCATCATTCACGATAAAACCGATTGGGGCCTTTGCAGAAGCTGCAAGACCATCGGCAAGAACAACTTTACCATTAGCATCAAGAGCGGCTACACGACCAGCCTTTAAGCCTTGAACATAGGTAAGCTGAGAATCATGATCCAAATCACCATTGAAGTCAGTGGTGTCGAGATCCAAATTGATATGAATTCCCTTGTGATGAATCAAAAGCATTTGTTATTCTCCTAAAGAATTTTAAATTTCGAGATTAGAACATGCTGTCAGAAATCAAATTGGAAAGAACATCTTCTTCTGTTGCCGGGGTGTTTCCGGAAGATTTCTTTGCTGTAGCCAATTTCTTATCTCTCAAAGTAGCAGTAGAAGCTTTAACAACTTCATCTTCGAGGGTTTCAGAATCACCTTCAGAAAGAATTTCCAAGTTAACGGCATCATCAATCATGCTGTCTTCCATTTCCAGATTTTCAGGATCAGAAGGAGATTTGGTATAATCGTCAACCAATTCTTCCAATGATTCTTCAGTCATTTCTGGATTTTCTTTTGGCATATCAGGATTGTCTTCCGCCACTACTTCATCATCAGCTTTTTTATCGTCTGATTTTTTTTTTGCATTCTTATTCGTAGGGGCTTTTTCATACTGGTCTTGAAGTTTGAGAACATCTTTTGGCTCATCTGCTTTTGGATTTTCTTTTGGAAGATTTGGGTTTACTTCATCCGCAGGAGCTTTCTTTTCTTTTGCAGCAGCAGGCTTTGCAGCAACAGTTTTAGCAGTTTTAGAAGCTTCAATTTCTTCACCCATTTCAGGAGCTTCTTCTTCTGCAGGAACTTCCCCACTCAATTCTTGAACCAAAAGATCCAAATCGGTATGGATATCTTGCTGCAATTCTTCGGGGGTTTTTTCTTCCTCAGAAACTTCTTCGTCCAACATTTCATCCCCAGCATCTTCCATTGGGGTTTCTTCAACAAGCTGTCCAGATTCATCCATTTGGATATCATCGTCGGCAGCAATAGAAGCAATTGCCTGTGCCTTCAAAATGGCAATCTTGGAAAGAAGGGTATGAGCATCTTCCACATGAGCCACAATACGAGTAGTAGGCAATTCAGTAGCAATAGCAACACGAAGATTTACAAAACTCTGCTTGGTTTGTTTTGCAATATGATTTGCAACTGTTTCCAAGTTGGCGCAGACTTTCTTTACTTCTTCTGTAGAAAATTTGGTTGCGGGATTGTCAAAAGCCTTGTAAATCTTGTTGGCAAGACCTTCGGCTCTTTCCAAAAGAGCAGCAAACTTCTTCTGAGAAGCAGAGATTGCCTTCACCTTTTGAACCTTACTTAAAACTTTTCGCATATTTTCTCCTTTTCGAGAATCTAAGAATTAATTGGGATATGTCGAAAGTAACAGACAATTCTATTACTTTGTTTCCTTTTTAGCGGGCTCGTAGTTGTTTTTGTACCATTTATGAAAATCTGAGATTGCATCCCCGAGAGGCCCAAGACCCAACAAACCCAGCCCCATAGAAATGTTGTCCTGAAATTTTTTATTCTTTAATCTCTCTTTCATCTTCTCATCAGAAATGGGATCTTCTTTTTTGGATGGGGCAAGAGCCGAAAGGTAATTCATTTATTTGCCCTTCAAATATTTTTGGACTGCTGGTTTTTGGAAATATTCTTCAGGGATAGAAAACCCAACAGATACTCCAGATTCAATTCTCAATACACTTCTTTTTACGGCTCCGTGGAATGCGGGGACCTCTGTTAAATAAGAGGCTTCAACATATTCCACAGTTCTTGGTTTTTCGGTTCCCAAGATCTCAGCAATAATTCTTCTATTTCCATGTTCATCTACATAGTGTTTGTTTTTATCATTTGCTAAACAATCACAGAGTTCATGATCCTCACTGAACTGATTTCCACATTTGGAACAAGTGGAGATATATGCGTCACAGCCCATTGATAGGTATTTGACTTGATCTTTTAAGATCATATCAACCATCTTTTTGTTGTCTCGGTGTGTGGCTATTAAAATGTCCACATAATGAATAGGAATATCTGGATGTTCTTTTTCGGGGATTAATCTACGAAGCACCGCATCTGCAATAAAACCAATTGCTTTGTTGGGGACTTGCACATGATTGACATAGTTGTAGGCCCCAATAAAGGATTTATAATTGGCCTTTATAGATTCATTGCTGAAACAATCCCCATTGTTGTTGACAAATTTCTGGGTTATAGGGTGGATATAATGTGTTCCCGGCTCAATATGTACGGAAGAAACAATTGAAGCTTGGGAAAAAATATAATCATCTGAGGAAAGTTCAACTTCTACCTCATTTTTTTTACGAGAGGGTTTTACTGATGTTTTGCTTGCGGCAGTAAATTGAAATGCCATGAGATATCCTTCCTATTTTCCATTGCGGCTAAAACAAAATAACCTTATCCGAAAAAGGATAAGGTTATTATCAATCTACGAGGAAAGGATTTATTTCTACAGGACGATCTCTTTATCCTCTCCGTCTTGGATGAAATTATCTTTATAGATATCCAATAAATCTGAATCCGACAAAACATGATTCAATTCTTGGGGATCCTCAAAATAAGTCTTCAGCCATTCTTGATAATCAGCTTCGGTTACATATTTTACCAATCGAGCAGCATTCTTTTTCAAATTAGAAAGATGAATAGGGAGCATGTAGGCATCTGTTGGATCGATTGCCGCATAATGCCACCCGGAACCATTTGAACCTCTCCAATTCTTATCCCCGAGGATTGGGCGGGGGGCTTCGAATATCAACCAGTTCGCGGGAACATCCCCGGGGCGAGTATCAAAGGTTCGGTAGGATTTGAAGGTGTGTTCAATTGCAAGTTTTCTCATTGTTCAATACCTTATATCGGGGTTATTGAGATTGAATCTTTCCGAGAGGGGGATTTCTACACCCCTATTGAAAGTAACTACATCTGCCAATTTTATTTGAGAGGGAAATTGATTTGTGAATGTGATATAGTTTGTGCAAAGTTGTTCTGATACCCCCGCAGGAGTATCCAGAATATTCTTTAAAATAACACCATCTTTCCCTTCTTTTTTTGCCTCAACTAATGCAGGGGGTTGAATAATTGTCCAGTGTTCCCCTTTTGCATCCACTATTAAAGGGTTTTTAAAACAAAGAAAGACCTCAATAATTCGTTTACCGTATCCTTTTGCTACCTGAAGATTGTCCGAAAAATAACTTGTGCCGGACTCTGCCTCAAATCGATAATTCCACATTCCTTTAAAAATGTTAAAAGAAGCCGCATTTGTCCCATGATAAACCGGCCCAATGTTGTAGCCCCTTTGTGCGGCAACTTGGGAAATATTCAACTGAGAGTATTTCTTGATCATTCCGCTGCCCACTTGTCCCAATCCGGGGAGATATTTTGATACACGCTTTCGGTAAATCCTCGGTCTTTCGGTTTGTAATCGTACATCTTATCACAAACAACATGACCCGAAGGCATCACTTCTCCATTGTGGGTAATAAACCGGGTAACTCTCCACTTTGTTTTATCCGTTGGTTCTTTTGAAACAATATAGAAAGTTCCAGGATCTGCTGTTGGAACTTTTCCCCCTTTCGGGAGAAGTTTTTTCAACATCAACCGAACTTGTGCTTGTTTCACCTCTTTGTATTTCTCCCGGAACTCCTCGAAAGACGAAGTATCCCGTTCTTTCGGGAATGTATAAATGCTTGCAAGTTGGGAATATTTCTTGATCATTTTTCCCACTCGTGCCCAATTAACTCTGGAAGGTACCCCTCTTTTTTCAATCTATTCGAGTATTCTTCCCAAATTTCCGGGTCTTTTTTCAAAATTTTTTCTGCGGGAATCCATTGTCCCCTTTTTGCCGTTTGTACATATTTCCACATTGCCGTAGGATCATTGTGACAATGATACAGCATTATATCATCCCATCTTTTCTGAATACTCTTGGGATGATCTGGGTCCTCTTCCTCCCCCTCTGTATAGATTTCAGAGTTTTCTTTTATTTTATCCTTTATCACAGTGTTGTAATATGCAATAGCATCTTTTGCAACCTCATCAGATCTACTTGCATTCTCCAATTGTTCCTCAAAATCTCTGCTCTCCTGTCCCGGGTATACTTTCAAAAAATAGTCCAACCAAGAGGAAATATTTTGCAAAACAAGCCCTTCTCGAAGAGAGCTTTGCTTAATTTTGTACTTTGTTGCCAGCCAAAAAAGACTATCAGGAATATCATCATATTGATATCGTCTCAAGTACATATTGATAATTCTTTCAGCGTCATCTTCGGACACAGCATTAATATTATCTAAATATCCTTCAGATCTCAACTCCATTAACAAAAGAGCTGCGTTATTATTCATCGAAGAAAACATTTCGTGAATAAGTTCTTGTTCGGAATAAGACAAATCTTCCCAAGGCACATGCACATCTCGAACATCCATAAATTGTTCTAAATCATCTGTAAATTGGTATTTAACCTTAATATTGGCATTTTCATCCGAGGATTCTTTTTCCCACAATTGAAATACACTTTTGGTTTCAGATGAACGAATATAACTCTCTGCCATACTACGACTACCATAATCTTCCCGAGTACACCAATTTGTCCCCCGCCCTAAAAGTTCCAAACTTGTTTTGTCGGAAATAGAGGCAACAACGTATTCATCATTTTGTTCAATTGTGACCCCGGGGAATCGATTCAAATCAGAAACTTTGAATCCAATTTGTGGGGAATAATCTGACATCACAAGATAGTGTAATTCCCCCTCAAGGTCAGAAATTTTAGGATATTGGTTAATATCTCGGTGTTTCAATTTTTTCTTATTAGAGAAAACAACAAAATTCTTCAAAACAGTTTGTACTCGGGGCTCATCTTCCGGCAGACGAATATTTTTAAAAGACATCTGCTTTATTATCCAAGCTTCAAACTTATGCTCCGGAGTGGGATCTGCTTCATTTGCCAAATAAACAACTTCTTCCGGAGTAATTTCAAGCTTAGTTGCAGCGGTATCAATCTGTTGCTTTGTTGCCCCAGCAATTTTTAAGTTCGAGTACTTTTTAATCATTTCTTAATACCTAAAATCTTTTGTTCCAAGATTAAATCTTTTTGAAATTGGAATGATATTCTTCTCATTGTCATATGTAACCAATTCCGAAGATTTTATTATGTTGTTAAAAAGAGTTGCGTATGTAGTTTGGCCTTTTTCGGTCATTTTAATGATTTTAAATCCAGCTTTTTTAAATGCTTCCAAAAGATTTTCATCCATTTCCAAACTTCCCCAAGTGTCAAAAGAAGATTGAACAGGATATCGAGAAGTTCTGTAAATAGATGGTTCCGTGTATCTATCATTCACAAAAAGCATGTATTTCTTCCTAAACCAATTGGAGGAAGAGTTTCCATTTCTTTTCTCTCTTTCTAATTTTTTCAAGTCCTCTATCACAGTTTGTTTTGTGTATCCCTTTTCTTTGAATTCTTTTTCCACCCGCTCCACATAAAAAGACGGCATACTCCGATTGTTTGGGAAGATAGAAACAATTGTTCCTCTTCGGGCATACAAAACATAATTGTTTTCAAACCCTATTAATTCATAAGACAATGGTTTACTGCCCACTTCATTATCGGGAAGAGGATCTCCTGGTTTCTTTCCTTTTAAATCCTCTTCTGAAAATTTAGGGGATTCAATCTCAATTCCTGAAATCTCTTCCAACCATTCTTCTTTTGTTATATCTTGCCCACCCCAAGTTCCCCCAGAATAAATTTTTTCTGGAAGATAAGGGAATACTTTTCCGATGTCCTCTTTTGAAGAAGGATCAAATATCTTCCCGTACAAATAGAAGGACTTTACTCGAATATCGGCATCCATTTGCATTTCGAAAGATTTTTGCTCGGCATAGCTTCTTGCAAATTTCTCAGAAGGGGAAAAGAATTGAAGATTTCCTTTGAAAGTGTGGTTCTGAAAATTAAACACAGTTCCATGATAAACAATGTCTTTGTTGAACCCTTTACTCATTGCCTGCTGTTTTACCATTGCAAATAAAGATCTGTTATCTTTTCTCTCAATTGCTGTCAAGAATTGTTCGTCTTGCGTAAAAGCATTATGTAATGTGGAGAATTTTTTAATCATTGCCCCTTAACCTTGTTAAAAAATTCCCCCTCGTGATTGAATCCAAAGTCACTCCAAATATATGTAACCCCTAAACCAACTTTATCCATCACTTTTCTTAGAGCATCGTGTAATGGGTCTTCTCGATAAAACCTTGCATGTCTATATTCCTCTGCCGTGGCAAAGTTCTTTACCACAAAATCCGCCAATGGTTGAAGTTGTCGGGGAATTTTATTTGAGGACATATCTTGTTTCAATTCTTTGTCTTGTTTTGCCGCATTTTGCATTGCATTCAAGAATACATAAAACTTCCCATTGCCTGTCTGTATTTTTCTTCCCTTAGAAGTAATATCAAAATAAACTTCTTTCCCTTTTGCCAAACCTTCCAACACAAAGATTTGTTTTTTCGAAGGGATTCCCGCTTTTATTGGAACTTGAATACTCAATTCATTTGTAACAGAAACCACTCGGATATTCCCCGTTAAATCCAAAAACTCCTGCAAGGTTTCTTCATGAGATTCTTTTGCATCATCCCCAAGAGCATCCTGTGCAATTTGTCTATGATCAATATTTCGCCCACCATACGAAGAACCCCGCAATCGACCACTACTATCAATACAACTTCCTTGCGGGGTGATAAATCCGATACTTGCTGGGTCCGATGTTAGGCCCCACATACGAATAGCGCGGCGATTTGCTTGTTCTCCTGTAAGGACTGCTACTTTTAGTTGAGAGTATTTTTTGATTGCCACAGTTTTATTTCCAGTCCATTTGAAGAAATCATCTACGCTGCCGTGGAAATACAATTCATCCCCACCTTCTAACTCGGCATAAAGCTCCCCGAAGAAATCTGGGTAAACTTTTTTCACCAAACCTTTAACGTGGTCCAAGTCAGATGAGAACATGACGTTGATAGTAGGGGGTATTGTATTCGTCCCATGAACACGGAGCCACCCTTTGTTCAACAAAAAATGCAGAGGGTCCCGCTCTTCTTTGTTGGAAAGTCTCAACTCCTTTACCAGTCTTGCGGCATAGGCATCATGTGAATTTGTTGCAGAATTCTTCAAGGAATAGAACTTTCCCTGCGGGGAGATCCAACCGGAATCCATCGCGGAAATGCTATCCAAGGAAGAATATTTTTTAATCATTATCGTCTTCCAAATCTTTCCAGTCACCTACAATATCCTCATCGTAGTATGTGATTTTTTCAGTTACGCCCAACGCTTGAAGAGCTTCGCATTCTTCTAATTGATCTGCAACCCGGGACCGCATATTGTCCCAAATTGAGTACTTGATATTGTCTGTTACCATCAGTGAATTATCGTTCATGTAGAACGAAAAAGAGATAACAGTATTTGGAAGTTTTAAGGCATCCCGAACTCCTTGATGAAGGGCAGCATATCTATCCCAAACTAAGATGTCCCCAGAACTTAATAAAAATCCAGCAAAGGATTTGTCCGAGAATTTTTCGGCCCCGGGAATTTGAAGCAATTCTCTTTTGTCGGGGTTTTTTAAAATTTCAGTATTTTTAAAAATAGAAGGTGTTTTTTTCTTGGGGATAATTTCCAAGAAATCCGCTCGATGTTTGTGGAGTTGTGAATACTTCTGGATCATACAACATTCAACTTTCGATGTTTTTTCTGAAACCCTTCTTTATTCATTTTATCAAGTACATAAGCATTCCACGGAGAAGAGGATAACCTTATTTGAGGAACCATATTGTCATCTTTCCCATACTTAGAAAGATATGGCTCTATCTCCAACCAAGGATTGTCATCTCCCATTAAAATATAGTAGTGGGCAGCAAGTGAAGACAACATAGACAATATTTTCAATGACTTCGATGTTTGAAAGCATTCCAACAAGAAATCCTCGAATGAAACCCATTTATTACTTTCTATCATGTAGTTTCTTTCCAAGTATTTCCCCATCCGATTGTACCATCTTACCGTTGTAGACGTATTAGGGTATGTTGCTTCTTCAATATCCAAGAAATAATCTTCCCCACCCCGCCATAATCCAAAAGGCTGTACATTCAAAACATATTCCCAAGCAAGATTTGCTTCAACAACATTGGAGTCTGTAGAATCTTTTGGCAGTTGTTTATTCACAAGAGCTTGCTCGAATTCAGGCCACCGGGGATGATTATAGTTGTCCAAGAAATATAAATTGATATAATGACAGGATGCAAATTTAGATGTTAAAAGAATACTTCGAAAGGAATGATCCCCTGTTTTTTCAATTACATCTCCAACATCCCCTGGGTGTGTTTTATCAACAATGTATTGTCTTTCTATTGGGGTAATAGGGGTTTTTTGTTGCAGAGCAAACAGGAGTGCATTTTTATAAAAAGCAAACAACCCTTCATGGGGTTCGTACTGAATAGAGTAATCTTCTCCGGCATTTGCCAACTCTTTCCAATAGGAGTCAATAATAAGCCTTACCAAAGAAGAATCAATGCCTTGAACTCTTTTATCTTTTATATCCATAAATTGGGCAAGATCCGCTGTTGCTTGATACATTTTCTCAAGGGAATTTCCCATTTTTTTGAAAATAACCAACAACCAAAACTCTGAAATATAATGCTCTGCAGTGGAAGGGTCCGAAGTACACCATTTGGACCCAGAAGCTAATTGTGAAGCAGATCCAGGATCATCAACCGCTAAAATCAACCAATCGTTATTCTGAGCAAAGACTCTTACCCCATTCAATGCTAAGTATTCATTCAACTTACTGGAGGTATCCGGAGTTACTTCTTGCCCCTTTACTTTATCTATCTCTGCTTCCAGATCATGAATTCTTGGGTATTGATTGATATCTCTTTTGGATATCTGCTTTTTATTCGACAATTTGATGAAATCTTCAAGGACTTGTTTCAATCGATTTCCATCTTCCGGTAACCGGATATTTTCAAATCCCATCTGTTTTACTACCCAAGCTTCAAACTTCTTTTCTTTTGTAGGATCAAACTGATTTGCACGTTTCAATAAATCTTCGGGGGAAATGCCAAACTTTTTCGAGACTGCATCAATCTGTTGTTGTGTCGCCCCAGCAGTTTTAAGTAAAGAATATTTGAGAATCACAAAGCTTTCTCCCATGCATCAAAGTCTACCAATTTATCAGTTCTTAAATATTTTGCAACTGAATCTTCAATTCCTATTAAATTTTTGAATACCCGATGTCCAAGAGGGATTATATCATCTTGGGCATTAACCCCAAACAAGGAAATTCTCCATTTTGTATTATCCAGGGGATCTTTATTAACAATGTAAAAACGGCTGAATTTTGCAGGAATTTTTCCACCTTTTGGCATTAACTTCTTTTCCACAAGACTCTGTATTTCCGTCCAACGCAATTCCAACAATTCCCGATTCTTTGCCCGGTCTTCTTGCAAAGGAGGTATATCGTATTTTCCAGATTGCTTCATCAAAAGGGAATATTTTCGAATCATTTCTTTAAAGCCCCCGTTATATCTGAGGAATCCAGGCGAAACTCTCCCTTATTCCCATACACCGATTTAATCTGTGTGGAATCAAAAACAACATATTCATCGGGAGTGAATCTTTTTTGAGGCTCTTTTTTACCCGGCGCGGTAATAGCATCGTGGGAAAAAATCAACCCATCCGCACCCCATTTTCTCAATTTTGCCATTATCTCCGAATTGATAACAAAGGGGAATCCATTGATTTGATTCTCTACATTATACAGGTTCAAGTCTTTCTTTACTTGCTCCCATTGCACTCCTGAAAGGATGCGTAAGGGTTCCTCTATTTTGAGATATACCGGGATAACTCGGGACCCTTTTTCATTTGGATTGGTAGAGAATGCCGGAAGTTTGTCCCTCCATTTGGAAGGACCAAAATAAATTCCTAATCCCTTTGCCGGATTCCCTCCCCCGGGAACAAATTCTTTGAAGTCTTTGCTTGTGATATGATATACCGGCATAGGCATTCTATGATCGAAAGGGTATTCATCCCTGAAAGTAACAACAGAACTTCCAAACCAACTCTTGAATTCAGGTGTTTCCACAAGCTTGTTGAATTTATACTTGTCAGATTCCGGCCAGATATTCAAAGGAACAGGTTTTCCTTCTTCATACTTTTCAAGATCAGAATATTTTCGAATCATTATTTTACAGTGCCTCTAAAATTTCGGGGGTTAAGTTCCTCACCTGTTGAATAAAAAAATCAGTGGCAAGTTTCTGTATTTCTTCTGCTCTTATGAAAGAGATATCATCCAAAGGTTTATTCTCTTCCCCGTCCCGAACAAGTATATCAGAGTCTTCTTCATGCCGTACAAAACCTAAGTAAGTTGTGCAGAACCACATAGATATCGAACCATCATCAGAAACAAATTCATTTACAACTTTTTCAACAGATTCCAGATCTTGATTCTTTACGGCATCCTCTAAAACGGGAAACAACCAATCGTATTCATTTTTGATAAGTTTCGCAAAACTCTTCGCATTGTTTTGGTCTAAATTCTTTTTTTGTTCCGGGGTAATCCGATACTTTGGGGGTCTACCCCGTTTCTTTTTGTATAACTCTGATTCGGGCAGAGGTGTTCCAGAGAGTCTTTTAAGTGTAGAGTACTTAGAAATCATTCCTCATCGTTTCCTTTGCTGAACTCACATTCACTTACATCTGGATCTGCAATCTTCAATTTCCGTAAATCCGGGCGAGGGCAATGTTCTGGATGAGTATGTACAAATTCTCCGTTTTCGCCGTCCGAAATTTTTCGAGGATAAAAATCTTCCTGTTGTTTTACAACTTCATTATTTTTTCCAGGAGCAACATTCCCAGGATCCGGAGCAAGATCTGAAATATTCTGAAACATGCCCCCGAAATCTGCTTTTTTAATTTTCCCATTATACATTTTATACTCCCGGAGTTCAGACAAAGGTAAATCGCTGTCCACTTTTTCAAAAGGAATATTCGAGTAATAGGTCTTGTTGTTGTTTACTTGAATTCCAATAGACAGATCAAAAGCCGCATCCTCATAAATCTGAAGAAAAGCTTTCCGAATTTTCCCAAGTTTGGTGGAATCAATGGAAGCAACTTCCACTTGATCCTGTGCAATTCGGATAGCATCCAGTTCTTCTAAAGCATAGGTTCGGAACCGACTGGAAGAATTGTACAAATTGTCAAGGGTTTCAGGATCAACATCAGGATCAGACTCCAACAAATTCCGAACAACTTCAACATGTCCCGCTTCCGAAGCATCATACAGTTTATTATTTATGAACCAATAATCGTGTTGTTCTGCTTTTTTTTTAATTTTAGAGTAACGCTGAATCATTTGTTCTTTTCCAGTCCATCTTAAAAATTCTTCCATACTTCCGGAAAAGAATACATTATTCACATCTGCATTTACTTTCCCAAAATATTGAGAAAACACTTTTCCCACATTTTGTTTTACAGTAGACAAATCCCCAGCAGCTTCGATATTAAGTGCATTTCTATGCCCTTCCTGTGCTTCGGCAATTCTTATCCACCCAAACTTTAACAAATATTTTAATGCAGATCCCCAAATATACTCATCATTTTTATGCTTGAAAAAGTCTTGAAATAAATTCTTTTCTTTCAAGATTTGCATTGCCAATTCGGAATGGGTCTCATTCGTTCCAAAGTCCACAAATTGACCCTCTGGGGAAATAAAACCTTGACTTAGTTTGTTGGAGATTCTTCTCAATTTGTGCAGGCGGGTTATTTTAGCAATCATACATTCCCCGGATAAATTTCATAGGTTTGTCCCGTAGTTCCAAAAATATCTGCATCCAGAGTCAGTTGGGTGTTGGAATCAATAGAAACGATCTTAGCAGATCTCAATGCTTCTGGATTAGAAATTAAGCTACCTACTTGAATTGGGAGCATTGTAAACATTGCAGTGCTATCGATCAATTTCTTAGTCTGCAATTCAGTGTTTGTTGATTTTGACAAATAACTCCAATATCCATTGTTGTCCGGGGAAATTGCTACTACATAGTCTTTAACAGCGGTAACAATAACGGACAATGAGATGAGCTTCAAGTATTCATTATATGCAAATGTTTTATCGGAAACAGGTCTTTCGGAGTAAACACGGATAACCCCGGATATTTTTGAAACCTCGGAAGTAATTTGCCCTACGTGAAAAGTTGTGCCCAATTTCATTGTGTTTGTTGCAATGGTTTCTTTTATTGCCGCTTCAATTTCACTTTGTTGCACACCTTCTTCAATGATACAAACCATCTTCATTTCAACCCCAATTTTCTTGGGGGGCTGAATGCTCAATTCTTCCCCGACCATTTTATAATCGTCTAAGAAAGCATACATTGCATCTATTTCGGAGATAGATGCGATATGCTCATCATCAAACAAGTATGCAAGCAGAATTGTGCAACATCCAGACTCCATTTTTTTATACCCAGCAGAAATTAAAGACCCGGAATAATTCAAAAAGATATAAACATGATCCAAGCCTGTGACCATTCTTCTCTTAGAAGTAAGATATCCTGGGGCTGTTGCCGCCATTTTAGGAATAGTATCTCCAACATATCCGGGATTCAACACTTGGATGGAGTTAATAGTGCAATCTAGGTTTTTTGTCAGGTTATCAGGAACAAGAGAGGCTACGTCCAAAGGCCCCAAAGTATTAATGTAATTGAATTTAACAGCATCATTTACTCGCAACTGAAGTCCAATATACCCATCACCAAAAACAAGAAGAATTCCACCTTGATACGTTTTAATCAATACATTATTTGGCAAGAACTCATCTGCATATTTCACTAAAGGATAAGAAGAGGAGTTAATCAACAACTCAAGAGTATCCATAAAGAGATTGTTATCAATACCTGTATCCAAAACAAGAATATTTGCAAATTTATCATTTGTTTCTGAAATAAAATCAATAGATTTCCAATCTCCCATCACAAATTCCATTTCATGGGTTCCAGCAGTAAGTGTTTGTGAACTCAACAATGAAATACTTCTATCTCCATAATAAAAAACGGGAAGAGTTCTATCCCAAAATGCAGAGCTTGTAAGGGTAAAATTAATTTTCAATCGAGGAGCAGAAACTCTGTTTACAGGATATCCAACAATATTGCAAATATTAATAGCAGAAGTGTACAATTTGCAGGTATCAAGATAAGATTCTCTTCTTGCTCCAAGAGAGTGGAAGCCCAAAAAAGTACCCAAACCTGAAAGCAACTCAATAGTTGTGGTTCCGGTTCCAGATTCATAAAAATCTTTCCACTTAGAATAGTCTGGAAGATTTTCAACGTACTGAATTAAGTCCTCTTTTATTCTTTCGTAAGACAAAGAGGCCGGATCGATGATTGTGTACTGTGACATTTATAAATCCTTCACATCATGTGTTTCTTCTCAAAATCCCACCAAATACATAGAAATTATTGGAATCTAAGCCTTTAACAGAGAATGTTAAAGACACATTGTACAAATATTTCTCATAGTCCGGAGTAACATATGATCGACTGTAATCAATTGTAACCCGGGGCTCCCATCGCTGAATTGCGACCACAACGGCATCGTAGATAGCTTTTGCGGTTAACTCATCTAAAGGCTCAAATAACAAATCTTCAATCTCGGATCCAAATTCCGGGAGGAACAACCTTGTATTTTTTCTCGTGGAAAGGATATTGGAAATTGATTGATAAATACTGTCAAGATCTCTTACAAGAGGATCTTGTGTTGGTGCGGTCTGATTAAAATCTGAATATAAGGGTGCCATATTTATACCGAAAAAAACACGAAAATATTTTTCGGTATTATTGATTAATTGGCAAAAGTATCCGGGGATGCTGCGATAATTTTCCCCCCACAAGCAGAGGCATCTCCAATTCTACACACTCTCATTCCTTCGCGGTATACATCCGGGGAAGCCTCTACCATAGGATTCGGTCCATGATACGGACACATATGTATTGCCCCGACCGTATTTACAAGTTTACCATTGACATATGTGTGAGTGGTTATTGCAATTACAACACCACCATGGTCAGTAGGATCTCCACTTCTGGAAATTGGAATAGACATATTATTTTCCTATCTTATCTGCAACTTCAGTCAACCGTGCTTGAATATTTTGTGCTTGTCGATTTAGGTCTGTAATTGTCGTATTAATTGAATCGATTGCCCCTTGTAATGCGGAATATTCAGAGGGTGTTGGGAGGGCTCCCGGGGATAATCCACTGTTTTCATGAATTTGTGGGGCATCCATTGTGATATCTGCATTCGACCGAATACTCACTCTACCAGGGGCAGAAATATTCACACCCCCACCACCCCCAGTAATCCCATATCCATTATTGGCATTCAAATACATTGTATTACCACAATTCTGAATATGGTTAATTCCAGAAGAGATAATCGTAGAGGCTCCAACTTGAATTTGTAACTCAGAACCAACTTGGAGGGTTACATTCTTGGGAATAGAGATTGTCAGGTTTCCCGCACCGTCAAACTTTACGTGATGCCCAACAAAAGATGAGAAGAACTCAAAAAATTTACTTTCCTTATTTATTTTGAACCAATGCCCAGCAGAATCTATTGTCCCGTAACTATTGGGATAATCTTCGTCAAAAGGCTCTTGCGGGGCAGTCAGAGAGTTTTGTCTTCTACCACCATAGTAGGGATGATACGGATCATTTGTAGGCCAGGAAACAAGAACTTCTGACCCAATTTCAGGAACAGCAAAGAATGAGGAGTCTGGTTTCCCCCCAAGAGAAGAATCGGCATTTTGAAATGCCCAAGGAAGTTTACTTACATCTGCATCTTCATAAACACCCTTCACATACACTTTTACCCGAAGAAGTTTTCTCGGGTCATTATTATCAACAACTCTTCCAACTTGTTGAGTTTTAAGAAGGTTTACGGATTTTGAATCTTTTGTTGTTGTGAATTTAGTAAGCATTAATCAATCCTAGAACTATTCGGGGCTTCTCTCACAAACTCAACTTGTGTCTTGAATTGTCTTCGTTCAATCATACGAGATACTTTTGTTACTACATAAAGCCCAGTATATGTTTCCACCGCAAATTTTCTGTTGGATTTTGTATCCTCTTCCTTGAAGAAGATAAGATCCAGGGGGTGTATTTTCTTGAACTTCTCAATAAAAGTGACAATTAATTTTACGGTTGAAAAACCAAACAAATGTACTGAGTTTTGAATTCGAGCTTTCCAAAAATTCTTATGCACATTGTCAAGAGATTGGTAAGAATGATCGTCGTATCTCGGGGAAATATCCTTAGAAGTAATTGTTTTTTCCGACAAGGAGAACGTTGGACTTGCCGGGTTTTGTTCCAAGAGGGTAAAGGTGCCATCTTCCAGGTTTGCTATCACTTTCTTTTTTCCATACGCGGAAACTTGATTCAAAAAAGTAGAGGCAGTTTTTACTTCATAGGGGGCTTCATAAAGAATATCTTTTGAATCTTTTTCTTCATTTGTGAATCTCCAAGAAAAAGAATCTTTTGCAAGGGCTTTTATATCCCGCAATCGAAATTCCCCGGTCATTGTGATAGCTGCAGCCATGAAAGAATCTGGGATATAGGAATGCATCCAAACTTGTGTTACAAAGTTTCTATCCGTGATATTCGTTTGTATCCAATGCATGGAATCATTTGGGGAAGCATTTGTGGAAAAAGTAAAATAAGGAGAAACAATATTTTTTATTGTTGTGGTTGAAATATTCTTATCAGAAATAGAAACCTTTCTATCCGTCAAGTATTTCAAAGCATGATACAACCCAACAATACGAACTGCAAATTTGTTTTCCCCTACTTTTGTAGGTTGCACTTTCATTGGAATTAATACAGAATCTTCCAACTCATTCAAAGTCTTTCCCATGGTAACTGTTAAAACATTGCCCTCATTCAGGTATTTAATAATTTTTTCTTCATCAATCTCAAAAATAAGCTCAAAAGTTGGCAAGATATTTCCAGTCTCTTCAACTATTTTGAAAATATGCAATTGTTCTTCCGTTAAAAAATCTTTAAACCCAGCAACGGAAAAAGAAGCTCTATATTGTCCTTCAACACCAATCATTACAGAACTCCAGTTATTGTCGTATTTCTTTGCAAAGCATTCAATTGGAAATAAACCTCTTCCAAATCTTCAATTCTTGGATAATTTATTGTGTCCCCCTCTTTCATATCCAAAGGGGTAATATAATCATTATACAGCATTAAAATATACCAGAAATTGACATCACGATACAAGCGATAAGATAACAAATCCGGGCGATGCTCTTCCCCCGAAATAGTGGTTGTCCCAAAAACTTCCAATCTTTTAACTTTTGTTGCAAAAAAGGAATCCAAAAGATCATAGACATTTGAAGTCATTTGCACAAACTTCTGCAAATCGTAGCGGTCTTTGAAATCCTCTTTATTGAGTAGTGGTAAATTAATAAAAAACATGCAATTACTCTACTGTAGTTGTGATGTTAGGTTTCTTAAAAAAGGTCACAATTTCATCGGCAAATAATGCTTTATAAGCTAAGAATGTTACGGAACCTTCTGCATACAAAGGGAGTCCACCACTGATAATTTCTTTAGAAATGCTGAAATCCACATTTTCAATCAAAAAAAGAGGGGGAGTTTCAAACCATCTCCCAATGCTCAAAGAAATCAATGTTTCCGGCTTTGTGTCATAATAATTTGGAGCAATCATTGTAAGTCCGGTGCTATCTTTTATTGGATGACAGCACCGCATCAATATCTTTACAGGACCCGTGACATCCACATCTCTTTTTGTGGCATAAAAAGCTAATCGGAGAGTAAAAGAGAGTTTCTTGTGATTTTCCCATGTAGAAATTGTAGAATGCACTGTTCGTATTTGTCTTTGTGCAAAATTGGGGTTTGACCCATAATTTCTTGCTCCCAAGCCAACAGCAATATTCCATGCTTTACTTCCCGCTTCTGCCGCTCCCGCAGCAGGACCAAAAACAGCAGATCCCGGATCAGTATATCCAGCATGTGCCGAAAAATTAGTATTTTCAACAATTTCAGCCTCAAGAACTCCTCGGGCAGAGCCCAAGGATCCAGTCATTGCAAATCCGGGTAATCCAATTAAAATTTTGGAGTTGGGATTATTTTTAAGTTCATTCAAAAAAAGATTTACTGGCATAATTTTTCCTTATCCCACTTGCGAATCATTGTTACAGGCATTTGCAAGAAACAAATCATAATCTTCAATTTTAAAAGATTCCTTGCTCGACGGTGTAGATCCTTCCGATTGTGCAACATTATTATTTGCCGGAGGAATATTCACAGGAGGATTCAAAGCAGGCAAAGGAGCCGCAGTAGGAGCCATTTGTTTTACCGGGGCAGAAGACCCTTTTGTTTTTTTATTTCCCCACATAGGACTGTAAGAATACTTAGCGGTTTCTCCACCACCTTCCCAAATATCTATATTTCCCCCTGTGAAGCCTTTCAGGGTGTTTAAAGTTCCACCCATTAATGTTTCAAAATTTTCACCTTTAGAAATTCTATCCGCCATTTGTGGAATACCCAAAGCTTCGGAAGCTTGAGACATCCCTTCAGACGCAGTATTCATTGCACTCCCCAGCATTCCAGAAAGACCACTTGCCGCACCACCAATACTAGCCATACTTGGCATAGAGTTCATTACTGAACCCATTGCCCCCCCACCCACCCCCATAGAGGGTGAGGGAATATTCCCCAAATTATGACTTGCAGATCTTTTACCCTTTACTTCCCCAATAGAAAAATGCATCGGATCTTTTGTCCGTGTAAAATTCATTCCCCAGTCAATTCCATATTTTGCAGCAATTTGCCCAACATTGGCGGGTAAATCTGTTTTTGTAGAACCATTGGGATTAGAGCTTTCATTTATATCAATAGCGGCACCAAAAGAATGATAGCTTAATTTACTAGGATCATTCACATTTGCTCTATAGTTATATCCCCCCAATTGCTTTATTACATATCCCGTTGATTCCAATTCATTGATAAATCCCTGAAAATTTGCAGCATACTTAGAAGAAACACTTACAGTCTTACCACTTTTTGTTCTTATTGTTGCCAATCCTTCAGGAACACCTCTTGCAGGTTTTCCACCGCTGGTTTTTTTCGTAGGGATAGATGGTGATGGAGCAGAAGAACTTACTGCCGCCGATGTTCCAGTGCCCGCAGATGCTCCTGCAATTACCCCACCCCCGCCGAATTGATTTGTTAACTTTTGAACATTTTCCGGCCAATATTGATTTAAATTTTTAGGGTCATTTGCTGCCCCAACAGGAGCATACTTTTTCGCAACACTTTCGATTGTTGTTCTACCCTTTTCAATATAATTATTTTTCAAATTTTTTGCAGTGTATTCAATACCTTCTTCAATTGTCTTAAACATTTTGAATTCGGTATTGTTTTTTCCCTTACCAGACATTGTTCCAGAGGGATTGTTGTATTTTTTTAATGCTTCGGATTCTCCCCAACCGGATTCATGAACCAAAATACTTGCCAAAAATGCCGGGTTGATTCCATATTTTTGAGCAACTTTTTCAACAATCCCCCCTTTTCCTAACAAAGCGGATTGGGAGTGTTTCTTTTTGTGGAAAAGATTATCGAAATCTTTCTCAAAATCATCACTCAAGACAGATTGTGTGAGTTGATGATCATTGGGAATTACTTGTCCGGGTTGTCCAAATTTTACAAGCTCCGGACCCTTTTCCCCCACCAACATTGTTTGATTAGCTTCAAATTCTCCTCCGGCTGCAAATCCAGGTATATTCATGGTTCCTGAAGAATTACTTGGTTCTGGAATAGAAAATGTATCCGAAGACGGGGTTGAAGTTGGCATAGGAATTGGGGCAACAGGACTTCTTTTTGTTGTTTCTGGATTTACGAAGGGTAATGGATGTTCTTCATTTATTTTTGCTGCAGGTTGAAGGGCATTAATATCATTTTGTTTAAAGCCCCCTTTATCCAACAACTTAATTTGTTCGTTGGTATACCCTTTTTCTCTTAGTTCTTTTCTCTTCTCATGCTTTTTCTGTTCAACAAAATACCCAGTACGTTCAACTTCAGTTTCATTTCCTTCCTGGGTTAAAGCATCTTTTTCCAATCCGGAGGACATGCCCAACAAATCTTTGTATTTGTTGTAAACCACGTATACTTCTGCAGCCAATAAGGCAAAAGGTGCCGCAGCTTTTGCAATTCCGGCTGCTGCCGTTCCCATAGACGTGATAATGGGTAATGCTGCCCGGGTAAATCTGCCTGCCATTGCGGTTAACCCCAAAGCAATAGATAATGCTCCGGAAGAAGCTGCCGCAGTTATTCCTCCGGCACCCATCACCATTGCCCCGGTAATTGCAGCAAAGCCCACGGACATCCCTGTTGCTTTCAGGGGATTATCAATGACCCAGTTGAAGCTTTCTTTGAAGTTATCCATCAATTGCTCAATCGATGTTGGAACAATTGCTTTTATTGTGTTTACAAAATTGATGGTGAGGTCATCTTGAGCTTCCCGCACCATTGCTTCTCGCATGGCCTGAGTTTTTGATGCCTGTGCAATTGCATCCGCAGAGGACATTTGCCCCGCTTGTACTTTTGCTATTAGATCTCGATTTTTCTTGGAGTACGCTTCATCTGCCTCTGCGTCTCTTTTAGCTCTTTCGATATCATTTTTATGGATATCTGCTAATTCATCGTAGATCTCTTTCAATTTTGCTGCAGTAAGACCAACGGTTACCGCCAAACCTCCTATTGTTAAAAGAGTTGGCAAAGCATTTGTGAGTGCCGTAGTAAAACCAGCAATACCCCCACCCAATCCCAGCATATTTCCGAGACCACCAAGGCTCCCCATCAAAGTAGATAAGAATCCTTTTTCTTCTTTCTTTTCTTCCGGGGCCTCTTTTTTATCTCGTAGGGAATCTGCAAGATCATCCATATTGAGATCTTGTCTATCCATTTTTTCTTGCAATTTTTGACTGTTTCGGTTATCATCTTCTCTTTTCAATTTGGTAAGGTCTATTAATTCCTTTACCCGATTTTCAAGAGATGTAATGGCAGTTGTTGTATCTGCCATTTTTTCATTTTCATCTCGGCGATTTGTGAAGAATTTGTGCAACCCCGAGAATGCTTCACCAATAGGACCCATCCCCAACATACCCATTCCAAGAGATGTATTCCCACGAAATCTTTCATCCTTCATTCCCCGAAGTTCTCTTTGTTTATCCGCAAGCTCTTTTTCACGATTCTGCAACTGTCTTTCTTTGTAAGACAAAGAGGATGTATCTTGCGAAAATTGACGAACAACTGTGGGAGGTCTTACAACCTTTGTTTGTTGTATTGTTGTAAAATCCTTGAACAAAGAAATGAGAGTCTGCGTATTTCGGGCAATTATTTCCGAATTTTTATTGATCTCTTTGAGGGTTGCATAATTCCGCAACTCAATTCTTTGTCCTTCGGTTGCACCCTTTTTTTCTTTTTCCGGCTTTTTTTGAAAGGATATAACATCTGTGAGTCTTTTCATCTCTTGTCGAAGATCCGAAAAAATTCGTGAAGAATTATCTTCTCTCTCTTTTTGGGGAGAAGGTAGGGCAGGAGCCCCTTTTCCAGCAAGAAGAATATCTCTTATACCCATACTTCTGTCTTTTTCAATACAAGAATAAAACCGGGGGACTATTCCCCCGGTTTTTATCCATTCTGGCTATTTACATACTTGCCGTATTCCGAATTCAAAAAAATGATATCGGCATAATCCATTTTTTCAAGTTCAAGCGGGCTTATTTTCATTCCTATTACCAAACTGGATCCGATTTTTAACAGGCTCTCTATCTCCACGAAAAGGCTGCACAATTAAAGATGCATCCCCCAACTCAACCAAATTTGTAAAATCACAATGTACATTTTTTTCAATTTCCACACCATCTACAACTTCAACTTCTTTTGCCTCTTTATTCTCACAAAGGAATTTCAAAGGTTTCAAGCCGTGGAAGAACATATTATCCAATTCATTCAATAGTTCGGAATCTTCTGGATTTGCAGAATACAAAATTTCATGTGCCGCTTTTAAATTATGAGATCGGCATTGTGCCGCCATAATATACACAGAATCTTTGTCTTTCCCCTCTTTGTACAAGTTGAAATAATCTTCAATTGTAAGTGGAGTAAATGACATTTCCTGATCTTTTACTACAATATTTGCAGGAAGTTCGGGAATATTCATATAATTGAAATCTAAAGTATCCAGTTTAACATGCGAATTGTTTTCAAATCCACATTTAAGACAAGCATACTTAATGGAGATATCACTAACCCCAACCGAGGAGAGTTTTCTCAAAAGGGCAATAAACAAAAAGTCTTGGTAGGTTAGTTTTTCTTTTGGCATCCCGGAAACTTTGATACCTTCAAGAATAAACTCATACCGCTGTTTCACAGACAATTTGGATTGAGCAAATTTTTTCAATTCCCCATAGGTATAAGGACAATAAGCAATTTCAACACCCTTGGGATAAGGAAGAAAATTGGAAGGAAGATCTTCAACATTAACCAAAGGCAAATATTGTGAATTTTGTCCAGCATTATGCACTTTTTCTTCGTGATTTACTGGGGTCACATTTCCTGAAGCAACTTGAGAATTCTGTGTAAAAATAGGCTTTCTCGCAACCATGTACAACACCTCTATTTAAGATTTTTAAACGTATACTACTGAGAAAATATTACTAAATTATCTTCTTTTTGTTGAAATAGGTTCTTTTAAAACTCGCATTCCAACAACATTCAAAGATAGCTCCAAACCACGCAAACTATTTTCGGAATTGCTTAATATTCTAAAATTACTATCTGGAACAACCCAATAACGTATTTCTGACAATAGGGCTCTATCCCGGGTTAATCTTTTAACATCCAATGTTTTGCAACATTCTTCCAAAGGAGTTAATTCAAGACCCTCATTGAATATCAATTTATCCCAATCTCTTACCCATTTTTCCAAAACATTGTCACAATTATCATAAAATGAAACTGTCATTGTTAGTCTTTGCTTACCTTGTGGGATAGCATACCGAGAAATATAATATTCAATGTCTTTACTATAAATAGAAAAAACTGGCTCTTCAACCAATCGGGCCGGAAACCATTGATCAAAAGGATAAGGAGCCCCATGAAAATAAATATCCCACAAATAAGTGACAGCAAACCCATCAACAGATCTTAGTTGATTCTGATTTGATAGACCAGCCATTGTGACACCTTTTGTGGAAAATAAAAATCCCCTACGTTTGTAGGGGATTTCATGACTTTCTTATTGCTTAAGAAGCGGTATCATCAAAGTACTGATACTGCAACTGCATCGTTGGTTGAAACAATGTATTCTCAGAATTTACTTCAGGTTGATCGTAACCTGCCAAAAAACAACCATAAATAGTATAGGTCCAAATTGGTTGATCTTGTCGATTTAAGCGAACCAACTTAATAACAGCTTCTGTTTCGGATTGTTTCTTTGCAACACCTGTAATAGTTTGCCAGCAGGCTTCTCGCCATGCTTTCATCCATGCATTCATTTTACTATCAACACCCTCAACCAGCTTCAGGGTAAGTGGATTTGGCTCATAAGAATGGATCCCGGATTGAAAAACCTTATGCCCACGAACACTGGTTTCAATAGGAGCATTTTTCAATGTAGGAATTGCCATAGAAATAGCCCGAATATCAATTTCTTGTGTCGGAGGAGAAGAAACTCCCGTGGGAATCTTTGTGAGTTGGAAGATCCAGTTGTATGTGGTGGCAAAATCTTGAACAGCCCGCATTTGATTAATATTCGGTCGTGGCATTATAAAACTCCTGTTGAAGTAAATTACAAAATAAGATGATCAACAGAAGATTAACTTATGCTGAATTTATAAGAATATTGTACATAGAAAAATCCCACCCAAAAATACGGGTGGGATATAACTTAAATAAGAGGGTAATTAATCCCTCTGAAGGATCCTATTGTAATATTCCAACTTGTCAATTTTATCAGTCTGCTTCTTTACCAACAAAGATGTGATGCCCAAACCAAATTTGACAACATTCTGTTCGATGATATTTTGCGTCATGCTGTTACCTGATTGAGCAAGATAGCTTACAAATTGCACAATACCGGCAGCATTCAGGAAGGATACTTCCCCATCGTCCCGCTGAGACAGAAATTCCAAAATAACAGCCTTAATAATTTTCCCGGGAATTTTATTTTTCCGCCCAACTTTTTCCACAACATCCACGAAATCTTCTTCCAGGATATTCCCAAAAGGCATCCCGAGATCTAGGAAGGATTCAGACAATTTTCCGGATTCAATTGCTTTCATGAAGGCAGACAAAAGTTCGAGGAAATTGGATTTATCCAAGCCATTTAGGAACTCGGAGAAACAAACCTTAATGGCTCCACCCTTGAACAATTTCTTGAACTGAATCTTATACTTTTCAACCTTTTTTGCAAAAGATTTCTTACTTTGATCATCCCCATTGATATCCACGAGGGATTTCACATATGACTCCTGCAGGTTTACCAAGAACTCTTCAGGGATGGGTGCCATCAAGCCATTCTGACAGACCATACGCATCAAGCTCACCGATACTTCGTAGTACCCGAAAAATTTGGAACTTCCTTCGAAGTTTGTGGAAAGCCGCAGAACGGGAATATACTCATCTTCAATACCATCGGCACTCGGGATCTTCAGGGAATATTCCGGGCTCTTCAACAAAATCTTGATGCTGTGGTCCCCTTTGGAATTATCCTTGTTCTCGAATCCAAATTCAATCGAATGCAGCAAAAGTTTTGCTGTAGGAATTTTACTTTGCACAGAAGTCAATAAAACAGGGAGTGCTTTGTGCAGAAGGGGGACTTGGCTTTCCAAGTCTTTTTTGATTGCCGCCCGGGAACCATCGGCTTGTTTTGCTGACTTCGTTTTTAGGATGGTCATTACAAGGTGGGCAACAACCTTTTCATTGTTGTGCTCCAACTCCACCGTTGCATCTTTTTGTACAACAAGACAAACTGCAAGAGGCTTCTTCAAGGTTTCCTGAATCTTGTTCTTCCAGAATTCAAAATTCACCTGATTGATATCGTAGGGGTTTTTCTTGGAGAATGTATAAGGAATATTCAAAAGCTTTGAAAGTCTCTTGAAGGAAAATGTGGTAAATTCCCCGACATCGAAGGAGACAAACATAGGTTTATCCCCAACCGTGAAAAGAAAGCCCTTTTCCTGAATCGCAACCAAATTCATTTCTGCAATAGATGTGAGGTAGTGAACCTCAAAATTTTCAACTTTTTGCAGCATTGAGAGAATTTCTTGTGTATTCTCTTCTTTCAATTCCGACATAATCTTTACCAGCCCCGAAGGGACAAACTGCATCTTTGTGCCTCGAACAACAAGGGGACGATCAAAGATGTGGGAATCCTCGTAATAAAACTCGGAGGGCTCCATATCTTTCTCAATCTTCACCTTCGAAACCGCTGTCTTAAACATATCCATATCTTCTCCTGTATTTTGAGATCTCTATCAAAATAGCACATAAATATGCAAAAAACAACTTATTTTTGCATGTCCACCTTTGTGACAGTATATACAACATTCATGGCTCTTATTTTTTCTCCACAGTCGGAACACAAACAACATGATCCAATTTCTGGCAATTCTTTTTGAAAAAATTCTCTCACAGATCCCAAGTGGCATTTTTTATTTGGATCAAAGATGTTTTTAACATTTTCCGAGGAAAATAAATTATTTTCCAATAAATAAGAGATTGCCAGCACACATTTGAACTGACAATCGTACAGTTTACGGATTTCAAATAATTGCTTTAATTCGGCTTCGAGCTTTTTTGTGTCCATCCTCTATCCTTTGACTTTATCTAATAGTCTATAAAATGGCATGACATGTGGCGTAAATTTCCGGACCAATTTATTCTCCAATACTAATTTACCATCATCCCCTACAACGTTGTGTTCCCCATAGTTGTCATCATTATCAATTATACAATCAAAAGCACTATCTGGGGTATTATCTAAGTCTGTTTCCGAATTGTTGTTCTTTGCAAAAGTCATGTAAGAAATAATACCCTCTTTTGACATTCTTTGCAAACGAGAAGGCAAAGAAGCCTTAATTCTTACACTGAAAGAAAGCAATTGCCCTTGAAATTTTTTGTTCAAATCCCCACAGTATTCTAACTCATTTCGATACCGCAAACAAGGGGTAATGATGAATTGATTATCCCTTGTTGCCAACACAGTTTCCAGGTCTTTCAAATGTTCATCTATCCAAATACGAGGATTTTCAAGACGATACCCATCCCCAATTTGTACCATCAGTTCTCTATATTGAGCCTTGTATTTATAATCGGACTTCAAAAGGTGTATATCAATATTCGGATTTATTCTGCAGGTCTCTCGATAGACCCCTTCATTAAAAGACACAATATTGATAGGACTACCGACATCAAATTCAGAGGGCATCCCCGAAAATAAACTCTTCAATTCAGTCGTGAATAGTTCTTTTTTTGCATAATTGGCATCTCGATCATCCTTCAAGAATTTACTCACAAACTTCATTGTTTGGATAAAGGTATCTTTCCCAGACCCCGCTTTTCCATGCAAAAAAAGAACAATATTCATTTTAAGGGATCCAATCTTGAAATATTTACACTCATACCTTGTCTCAACATTAGAGGACTTGTACTTAACTTTGACAGACAATACTTTCCTTTGAAATAGTATAAGGCTATAATTGCAATTGGTCTTGTTTTAGATTTCAGGATACTCTCAACTTCTTCTTGAGGAATAGATATTTGCTTGAAAAGCAAATCCCCTTTATCTGAAACATTACAAGGGATATCTCTTATTACTTTTCTCTCTTTTATTTTCGAAATATAGATTTCACTTTGCAGGATCTTTGAGCATAACTCTAAATCTGCCGGGAAAGAAATAACACGCAAACGAATTGCCTTCTCTTTATTCCATTCCCGATAAAGATTTTGAACCGCCTTTTCTTTCGCTCTCTTCATTTTTTCTATTAAACAAGAAACAATAAATGGCTCCATGTATTATACCCCTGTGGATCCGAATCCGCCCCGGGACTCAATAGAAGGGTCAAATTTTTCTACGGAAAATGAATATTTTGGTTGAATGAAAAACTGACAAATCCGGGTGCCAGGAAGTAGATGAATTTCTCTCATTGTTGGGGAGGGCACAAACAACACCGGGATTTTCCAAATATCAAGAGCCCCACAATAATCTTCATCGATAAGCCCAAGACTATTTACCTGCAACAGATTGAACTTTTTGAAAGTAGAGGATCGGGGTAGAAGGATTGAGTGGAATCCTTCGGGTGGTTTAATAACAACCCCGAGGCTCACAAGTTGAAAAGGAATAGACTCACAAAGATATACAGGCTCTACCACCAATAGATCAAATCCAGAGGATTTTTCAGTCTTTATCCCGGCGTTCTCCGTATACAATTTTTCAACATATGTGTTCTGATAACTTATTTTCAAAATGTTGTTCATACAGCATCATCTCCTAAAATGTCCTCAGAAATAACTCGCTGAATCTCATCTAATTTTGGATATTTATACGTGTGGGCAGAATGAACGATGTATTTCAATTTTTTCAGATTATTCAGGATTTCATCAAGATCTTTTTCAAAAAAAGAATAATCGGCTATTGGACCAAAACTAACATTTCGTTCCCGCTCGGTAATCAACCCATTAATAAAGAGATCAATGAGTGCTATCTTCCCCTCTACGGGGAGATCTCGAAGCCCGTAAATGGCTTCCCAAAAATTAGTTTCCTGAAACAAGTCTAGTAGGGATATTCCCGTGATGCTCTTTCCTTTTTTTGAGACAAAATATGCTTTATTCAAAAAATTTTCAACATCGGTCAATTCTTTATTTTTTGGACCCTTCCGAAAAATTTTCCCTACTTTAACTTTACGTTTTAATTTTGTGGGAGGGGTCATTTTCATACTCACATCTGAATTTGCTCTTTTTTTAGAACTCATACTATTTGTCCTTTCAATACTGTATGCAAGTATTCTTTTCCGTAATCATTTGCCGCTTGGTTGGGATCTTTCCCACTGTAATTCAAAAAATTAAAAGATCTTTTGAAATTTGGGTCAATCGAAACTTCCTGCATTATTTTCAACACTGCTTTTTTCCCCGCCTCATCGTTGTCGTAACAAATATATATTTTGTTGCTTATTGCCTTCAGAAAAGCACAAAATTTCAAAGAATGCATTGCTGTGAGAGGGGAGATAACAGGGTATCCCAACTCTCGCAATGTCTCAGCATCCACAAAACCCTCGGTGACAAGCATAGGTTTATTAGGGTCTATTTTATCAAGTTCCTGAGTAAAGTACAACAAAAATGTTTGTGGATTTATTTTAAATTTATGATACCGGAGCCTTGTTGGATCCTTCCCAATATATCGAACATCGAATCCAATAAGGTATGTTGGATTTTCGAAATCCACAATGGGGAAAAATGCACATTCGGTAAAAGTATTCGGGTGATAAAGCCTTCGAAAGCAATTAAATGGCTCCGAATTTGTATCCGTCAAAACAACCGGAAATTTCAGATTATCTGGATTAATTTTCCGCCCGGATAGATACTTTCTGCCCGCTTCAATATTCCCAGGAGTATACAGGATGTTTGCCAATTCGTAGATCATTTTACAGGGTGTCCCACACTTATTATTGATGTTGTTGTATACTCATTATCTTCACATTTTACCATCAATGCATTTGATTTTCCATTCAGTTCAAAAACTTTCACTTCCGAAGTTTTCACGAATTTCAGAAGGTCAATCATTTTTTCCAAACTGATGTGATATTCCCGGATGCTTGTATCCGGGCGAGATCGAGAAATATTGATAACATCCTTGGAGCTTGCCCGAACTCCTTCCTTTAACTCCAACAGAAGCGTTGTGGAAGAGCCAGTAGGGGTTACTGTGAGCTTCACGAGGTTGTTTCTGTCCAAAGAGGCTACTGAGATCTTTATTAGGCTTTTCAGCAAGGTTTCCCGAAGCACAGTGTATGAATCCACCGGATCTTCTGAAAGCAGGTTTTTAAGAGAGGGAAACTTTAAAGACGGGATAGAAATTCCAAAGAATACATTTTGGTCCCGGAAGAGATAATAATTTTCTGTCAGAAACAATCGAGTTTTCGAGGAAAAATATGGAAGAATTTTATTTATTGTGGAAATAGATTCATGCCGAATCTTCAAAGGATTATTCACGAATAGATCTGACTTGAACAGCCCAAGATAAGACCCGTTTCCCCCAACAAGAGCCCCATCCCGGCATTCAACAATACCAAAAGGATTATCATTTTGTGATGTTTCTGTGGAAGAGCACAAGGACATATAAGACAATGCTGTTTTAAGGATCTGTGGGTTCACCTGTTTCTCCAAATCTTTTATCTCTTTTATAGATTTGGAATATTCCGTGAAGGATACTTCAGGTTCTGTTGGGAGGTCCACCTGTGTTTGCCCGGAAACCACTTGCAATAGATATTTTTCGGGAACATAACAAAAGTTGATGACCCTCTTTTCAAAGGATGCAACCAGCTTTTGAAAATGAGATAACTCAATAACAAAGAAGTAATTCTTATCAAAACATGTGTTTGTTGATAGAGGGATAAGTACTTCTGCAAACCCCTCAGAATTAAACCCAGAAATTTTTAATTGATTCTTGAAAATAACAACCTTTACATTCTTGTTGAGAGTTGTTCCGGAAGAAACAATATTTTTGAGAACTCCACAAGCATATTGCAGATAAGACAAGTCCAAAGCAAATGGGTATTTCCCCGAGGAGGGATATTTGCCAATATCCCGAAATTCGGAAAAATCCAAGAGATCTTTATTCTCGTAGTATTTATCTTTTAATTCTTGTACAATTGCCCGGGAAGTACTGTCTACTCCTGAAAGACTTTCATCTGCATTCTGTGGGGTCATCATCTCCGTTATTTTTTGGGAGAGGTTTTCCATATGTGTGTATTATTCCTGTGTTTTAAATAATCGCCCGAAGTTCCAAAAACATTTTGTTGAGATTTTCTGTTGCTTCTTTTTCCAAGGCCAACAATTCTTCCATACTCGTGATGTTGTATTCCTTGAAAATTGCCGATAACTTTGCCTGCAGGGTTTTTTCTTTTTCTGCAATCTGTGCCTCCAACTGGATCAAACTCTTATCAATTGCAGAACAATGTGAAGTAAGGGTATTGTACAGATTGGTTGCCGCTTCTGCGGATAATGTTGATACATCCACGGAAAAAATATTCTCATACTCCCCCAACTTTTGTTTAAAAAGAACCAATTCTTCAGGGGTCAATTTCTTCTCAATCTCAGCAAAGTTCATTTTATACCTCTTTTATATTATTTACAGTGTGATATCTTTAACCGACCGAAAGGGGTCAACACCTTTGGAGAGGATATCACGCATTGTTTCTTTTTTCAAGAGTGTTTGCTCTGAGGCTTTAAAAACAGTAATCCCTTTTTCTTTTGCCGAAGGACAAAACTCTACCCCGGGGCAATATGTGCAAGAGCTTTTATCCGCAGAAAGTTTCAAAAAGTTTGCTCCAAAAACATCAAGATCTGTCCCCATATTACTCTTCAAGAAGTGGGAAATCTCAATGCCCCGCTGCTGAATTTTATTCAAATCTTCTTGGAAAGATTGTACATAATCTTGTGAAAAAGAAACATCCTTGGTCTTTCCCTTAGACCATTCCAAGAAAAACATTCTCCCGGGGATTTTCTTATACCCCTTATAAATCAAAGCACTGTAAAATTTCAATTGCTCATCTTTCACATATGCCGATAGATTGTACTTTCCATCGAATACTTCGTATCCATCCTGTATATTTTTAATATCAAGAAATTCAATGGGATTCTCTTTATTGTGAATAAAATCCACATTACCTGTTAAAGTGAAAGGACCATGCTCTACCCGCAAATACACTTCCGAAAGAGTAGACATAAGATTGATCTTTTGTTCAAGAAACAATTCCAAAATCTTCGGAAGCATATCTTTCAATCTTTTCAGGAGATTTTCTTTCGAACCATATACAGAATTGAAGATATCCCAATCGATGAAACTGAGTTCAACACTTTTGAATACAGGATCAAGTTTGTATTTATCCCGAATCTCTTTCATTTTTTGGAATCCATGTGCTTTTTGGAAATAATCCTTTGTCCACTTGAATTCAGGCTCAAATTGCTGATCTACCCGAAAAGCAGATAAATGAAATAATGCTTCCAAATTCATTTCAGCCCAACGCAAAATATCTCCCATATAGAGAAAGTTGGGGCGATTGAAAATACGATCATTAACAAAGGACTCGAACAACCTTTGCAGAATTGTACCAGGAATTGATCTGGATCCCTCTCTTTGTATTGGTGCCGTTGGGTATTTCTCTGAGGGTTTTGCAAAAGTGCGAACAAACCACAAGCCTTCACACGTTTTTGCCGCATCGTAGGAAGACCAAGAAAGTGTCAGGTGTTTTTTCTCAAATGCTGCCAAAGTTTTATTGACATCAAAAACAATTTTTTCGGGCTTTAGAAATTCCATTTGTCTTTTGCTTCTTTCTCAGATTCACATACAGGTCCTCGGGCATGACAGACATGACAAAGCATCTGATATTGCTCCACCCGCTTCTTTTTATCCCTGTGTTGGCTTTGAAATTTAGTGATTCTTGCAATGCCTTTCATACAGAAAGGGCACTGATTTTCTTTTCTTTGTGACTTTTCATTGGCTACAACAGAGGCAAATCCAATGGTTTCTTGAACTAACTTCATAAGAGCGGGCTTATCTGCTTCCGTAAGATGGATCTTCAAGAATTGGGCATTCTTCAATAACTCTTGCTGTGCTTTTGTTGTACCTAAAACATCCGGAGTAAAGACTGTTTTTTTCTTCGGGGCCTCTACAACAATTTTTTCCTTTGAAGGCATTTTTACCCGACAATCTACACATCGAATTGATTCCAAAGAATCCGGATCCCGTTCTGCTTTATGGTTTACGAACCATGTCTCACAAAGCGAGATGGCAGAAGTTCCCTTAAAAGCATGTCCTTTATGAAATCTAAATTCTTCAATATTCCCATTTACCTTGAAATGCATTATTCCTTATCCTTTGTTTTATTTAAAAATTCGACTATGATATCGAAGACTTCTTTCTGTAGGTTAATACCCTGCAAATATACCATAGGATCTGAAATAAAGAAAGAGGAGGATTTAGAGATTTCAGATACATCTTGCTTCAAATCCATTAATTTTTTCTGTATTTCTTGAGATTTCTCCAATTGCAACTGCAGGGAAACAAGATCAAATATTTCAGAAGATGGCTTAAAATTGGGGAATGGTTTATAGTTCATCCCAAATTTAAAACCAGTCTCGTCTTCGTCCAAGGTTATGACAGAATATGAGGGAATATGCAAATGCTCCAATATATCTGTCTGGTTGAAGTAGTCCTTAATAACCCGCCCAACACTCCATGGCTTCGAAGTGATGACATTCTTTGCCACATTCTGAAATGGAGGAAATGATAGATGGATATGCCCCATAAGCAAAATGGAATTGTCCGGGAATAGATCCGTGAGTTCTTGGTATGTGAAAGATTCCCACAATTTTATTGCCATGGGTTGAGGGGTTGCATCCACATGTACAAGAAACACATATAGGTTATCGCCGGTAGCATTCCCGTATCCCGCTGGGTTGAAATTCTTGAAGAATTCCTTCATTGCAGGGACATTGAGATAGGGGAGCCCAATAACACACATATTTGTGAACTTCTTGAAAGGCAATGGGATATTTACATAGAATGGGTATGATAGATTTCGAAAAACTCCAGGGAGAAGATCTGTCAGTGTTTTGTAGGGGGAATCCGGCAAATTAACCACAGCAGATTTCGGGAGATCATGGTTTCCTGGGATGCAAAACATGGGGGGAAAATCTGCAAAAAGCCTCTGATAATAATTAAGATCTCTAGGGGAATATGCCGCCTGATTCTTCAAATGAAACAAATCCCCAGAGAAGCATGTTGCATCTGCAGCCTCATCCTTGAAGGTTTGTTTCATTATCTCAATCTCTTGCCTTACATCCTCGTGATAATCCTTTGTTCGAGACTGGGGTATATGATTCAACGGGGATAGATGTAGGTCTGTAAAATGGATTATTTTAAACATCAATGACACCCCTCAAGGGAATTGTTACAAAGCGGGCAGGTTTTGAATTCTTTTTTCTTTTCCAACAACAGTGTTTTCAGATGAGTCGCCACCCGTATTTGGCTGTTTTGTTGTGTATTCTCCTCATATCCCACCAAAGACCTTAAAGACTCTTTTACTTTTACCTTGTGTAAGAAGACTACTGAGATTCCTGACAAAATGCTTCGGAGAATAGGCAAATACTTCCTCTGCCCCCGATCTGCATTTTCTTGCTGCCTTTGCAGGACACTAATTTCTTTTGTTTTCTGCATCGTTTGCAATTCCTGTCGGACTGTAAAAAGAAGAGTATGAAACTGTGCTAATGGCTTAACCCTCAATTGTTCTGCTTTTTGTTGCTCTATTTCTTGTTTTACTGAGATTCTTGTGTGTTTTAAATTACCCAATTTTTGAAGATCTTTTGCAAGAATTTGAAATAAATTTTTAAGCTCTCTGCATGGGGTTATTTGTTTTTTACTCTCAACAACAACCTCTAGCTCCTTTGCGATATTTTGCAATTCCTGCAAAGATGCCTTTATTCTTTTATCCACAGCAAGAGATGCTTCCACGGAGGTTATTGTTTTTTCCAAAGTATCCGACTTAATTTCCAAATCTTGCACGGAATCTTCCAGAACTTTTTTATTTTCCCCAAGAACAATCAAATTACTCTCATGCTCTTTCAATGCTTTATTCTTCTTTATGGAGTCTGTTTTCAATTCCCGCAATGCTCTCTCAAATCGAGAAATGTCAAAGACCTTGTTCAAAAAAGAGGTTGCTTCTACATCTGTTGCAGTGATAAGAAAAAGTTTGTCCAACTGCCCCCGGAAGTTGAGGTTGAAAAAATCCCCCCGCTCGGTTTCCACCTCTTTTAAAGCTAAATCTGCAAAAACTTCGGGAACCCCTTCTTTACCCACCTTTGGATAAACCTTAGAGGTACCATCATCGAAATACAAGGTGTATGAATTTTCAGGCTTTTTCAATACAATCTTTGATATATTGAAATTAGGGAACAATTCTATCAATCTTGGAGATTTATTCATAACCTCCAAGGAAAGAATGCATTCTTTTGTGCCATGCCGCAAATAAGATTCATTCCACTCATTGTAGAATACCGCACGAAGGGCTCGAATAATTGCAGTTTTACCCCGATTTGTTTCTCCAACAAAAGTATAAAACTTGGAATCTTCAAAATCTATTGTGAGGTCGGCAATGCTCTGAAAATTGACAATGCGAAGTCTGTACATTCTTTATTCCCTATTTTATTGGTATTTCCACGGTATAACTTGCAACCACCGGGTTATTTCCCCCTTGATAAGAACACCCAACAATTGACCCAAAAGACATGAAAAAGTAAAAAACAATGAAAGACACAATTGCTAAATTAATGAATTTGTTCATATCAAATACTTTTAGGACCGTTTCACACATACAACCTTTTCACACATCTTAATAAGTCTTCGGTTAATTCTTAATTCACCCCAGAGGGCAATATCATCCTCTTCGCTTTTAAACTTTTTCAAACATTTTTTTATCACGTTATGACAGGTTTTGATTTCCCCTCGATATTCTCGTAAACAATCCCTCGTAGCAGCAAGCATAGACCAATCCGGGTGAAATTTCGATTCTTGATGTTTTTTAAGTTCTGCTTGCAGGCTTTCAATTTCATCAAGGGCTTCCTCTAAACCTTTATCAGCTTTTCCTGCCCCGAAAGTATGATCTATACATTTCCTAAGCTCTTGTATTCGTTCTGGCTTCATTATTTGTCCCTCTAAAACCCACATATATAAAAACGCCTCAACACACTGTAACGCATGTTGAGGCATAAAATCAAGTTCTTTATGAGATAACCCGGTTACCGCCACCGATAATCATCGGACCCTTTGGAGGGGTTACAATCCCGGAAAGCTGGCTCTTAATAGTGTCTACGGTTTGAAAATAAGCACTCTTCAAATCAGCATCTTCAATCTCACAAAGGAATGCATCATACCCCATCCTCTTGAATTTCATGGTTCGAGAGACGGGAAGAAGAGGCCGAAGATACGAGGTCTTTTTTGGCTCTTGTGTCGTGGGGTCTTTTTGTACCATCACATCTAAAACCATTGGCAGGTTCCAATAGGTTGTTCCGTCAGTACATGTATATTCCTCGAAACAAATAACTTCCAGGTTCTTTGTAAGAAAAGATCTGTAAACCATCCCGCCTTCTACACCAGTAATAGCCGTCATTAAAAAATCTCCTTGTATTATACTTTCAAAACAATTGTTATTGTTTCTTTCTCCGAATGGGTTCAATGTGGGATTTCGTTTGATTCCTTGTGAGGGGTTTAAAATCTCTCGGAGGTTCTCCCCACATTTTAAATGTGGGGGCCGATACCAATCTAAATGCTGTGCTCCCACATTTGGGACAAACCTTCATATCTTCTACATCTTTAATTGAAGATACAATCTCAAAAACATGCAGGCATTCCTCATTACTGCATCTAAAATCATACCATGGCATCTATTTATTCTCCTGATATTGGTTTTGATATTTAATCACAGATTGACTTTTTTTGCAAGAACTTCTGGATCAAAATATACTTCTTTTGTTCTCCCGAATTTATCCGTGATAATTTTTGAATATGCTTTTGCAATCGGGCAGCAAAAGGACTCACAAAATTGTGGTTTTCCTACTTTAATCATGCAACAATCAACAATTCTTCCTTTTTTGTGTGCAAGGATTCTACAATGCTTGAATTCATCGAATCCTTTTCTTTTTGCTTCCAAAACAGGGGGTTCCGGGGCGCATTGACCACAAGTGGGGCATTTATACATATTCAACGTAGTCCTGCCAAAAAATAGGTATTTGAGGGTACTTCTTCAAAAATTCTTTTATTGGTTCGATCTCAATGCCTGGATATTTTGTTACACGGAATTCAAAGGGAATGTTGTGCTCAATGCAAGAATCAAAAGACTTGGAAATTTTATACAGATATTCATCATCAGAGATATCAGATTCTATTACTTTTTTCACATCTTTTGCTGCTTTTATATCAAAAGAGTACATATCCACCATTTTGAATTCGTTGCAGTACGCAATAATATCACAGTTGAAAGCATTGGAGAAAATTTTAACTTTTAGTTTAAAGGATTTGATTATCTCAATCAACCCTATTAGATCTTTTCCCCATACCGTAGGCTCTCCTCCGGAAAGAACAACAGCAGTGTGCAGGGGATTTAGATTATCAATTAAAAGATTATTCACAGATTCTTTTAGCCACTTATCCGGATCATAAATAAATCCCTTAGAGTGGCAAAAAGAGCAGCGGAAATTACAAAGAGCACAACAAATTCCAAGAGATATTTCATTTTTATACTCTTGAAAAACTTCCGGGATAATCTTGGCAACTCTCATTTTTTAGCTGCTTCCATGCATTTCTTGCATTTTTGCAAAGATTTCATTTTCAAGAAAATATTCTTATCCGTTAAGAACTTATCGCCTTTCACCTTCAACACTTCGACTTTTTCTCCACAAACAGTGGATTTTTCATCCTTCCGTAAATGAACTAACATTTTCATTCCCCTTTATGGATAGCTCCCCGGAAAATATTTTCCGGGGAGCTTATTTTTTACGCATTCGTTTCAATTTCTGCCAAGATGTTTGTGTTGTCATAAGAGTGTCTTCCGGGGTAATCCACCATTCTTCGCACCTTATTCCACGCAGACACCTTACTAAGATATCCCACAACACGAGTGTATTCATTCACAATTTTTTCTTTACAGGCGGGGCATTCCTTTTGTTTACCGATGCTGTAATGTCCCGAAGCACATTCAACAAAAGCCCGATTAATTGCAAAATAGGTTGTTCCTGATTTTCGAGCTTGATTCAAAAGCATGAAGAACTGATCCGGAGTTAAAGCTTCTGCATCGTGCAAAGTAATATGCAGAATTGCGCCCCCGGAAGTCAAAGAATCATATGTTCCTTGCAGTTTAAATCGATCATATATGGAGGCTTCTTCCCACAAAGGGAGATACTGATTTGAATATAGGTCAAATTTATTGGGGTTGTATCCAAGGATTGTATCCAATTGACATAGTTTAACCGCTTGGGATTCTGCAGGAATTTGCTCACAATTCCAAATTGTTCCCTCAATTTCTTGCCAATGAATTAATTTGGATTCTATTTTCTTGAGAAGTTTAACCCCTTCTACAATGGCAGATTCATCAGTTGCCTTCAAACCTTTATTCTTAAAGTATTCATGCATTCCCACAAAACCTACCGTAGAGTATTGTCTCTTCAAAGAAATCCATCCAGAGGTATAAAGAGGGAGTGTGCCGGATTCAATATTGTGTTCAATCAGTTTTCGATGTGATGCAAGGATATTGTGTAAACATTGTGTTGTTTCTTCAAAAATATTGGGGTTGTCTTTTTCCAACAGAGCCATTCTTGGAAGATTGATGCCCGCACAACGATGGGATCCAATAGATAATCCACCAACCCCGAAAGAGTTTGTATATCCAAGGCTTGAGCTTTTTGCAAGGTCCAGTTTCAAACGACAACAAGAGCTATATGATGTGGGTTCTCCAACGTACATGTTACCAAGACATTTTTCAGAGTTGATACTGCACACCCATTTTACGAAATCCGGGTCGATGAAATTTCCTTCAGGATCTTTTGAAATTGCCAGAGTCATAACAGGGAAAGTAAACAACCCTTCTTTTGAATTTATCTCGGTATAATATTCAAAAAAGGATTTGGACAACTCCGAAGAAGATTGCACATTTGCTTTTGTGTTGTCGGGAAGAATATAATCCTGTCCATTGATCCCTTCTTTTGTGAAAAGAGCTTTCATAAACCCCGAATCCATAACAGATAGGTTCGTAAAAGCAGATTGTCCCGCCCCCCGAAATGGGAAGTTTACGGAATAAATCCAGTTCTGAAATAAATTCTTGAGATGGGAGGAGATGATGGGGTCTGTTTTGATTCTTTGCGAATAATCCTCTCCAAATTCTTTCCGAAGGTACCAGTCAAGGCATACGAAAAAATCGGGGAAGGAGGCCGCCCCGGCAATTTGATTACTAATATATGCAACAGTCTGGATCATAAGAGTAATAAATGTGTCAGATCGTTTGGGTGGATGAATCTTAAAGTTGCCTTTGAAGAAATTCATTCCTCCGAAAAGAAGGTTGCGAAGATCAAAAGAAAAACAGTAGGGGTAGTTATATTTTGTGGCATCATTTAAGAAAATTTCACCATTCATCAACTTCTCTAATGCAATATCTGCATCTTTTTTACTGTAACACTTTTCAACCCACTCATACATCGTTGCAATAGAATTCAATTTCTGTAAAGCTTTTGTACTTTCAGCATCATAATGACTAATATTTTTTTCCGAGACGTTTGCATTATCATCTACGGAAACATCTGCAATATTTGCAACAGATTTACTGAAAAAATCTTCAGAAAACAATGCAATATCCAGATTTCTATTGGCAATACCAGAAACTTCAAAAACAGGATCCCCGTATTTTCTGTGCAATCGATTGAGGGTATTGATAAAATTTCGATTGAACGTATGGCTTACGGAATATTCTTTCAAATTATCTGGAATTTGCTCAATAGGAATAGCGGTCATACAGAAAAGCTCCTGATGGTTTAAAATTCAGTCCGGTATTAATGAGGGTCTCACGATGATATTACTATATAATTTGTATCATTTTTCATAACAATAATCTGAGATATTCTACCACAATTTCAGGCTTTGTCAATCTCTTCTCTTATTCTTTTATTCTCTTTTTCTTCTTCGGCTAATAAAATGAAATAGCAAGCTTCCTTACGACAAGAACATTTAAAAACTTTGTATCTGCCGCAAGATCCACCCCGACAATGATCTTTTATATTTGAATTCTCTTGTTCTAGGGCTTTCTTATTCCTCTTATTTTTTGCCAAAGGACAATCCTATCAATCTGGAATTCTTACATCATCATCTCTTGGAGTTAATTCTTTATCGTACAAATAACGATCCCAACGACCTTCATATTCTTTGGAAATAACATTCATAATCTTTGCACAACGATTTTGAATGTCTACATTGTCTTTTGCAACTTTTTGCAAATCCTGAACCAATTTATTAAATTCATTAATTAATTCAGGGATTTCTTGACATTTTGGTTTATCCCCATGCACAGGACAAATTTTTTCTGCCTTCTTTGTTATTGATGGCTTTTCCTTAGCTCTTTCGCTGCTTCCTACGAAGTATTTGTTCCACAATGGGATCGCTATTATCCCGAATACTAAGACTATACTCATGAAAATCAGGTCTTCGGGAGTTGTCAACTTCGATACAATCTTTTCTATGACTTTCACAAACAGTTCTATTACCATGTCTGCTCTCCCAAAAAATTGCGACTCCACTTACAACACCGATAATTATTCCATAAAGAATAAAAGATACTAAAGCGTCAATCATTCTAATACTCCTTAAACCATCAGGAATTTATCGACAATAAAAAAGCAACCATGCACATAATCTGTGTGGTTGCTCATATTTAAATTGTCGAGTAGATTCTGCATTTGTAACATCCCAACATTAAAAATCTTCAAGGATGTTTAATGCAACATGTTTTTAATAGATCCTATTTTCCCGGGAATAAAGGGGCCGAAATAAGATCTCCCCATTCCCGTAAAACAAGCCCCTTACCCCATTTTTTTTGCAACACTTTGAAAACTGTCCACCCTAACCCCGTTATTGCCCCACGGGTTTCTATGTCTCTCCGACAAACAAGGCATTTACACATTCTTTGTAAAGCTTCCGAAAGACCTTGTTTTTCAGTTGTCTCACAAAGGTTGCAGTATTTTATCACTATTTTTACCCTTTTAATGAATTCGGTACATGCGGAGGGGAAGATCAATCTTTTTCTTATCCACGGTTGCACCCCAAATCAATGCAGCAAAAAATGCCTCTACAATTTCATAGGGAGTGTCCAACCTAAATTCCCGCATAACAGGTGTTTTACCGTAGAAAGCCAAACGAAAACTATCTCCTTGCGGGGACATAAAAATATCCACATAGGGAAGATTCTTTATTGGAATTTTATGCGGGAAGTTTTGTTGAAATCTTATAACATCCATTTTAAGAGATTTGTTTTCTTCATCAGAAAATTCAACATCTTTTAACAAAAAGGATTTCAACTCTCCCCCGTATTTTTGTTCAATAAAGAGTCTTAATTTATGGATATAATCAACCGGGGTCATTTTCTGGTAATGGCTCCGTTACGGGCTCCCCTTCTTTTACTTTTTCCGCCAGCTTAGAAATAGAATGCTTTGGGGCCTTTTTCAGATCTGCTAAAAAGGCCCGTCTTTGTTTTCGATTCATTTGATTCATATGCTCCCGAAGAGGAATCTTAACCCCATTAGCCACATAGGACAATTCATCAATATTGATTGTCATGCTTTTGGTGCTTCCTTAACAGTAAAAGTTACTTTATACCCTAGAGCATAGTAGCTCATAAAGCGAAAGAATATGCTTCTCCAATAAATACGCATTTGATAACCATATTGAGCTTTCAATACTTCTGAAGAGGGGGGTTGTTCCCCTTTCCAACCTTTATTAAAAATGGTCACAAAATTATCAAATTGCTTGAATGATGGGGCCGATTTATCACACTCCATAAAGTAATCATCTTTGAAAGTCCCCGAATTTCCTTTATCCAATTCCCGAATAAGAGCAATGCAGATTGCAGATTTATTCGGGAAATCAGTAATAAACTTATGATCGCCCTCAAAAACTTCCGGGGCATACAACCAACTCCCTGGAACATAATAAGACGCAGAAATAACTTCTTGCGCGGGGGGAAGGGTATCATTTGGTGGTTCCACTTTTACAGCATATTGAACTCCCACCGGAATTTTATTCTTAACTTCCGGAACAATATTTGTTTCTTTTTGAACTTCTTTTGCAACTTCTTTTTTCTTACGAGCCATTTATATTTTCCTCAACTTGAAATAGATTGATTCAAAAACTCTTCGAATTTTGTAATTAAAATTCGAACATGCTCCCGGAGCAATTCCATAGACGTTGGTTCCCAAGGAACTTGCAGTAAAGTCATACCAACATCACTTAGCAATTTATCTGCTTTTCGCATGTTGCATCGTTGGCAGGATGCAACACAATTTTTGAAATGACTGGTTCCCCCTTTGGACCGGGGAATAACATGATCTATTGTGATAGAGGATTTTGTTAAATCCTTCCCACAATATTGACATCGATATCGGTCCCGCAAATAAACTGCGCGATTGGTGTATTTGAGTGGTTTCTTCACAATTTTTTGTCGATAATGCAACAACTGTAGAATATCGGGAAGTAAAAAATTTGCTTTTTTAAGATAATTCAACTTCATCGCTCTTTTCCAAGAAATAGAGCGAAGAGGTGTGAAAACTTTATCAATCAGTAAAACACTGTTTGATAGGCTATCCTGCATATTTTTCTTGGAACAATACATCCACATATTCTTTTAAGTTTGTTTTCTTCACTTGTTCGGCAATTTCAACAACTTCTTCGGGAGCTAAGTTTTCTCGAACAATTTTACACACATAATCGGGCTCAGTATAGGCATCCAGACAAAATTCATCTCTCAAATATGAAAAAGTGGGGTTGGTTGTATACAATTTCTTAATAAATGTCCCAACTTTAACAATAGCTTTGGAATCCATACTACTTTTTAATACTCCTGTTTTCTGAATAGAATTTGAATAGAACAAAGAACTTGAAGTAAATCAAATCTACCGCATTATCCCGGTACGTGTCAATATCTTTTGGTGTTTTGTTGGAAAAAAGAAAAGAGATGTATTTCTTCGATTGCGTGTGAGCTTCAGATGTTTTGATGAATACAAAGAAATTCTCGATTTTGGGGAGTATAGCCTCTCGATATCTTTTCCAATCTTTGAACAAATTTCCAATTTGATTTTCCTCACTACTGTTCAAAAAGGATTTGGATATTGTACATCTATATCCTTTCGGAAATTTTTCCGTGGGAAGGGTCAAGAGATACTGATAAGCCTGTAAGGGGTCCGTGAATGTTTTACCGGCCCCAAGATAAATAACATCATTCTTTGGGGTAACCGGAACATCAATTTTTTCTTCCTCCGGAGGATCATTCACACCCAAATATGAAAAGGACTCCATAAAGAGATTTTTATTCATTCAAAAACTCTTGGAATACCATTTTTACAATACACTTGATACTGTGTCGTTGGCAAAGCCTGAAACCATTTACTAATGTTCAGCACATGTTCTTGAAAACGAGCTTCACGAGAGCTTCCAATAGCAACCATACCATATTTCGATAAAGCCACGTAACAAGAGTAAATCTTTCTAATTTCCTTCAAATTGATATGAGACCTCAAAGAATATTCACAAACCCCCGGGCCAAATAGAGAGAAGTCCCACTCTCCTAGAGAAATATTCATATTTGGGAGGATTGCCCGTTTATTGATATTTTTGGGCATATGTCCAAAAGTTCTGCAGGTCAAAGGACGAATATCGTAAACCCCACAACCCTTCTCGGTTCGATAAGGACACCCAGAAGTGTATTCGAATGGAGTAAAGTTCCGATACATACGGATAAGTTCCGGGAGGGTCATCCAAATGACATCGTTGGTGCAGCATTTGTTGCAATCACTAACACAAGAAACCTGTGAGGCTTGGTCTGCCCAAGTATACAGGGTATCCAAATCTTTGTAAGTCTCCGAGAAATCGATCAATTTCATTTATATCTCCGTATTATTTGATCCAGTTGAATGCTCTTGCACCAATAACAGGGGCAACAAATCCAAGAACAAAATTCAAATTTCTCTGAAACCGGGATCTTCGAACAGTTGTGTTCGCCTGTTTTTGCATTGCAGAGTAATTTTCATGCCATTCGGAAATAATGCTCTTATAGGAGGTAATAGATTCCCGGTAAATAGCAATAGACTCTTGTTTCATTTTGTCCAAGTCTTTATATTTATCGATCAAAGCATCCTGTAATGCCTTCATTTGTCTATAGTTCTCCAACAATTCCTTGTATTCTTTTACCAACTCCTGATTCTTCTCGGCAGATTCCATTTTCTCTTTCATCTTATTCAATTCGGGGAGAGAGAAAAACAAACCCTCTTCCTTAGCAATAAAAGGCTTGCCCGGTTTTACCACCTCGGTTGCATAGATGGAAGAAGAAATAAAAATGAACAGCAAACACAATTTTTTAAACATATTTTCTCACTTTCCTACAATGGTATCCCAGTATTTTTTGGAGTCTTCTGCGGAGGTATCTGGAACAACCACAACAGGTTTATTCTCCACAGTAGACACTTGACCCTCTTTATCTTTGATGGTCTGATTTAAATCAGAAACTTTGCGAGAATCCTTCTCAATCTCTTTTTCAATTTCAGCCGGTTTACTCGTCTCCGTGGGGGCAGTCGAAACCCGACCGTCCGTAAATCCGGTTTGTACCAATAAGTCATCCGGTTTTTTCGGTACTTTGGTATTTTGAGATCTCCACCAAAAGTAGAATAACAAAACCAGAATAAAAGAGACTAAGAAGACTCCCACACCCACGTACAAATAAATAGTATTGATTGCCATAGTTTAGGTATTATACTCCATGTCCTAAAAGTTTTAAAGGTTTTTATTTCCTTGTATTTTCTCCCCTTTTTTCTTATTGGAATATGAGAGAGAATTGTACGGTTAGTTTTCTTTGATTTTTTCTAAACCCCCCCAAAAAAGGGTATTCCTTGCCCCCCCCTTTAATGTAAGAGGTTGATTCAAACTCTGTGGTATCTCATGAAATATCTCTTTCCTAGCAAAATATATAAAAACCCAAAACAAATACAAAAACCTAGGAAAGAAGACAAACTCACCTCCGTACTCTATCATGAGTTTGAATCAAAGTCAACCCTAAAGATTTGCCTTTTTTAGTGCTAAACTGCACAGGTTTTGTGAGAAAAACGGAGAAGAATGTACAAAAACCTCGGCAAGAGCCCGACCCCAACCGGTTTTGTGGGGACATCTTCCAAGACAGAAATTTTCTCATTTTGCTACGGTTTCACTCTGAATGTTAAAAACTCTTGGAGATCTTCATTGGGTGCATGTCTCAGCATGTTTTGATACTTAAAAAATTCAAAAGTATCTATAATGTATTATTTTTCTGATAATATCCGGAGACTCTCATTGGATGCACATCACAGCATGTTTTGATACTTAAAAAATTCAAAAGTATCTATAATGTATTATTTTTCTGATAATAGGCTCGGAGATCTGCATCCGGTAAGGGTCTCCATACATTTTGAGACAAATATATTCAAAGGTCTCAATAATGTATTATTTTTCTGATAATAGAGGAGATACACATTGGGTGCTGATCTCCAAAGGTTTGAGGTTTAATCAGTTAAAAAGTATCAATAATGTATTATTTTTCTGATAATAGCTGGAACCCTGCATCAGATGCACATCCCATCAAATTTTGAGACAAATATATTCAAAGGTCTCAATAATGTATTATTTTTCTGATAATAGGTTTTCCAGGAAAATTGAATCTCTTATCTACATATTAATCTTCTCAGGGGTAATACCCATCAGAATTTTGTGTAAGGTAGGATTAAAATGAAAAAAGATACAAAGGTTAAACAAGTGTCAAAAGCCGTTAAAATCAAGGACTCTTCCCCCACAAGAGGCTCCTATGACTCCGTAAAGGGATTACTTCCAAAAAAAATGGAAAAAACTGCATCTATTGATAATATGGTGAAAGAGGAGTTCTTTCCTTCACATTGGAAAGACAAAAAATCGGATTCAAAGTTTGCCGCAGTTGCTTTTAAAGACCCCCGGAGTAGTGCAGCATCTTCTGCCCATTTCGGCAGTATGGAAGATTTGTCTACTTTTATGGCGGGAAACGGCATTAATGTCCATCGGGACGATTTTGACACCCTAGACCTTTTTGCCCAACACATCATCTCCCTCATCAACACGGATGTGTATTCTATTGCAAACCTGACAAAACATGAAAGATTTATTCTTTTGCGGTATTTTTATCGCAGTAATCCTATTTTGGGTCGGGTAATCGATCTTCATACTGAAATTCCCCTCTCCAAACTTCGTCTGCAACCCCCACAAGATTGCCCAAAGATTGTGAAAGATTACATGACGATGTTTTTCGAGAAAATATTTAATAGAATTAATTTCACGGAAGTCTTGAAAGATGTTGTATTGTTCTATCAATTGCTGGGGGAAGGTTACGCAATGGTGGATGATTACTTTGCGGAACATCCCAGAAAATTACAATCTATTGAGGATTTATCCGGAAAGAGTTTTGATTACAAGGAAGAAGATCTTAAGTTCATCGAAAAAATTGAAAAAGAGTATGAAGCGGATCCAAAGAAAGTAACCGTTGCAGACCGACAAAAATACTTTGAAAAGAAATTTTTGGGCTTTTTTACAAAGAGCTATAATGGTCCTGATCGTCTTCGTGCTTTGAAATTTTACGATATCACAGAATACTTCACAAATGAGGAAATTGGTTTTGAGGCAATTCGGCATCGTATTTCGGATGGAGTCCAAACCATTCTTCAAGATCATAATGTAGCAAGAGATTCCCGAAATGATGATGATTATTCTGCTTTGAAGGACATGGGATATTCCAAGGGATTCATTGAGCTTTTGAAACAAAACCGAGATTCCCGGGATATTGTTGTGGATAATGATATTTATTCCGGATTGCCCTTTTTGATTCTTTTTAAGAGATTTGAAACAACCTCTTTGGCATACCGGGTTTTAGATGCTTGTCTTGCTTGGGATGCTTCTCATAAGGCAATGAAGGCTAAAATCAAAACAATTGGACGAGTTGGACGCATTGTTAAGGCCCCTGAGTTGGGTATTGATCAATTGAATGCTTTGGTTGCCGAAGTAAAACAAATGATCGAAGACCCAACTTATGCTGTGGTTGTGAACTATGATCTGACGTGGGAAGAAACAAATGCTTTCTTGAAAGACGAGCTAAATCAGCTTATTGAAGCTCAAGATCGTTTGAAGCAATTGATTTCTACTGGTATGGGTATTCCTGAGTCTTTGTTGTCCGGTGAATCTCAATATACTGGGGACAATATCAAAGTAGAAATTTTGAATACCCAGTACTTTGCTTTCAAAGTTAAATTTCAAAATTTGCTGGAAGATTGTTTTATGAAACCTATGGCTTTGCGAAAAGGTTTCATTGGATTGGATGATTGGGGTAATCTCCGACTTTTCTATCCTAAACTTACTTTCAGTCTTTTGAATCTTCGCTCCTCGGAATATTTCGAGATGTTGATGAATCTTTACAACAAAGGCTCCCTCAATATCGATGTTATTTATGATTTATTGAATTTGGACGGAGACGGCATTATTCACGCTTTGAAAGAGGATTTGTGGTCCTTGAAATCAGATAAGATGAATGTGTTGGTTGAAGATATGCTCCATGCTGCCGCTGAAAAAATGGTGCAAGACACCGATTATGCCGATAAAATCATCGAAGCTCTTGGATTGAGCAAGAAATCTTCCGTGCAACAAGCAGAAGATGAATTGAAATCCGGAGGTGGGGCAGCGGGTGGTGGATCTTCCGGGGGAGGTATGAGTATGCCTTCCGGTGGAGGAAGTATGGATATGGGAGATTTAGGGGATATGGGGGATGAAGGTGAGGCTCCTGCAGAAGGGGAGACCCCGGACTCTCCAGAACCTGAAGTGGGGGGAGGAATTCCTTCCGAACTTCCGAAAGAAAAAATTCCCGTTCCTCCGGGACAATAGACAATGATTACAAAGTACTCCTGCATGAAACGTAGGGCAGATGTTCCGGCAAAAATGGAGCCGGTAGAGTCTGAAGGCTACAAATTTGTGCAGGAGTATTGGGATCATAAAGCAAAATACCCTATGGTGTTGGTAGACATTGCCAAAGTAGATAAAGCGTGGTCCTTGGATAAGGATATGTATATCGGCCCCGGAGGAACAGGTAACAATATTAAAACAAGGTATCCAGATTTCCAGAATTGGTTGAGGGAGAATCCAGAAACCCCAATTATTATGCCCAATCTTGGATGGTCGGAATACGGGGAAAAAATTACTTTTGGAAATGGACGACATCGATTTTCAGTTCTCCGAGATATGGGTGTAAAAAAGATTTGGGTAACAATCCCAAGGGAACAAATCAAGTTATTCAAAGAGAATTTTGCATGATTAAAAAGTATTCTTTCTTGAAAAATTCCGGCTGGGTTAAAATATTTGAGGATTGGGAATATGAACCTAGTTCTGAACTAGATGTTGCTTTTTCAGAATATGAGACAATTAGGGATTCTTACTTGGAATCTTTCATAGAAGAAAATAAGGAAGAAATTTTATTTAAGTTACAAAATAAATATGGTTTTCTTCCTTTTAAGAATTTTAAGGCTCTCGCAGTAAAAGAGAATTCATTACAGGGAAATGTAGCAAAATACTTAGTTGGTACATACTCTGAGCCCCGAATTGTAATAGATATGGCAAAACATGGTGTTAATGAATTTGAAATTAAAGCATCCCTATTACATGAGCTTTCTCATGCTATTCAAGAATCAAAAGAAGAAGACTTGAATGAAAATGACGCGGAGGATATAAATTATGATTAAAAAGTATTCAATTCTGAAAAGAAGAGCATTGCAAGAAATCCCGCAGATTGTTCGGGATGCTTTTGTTGCACTGGGAGAAGCACAAAGGGATAAACCCGAACAAGCAATGTTGAATATTCAAAATGCTGCCGGGGGAGGAGTACTTTCTGTTGTTGTAGAACACGCGGGGGATCTTATCCATCGAATGACACATATGCTGAAATGGACCATGCGGGATAATGCGTATCGAACGGGATATGAGTACGTTGCGGATAAGGTGGGGAAAGTTCTTCGATATCTCACAAATGAATATGGATTTGAAAGAGAAATGCAGGAAAACATTCGAAACAATGCAGTATATGCAAAAAAGGACCCCACAGCTTTTGCAGAGAGTGTTTATGCTCTTTTGGCAGAATATGCAAAAGAACACAAATTCTTGAAAGTTTACAACCGGGCACAATGGTTGGCAAGGGAAGCCTGTGTTGCGATTGGCAACAAAGACTTTAAAACGGCAAGATTTATTTTACGACAAATTGAAGAAAAATTAAAGACCCCGGAAGAATGGGATAATTTTGCATCGGAGTATCAGTTGAATCCCGATGGTTCCCCTATGGAATATCCTTGGAAAAAGTAATCTCGTGTTTCATTTTGTCTTTGATGGGGCTTTAAAATGTCAGAAATAAAATCCTTAAATTTCCTTCCGGAAAACCTGCAAGGTGAAGAGTTTTACACTCAACTTTGTCAGGTTGTGGATTATATTCTTGACAAGTATCACACCCAAAATATAGACATTCTTCGGGCACTTTATGACATCAAGAACTCCAATTTTGATCACGAGAGAATATTGCATCTTCTCGGGTCAGAAAATTTTGTACAATTTGATTTGTCCGAAGATCAATTTAAAATCCTTTGTATTCTTCTTTCCAACCTTTACGAAATAAAGGGAACAAAAAAAGGATTAAGATATCTTCTCCATTTGTTGAATCTCGATGCAAATGTTTATGAGTGGTATGATATCAATAAAGCACATTCGGCGGGGGATCCTCTTTGGCCGGAGGAAGTTCCTCGATGTTCTATTGTTTTGGAATTGGTGACCGGGACACCATTTGGTATTTGTGACCAATTTTCAAAATGGGCTATTCCAAAAACAGGAGCCCCGGAAGAAGAATTACTTCCTCCCGGAAAAGCTTTCGAAGATGTAGAAGGTAAATTTGCAGAATTTGCAAGCAAACTACTCTGGGTTTGTGTTAAATTGCATGAAATCCGATGGATGATTCGATTTGAAGAGTATGTTACCACAACATCACAACTTACATACTCGGATGAATATGTTTTCTACTCTAAGTACTCCCCATATGTCACAAATTGTGGATATGATTCATTGCAGATTGGATTTCCGGTTTTCAACAATTTCCCAACAATTGGAACGGCAGGAGTAAAAATTGGGGATTATCAATATTTAAGTCAACCCCTCACAATAAGAACTAATCAGGAATACACTCAGCCCATAAATTATGATGGATGGGAAAACACAGGCTTTATTGGACAAAGCACAGAAGAAATTTCTGTTCCGATAATTGGAAATGCATCGCTTGAGATTGGAAAAAACTTCTACTGGAATCCTCTCAATAGCTACCCTGTTTGGTATAAAATTGGGGAATCAAGAACCACGGGAAGCATCTCGGAAGGAACAAAACTAATCTCGGGTTGTGCCCCTTCAAAAATTGAAAGTGTATTGAGTGATATTGACTTTTCAACACAATATGCAATCAAACATGGAATTGTCATTGATCCTGAGAGATCTATCGGGGCAGGATATATCATTGGTGAAGATCCTGGGGATATCTTAATTCATGTTGATACACTCTCTTTGGAAGATGTTCAATACACCTCTGAAACAAATTTGCAATATGTGGAATCCGAATTGTATTCCAATATTTCAGATTTATACACTCACTGGAAAATTGGGGATGCTCAATTGCTTGTTGGTGATGTGAACATTCGCATTGGAATTGATTATTTTGTTGAAGATTTGCAGATTTATGAATCTGATACATTACAAGAGACTTTTTATACCTCTTGCCGACAAATTGGGAATTGGGGTTATGCAGGATCTGGTTCTATTGGAATTCCTTCAGTAATTGGTACTTCTGTTGTTATTGGTGGTCCATATACTCTTGGTGTTGGGCAAGTTATTGGGGCAGGCTACAATTATATTGGGGATTGTGCTCCATACGACGCTCAAAACATTGCACAAAATCAAAACTTAATTGTGGATCATCTTGTTGAAATCCTCCCCGTGCATGAAATTGAAGAAAATGTTGCAATAGTAGAAAATACTGAAGCAATTTCCCAGTATGATGCTTCCGAGTCTTTCTTGATGAATACTTTCCAATATCTTATTGGAGCGGGGTGGTATATTGGTACTTCTGGGGCAACAATTGGAAATACAGATCCACCTCAATTATTGTTGATTGAAACCGGGGAAGTCTTTTTATCAAATCCTGAAGACGGTGTAAATCCCGCATATTTTACGTTGAATGAGACTGGAACATATGAATATGATCCACTCATGAACCCTTACAATATTATTTCCTCTACATTTAATTTCACAATAGAAGAGGATTAAAAATCTTTCGGATACTTTTTTAAAATCCCTTCGAAAGAACTTTTAATTTATTGATATCTTACAATCTATGTAGATTGCTATTTTTTTGAAGGGGTAACATATGAGTTCCAATAACCTCAGAGACAAAGTAAGTTCTCGAAATGACCTTACCTTGTCGGAAGTTCACTCTATTGACGATAAAATCTTGGTTCGAGGCTCTGTAAAATGTTTTGTGGAAGAAAATGGGGTTGTTACACTTCACCACGAAAAACACAATTTAATTGTTAATGGGGCAAGAAAAGCTCTTGCACATCTTATCGGGGAAGCTCTTACTGCTTACCGAGTGGATATGTTTAAATTGGGTACTGGTGGACATTTACCCGGGGATATTTTAACCCCGGTATCTCCAACCATTACGGATACGGACTTAGAAGAACCATTTTTCTCCAAAGCATTAGATCATGGTTCCGATGTATACAATCCTGCTTCTCCAAATGAAACCTCTATTACTTTTACTGTTGCTATTGAAAAGTATGAAGGAAATGGAACAGGTATTGTTCCTTATACCGAAGCGGGATTGGTAACACAAAATGGAACACTTTTCGCCCGAGAAACTTTTCCGGCAATTGTTAAAAACTCTTCCAGAAAAGTTACTTTTCAATGGTCCATTTTGTTCTAAGCACTCTTAAGTAAGTGATAAATCTCAATTTTTGAGGAAACAATAAAAGGAGTCTCGAATGCCTACAAATCTTCCTTTCGAAAATATTACTTGGTTGCAAAACGGAGAGCCCATTTCTGGTGGGGTTTCTGGAAATAGCGACGGAGTTCTTAACAGACCTCTTGTACAGTTGCACGACAATGTGGATGAAGTAAGAGATAATCTCGATGCAACCACAGCAGAAGTTGTTGCCGCAAGAGACGGTGAAGCTACTTTGTTGAACAAAATCAACTCTTTGGAAGATTTGATTAATGCTCTCGGGGTTTCTGCAACAGCAATGAATTCGGAATCTGTTGCAAAAATTAACAGAGATAAATTTCCTTCTGGTTTCAATATTGATGTTCTCAAAGAATCTCTTGAACTTCAGGAAGTAAATGCAGCTTCCATTATGGGTTCTGGAACCAATATTCCTCGTAACCTTATCACTTCTGGTCTAGGGTTTCCCCGCATTGCTGGTATCTCCACTGCGGATTCCAACAAAGCTTATTACATGGGTTCTCCGAAGCCTCTTTATGCTCACGGTCACCCCATTAAATTAGAAGCTCGACCGGAATACGGTGCTTCTCTTGTTATTGCTCACCCCACCGCTCCTTCTACGGGAACTCGCCAAGAAATGGCTTTTGTAGAAATCTGGAAAGAAGAAATCAAACTTGGTGTTGCGGATTCTGTTGCTTTCCCTTACGGCAATGTGAATTTCGAAAACACAAAAACGGGAACTTATGACACCTGCACACTCCTCAACACAAATGCAAGTGGTGGAAATTATCCTGCTTATCTTGCTGCTTCTGGAACTCATGGCTTTTATGTAAAAACGGACGATGCAAATTTCCTTGAATTTGCTAAAAACCCTGAAAACAACATCATCATCGATGGAGATAAGATTTATCAGTTGCTTTTCCGTGTTCGTGTTGTCACCGCAGCTCCTACTTCACGTCATCCCTGGATGGATACTACCATCAAAGCTCAAGGTAAATTGGCTTCTGCTTCCGCTATTGCCTTCAATCCAAATGCTGATGATGTAGGGGAATCTTTTGCTTCTGATGCTTCTCTTGCATCCGATGGAAAAGTATACGCTTATCCTCTTTACATTGCTCATCGCCGCAACTCAACTGTTTGGTCTTATGCGAACCCCAACGGTGCCGGTTCTATTTCCTCTGGGGTGTCTGGAAGACCTGATGGAAAATTCTACGATCAGATTAGCATCGATGATGTTCTTGATCTTCGCTGCCACATCTCTTTGAACAATCAACACGATGTCAAAGATATCTACGAAAGAACTCTCAACAAGATTCTCTCTTGCAACCTGAAGACCTCTTGGGAGGGTTTGAATTCTGATTCTGATGGCAATGAAACATACAAAGCTCTCGATATTCACGCCACCAAATTACTCCGTGCAGAAGGTGTTTGTGGAACAGATACTTTCGATGCTTCCGATGAAGTTATCTGGGCAAAGAAAGCCTCCAATGGAATCTCTGCGGAATTCGATGGTTTCCGCAGTTATTTCTCTGATATCGGTGGAGATCAAACTGTTACTGGTTTGATTTCAAATGCAGGAGTTGACGGAGTTAATCCTACCAATATCTTCACTTATGTTGCTTCCTCTCGCACTTTGACAATTGATGCAACAGATTTGAAGTCCAATGCAGGATTGGCTCAGACTGCTCGTACCAAAGTCTCTATTCGCAGACCTCATCTTGTTTGGTCAGCGAAAAGATCCGGTGCTGCATCCACTGAAAATGCTCCTATGGTCGCGGGAACTTGGTCCGGTTTGGGTGGAGATTCAGCCAGTTTTGTTGCAGATAACACTTCTACTGTTTCTATTGGCGATACTTGGGATCTTTCGACTTTAGTGGTGGGTGCTGTTTATACATCCCCCAACGGGGTTTCTTGCACTGCCTTAGAAAGACAAGCCCAAAACACAGCTTATTTTGCAGATTTTTCATTTTCAGGATCTACGGTCCCGACTGTTCTAGGTACGTGGACCAAAGTTTCTGGAACTGGTCCTTCCACATTTGTTGGAACGGGTACTGCGTCTTTAACACTGGGCTACTATCGCAATTTAAATAACACTCTTATTTACATCGGCGAAGGTGCAAACCTCCACTCCGGTCACGGCATCCATGTAAATGCCTACTTCACATTCCAGTCCGGTTCTGGTTTTATTGCCCGTGTTCCTTACCAGAATGAACAGTCTATCAAAGCTACTCATTACAAGGTGCAGGTTGGTGGGGTTCCTACGAATATTCTCCCCAACAATGGTGTTGGTTTCATTCCATTTGGTAACACGGTTGATCCGGTGAATGATGGTAATGTGGCTCAGGACACGCACACAAAATCAACCTCGATGATGGGTTTTGTTTACAAAGATCCAGTTATGGGCAAGAGCAATCCCAAAGTTCCCGATTTTGTGGGAGCGAGAGAAGGTGCTTTTCTCAAATTCGGGACTAATGATTATCGTGGATGGTACGGTGCATATGATGGGGATAAATACATTTTGGTTTATGCAACCTCCACAGATGGTATTTCCTGGACAAAGGATTACAACAAAACTCTTTCCGGAGGTAAGATGGCTGATGGATTGGATGCTCTTGAAATCTCCTCCCCCTGTGTGTTACTCGATGGTTCAACATACAAGATGTGGGCTACCATCGTGGACTCTTCTTCTATCTATCACATCGCCTATCTTGAATCCACGGATTTTATTAACTGGTCAATTCCTATTCTTTCTCTCACCGGGGGAAATCTGGCACCTTATGATTCTTACATGTGTGACAGACCTTCAGTAATCAAAGATGGAGATTTGTTCAAAGTCCTTTATGCAGTTCTTGATTCAGGTAATGGTAGTTATCGAACTATGTATGCAGAATCAACCAATGGTGTCTCTTGGACAAATTTTAGAATCGCCTTTGATATCACTGCCGGGGGAGCATATTCAACAAAGCATCTTTATAACCCCTGTTGGATGAAAGATGGTTTAACTTACAAAGCGTGGTTGTCTGCATATGATAGCACCAATGTCCGTATTTTGTACTCCACATCATCAGACACGATTACTTGGACTACCCCTGTTCTTGTTATTGATAAAGGCTTAATTAGTGCCGCTGTTGATGGAACATATGCATATAAGCCTTGTGTAATTCTTGATGGATCTACCTACAAAATTTGGTATTCTGTATCTGGGACTCAAGCTGTTGCAAGAACAGCTTACTCTACCTCCTCGAATGGTACCACATGGTTAACTCCCATTATTTCGATTAATATAGGTGGAGAGGTCAATGGGTATCAGGGTGGATCCTCTTATACTCCATCAGTTATTAACGACGCGGGAACATACAAGATGTGGTTTACCGGGTATGGTACTGATAACAAAGGGAGAATCTTGTATTCAACATCTTCTGACTGTATCACATGGTCTACTCCTGTTCTTGCTTTGAATGCGGGAAATGAACCTAATGGTTACGACAGTCAACGTGCTGAAGCCCCCTCTGTTATCAAAGATGGACTCACATATAAAATGTGGTATTCCGGTTATAACAACAGCAATACAAGAACTTTGTATACCACGTCTTCAGATGGTATCACATGGGCAACTCCAGTTCTTGTTATGAACATTGGAACCGAACCTAACGGGTACAATACACACAACAACTTCTCGCAGACTGTTATCAAAGATGGCTCCACATATAAATTGTGGTTTGCTGGTGCTAATGCATCGGTATATCGAATTCTGTATTCTACCTCTTCAGATGGTTTAACATGGTCAACTCCTGTTCTGGCCTTGAATGCAGGAATTGATCCCCATGGCTATACAGCAACGTATTCATATCTTCCCCATGTAATTAAGGATGGCTCAGTATATCGAATGTGGGTTGTTGGTGTGGCTAATTCTCGCACCCGAATTCTTCAATCAATCTCCTTGGACGGGATTAACTGGTCTTCAACAAGTTTGGTTGTAGACTTTAGTTCTCTTCTTGGATTTTCTCCTGCCCAAACGTATACCCCATTTGTTATTAAAGACGGAGTTTCCTATAGAATGTGGTTCTCTATGAGCATTGGCGGGTATTCTAAAACATTCTATGCAACCCTTGCCCTCACGGATGCCTCCAATGTAGGTTCTTCTACGACAGGGGTTTACACAACACCCGGCCCGATCAACTGCTGTCCTCCCGCAGATTCTCAGGTTGTTATGTTTTACGAGGCGAATGCAGAACAATATCCACATTCTGAAGTGTCTGGAAAATCCTTTAAGGTTTATCCCGCTCTTGATATTGATAAACTTTATGTTACCAATTACAGCACAAGTGCGTCGGTGGATTCTACAGTTACTCAAAGAGACGTGTATGCCACATTGTTTCCTGCATATTCTGCAATTCTTCCGTATTCTGTTAAATCTTACCTGTCTCTCAACTTAGGAAATTGGGCATATGGTGATGCAATTGTTACAGGGTCTGCACCAGAAGATTACAATACCAGATTTACACATGTCCCGCTTGTTTCTGGAAATACTTCTTCTTTGATAGATCCAAAGACAATCTCAGTTTCCTCAACAGTCTATTCATATAGTGCTGGAACGGCATCTGTGCCTGTTTTGGAATATTATCTCACAAATAACCGGTTTGTAACTCTTGCTAAGTATGAACAAGAACATCTTCTTTTGGGTTTCTGGTTACAAAGATGGAATAATTCATACGTGGTAGCATTTCAGACCGGAATGACAGGTAATCGAGGGGCCACAACTCATATTAAACCTCTCCTTCCTCTCGGTCGTCCTATCGTGAAGTAAAAGTAACAGACTTCCCTCGGGTAGCTTAAAAACTACCCGAGGGTTGACCTTTCTGGTTGTGCCAGAAGGACAAGTTAAAGTTTAGGAGTTTTGTATGGGTACAGTTCAAGGTTACAGTGATGTTATCTCCCGGGGTAATTTGGCAACAAATGGTACTTTTCAGATCAACCAAAGAGGAACTTTCTCTAGTTGGACTGCTGCAAAATCACAAGATTATATCTCAGATGCTTGGTATTTCAGTTCGATTGGGGTTGATTTTCTCGAAGCTTACAATGTAGTTGGAAGCACCACAGGGGGATTTATCCAACTTCGTGGTAGAGGCAAAAAAGGACAAGTCATTGGTATTTCTAGTAAGGATACTTCTGGTTTTGGTGGGATGGATTTAACTGCTAATGGGTGGGTAAATAATAGAGCCCCAATCACAGCTTCAGCATGGATTCTTGCAGATGTTTCTTCCGTCCCTGTTCAAATGTCTGTTCAACCTCGCTATTTGTCAACTAATTTTGCAGGTATTCATGCATACTATGCAAAAGTTAACAAAAATAAGCAAGTTGACCGGGCAGTATCTGCATTTGCCACACAACTTCGTGGTGGCTTCAACTACGCTGCCGTTATATATGTTACTCTTCTTGCAGACGGAGATTTTAATGTAATTGTTTCTGGTTTTCAGGAACTTATTGGTTCTTATAAGAACCCTCCTCAAGAAGCACCCGTTCACTACTCCGAAGATCTTGCCCGGTGCAAGAGATATTACCAAACTGCCAGTTGTTATGAGCATATTAGAGCAATGCAATATGTTGCAGATCGTGCTTATTTTACAATAACTAAACCCCTTCCTGTAGAAATGGCTGGAACGCCTTCAACATCTCTTATTGTTTCCAATGTTGCAGCATATGATGGTCTTGGCAGTTCAACATCCCTTATTTCTTCCGTAAATACGGGGACTATGTATGTTGTTGCTTCTGCGACAAGTACAACGGCCACTTTCAATGTTGATTGGAACCAAGCTACTTACGGAGCGCAGATGTATAACTATGGACTTTATCTCAATCTCGCTTCCAAAATGACAGTATAAGGAGCAAATAACAAATGCCAAATCTTTCACAAATTATTTTCAATGGTATCACCGTTCTACCTATGCGCCCGGAATATTCTGCTCTTTCTTTCAGTTCCGCAGACGTTCCACACGGCACTGACTCTGTGTATTATAAAGCTGCAAAGATTCTGATTCAGGAACATCAACAGAATATTCCTCTTCCTGTTTTTACAGCAGAAGAAATTGCAGATAAGAAAACCGCTAAGGTTGCTGCTCTTTCCCTGTTTGTTGTTCTTGATGGAGAAGGTAATCCTACTGGAAAAACAGAATTGAAGTTGGGTTCTGAAGTTGTTGCTTCTTACACTCAAGCTCAATTCACTTCCGAAATCAAAGAACTTCGCAGAATCTATTTGGTTGATGGAATGCCCGGGATGCAGCAGGAAGTAAAAGCCCCTGTTGACGCACAGGGCAACATCGTTCCTGAATTTGATAATTTTGGACAAGAAATTGTTCGAAATTGGAAATTCGCGGATGATGCCGCTGCTTATGCTTCTATTCTTGAAGGGCAGAAAGTAACAACAGCTTCTTTCCTTGTAGACAAAGCGATTGAACAGTGTCTTGAAGTTCCTACACTCTCTGCAGAATTCAAGGCTCTTTTCACTCTCGCGGAAGTTCCTGAAATGCAATAAGATTGTGCCCCCTCCTGCTGTAAAAGGTAGGAGGGGCTTGTATTTTAAAATAGGAGAAGTATATGGATGAAGTAGCAACAATGACCCAGATATTGCCAGAAATGGCAAATATGTCTTTTTGGATTTTGACAAAGATGTGGATATTCTCAAATTTTGGGACATTTTTAAGTATGATTGTTTTTTCAATTCTTGTCCCAATTTTTTCCCCAATTGTTGTGTATTTAACTATGTGGGTAAAGTCATCTTTTGATCAGAAAGTATTCAATACGGCACTTTCGAATACAAAAGAATTGGTGAAATTAACTGTTGCGGAATCCAATCAGAAGTTCATCACAAAATATCCTGGGGCAAATAATGTTCCTCAAGACGTAAAAGAAAAAGCATTTAAAACCGCTTTTGATAAGATTATGGTTTTTATGCCTTCTTTGGACAAGCAAGTTATTTTGGCGAGACACAGTGATTTGAATTCGTTCATCACTTCCTTGATTGAAGCAGAGGTTTTATTGCAAGCCCAATTTACGGATTTCGATAAAGTTTCTTAATAACGGCATAAAACCACCGAGATAAACAATATTCTCGGTGGTTTTATCTTCCTATTAATTCTCTCTTTTTGTAGAAAGGGAGAATTTTCAAAATGTCTATTTTCAAGAATTTAACGCAGTTGGCAGAAGCACTAGAGATAAATCCACAGGATTTGTTTATGATTGTGCAATCTGCAACAAACCTTTCGAAGAAAATAACATTTGAAACAATTTCACAGGCATTGACGATTGATGTTACTTCCACGGATGTAGATAATTTATCCACAGTTTCTGGGGCAACTGTAACAGAGGCTTTGAATAATATTCAAGCAGGAATCACAATGCCTGCAGAAATGGTGGATATTCAACATCGATTTTCTGAATTTTCCGCATACACAATCAATAGAGACCCAGATGGTTTTGTTGGTTCTATTGTTGCTCCATTATTCGGGGGAGTTGATAAAACATGGTCTTTTACGAGAGACATTAATGGAATGGTTCAGACAATTAATATTCACAAATCGGATAACTCTTACGACAAGACATATACATTTAATAGGACCACTGATGGTTTTGTTACAAGTGTTGTTATTTCCTAATTATTTTACGAGGAAAAAGAAAAAATGTGGAATATTAACTTAGAGCCAACAATCGGGAAGAAGATGGTTGGATCTTCCCGGGGAAGTGTTACGAATGTGGATACTTCTGGGGCGGTTGTTTTACTTCCAATCACAAAATTGGCAGAAATATCTCAAATGGCAATAAAACATTTGGGGGGTGGTTCTTTTTCTATTGAGATTTATGATAATTCCATTTTATCCAACAATGTTTTTAAAGCGGAGTCCGATGCTTTGGGGGATAGATGGGATCTTTCTAAAATGCAATTTAGATATGAGAATATGGATACTCCTAAACAAAATTTTATTTATATAAAAGTGATTCCAACATCGGGAAGTGGTCATGAGTTCTTAGTTTCTTTTTTTTACGATAAACTTTAATTAGGAGTATAGTATGGCAGCTAAACTTATTTTTCCTTTGTCTGCGGAGATTATGGATTCTCGCAGAATTCTCGGGGATGCTGAGAATTTACACGGTAAGGTAGATTCTGTAAAATTAAAAACAGATAACCTCCCAGCAGATACCGCGTCAACCCTCTCAACTCTTTCTTCTGACCTAGCAACAGTAGATACGGTCGTAGATGCGATTAAGGTTAAAACAGATAACCTCCCAGCAAATACGGCAACAACTCTTTCTGGAATTGAAACAAAGATTGACACAGTAGATACAGTTGTTGATGCAATTAAGGTTAAAACTGATAACCTTCCAGTTGACACTGCAACTGTTCTTTCCACAATTGATACTGTTGTAGATGCGATTAAGGTTAAGACCGATAACCTACCGGCAGATACGGCAACAACTCTTTCCGGTATTGAAACAAAGATCGACACAGTAGATACCGTTGTAGATGCAATCAAGGTTAAAACAGACAACCTGCCTGCAAATACGGCAACAACTCTTTCCGGTATTGAGACAAAGATTGACACGGTAGACACTGTTGTTGATGGCATTGCAACCGATGTAAATGCAATTGAAACAGATGTAAACACTATTGATTCTAATGTGGGTGTTCCTGCTGCTCTCGGTGGTGGAACTGCAACAGTTTCTGGAATGTTGGCCTCTATTGCAGGATCTGGTTTTACTGCCTCTGACAGCTTGAAAGATGTAAAAGCTGCTGTTATGTCGATCCATAACAACACAAGCTTTACTGCTTCTGTTGTTCCTATTATGGAAAAACCGGAAACCGGAAGCAATGATTACCAAGCTCTTGTTAACGTATATGATGGCGACGGACATTTGATTGATGCAGATTTGCAAACAGGTCTTGTAAAAGTTCTCAATTCTGCTGGAACTTCTCGAAACGATAAATTGTTCAATGATGCGGCACAAACCGGTGCTGCAACTAAGTTGTCTATCCACACAATCACGGCTCCTTCTACGGCTCCTACTGCGGGGGCAACCTATGAAGACTCCAATAACACCGTTCTTACTGTTATTGGAATGATTGGTACGACAAAACTTATCGCTTCTTGGACCGGGGTAACAGAGCCTGTTACTGGAACTCTTACGAAGTTGACTGGAACGGGTGATGCAACTCTCACCTCTTCCGCTGTTGATAATTCTTATGTAAGAATGCATCGTGAAGGAACAGGTCAATACCACACGTTCTACAACGTTCTTTCTACGGATACAAAAGAATCTCTTGCTTTCCGTTTTGCATATTTTGAAACAGGTTTATTCCATGCCTACGACAGAGCATCTGCAATTCAGGATTATGAAGCAACAGCCACAATTTCCGGAGAAGTGTGGGATGTTCTTACTACCGCCCACACAACAGCAGGATCTTATGGTTTGTTGGTTTCTGGAATGGCGGGAACAGGTTTTGTTGCTTCAACAGATTCTCTCCATGCTTTAAAGGGTCGCTTGGATACAATCGATACAACTCTTTCTACGATTTCTGGAAAAGTTGATACGGTTGATACCATTGTAGACGCAATCAAGGTTAAAACAGATAACCTCCCTGCGGATACTGCGGCTGCATTGACGAGTATTGAAGGTAAGGTTGATGTTGTTGATACAAACGTTGATGCAATTAAAGCCAAAACCGATAATCTTCCTGCAAATACTTCTACAACCCTTTCTGGTATTGAAACAAAAGTTGATACTGTGGATACGGTTGTGGATGCAATTAAGGTTAAGACAGACAACTTACCTGCAAACACTTCAACTGTTCTTGGAACCCCTGCAAACGGTTCTTTGGCAGCAGATATTGCTGATGTTAAATCAACAATTCAATCTCAGCCTTCTTATCCGACAACTTTTGAAGGAACAAAAGCCACTGCATCTCTTGCTCAATCTGCAAGTGAAACATTGGAATTTTCAACTGCTGAAGGCATGATCACAAACAATGCTCAAATGTCTCAGTTGAAGATTTCTGTTACGGGAGCATCGTCCAACTTTAAGGTTGAAATCTTTGAAAAAACCGGTGGAGCCAATAAGATTTACGAAGTACAACAAGGGGACTTCAACGGTTTAAACTTGGATCTCAATGGGCAGATTTTCCGCAACAAAGATAATACACCGATCAATAAAGTGTATATCAAGATCACAAATGTTGCAGATGCTGGTAACTCTACATTCTCTACGGAATTCCGTGGTATTGTAAACGCTTAATCGTTCTCAGCCCGGGGATATTATTTGATATCCCCGGGCTATTTTCAATATTCATAGGGGATTGTTGATATGCCGAAAGTTTTTGGACCCTCACAACCATTAAATACTTATTCTGGGGTTATTGGTGATGTTTCAGCATATATTTCAGTTCCCCCAATTTTGCACCAAGATACAACTGGAAATGCGGCAAATGTTACGGGAATTGTTGGAGTTGAACATGGTGGAACAGGTGTAACAACAAAAACAGGCACAGGGAATGTTGTTTTAAGTGATTCTCCTGTTTTAGTTGCTCCAGCAATAGGAACCCCTGTTTCAGGAGATTTACAAAATTGTTCCTTTCCCACATTAAATCAAAACACTACAGGAACAGCAGCAAATGTTACGGGAACAGTTCAACTCGACCACGGGGGAACCGGGGCAACAACAGCCGCTGCCGCAAGAACAAATTTATCTCTCAATTTTTATTCTTTTGGGGGGTGTTTTATTGGAACTCCCGCAGTAAGTTCCACAATTTTTCTTTTTGTTTCGGATAATAGTTTTACTCTCCCAACAAATCTTTCGGGGTCTTATTTCAAATGCGGAGGAAATCCTTCCTCGACAACAGTATTGAATATTTATTTAAATAATTCTCTGATTGGAACTGGAACAATTAGTTTTTCTACCGGGGGAGTTGCCACAATTACAACAACACAACAATCAATTGTTCCTGGGGATGTTATTAAGATCACGACTCCCGCCAACGTGTATGGAATTTCTAACTTAGTATGGACTATTAAAGGAACGTATTAAGAATGCCTGTTATTTCTTCTTCCAATAACAAATCGATCCTCACAATTACACCTGATAGGGGTTCGATAGCGGGGGGAACTGAAGTTATTATTAAAAATAACCTTGGTGCAGATGCTTTTTGTTCCGGAGGAGATATTGTACAAACAAATACCCATATTATTCACACTTTTAAAACAAGTGGGACTTTTGTTGTTCCTTCTGATAGAACTGTTGAAGTTTTGGTAGTTGCAGGAGGAGGTGGGGGAGGGGGAACTATTGGAGGAGGTGGCGGGGGAGGGGGAGTAAGATACAGTTCCTCTTTCGTGGTTGCCGCAGGTTCTTATACCATTACTGTTGGAAATGGTGGAACAGGGTATGTTGGTTCTGCTTATCAAACCGGTGGGGGAACACAAGGACAAAATTCCATTTTCTCAACTCTCACAGCAATTGGTGGAGGAGGGGGCGGAAATTATAATGACACTTCCAATGGAGCTACCACAGGAGGTTGTGGTGGTGGAATAGGTGCAGGTAGTTCTGCTTCTGCAATGGCGGGAACAGCAGGGCAAGGAAGTGCTGGGGGAATTTCTTCGGCAAACACCAACAATGGTGGTGGGGGTGGTGGAGGTGCAACCGTTGGGAATAATGGAGTAAGCACAGTTTCTGGGGTTGGAGGAGTTGGAGCCCTTATTTCGATCTCTGGAAAAACAGAATATTTTAGTGGTGGTGGTGGGGGTGGTGCTAGAAACGGTGTTGGAGTTTGGGGGGCAAATGGGGGAGTTGGTGGAGGAGGTAATGGGGGATATTCCGGGGGAAATGGAAGCCCCGGGGTAACAAATACCGGTGGTGGTGGGGGTGGGGGTGGTTATTTAAACTCCCCTGTTACATATGGTTCTGGGGGAAATGGGGGTTCCGGGATTGTTATTATCAAATACCCCATGTCTAATAAATGCTTTCAAGCACATAGCACCGGATATGGACAAACAATTGGAAATGGGGGAACAATCACTTTCACTTCCACGCATACCATTCACACTTTTACATCAGGTGGGTTTTTTTCGGTCCCAACAGAAAGAAATGTTGAAATATTTGCTTGGGGTGCTGGGGGAGCCGGAGGGCAAACTGCTGCTTGGTCTAGTGGTTCTTTGGGGGGAGCAGGGGGTGCTGCAAAAGGAACTTTGAAAGCACAACCGGGGGCTTTGTATAAAATAACTGTTGGAGGAGCGGGGCAAAAAGCTTCCACAGTTTGGACCATTGGGGGAGGTGCTCCTTCTTCCAACAATGGTTCTGACAATAATTATTGTGGTGGTGGTGGTGGGTATTCCGCTGTATTTTTAAATTCCGAAATACAAGCAAACACAATTATTCTTGCTGCGGGTGGAGGTGGAGGCGGAAACTACGCTGCCACAGGTACAGGAAATGGTGGAGGAGCCGGGGGTGGTGCAACTGGGCAAAATGGATACAGCATTTATGTTTCCTCCGCATATGGTGGAAAGGGTGGAACTCAAACCGCTGCTGGTGCAAATGCTTCTTACACTTATGCAGCAGGAACGGGTGGTTTGCAAGATGCTTTGAAGGGTGGAGTAACTTTTTCTGGTTCTTATGGAGGAGGTGGAGGTGGGGGATATTGGGGAGGTTCAGCCGGAGGATATTATTACACATCTCCATATGAAATGGGTGGGGGAGCCGGTGGTTCCAGTTACGTAAATTCTTCCTATATTTATTCAGGAACATTAACAGGCGGCACTGCAAACACTCCTGGGGATTCAACAAACACTCTTCGAGGAACTGCAGGAAACGGTGGGGCAATTAATGGAAATGGAAATCCCGGAATTGTTATCATTCGTTATCCCACTTTGATTGGGTACGGTGGGGATGTCACTTTCACAAACACTCACGTTGTTCACACTTTTAAATCTTCTGGATCTTTCACTGTTCCTTCTGCAAGAAATGTAGAAGTTTTGGTGGTTGCGGGAGGGGGCGGAGGTGGTGGATCTCCTATCGCCGGGGGAGGAGGAGCGGGAGGTCTTGTATACAATCCTTCCTTTGCTGTTTCTGGAACCGTAACTGTAACGGTCGGGGCAGGGGGTCTGGGGGGAACCGGAATGATGGTTTCTCCGTGGACAAATGAAATTGGTGGGCGAGGGGGAGATTCGGTATTTTCCACAATCACCGCAAATGGTGGAGGTGGGGGTGGAACGTACAATGCAAAAGCCGCTGCAAACGGGGGGTCTGGTGGTGGTGCTGGATATGCCGGAGCAATTGGATACGAAACGTCTCAACCTACCGGATATGGAAATAACGGAGGAACAAGTAGCCTTTCTGCTAATTATGGATGTGGTGGTGGGGGTGGTGCGGGTTCTGTTGGTGGAAATGGGGGTACAACCTTCGGAGGAAAAGGTGGAGATGGAAAATTATTCTGGGATGTTTATTATGCCGGTGGTGGGGGCGGTTCTATTACTTTCACAGGAACTCCCGGAGCAGGAGGAATTGGGGGAGGGGGAGCGGGATCTTTAGGGGACGGTGTTTCTGCAACACCAAATACCGGAGGTGGTGGTGGCGGGGCCGAACGAAATGGACCTACAGGTTCCGGTGGAGCGGGGGGTTCCGGGATTGTGATTGTTCGATATCCAATTGAGAACACCCCGGTTACCTTCGGAGGAACTTCTGCAACAAAATCCTCCGCTCTCGATTTGAATGCGGTTATTGCAACAACTCCTGCAAAAACCGCAGGAACTGTTGATGTGGTAGTAACAAATGCAGATGGTACAACAATAACTGCAACGAATGGATTTACTTATGAGTAATAATGTTCCAACTTTGAATGAAGAAGCAAGAATTGGTGAAGATTATCGATTATCCTTTAAATTTTTGAATCCTAATGGAACCCCAGCGGTTTTGTCCGGATCATCAATACAATCAATTTTTCGATACCAGGATTCTTCCGGGGATACAGAAGCATTTCCTTTAACAACAGTAATTAATTTTACAACGGGGGAAATTCAACTATCTCTTCCACATACAACCACAGTAAATATGCGGGAAGCTGTGGGAGAATATGATGTTGTTTTAATTGATTCTCTTGGAATAAAAGAAGTCATTTTGCATGTGACTTTGAGTATGCAATGGTCGGTTACCTTATCTCCAGTGCCAACACCTGTATAAATAATGGATAAAAATTTTATTTTAAAAATAGACAATAATTCCACAAGGGTTATTGTCCTCGATTGTGGAAAAAAATTGGAGGTAAAGCAAAACAAATATGTTTTGGCTTTTCTTCAAGCTCAAGGATTGCCTGGACCTTCTTCAGATTTAATAACAGGTATTGCGGGGGAAAACATTGAGACCGGAAAAGTGGTTTATTATCGGGATGGTTTTTTCTATAATGCCTCTTTTGATGACCCTTATTTGAAAACTGCCTCGGCATTGTTTTTTGCTTTTTCAAACAATTCTGCACTATTGGGGGCACAAATACAGCTTAAGTTGTATGGTTTTGTAAATGTGGCTTCAGTAGTAACTCCCAATACATTTTATTACTTAGGTAGTAATGGGGACATTGTTGGTATTGCTCCTACTTCTGGGATTATTTTACTTGTTGGGCAAGCAACAACATCAAGTTTTTTAATTTCTTTTGGGAATCCGATTATTTTGCGAGAATAAAGTTGAAAAATGGCTATTCGAATTCCTCTTGTTCAAATAAATGGAAGATTGTCGGAATTGCCTTCAACCGACAAAATTCCAAATGAAACGGTTGCAACTTTTGAGCACGAACAATTAACCCCACAAGATGTATGGACAATTGAGCATAAAATGAAAAAGTACCCTTCAGTCACAATTGTATTACCAGATGGGACTGAGGTATCTGGGATGAAAGTATATGCAGATGAAAACACAGTAGTTTTGTCATTTTCCAAGCCTATTGTTGGAAGAGCATTTTTAAATTAATGTAGGGAGTTCTTGAATATGTTATATTTGCATGACCTAAATTTGGATCAGAATGAGTTACAAAGTGCGGTTATTGAAAATCGTGCTTCGGCTCCAACCTCTCCGGCCCCTATTGCGGGGCAAATATACTTCAACACAACCACAAACAAGTTTTATGTGTTTGATGGTACAAGCTGGATTACTTTTGATTCTGGTGCTGTTACATCTATTACTGCTAATGCCCCTCTTTCTGCTAACACTCCTAGCGGTGCAGTTACTCTTTCAATTGCAGATGCAACAACTACAACCGTTGGTGTAATTAAACTTGCGGGGGATTTGGGGGGAACTGGTCTTCTTCCAACTGTTGAATCCGTAGGTGGAGCATCTAAAGCTAACATCGCAGATGCAGTAACAAAAAGACACACTCAAAACACAGATACTGGAACCACTGCAACTTCTTTCCAGATTGATTCTGGAAATTCTGGTCCTCGTCTTTTCAACAACGGGGGTATTGCAGAAATTCGCAATGCCGCAAATTCTGCTCTTGCAAATCTTCGCTGTAATGATTTGGCTGTTGAAGGAACCCTCACATACTTGCATTCCACTGAAGTGTTTATCGGGGATCAATATGTTGTTCTGAATGCACAGGTTCTTGAGTCTACAAACAACAGTAATGGCGGTTTTGAGGTTAGAAGACTTATTGCTGATGCAGTAGGAACAGGAACTATTTCAGGATCTTTAGTAACAATAACCGGGGTTAGCACTACTTTCTTGACGGATCTTGCTATTGGGGACGTTCTTATTTTTGGGGCACAGCGAAGAACGGTTATTGACGTTGCTTCTGATACCTCTCTTACTGTTGATGAAGCATTCAATCCTCAACCATCCACTTCTGCATATTCCTTTGCAAAACAAGCAAATGCCCGAATTTTCTTCGATGTTACGTCCAATATTTGGAGAGTTATCGATGGAACCACTGCGGCTCCACAAACCTTCAGCATTGCCCGTAAACATTCTGCTTCCGTGGGTGATGGATCTGCTCTAACATACGTGGTAACACATAATCTCAACACACGAGATGTGCAAGTTAATTTCTATCAGACTGCCTCACCGTATGCAATGGTAATGACCGATTGGGAAGCCACCTCAGTAAGTACAATTACAGTTAAATTCAAGAAAGCACCGACAAGTAATCAGTACCGTGTTGTAATTACCGGATAATGTGACAAATGATGGGTGCCCATGAAGTCTTAAAAGCTTTGTGGGCACCCCTTTTTAATCGAAAGGATACAAATATGCCCATTACATTCAATAAAACCCAGACTAAAGCCCCAACAAATCTTTCTGCGGATACCGCACCTCTTGAAAATGTTTCTGCAATTGTTAAAAGTTCTGTTGGGTTGAAGTTCAGCAATGGATATGAGTTCAACATTATCTTTCAAAATAAAAAGATGATAGTTTCCGCAACAATAGAAGGAAAAGAAGCTTTTTATCTGGATGATATTCCACAAGAATTCATTGACTCCCTAAAATCTTTGTTGGACAAATGAAATTTTTAAATGATATTGATTCTGATCAAAATGAAGTTACACAACATAGACTTCATAACCTTTCTTCGCCCCCGGGAACCCCTGTTGTAGGACAGATTTATTATGACACGGCATATAACCGTTCTTATATATGGAATGGGACTGTGTGGGTTGAGATAACCAGAAATAATGCCTATGATTTGTATACTACTACAGGAACAACCACATCCACTACCTTTTCGGCATATCGGACGTGGACAACTCCTATAATTGTTGCGGGGACATATAGGATTGGTTGGTCATTATTGTGGCAACATTCTACGGCAAATCAAAACTCGGAATTTAAAGTTACTGTGGATGGAGCATCGATTTGGAATTCAATTGTGAGAAACCCACAGGCCAATGTGTTGAGACAATCTATAACAGCTTTTGACTATATTGTTTTTCCAACAACTACAACATATTCTATTGCTTTAAATTTTAGAATTACTGGATCTGGAACATTATCCGTTTTTGAAAATTCTTTTGAATTGACTGGGTTTTAAATATGGGCAACTCTTATTACTTCACACAAACAATAAATTCAGACCGATTGAATTTAGAGATATCTTCGCACCCAACTTTTGCTTCTTATACTATTGAAGGAATTTTAACTTCCGAGGAAAATGTTGAGATTTTGTTCACTGAAGAATTGACACCCGAAGAAGAAAATACACTTCTTTCAATTGTTTCGGCACATAATCCTGCACCTCTTCCTGATCCGGGGGTATATGGTGCTGATTCATATTGTGTGGATATTGATCAATGGACATGGAATGGAACTACATATTTTGCAAACATAGAGCATAATACCCTCACTTCGGATGTTATCGTACAAGCTTTTTCTAAAGCAAATAATAAAACGGTCTTATTGGGAGATATTGAAAGAATATCCAATAACATTTTACGGATTTTCTCTTCAACAAATACAGATACTCTTAGAATTGTTGTGTTGAAAACTGCAAGATTAAAACACAATGATCTTATTTCTTCTTGGACATATCTTAATTCCTTGTTTTACTCTGATGTATCTCATAATTTTGGCACTCTCGATGTTATTGTTGATACATATTCTTCTGAGACAAATAAAACTGTTTTTGTGGAAGAAGTGGAACGGTTAAATGTAAACACAGTAAGAATTTGGGTTCAAATTGAGGAAGATGTGAAAGTGTCTGTTGTTTGCCCATAACTCTTAATCCTATTTAATAGGAATTGGGAAAATTCCCGAATAAGGCAGTAAGAAAGGCTTGATATGAAAGTAAAAGGTAAATTTAATTTTGAAGCAAAACCCCAATTTAATGGGGTTGATTTGTTGGCTACTGGCGATATCACTAAAACAACTTTGGGCTTATCTAATGTAGATAATACTAGTGACACAAACAAGCCTATTTCTACTTTACAACAAGATGCTTTGGATCTTTTGAATTCACGAATAAAATTTAATACTTCTTCTTGTTTAATTTCTGGTGGAAATATTTCCGTAAATCTTACAGATCCTTCTAAATTTGATGTTGAGGCGGGTACTGGGATAGTTGTTGACAATTATACAAATCCCGAAAACCCAACATTATTATTAGTGGAGTGGAATACCACTACGGGAATTTCTACTCCTTATCTATCTACGGCAGATTCCAGCTATATCTATGTGAATGCGGAGGGGAACATTAATTGTAAAGAAATAGCTCTGGATGCAATTGAACGTCGTTATTTAATTTCTCTTGGGTGGGTTGATCATGCAGACCGAGAAAGTATTACGGCATTTGGTCTTCAACCAGATGTTGCCTTCGCAATTGCTTCCCAATTTCAGGATTTGATTCAAGCACAAGGGGTTTTTAATGTTCAAGGAAACACCTATGCAGCACATACCGGTCTTACTCTTAAAAGGTCTGCTGGTTCCACATTTGAACCAAACGTTAACTATGTAAATGAGCCAAGATCCCCTCACATTATTTCTACCCCTGAAGAAACTTCTATTAATATTTTATATTCATATAGACTTGCAACTCCGGGGGAATGGGAAAATGGATCTCCTTTAGTTTCTACTGTAGATCCAAATAATTGGGATGATGGTTCGGGAACTCTTCAACAAGTGCCTACTGGAATGTGGACGGCTCAAATTATTTCATTTTATGCAGGATACTCCGCAAATGATATTCAATATGGGCAAGGGGTGTTTAATACAAAGGAAGAAGCAATAAATTCGATTTCAAACACAATTGAATTAAATCCTTGGAATTCTATTTGGGATACATATCGAGCAATCTTGATTGTAAAGCAAGGTGCAACAGATTTAACAAATGAAAATCAAGCAGTTTTTATAGATAGGGGTAAAGAAGGGGTTTTGGAGACTCTTTTGCATAATTCCTATAATCTACCATATCATAGTCATCTTGCAGGTATTGAGGGATCTTATCCAACAATAACACAAGGTACGGGAGAAAATGAGGGAAAAGTTTCTATCTCTTCCGCAGTTGTTTGGTTTTATTCCGATGAAAATAGATTATCTATGGTTCGTAAACAGATTATTGGAGGATCATGGATTACCCTTACTGAAAATGCTACACATTATGTTTGTGCAGATAGAATTACTTCAGATTGGGCCATTTTATTGAGTAAAGATAGTATTGATTATCTTAGATATATTCCGTTTTATATGGTTTTCATTCGAAGTGGTAGTAGTTTGCCTCATTTTCAAGAAATTTCTTTACCCATACACGGAGAAGTTGAAAACAATCACCACCGACTTCTTTTTTCTGGAGAACGATATAGACTTGAGGAGGGTTCTTTTACATCAGTAACAATTAACTCTTCATTAGAGCTATCATTAAGCCCCGGAAATGTCTGGGTTGCAAATAAAAGATATTCTATCCCCGCTGTGACACAAAGTACTCGAACTTATACCTGTGTTAATACTGGGTCGGATTATTCCATCACAGATGAAACGGCGCATCCTTTCAACAACACTCAATATAATGGTCCTACAGGACTCGTAACAATGACCTCCGGGTATTGGAAAAGTTCTTATCTGTATCGAGGAATTGAAGACCGGGATCATTTATATGTTATTATGAGTTCTTCTGAATATGAAACACCTGTTTTAGCACAAGCAGATAATTCCACCCCCACTCCTCCAGAGCTTGTAAACTCACATGCATATTTTTTAGGAAGAGTTATATCTCAAAAAGATGCAACTTCCGGATTTATTTTTGAATCCTCAACAGCTACAAAATTCACGGGGGCAGCAGCAATTACATCTCATGGATCATTATCAGGTCTTTCTAATAATGATCATCCCCAATATCAATTAATTTCAGCAAAAGGGTCTCCTTCTGGATATTGTGGGTTGAATTCAAATTCAAAAGTTTCTTCCACAAATCTGGACTTTGGAACTACTGCAACAACATCTTGTATTGGGAATGATTCTCGGTTATCTAATTCAAGAACCCCAACCGCCCACGCTTCTACACACACAAATGGTACCGATGATATTCAAAATGCCACAGCCTCTCAAAAAGGGTTAGCAACTGCCGCTCAAATAACAAAATTAGATGCTATCCCTACTCTTGGAACTTCTTGTACAAAAAATATCCCGGCTTCTGGAAATGCCTCTGTAACGGAGGTAGTCTATGGAACAGATACCCGACTCACAAACTCTCGAACCCCTACATCTCATGCAGGAACACATTTACCCGGGGGTGTGGATGCTTTGGTAAGAACCGTTACGGTTACTGCCGGAACTACATATCCAATCCTCGACACCGATGATATTGTTTTGGTTTCTTCTGGATGGCAGACAATTGTAAATCTTCCAACGGCTGTGGGTAAAACAGGTAAAACATATTTGGTAAAGTTGATGGATGCAAATTCCTTTCCAATTGTTCCTTTTGGCTCTGAAACAATAGATGGTGTTGCCGGAAACTTAACTTTGCAATACTTAGAATCTGTTCATCTTGTTTCCGATGGCACAAATTGGAGTCGAATTTCATACGATCTTTACAATCATATTCGGTTTAAGTGGTCACAAGGCGGGGATACCACAACTTCTACATCTTTTTTAGGAACCACATCCAACCAACAATTGAATATTGGTCAGAATTCTATTTCGAGAATTCAACTCTTAACAACAGGGGTTGTCAATATTCCTGGGGCTCTTCTTGCAAATCCTATTCTTGGAATATTTAATGATTCCGTTTCTGAAAATGTAACAAGAACCACTACATCAACTTCTTATACTGTAATGACAAATATGACAATTACTCCAGGAGCGGGAACATATTTAGCATTATTTTCTGCAGATTACCTTTCGAGTTCTTCTGTTCAAGTGCTTACTTATGCAATACATGTTAATGGAGTAAGAGAAGAAGGATCTACGAGAATGAACCGAACTTCCAGCACTTCAATACGAGCCAATCTACAAACATTTGCTATTGTTACGGTTACTGCAGGACAAGCAATAGATTTGCGTTGGTTGGTAAGCAATGGAACTGCAACCTCTTTTGGGCATAGCTTATCTCTTTTGAGATTATCATAAAAGGATCATTGATATGTCTATAAAATATTCTCTTTTAATTTCTACAACCCCAAATAATTCTATCAATTCAGATCGTTTGGCAGATGAGATTCGAAAATCTGAAATATCGGTTGCATTGGATTACATTGAAACAGATGCAACCACAGTAGATATTTGGATGAAAGCCTCTTTATCTGTTGAAGAAGAAGCTATTTTGCAAAATGTTGTGTATACTCACTCTGGTTTGGAATTAGTGGAACAAGTATATTCCACTAATGATATTTATACAACACTTGCAAAAGTAAACGCAATTCGCCGGGAAATAAATGCTCCTTTGTATGCCACCGCAAAAGTTAAGTTTGGGTTGGTAACATTAATGGATGTTTTTTGTGTCACTTCTGAAGGGATTAAATTTCATGTAGATGGTGGGATGCTTGACAATTCTTCGGAATGGATTGCAGTTCAGAGTTTTGTGAATCTCCCCATTAAACTCTATGACAAACGAATTGTCTCACACAATCTTGCAGATTCTACGGCATGGACACAAACACCGGGAAGCTCCCTGTTTGTTATTACTCCGGATCCGGGATCAAAATTTATATTGACACACTCTATTGTAAGATTCCCGGATAATTTGAAGATTGTACCCACAAACAAATTGTACTATCAAGTTTTTCTTTCTCTTGATAATGTTACCCCCCCAACACAACCAGTAATTTCTCTTGTGTATGAGAAAGTAACGGATCTATTTAGAAAAGCAACAGCACCTTTTGTTGTTGCCCCCGCAATTGTCCCGGAGTTGGGAACAAATAAAGTTGTGGAAGTTTTATTTCAATATGCAGACCCACACACCTTAAAAGGATCCCCAATTACTCTTCGAGCCTCTCTTGGAGAAAAAATACAGGTTTATTTGGAAGGAAATACTCCATTCTTGGATATTGATGACAACCCTATTCTTCAAGAATGCACAATTGCAATGAATTTTAGAAAAACTGTGGAATTTTAAAAAAGGGATACGTGTATGAGCTTTATCATTCCCGACAAAATAAATCCAGGGTACTTAGTGGCAACAACTGGTATTTATTCTCCCTTGTCTTTCGGCATCCGAAAGTTTTTGGACTGTGATTATTCTCATAATGCCATTTATATTGGGAATGGTGAAATAATTGAATCCGATTGGGGCGGGGTTGTAATAAACCCTCTTTCCAAATATTTGGATAATAAATGGTATCGAACAAAAATTTTTGATACCAAACTATCTTATGAGCAATCTACAAAGCTGGTTAATTTTGCAAAAGGGCTCCTGAAAGAAGAATATGATTATTCTGTTGTTCTTGGGTATCTTTTTTCCAAAATTTGGCGACGATCTCGACAGATGAGGGCTTTGTGGAATACTACCACAGGATGGACTTGTTCTGAATTTGCCGCAACTTGTTATGCTCATGCTGGGGTGGAGTTTAAATTACCCCTAGCACAAATCACCCCAAAGGATTTAATCGGACACTTTTCTTGATCTCCTCCTCACACCTCCAGTTTTGGCTGCAAGAAATTTTTTTCTTGCAGTCTTTTTTATACCTGTGGTATCCTTTTTCAATTATCATTCGGGGAATTTCGTGGAAACAATTAGTCTTGAAGTAAAGAAGCCGTGGGAAAACTTTCAGTTGGTCCGAATTCCCGAAATGAAAGAAAACATCAAGTTTTATGATTTTCAAGCATATGCAATATACCAAGCTTTAAATAAATCCCGGTATATTCTTGGATTTGCTACTGGGTTGGGAAAATCAATTACTTCTCTTGCCACTTTTTTCTATTATCGAAAAGTATATCCCAACACAAAATTGTTGATCATAACAAAAACTTCGGCAATGTACCAATTTGCTGAAGAAACAGATAAATTTTTCAATCATGGGTTAAATATCCGGGTTGCTCATGCCTCCTCGAAAGAATTGAAGAATAAAAAGAATTACAAGAATCTTCGAAAAGAATTGTTCTTGTCTTGGGGGAGTATTTCATCTGCCCCGGAGATTATTGTCACAAATTATCCCATGTTAAGGATTGAAAAAGAAACAATACAGTCTGCGGTTTGTTCTCTGCGTAAAGCAGGGCATCAGGTTTTTCTTGTCCTGGATGAAGCAACAATGTTCAAGAATCTTGCCTCACAGACCTCAAAAGCCGTGTATACAATCCAGAGTTATTGTGAAAGAGTATTATCTCTCACAGCAACCCTCACAAAAGGCAAGATTGAGGAGATGTACAATCTTTTCAAGGGTGTGGGTTTGTTGCTGGCACAAAACAAGAAAGAATTTGAAAAGCAATACTGTATTATTTGGCAGCATCCTCAATATTTTTACATCCGGTCTATCCAGGGATACAAAAACATTGAAACCTTGAAATTTAAAATAGAGCCCTATTCTTTGATTGTTAAAAAATCAGATGCTGGGGCATCTTTGCCAAAGTTCCAATTTCAGAAGAGGATATTGGAACACTCCGAAGAACAAATGGAATTGATAAAGGAGATTTATACGGGCCTATTGAATACCTCCAATGACCCTATTGATTTTTCAAATATTACTGCAATGGGGGATTTAAAAGATGCAAAAATTCTTCAACAATTATCTGAGACAGGGTATGTAAAACGGGCTCTTATTTCCCCAGAAATTGTTGCCCCGGATCGATTTCAAGAAAATTGCCCGAAAACAGTAGAAATACTGGAAATGTTGGAAGAAGAATTCTCGGATGAAAAAATTGTCATATACACCCCCTCCAAGAAATATTTGAAAATACTGAAAAAAGAGATATCTGCTTGCAAAAGTTTGCCGGATCATTACCGACACCCCTTTGAGATTTGTGGGGATGTTTCTCCGGAAGTTCGATATGAGTATCAGCAAAAGTTTTCTCAACCCGAGGGAAACCACAATATCATGATTATTGATAATGCCGGGACCGAGGCGATAAATCTGCAAGCTGCCTCGGTTATGATTATCACATCCCTTCCAGATACCGCTGGGGATCTTCTGCAGTTGGTCGGAAGAATAAGACGTATCGGCAGTAAACACACAAATTTGTTGCTTATTTACCTCTTGCATGAAAACTCTCAGGATATGATAGAATACCAAATTGTAATGCAACAATTGCTTCTTTTCCAAGGAATTCATGGGGAGTCCGAAGAAGGGTTGTTGGATCTACAGGCAATAAAGGGGAAGGACTCAGATATCTCCGACGAAGATTTTGTGAGCAAGAGTGTACAGTATCTTATCCTTAAAAAACGAGAAAGTCTTGCAAAACAATATATTTGATGGTAAAATCCCTGAAAATACAGAAAAGGCAGGAATATGGTAGAAGATTCTTCTAATTTTGAAGAGAGTGTTTCTGAGCCGGTACGTTACAGTCCCTTGCAAAGGGTTTTACCCAATATTGTTCCGGATATTAATTGTCCGCAGTGTAAAGGACAAGGGGTGGTATATTCTTCTTCCGGGGAAGTTTTGGATTGCCCCTGTAAAATCATCCGAAAGAAACGAGCGTATTTGACTCCACAATATGCAGACGCCTATTGGAATAAAGATCTTGATATTTCCAAGTTGCAGGGAAAAAATTTGATCTTGGAGTGCAATCGCCCTACTTTTCAATCCTTCGTGAAATCCTTTTTGTTGAACTCCGAAAGGGAGTATCACCACTACACTATTTTTGGGAATGCATTGTTTCAATTTTACTTTTCCGCAAGGGAGTCTAAGGATTGGGCCAATCTTTGTGAAAAGGTTGATATTGTCATCCTTATGCTAACTCATGATGCCAACAATAAAATGTATGGCTCAATTCTTACTCAATTTTTAGAGAAACGTATTTTATTGAAATTACCGGTATGGATTTTCGCCCCGCAAGGAAGATTGTCCGAAGATTTTCAAACAAAATATTCTCTTTCTTTTTCCTCCTATCTGGAAGATTGCAGAAGAACGGTGGATTTGGTGTTGGTAACGTATAGTTTGGCAACAAAAGCTTCTTCGGTGGAAACAAAAGAAAAGGTCCCCGAAAGCCCAATTATCCCCGTAGAAGAGAAAAAAGAGATTGCCCCTGTGGAAACTCCCCCGAGAATTATTCCCACCGTGGAGCCCCCTCCGGCAAGTGTTGAACCTCCCCCAGTAGAAACCCTCTCGGAGGGCACACAGGAAGACGAGAATGAGGAAGAGAATGAGGAAGATAGTTTTGAAAAAAAGAAAAAGGGGAGACCGGCAGGGAGTAAAAATAAACCCCGAGATAAACCGAAAGAAAAAAAGCCCTTCATCAATAAAACTAAGGAATATAAAGAAAAGAGTTCTCCGGAATGAGTGCAAAAAACCTACTCAAAGCTTTTGTTTTATCCTCGTCTATCACAAAATGGGGGTTTTTTCGAGATTTTTATTACACGAATCTCAAAGAGCGGGATGCAATATACGATGAGGCTGTGCATTTTATTGAAGAATATTTTGATCAATCTAAAATATTCCCCACATTTGAATCTTTCCGCAGAGAGTTGACGGCAAATCAAGACGGCAATTTGCTTCAGTTCTTTACCGATTTGGAGACAAATCCGGATTATTCTACAACCGCCTGTATGGACGATGCTACATTCTTTTCCGAGATACAAATTCTCAAAAAAATGCTTTATGAAATTGATCTGTATGGGACGGTTAGTGATTTCGGGAAAGAATTGCACGGGTTGGATAAAAAAGATTTACCATCTTTTGTTGAAAAGACAGAGCAATTTATTGCCCGATTGCATACCGTGAAAGACAGAGCCTTGTACTCCAAAGCAATAACAGCATCCTTGGAATATGGAACCGCTGCCACAAACCATTTGAAAGAGTTGTATCAAAATATTGTTGATAAAAAGCGGAGGGATGAGGCTCTTTACTACACTCTGGGATTCAATCAATTATCACATGTCAAAATTTGCCGGGGAGATTTAGTTGTTATCGGTGGATTTACATCCCATGGTAAATCGGCTCTTCTTAGAAGTATCGTATATCGAATGTTGGTGGATTATGGCTTGAACTGCTACTACAACACTTTGGAAATGACTCATGAGCATATCAAAATTCTTTTCCAAATCCTACATGCAAACAATAGAAAAAAATTCCCGAATAAGCCCCGAATATCCTTTGAAAAATTCAAAGAAGGTGAATTATCCGAGGAAGAACAAAAATGGTTGTGGGAAGCATCGGAAGATTTTTCGAACAATAAAGAGTATGGAACTTTGTTTTTGGAATTCCCGGATAAGACAAAGTACAAACTGTCTGATTTAAAATCTCGTATATCGGAATTATCCAACACAATCATGGACATTCATGTTTGTGCCGTGGATTATATCACCCTTATGTGTCCTGTGGAATCCGACAAGGCCCGGGTGGCTTCCGAAGACTACAACCAAATGATTAAAAACTTCAAGCATATGGCAATTTCCCACCGAAATAGTAAAGGGGAAAGTGCTCCATTTATTGCATTAACCCCGGCACAGATTTCAAGAAAGGGGTTGGATGAGGCAGTAAAAAACAACAATATGTTTGAATTGGATGCTTTACGACAATATACAGAGTTGGAGGGGTCCGCAGATGTGGTTTTAACAGTAATGCTACTGGATGAAATGAGACAGGCACAAGAAATCCAGTTGCAGAACTTAAAGAATAGAAGTGGTAAGTTGAAAACAGACCCATATAGATTTCATATCGATTTGGACTACGGTATGTCTATTTCGGAAATATCGAAGAAGAGCGCAAAGGAAGAAGTAAAAGCTTTGAAGGACCTCGATATATGAAACAAAAGCTCCCGGGGAGAAAGATGTGCTCTTTTATCCGTGTACAGAAATATCTCTACGGAGAAATATACACCTGTTGTCAATTTCCCGCGAAGAACGGTAAGCAGTTTTGTGGGAAACATTTGAAAGAAGAAAAGAAAGTTTTGAATAAATGAAGCTCTCACGGTAATATATCTTCAACGGAGGAATAGATATGGAAAAACTCTTAGTAATTTGTCTTATTGCAGTTATTGTTATTGGGGTGGCGGGGCTTTTTCTCCCGAATACTTTTGCTAAAGCTTTTGGGGGAACGTTGGAAATTTCCACTCCAAAAGGATTTACTGCTCTCAATGTAACATGGAAAAACTCAGATCTATGGGTTTTGATGAAAAATGATTCCACGGGGGAATTGGTGTTTCAGGAATACTCTCGTTTCGGGATTTTACAGGGTAAAGTCATCATCAAGTAGGCAGGAGCACACATATGAAAAAGAGCATAAAAGTTGTGGATTACCTACACACCCCAGAACAGTTACATATCTTGGATATTATGAAAAGTTGTGATGAGCTTCTCTTTAAAGAATCTGGGAGCTACCACCCTGTAAATTTTATTAATACGTTCAAACTGGACGATCTTCTTTTTGGGTGTGTGTGGGAAACTGGGGGACAATCTGGGGGAAGTTGTTGGGGTGGTAACCCACAGCAATACCACACCTCGAATAGAGAGCCAGATTTGAAGTCCCTTGATTTGATCCTGAAAGAAAAATACCCACAAATCTCTTATCTGGAATACCGAGAACTTGTATCTGATCTGTTTGTGTATGATACGGATTATCGGAGTGAATACTATGGGAATGGGACAGATTATGCTGTGAAATATTGCAAATTGTCTGCCTTCTTGGAGAAATTGAATGCTTTCTTGAGTAGAAAGGAATGACACATGCAAAAAGTTATTTTTATTGTGGGCTTGCCCGGGAGTGGAAAAACATTTTTGGGGAAGAGACTCCAAGATGCTTTCAATTCGGCAGGAATCAAGAATTTGTTCATCGATGATGCTTCCACAAAGGATCAAATAAAAATTGTTTTGGGGTTAATGAAGTCGGGGGAAACATTCAAAGATCTTGCATTCGATAATACGGAGTTTCTGATCATCACGGACCCCATGCTTTGTCACAAACAAGCCCAAGAGGTAGCAAAAGAAAGTTTTCATGGGGTGACACAAACTTGGGTTTACTTCGAGAATAATCCTGAGCAATGCGTCAAAAACATCCATGGAAGAGATGAGCGAGTAATTTCCCCCGGGTGGGTAACACATCTTTCCCAGATCTATCATATTCCGGAAGATGCATTCATTCACAAAGTTTTTTGTAAGGAATCTTGAAGTTTTGTGCCTCTCGCGGTAATATATGAGCAGAGGAAAATAAAAATGTTGAAATATTCACAAATGGAAGAAATTGAAGGTAGAATTGCAGAACTTGCCAAAAGCTCCACATATGCAAGTGTTGCGGTAACACACCGGGCATCGGATATTCCAACTGTGGGTCTGTGGTGGTACTTCAATGGGGTTGTTGTGGGGCATCCCGAAAAGGCAGAGAATTGTGAAAATGGTGCTCAGATCTGTACGGGCAAAGAACATAACCGGGTTTGGCCTTTTCTGCAGAAGGAGTATGCCGAAAAATACCCCGAGGTTTTGGATGTGGCCTACAATCAAGTAGAGCGAGGTCGTGTGTGGTATATCCCTGCGGATAAGTCATTCTTGATTACTTGCTCTACAAATATTAAAAAGGATGGGGTAGCAATCCAAAAAATTCAAAATTTCTTCAATCTTTTCGGGAAGAGAGTTGTTGTGCAAGCTCAACCTGCACTGTACGATCGAGAAATAAAATTGAAATAGGGAAAAGGACGATGTATGAGAAAAATTCTTGTGGTTGATGAGCCATTTGAAAAGGATAGCACCGGAACTGTTGCCAAGATTATTACCTCTTCTCAGCCAATGGTGGGTATTTGGTGGCTTGTGATGGGAGAGTGCTATGCTTTTCAGGAAAATGCTCATGAATGTCCACAAGGGCGAATTGTATGCACAAATAAAGAGCATTCGCGTGTGTTCTATAAGCTACAAGAAATGCTCTCCTCTGAAATTCCTGAAATAAATGTAGTCCAGTATAATGAGGTGGAGAGGGGCCGCGTATGGTTTGTTCCAGCAACAAAGGGATATCTTATCACTTGCTCTACAGAAATTTCAGAAAACCCAAAAGCAATCAATAGAATAAAAGAAGCTTTTGGTATTTCTTCGAAAATGGTACAAGTCCGAGTAGAAGTTCAGTACGATGTTTTTGAGACAAAATTGAAATAGTTGACTTTTATCAATAAACGTGGTTAAATGTCCTAAATTCCAAACATACAGGAGATATGCATATGGGTACGAACAAAAAGAAGAGACCGGTTCTTGCTTCTGAGAGTGTTGTGAAGCGTGGGAATTTCGTGTTTCGCATGATCAGTGTTGCATCCAAGAAACGGACCTACGCTCTGTTGATTTCTGCCCCTGCCGGAGTTGAAGAAATGCTTCGGGGTGGACCTCGTGTTCGGGGAACAGCAAAGTTGAATCCTTCGGATACGTGGAATATCGAAGAAGGGCAGAAGGTTGCCATTAACCGGGCTCTTGCGAAGGTTGAACGCCGGGTTACCGTGGCAATGCGAAAGAAGGCAAAGCAGATTTCGGGAATCATGTCCGGTGTGAAGATCCCTGTTCCCAATAAAACGGATGAAACCCACAAAAAGCGTGGTCGCCCGAAGAAGGTTGAAACGTCTGGAAAGTCCGAAAATCCCGTAACAGAATAATACAAGGGGAAAACAAGATGAACAAGAAGATTTTTGCAAACTCTACGGCTACCAAGAAAGTTCCTGTGGCTGATACCAAAAATTTGGCGGGTGGGAAAGCCTACAGCATGACCGATGAACATGCCCTTGCACAGATTGCTTCTACGGGCTGTTTCGGCAACACCTACTATGCCAACGCGGAAGATCAGCTTGAGAAGGTCCTTGAATTGGTAAAGAAGGTAGATCCGGTCTTTGTTGCAAAATTGGCTGTGTACTCTCGGAAAGAGGGCTACATGAAGGATATGCCTGCAGTTCTTGCCGCGTATCTTTCCACGGTGGATGCCGGATTGCTCCGTAAAATTTTCGCACAAGTTGTTGATAATGGGAAGATGTTGCGGAACTTCTTTCAGGCAATCAAATCGGGGAAGTTTGGTCGTACGTCTTTCGGACGGGCTCCAAGTTCCCTCATTCAGGGGTGGTTTGACTCCCACGATGAAGATTACATTTTCCGGAACAGTATTGGAAATGATCCTTCATTCTCGGATATCATCCACAACATCCACATCAAGCCAAAAAATAAGGCCCGGGAAGCCCTTTACGGTTACATCATGGGTAAGAAAGTAGTAACAAATGCGAAGGACATGGTTAAATCCAAGTCCGGCAAGTTTGTTACCGTACAAGAAAAAACCCTCCCGGGCATCGTTCGAGAGTATGAGGCATTCAAACGATTCAAGTTGGACGGGAAGAAGTGTGTTGGTCTCCCGGATGTTCCTTTCCAGATGTTGGATAGTCTCAACCTCTCCTCTGAAGATTGGAAGGAAGTTGCAAAAAATGCCCCGTGGCATATGTGCCGTATGAACTTGAACACCTTCATGCGTCATGGTGTATTTGCCGATTCTGAAATGGTGACTTTGATTGCAGATAAGTTGAAAAATGAGTATGCAATCAAGAAATCCAAGGTATTCCCATACCAGTTGTTCTCTGCCTTCACGTATGCGGATGCGGCAATGCCACATGCTATTCGGGAAGCCTTGCAGGATGCTTTGGATGTTTCTCTCTACAATGTTCCGGAGATGGCGGGGAATATTGTGGTGTGTCCTGATGTTTCTGGAAGCATGAAATCTCCTATCACGCAGGCCCGGGGAGTTGCTTCTAAGATTCGCTGTGTGGATGTTGCCGGTCTTGTGGCCTCTGCTATCCTCCGAAAGAATAAGAGTGCTCGGGTTATTCCTTTCGAGAATGATGTTGTGAATATTCCTCTGAATTCTCGGGACTCCGTAATGACCAATGCGGCAAAACTTGCTGCGGTTGGTGGTGGTGGAACTTGTTGCGCGGCCCCTCTTGTCAAGCTCATCAAAGAAGATGCAAAGGTTGATTTGATCGTGTATGTCTCCGATAATGAATCTTGGATCAACCCAGCAAGACACACGGGATATGGGTGGGGAAGAACATCGACAAGTGGAACCGCTGTAATGGATCTTTTCCAGAAGTTGAAGCACAAGAATCCGAATTTGAAGATGGTTTGTATTGATCTCACCCCGAATACAACCCTGCAGGCTCCTGACCGAAAGGACATCCTCAACATCGGGGGGTTCTCGGATACAGTGTTTGAATTGATGGATCTCTTCCATCAGGGTTTGTTGGATGCAAAGCATTGGGTGGATGTTGTTAAAAAAGTTCAACTTTAACGCTTGCATAAAACAAAATGTTGTGGTAAGGTAGAAACGTAAGGACAAAATACCTTACCACAACTACAGCCCCCCTAAAGGGCTAGGTCTTTGAATAATTAAATAGTTAAAAACTGGAACTACCGAGTGGTTTACATTTGTATCATCACAAAACCAAACAACTACTCAAAATTTGTCCAGTTCGATTTTAAGGTGGAAACTACGCAAGGGATTACATGGACATTAAATCCCCCGCTGTAAAAAGCATGTAGGTTCGAGTCCTACTCTCCCCACTCATGGGGAGATGGCGAAATTGGTAGACGCAGGAAAAAAATATCTCTTCATCTTTGATCCACCTGATTTTATAAGTTAGTGCTTGAAACTATCCGAGGGATTACATTTTTTGGTAAAATAACAATCTCTCACTATTTTGTTCAAGCCATAGGGTATTAGTTCAGCGGCTTAGAATCCTGGCTTGTCACGCCGGAGACACGGGTTCAAATCCCGTATACCCTGCTGTGAGGAAACTACCAAAAAGGGGTTACTTCAATGTTAATGACGTGATGGGGGTTCGAGTCCCCTCCTGGAGGTCTAACTTCTGGGTAGTTTAATGGTAAAACCCGAAAAATACCTCTTTATTTTTGTTCCTCATATATGCCCTCATCGAATAATGGCTTAGTTCGCCAGCCTTTCAAGTTGGAAATACCGGTTCAAATCCGGTTGGGGGTACTGGATCGAGATACTGTCACAAGGTTTACAACGCGGATCTTTGGCCATGGGTTCGAGTCCCATTCCTCCCCCTGTAGGAGTTCTATGGGGAGGATAGCTCAGTTGGTAGAGCAAAAGAATAAAATAACTTTGTATTTTTGATCTCGATCATCTTTTTCTGTAAGAGACTCACAAAGGGATTACATTTTAAGTTCAATTCTTAATTCCCCCACTCACGGGGGAATAGCCTAAATGGTAAAGGCAAATCTCTTATTACTCGCTCTTACAGTCTTGCGGGAGTGGTGGAACGGCAGACACGCAAGTTCGAGAGACTTGTGGGCGAAAGCTCGTGAAGGTTCAACTCCTTTCTTCCGCACTGTATGTGGACAAAGATCCGGACAAAATGACCGAGTAGTTTCAAGGCACTACAAAAGGGTTTACAGGATATGTCGCCTAAATGGTAAGGCAGCTTCTATGGAAATAGGAGAAGATTTTCGGTTCAACTCCGAATGTACCCCCAGACCTAACTCTTTTCATTTGGCCTTGATTTGCCAGCATGGCGAAATTTGGTAGACGCAGCAGACTTAGGATCTGCCGGTTAATCCGTGGGGGTTCGATTCCCTCTGTTGGCATTGTATACGAGAAAACTACACAAGGGATTACATTACGCATAGGCTTGTTAAGCCTTGGCAACTTATGTGGGTTCGAGTCCCACCTGTGTTGAGAGTTATTAACACTGTGGCGGAATTGGTCTTGTTGCCATAATCTCTTAACCTTTGTTTCTCGTATCTTGGGGCTTTAGTTTAGGTGGGAAAACGTGGGCTTTGCAAGCCTAAATCCTCGGATCATACCCGGGAAGCTCCATTCTTATCTTTCTGCATATCAAATAAAGGAAATATACATGCATTTTTACCACTTCGGGTATTATGATCATGACTCCCACTCTGACCGGGCTTTCATGCATGAGAAAAAATATACCAAGGCACAATTAGAGAGCTTTTTTACGAAAGCAACAATTTCTGTTTTCAATAAAAAGTGTGTTGAGGAATATTCGGACTTTATTAAGGAAACTATTCCGGATGCAGAAACCTTTCTTTCTTTTTGGGAAGAGCTTAAAAGTGCTCATGAGAAAGACACAGAAGAATATGTGTCAGATCTGTTTCATTTCATCCAAAAAAACCGGCACACTTTTAAATACCGGGATAAAGATGCCCCGGATACGCCAAATGACGCATTTGACAAATATTTCCAGATCGAGCCCTATGACAAGGCTTACTATATGGAAAAAACCAAGCACCTTGTATATATGTCAGAGCACGTCTCGGACATGATCTGTTTTATTTATGAAGTTCTGGAAAAAGAGTATGGGTTTATTCCCGTGAAGTTTGAGACGGATTTTTATGTAAACAATATCAATTTTTACAGTTGCGGGTGGGATACACAGCCCTTTGATAAAAAATTTGCATCTCGGGTTCGGAGAGAAACAAATAAGCAATTGAAAGATTTATCGGAGCATTTCAAAAAGATCTTGCCAAAAGAAACAAAGGGTGTTAAGATTTATCTTTGTCACAAGTATCCAAAAACAGCCTCTTAACTCAGTTGGTAGAGTGTCTGCTTTACACGCAGATTGTCGTCGGTTCAATCCCGGCAGAGGCTACTGCAAGGAACTACGAAGGGGATTACAAGGATAAAATCTCTACCTCCGTGTAGTGGTGAGAGTGTTCGAAGCACTCAAAACAGTCGAAAGGCTGTTCAATCTCTTTCATTTTTGTCCTTGTATTTGCCGGGATGGCGGAACTGGTATACGCGCAAGTCTCAAACACTTGTGGGAGCAATCTCTTGGGGGTTCGAGTCCCCCTCCCGGCACTGTTTACATCTACAGGAGATACATAAATGAGCAGTCTTTATTCCGACATTATTTGGGATAAATTGGGTCATAAGGATGTAGTAATCCCCAATCTTTCCGAAAAAGAAATTTTGGGTTACTTCAAAGAATACCTGAGCAAAGCATCAAAAGAGGATATCGAGGCTTTGTTGGAAGACCTTGTTTGTAATTTCCAAATCACAAAGAATGTGGATTGGTATGATGGTCCTATCCATGTTTGCAAAGTGGTAACGCATGAAGATCATGTAAGGCATCTTCCAGAAGATCCTGGATGGGTGGAAATGAAAGCACATATGATGGAGCTTTCTATTCTGCCTCTTCTTATTCGATTGTTTTCAGCCTTTCCTCAGTATCTGGATGACATTGAAACAATTAAATTGTTTGTGGAGAAGATGAATGAAAAAAAGCCCTCTGAGGGGAAAAAAGATTCCGAAGTGTGTCCTACAAAAAAGGACGATCTCCTTCCACAACAATTACCCGAAGAAAAGGTATGATTTTTATTGGGCAATAATGAGTATCCTGCCGGAATCCTTTACAATGAAAGAGGCAGCGAAGTTACTTTCATATTCACTTTCACATACCCGAAAGCTTATCTGTGAGTTGAAAGAGATAGGTCAGGTCTTTTTATCCCCGGAGAATATATGGGTGAAAGAAAAAAAGGAATAGGTAAAGCAAAACTTCTGAAAGCAATACAGAAGAAATGCTTGGAGTGTTGTTGTGGGGTTTCCCGGGAAGTTCGAGAGTGCTGCATTAAAGATTGCCCCCTGTGGGAATATCGAAATACTACGGAAGTAAAAAAGCAAGAGATTGTTGTTAAATCCTTACTTTGAGCCTTGAGAGTGAATTATTGTACAGATGCAACCAATTACACGGGCACAGGATCAATCCTTTGTGACCAATGTACAAACTCTTGTTACTTCTCCAGTGCGAGTGATAGACCTCAAAGTGCTTGTGGGTCTTATTATTCAAAACGAGGCAAAGAAGTTACTGTTTACAATACTTCCCAGAATCCAACCCCATGTCTTCACCAAGAGATTATCAAAGAGATTGAGCACAAGCGTCGTAAATTTTGCAAAAAGTGCAACAATCAACGTTTTATCTATCGACAAGGTAAAATGATTCCTTGCCCCCGGTGCTAATCTTTTAATTTGTATGTGAATACTCCTTCTGTAGGAAACACAAAAGGAGTACAAGTAATGCAAAGTGATCTTTTGGAACTGTCTTTTGAAGAGTGTCTTGTGTGTTCTGATTTGCACTTCCCGGGGCACTCTGTTAAATGGGTTCGAGAGTTGATCAAGTATGGACGTATGCACAACGTCAAGAAAATAATCCACTCGGGAGATTTGTTCAACTTTGATGCTCTTTCCCGGTTTGAATTGAAGGATAAAAAATTTCCCCTCGACAAAGAATTGGAAATTGGGAAAAAGGTTCTCTTGGAGTTGAGGCAGCATTTTAACGGTTTTTACACTGTGCGGGGAAACCACGATAAGAGACTGCCTCTTGCAATGAATGATTCTATTGATTTTGCAACAGCCTTGAATCTATTGCTCGATAACAAGGTGGTTGCAACCAATAGAGACCACCTTTTCTTATATTCCGGGGGAGAGAAATTCCGTATCTGTCACCCAGATAAATACTCCACGGTAAAGGGTAAGGTTGCGGGTGGTTTAGCACACGATCTACAAGAACATGTTATTATGGGCCACCCACATTATTTTTCAATGGCTTACAACAAAACTGGGAGATATATGGCAATTGAAATGCCTTGTATGTGTGATAAAATGGCATTTCAGTATAAGAATGAAGCAACTACTGGTTGTCCCGAGTGGAATAATGGATTTTTGCACATCAAAAAAGGGAAAGTAAGAGTAATTACCGAATTGACTTTTTAAGCCAATCTGTTTTAGAATACCTGCTGTAGAGCAGGTATTTTTCTTTTAGGAGAAAGTATGCAAGAATATCCCCCGTTAAAAGGGAAAATGGAATTTATTGAAATAAGTCCCGAAGAGACTATTGAGAAGAAGCCGGTTGAATATAAACAAGATGATTATTATTTGGAGAAGGAGATTAAGCCGGAAGACCTCACATGTTTTTATTGTCTCAACAAAGATTCCTGCCCGTGCTCGGGAGATCTGTACAATACCGATGGTGATTGTTTGTGGATCAAGTAATCACAAGTGCAAAGACCTCCGTAAATTCCAAGAAATTACCAGCTATTTTTAAAAAAATAGAATGTGTGTGGACTCACGGTGCAATTAATGTGGATTACGGGGGCGGAAAGTATGACATTGCCACAGATTACTTACAAGAGAAAAATATACTTAATTTGATCTATGACCCCTTCAATCGTAGTGCCGAATATAATGCTATAGTCCTTACCACACTAAGATATTACCCAGCAGACACGGCAACAATTTCAAATGTGCTCAATGTTATTCGAGAAAAAGAGATCCGAAAAAGGGTAACTCAGCATGTCTACGATTTGTTGAAACCCGAAGGAAAAGCTTTCTTTTCTTTTTATGCGGGGGACCGTTCGGGGGTGGGAAAAGAAACCAGTAAAGGTTGGCAAGAAAACAGAATTGCCAAGAGCTATATCGTGGAAATAGAAGAAGTTTTTCCCGTGGTTTTCATCACCAATTCCATTGTTTTTGCAGAAAAACGTTGACTTTTTTTAAGACCCCTGATAATGTGTAACAGTTCGTGCTAAATTTAATACATAAGGAGATTTTTTCTATGACAGAAGAAATCAAGGCCCCAGAATTCAAAACCCTTTCCCCCAGTTTTTTCAAGAGAACCACCAAAAGTCAAATTTCACATATCGTGAAATATTCGGGTGTTGCAGAAAAGATTGAGGAATACAAAAGGGCTCTGAAGGATGGGCTCTGCAAGCTTGAAGTTTTAACTCGCAAGCAGTTTGCAGATTTGACAAAGTTCGGTGTGGAAGTTCCCTTGGAATTCCGCCCGCCCATGACCGACAAGGTTAAGAATGCCCTTTTGTCGAAACGGCATGTGGATCGTCTGTGGATGGAATTTGGTATCAAAGCTCCTGATGCAATGCTTCCTGTGAAGAAGCCCCGTGTGAAGAAAACTCCTGCGGCATAATAACTGCCCTCTTGGGGGAGTCTCTTTTCGGAGGCTCCCCCAAATTTTTTAAAAGAGAAATACATGAAAAAATTTATTTTCCTGCAAGCACATCTGAAAGAAATACAGAATATGTTTTTGGCAAAAGGGGATAATATCCGGATGTCTGCATTATTTAATGGCATCAAGGGTGTGGGGAAATACTCTTTCATAAAAGACACAATTAAAAAATGGAATTGCTCTTCGCAGGAGGATTGTAATTGCCCGGTCTGCGAGAAAATAGATAAGAACAGTACAATGGATATTTGTGAATTCAATTCCTCGGAATCAATACAGGACTTTCGAAAAAGCTTGCAACAATTTCAGAATACTCCCCCGATGGAATTGAGGCATAAGTATTTGATTTTGCGGAATATGGACTATTACAGCAAAGAGATTATTGATTTGTTGTTGAAGACAATTGAAGAAAAAACAAATTTCCATATTTTTGCTACTGCTGTGGATATCGATAGAATTCGCCCCGCAATGTTATCCCGTTTTAAAAGATATTTTGTGAGCAATTATTCCCGGGAGGATCTGAAGAGTATTATCTCACATGATTTTAAATTGGCATATTTGTCAAATATGGAAAATAAGTATCCGTTTTCATCTATCTTTGAGATGGATGTATTTTTCCGATTTGCTTTCTCAAATTATTACAGCCTTCTTTTTGAAAAGGCAAAAACACCCACAGATATTATCATGTCTGTAAATTCTTTTATGTCCCCGATAAATGCCTTACCAATCTGTGAAAAGCTGCCAACAATTGGGGCCTTTATCGAGTACTGCATGATACAGGTCCGGGAAGAATCCTCGGAGAGATACCAACAGTATTTGCGAAAAGTTCTTTCTCGGTATTCCCCCTCGCTCTTGTCCAATTTGAATAATCCGGAATATTATGCACAAATCAATTTGGACAATCAGATAATGTCCTTGTTTCTCAGCTTGTTTATTTTAAAATCTATTGTGGAATAAATATGCAAGACATTGATTTTCTGTTGTCCGAAAAGCCACAAATAAAGCGGCTGATGACATACGTACATTCTTTGGGGGTTCTGAAAGGACCCCTCGTGAAGAAGTACCGGAGCATTTTGCAAAACAAAGAGTATGAGATTCGGGAAATTTCTGAGGAAAATATTCGGGACCTGCAGGCGGGATCCTTGTTCGGTAGTGTGGCATTTTTAATTAATTTTCAAACGTACTCCGAAGAATTTTTGAAAAAAATGATGGACACATACGCCGATGGGGATAATAAATGCCTTATCTGTATGTCAGCCGAAGAATTTAAAAAGGTGAAAGAAAATTCAAAAGAGTTTGCAAAAGAACTGAATCCCATTTTCGAGGTTGAAAAAGATAAAGAGAATTTCAAGAGTGTTTGTCAATATGTCCTACAAAAAGAGTTGGGCTGTGCCGAAGGAGACTTTAATAACTACCCCGTTTTTAAAGTAGCAATAGAGGATCTGTATTTCAACCACACAGAGAATATTTTAGACTTTTTCAGTAATTTTCATTTTATTTCTAATATCTGTATTCAACAAACAGGAGAAAAGATTGATTTTGATCTTTCCTTGTTTCGAAAAATTCTTCCGGAAATAAGGAAAAAGGAATACTACAAGGCACATATTTTGTTGGGTACCTTCATAAAGTATCCCAACAAAGATACCCTTGCACCTCTTTTCTCTTTTGTCTCCGCAGTGGTGAAAGATGCAACAATGATTCGGTATGCTCTGGATACAATCTATCGAACAACTTTTGAATTGTTGCAATTACATCCCTCTTTCGAGGGCGCAAAACATAACTTCAGTGAGTTCAAAGTAAAACAACTTTCTGGGGTTGCAAATATTCCTCTTGTGAATACTTTTCAGTTCATGGTAAGATTCTCAGAGATGGAAGTGGTTTTCAATAAGAGAAACTTCTTGTTGAATTTTCACAATTTTTTGATGGATCTTTTAAAGGTAATTAGATAAGTGCCTGCCTTCGATAAAAACACTTTTGCATACTTACTTACAAAATGTATGCAAAGTCATAAGAGAGAAGACTTTGACACCATTTATGCCCAACTTGTTAAAAAGCTGGGATTAGGTGGGTGTGGGTTTCATTCGGATAAAATGCAAGAGCCTTGTTACCCCTGTCTTCGTGAATTGATTGATACCTTGGGCCTTCTCGTTTTTCCATTCATTGGACCAAATGTTGATGAATACTTGGTGGTGAATTCCCTTCTTTTCTTGGAGACTCCAAAGCAAGATGTAATTGTTCCCGATGCTTTGTATCTCTTGCCCGAGGGGGGTTATTGGGGGAGAATCTCACAAGTCTTTTCATCCTCCGATCTGCTGGTTATTGAATATGCTCCAGAGGTTTTTATTAGTTTAAAGAAATCTGTTCTCTATAAATTTTTCAAGGAAGACGTGGGCTACTACGGTATTTGCATAGGGTCCGTAAAAAAGAAAAAATAAATTGTTGACGCAACCGAAGAGACGTGTTAGAGTTGAAGACAGGAGCTAACAAGAAAATGAAGAAGTTTAATAAACATAGTTTTATTAGTTTTTCCGGAATCAAATCCGGAAATGCTTCCTCACACTCTTGTTGGTATAATGGAGCGAACCGCATCTAGTTTCTCCTAAGCCCTCGAAGAGTAGGATTAACAGGAAGCGGTAGCCGAAAGGCATAATCGCTCCATTTTGTGTTTTACTGATATTTGAAAACTAAATCTTGTCAAGTCACAGGTCGCTGGTGAAATTGGAATCATTGCTGTCTCCAAAATAGTAGTTTCGGGTTCGAGTCCCGGGCGGCCTGCTGGTATGTGTATCCAAGTGGTTAAAGGGGGTAGATTGTGGATCTACTGGCTTCGTGCCTTCGCGGGTTCAAATCCCGTCACATACCCCGTATGGAGAAGTGGCAGAGCCCGGTTTATTGCATCACGGTGCTAACGTGAAGTGGGGAAACTCACCACAGGTTCAAATCCTGTCTTCTCCGCTGGTCTGAATCCAAAATTATAGGGGGATGCTATGTCACAGCTAAACGCAATGTAAAAAAGAGACGTGGGTTTGTCTTGTTGGGGGAAACAAAAGAAGGTTATAAAGTGGTGGGAAATGTTTTTCTGTTGTGTGAATCCCGGGGACTTCCACTGGAATTCATAATTGACTCTTTAAAAGATGAAGGTTTTGTGATATCATGGGTAGACTTCTACGAGGATTCCTTAAATGCTCTGTGGAGTCCTGAAACAACCTTATCCAAGATTCAAAATGCCCTTAATGAGACATACGGAAAAGAATATAGCAATGATGTAATACTTCGGTTACGGGCTTACATTGGTTCAAAGCACACTGGAGAGGTCGCATAGTGGTCTAGTGCGCTCGCTTGGAAAGCGAGTAGGCGTAACAGCCTCGGGGGTTCGACTCCCCCTCTCTCCGCTGAAATGTAATAAAAGAAAGGATAAATCAGTGTATGGATTCCGATGGTTTTTGTGGTTCATGAGCCGGGAAAGCTAATCTGGTGAAAGCGTTGGACTGAAAATCCAAAGAGGTCAGATCGTAACTGACTCCCGGCATTGTTTTGGGTAGGCTGCTAAGTTTGGTGCTTTAGCACGAGTCTGTAAAACTCGGCCCTAACGGGATAAGATAATAGGTTCGATTCCTATCCTACCCACTGAATGTTGAATGCGTAGGTGCCCGAGTGGTCGAAGGGAGGGGTCTGCAAAACCCCCGGGATAACACCCCACGTTGGTTCAAATCCATCCCTACGCTTAGATATTTGGGAACGTAGCTCAATGGTTGAGCAACTGGCTGTTAACCAGTAGGTTGCAGGTTCAAGCCCTGCCGTTCCCGCTGTTGCAATACTCACAGGAGTTATATACAGATAGACCGAAATTTGAATGGGGGTAGGTTTTTGCAAGAACTCAAACCCAAAGGTCTGAAACCGGGACACTCGGATAAATAGACCGTTAATTGTAGGGAACATTGTGAAATCCTGTATTCTGTGGGTTCAATTTGTTTGCCACATTAGCCTAGCGGTAAGGCATCTGGCTGTAAACCAGACGGGGAAACCTATCGGTGGTTCAAATCCATCATGTGGCATTGGAAAACGGGTTCATAGCTCAACGGTAGAGCATCTGACTTTTAATCAGTCGATGATGGTTCAATTCCATCTGGACCCATTGTTTTGAAAGGTGTGACATATGAAAAAATATTCTGTCCGGTTCGAACATCCTTATGTGGGTAACAAAGGTGAATGTGCTTTTGTCTGTGTTCTTGCAGAAAATGAGCGGGATGCAATTGCACAATCTAAGGTTTTGTTGAAAAAGGAAATAAAAGAATCCAATTGTAAGGAATACCCCGTAAAAGATTCCTATTTTCATGCCTATCCGGATAGAAATGGGGTTGTCGGGGAAAAGAAAGTGTATGATGGAGATGAGCGATTGTAGTGTTTCGGGCGATTGTACAGTTGGTAGTACGCCACTCTGATATGGTGGAGGTCGGCGGTTCGATTCCGCCTCGCCCGATTGTACGTTCAGATTTTCAGAATGTTCGCGGATGTTGAACAAGAGGAAAATCTGAACGCAGGCTCTACGAAAGGGTTTCTAAGGAAGGTTGGCAGAAAGGCTATTGCACCAGTCTTGAAAACTGGAAATCCTGCAAAGGGTTTGTGGGTTCGAGTCCCACACCTTCCTCTGAGAAAGGATTGATATGGGGAATACAAAAGAAGTGAATGAAGCTCTTATCCGGGTGCTTGACAAGATGAAGAAAGATCCGGATCTGAAGAAGAAGTTTGATGAGCATAAACCGGGGTGGATTTACTGGTCTCTTTTGGATTCAGGGGCTTTTCCCGATGAAGATGAACAGATTCCCGGGCAGAATATTAAGAAACTAAAATAAGACTTGCAAACAACATAAAAACGTGGTGTAATCTATGCACCACGTTTTTTATCTTTTGGGAGGAAAATTGATTTCACTTCCTTTAAAACACAGACCACAAAGGTTTGAGGATTTAATAGGGCAACCTTTGTTGGTGAGATATCTTAAGAGTATTTCTAAGAAGAAAATAGCAAAAAGTCTTATCTTCTTTGGGGGTTATGGGTGTGGGAAAACATCTTCGGCAAGGATATATGCGAAGAGCTTGAATTGTTTGTCCCCTGTAGATGGTTCCCCCTGCTTCATTTGTGACTCCTGCAAGGAGAATTTAACCCTTGAGGTGGATGCATCTACCGCAGGGGCAAAGGAAAATCTTTTGGCATTGTTGGAGGTTGCAAAGAATCCTCCGTTGCTGGGTCAATACCGGGTGATTATTCTTGATGAAGTGCAGAATATGAGTAAAGCCGCGTGGGACTCTTTGTTGAAGCCTATTGAAGAACCCAAGCCTTTTCAAGTCTTTATTCTTTGTACAACCGAGGTAGAAAAAATTCGACCTTCTATCAGATCCCGCTGTCAACAATTAGAGGTCAAGAATTTGTCGGATACTTCCAGTATGGACTATTTGCAAGATATTTGCAAAAAAGAGGGGCTGCAATATGAGGAAACCGCTCTTTCCATTATTACTCATTTCTCAAAAGGATCTTTGCGGGATTTGATTAATTACTTGGAACAGGTTTCATACATGGGTGATATTACTGTTGAAAATACCTCGGTTATCTTCAATTTAGGATTTTTAACCCCCCTGTTTACAACCTTTGCATCCTTGTTTACCCTGGGGACAAAAACTTTCCGGCAACAAATACAGAGCTTCGGGGAATCTCCCAAGAAAATTGCAGAATTTTTGAAACAACTCTCATTATTTTTGTTGTATCGAAATGTAAGAAATGATAGCAGTGTTGAAACAAATCCGGCATTCGCTCTTATTCCAGAGCAAGACCTAAGAAATATGTGGAAATTGGTCCAAGGTGTTTTTGGGGTTAATTGTGAACAGAAATACAGTGACTTTTTGAATAAAGTAAATGCAATGCAAGATTCCTCCCTTATTTCTTTGGAAATTGCTCTTTTGGATTTACATGATTTCTTACATAGGGCTACGATTACAACAACTGGAACAATCTCCCCCACGGAAGAAAATAAAACCCCGGCAAAAAAACCTCGCAGACAATTTTTGCATCTCCCAACAAATGGAGTAGTTAAGGAAGTTCCCCCGATTACCGTAGAAGAAAAAACAATTGCACAACAAATGCTTGATTCCGGCCTTGTAACAGAGTTGGATCAATCCGGCATTGTTATCAAGGAGTAAAGTATGTTGGAAAAATCCACACAATACCGTTTTATTTATGTCAATATTTCTTTCAAGAACAACCAGAAATTCATAAAGTCCTTGGAAAAAAGTTTCTCGGTGGAAATACCTTATGCTTACCTGGAATTGAATTCTGAGTTGAAAGAATCCCTGGATTCCTATTTCTATATTGTGGACACCCCCGAATTTATCACAATATTCAAGAAGATTTGTTCAAAGTACCCGAAAGCATCCTTTTCGGTTCTCGGGAAGATTCGGGGCGGGGATATTCTTCGTTTCTTGAACTTGTGCAAAGAAGAAAACACGGTCTTTTTTAAGCCCGGGGATTTTGTTCAATTAATGGCCGGGGAGTTCAAAGGGTTGATTGGAAAGGTGAAAGATCTACAGAGGGACACAGTAACCATGGAATATCAATTGTTGAAAGAATCTCACTGCAGAACATTTCCGTTGTCAGATATTATTTCTTATTCTGGGCAAGAAATTGTTATTGAACAATTTAAGGATATGGAGAAACAATATCTCGATAAAGGTATTCGGCGAACCCTCTTGTTTGACGGAACAGATTGTTTACACCGGGGAATAAAAACAAACAATACAAAGTACAATGGGGATAAATTGTTCATTGGCGGTATTTTCAGCTTCTACTTCAATTTATTGAAAATGAAAGAACTTTACCCAGAATATGACATCATTGTTGTTTTTGACAATGATCCTTTAGAAGGTCGATCCGAGTTGTACAAAAAAGCTTTTCAACTGAATATGAAAGAATGCAAAGAGCTTGTGAACAATATTGGATATAAGACTGCCGTGGGATCCGCAAAAGACATTATTTTTTCCATCTGCCAAAAGGATAAGGGTGAATCGGACAATATCCTTATTTACTCATCCAATCCAACCTATCAATCTCTCGTATCCAATATTGTGCATGTTTTATTCCCCAAGACAACTTTTCGGGGAAATTCTTTTTTACGGACCCCTGAAACAGTAAAAGCTCTTTGGTCTGTAAATGATGTGCCCAAGGTGGCTTGGGTGCTTGCAATTATGGGGTGTCAGAATATCCTTGGAATAAATGATTTCAACAGAAATATGAAAAAATCTGATGTGAAGAAGATTAAAGAAGCAGATTTCTTGCCGGAATTAATAAATGCAAATACCTCAATAGAATTTGCAACAACATTGGTATTTAAGCCAGATTTCAGTCAGTTTGTTGCGGAACACTTTTATAACAATCTCCAAAAATTACTCTTCAAAGAGATCCCAATCAATCTTTCACCCAAAGGGGATTTCAAAGAAAAGGAAATGATTGATCAATTGGAGAGATTACAACTATACAAAGAAGTGGAATTAATCGAAAGATCCAAAAGAATATTCAAGGGGATGTGGTGATATGGATTCTTCATTTGATCATAAGCCGGAATTTTTCTCCCTCATAGCAAAAAACTCAAATCAACAAAATCAGAAAAACTATATTAAAAATATTATTCGAGATTCTTTTGAGTTTGTTGCCAGATACCTTAATTTCCTTCCACCAATCGATCAAGATATTGCCCGACTGTATTATGTCGATGGTCTATCCCAGGACCAAATAAAAAAGCTTTTTGGTGTTTGTCAGGCAGCAATTTCCCGAAGAGTTAAGTTTATTTTTGTAAGAATAAAGTTTCTGTTGAAAATGCCCTCCCTCAACCCAATCCAGGTTCGGGAAGATTTACAAGCCTTGTTCGAGGATGATCTTTTTGAATTTGCTTACTTCTTTTATTGGGAGTTGGCACAAAACCGGGTGAAATATTATATCGAGACCTCACAATCCGGGGCGGCAAATAAGTTGATAAAGATTATTGCATATCTGAAACAGTTACGGGACACCCCAGACACCGGGGATAGTGTCCTTGAGAGGAAAAAATATTTGGCTCTTGTTTATTTGGATTACTTTGAGTTTATTTATCGAAGATCCAATGTTATTACATGGGTTTTTAAAAAATCAGATAAGTATCGAAATCAGCCCGTTTTTGTGGGCGATCCCATAATTTAAAAGGAATACATATGAAACTTTCAACTAGGTTATTTCATGAAGCTCGTTTTATGGTGGCAGAGGTGTTTTGTCCTAATGGGTGTAAAAATGATTGGAAGAAAGAAAAAGAGGGATATGTTTGCACAACTTGTAAATGCAATTATATTGTTTGTGCAGATTGTGACCCCAATTTGAAACGTGCCGATGGAACAATATCAATCATTGAAATAGAAGATTGATTTTCCTGATAAGAAAGTGTTGGATGAAACAATATTGAAATTATTTCTTTTTTGATATGAATTTCTATAAAGGAAAAAAGGTATGGCAATTGTAAAATATTTTACGGAAATGAAAACTGCTGCCCCGGAAACTCCTGCGGCTCCTCCCGCACCTCCGGCAGCACCAGATAAAGGACCTGCCGGGGATGTTCCTCCTCCCCCACCGATGCCCGAGGGTAGTGAGATGGATGCTCCCCCAGAAGAAAATCCTGCAACAAAAGAAGTAGAGAAAGCCAATCCTGAAAAGGATGCTGTGAAGTTTAAGCTTCAAGTAGAACAAAAAGCTTCTGAGCAGGGACATTCTGTTACTGTGTCTATTTCTTCTACAAACAAAACCATGTCCATTACCTTGAATGCCGAAGAAGATATCATCACTCAAAAAGATGCTATCAAATTGGCAGTAACTGTTGATGACTTGGATCCTAATTGGCGTTTGATGGATGAGCCCCTGCAGAAGGCTGGACCTTCTTGGGCCATTCGGATGACGAGAAACAAATAAGGGGCATTATGTCACAAGATTTATTTGAATCATCTGTGTTCAATAAATTGAACAACTGTATCCGAAAAGTTAAAAGAGTTGCCTATTCGGATGAAAAATTTTCTTCTGAGATTGTTTCAAATGTCTTGAAATTTGATGCTCTGAAAAAGAAAGATCCGAAGGCTAAGATTTTCCAAACCATGGATGGAACCTACGATATAAGATTGTCTCGTCCTCATATTGCATTTGATTTTTCAACATTAATGCAAGAAGATAATCAAGACGTGGATCTAATGTTTACAGATGATCTGTTGGAGTTCGAGCCGGAAGATGAAATGATTCATAAAAGCAAAATCCCTTTGTGGGTCATTTGCCCTCTTGAGGGTGGCAATAGAGTTTTAATTAAACGAGCATGGTAAAGGTAACAATATGAGCAATAATGAACAGTTTAACTTTGATAACGTTTCCTTTGATCCTGTCGATATGGATGAATTGGAAGTAACACATCTCACGGATGATGGGGATATTGATCTAAATTTAAATGAATTAAACGATCATAATGATATCCCTGTAAGTGTTCATATTGCTCCTAAATCTGCGGAACAGTTGGCGGAAGCAGTTGAGGATGTTGTGTTGTCTCTTTTGGAATCCGAGGAGAAACCAACCCTTCTGCTGATTACTGGGGAAAGACCAGATCTTAATATTGATATTGATGAAAAGGTCCATTCCAGTTTTGTTTCAGAATACACCCAAGCTTGTATGTTCAATCCGGCAATCAAATGGTATGCGAAATTGGCAAACATTTTACAGAGTGGGCAGTTTGGAGTAAAAGATGGGCAGTTGTTCATCAATATTCCAAAATCTGTTTTGGAAAAAATGGTCCTCCCATTTTCTGGGGATTTTGATCGTAAATTTTATGAAACCTCTCCCATTGTTCACCTTGTTTTGGATTGTCTTGAAAATCACTCTTCTAAAAAATTGAGTGCCTCCAAAGAAAAATTCACTCAAGAAAAATCCCGAGAATTTGATACGGATGGATTGGATCTTTCAATGTCTGATTTGGACAACATGTGGGATACTGATGATGTTGCGGCTGCTGGCAATATGCGAGTAGAGGATAACAACAGTCTCAATCAAACCGAAATCAAAGAAGTCACTGCAAGTTTAAGATTTGCGGATCTGTCCAACAAAGCTATTGCAGACTATTTGTTGGCCA